>Ga0208179_1000010_pt1 | contig 489520 bp, 450 predicted proteins | sample Malvired_Geostar_FD_184238 | JGI IMG/M metagenome (GOLD analysis project Ga0208179, IMG submission 184238) | Marine viral communities from the Global Malaspina Expedition - Malaspina viral metaG DeepMed_Geostar (SPAdes) (version 2) | ecosystem: Environmental > Aquatic > Marine > Oceanic...
GGATTATGCGACCAAGTGGTTATGGTTTTACAATCACCGTCGACCCCACAAAGCCAATGGCGGCAAGCCGCCACTGATGGCTGCGTAAGCTCTACTTTTGGGCGATGCTAAAAATGGGGTGATTACCAATTCACGCCCCAACAAGATAGCTGGCTAACCGAGTTAGGTGCTGCTAACGCTACAGACATACTGGGTACACATGTCGGTAACCCTATCCAGGTAGTTACCGGAAATAAATATCAGAGAGAAAATGATATTTCGTTGCCGGGCGGCTTTGATTGGGTTCGACATTACAACAGCGACTCTGAATTTCGAGGCTCCCTGGGTAGAAATTGGAGGCATGGATTTGATGTTCGTCTCCTCGATAAAGGTGATCGGCTCTATCTTTGGCAGGCAGATGGCCGTCGTTTGGATTTCCAGTTGCAAGAGGTAGGTGATAACGGGGCGAGGCAATTTTATGCGGCGCAGTATGGTGATGGTTTCCTTGTTGCCGAGCAAAACCAGTATCACTGGTTCCTTAATGATGGTCAGGAATTTCTGCTAACTGGTGAGCGCGGTGGTCGACTACATAAGGTAAGCGCACCGGATGGGCGACAGTTAACTTTAAGTTATAATAATGAAGGGCTATTGTCGGGTCTGATGGAACGTAATCCGAAAGAGTCTAAAGGCGAGAAATCATCAAGGGAAAAATACAAAAATAAATCGTACAACTCCGGTTCTGGTCTTCAGAGCTATGAAGACTCTGATGCTTGGGAAATAGCAAGAAAAATGAAGCTTTCTTATAACAAAAATGGCCTTCTGACTGAAGTTACAGTTGAAGGTTGGGAGGAATTCGGAAAAGAAAATAATGAAAGTTCATTTGAAAACGTTCGTTATGGTTATGATGGAAATAAGCGGCTGGCTTGGGTTGAATATGCTGATGGAATGCGGCGTTATTATCATTATGAAAATGAAGACTATGCTACCCACCTGACAGGAATTAGTGTGTCGAGTCCTTCTAGGAGTAAAGACTCGGAGGATAAGATTAAGAAACGAATTTCCACTTGGCGCTACGACAAGAAAGGTCGGGCTGTTGCATCTATTCGTCATGAAGGCGGAGATTTGAATGTGACGCTAGATTATCAGTCGGGCAAAACAGTGGTTACGGATTCTTCTGGAAATGTCAGCACATATCTGACTAGCAAAGCAGGTGGCATTCCACATGTTGTAAAAATTTTGGGGCCTGGTTGCTCTGCTTGTGGTACCGGAGATGTCGATTTTTCTTATAACGATCGCTTTCAGCCCGAAAAGAGTGACGTTGCTCGAAAGGGTAAGTTGGTAGCCAACGATTGGCAGACAGATCTGGCCAATGAAGCCGGCTTACCCGTTCGTCTTGTACGTTCTAGCGTTAACCCTGATGATAAATACGTAACTCTGGTTGAGTATAATGAATCAGGTAAGCCAATCACTGTTACCGAGCGTGGCTGGGCCCCGACAATACAAGGCAGCCCCACAAAAAAATACCGCCCCATCGAGCGGCAGACACGCTATACCTGGAATAATGGCCGGTTAGTCGAAATTGATGGGCCATTACCTAATGGTGCCAATGGAGATAGTTCAGATTCAGATATTACCCGTTACCGTTATACGTTGCAGGGGTGGCTCAAGGAAATTCATTATCCCTTGGGCGAAACAGAGACCTTTGAATACGATACGCTGGGCAGAATTATCCGTCATCGTCACCGTGATGGTACAGTAGCACGCCTCAATTATGACCCCCGAGGGCGCCTTTCCCGTCTCGCTCGCGCAGGCCGAAAGTTATTCTTGAGCTACGATTCTCAAGGTCGGATTAATGCCATGAAAAATAACTTGGGGCAACGTTTTGAATTAGAGCATAACGGTTCGGATCAGTTGGTCGCCATCATTGATCAGGAAGGTCAGCGTATCAACTGGGAGTATGATGCCAAGGGGAAGTTACTCCAGCGCCAACTGCTGGGGCCGGATGGTTCTCTCGTTCAGGAAAAACATCTCAATACCATCTCTGAATTAGCGGGTACTACATTACAAGCAGCAATGATCTCGCCGGAGGTTGGAGGAAACCATCAACAACGACGTATCGCCGTGGATAGCCAGGGTCGCTTAACCTGGTACCACTATGACGACTTTGGCCGCTTGGTTAGTGAGCGTAGCCCTGTTACCGGTACTACCTATTACGAATATGATAAGGCGGACCGTCTTACTGCGGTTCGCTATGTTGATGGAAGTGAAATCAAGCTGAATCGGGATGTAGCGGGTCGTCTGGTGCGTCGCCTGAGTCAGGCTGAGAGCGTGGAGCTTTCTTGGAATACACAAGGTCAGTTGTCACACATCAGCCAAAAAGAAAGTGACGGCGATCGTTATGAAGAGCGCTTCATTTACAATGAGAATGCTCGTCTGATTGAGCATCGGCGTGATTTCAATGGGGAGGTGTTCACTACCGGCTATAGCTATGATGGCCACGGCCGGCTAAAACAGAAACAACTACCCGGTGGCGAGGTCCTCCGGTATCGGTATAACCCTGCTGATCATCCGAAAGCAGGAGCGTTGGCTGCCGTCGAGAAGAAAGGGCTTTTGGGCTATCAATCATTACTGACGGGCATTAACTCTGCAGGAGAAACACTAAAAAAACGTGGTTTCACTTATTTTAACGGGCTTCAGCATTATCGCACACTCAACCTGCAAGGTAAGCTGACATCTGCCGGCAGCATGGCTGTCGCTTACAGTGAATTATATTGGCTGGAAGGCAGCGAGCATAAAGGTGAAAAACAAAGTAAAGACAAACCAGCGTCATCAGTTGGCAGTCATAAAGCGTATGGCGGTACAAAATCTGACCGTGTTCTGCCTCCCCGTGTTGCACAGACAAAGATCAACTCTGGAGTTCCGCCGACTGTTGACTATCACTACCCACGAGCCATGAGTTTGCCTGAAGAGCGAGGCTTATGGCGCAAAACGTTGGAGGCTGTACAACTCGCGCCGGCGCCGAAGCATCTTGATTCAAGTAAAAGCGCCGGCAGCCCCGTAAACTGGCATTCAGCACGTTATAACCGCCGTGGCCAACTGTCTGAAGACAGTCAACGCCGTTACGAGTGGGATCTGCATGGCCGACTGGTGGCAATTTTCAGTAAGCAAGAGGGCAGGGATGATCGCCTTCTGGCCAGCTATCGCTATAACGTCTTTGGCGAACGAATTGCCAAGACCGTCTATCCGGGTTCTGCCTCCTCGCCTTCTTCATCGCAGGAAAATCCCAATGGAGCAACGGGGGAATCTGAGAAGGTTACTACCAGGTTCTTGTACGATGGCAGCAATCTTGTCGCTGAGGTGGGAACAAGAGGGGATATCACTCGTCAATACTTACATCTGGATGAGCGGCCCGTCATGCTGCTGCAAGACGGTGAGCACTATGCTATTCACACTGATCACAGGCACGCTCCGCTAGCGGTAACAGATAAAAAGCAGCGGGTAGTATGGCAGGCTGAAGTCGCGGACAACGGTGCAGCCAGCCTTTCCTCCAGTGTGTGGCTTGATTTGCCTCTGCGTGGTTCAAATCAATATTTTGATGCGGAAACGGGCTTGCATTACAACACTCACCGCTACCTCGATCCGAACCGAGGACGCTACCTGAGCCCGGACCCTCTTGGTCTGGACGTTGGGCCAGACCTTTATCTGTTTGCTCTTGGGCAGCCTCATCAATTTATTGATTCTCAGGGGTTGGCGCCGCAATCAAGTCAAGGTGGAGAGAGTTTCAATCAAGCAATCCATTCATCGGTTCCCATGAAACCTTTTTCCAAACCACTATCAAACACACCTCTAAACAATCAATGGGATAACCCATTTTCTGACGGCGGAAGTGATGACATTGTATTAAGTGCTGCAGGTGAAATAATGTTGGAAAACTCGATGCATCATGCTGAGAGTGGTTTGATTAAACAGATATTCAGAATATATGAATATTGCGAGAAAGATATCGGGTCAAGTGAGCGCCATTGGACCAACGCGGTGGATCAAATCCAGCATGATATAAACCTCTCAATAGCAAAAACTCTTGATACCTTTTTGTTGACCTTTGAATTGGCCAACTCAAAGACGCTTTCTTGGGCAACGATACTGACAAATCCTGCTGGAGGGTCTGTAAAAAAAGTGCTAGAGGATATGTTGAAAAATGAAGTGCAAAGTGCGCTGCTGAGTCCTGGTATGGGGGCGATCCTGACAACTATGGCGACTACCACAAATGTTTCTGTTGGTGGGGAGCAGATTGCTACTATGCGAATAGATGATGAGGGCTTGTCAAAATTATCAGACGAAGATCTCAAGGCACTAATTAAAGATGCAGCAAGAATTTACTATGAGCAGGCTGAGGACTTAAGAGATAAAAGTTATTTGTCTGGCTCAGATATTGCGCAAAATATAGAGATTCAAAGAGAGCAGGCAAAGTTGCAAGCTGAAATTCAACTTCAAGAACTGTACGAAGAGGAAATTGAGAGCTATTTAGCAGAGTTTGAAAAAGCCGTTTTTTTGGCTAAACAGAAGGCTGATTTAGCTAGGGAGTCGTCTGAAGAAGCAGAGTTAAATTGGAAAAGGTACTGGGAAGATGTGGCTGATGGAATTCGTGAAGAAAACCCTGAGCTTGAAGGTGAATTAAAGGAAGAGTCTAAGATAAAGACCGATATTTATCGGGATGCTGAGGAAGCCCTTGTTGTAGTGGAAAAAATACTAAAAAATGCTCGGGATGAAATTGGTGAGTATGAGAACGGTCTTTATGGGATTCCTCTTGATGAGCAGCAAAGAATTAGGAATAGGATGTATGATAGTTTGAAAAATGCTGCCGATATGGCCGAGCATGGAAGTGTTCGAGGATAAAGTCATGAATAGAAGATTTGTATTTTTTTTTCTGTCTGTAATATTTGCTTCATATCTTTCGCTCGTCGGATGTAAAGAAAATAATAGCGAGGCGAAGTTGATTTATAATGTAAACAATTGTCTTTCTGGAAATGAAGTAAATAAAGAGATAATTTTCGGTGATAGAACAGTGTCTTTTATTGGTATTAATAAAGAGTGCTTGTACCAAAAGGATAAGCATGGGCGAGCAGTAATGACGGAGCTCGACGGAAGTCTTAGTCTGGTTTTTTGTCCGGATGCGGATCTTTTCTGTGATAAGAGCATTATGGTGTATGTGAATTTTGATTATTTAATAACGGAGAAAATGCTTAAGTCAATGCAAAAAAGCGTAAGGCAGTCGCCAAAAATTGGCGATTTTGATGAGATGGAGATGTATAGGTACAGTGAAGATTCTGTCGCCTTTGCTCCTAAAGGCCACGGTTATTATTATATAGATTGTTCAGAGAAAAAAGCGGGGAGGCTTTCTGCTTGTATAATGAAAGGGGGGTATCCTGATGACAATATTAAGTATACGTTGTTTTACTGGGGTGATTTCGATAATTATGATTGGCGTAAACTTGATGCCACAGTGCAGGACTTTGTAAGACGATCTGTCTCTCTGACTTATGGAAAATAAGTTTTGATCTTCTGCTGTTAAGAAAATTGCGGGTTTTAATATTAAAAATATATGTTGATTGCTGTGGGCAGGTGTTGATTGATGATTCTGCATCAAACAAGAAGAAAGCAAAATGGCCAATCTTTAGCTGGCTTCCTTGTCGTTGCTGTTTTTGTCTTGGTTCCTACCTTTATAGGCCTGACTTATTTGGCAAAAACAGGTGAACTACGCCATCGCAGCTATGAGGCTGCCCGCTATAGCGCTTGGGAAAAAACTGCTTGGCCAGATAATGGGGGATCTCATGCAAAAAGTGACCAGAGGTTGGCGTGGGAGTCGCGATACCGGGTCATGGGCAAGGCAGACAGGGTAATTGACAGTAAAAAAGACGGTAAATCGGCTGGCAGCACGGCTGCTGGTCGATTAGATCCTATTCTCTATAGCAGCTATCTAACGAAACCCGGGAACAACGCGTTGGCGGATAAAGCAAATCAGAGTCAGTCCGGACTCAATGTAAACACCGGTGAGATTAAAGCAAGTCTAGGCGGGGTGTTAGGCGGCTCTGTAATGAAGGCCGTAGTGAAAGGGCTTGCTCTGGATACTACAGGCTATCGGCGTGCGCAAGTATCAGTCCCTTTGGCAAAAGCGGATCAAGATTGGCTTCCAATGAAGCAGGTCTCAATTAATAGCCGCTATGTGCTTCTGGATAATGCCTGGAATGCCGCAAACCCGTCACAGGCAAGAAAGCGAATCAAGCGCGCAGTATTAACGGATAAGCTGGATAACTCAGCACTCAACACAGCAAGGAATCTGGTTGGAAGCATATTCCCTGAGATCAACTCCAGCAATCTGGAGTTCGGGAAGGTAGACGTTGAGGTTTCCCCCTGCCAAAGGCTATCTCCTTATAGTGGTAGTACCACCCCTTCAGCATGTCGCTAAAAGGTTCATGGATGATGAAGAAAGTAAAGGAATGCATTTTTCTGGTTATGTGCTTCGTTGGTTTTGCCCAGGCTGCAGATGAATGGCCGGCTGTGCCAGTCCCGGACGGTGTTCAGCCTCAATGGGTTGCTGATGCCATGGTCTTCAATGGAGTTCCCATGCAAATTTTCACCTTCGATTACCTGCCGGGTGTTAAGGCGTTGCTGGAATTCTATGAGGAGGAATGGAGGAATGAAGGAACAAATTTCAAGCACCACGAGAGTGATCAGTGGGAAATTTTGAGCGCTCCCCATGGCGAGCACTATGTCACGATTCAAATTACGGACACAGGCAATAGTGCTTATGCCCAAGTGGGCGTAAGTAACTGGGGCGCAGTTGGGGATACATTGCCGGAATTGGGTAAAGGTCTTCCCAGGTTGCCAGCTTCACGGGTGATAAGCGATATCAATGCCGTTGATGGCGGTGCTCATTCAAGAACCCTTATGATCGAAAATGGCCACTCTATTTCGAGTAATTTCCGTTATTACCTGAGCCATTTTTCACAACAGAACTGGAATATAATTCAAAAGAATATTGGCCCTCGGCAAACAGGCGCACTCTTGAGTCTGAACAAGGAAGGTCGTGAACTTGAGCTTGTGGTGTCCCGAAAGGGAAGTAAATCGCATATTGTTATTGTTGAGGTGGTTAGGTAATGCATCAAGAAAAAGTGGTTTCAACTCGAAGGAAAAGTCGAGGTGAGTCTTCTTCAAGTGAGTGGGCTTGCAAGCAAACTGGACAGGCCTATGTAGAGTATATAGTGGCTGCGGTGCTCGTTATTGGTGCGCTTTGGGCTCCAGTCTTTAATGGGGAAAGCGCGATCAGCCTTTTGTATTCATCGTTCAAAGCAAATCAGGAATCTTACGTTTGGGCCATGTCTGTGCCGGACTGACGTTAACCGGGCCGCACGATTATTTTCAGGCTCAATATTATTTACAGGGATTTGTATGAAAAAATATGCTGCCATAATAATGCTGGTAGTAGCGGTAGCTTTGGCTGCATTAGCTGGATGGCTGGGCTTTAACTACCTGGAACAACGAGAAACAGCACTCCGGAGTGAACTGGAGAAAATCGAAGAGCCGGTCAGCCTAGTAGTTGCAAAATCAGATTTATATCCGGGGGATATCATTAGTGAGGCCACTATGGCTGTGCGCGATATTCCACGTCAATACGTCCCATCTGGTGCTATTGAGGTTGATGCCTTTAATGCTGTTGAAGGGCTGCGTTTACAGGTTCCTATGCGCTCTGGTTCAGCTTTGATACAGGCATTTATAGCTGGTGCGCCAGGCGTGGGTACCTTTGCCGAGCTGCTCCGCCCTGGAGAACGAGCAGTAACATTGGAAGTGAGCCCGCTAAAATCTGTCGAAGGGATGATCAAAGCCGGAGACCACATTGACCTGGTATTAATGCGGGATACAGACTCATCTGCCAGTGAAGCGGAAATCAATTCACCATTGGTCAACCTTCTCAACAATGTGGCAGTACTCGCTACAGGGATGCAGACTTTGGCTGATATGAATATGGAGGGTAATGAAGAGCTTTACAGGTCGATAACAATAGGGGTGCCGGTGGAAAAAATAAGCGAAGTGCTCACTGCTTCGGGAAAAGGCGAAATTTTCTTCTTGCTTCGCCATCCTGACGACGACCGCGTTGCACGTTTTGGTGATCATAACTCTCGCCCTACTATTGAAGCAATTGCTGGAGGAAAGGCGAACGACGGAGTTTTAAATGCCCGTCAGCAACCCATTGAAGATGGTGCGAAAGAGCGGATAAAAAATAAAGAGTCTTCTTCAGGTAGAGTTTTTCGGTTAGTTGATAATGCTTGGTCGAAGTCTCAAGGTGTCGAAAGCGAAAATGTAGAAAAGGATAATTGATAGCATGAATAAGCTCTTAATTTTATTAAGGATGATAAAAAAAGACGTGCCTTTTCTTATATTGCTGCCAACGTTGCTAGTGCTAGCGATTGAAGCAAGTGCTTCCGGGCGATCTTTAGACCTGTACGCCGGTCAGGCTAAAACCTTGGGTTTGGGAACAATAACTCGGGTGGCTGTTGGTAATCCTGAAATAGTAAATTATAAAGTTCTCGAAAATGGAAGCCTCCTTTTGATTGGTGTCCAGCCAGGGATATCTACGGTTTCAATATGGAAAGATGGAGATCGGCACGACACATTAGAAATTACGGTTCTGCCGCTACCTATGGAAAGACAAATGAAAGTCGCGAGTGAGCTGGTCAAGCACTTCAAAGGTTTAAGCGTTGAAAAAGTTGGGCATAATCTGGTTTTTAAAGGCAGTGTCGATTCCGCTTTCTTAGAGACGATAGATCAAATTGTTCAGCAACTCCCGGGAGCACTTAATCTGGTACGTGGTGATGGCTTCGAATTATCTGAGCTTGTTCGGCTGGATGTGAAAATTGTCGAGATTAAACGACAGGACCTGAAGAAATTGGGGGTCCGCTGGGATAGTGAGATAGGTGGGCCTGCTTATGGCCTGCACTCTCCCTTTACAACAAATCCAGTTTTTGGGGTTGTAAGCACTTCGCAAAATGGGTTGCCAACTGAGATTCGGGAGATACTGACCAATGCGAATTACCCTGTTAATAATTACGATACGCTGCAGTATTTTGGGGTGACCACCGGCATAAGCTCCAGAATTGATGCTCTTGCGGAAGTTGGTCAGGCTCGTATTTTGTCTGCTCCTAAACTCGTGGCCCGTAGTGGTGAAACCGCAGAGTTTCTCTCTGGAGGTGAGTTTCCTATTCCTGTTATTAATCAAGATGGTTTTGTGAATGTGGATTTTCGTGATTACGGGATCCTGCTGAATATTTTACCTGTTGTTAGTGGGGAGAACATTAAAGTGGCTCTAGAGGTGGAGGTTAGCAATATCGATCCCGCTGTACAGGTTAATGGTATTCCTGGTTTGCTGAATCGAAGAGCTACAACAACGATAAACATGAAAAATCGTGATTCTTTGGTGGTTTCTGGCTTAGTAGCCAATACGACGTCGAAACAGACAAGTAAAGTCCCTTTTTTGGGAGATATTCCGGTTTTGGGGAAACTTTTTAGTAGCACGGATAATCGCGTTGAAGAGTCAGAAGTGATGGTCATGGTTACTCCGCATATTGTTACACCAGAGAACCAGGATAACCAGTTGCTGGTAAAAAAGGTGAAAGCATATGTAGAAGAAGTACAGCTAGAAACCAAACTGGATACACTGCTGTTGGAGTAATCAATGTTATATGTTCTGGTAAAAACCAAGAAAGGGACCTTGGTCGGCAACTACAGCAGTGATAAGGCCGGCTGTATACTGGGGCGCTCCTCATCAAGTCTGGTTCCGATGGCAGGGCGAAAGGTGGCTGATGAGCATGCGCATCTAGAAGAGCGCACTGATGGTCTGTATGTGATTGATGGCGGCCACCGTGCCGGCACATTGGTGAATAATGTAAGGGTAAAAGAGTATGGTCCGATTAATAAAGATGATGTAATAGCGATAAGTGACTACCGTCTCCAGTTCCGTTTCGTGAGAATTGGCAATAATGAAGAGGATTCCTTTTCAAAAAGGGCATCTATTTTGCCAGTAAAGTCAGTTGAAGAACCCTCTCCTGTTAATAATGAAAAAATGACACGTTGGCGTGAAAAAATTCGTAGGTCTTTGGTTAGTTACATGGACTTGCGAAGAGTTAATGTTGCTGACATGGATGATGACGCCCTGCGGATTTTTACTGCAGAGGCAATTGATAGAATTATTCAGGACCATGAGGATATTGATTCCGAAATTGATAAAGATGAATTGGCTCGTCAGGTGTTGGCTGAGGCCGTAGGTCTGGGCCCTTTGGAGCCGTTGCTTGCTGATGACGATATCTCTGAAGTAATGGTGAATGCCCGTGATGAGATATTTTACGAAAAAGCCGGCCGATTAAATAAATCTGAAGTTACTTTTACTGACGATGCAGCAGTTATATCGGCTATTGAGCGAATAGTTTCACCTCTTGGTCGACGTATTGACGAGAGCTCGCCAATGGTTGACGCACGACTAAAAGACGGTTCTAGGGTTAATGCCGTAATTCCTCCGCTTGCCTTAAAAGGCCCGAACATCACTATCCGTAAGTTCATGAAAGAAAGATTGACTGCCGATCACTTGATAAAATTTGGATCTTTAAATAAGTCAATGGTGTCATTTCTTGAATTGGCAGTAGCACAAAGAAAAAACATACTCATCTCAGGTGGTACAGGCTCCGGTAAGACAACCCTTTTGAATGTGCTATCTAATTTTATTCCAGACAATGAGCGAATTGTCACAGTCGAAGATGCTGCTGAGCTGAAGTTATACCAGCCCAATTTGGTGGCTTTGGAAGCACGACCTCCAAATCAGGAAGGTAAAGGAGCGGTACATATTCGAGATCTGGTTAAAAATTGTTTGCGTATGAGGCCTGACCGGATCGTCGTTGGTGAATGTCGAGGGGGTGAAGCACTGGACATGCTTCAGGCCATGAATACCGGTCACGAAGGCTCGTTAACAACAGTTCACGCCAATACGCCACGTGACTGCATCTCACGATTGGAAGTTTTGGTATTGATGTCCGGCATGGACTTGCCCGTCCAGGCTATTCGAGAGCAAATTTCATCAGCTATTGATTTGATTGTGCAACAAAGTCGTTTTTCCTGCGGAACACGCAAAGTGACAAGCATTACAGAGGTTAATGGGCTAGAGGGTGGAATTATTCAGCTTTCTGAAATCTATCGCTATTCTCAGCGCGGTTATGACAAGGAGGGTCGAGTAAGAGGGGATTTCGGCGCCACAGGGAATATTCCTGATTTTGTCGAAGAGTTGCGCAGCAGGCATATTGAAGTAGATATGAATTTGTTTGGTGGTGCACAGGAGTCTGAGGCGATTCAAGATGGGTTTTAATATGGTTGCTATCGCCTTTCTGTTGGCGGTTAGTGTATTTGTTTTTTCTGTGATTGTTTATCGATTTTTCACTCAAGCTGCACTGCAGTATGAATCGCAATTTAAAGAGAACGCTGAGGCAAATTTGGCTGATCTTTTTATTTTTGTTGACCCTGCTCGTTTGTTTGTTTTTGCTCTCGGAATAATGGCCGTTTCCTCTTTGATTGTTTGGCTTTTTAGTGGGAATCTTTTAATAAGCTTAATAGTCGCTGCTTTTTTGGCTTCGTCACCAAAAATTATTTATTCATTGTTGCATGCGCAAAGAGAAAAGGAATTTAATCACGCTTTGCCTGATGCTCTTGCCTCTATTGCTTCTATGCTTCGGGCTGGTTCAAATTTGTCATCAGCAATGGATCTGATGGTTCAGGAATCAAGCGGCCCAATTCGGCAGGAGTTCGGCTTGTTGCTCCGTGAAACAAAGATGGGCGTTGATTTTAATGACTCTTTAGAAAATATGCTGCAAAGAGTGCCAAGTGACGAATTACAAATGACCGTGGCTGGGATGAAGATAGCTCGCGATGTGGGGGGGAGTCTGGCGGAAGTCCTGGAAAGGCTTTCAGATACGATACGACGTAAGCTTGAGATTGAAGGAAAGATCAAAGCATTGACAGCAATGGGGAAAGCTCAGGGATTCGTCATGGCGGTTCTTCCCTTTTGCGTTGGCTTTGCGATTGCTCAGATCGAGCCAGAAGCCATGAATAAATTGTTCACTACTCATGTAGGATGGGGGGCCTGTGCCTTGATTATTTTGATGGAAGGTATGGGTTTTTGGTTTATAAAAAAAATAGTAACTATCGATGTCTGATTACAGCCATATTTATGCCGTCTCTGCTTTGATTTTGCTGCCACTGGCTATAGTAGTTCTGGTTCTTGGGCTTTGGCGTGTTTATACGGAAGTGGAGCGTGATGAACGGGAGTTCATGGATCCCTTGCCGTTCAGGTTGAGATTGATTTGGCCCTTGATCGGTTTTTTTGCTTATTACTTAGGTGGCTTGATGCGAGTGGAGCAGGTGGTTAGTTACAATCGGTTGCTGGCACAATCCGGTCAAGGCTTCATGTTAAACGCCCAACAGTTTCTAGGGTTGCAAATAGTCCAGTCTATTGGTTCGACAATATTGTGCCTTGTCGCAATAATTCTGGCTGATTCTTTTGGCTGGATTTGGTTGCTTATGGCTGCTGTATTGGGCTTCTTGCTTCCTTACTTAAAAGCTAAAGAGCTTGGCAATAAAAGAAGAAACAGAATCGTCCGTCAGTTACCGACTTTCCTGGATTATCTGGCGATGAGTGTCCAAGCAGGAACTAACTTCACTGGTGCAATTCATCATGCTGTTGATAAGGGTCCAGTAGGTCCCTTAAGGGAGGAGATGGCAAAGGTTGTCCGCGATATTCGTGCCGGTATGGGGCGTTTTGATGCCTTGCGAATGATGGCTGATAGAATTGATGTTGATGCTGTGAATACGTTTGTCAACGCCGTTGTTCAGGCTGAGCGTACAGGCGCCAGTGTAGGGGAAACACTAAAAGCGCAAGCAGATCAGCGCCGGGTAGAGCGTTTTCAGCTGGCAGAAAAGCAAGCCATGCAGGCGCCAGTAAAATTGATATTACCTTTAGTCGCTTTCATTTTTCCCACGACGTTCTTAATTATCGGCTTTCCCATTGGGATGAAGCTGTGGGAGACATTTCAATAATGGATAGGCCAATGAAAAAGCCCATAATTATTGAGGCTATTGAGGCGAGGTCATTTAAACAAAGGGCGCTGGGATTAATAGGGAGGCACTCCATGGATGATGCCGATGCTATTTTTTTCCCTCGCTGTAACGCAATTCATATGATGTTTATGAGATTCCCTATTGATGCTTTGTTTATTGATAGTCAAGGAAGAGTCGTGAAGATTTATAAAGATCTTAAACCGTGGCGTTTTGCCGTGTCATGGAGTGCAAGTCAAGTCTTGGAACTGCCTGCAGGGCGTGCAAGTCACTATGGGGTAAAAAGGGGGGGGTATGTACAGATTAATTTTACTAATTGTGATTAGCATGTTATTCGGTTGCAGTGGTTTTTCTGCATCGAAATTTTCAGGCGAAGAAGCTGCCCAAAATTTGAGTTTGGCAGAAAATAGCTATAAGCAGGGGCTTTGGCAAGAGGCGGAGTCTTATTATCGTTCTCTATTAAAAGATAACCCAGATTTATACCAGGCTTGGTTCCGGTTGGGTAATATTTATGCGCGAAGCGGTCAGCTTGATGCTGCGGTGACAATGTATGAGCGATGCTTGGAGTTGGATCCCGATCAAGCGCGTGCATGGTATAACCTATCGGTAGTACGTGCTCGTCAGTCGCTTCGTATATCAACGGAAGCGCAACAGCGCTTTATGGAAGAATCGCCACAAGAGGCATTGCGGTTTAGTCACTTCAGATCTCGTTTGGTGGGGGCTTTAACGGAAGGTTCGGAGCAAAAATCGCAATGATTGTTGGGACGCTTGGACGTAAACATAAGGGACAAGCCTTGACTGAAATGTTAATTACATTTGCTTGGGGTATCCCTTTGTTACTGGTCATTGTCCAGCTCGGTATGCTTTATCGAACGAAAGCAACTCTTAATGATGCAACTTTTCGCGCTGCCAGAGAGGGGAGCTTGCACCATGCTTATACTGCAGTGATGGAGGATGCGCTGGTCAGGGGAATGATGCCAAGTCAGTACGCGGTTAAACCGGGAAACAAGCCGAGTTTGCTTGATTATGAGCTTTCTAAGGAAAAAATGGTTATTGCTTATAAGACAACTCACGCAATGGGAGCAAAAGTAGAGGTTGTTTCGCCAACACAGGCAATTTTTCAGAAGATTGCAAAGCGCAGCTGGGTATTGCGAAAGTGCCCTAGTAAAAATGGGTGTCCCCATAGAGGAAGTTATCGTGAGGTGGCGGTTAACAAAAGACCTTATCAAATACCAAATGATAATCTAAAACAGAGATCTACCCACACAGTAAAGGCTGGTGGCGTAGATATTAACATCCAGGATGCAAATTTACTCCGTATCCGTTCCACATGGTGCGAGGAAATGAAAGTACCAGTGGTGAATGCCCTGATATGGAATACGCTGGATTCATTGGGAGGGCTGGGCAGCCCCAAAGGGTGGAGCCGTTGCAAGGCAATGGGAGCATTGCATGGTGGCTATTACTTGCCCTTGTCAGGGCATTCAGTGATTCGTATGCAAACACCAGTTCAATGTGAAGGTAATATCACAGGGAATAAAAAATGCAAAAACTTAAATTGAGATTGAGTATGTTAAGTAAAGCCTTCATGGGTGCTGTTGCTTTGGGTTTCACGTTCTCGGTGCAGGCTATGGAGCCGACAGCACTATTCGAGCACGAATCTTTACTCCACAAAGATTATCAAGCCGTTGACCGAGCAATGCTCCAAAGTGCTCCCTTACGTTATCTTGATGATGGCGAGAGCGAACCGGGCTATGCTAGTGGCGGTGAAATCGCCGTAATCGGGAAAAGTGCTCGTTATATATTGGACCACCCCCCGGCAGATAGCAGCCTGAGTATATGGCGACATTATCATAAGCAGCTTTCTCGTAATGGTTATGAGGTGGCTTTTCAGTGCGAGGCTAATTCTTGTGGAGAAAGCGCTGGCTGGCGTCTTGTCTTCGGGCGTGGTGTGGCTGGGGATACAGAAAACCAGTTTTACTTATTGGCCCATAAAGGAAAGAGCGGTGAAGAAGGCAGTTTTATGGCGGTTTACGTTAATGAAATTGATGACCAGCCGCGCAGTGTTGTCCATATCGTTAACAAGGCAGAGCTAGACAAGATTTACGCCTTGCCAGCTAAGACTGGAGAGCAATCACTATATTATCGCCTTGGCTCCAGTACCCCTTCCCTGCGGGGCCTGCTGGCACTGGAAGGGGTACTCCAAGGCTTGCGTCAGGACACAGCCTCTCGTGTGAAAATTACCGGTTATGCAGATGGGCCAGAGTCTGACTATAACCAGGCACTTGCCCAGCGCCGTGCGGATTATATTCAGGAAAAGCTGCAATCGCAGATCCCTATGGCTGACTCCCGCGTTGTTAATCTGGGGGGAGACGTTCGCGAGAAATCTGTTAATTCTGGGCAATGGCGGCGAGTCGATATGATGCTGTTACTGTCACAGGGTGCCGTGGCTAAAAATGACCAGCAAGGTACCAATACAGACGGATGATATCCTTAATCACTGAAGAGGAGTAGTAACAATCCGAAAGCAGGTTTTCTATCGATGTGTCGGCTCTCTGTGAACTTCATTACAGCTGATTCCAGTAGCACTCTGGTCACCGTTTATTGGACTGATTTTTCAGATAAACAATAAACGCCACCAGGGCAATGCTGCTGAGGAACAGTACGAAAGCGGTAATCAATTGTTCCAGTGTCATGGGGCAGGTCTCCAGTCTGTTATCTCGACAATATCACGACACCATCGCCTTTACTGAATAGGTGCCGGTGTCGTGATTTGGATCAATGTTTCCTGCCGGGTTCGTCCCTGTGAACCGCTCTACTCGATGCCGCAGAGTAACTGCGCTGTCCTGTCCCAGCCCAGGCAACCATCGGTGATGGACAGGCCGTACTGGAGGGGCTTTTTCAGCGGTTGTTTGCCATCCTGCAGGTGACTTTCCAGCATGATTCCGGCGATATGCTTTTGCCCGTTGCGGCGTTGTGCAAGTAGATCCTGCAGTACTTCCGGCTGTTTGAGCGGGTCTTTGCCACTGTTGGCGTGGCTGCAGTCGATGATCAGTCGTGGGTTGCGGCCTTTCGCCTGCAAGGCATTGACGGTACTGCGAATATTTTCTGCATCGTAATTGGGGCCATGATGCCCACCGCGAAGCACCAGGTGCGTATCCGGGTTGCCGGTGGTTTGCAGCAACGCACTGTGACCGTTGTGATCGATGCCTAGGTGCGTGTGGGGATGCTCGGCGGCGCCCATGGCGTCACTGGCCACATCGATACTGCCGTCAGTACCGTTCTTGAAACCCACGGGCATGGGCAGGCCGCTGACCATCTCCCGGTGGATCTGGGATTCGGTGGTGCGGGCGCCAATGGCGGCCCAGCTGAGCAGGTCGCCCAGGTAGTCGGCGGCCATGGGATGCAACAGTTCCGTGGCCAGGGGCAGCCCCTGCCGTGCCAGGTCCAGCAACAAATGGCGAGACACGTTCAGACCGGTGCCGATGTCGTTGCTACCGTCCAGGTGCGGATCGTAAAGCAGGCCTTTCCAGCCCACCGTGGTGCGGGGTTTTTCCACGTAGGCACGCATTACCAGGAATATCCTGTCGTCCAGCTGATGGGACAGTTCGCTGAGGCGATGGCCGTACTCCAGGGCGGATTTCGGGTCATGGAGCGAGCAGGGACCGGTGATCACTAAAAGGCGGTCGTCTTCGCCGTTGAGAATATCGCGTACGGTCTGTCGATGGGCCTGGATTTGTGCCGCCAGCTGGGCGTCCACCGGCAGGCGCTCGCGCATTGCGCTGGGGGAGGGCAGTGGCACGCTGCGGCGCGAACGGGGGTCGGCGGGGCTGGCGATGTGGCTCTGTGTCTGTTGCATGGTCATTCCTTAACGTTCTGTGCGCATTATCGTCGCGCGTGATTCGATCGTAGTGTTCGCTGGAGCGGGCGCTGCCACTGGCTAAATCGCGATGCTTTAAGGTGCTGGCTATATCGATACATGCTGTTTGTCCTCTGTCGTGCGGTTGTCTGGGCAATAAAAAAACCCCGGGCGGGATACCGACCGGGGTTTTCGTGTTTCGGCAGGCGTCCCGTAGCGGGCGCGCCTGGGTATAAGTCAGGCGCGCGAGCGGCTAAACCAATACCCGTAATAGAAGGCAGCGGGCACAACGGTGCCGACCGTTTTGCGGTCTGCAGGCATGCTGTGATTGTGGCGGGCTGCGTTCATGATGAAATCTCGTTGAGTTCAGCTTTCAAGCCTAGCGATGACGCCTGCCAGAAGCAAGAGGGCGAGCCTCTCTCCGTGATAGGAGGTCAATATGCCGGGCCGGCATGACAGGGGCGTGACAGGGGCGTGACAGGGCAAAAAAATGCCCACCGAAGTGGGCAAGGAAGGTGGAGACAATCAAGGAGAAAACAGAATCAGAAGATATCGGCCTTGCCGATGGCGTTGGTGATGACCTGGGCAAAGTGGCCGGCCCCTTTTTCCAGACCCTTGAAGCCGCCGGTGTTGAAGCTGACGGTGTTGCCTTGCCAGATGATGGCTTGTTGCGCCACGTCCCACAGGTCCAGCCGAACCACATAGATGTCCTCATTGACGAAAAAGTCATCGCTGAACACCTGGGGACGCATGGTCATGGTGCCGGCGATCGGGACGGCCGCGCCCGGGTCGCCTTTGACCTCAAGGGTTTCGCTGCGCTGTTCTTCCAGGTGAATGGCCAGGGCGCTGTCGAAGCCGTTTTCCTTCATGCGTTCTGCCAGATAGTCACGGCTTTTGCCTTCGATGCCTTTGTCACCAAAGACCGTATGGGCGGCGGTGGCCTTGATGCCCCGTTCGGCAAACTTGGCGACGATGGCATTTTCCAGGTGACCACGCAGTTCATGGGCTGCCAGAACGCCGACCACCACTGATTGATAAGGCCCTTTGGGATATTTCTCCACACCGGTCTGGGTACTGACCACGCGGGTGTCATGGTAGCCGGTGGCACAGGCGGCGAGCAGCGCAGCGAACAGGGCCACCATGGCGAATTGCAGTTTTCTCATCGTTCCATCCTCATTCTGGTTGGCAGGCCACTGGGGGGCAGCCTGCGGTGTCCTTTGTCGTCTCAGAAGCTGTACGTGGTGCTCAGGGACAGGTAATCCCGGTCGTTGACCACGCTATAGCTGGCATCGTTATACGTGGTGTAGGACAGGTCCGCGCTGAGCTTCTTGTAGCCCATGCCGATACCCAGGCCCAGGCTGCGCTGGTCTTCCTGAAGGGCGTCATCACTGGAGTAGCCTTCTACACCGTGCTGCAGGGTCAGTGACGGAGTCAGTGTCACCGGGCCAATGGCATTGGCATAGGTGGATTTCAGCGTCAGTTGGTAGCCCCAGCTGAAGTCAGTCACATAGCCGTCCTCGCCCAGATCACCGACACCGAAGTTGGTGTGGCGGCGAAAACGCATGTCTTCCTGGTCCGGCAAATCCTGAATGAATTCCGAGCCGACCTGGGCAGAAACGATGGTTTTCTGGGCGCCCAGTACTTTGGGGATAACCGTGGTAAAGGTGAATTCGGCACGCTGAATATCGAACTCCTTGAAGCCGGTCACTTCGTTGCCCGAGCCATAGACATAATCAATGGTGTCCTGGGGAACGGTGGCAAACCCCTGTGCGGCGGCTGCCGGTACGCCATTGGCTTCCAGCACCCGCGAGGTAGTCAGATCCGGCGTGTTGATCTGGACCGGCATATCCGGCAGGTAGCTCAGGTTCATGGCCAGGTTGCCGATCCCTTCGAAGGTCTTGTCGGCGGTGAGGCCGATCACCTGAATGTCTTCCGGGTATTCATAGAAGTAGGCGATGTCGTTGCCGGCGGTAATCCCCTGCGCAAGCGGGCTGTCTTCCTTGGTCACCGAATAGATCGGCAGACGCATGTGATAGTTCAGGAAGTAGGCGCCCACCTTGGCCTTGGATTTCGGGAAGGCATAGTCGAATTTCAGCCCATACTGACCGCCATCATCCGGCTCTTTTTCGTCTCGACGTGGAATGTAGAGACCGTTTTCAAAAGCGGTTTTGTTGGGAATGATGACGGAACTGGAGAAGGTGGCATCACACCCGACGGCGGTGTTGTCGAGCGTGGAGAAAAAGGTGCCGCAGCCATCCAGGTTCGCTGCCCGCCACTCATACTGGTAGAAGGATTTCATGGAGAGCCGGTCGGTAAACTGGTAGTCGGCGGTCACCATGCCTGCGGGTTTGAGGAACTCGGTTTACTCGGCACCGGGGCGATGCAGGGCTGCCAGGTCGATGGCGTTCAGCGCACTGAGGGAGCCCCGGGAATAGAGGCTACGCCCCCACAGTAGCGTCTGACGACCCGCCTTCAGCTTCAGAGGCTGCTCATTGACCTGAAAGGTGCCGTGGACAAAGACATCCTGAAAGGTGGCTCCCTGGAATTTGGAGTTGCGATCAAAGCCGTCATCGCTGAGCGGCTCGCCACCGACAAATTCATTGGGGAAGTTGCCGTGGGGGACATCCTTCTCTTTCTGCACATAGTCGTACCAGCCCTTGGCACGCACAAACAGGCCGTAGTTCCTGTACTGCAGGTTGATGTCGCCCACTGCCTTGGCGACGGCAGACACCACTTCGCCACCATCATAGTTCAGGTTGCCGTCGTCGGAGACGGCGGAACCGGAGGTGCCGCCGGGCGTATCACCGGCAAACAGGTTTTCCTTGCGGGCAGACTCCATACGGGAAATCGCGCCCACGGACGCTTTCAGGTTCCATTTGAGACTGATGTCGTCATTGATTTGTTTTTCGCCAGCCATGGCCGGGGCTGCGGCTGTCAGCAGGCCCAGAGCCAGGGCACTGCTGCAGCCGACAGCGATCGCTTTGCTTCGCATTATTTTGCTCTCCCACTACCCGGTGATGAGCCGGGTAGAAATTCCGTTTGTTGTTGTGAACGTTGTTGTAGCGCACTTGTTGTCACGCCCGGTCCCATCGGGCGTTAAAATCCTGACTCTCGCCTTTTGTTTTTTTGAACCATTATTTCAAAAAGCGATACGTCGGATTCAATTCATACATACCGACGGGTATGTGGTCAAGACAGACCAACGTCGAAGTTGAAGGGAAATAGGGAGCGAAGAGCCTGTTTCTGGAATAAAGGCGTTAGGTTTTATGGGGTTTTCGTGATCCAAGACCAGGAGAAAGAAACGATATTAAAGTTGATGTTTACCTTTCTCGGTGATTCGTTACCCAGGGTAACAAATAAAAGAAGATTTCATTTTAGTGTTATTTGTGAGCGTTGACACATTTGCTAAAGAATTCCATCGCAGAAAACACAGTAAGGTTTGTCCCGGCAGTGGACCCTGATCATGAAGACAAAAAAAGGGCGCCGTGTGGCGCCCTGAAGGGGAAGTCAGAGACAGCAATCAGAACACTTCGAACAGGCCAGCGGCACCCATGCCGCCGCCAATGCACATGGTCACCACCACATATTTCACGCCCCGGCGCTTGCCTTCGATCAGGGCGTGGCCGGTCATGCGGGCACCGGACATGCCGTAGGGGTGGCCGATGGAAATGGCGCCGCCGTTCACGTTGTATTTTTCCGGGTCGATACCCAACCGGTCGCGGCTGTACAGGCATTGGCTGGCAAAGGCTTCATTCAGTTCCCAGATACCGATGTCATCAATGGTCAGTCCAAAGCGCTTGAGCAACTTGGGTACGGCGAAAACCGGGCCGATACCCATCTCGTCAGGATCACAGCCGGCCACGGCCATGCCGCGATAAGCGCCCAGCGGTTGCAGGCCCAGTCGCTCGGCTTCCTTCGCTTCCATCAGCACGCAGGCGCTGGCGCCGTCAGACAGCTGGGAAGCGTTACCGGCGGTGATGAAGCCGCCTTCCTGTACCTGCTGTCCCCCTTTGAAGACGGGCTGCAGGGATTGCAGGCCTTCCAGGGTGGTTTGCGGGCGATTGCCTTCGTCTTTGCTCAGGGTAACTTCCTGGTCGGAGATCTCTTTGGTTTCCTTGTTCATCACCTTCATGACGGTAGTCATGGGGACGATCTCGTCGTCGAACTTGCCGGCTTGCTGGGCAGCGGCGGTGCGCATCTGGGACTGGTAGGCGTACTCGTCCTGGGCATCACGGGAAACGCTGTAGCGGTCTGCCACGATCTCGGCGGTTTCCAGCATGGACATGTAGATGTCCGGACGGTGTTGTTTCAGCCAGGGGTCGGCCGCGCGGAAGGTGTTCATCTTGTCGTTCTGCACCAAGGAAATGGACTCCAGCCCGCCGGCCACGGCCACATCCATGTTGTCGACGATGATTTCCTTGGCGGCGGTGGCGATGGCCATCAGGCCGGAGGCGCACTGGCGGTCCATGGACATGCCGGACACCGTGGTGGGAAGACCCGCACGCAGGGCACACTGGCGGGCCACGTTGCCACTGGTGCTGCCCTGCTGCAGGGCGGCACCCATGATCACGTCCTGGATGGTTTCCGGGTCGATGCCGGCGCGCTCCACGGCGTGCTTGATGGCATGGCCACCCAGGGCCTGGGCCTGGGTGTCGTTGAAGGCGCCCCGGTAGGCTTTACCTATGGGGGTACGGGCGGTGGATACGATGACGGCTTCTCTGCTCATGGTTCTCTCCTGGTCCAGATAAGGGCTGCTGCGGGGGAGGGTGCAGCAGCCTGAAGTGTGTGAGAAGCGAGTGACGAGTACCGAGTTTCGAAAGGCGAAACCAGAACATGTTAGCAACCCGGTTTTGCTTTTCGAAACTCGGTACCCGTGACTCGCTACTGTCCTTTAACCCAGCTTGATGCCCTTGGCCTGGGCGGCTTTGGTAAGAATTTTGGTCACATGGTCACCGCCGGCGAGAATTTCCCGGGCGTTGTCCATATTGCCGATCTGCTTGAAATGGGCGGCGACGCCATCCACATTTCGCTCGTCTTCATCCAGATAGACACCTTCGCTTTCCATCAGGCGAACCATGGCGTAGCAGCCGGCACCTGCCAGTACGATGCGGTGGGTCGGTGCTTTGTTACTGCACAGGAACAGGACCGCTGGGGTGATTTCCTTTGGCTCCAGCATGGCCAGGACTTCCGGGGGCATAAGATCTTCGGTCATACGAGTGGCGGCGGTGGGCGCAATGCAGTTGACCTTGATGTTGTACTTTTCCCCTTCGATACAAAGCGTATTCATCAAGCCGGCCACGGCCATCTTGGCGGCGCCGTAGTTGGCCTGACCGAAGTTACCGTACAGGCCAGAGGTTGAGGTGGTCATGACGATACGGCCATATCCCTGTTCGCGCATGATCGGCCAGACCGCGCGGGTACAGATTTCGGAGCCGGTCAAATGCACGGCGATGACTTTGTCCCAGTCGTCCTGGGTCATTTTCACAAAGCTCTTGTCGCGCAAAATACCGGCATTGTTGATCAGCACATCAATGCGCCCCCAGGTATCCATGGCCTGTTTCACCATGGCGTCCACCTGTTCCGGACTGGACACATCGGCACCGTTGGCAATGGCCTCGCCGCCGGCGGCCTGGATTTCCGCGACGACCTGCTCGGCCGCCTCGGTGGAGCCGCCGCTGCCATCACGGGCACCACCGAAATCATTGACCACGACTTTGGCCCCCAGACGGGCCAGCTCCAGAGCGTGAGATTTCCCCAGGCCGTTGCCGGCCCCGGTGACGATGGCCACCTGATTGTCAAAACGGATTGTCATGCTTCTTTCTCCGGATAATTCACATCAAATGCTATTTGTAGGAGCGTCGCTGGCGGCGCGATTCGGGATAGTTGCGAGTCACGAGAAGCGAGTTCCGAAAGTCACAGACAACAGGGTTTTCGCTCCTCGCGACTCAAAACTCGATACCGGTAACCCGGTTATCGCGCCGCGAGCGACGTTATGCGCTTCGCTTACCCTACGGGCCGACCTACGGTCGTTACTCCGCTGCGCTACGTTCCTACAGCGGCCTGTTAAATCAAGCAGGTACGATCGCCAGGCTCAGCCATTCGGCGATCAGGGCGGGTTTGTCCTGGCCTTCGATTTCCACTGTCACACCATGGCGCAGTTGCCATTCGCTCTCTGAGCGTTGCTTCACTTCCAGCAGGGTAAAGGTGCCGCGTACCTTGCTGCCTTCGCGCACCGGGTTCATGAAACGCACCTTGTCGAAACCGTAGTTGATGCCCATGGCCTGGCCCTTGATGGCAGGCAGCACATCCATGGCCATGGCGGAAAGCAGTGACAGGGACAGAAAACCGTGGGCGATGGTGGTGCCGAAAGGGCTTTCCCTGGCGGCACGCTCCGGATCCGTGTGAATCCATTGAGGATCTTCCGTCAGCTCGGCAAAGCCGTCGATTCTTGGCTGGTCCACGGTTCGCCACTGGGACACACCCAGCACTTCACCGGTCTTGGCTTGCAGGGCTTCAATAGTGATCTGCGATCTGCTCATGGGCTCTCCCTGTTAGGGCGCGGCTGCGCTATCTTTTCAGAATATTGTTTTAAGATCGGGAGTATGGGAGTGGCGTAACTGGCCGTAAAGGGTGAAAAACGGCATGAAGGGCGAGAATTCCGTCACTGGGGTGCGGGAGGGTCAATGGTGGGGCGCGTCGGTTATGTCACTATTTTCCCCTTAAACGGGTCTGCACCGTGATTGAGGAGCACCATGCCAGAACAAAGCGACGCCCTGCTGACCGACCCCCGCGATGCCATTCTTGACGCGGCGGCCCTGTGCTTTATGGAGCGGGGCTTCAATGCCACCAGTATTGACGACATTGCCCGGCGACTTTCTGCCACCAAGGGCATGGTCTATCACTACTTTGATTCCAAGGCGCAGCTATTCTTCGAGATCCACCATCGTGCCATGGACGCGCTTTTTGAAGAGCTGGAACCGGTGGTGAGTTCCGGTTTGCCGGCTTCGGAACGGTTTACCGAGATGGCCCGCTGTTATGTCCGCACCCTGATCCGGACCCAGCCCTACCAGCGTACCGTGTCGGAAGCGGTGCAGATGTTGCTGCGCAGCAGCACCACGGAAGCCCAGCGTGTTCAGCTGGAGCGTCTTCAGGAGCGCCGCCGGCGTTGCGAAGATCTGTTTCTGACTGTCCTGGAAGAAGGCATTGCCAATGGCACCATGCGTGCCGCGCGTCCGAGGATGTCCATCAAGCCGGTCTTCGGTGCCATGAACTCGGTGATCAACTGGTACCAGCCCCGCGATTCGGAAACGCCGGAACAACGGCAGGATGTGGTGGATGAAGTGGTGCTGGTGGCGCTGCGGGGAGTGATGAAAAATAGTTAACAGTTGATAGTTGTCAGTTGACAGCTACACGGGGAAAGTTGATTGGTTTCTAACGCTAGGGGCCGCGACTATAACTTGGTCGCGGCCTCTGGCGTTTCTGTTTATATATAAAGATTCTCGCGAAGGTTTTCGCTGTCAACTTTCAACTGTCAATTATCAACTTCCTTTTAAGAATTTAGAGAACCGCTCCCTCGTATCCTCGCTGAACATCCTCTCCGCAAACAGCACGCTTTCCTTTTCGATCTGTGTCTTGATGGCTTCATGGCTGTGACGCAGTAGTTGCTTGGTCATGGCCATGGCTGGTGGAGATTTCTCTGCCAGTCGCTGGGCCAGAGCCTTGGCGGTGGGCTCCAGTTCGTCAGGGGTGACCCGGTAGGCGACCAGACTGCAGCGCTCCGCTTCCTCTGCTGTCAGGGTATCGCCGGCCAGCAGCAGGCGGTTGGCATTCTGGCGACCGATCAGGGCAGGAAGCAGCAGGCTGGAGCCGGCTTCCGGGACCAGGCCCAGATTGATAAAGGCAGTCTGAAAACGGGCATCGTCGGCGGCCACCACCAGGTCCGCATGGAGCAGCAGGGTGGTGCCGATACCGGTGGCATTGCCCTGCACGCCAATCACCACAGGTTTGTCCAGGGCCATCAGGGCGTGAACCAGCACCATGGCGGGGCTGAGCTTGCCGCTATCCCGGCTGGCCGGGTCCGCATTGAGAAAATCGCCGATATCGTTGCCGGCACACCAGGCCCGACCATTGCCGGTGAGCAGTAGCACATGCAGATCGTCCCGCTTGGCCAGATGTTCGACGCCTCGGGTCAGGTCCTGGTACATGCTGGCGGTCATGGCGTTGAGCTTGGCAGCCCGGTCCAGCACCAGATGCAGCACGGCACCCTGTTCCCGGGCCTGGACGCAGCCGCTGGTGAGAGTCAGATCGGTCATGGAAGTCTCCGGCAAGTGGGGAAGCTACCGAAGATATCGAAACAGCATTTCGAATAATAGCTAAATCGTCATGCACCATATTCATTCTGCCAGATTCAAAATATCAATTTCACTAACTCGCGGGCCTGCACTAGGCTGGGGTCATTGCGAATTGCTCTCTTGCCCGTTGTAAGGATTCCACATGGCCCAGTTCTATCTTGTCCGCCACGGACAGGCATCGTTCGGCACCGATAACTATGACCGTCTCTCCGAGCTTGGCCACCAGCAGGCCCGGTGGCTTGGCGAGTATTTTGCCGAACGGGACATGGGCTTCGATGCGCTGGTTTCCGGCGATCTGGTGCGCCACCGGGAAACCGGTGCCGGTATCTGCGAAGGCCTTGGCGTGGCGCTGCCGGAAGATATTCATGCCGGGCTGAATGAATTCGACTTTCAATCCATTGTGGATGCCTACCTGACGCAGTTCCCGGAACAGGCCCCTGCGGAGGGCGCGCCGGTGGCGGCGTTCTACAAGGCGCTGAAAACGGCCATGAAGCATTGGCGTCTGGATGAGCTGAGCGGCGATTTGCCGGAAAGCTGGCAACATTTTTCCGACCGGGTGCTGGCGGCGCGTCACCATATCCAGCAACAGTACAGCGACAAAGATCGCATTCTCATCGTCAGTTCCGGCGGTGCCATGGCCATGTTTCTCAAGCATGCCCTGAATGCTGCCGATGACACCGTAGTGGAGTTGAACCTGCAGATTCGCAACAGCAGCGTCAGCCACGGTTTTTTCAATAACAAGGTAGTGCGCATGGCCAGTTTCAATAATGTGCCGCATCTGGATCGTCCGGATCGGTTCGAGGCCATTACCTACTTTTAATTCCGTTTTTTACGCAGCACCAAGACTGTAAACGAACACGCGACAAGGGAGAGCGACATGGATTTTCAATACACGGAAAAAGTGCAGGACCTGATCAACCAGGTTCGCCATTTCATCGATACCGAGATCCGTCCGGTGGAAGGCCTGTACCATGAACAGCTGGAAAAAAGCCCGTGGGAAACGCCGCCGGTGATGGAAGAGCTGAAAGAGAAAGCCCGCGCCAAAGGGTTGTGGAACCTGTTCCTGCCCAAGGAATACGGGGAATACAGTGCCGGCTTGAGTAACCTGGAATACGCACCGCTGGCCGAGGAAATGGGCCGCAGCCGTATCGCTTCGGAAGCCTTTAACTGTTCCGCGCCGGATACCGGCAACATGGAAGTGCTGGCCAAGTACGGTAACGAGCAACAGAAGAAAGACTGGCTGCAACCGCTGCTGGAAGGCCGTATTCGCAGTGCCTTTGCCATGACCGAGCCGGAAGTGGCGTCGTCCGATGCTACCAATATCGAAACCCGCATCGAGCGGGACGGCGATGATTACGTGATCAATGGCCGCAAGTTTTATATCAGCGGTGCCATGCGCAAGACCTGCGAGATCATGATCGTGATGGGCAAGACCGACCCGGATAACCCGAACCGCCATCAACAGCAATCCCAGATTCTGGTGCCCACCAACACCCCCGGGGTCAACATCGTGCGCCCCATGAAGGTGTTCGGCTACGACGATGCGCCGGAAGGGCATGCGGAAGTGGTGTTTGAGAATGTACGGGTGCCCAAGGAAAACATGATTCTGGGTGAAGGCCGTGGTTTCGAAATTGCCCAGGGCCGCCTGGGCCCGGGCCGCATTCACCATTGCATGCGCCTGATCGGTGCCGCGCAGGAAGCGTTTGAACTGATGGCCAAGCGCGTTAACGAGCGCGTGGTGTTCGGTCAGCCCATGAGCAAGCAGGGTTCCGTGCGTGAGGACCTGGCCAAATCCTGGTGTGAAATCGAGCAGGCACGGCTGATGACCTTGAAGGCGGCGGACACCATGGATCGCGAAGGTAACAAAGTCGCCAAGGATTTGATCGCTATGATCAAGGTGGTGGCGCCCAATATGGCGTTAAATGTGATTGATCGGGCGATTCAGGTCCACGGTGCGGTGGGGCTGAGCCAGGATACACCGTTGGTCAACTTCTTCAGCTATGCCCGTACCCTACGGCTGGCGGATGGTCCGGACCAGGTGCACATGATGCAACTGGGCCGTAATCTGGCCAAATATTTCGCCTGAGAAGCGGTGTTTGCCCGGGGTGTGAAGACACCCCGGGCTTTGCCTATTGCGCAGCAGACAGAGAAAAACAGGAGAGCTCCATGTCCCAGGTGGATACGCTGGATACACAGAAACTGGCCGCATACCTCGAGCAGCATATTGATGGCTTCAAGGGGCCTATCGAGGCTGACAAGTTCGACGGCGGCCAGTCCAACCCCACCTTCAAGATCACCACGCCGTCCGGCGCCTATGTGTTGCGCCGGCAACCGCCGGGCAAGTTGCTCAAGTCTGCCCATGCGGTGGATCGCGAGTTCCGTGTCATGGCAGCCCTGAAAGATACGGACGTCCCGGTGCCGCAGGTATTACATCTGTGCGAAGACCGGGATGTGATCGGTTCCATGTTCTACGTGATGGAATTCTGTGAGGGACGCATTCTTTGGGGCGCGTCCTTGCCGGAAGCCGGCGAGGGCGAAGCGGGCAATGCTACCCGTGCAGCCATGTACCAGGAAATGAACCGGGTGCTGGCAGCCCTGCACAGTGTCGATCTGGACGAGGTCGGCCTGGCGGATTACGGCAAGCCCGGCAACTACTTCGAGCGACAACTGGGGCGCTGGACCCAACAGTACGAAGCGTCCAAGTTGCAGGACATCCCGGCCATGGACGAACTGATCGCCTGGCTGCAGGCCAATCAGCCGGAGGACGATGGTCAGGTGTCACTGGTACACGGCGACTACCGTCTCGACAACATGATGTGGCATCCCAGTGAGCCGAAAGTCATCGCAGTACTGGATTGGGAACTGTCCACGTTGGGGCATCCGCTGGCGGACCTGGCCTATCAGTGCATGGGGATGCGAATGCCACAGCGGGGCGCCAAGATGGCGGGCCTGCAGGGTGTGGATCGCAAGGCACTGGGGATCCCCACGGAAAAAGAGTATGTGGACCAGTACTGCCAGCGCCGCGGTATCGACCGCATCGACAACTGGGAATTCTATCTGGCCTTCAGTTTCTTCCGTCTTGCTGCCATCTGCCAGGGTGTGGCGAAACGGGCCGTGGATGGCAACGCCTCCAGCAAGGAAGCGGCTCAGGTCGGCGCGCTGGTCGAGCCACTGGCGTCCATGGCCGTACAGATCATCAAAGAAGGGGCGTAAAGCAGCTTCAAGCTGCAAGCCTGAAGCTACAAGGAAAACCGCGTTGACGTTGCGGCGCGGTTTTTCCGTTTTTCGAATGGCTACAGGGTCTGCTCGCGTTGAAGCTTGCAGCTTGTAGCTTGACGCTTTTTATCGGGAGAGTCGTAATGAGTACCACCCTTTTTAACCTTGAGGGCAAGATTGCCCTGGTCACCGGTGCCAGCCGGGGGATTGGCGAAGAGATTGCCAAATTGCTGGCGGAGCAGGGCGCCCACGTGATCGTGTCCAGCCGCAAGATCGACGGTTGTCAGGCCGTGGCCGATGCCATCAAGGCTGACGGTGGCAGTGCCGAAGCCTTTGCCTGCCATATTGGGGAAATGGCGCAGATCGAAGCCGTGTTTTCCCATATCCGTGAGGTTCACGGCAAACTGGATATTCTGGTCAACAACGCTGCCGCCAACCCGTACTTCGGGCACATCCTGGATACCCCGGTGGAGGCTTTCGACAAGACCGTGGACGTGAACCTGCGCGGTTATTTCTACATGTCCGTGGAAGGCGCCAAGCTCATGCGTGAGCACGGTGGCGGTGCCATCGTGAACACGGCATCCGTGAACGGCCTGACCCCGGGTGACATGCAGGGCGTCTATTCCATTTCCAAGGCGGCGGTGATCAGCATGACCAAATCTTTCGCCCAGGAATGCGCCCAGTTCAACGTCCGGGTCAATGCCTTGTTGCCGGGCCTGACCAAAACCAAGTTTGCCGGTGCCCTGTTTACCAACGAGGACATCTACGATTCCGCCATCAGCCAGATCCCCATGCGCCGCCATGCCGACCCGAAAGAGATGGCGGGCACCGTGCTGTACCTGGTATCCGATGCCTCCAGTTATGTGACCGGGGAATGCGTCGTGGTGGATGGCGGGATGACTATCTAATCGCTACCAGCACAATTCGGGCTTTCTACAAAGCCGCTGTAGGAACGTAGCGGAGCGGAGTAACGCACGCAGGGCGGCCCCGAAGGGGTGAGCGAAGCGAATAACGCCTCTCGAGGCGCGAACCGCGCGCAGCGCGGAAATCGACCGAAGGGCGATCAGGCATTTCAGAGCTCGACAGATTTCTCCAGAAAACCGGAAGCTTGGTCAGAGTCTGACATCGCGCCGCCAGCGACGCTCCTACGGCCAGTCTGAGAGAGCTGAATTTATAGCCCGTGGCGACTTAATTATCAGGAGAATCTTTCATGGATCCAATCCTCGATTTTACCGGCAAGACGGCACTGATCACCGGCGCTGCCAGCGGCTTCGGCAAGTTGCTGGCGGAAGAGCTGGGCAAGCGTGGGGCCGCGCTGGTGCTGGGGGACATCAATATGGATGCCCTGAATGCGCAAGCCGAAGGGCTGGCGGAGCAGGGTGTCAAAGTGGCGGCGTTGCGTTGTGATGTGTCCAGCGAAGCGGACTGCAAGGCCATGGTGGAAACGGCCCTGGCGCAGTTTGGCCATCTGGATATGGCGGTGAACAATGCGGGTATTGCCCATGGCTTTATTCCTTTCGATCAGCTCACCGAGGAAGTGCTGGACCAGCAAGTGAACGTGAATGTGAAAGGGGTGATGTTCGGTATGAAGCATCAGATTGCTGCCATGAAAGAAAACGGTGGCAGCATCGTTAACGTAAGCTCCATGGCCGGGCTTGGGGGAGCACCCAAAATCGGCGCCTATTCCGCTGCCAAGCATGCGGTGATTGGCCTGACCAAAACCGCCGCCGTGGAGATGGCGAAACGCAATATCCGTGTCAATGCGATCTGCCCGTTCTATACCCATACGCCCATGGTGGATGAAGGGGAGCTATCCCAGGACAAGGCTGCAATGCACGCCATGCTGGCGTCCGGTTGCCCCATGAAGCGGCTGGGCGAGCCGGAGGAAATCGTCACCGTCATGCTGATGATGTTGTCGCCGGCCAACAGCTACATGAATGGCCAGGCCATTGCTGTGGATGGTGGTGTGTCTGCGTTCTGATTGATGTTGGCGAGAAGAAAGGCAAAGCCCCGGTCGTGCAAATGTGACCGGGGCTTTTTTATGTTCGCAAGCACCGGTGTTTTTTCAGCACGTGGGTGCGCTGAGCCTAGGGCGAACTGCACCGATCCGGCGTTTGATGGTGCAGTTCGCCCTAGGCTCAGTGCACCCTACGTTTTACCCAGACCTTGGCGGTCGATACACCCCATGATGTGCCATACACGTCTAGCTCCCGCAAGAACGGGAGTTACCAATCCAGCGTGATGCCAGAGTAATAGGTTGTGCCCGGGCCGGGTTCGAAGTAGCCGCGGTTTTCTACTGGCCGGTCGCTGTTGGCGTTGATGCGCAGGTTGCTGTAGTAGTCACGGTCCAACAAGTTGTTGATGCCGGCAAACAGGGTCAGCGTTTGTTGGTTCAGTTTCCATGCCTTGCCGCCCCGCAGGTTCACCAGGACCTGGCTGCCGACCCGGGTGCGATTGGTGTTTTCCGCATAGCGGTGGCTGCCCAGTATCGACTCTACTGATGCAAACAGGCCGCTTTCCGCCTGCCAGTCAACCTTTGCAAACAGCTGATGTTGCGGGATGCCAGGTAACCGGTTGCCGCTCACATCCACATTCTGCTGGGTGTCGAAAAATTCCTGGAAACGGAAGTCGGACCAGGTCCAGGACAGAGACAGGGTCAACCGGTCGGTGGTGGCATGTTCCAGCCCCAGCTCCAGGCCATCGCGGCGAGTCTTTCCGGCATTCTGGTAAAAGGTGCGGCCGTCGATCTGGTAGGGGGTGATTTCGTCCTCCACGTCCACCCGGAACAGTGCCGCCTCATAAAAGAGCCGTTCACCGAGTGTGCCACGGGCACCCACTTCCCGGTTGAGTGCGGTTTGGGGCTCCAGGTCCGGATTGAAGCCACCGCTTCCTGAAGGGTTGGCCAGCTCAGTGAAGGTGGGGCTTTCGAAGGCAGAACTGATTGTGGTGTAGAGCGTGTGGGCGGGGCCGACTTGCCAGCTCAGCCCGGCACTGTAGCTGTGTTCTTCAAACTCCCGGCGACCACTGTCGTTGCCATCAGTCAGTAATGCATCGTCGATGGTCATGCGCAGCCGGTCCGCCCGGCCACCGACCGTGAACATCAGATGGTCGGACAGATGGCTGTCCAGTTGCAGGAAGATCCCCCCGGCGCTGGCGTGCTGGTCTTCGTCGGCGGTCACCGCAGTGATGTTGCCGGTGGCACTGACCGCACGGCGGCCACGGTCATCTTCCTGGCGATCCAGGTCCACACCGAGCAGTAGCCGATGGGGGCGTGCCAATATGGTGAAGGGCAGGGTGTAATCCAGGCGGGCGCCGTAAAAACGTCGTTGGTAATCGATCAGGCTGCTGCCGGGAAAGGGCAGTTGCTGGCGGAAGTCCCGCTGGCTGACAAAGGCGCGGGCATTGAGCAACCCATTGGCGAAGGCTTCATCGCGGTAATGCAGCCCGAGACGCTGCTGGTCGACCTGCTGGCCTGCATCCAGCCGGGTAGCAAAGGAGCTGGCTTGTCGCCGGTCCTGGTGAGCCTGTTGTCGGGTCAGCCCCCCCGGGTCCTGGGCAACGGGGGTATCCATGGCGGTAAGGAAGAGCGTCATTGAGCGGGTGTCGGCAAGATCCCAGCCTGCCTGGCCGGTGAACTGGTATTTGCGCACTTCACTTTGTTCACGAAAGCCGCGGTAATCCAGCGCAGTCAGGCTGAGAGCGTGATGGCCCGGGCCATGGCGGCCGCGGGTCTGCACATTGGCTTGTGTCAGCCCGTGGCTGCCACCGATCATGGATACGCTGGCGGCATCGCTGCGGGTTTTTCCGGATCGGGTGTCGATGTCCACCACGCCACCGGTGGCGTTGCCGTAGAACAGGGAGCTGGGGCCACGCAATACAGTTAGTCGTTCCACTGCAAACAGATCGATGCTGTCCAGTTGCGACTGACCGTCCGGCAGGATCTCCGGGAAACCGTCCACATTCAGACGCAGCCCCCTGACCCCGAAAGGGGCACGGGAACCAAAACCCCGTGATGACAGGCGCAAGCCCTGGGCGAAGTTGTAACGGTTCTGCAGATAAAGGCCCGGAACCCGGTTGAGGCTTTCATCCAGTTGCAGACGGGTCTGGCCCCGCAGATTGCTGTCGGCATTGACGACCGTTACGGCGGCGGGTGTGTCGGCCAGGGGCCTTTCCATACGGGTGCTGGTGACGGTCACCGGCTCAAGAGTGACCGGATCGGCAAGCAGTGAAAGCGGAGGCAGCAGCAGGAAAACGGTTAAATAACGACGCTTCATGAATCTCATCCCAGGGTTGCTACTGTTCTACAGGACACTGTCGTGGAAGCAAGTGAAGAAGCACAGAAATAGCTGGGTGGATAGTAGAGTGAACTGAGCCTACATGTTCCGTGGAGCATAAAGCGTGCAATAAAAAAGGGCCGCATAAAGCGGCCCTGGAAGGAGAGAAACAGACGCGATCAGTGGGCTTTCTTCTTGCCCTTGCGCTGGCTGGCCTGGGCGTGTTGCTCGGTGAGCAGGCCCTGGTCGCCGAAGAGTTTTTCCCGCCACTCGTCCAGCAGGGCGTCGGTGTCATGCTGGGACGGGTGGAAATCGCGCTTGAAGAAGTCCAGGTACTGGGGCGCCAGCTTGGTGAACAGCCCCTTGCGTCCGAACAGGAACTTGATGCCGTTCCAGTTGTTCTTGACGTTCAGCAGGCGACCATCGGAGGCCAGCATGCGTGCCTGGAAGGCAGCCAGTACCGCGAAGAAGATCACGGTAGTGGGAATCATGGCACCGGCGCGGATGGCATAGTTGCCACTGACTTTTTCGTACACGTCATAGGCCACGGTCTTGTGCTCGTTCTCTTCCAGCGCGTGCCACAGCCACAGCTTGGCAGTGGCGTCGTCGAGAATGCGGGCCTGGTGTTCCGGCTCCCGCAGCAGCTGCTCGGCAATGATGGCGGTGTAATGCTCCAGACAGACCGTGGCGGCCAGCTGGAAGATTTTCGGCGTGCGTTTCTGCACCAGACCGAGCAGCTTGCCCAGGGTCTTGTCCAGTTTGTCGGTGGGGTAACCGAATTTCACACCCATTTCGTTCCAGGCTTCATGCTCTTTACTGTGCATGGCTTCCTGGCCGATGAAGCCAGCCACCTGGGCTTTCAGTTTGGGATCGGTGATGTCCTTGCGATAGTGGCGCACGGAATCCACGAAAAAGGCTTCGCCTTCCGGGAACAGGGCAGACAAGCTCAGCCAGAATGCGCTCAGGAAGGGGTCATTGTCATAGAAATACCGCGCCGTGGTTTTGTCGTCGAACTGGAAGTCCAGACGACGGGGCGGAATGTTCACGGTGGCGCCCAACGGCATTTTCTGAGCGCTCTGCTGACCGGCCTTGATGTTGCTGGATGCTGTTGTTGTCATGTGTCCTCCTGGTCCCGACCGGTTATTACCGGTGGATGTCAAACTGTGACATTAAAGAATGTCACGATACTCAGGGTTACAGCACAACAGGTAAATGGCACTTTCGCGCCCCGGCCGGGGCGCTAGTGCCAGTACACAAAAGAGGTCTTTTTGTGTCCGTAAATGACAGGTGAAGAGGTTCTATCAGTGAGGGAGGAACAATGACTGGGTCTCCAGAAACTCCTCCAGCCCGAAGCGGCCCCATTCGCGGCCATTGCCGGATTGCTTGAAGCCACCAAAGGCGCCCTGCAGATCCGGGCCGGCGCCATTGATATGCACCATGCCGGTACGCAAGCGGGCTGCCACCGCCCGGGCGTCACTGTCTTCTCCGTACACATAACCGGACAGGCCATAGTCCGAGTCGTTGGCAATGGCCACCGCCTCGTCCACGTCCTGGTAGGGGATCATCACCAGCACCGGGCCGAAGATTTCCTCGCGGCCAATGGTCATGGTGTTGCTGACCTGGCTGAAGACCGTAGGGCGGGCGAAATAGCCGGCTTCCATGCCCGCCGGTTTGCCGGTGCCACCGGCTACCAATGTTGCTCCTTCCTGGAGGCCTGTCTCGATCATGGATTGCACCCGCTGGTACTGACGGCCGTTGGCGATGGGGCCGATGACGGTATCCTCGTTCTGCGGATCGCCCACCACAATACTGTCGCAGGCCTGGGCGGCAATGGCTTCAGCCTCGGCTAACCGGTCGGCGGGGACCAGCATTCGGGAGGGGGCGTTACAGCTTTGCCCGGTGTTGTTCATCATGGCCCGCACCCCATGGGTCACCGCTTTTTGCAGATCGCAGCCCGGCAACAGGATATTGGCGGATTTGCCACCCAGCTCCAGGGATACCCGCTTGATGGTGGCGGCGGCTTCGCGGCTGACAGACTCACCGGCCCGGGTGGATCCGGTCAGGGAGACCACATCAATACGCGGATCACTGGACAGCATGGGGCCGACCTGGGCGCCATCGCCATGAACCATATTGAACACCCCGGCTGGCAGGCCGGCCTCGTCCATGATTTCCGCCAGAATCTGTGCCGAGAGGGGGGCAAATTCGCTGGGCTTGAGCACCATGGTGCAGCCCGCGGCGATGGCCGGGGCCACCTTGCACATGACCTGGTTCATGGGCCAGTTCCAGGGGGTGATCAGGGCGCAGACGCCGGCAGCGGCCCGTCGGATCTGCGCTTGGCCAAGCTGCTCCTCAAAAGGGAAGTCCCGCGCCACGGCCAGGGTCGTTTTCAGATGACCCAGTCCCATGGGGGCCTGCACCTTGCGGGCCAGGCTAATGGGGGCGCCCATCTCCTGGCTGATGGCCTGGGCGATGTCTTCCAGCCGCGCCTGGTAGCCTTCAGCAATGCGTTCCAGGTATCCCAGGCGGGTTTCCAGGGGTTCGGCGCTGAATGCCGGAAAGGCTGCGGCCGCGGCGCTGATGGCGGCATCGATATCCGCCGCGCCACCCATGGCCAGCTCTCCCAATGATTTCTCCGTGGCCGGGTTAATCACGGTGTGGCTGCCGGCGCCATCGGCAGGGGCGACCCAATGGCCATTGATATAGAACTGTTGCAGCGAGCCCATGGGGGTATCCTTTTGTTGGTGACTGATTTGAGTCAGACGTGCCACAATACAATAATGGAACGAAGTTTTAAAATATTGACCACTTGGCCAATCCCGTGACAAGGTGGATCTGGCTGAAACACAAAATCATTGTGCTTCAGGCGTTCTCTCGTGGCCAACACTGGCTTATGCAGGTGAAACCGCTTTTTGCTATATTTGCGCGGTGAATAAACAACTATAAGTGGAATCTATGCCCGTTATACCGGGGAAGGATTCCCGATCCCGAAGCCTGAAAGGAAAAACAACCATGCGCAGAGCTGTTGCCGACGTGGGTACTAACGACAAAGACCGGAATTTCGTCACCGCCCTGGCGCGGGGGCTGGATATTCTTCGCTGTTTCGGACCCGCTGACGAATACCTGGGCAATGCGGAACTGGCCAAGCGCACCAATATTCCCCGCCCAACCGTCTCGCGCATGACCGCCACCCTGACACAGCTCGGTTACCTGCGCTATGTGCCACAGCTGGAGAAATACCGGCTGGGCCCCGGGGTACTGGATCTGGGGTACCGTTATCTGGCCAGCGAAGGCGTGCGGGAACTGGCCCGGCCCTTTATGCAGGAGTTGGCCGATGCCACCGACTGCATGGTGGCCATCGGAGCGCCGGATGGTGCCCAGGTGACCTACATTCAGGTATGCCAGGGTAACGGTCCCCTGGTGCTGCGGCTGAATATCGGCTCCCGTGTGCCCATGGCCACCTCGGCCCTGGGCCGGGCCTTTCTGGCGGCCACCCCGGAAGCCGAGCGGGAACAATATTACGAACAGATTCGCCGTCAGGACCCGGCGGCCTGGCCGGAGCTGGAGCGCAGCCTGCAGTCTGCCTATGAGGAGTATCAGGAGTACGGCTTCTGCATTTCCGATGGCGAGTGGAACCGGGATGTGAGCGGCGTTGCCGTACCGCTGATCCTGGACGGCGGTGCCCAGGTGGTGCCTTTCAATTGTGGCGGTTCGTCACTGCGCCTCAGCCGCCGCACCCTGATTGAAAACCTGGGACCACGACTCAAGGATGTGGTGGCCCAAGTGGAACAGATGGTACAGGGGCGGGCCTGATTCCTGTCTCTGTCGAGGACAAGCCATGGCAGAAGTACCGCCATCCGCGTTTTCCATGGAAGACGCCAATGCACGTTTCAATATGGGTTTCCCCGCCCTGGTCGGGTTTCATTTTCTGGAATGGGAAGACGGCCGGGCAGTGTTGGGGCTTCAGGTCCGTCCGGAACACCTGAACCTGGGTGGCGTGATTCACGGTGGTGTGCTGGCCACATTGATGGATGTGGCCGGTGCCTGCGCGGGGACCTACTGTGCTGATCCTGCCCGTATTCGCAAAGCGGTGACACTCTCCATGACCAATACCTTTACCGGCCAGGCCGGTGAAGGGTTGATCCGCGCCATCGGCACGCGACGTGCCGGTGGCTCCAGGATCTATAACAGCACCATGGAAGTGTTCGATCAGAAGGGGCAGCTACTGGCCATGGGCGAGGGCACGTTCCGGTTGCGCTCCAGCAGTACCGGCCCGGCGGGCGAGCCTGTCTGAGGCGAGCTACACTTGTTGTATAAGGAACGAGTGAGCGGTTCTCTGGATTTCTACGAAGCCGCTGTAGGAACGGAGCGTAGCGGAGTAACGCACGTAGTTCTGTGCGGCCCGAAGGGTGAGCGAAGCGAATACCGATGCTCGCATGGCGAACCGAGCGTAGCGAGGCGGCAAAGATCAAAGTCTGTCCGCAGTGTTTTCTGGAAGCTGTCGAGCACTGATAGTCCTGATCGCCCTACGGACGATTCCCGCGCAAGCGCGGTTCGCCATGCAAGCATAGCTCCTACATGAAAGGCCTCAATGCTCCGCCGGCTGCAGGCTGATCCGCAGCATCCCCTGACGATCATCGAATAACGTTACGTCCACATTGTTGCGATGCTCGCCGGGCAGTACTGCCAGTGGCACAGGCAGCGATAACTGGCTGGGGCCGGGCAGGATAGCCTTGATGTTACCGGCGATGATGTTGGTCAATTCCGTGAGGGCGTCGATGATATCTTCGCCGGTGACGGCGTCATCCTCTTTTCGGAACATCCGGGCTGCGATTCGCGGGCCCAGAGCGTCGCAGGTGCAGACGGTCACGCTGCCTTTCCATTTCCCCGAAATCGCAACCTCCGCGCCATGTTGCACGGTGGGAGGAGGGCCGCTCTGGGCCCGAACCGGAATGTTCAGGAAATCGCTGAGCACATTGGCTCCGATGCGGGCAATTTTCTGTGACAGCATGGCGGGTTGCGATGACATTTCCATAGGTGCACCCTCAAACAGGTTGGAAAAAAGGACGATGGCTGCGGGGAATGGCCGGAATGAAGCCGGCGGATTTTTCCAGGCTCTCGGTGGCGCCGAGGAGCAGGTAGCCGTCACTGACTGTCTGTTCGCGTACCCGGCGAAGTACTCGCAGGCGATCGTCCATGGAAAAATAAAGCAGCACGTTGCGCAGCAGCACGATGTCAAATAACGGCAGTTCCTCTGGCCATTCCCGGATCAAATTGATTTTTTCAAAGCGAATGCGTTCGCGGATCTCGGTTTTTATCTGCCAGTCCAATCCCTGTTGCTCGAAATAAAGCGCCATGTTGCGCGCGGGCAAGCCGCGGTTCATTTCGTTAAGGCCATAGCAGCCCTGTTTTGCCTTGCTCAATGCGGACTGGGAGAAATCACTGGCGATCAGGGTGACCTGCCAGTTTCTCAATTGTGGAAAATGCTGGTCCAGCAACATGGCAACGCTGTAGATCTCCTGGCCGGTGCTGCAGGCGGCGCTCCAGATGCGCAGGGTTTTGTCCGCCCGCCGTTTATCCAGCAGGGTGGGGATCATGGTGTCCAGGAAACTCTCGCTGAGAATCGGGTCGCGGAAAAAATACGTCTCATTGATTGCCATGGCTTCTACCAGCTCGGTGCGCAGTGCATCCTCAGCCACGGTGGAGGCCTTCTCTATGAGCGCATTGATGTCCCCCCGGGTGTGCTGGCTGGCCAGATTCTGCAGCCTGGCCTCTGCCAGGTACACCTTGTCCGCTGGCAGGCTGAGCGCGATCTGATCAGAGAGTAGGGCGCAGAGAGTGAGATAGCTGTTTTCGCTGATACAGCTCATCCCTGTGCCTCGGGGTTCATGGCGGCACGCTGTCGCGCGCGGAAGGTGGGGCGGCCACGGTTAACCCGTCGCATGATTTCCGTCGACATGTCCTGCAAGGGGAGCTCAGCGCAGGCAAGCCCGGCTCTTGATACGACTCCGGGCATGCCCCATACCGCGCTGGATGCCTGGTCCTGCACCACTATCTGGGCACCGGCCCTGGCCAGTTGGCGGCAACCGTCCAGGCCGTCCTGACCCATGCCGGTCAGCACCACGGCCAGGACATTGGAACCAAAATGCCTGGCGGCGCTGGAAAAGAGAATGTCCACAGCAGGGCGACAGAAGTTCACCGGCTCACTGCGCAGTGGGGCAATCAGTGTGTTGTCGCCCTGTTTATCCACGGTCATATGGTAGTCGCCTGCGGCCAGCCATACCTGACCGGGCTCGGCGCGTTGCCTGCTGTCGCACTCAGCCACATTCAGCGCGGCGTTCTGGTTCAGACGAGTGGCCAGGGCACGGGTGAATACCGCCGGCATGTGTTGCACCACCAGAATGGGAACCGGAAAGTCGCCGGGCAGTGACGGGATCAGCTGACCCAAGGCGCTTGGTCCGCCCATGGACGCGCCGATCACCACCAGGTCCACCCGGGAGGGGATACGTTGATGGGGGAGTTGTGAGGCAACCGGACGGGGCGTTTTGGCAGGTTCAGCGTATGCCACAGATGGCTTGTTGTAACGTTGCAGCAGGGTTTTGATTTTTCCCAGCAGGCTGTTCTTGATGTAGTCCCTGGCCTCGGCGGCGGTGCCCACCATGGCGGGTTTGGGCACATAGTCGCTGGCACCCAGGGACAGGGCCTCTATGGTTACCATGGCGCCGCGCTCGGTAATGGAACTGAACACCAGCACTGGCAGTTCCGGACGGCTGACCTTCAGTTCCTTGAGCATTTCCAGGCCGCCCATACCGGGCATTTCCACATCCAGAATCAGCAGATCCGCTTCCACGCGATGCAATCGATCAAGTCCCTGGCGTCCATCGGCAGCGGTGCCCACCACAACGATGTCCGGGTCTTCCTCGAGGATCTGGGTGAGGATATGCCGCACGGCGGCGGTATCATCCACCAGAAAGACACGGATGGTGCTCATGCTCTCTCTGTCCGTTGCAGGCCCATCATTTCCAGCTTGCAGGCCAGTGCCTCCGAGGAAAACGGTTTCATCAGGTATTCATCGGCGCCGGCGGTGAGGGCTTCGACCATCTGGCTCACTTCCGCCTCACTGGTCACTACCAGTAATTTCATCCCGTTATAGCAAGGCTGCTGCCGCACGGCGCGGATAAATTCCAGGCCGTTCATGACCGGCATATTCCAGTCCACCAGGGCCAGGGTGGGAAGGGTGTCACCCCCTTCCAGCCGGGCCATGGCCTCTTGGCCATCACCGGCTTCCGAGATTTCGTAGCCCAATTGCTGAAGCAGGTCGCTCAGAATCAGGCGCATGGCCCGGGAGTCATCAATGACCAGTGCGTGTGTATTCGCCATCTGATTGGCCTCGTATTATTTCTGGTTATCGGCGCGTCCGGTGCGTTCCGCATCCACCACTAGGGTTTGCAGATCCGCGGCAAGTTTGGCCAGGTCGGTGGCAGCCTGACGCATGCTGTCCACCCCGGCGTTGGTGCTTTTCGCCGCTTCCGCCACGCCGCCGATATTGCCGGCCACTTCGTTGGTGCCCTTGGCGGCGTCGGCGACACGCCGGCCCATTTCGTTGGTGGTAATGGTTTGCTCTTCCACCGCGGAGGCAATGGAGCCCTGTACCTGGCTGATGTGATGAATCACTTCGCTGATGCGCGCAATGCCTTCGATGGCACCTTTCACATCCACCTGGATGGCCTCGATCTTCTGGCCGATGTCCTCGGTGGCACGGCCGGTTTCCTTGGCCAGTTCCTTCACTTCGTTGGCCACCACCGCAAAGCCGCGACCGGCATCCCCGGCACGGGCCGCTTCGATGGTGGCGTTGAGTGCCAGCAGGTTGGTTTGTTGCGCAATCCCGGTAATCACCTTGATCACCTTGCCAATTTCCGCACTGCTGGTGCCCAGGCTGCTGATGGTGGTGTTGGTGCCTTCGGCGATGCTGACCGCTTCATCGGCCACGCGGGCCGCATCGGTGGCGTTCTTGGCGATTTCCTTGATGCTGGCGCCCATTTCTTCAATACCACTGGACACCGCCTGCACGTTCTCGTTGATATCTTCGGCGGTGCGTACGGCAGAGATGGCCTGGCTGCTGGTGACACCGGCGTTGGACCCCATCTGGTCACTGGTGGCAATCATTTCCTCGGAGGAGGTGGCCAGCACTTCCACGGTGCCGCGAATCCGCTCTTCCAGCAGCACTTTCTCGGTGATGATTTCCCAGGTGAGCATGGGGCCCACATAGTTGCCTTCCGCGTCGTAGATGGCATTGACCAGCAGATCAGCCTTTTCTTCGCCAATGTTGATGCGGGCGCGGTAAGGCAGGTTGGTGGGGTCGGAAAGAATGCGCCGTTGGTGTTCCGGATGCTTGTGGAAAATATCAATGTTGGCACCCAGCAGTTCGCTGGCCTTGATGGGCAGGTAGGATTCCAGCTTTTCCATGGTGGCGGTGGCGGCCGGGTTCAGATAGATGATCTGCAGGTCACGGTCGCACAGGAAAACGTTGGTGGGCATCTGGTCCACCATGTTCATCACCCGGCGGAATTCGTTTTCCTGACGCAGCTCGGTGGTCACATCTTCCCAGCAAACGGTGTAACCAATGATTTTTTCTTCCGCACTCATTACCGCATTGATACGGGTGCGCAAGGTCACGCCACCGAAGTTGAAGTCCGCGGAATGGGGCATGGCCTTGGGGTCACGAAGAATGCTTTCCACCCGTTTGGGATCACGGTGAAACCGGTGAATATGGCCGTTGAGGATATCTTCGATGCGAACGCCAAAGGTCTTGAAGATCGGCTGCGCAATGGTTGACAGGGTTTCGGCAGCGCGGGGATTGATGTAGACGATATTGAGGTTGGTGTCCGCCACAAACACATTGGCCTGAAGACTTGCCATGGTGCCCTTGATGCCTTCCAGGCTGTCGGTGACAGACTTGCTGGTATCCACATCACGAAGGACGGTATCGCTTGAGTTTGTCGAATTGCTGCTGGTTGTGTCCATGCTGTTCTCGTTCACGATGTCCCCCTTCAAAGGCGCAACGGTATTCATGATGGCGTCGATGTGGGCGGAGTCCACGCCCAGCGATGCCAGTGTCTCGTTAAGATGATCGGCCACCCGGTCAAAATTCCGGGCGGTGATATGGAGGTTCTTGTGGGCGTCGGCCATGGACGGGCCCTGATAAATCGTTGGGCCTCCCAGCGCCTGGGTAAAAAACCGGACCTGGGATTCTTCCAGCCCCTTGCGCTGTTTGTGGCGGAAATAGGGCGCCAGGGCCGGGTCTTCCAGCACCCGGTTGTAGAATTCGGTTACCACGGCCCGGACAGCAGTTTCACCACCTACCTGGCTATAGAGTGAGTTGTTGTTTGCGTGATCCAGATTGTCGGTCATTGCTGTCTATCCCCGTCTTCCTATTGCAATAGTGAGTGTGCCGCGCGGCTGGCTGAGCGGCTGCATAATTCGTCCGCCAGTAAGGTGTCCAGATCCAGTAGCAGGTACAGGGTGCCCTGGACAGGAAAGACGCCACGCATGAACTTGCGTGGCGCCCCCTTGAGCGTTTCCGGTGGGGGTTCAATCTCTTCCGGCAGCACACTGACAATGTCACCAATGCGATCCACCATCAGGCCTACCTGCTCGCCACCATGATTGATGATGATGTTGATGGTGTTGTCGTCTTCGTTTTCACCGGGCAATCGCAATACTTTGCGCAGTGCAATGGCTGGCACGATGCGGCCGCGAATATTCATTAATCCCAGTACTCCCGGGGGAGCCAGTGGAATATCGGTAATCTGGTGGTTGGCGAGCACTTCCTGAACATGGTCGACCACCACCCCGTAATGTTTCTCCGCCACCGAAAAGGTGCAGATCAGTTGATTAGCTTCCATTGCTGTCCTCATTGCCGTGCGTGCCATGGAACCGCTTGAACAGGGAATCACAGTCGATAAAGTCGGTGACGCGGCCTTGCAGAATGCCGGTGCCCAGAATGCCTTCGGTTTTGCCGTTCTGTTGCATGGCGGCCTCGTCATCGCTGACGATGTCGATAATGTCGTTGACCACCAGGCCCACTTCGCCAAATTCCGTGGGCTGTACAACAATGCGGATAATGTCCTGGTCGTCCGGGCGGATATCGTGATGATTGTCGAGGCGGATCAGCGGCAGAATACCGCCGCGATACTGGATCACTTCCCGACCGGCAGAGTATTCGATGCGATCGGTGCTGATTTCCTCCAGCCGTGACACCTTTGACAGGGAGATAGCGGAGCGACCGGATGTGCCATCCGGGCGAACCAGAAGATAGTTTTCGGCGGCACGAATGGGCTGGGTATCTGCGGCCAACGGATTTTCCTGATGACGCAGTTTGCGTTCATGGCGGGTGACACCGGCAAAGTCGGCGGTGGATTTCACATCCAGAATCAATGCCACGCGACCATCGCCCATGATGGTGGCACCGGCAAAACAGGGGTTATCCTTGAGCAGTTTTCCCAGCGGCTTCACCACAATTTCTTCGGTGTCGCGAACGTCGTCCACCAACAAACCAAACTCCTGTTGATCGGCGGTGAGGACAAGAATGAACTGGTCTTTCTCGGTTTCCCTGTCCCCCATCTGCATCAGGGAGCGCATATCGACCAGCGGCAGCAATCGGCCCCGTAATCGATAGACCAGGGCGTCGTGGACCGTTTCGATATCCTTGTCGAGACGGTCGGACTCCACGTAGACCACTTCCATCAAATTGGCCTGGGGAATGGCAAAGCGTTGATGAAGACAACGCACGATCAGCGCCGGGACAATGGCGAGGGTGAGCGGAATTTTCAGTTTCAGGGTGGTGCCACGGCCGGTGAGGCTCTTGATATCGATGGATCCCCCGATGCGTTCCACATTGGTGCGCACCACATCCAGGCCCACGCCGCGCCCGGACAGGTCACTGACCGTTTCTGCGGTAGAAAACCCGGGTTCAAAAATATAGCGGATCTTTTCCTGTTCGCTGAGCTGCTCCACCTGTTCCGGCCGAACCAATCCGATCTCCAGGGCCCGACGGATGATTTTTTCACTGTCGAGCCCGGCTCCGTCATCGCTGATTTCCACCGTGACATTGCCGCTTTCGTGGTAAGCGCTCAGGGTCAGCGTGCCGGTTTCCGGCTTGCCCTGTGCGCGACGTTTTTCCGGACTTTCGATGCCATGGTCCACGGCATTGCGCACCAGGTGAATAAGGGGGTCGCGAATGGCCTCCAGAAGACTACGGTCCAGCTCGGTGTCGCCGCCCTTGAGTACCGGCGTCACCCGTTTACCGGTTTTCCTCTCCAGATCCAGTAACAGGCGAGGGTAGGTGGACCAGGCATTCCGGATGGGCTGCATGCGGGTTTGCATCAATCCTTCCTGCAGCTCGCTGGTGACCATGTTGAGACGCTGGGACAGATTGACCAGCTGGGCGTCGTTCTGACTGGCGGTGTGTTGCAGCAGCTGGTTACGGGTAAGCACCAGTTCGCCCACCACGTTCATCAGTTTATCCAGCAGCACCACGTCCACACGTACGGTGGTTTCGGCCATGGTGGTGTGTGCGCCGCCATTGTTTTCCGGCTCTTCGTCATGGAGGGGCGAAAGCGGAGGTTCCGGTTGTTCCAGGGATTCCGGTTCAGAATTCAGTGAGGCCGATGGTGGCGGGTGGGTTGCGGCACCGGTTTGCGCGCGGTCCGGTATCAACCGATGCAACCGGAGCATCAGCGCCTGTGGAGCGGGGTCCCCATCGTTGCCGTCATCATGGATACGTTTGAGGAAAACACGAATTTCATCCACTCCATCCAGCAGCACGGTGGCATGGGGCAAGTCCATCTGCACATCGCCGTCGCGCATGGCGCCAAGGAGATCTTCCAGGGCATGGCTAAGGGTCTCCAGATGACTGAACCCAAAGAAGCCACAGGTGCCCTTGATGGTGTGGATTGCCCGGAAGGCGCTGGCGATACGGTCATTGTCCCGGGGGGAGCGCTCCAGTGCCACGATATCCTGTTCCAGTTGCCCCAGGTTCTCGTCACTTTCGATCAGAAAGCTTTGCAGTGCCTTGTCGTTTTCCTGCATCGGGCCTTCTCCCCTGGAACCTGTCGTAGGTTTGTTATGCGTATCGAGGTTGTTGTTCAGCCAGCGGCGAGTTTTCGCAACGAAGCCAGGCGTAATATGGAACGCAGATCGGCGTCATGCGGGGGTTTGACCAGATAGTTGTCGCAGCCGGCCTGGCGACCGGCCAGATGCGCCTCCGCGGAGGTCATGCTGGAGAGCATGGCGATGCGTGCCGGGTTACCTTGCTGTCGCAGGGCGCTGCAGGCCTCGAGGCCACCCATTACCGGCATTTCCACATCCAGGAAGATCAGATCGAAAGGGTGCTTCCGGGCACAGGCCAGAGCCTCACTGCCGTCTGCGGCCTGGGTAATGTCCAGGTCATAGGAGCCGGCTGCCAGTTCGTGCAACTTGGCAGTGATAAGGCTGCGGATGGTGGTGCTGTCGTCCACCACCAGGATACGGAGTCTGTCCATGACTCTTCCCTGTGGAGCGGCTACTTCCATTCTGTTCCCCCGGATCTCGTTGTGAGACCTCTGAAGCAGGTTGAACTGCTTCCCCATTCAGAACAGGCGCTATGATTTTTATAGATGCAAAATATGGAATTAACAGACGAAAAGGATAAACGGTGCGGTTTTATGGATGTTCGCGTTAACCGATCTGCAGCCGTTTTTCCAAATCTGATTCACAAAAATTGCCATGCGCCATCGATAGGAACAGAAGTACCATGTTTTCCTTCACGCTGGCGTCGCGCAGGGGACAGGCGAAAATCGAATGGCGATGAACGGACGTCGGTTGGGGGCTGTCAGGAGGGAAAAGGGGCTGCCAGACGCCACTCCGGGTGGCGCCTGACAGGTTCAGACTGAATCAGTGCGGTGCGTTTTCTTTCGGCTTGCCGTTCAAGGGAACGCCGGCGAGCTTGCGGACCACCACATAAAACAGCGGAATAAAGAAAATCGCCAGCACCGTGGCAGTGAGCATGCCGCCGAACACCCCGGTACCGATGGCGTTTCGGGCGCCAGCACCGGCGCCGGTGCTGATCATCAGCGGAGTCACCCCGAGCATGAAGGCCAGGGAGGTCATCAGGATGGGCCGCAGTCGCATGCGTACCGCTTCCAGAGTGGCCTTGACCAGGTGCTCGCCTTTCTGCTCCAGCTCCAGGGCGAATTCCGCTATCAGAATGGCGTTCTTCGCCGATAGCCCGATAGTGGTCAGCAGGCCTACCTGGAAGAACACATCGTTTTCCAGCCCCCGGAAGGTGGCAGCCAGTACGGCACCGATAACCCCCAGGGGCACTACCAGCATCACCGCAAAGGGAATCGACCAGCTCTCATAGAGGGCGGCCAGACAGAGGAATACCACCAGAAGCGACAGGGCATACAGTGCCGGAGCCTGATCGCCGGACTGGCGCTCCTGATAGGACAGGCCGGTCCATTCGAAGCCGAAACCGGCCGGCAGCTTGGCGGTGAGCTCTTCCATGGCATCCATGGCATCACCGGTACTGTAGCCGGGGGCGGCGTTACCCTGGATGTTCACTGAGGAGACACCGTTGTAGCGTTCCAGCTTGGGCGACCCGTAGGTCCAGTGGCCGGTGGCAAAGGCGGAGAAAGGCACCATTTCGCCCTGATTATTGCGCACATACCAGTCATCAATGTTTTCCGGCAGCATGCGATAGGGCGCGTCGGCCTGCACATAGACCCGCTTCACCCGGCCCCGGTCCACAAAGTTGTTCACGTAGCTGGAGCCCCAGGCAATCTGCAGGGTGCTGTTGATGTCGCTGATGTTGAGCCCCAGGGCCTTGGCTTTCTGCTGGTCAATGTCGAGCTGGTACTGGGGGCTGTCTTCCAGACCATTGGGACGTACCCCGGCCAGGCGCGGGTCCTGGCTGGCCATCCCCAGTAACTGGTTGCGTGCCTGGATCAGGGCCTCGTGACCCCGACCGGCCTGATCGAGAAGCTGAAAGTCAAAGCCGCTGGCGTTACCCAGCTCCGGAATCGAGGGAGGGTTCAGGGCAAAGATCATGGCTTCGCGGATGCTGGCGAAGAAGCCCATGGAGCGGCCCACTACCTGGTCGACCCCATCCACGGACAAGTCCCGCTCGCTCCAGTCTTTCAGGTTCACAAATGCCAGGCCGGCGTTCTGGCCCTGGCCGGTGAAACTGAAACCGGCAACGGTGAACAGGCCATCCACGGCGGAGGTTTCCTCGTTGAGGTAGTAATTCTCCATCTTCTTCAGCACGTCCACGGTCTGCTCCTGGGTGGACCCGGCGGGCAGGGTGACCAGGGTGAACATGATGCCCTGGTCTTCTTCCGGCAAGAAGCTGGAAGGCAGGCGCATGAAGGAATAACCCAGCACACCCACGATCACCACGTAAATGGCCAGATAACGACCCCGGCGGCCGAGAATCTTTTCCACCCGCCCCTGATACGCCTTGCTGCTGCGATCAAAGGTGCGGTTAAACCAGCCGAAGAAACCTGAATCGGTCTGGTGCTCCGCGTCCTTGGCCTTGAGCATGGTGGCGCACAACGCCGGGGTGAGGATCAGGGCAACCAGCACGGACAGCACCATGGCGGACACAATGGTGATCGAGAACTGGCGGTAAATCGCCCCGGTCGATCCGGGGAAGAACGCCATGGGGATAAAGACCGCGGACAGTACCAGTGCGATACCCACCAGGGCGCCGGTAATCTGCCCCATGGATTTGCGGGTGGCTTCCTTGGGTGGCAGCCCTTCCTCGTGCATGACCCGTTCCACGTTTTCCACCACCACGATGGCGTCATCCACCAGCAGGCCAATGGCCAGCACCATGCCGAACATGGTCAGGGTATTGATGGAGAAACCGAAAGCCGCCAGCACACCGAAGGTACCCAGCAGCACCACCGGCACCGCAATGGTCGGGATCAGGGTGGCGCGGAAATTCTGCAGGAACAGATACATCACCAGGAAGACCAGGATGATGGCTTCGAACAGGGTGTGGACCACTTCCTCAATGGAGATCTCCACGAACGGGGTCGTATCGTAGGGATAGTCCATTTCCATCTTTTCCGGGAAGAAGGGTTTCAACTCTTCCAGGCGGGCGCGCACCGCATCAGCGGTATCCAGCGCGTTGGCCCCGGAGGCCAGGCTGATGGCCAGACCGGCGGCAGGCTGGCCGTTATAGCGGCCCACCACATCATAGTTCTGGGCCGCCAATTCCACCCGCGCCACATCACGCAGAAACACCTGGGAACCATCCGGATTGACCTTGAGCAGGATATTCTCGAACTGCTCGGTACTTTGCAGGCGGGTCTGGGCAATGATGTTGGCGTTCAGTTGCTGGCCTTCCACCGCCGGGGCACCCCCAAGCTGACCGCTGGCCACCTGGTTGTTTTGTACCTGAATGGTCTGGGTAATGTCCTGGGGCGTCAGGTCGTATTTGTTGAGCTGGTTCGGATCGAGCCAGATGCGCATGGCATAGGGAGAGCCGAACAGCTGGATCTTGCCCACACCCGGTACCCGGCTGATCGGGTCCTGCACATTGGAGGCCACATAATCGGCCAGATCGGCCCGGGTAAGGCTGCCGTCCTCGGAGGAAAACGACACCACCATCAGGAATGAATCCGAGGATTTGCTAACCTGCAGACCCTGCTGTTGCACTTCCTGTGGCAGTAGCGGTGTGGCCAGTTGCAGCTTGTTCTGCACCTGAACCTGGGCAATATCCGCGTCGGTACCCGGTGCGAAGGTGAGTGTGATCTGGGCGTTGCCGAAGGAATCGCTGCTGGAACCGATATAGAGCAGATTATCGATACCGCTCATCTGCTGCTCAATCACCTGGGTGACCGAGTCTTCCACGGTTTTTGCTGAGGCCCCCGGATAGTTACCGGCAATGGTCACCGCTGGCGGGGCCACTGCCGGGTACTGTTCCACCGGCAGGGTGTAAATAGCCAGGGCACCGGCCATCATCATGATGATGGCGATAACCCAGGCAAAAATCGGGCGGTCAATAAAGAATCTGGCCATGGTATTCCCGTTTCTCGTTACGTCGAGTTAGTGTGCGCCCAGTGAGCCGCGTGCGGTTATTGTCCCGTGCCTTGAGCCCCGCCTTGCGCAGCGGGTGCCTTGGAGGGTTGTGACTGCTGTTCGGTATCTACCGGGCTGACCGGAATACCCGGCTGAATTTTCTGCAGCCCATCCACGATCAGGCGATCCCCGTCTTTCAGGCCACTGGCAATCAGCCACTCACTGCCCACGGCCCGTTCGGTGACCACGTTCACTTTTTTCACCGTATTGTTCTCGTCAATCAGCATGGCGCTGGCCTGACCAGTAGGGTCACGGGTAATGCCTTTCTGGGGCACCAGAATGGCATCGTCGCGCTGGCCCTCCGGAAGCCGGCCGCGCACAAACATGCCAGGCAACAGATCACCATCCGGGTTGGGGAAGAGGGCGCGCAGGGTCACTGAGCCGGTGCTTTCGTCCACTGCGTATTCGGAGAATTGCAGGGCACCGGCCTTGCTGTACTCGCTGCCGTCTTCCAGGATCAGGGTAATGCGTGCTTCATCATCGCTTACCTGCTGCAGTTCGCCGGCTTCCATGGCCTGGCGCAGACGGCGCAGCTCAATGCTGGACTGGGTCAGGTCAACGTAAATGGGGTCCAGCTGGCGGATGGTGGCCAGGGCGTTGGCCTGGTTGGCGGTGACCAGGGCGCCGGCAGTGACGGTGGAGCGCCCGATGCGGCCGCTGATCGGTGCCTCAATGGTGGCGTAGTCCAGGTTGATCTGCGCGCTTTTCAGGTTGGCGCGAGCGGCGGCCACCGCGGCCTTGTTCTCGTCCAGGGCAGCTTTGGCTTCGTCATATTCCTGTTGGCTCACGGAACGGCGTTCCAGCAGGGTCTTGAAGCGATCCACGCGCAGGGTGTTGGAGTTCAGGGTGGCCTGGGCCCGGGCCAGCTCCGCCCGTGCAGAGTCCACGGCAGCCTGGTAGGTCCGGGAGTCGATCTTGTAGAGAGGTTGCCCGGCTTCCACCTTCTGGCCTTCCTCGAACAGGCGCTGTTCGATCACGCCGCTGACCTGCGGGCGCACTTCGGCAATCTGGTGAGCGGTGGTGCGCCCGGGCAGCTCCCGGCTGAGGGTGGTGGATTGAGCCTTTACCGTAATGAAGCCAACCTGCGGCGCCTGTTGCTGCTGTTGCTGTCCGGCCTGGTCGCCGTCACTGCAACCGCCGAGCTGCAGGGCAAGGGCGCCTGCCAGGAAGGAGAGAATCAAACCGCTGCGCATAATCACCTCTAGTTTTAATACACGCCGTCAGGCACCGGCTCGGTGAGCGGGCGCTGCTTGCAGGAAATATGAATCAGGTTCAGTATATACATTCAGTGATGTATGTATAGACCCGAACGCGGAATCCATTTGATTTTTTCACGTCCATAAGAGTCTCCCATGGTCAGGCGAACGAAGGCAGAAGCGCTGCAAACCCGGGCTCAGATCCTGGATGCCGCCGAGCAGGTTTTTCACCGTAAAGGGGTACTGTCCGCCTCTTTAAAGGATATTGCCAGCGAGGCCGGGGTGACGCGAGGGGCGATCTACTGGCACTTCAAAAACAAGCATGATGTGTTCATGGCCATGGTGGATCGCAGTCGTCTGCCGTTCGACAGCCTGGCGGAGCGGGCAGAGGACGCCAGCGAGCCGGATCCACTGGGGCGCCTGCGCGAGTTTATGGTCTTTCTGTTACAGCAAGCGGTCTGTGATCCCGGCCAGCGACGGCTTTTCGAGATCATGTTCCAGAAATGCGAGTTCAGCGGTGAGAATGCCGATTTGCTGGATCGCCAGCGTGAGGCCTGTCGGGACTCCTCCGCGCGGTTGGCACGGACCTTTGCCAACGCCATTGCCCGCGGCCAGCTCCCGGAAAGTCTGGATACGGGAAAGGCCGTTAGCTGGTTACACAGCCAGCTCACCGGCGTGATCATGACCTGGCTACTCGATCCAGAGGTGCTGGACCTGGAGCGGGCAGCCACGGATTTTGTCGATACCTGCCTGTTCGCCCTGCAGCATGCTCCCTCCCTGCGTCAGCGTCCCGGAGATTGATCCCGGCCCCTGAAGATCCCACTGAAATACCGGTCCGCATTTCCGATGGTCGGTCTGGGCAGAGCACATACCCAGTGGTATGTTTTTGGGCCTGCCGAGATAAAAGCGCCTTTCCAGCCAATTTCAGATTTCGTTTCAAAAAACGAAACATCATTCCAAAATAGTATTGACGACCCTCCCGAGCCATGTCAGATTGACTGGCGAGTCAACATCTTGTTTCCGCTGAAGGGCGGTGGGACCGCCGATTCCCTTCAGCATTCGCTACAGCAGCAACACAAATAAAAGGCGCTTATAAAAGCGTCGCGGGAGAGCACAACATGTTTGATCGGCACTATGCGGTCTGGCCGGAGAATATGCCGCGCCACCTCAGCCTGCCGCAGACCAGCCTCTATACCAATCTGGAGGTTTCGGCCCTGCGTTATCCCCACCGGGATGCAATCAACTATTACGACAGCCCCATCACGTTCGCGGAGCTCAAGCAGCAGGTGGATGCCCTGGCGGGCTATCTGCAATCGCTGGGCGTGGAGAAGGGCGACCGGGTGCTGCTGTTCATGCAGAACGCCCCCCAGTTCATCATCAGTTACTACGCCATCCTCCGTGCCAATGCCATTGTCGTGCCGGTGAACCCCATGAACCGGGCCGCCGAACTGGAGCATTACCTGGAGGATACCGATGCCGCCGTGGCCATCTGTGGCCAGGAATTGTTGCCGGCGGTGGCCCCGGTGGTGGGCATGGTGAACCTGCGCCATGTGATCGTGGCGGCCTACAGCGATTACCTCACCCGTGACACGGACCTGCCGCTGCCCGCCGAGGTGGAAGCGCCGGCGGTGGCGCTGAATCATCCCGCGCACATTGCCTGGAAAGACGCCATTGGCGCCGGTGAATTCCCCGGCGAACTGTTGGTCGGCCCGGACGATCTGGCGGTGTTTCCCTATAGCTCCGGGACCACCGGGGCGCCAAAGGGATGCATGCACACCCATGGTTCGGTAATGGCCACCTGTGTCCAGGGGGCGATCTGGAGTCATGGCACCACCGAGTCGGTGACTCTGGCCACGCTGCCGTACTTTCATGTGACCGGCATGCAGGGCTCCATGAACACGCCAATCTATGGCGGCTCATTGATCGTCTTGATGACCCGCTGGGATCGTCGCGTGGCGGCCACGCTGATTGAGCGTTACAAGGTCAGCCGCTGGGTGAATATCGTCACCATGGCCATCGATCTGCTCTCCGATCCCGACGTGGAGAAATATGACCTGTCTTCACTGGAAAATATTGGCGGTGGCGGGGCAGCCATGCCCGCGGCAGTCTCCGACAAACTCTTCCAGCTCACCGGACTGCGTTACATGGAAGGCTATGGCCTGTCCGAAACCATTGCCGGCACCCACATCAATCCCACCGACAACCCCAAGTCCCAGTGTCTGGGGATTCCGGTATTCGATATCGATTCACGCATTGTGGCAGTGGAAGACGACGGCCAGACCGGCAGGGAACTGGGGCCGGGTGAAGTGGGGGAAATCCTCATCCATGGCCCGCAGGTATTCCAGGGCTACTGGAAGCGTCCCCAGGAAACGCAAAAGGTGTTTGTCGAGCTGGATGGCAAGCGTTTCTTCCGCACCGGTGATCTGGGTTACCACGACGAAGAGGGCTATTTCTTCATCGTCGATCGGGTCAAACGGATGATCAACGCGTCCGGCTTCAAGGTCTGGCCCGCCGAGGTGGAAAGCCTCATGTACCGCCACCCGGCCATCCAGGAAAGCTGCGTGATTTCCACTCCCCACCCCCGTCGCGGTGAAACCGTGAAAGCCTGTGTGGTTCTGCGCAACGAGATGAAAGGCACGCTCACCGAGCAGGCCATCATCGACTGGTGCAAGGAAGAAATGGCCGCCTACAAGGTGCCAGAGGTGGTGGAGTTTCGCGATGAGCTGCCCCGTTCGCCCACCGGCAAGGTGATGTGGCGAGCCCTGCAGGAGCAGGAATGGGCCAGTGAGCAGAAACAGCAGGCTTGCTAGCAGGACAACACCCGGTCAGCACCACAATAAAACCTACGCGGCAGCGCTACGTCGCAGGGGCTGACATAACAAAGGAAAAACGGGAAACGCCAATGCCACTGAGCGGCGGGTCCCCCATACAGGAGGCTTTGCCTTGGACTTATTCATGCAGCAAGTGCTTAACGGCCTGACGCTGGGCAGCATCTACGGGCTGGTGGCCCTGGGGCTGACCCTGGTGTACGGCATTTTGCACGTACCGAACTTTGCCCACGGGGCGCTCTATATGGTGGGCGCCTATGTGTCCTACGTGATCATGGTCGATTTTGGCGCCAACTATTGGCTGGCCATGCTTGGCGCCGCCGGTGCGGTGGCGTTGCTGGCGGTGTTGTGCGAGCGACTGGTGTTCAACCCCTTGCGTGATGCGCCGCCAATCCACGACAAGATTGCCGCCATCGGCATCATGCTGTTTCTGGAAGCGCTGGTGCAGATGCACTGGGGCGCGGAATTCCGCCGCATGCCCACGCCTTACACCGGCATTGTGGAATTTGCCGGCCTGACCCTGCCGGCCCAACGGATACTGATCATTGTCGGCGCCTTCTCGCTGATGGCGGTGTTGCATCTATTCCTGAAGAAGACCCTGACCGGCTCCACCATTGTGGCCATGGCCCAGAACCGGGAAGGGGCCTTCCTGGTAGGGATCGATGCCAACCGGGTGGCGATGATGACCTTTGCCATCTCCGGGGTGCTGGCGGCGGTGGGGGCCACCCTGTTCGCGCCGATTAACCTGGTGTATCCGGCCATGGGGCACCTGCTGATCATGAAAGCCTTTGTGATCATCATTCTCGGCGGCATGGGCTCCATTCCCGGTGCCATTGTCGGCGGCTTGATCATCGGTTTTGCGGAAGCCTTTGGTGGCTTCTACATCTCCACCGACTACAAGGACATCATCGCCTTCGCCTTGCTGGTGGTGATTCTCTCCATCAAGCCCACCGGTCTGTTCACCAAGGGGGTGCGCTAATGAACGCCCTGCACAAGATTTCCGATTTTTTCATGACGCCGGCGATGAAGATCGTGATGATCCTTGCGGCACTGCTGTTCCCCTTCGTGGCGAGCAATGAATACCAGATCTACGTGATGGCACTGGCATTTGTCTGGGCCATTGCGGTCTACGGCATGAATATCATCACCGGGCTTTGTGGCCAGTTGAATCTGGCCCATGGCGGCTTCTTTGCCATCGGCGCCTATACCCTGGCGATTCTCACCGTGGATCATGGTTGGGCGTTCTGGTGGGCCTTCGTGGCAGCGGGTATTGCCGGCGCCTTGTTGGGCTTCCTGGCCGGGGTGGTGTCGTTGCGCCTGAAAGAGCACTACTTCGCCATCTTTACCCTCTGTGTGGGCTTCATCATTTATCTGTTGATCGATAAATGGGAGGAGCTGACCCACGGTGCCCTGGGCATTATCAATATTCCGGCGCCGAGCGGATTCGGCCTGGTGGATTTCACCGAAACCACGCCGTTCTATTACCTGGCTCTGGTGTTCATGGTGCTGTCCATCTGGCTGGCGGCGCGGATTGCCAACTCCCTGTTGGGCCGCAGTTTCCGTGCCATTCGTATCAGTGACGAGCTGGCCGCGTCCCTGGGTATCAACCTGATGCGCAACAAGGTACTGGCATTCGTGCTGTCCACCACCTACGCCAGTGTGGCCGGTGCGCTGTATGCCGGGATGGTGCGCTTTATCGGCCCGGCAGAAGCCGACGTGGTGCATACCTTCGACATGATTACCTTCCTGCTGGTGGGTGGCATCGGCACCCTGATGGGGCCGCTGTTCGGCACCCTGGCGATTACCTGGCTGACCCAGTCCCTGCAGTTCCTGGAAGAGTACCGGATGATCGTGTTCGGCCCGCTGCTGGTGGTGCTGGTGATCTTCTTCCCGCGCGGAGTGGTGGGCACCTTCCTGACCTGGCGGGGTCGCCGTCTGGCCGCAGCCCATGAAACCGCCCAAAAGGAATCTGCCAGCGAAAAAAAGTCGCAGACGAAAAAGGCGGTAACACCTCGCAATCAGGAGGCCGGTAACCATGCTTAAGATCAATAACCTGACCAAACGGTTCGGGGGTCTAGCGGCGGTGAACAACGTCAGCATCGAATTCGACGCCAACAAGATCAACGCCATCATCGGACCCAACGGTGCGGGTAAAAGCACTTTCTTCAATCTGGTGGCCGGGGCCATGGCGCCCACGGAAGGCTCCATCGAATACCAGGGTATGGATATCACCGGTATGGCCTGTGATCGCATTGCCCGCCTGGGTATCGCGCGGACCTTCCAGACCACTTCGCTGTTCGATGAGTCCACGGTGCTGGACAACCTGATCGTGGGTCATCGCCTGCGCACCCAGTCGCGCCTGTGGGACGTGATCATCAACTCCAAGCGTCTGCGTGATGAAGAGAAAAAATGTCGTTCCCGGGCCCAGGAAGTGCTGGATTTCGTCGGCCTGTCCCATATCGGTCACCGCATTACTGCGGACATCAGCCAGGAAGAAAAAAAGCGCGTGGCCTTTGCGCTGGCCCTGGCTACCGATCCGGAGCTGGTGCTGCTGGATGAACCCGCCGGTGGCATCAACCCGGAGGAGACCGAGAACCTGGCAGCACTGATCCGCAAGATGGTGGAGCACGGCGTCACCGTCTGCCTGATTGAGCACAAGATGGACATGATCATGAGCCTGGCGGACAAGATCATGGTGCTGGACCACGGTGAAAAAATTGCCGAAGGCACCCCGGAACAGATCCGCAACAATCCGGTGGTAATCGAAGCCTATCTGGGGAGTGATGACGATGCTGCAGCTTAACGATGTGGAAGCCCGCTACGGCAGCTTCAAGGCCCTGGAAAAAGTCTCCATGACGGTGGGCGAGGGTGAACTGGTGGTATTGCTGGGCGCCAATGGCGCCGGCAAGAGCACCCTGTTCAATACCATCAGCGGCTTGCTCAAACCTACTGCCGGCAGGATCTCCCTGAATGGCAAGGATGTCACCGGCCTGAAGCCCTCTGGCCTGGTACAGAGTGGCGTGGTGCAGTGTCCGGAGGGACGCAAGCTGTTCCCGGAAATGTCGGTGCTGAAAAACCTGATGCTGGGTGCCTATGTGCATCGCCGGGACAAGGTCGCCATGAAGAAGACGCTGGACCAGGTGCTGGCGTTGTTCCCGATCCTGGATGAGAAGAAGGATCATCCCGCCGGATCCCTCAGTGGCGGCCAGCAACAGATGGTGGCCATTGGTCGCGCCATGATGGGGCGACCAAAACTACTGCTGCTGGACGAGCCGTCCCTGGGCCTGGCCCCGTTGGTGGTGAAGCAGATGTTTGAAACCATCAAGGGCATCAACGAACAGGGCACCACGGTGTTGCTGGCGGAGCAGAATGCCTTCGCCGCACTGAAAATTGCTCACCGCGCCTACGTGATCGAAAACGGTCGCCTGGTGATGGAGGGTGATAAGGACGCGATGCTGGGTAATGAAGAAATTCGCAAGGCCTACATCGGGGCCTGAGGCGATCACCCGCAACGTGTGCGCTACACAACAAGATTGAAATAATAACGGGAGAGTTTCATGAGCAACGGAAAAAATACACTGGTTAAGCGTTTCTGCCGCCTGGCCTGCGCCAGTGCCATCGCACTGGCTGCCAGCGGCGCACAGGCGGCCGAAACCGTGACCATCGGTTTCACCGGGCCGCTGAGTGGCGGTGCCGCCTTGTACGGGCAGAACACCCTGGAAGGCCTGCAAATGGCTGCCCGGGAAATCAACGACAAGGGTGGTTTCAAGGTGGGTGATGACACCTACGAGATCAACCTGGTATCCCTGGATGACAAGTACGCCCCCAGTCAGGCGGCGGTGAACGGCAAGCGCCTGGTGCAGCAGTACAATGCACCGGTGATCTTTACGCCGCACTCTGGTGGCACCTTTGCCCTGCAAGCGTTTAATGAGCGGGATGATTTCCTGGTGATGTCCTATACCTCGGTGCCCACTGTGACCGAGAAGGGCAATGAACTGACCGTGCGTATCCCGCCCACCTTTACCGGCTACATGAAGCCGTTCACCAAGATCGCCATGGAACAGAATGGCAAGAAAGTGGCCATCGCCAATGCCACCCATGACTACGCCAAGTACTGGACCAAGGCATTCGTGCCCACCTGGGAAGCCATGGGCGGCACCGTGGTGGCGGATAACCCCATGGACTACAACAAGTCGGCGGACTTCTATACCGGCGTCAGCAAGGTGCTGGCAGAGAAGCCGGATGTGCTGTTCATTGGCGGGGCGTCCGAACCCACAGCGCTGGTGGCCAAGCAGGCCCGCCAGCTGGGCTTCAAAGGCGGCTTCGTGATCATGGACCAGGCCAAGATGGGCGAAATGTCCAAGATCATTGGCGGCTACAAGATGCTGGAAGGCTCCGTGGGTGTGGTCCCGCTGACCATGTACGAGGAGCAGGGCGCCAAGGATTTTGTTGCCAAGTACCACACGCAGAATGACGGCAAGGATCCCACCACCGAAGTGGCCTACAACTATTTCGCCATGCATACCGTGGTTCAGGCCATGAAGGAAGCCGGTACCGTGGAGGACGCCAAGGTAATCCGGGCGGCCATGGGCGATGCGCTGAAAAACCTGGCGGAGGAGCATAACCCCTACGGCGTGACCGAAATCGATGCCAAGGGTGGCATGATGGCCGATCCCAACATCGCTACCGTCAAGAAAGGTGGCACCGTTGAGCTGCAGCGTATTTCCGAGGTGCTGGGCGAGTAACCTGGCGAGGAGGGGAAGCAGGGCGCCTGGCGCCCTGTTTTTTCGTCTTCTTCAGATAATGAAATATTATTCCAAAATAATTGAAAGCGGTCCGCCTTTGCTTATACTGGGGGCAGTTAACAGTTATGTGCGTCGCCATTAGGCATCGCAGATCAGTGTTATCAAGCGGCAATGAAATAGCTGTGCAATAGCAGTGGCCCTCTGCCGCAGGAGCGTAGCGCAGTGGAGCAACGACCGCGGGTCGGCCCGAAGGGTGAGCGGAGCGAATAACGTCGCTGGCGGCGCGATAACAGTTTCGAGGCACGAGTTTCGAGTCGCGAAAACCGGAAACCTCCGCGCTTTGAGGTTTTGCCTTTCGAAACTCGTTTCTCGCAACTCGCAACGGTTTTCGCGCCGCCAGCGAGGCTCCTGCAACCTGCAAGGTTGATAGCACGTCGAGATTTCATCTTCCTGACCCGGCCTCAGACCGGGCAGGTACTGCCTGGCTTCACCGGAGCATGGCAGTTCAATGAGGAGAGTACTATGAGTCATCCGGTCAGCCTCAGTCGCGATAGCGATATTGGCGTAATCCGAATCAACTATCCCCCCGTCAATGCGCTGGGCCATGGGGTCCGGGAAGGACTGCAGAACTGTCTGCGCGAGGCCCTGGCGGACGATGGCATCAAGGCGGTGGTGGTGATCGGCGAGGGCAAGACCTTCCCGGCCGGCGCCGATATCCGTGAATTCGGCAAGCCACCCCAGCAGCCGGTACTGCCCGCGGTGATTGATGAATACGAAGCCAGCGACAAGCCGGTGATCGCTGCCATCCATGGCACCGCCCTGGGTGGCGGGCTGGAAGTGGCGCTGGGCTGCGATTATCGCGTGGCTCTGGACAGCGCCCGCCTGGGCCTGCCGGAAGTGAAGCTGGGCCTGCTGCCCGGGGCTGGCGGCACCCAGCGCCTGCCGCGTCTGGTGGGGGCGCAGAAAGCCCTGGAAATGATCGTGGGAGGCAACCCGATCAAGGCAGCCGAGGCCCGGGAACTGGGTCTGGTGGACGAGGTGGTCAGCGGCGATCTGCTGGAAGGGGCATTGGCCTTTGCCCGCAAGCTGGTTGCTGATGGCGCGCCGCTGCGCAAGATCTCCGAACTGGACGTGCCCGGGGATACCAGTGCCGAGCTGTTCGACCACTTCGAGCAATCCATTGCAAAAAAGCAGCGCGGCTTCAAGGCGCCGTTTTCCTGTATCAAGGCGGTCAAGGTGGCGGTGGAGCTGCCCTACGACAAGGGCGTGGAACGGGAACGGGAGCTGTTCTTCAAGCTGCTGGTTTCCAGCGAATCCGCGGCCCAGCGTCATGTGTTCTTTGCCGAACGGGAAGTGGCCAAGGTGCCAGGGCTCGACAAGGACACCCCCAAGCGTGACATCAAGCAGGCGGCGGTGATCGGCGCCGGCACCATGGGTGGCGGTATCGCCATGAACTTCGCCAATGCGGGTATTCCGGTGAAGATTCTCGAGGTGAAAGAAGAGGCCCTGGAAAAGGGCATCGCCATCATCCGCAAGAACTACGAAAACACCGCGAAGAAAGGCCGCATTACCCAACAGCAGGTGGAGCAGCGCATGGCGCTGATTCAGCCCACCCTCAGCTACGACGACCTGAGCGATGTGGACCTGGTGATCGAAGCGGTGTTCGAGAACATGGACGTAAAAAAGGCCGTGTTCAGTGAGCTGGATCGGGTCTGCAAACCCGGCGCCATTCTCGCCACCAACACCTCCACCCTGGACGTGAATCGCATTGCCAGCTTCACCCGCCGTCCCGAAGACGTGATGGGCATGCACTTCTTCAGCCCCGCCAACGTGATGAAGCTGCTGGAAAACGTGCGTGGTGATAAGACATCCGATGAAGTCATTGCCACTGTCATGGACCTGAGCCGTCGCATCGGCAAGGTCGGTGTACTGGTGGGCGTGTGCCATGGTTTCGTCGGCAACCGCATGCTGCACAAGCGCCAGGCGGAAGCCATCGAGCTGGTCAACGAAGGGGCCAGCCCGGAGCAGGTGGACAAGGTACTGTTCGATCTGGGCTTCCCCATGGGGCCGTTTGCCATGTCTGATCTGGCCGGTATGGATGTGGGCTATCGCATCCGCGAGGAACTGCGCAAGGAAGACCCGGATAACGCACCGCCGCGCAACTGGACTGACGAACTGGTGGAAGCCGGTCGTCTCGGTCAGAAAACCCAGGCTGGCGTTTTTGACTATAAAGGCGGCGACCGCACCCCTGTTCCTTCACCGGCTGTTGAGAGCATTATTGCTACATATCGTAGTGATAACGGGATTAACCCCCGTGAAATCAGCGACCAGGAAATCCTGGAGCGCTGCATGTACGTGATGGTCAATGAGGGGGCGAAGATCCTGGAAGAGGGCATCGCCGCTCGCCCGCTGGATGTGGATGTGATCTGGATCTACGGCTACGGCTTCCCGGTGTACCGCGGCGGTGTGCTGTTCTGGGCGGACCAGGTGGGTGTGAAAACCATCCACGACAAGATCAACGAGATCTATCAGCAAACCGGCTCGGATGCCTGGAAGCCGGCCAAACTGCTCAGCGACCTGGCAGAGCAGGGCAAAGGCTTTTACCGCTGAGAAACGAATGTTGTAACCCGTCGTTTGAGCCTTGCTTGCAAGGCTCCAACAGTGGTTGCGAAGCAAAGAACAACCTTTCAAGAGGTTCAAAGATGGATATCAACTACACCCCGGAAGAACTGGCGTTTCGCGATGAAGTGCGCGCCTTTCTGGATGAAAAGCTGCCCAAGGACATCGCCAGCAAGGTCAAGAACAGCCAGCACCTGGGCAAGGAAGACACCATCCGCTGGCAGAAAATCCTTAACGAAAAGGGCTGGATGGCCATGCATTGGCCCACAGAGCACGGCGGTACTGGCTGGTCTCCCATCCAGAAGCACATCTTCGAGGAAGAGTGCGCCGAGTATGGCGCTCCTACCGTGCTGCCTTTCGGCGTGAACATGGTGGCGCCGGTGCTCATCAAGTTCGGCACCGACGAGCAGAAACAGAAATACCTGCCGCCCATCCTCAACAGTGATGTGTGGTGGTGTCAGGGCTACTCGGAGCCGGGTGCCGGCTCTGATCTGGCCGGCCTGAAAACCAAGGCGGTTCGCGAAGGCGACCACTATGTGGTCAATGGCCAGAAAACCTGGACTACCCTGGGGCAGCATGCAGACTGGATCTTCTGTCTGGTACGCACCGATCCCAACGCCAAGAAACAGGAAGGGATTTCCTTCCTGTTGATCGACATGGAAACCCCGGGCATCACCGTGCGTCCGCTGATTACCCTGGACGGCGAGCACGAAGTGAACGAAGTGTTCTTCGACGACGTAAAAGTGCCGGTGGAAAACCTGGTCGGTGAAGAGAACAAGGGTTGGACCTGCGCCAAGTACTTGCTGACTTTCGAGCGTACCGGTATTGCCGGTGTAGGCCAGTCCAAGGCGGCGCTCAAGCACTTGAAAGAGGTGGCTCGCAAGGTCCAGCAGAACGGAAAACCGTTGATTGAAGACCCGCTGTTCCGCAACCGTCTGGCGGATGTGGAAATGGAGCTGATGGCACTGGAAATGACCAACCTGCGTACCGTGGCCGCAGCCCAGGCGGGCGGTGTCCCCGGGGCGGAAAGTTCTTTCCTGAAAATCATGGGCACCGAACTGCGTCAGGAAATTACCGACCTGTTCCGTCGTGCGGCGGGTCCCTACGCCCAGCCGTTCCTGCCGGAAACCTTTGACGCAGATTACGACGGTGAAATGGTGGGCCCCGACTTTGCCAACAGTGTTTCCACCAAGTACTTCAACATGCGCAAGCTGTCGATCTTCGGCGGCTCCAATGAAATTCAGAAGAACATCATCGCCAAGATGATTCTGGGACTGTAAGGAGACGACCATGGACTTCAAACTGAGCGACGAACAACGCATGCTCGAGGAAACCGTGGGCCGTCTGGTTCGCGATGGTTACCCCTTCGACGTACGCGAAAAAGCCCGCACCAGCGAGCTGGGCTTCTCCAAAGAAATGTGGCAGCAGTTCGCCGAACTGGGCCTGCTGGGCGTACCGTTTTCCGAAGACTTCGGCGGCTTCAATGGTGGCGGTCCGGAACTGATGGTGGTGGCGGAGGGTTTTGGTCGCGGCCTGGTGCTGGAACCCTATCTTGCCACCGTGGTGCTCAGTGGCACCCTGATCAATGCCCTGGGTAGCGACAGCCAGAAAGAGGCATTGATCAGCGCCATCGTTGGTGGTGAATTGCGTCTGGCCCTGGCCGCCTATGAACCGGAAGGTCGTTATGACCATACCCATGTGGCGACAACGGCGGAAAAGAGCGGCGATGGCTATGTGATCAGCGGTAGCAAGGCGGTGGTCCTGCACGGGGATAGCGCCGACAAGCTGGTCGTGATTGCCCGTACCGCTGGTAATGCCAATGACCGCAATGGCCTGTCCGCCTTTGTGGTGGATGCTGCCGCCGAGGGCGTCAGCCGTCGCGGTTATGAAACCATTGATGGTCTGCATGCGGCGGAAATTAGTCTCAACAAGGCGCCGGCGGAGCTGCTGGGTGAAGAAGGCAATGCCATTGACGCCCTGGAGAAATCCCTGGCGCTGGGTATCGTTGCCCTTTGTGCGGAAGCCACCGGCGCCATGGAAGTGGCCTGTGACCACACCTTGAACTACATCAAGGAACGTCAGCAGTTCGGCGTGCCCATCGGCAAGTTCCAGGCCTTGCAGCACCGCATGGTGGAAATGCGCATGGAGCTGGAAAAAGCCCGTTCCATGACCATTCTGGCAGCCTGCTCCCTGGAGTTGTCGGCACCGGTGTGTGCCAAGCGCCTGGCGGCGGCCAAGGCGATCATCGGCAAGTCCGGGCGCAAGGTGGCGGAAGAAGCCATCCAGCTCCATGGCGGCATGGGCATGATGGAAGAAACCGCCGTGTCTCATTACGCCAAGCGTATCGTGATGATTGACCACCAGCTTGGTGATCTGGGCTATCACATGCAGCAGCTGGAAAACCTGCTGGATGTGGACGAAGACGCCGCGTAACGCAACACACCAAGGCGGCTTCGGCCGCCTTTTTTGATGATAAAAAATATTTCCTAGCCGTAGGAGCGTCGCTTGCGGCGCGATAAAAGACCAGGATCAAAAGCACTCTCACCACAGAGGGCACAGAGTATACAGAGAAGAACCCGTTTTTTCCTCAGTGATCTCTGTGTCCTCTGTGGTAAATACCGCTTTTCAGGTTTTGGGTGATCGCGCCGCAAGTGGCGCTCCTACAGGTAGGTTTGAAATCCGGGAGAGCACCATGACGATCAACCGCCAGATTATTCTGTCCGAGTATCCCAAAGGCATGCCGCAGGCTGAGCATTTGCCCCTGCGCGAAGGTGAGATGCCGTCGCCGAAAGACGGGCAGGTTCTGATCAAGACGATCTACCTGTCCCTGGACCCCTACATGCGCGGTCGCATGAGCCCGGCCAAGTCCTATGCCGCCAGTGTGGAGCTGGGTGATGTGATGCAGGGGGCCACCGTGGGGCAGGTGGTGGAGTCGCGGCTGGAAGGCTATGAAGCCGGTGATTACGTGCTCGGCTTCGGGGGCTGGCAGGAATACTCCGTGCAGGGCAAGGCCATGCTGCGCAAGCTGGATCCGAAGCAGGCGCCCATCAGCACCGCCGTGGGTGTGCTGGGCATGCCGGGCTTTACCGCCTATGCCGGGCTGCTGGAAATCGGTCAGCCGAAAGAAGGCGAAACCGTGGTCGTGTCCGCCGCCAGCGGGGCCGTGGGGCAGGTGGTCGGTCAGATCGCCAAGCTGAAAGGCTGCCGTGTGGTGGGCGTGGCCGGGGCGCCGGACAAGTGCGAGCATGTGGTTGAGGCTTATGGCTTCGATGCCTGCGTCAACTACAAGGACGAGGATTTTGACGCGCAGCTCAAGGCAGCCTGCCCGGACGGCATCGATATCTATTTCGAAAACGTGGGCGGCAAGGTGTTCGATGCGGTGATGAAGCAGGTCAACGATTTCGCCCGGATTCCCCTGTGTGGTCGCATCGCCCACTACAACGATACCGAAGCGCCTCAGGGACCGGATCAGTTGCCGGCGTTCCTGACCAAGCTGTTGGTCAAGCGGATCCTGATCAAAGGCTTTATCCAGTTCGATTACGCCCACCTGATGAAGGACTTTGTCAGTGACATGAGTACCTGGATGCAGGCTGGAAAAATTCAGTACCAGGAAGATATCGTCCAGGGTCTGGAAAACACCGTGGATGCCTTCCAGGGCCTGTTGACCGGACGTAATCGCGGCAAGCTGCTGGTGCAGGTCAGCGAGGACCCCACCCGGTAATGGCGTCGGTAGAGGCCCAGGTCGAACGGTTGTTCGACCGTTATGGGCCACGCTACCGCTGGCTGGCCACCATAACCGTGATGCTCGGCACCATGTCCGTGGTGCTGGCGTCCACCATTATCAATGTGGCCATTCCCACCATCATGGTGGAGTTTCGGCTGGCCCAGGATCAGGTGCACTGGCTGGCCACCGGCTTTCTTGCTGCCATGACCGTGGGCATGCTGCTCAATGCCTGGTGTGCCCAGCGATTCGGTGCCCGTGGTGCCTATCTGCTGGCCATGGGGCTGTTTATCGTCGTGTCCATTATCGGTGCTGTCAGTGAGCAGTTTCCTCTGCTGGTGGCGGCCCGTATCGGACAAGGTCTGTTGGCCGGGCTGGTACAACCGTTGGCCATGATTACCATCTTTCAGGTCTTCCCGCTTAACCGGCGCGGCCAGGCCATGGGAATCTATGGGCTTGGCGTGGTGTTGGGGCCGGCGATTGCCCCTGCCATCGGAGGGGTGCTGGTGGATACCCTGTCCTGGCGGGCGGTGTTCCTGGTGGTGCTGCCGGCCTGTGTGGTGGGCATGGTGATGGCCTGGCGGTACCTGCCCGGCAAGGATCGCCAGCTGGCACCGGTTCGCCTCGACCGTGCTGGCGTGCTGTTGCTGGCCCTGGGTATCACGGCAGTGCTGTGGGGTCTGGCCAATGGCCATCGCCGTGGTTGGAGCGACCCCTGGTTGCTGACCACGTTGCTTGTTGGCACTGTCTCGTTGGCATGGTTTGTGGTGTGGCAGCGGCGCCATGCCCACCCTCTCATGGATCTGAGGGTCTTTGCGTATCCGGGCTTCACGGGCAGCTTTCTCATGTCCATGGTGATTGGTGCCGGGGTGTTCGCCTCCACCTATGTGACGCCGCTGTATTTTCAGCAGGTACTGGGCGAAAGCGCCGCCAGTGCCGGCCTGATGTTGATGCCGGCGGGACTGGCCATGGCGTTCACCTTTCCGGTGGCCGGACACCTGACCGACCGATTTTCCGAGACCCGCATCATGATCATCGGTCTGCTGTTGTTTGTCCTCAACATGGCGCTGATGGCGGGTGCCACCTTGGCGACATCGGCGGTATGGCTGGTGTGGTGGACCCTGCTGGGCAGGGTGGGGCTGGGGTTGATGATGCCGCCATCGTCCACCGGGGCACTGGGCTTGCTGCCACCGGCATTGATTCCACAGGGCTCGGGCATTTTCAATTTCGCCCGGCAGATCGGCGGTGCTCTGGGCGTGAATCTGTGCGCCCTTTGCATACAATTTTTCAGTGATCGCTATGGGCAGACTGATCCTGCGTTGTCGCTGGCAGAGGCCTTTGAATTTGGTTTTGATCGGGCTTTCTGGTTGTTGTTAATCGTTTTCCTGCTGTCGTTGTGGCCCTTGCATGCCATGCGGCAGGGCTTGATAAAGAGACACTGTTATGACGGATAAACCTCGCATTCTGATCGTCGGTGCCGGTGCCATCGGCAGCTTTTATGGGGCCATTCTTAAACGGGCTGGCTGTGAGGTGAGTGTGGTGCTGCGCTCGGATTATGACGCGGTTAAGGAGGGCGGCTTTCGTTTTACCAGCCCACTGGGGGAGCTGTCCTGGCTGCCGGAGCGGGTGTATCGCCCGGATGACACCCCGGACGCGTTTCCCGATTATCTTCTGCTCTGCGTCAAGGTGTTGCCCGGCGTGGATCGTGCCGCGCTGGTGCGTCCCTGGATGGGCGACCACACCGGCCTGGTGCTGATTGAAAATGGCCTGGATATCGAACGGGAGCTGGCCGATGCCTATCCGCAGCATCCTCTGGTGAGCTGCCTGGCATTTATCGCTGTCAGCCGCACGGGCCCCGGCGAGGTTCATCATCAGGCCTACGGCCAACTGGTAATGGGCAATTTTCCCGCGGGGTTTGATGAGCACTGTCGCCGCTTGAGCGGCCTGTTCAGGGAAGGGGGTATTGAGGTTAACGATAGCGAAGCGGTTGTGGGGGAGCGCTGGCGCAAGTGTGTCTGGAATGCGCCGTTCAATCCTCTCAGCGTGCTGAGCAATGGGGCCGATACGTTATCGATTCTTGATGCCCCCGGTGGCGAAGACCTGGTCCGTACCATGATGAAAGAGGTGATAGCCGTCGCCGCTGCCGATGGCTATCCGCTCCCGGACGATCTGGTGGAAAAAAATCTGGCCGGTACCCGCAAGATGGGCGCCTACAAAAATTCCATGGCACTGGACTACCTGAACGACCGGCCCATCGAACTGGATGCCATCCTGGGTAATGTGGTGGCGATTGCCGAACGCCATGGAGTGGCTGCCCCTCACTTGAAAACGGTGCTGACCGCACTGCGTATTCGTTACCAATAAGGCGGCGTTCTGTTCGCAGCATGATACAAAACGTCATGTTGCGGTTTTTCTTGTCAACCAGGGATTACGAACAAAGTTTTAGTGCGGAATCCCTGAGCAAAAATCCCCTTTTCAAAAGCCATTGAATTACTTGGGAATTTGCTTCGTGAAGTATACGTGAATGCAGAAAGTGTCTATTTATCAGGTAGATAAAACGCACCATTATGTGGATTTTTGCTTACAAACGATAACTTGTCCCCGTCCCCGCGCCACTGAATCCTGTCCCCGGAATCAATAGAAAAATCTGCCTCCAAAAACAAGAAACGGGTGAAAGGATGCGCACAATATCGATACAGCGTCTGGCTGTTTTATGTCTGCTTTATCCCCTGCTCAATGCCTGTGAAGACGACCCGGATGTGTTTATCCCTCCGGAGCCGGGTGAGGCGCTGATCTACGCATATCCGTCTGACGGCATGGTGGATCTGCCTCTCGGCAGCAAGTTGCTGCTGACTTTTTCCAGTGCCATTGATGAGGCTGCCGCCAAGGCAGAATGTCAGCCTGACGGTGAAAATTTTGCCGGCGCCCTGTGTCTGGCCGACAGTGAAGGGAACCTGGTGGATCTGTCCAGCGCCCAGGTCTCCAACCGCAACCATACTTTTACCTTTTCCATGTCGGGTCTGCGCCCTGGTGAAGAGTACCGGTTGTGGGTGTCGCCGCAGATCGCCTCCGGCATCGTCAACCTGGATGATCAGGACGGCCCGCTGATTACGTTTCGCACCCGCCAGTACCACCCGCTGCCTGATCAGGTTCCCGAGGTGCTGGCCATCAACCAGGAAAATCCCGGGGCCTATCTGCCGGAGCCTGTTGCAGAAGAGCGCTTCCCGTTCATGGATTTCTCGCCGGTGCGCATCACCTTCACCGAGCCGCTGGTGGAGACCACCGTCCGTTACGGTGACACGGTCAAGCTGGAGCATCAGCAGTCCGGGGAACTGGTGGATGTGAGGATTCTCAATGAGCGCCACTACATCACCCTGGACCCCAAAGAGGACCTGATCGGCGGCGACACCTACACACTCACCCTGCAGGGTCTGGAAGATTTTGATGAAGACGTTCTGGAGACAGTGACCTATGAGCTGACGCCCACCCTGTCCAAGGATGACGTGGTCGATCTCAACCCGCCCATCAAGCAGCTGATGAAAGCCCAGCCGGCCCTGGGGGACCCGGGCTACCCGCAAGCCTCACGGCTGCACGGGTTGCCGCTTAATCAGTTCAACCTGGTTACCGAGGCACTGGGTGTGACCCAGGTGAATGCCATGCCGCTGGTACTGGAGGGCTGGATGGGCCGTCCGGACGTGCATGTGGATGCGGTGCCCGTGGTCGCCCGAGCCGGCCAGCAGCTGCGCATTACCGGTATTGATCCGATCAAGCTGGGTGGCGAGGTGCGCACTCCCATGTTTACCGGCGACATCATCGGCACTTTTGTGACCGACGTGACCGGTTATCTGGTGACCAACCCCTATCGCCCCAAGGGGTTCCAGCCCGATGATGATTATGCGCCGATGTTTGTGTACATGAATTTTGATCTGGCCATGCATGCAGTCGAACCACGGGGCAATGCTTCAGTGAACCAGAACCTGATGCACATCCAGGCGGTTGGCGTGGTGGATGTGAAGGATGGCGCGCTGACCTTCGAGGTATTCCGAACCCTGGAACTGGATATTCTCAGCGGAGCTGCCAAAGTCAGCGCGGACTTTGCACTTGGCGTCCGTGCAGACGTGGACTTCGAGTTCGATCAGTTCAACCGCGATCCGCTTCAGGCAACCGGGTCGTTCCCGGAGCATAATCAGACCCAGGTGGAGCCGAGCAACAACATCGTTGTGGTGTTCAACGAGCCAGTGCATGACGAAGGAATGGAGCAGGTGAAACTGTTCCGTCAGGACAGCAGCGAACCGGTGCCGGTGCAGGTCCGTAGCAGTGGCTCCAACCTGGTGATTACGCCGCTCAATGCGTTGGCGGCCGGGCAGCGTTATTACCTGGATCTTGGCGATGGCTTGAAAGATCAGGACCTGTTTGATCCTTCGCATCTGCAGTTTGTGCCCGGGGATGCCACCGATGGCACGGGTCAGATTGTTTTCGATACGGCCAGCTACGCGGCGGACAATGGTGCGCCGGTATTGCCGCCGGTGGTGTTGGGGGCCTACCCGGGCATCGGGTGTGCGTTGGAAGACCGTGGTGTCGAACGCCAGGATGCAGATGGCAACACGGTGCAAATGGCTGGCCGGTGTGTGGGCGGTCTGGCGTCGGATTCGCTTTACTACCCCTTCTTCTATGACGTCAGTCGCCCCATCGAGATCAGTTTCAATATGCCCATGGAAATGGCCTCCATGACGTTCGGCACCATTGCCGCCGATGGCCAATCCTGTGAAGGCGGGGCCATGTGTCTGGGTGAGCAGGTGAATGGCCAGTGGCAGAACATCCCCATGTCAGCACGACGCAACAGTCTGCGTCTGCGGGCTCAGCCGGCACCGGATACCATTATGCCCGGCAATGCCTATCGTCTGGTGATCAATGGCGGCGACAGTGGCGAAGCGGTGTTCCGCAGTCATGATCGCTTCGGCAACCTGGGCATCAACACGGACCCACTCAACGGCATGGGCACCTGTGGCCCGCTTTCCAATCAGCCCTGTGTAGGGGGGCCGCCGATTCTGCTCGATTTCACCGCCACCCCGGATGAAGGGGCTGCCTATGCCACTGTTCTGACCCGGGAGTACACCGACGTCAATGGCAATGGCAACTGGGACAACGATGAAGTGGAAGCGGTCAACAACCATGCCCGCGGTCATGTGAAAAGCACCGGTGGGCTGATTGGCGGCGCCAACCTGGATCAAGGTGACCAGATCTTTACCCATGCGGCGTTGCCCATGGCGTTTCTGCCAAAGCAACCGCTGGACCTGAGTTATATCGGTCTGGTCGATGAAGGCAATGGCCGCTGGTGCGCCACCCAGGAAGATGCCGATGGCGAAATCTTCTGTATCCAGACCGTAGGAGAGTCGGCGATTCCGGTGGAGATCAATGCCCAGCATGTGATGGGCACATCTCTGACTGCCAACGCGACGCTGGCCATTCCGATTCTGGGCGATCTGATTCCCTTGCCCCTGGAAACCGGCGCATTGGTGCTCCGCTTCCGCCCCTATGACGACAAGCCTCCTCAGCCCCTGCGCGGCTTCGTGGTGAACCAGATTGATCCGGATACCGGGGAAGAAATCGACGATCCGATTTTTATCACCCGCCTGGATGCCTGGCTGGATGCGCCGGACCTGCGCCTGCTCTCCGCATTGATCCCCGGTGGGCAAGCCATACCCAATGTGGCGGATGCCAACGTGAGAAGCCTGCCGGTATCGGCCTACCTGACCGGGCCGGTGAAATTCCTGCGTAACGGACAGATCACCCTGGAGTCGCGCAATGCGTCCGCTATTGCCGCGACGCTGAACCTGTCAGTGGACCTTGGTGCTCTGATCCCGGTACTGGGAGACCTGCTTGACCTGATCATCGGCGGCATTCTCCCGGAAGAGGGCGTGGGTTCACTGGAGTTGGGCATTGCCAAGGACGACTTCCGTATCCGTGTGGTTAACAACCCCACCCACGCCCGCCTCACCACGGCGGGTCAGGAAAATGCGGGGGAGCGTTGAAAATGAGAAAAACAATGGATGCGAAAAAACGAATTTTCCTGTTTGTCGTGCTGGGGTTTCTTTCTGCCCATGTTGCCAGTCAGGACATGTACGGCCCGGATTACCCCGGGGTGAAATTCACCCAGAAAATTTTTGGCGAAGACCGGCTCTACTTTCGCTTCGGAGCCATCCATATGTCCCCGGACGTAAAGACCCGATCGATCACGCTCAGCAACCTGTCAGAGATTGCTGAAGTGGCGGTGGAGCCGGGTGAGCAGGAAGGGGAGGCGTTCAGTGATCCGCTCACCATTCCGGCTGCCATCATCGGCTACAAGCTGCGCTGGGGGGATGGTGGCTGGTCCATCGAAACCATGGCGGCCCTGCCGCCCACTCTGGAACTGAAGGCCAAGGGCAAGTTGGCGGATGAGCCACTGGTCACCGAGGCCAACGGTATTCCCACCGGGGTGCCTGCATTGGGGAAAAGGTGGGCGAAACCAAGGTGGCGCCGCCCATGGTGACCCTGGTGAAGCGATTCCGCCTGGACCACAACTTCCGGCCTTATGTGGGTCTGGGAGCCGTGTATCTGTTTACCTACGACAGCCATGTCACCAACCCGATTCTCACGGAAGTGGGAGAACCGGAACTGGAGATTCAGGATAAATTTGGCTGGGTGGGGCAGATAGGTGCCGATTGGCGGCTGAGCGACCACTGGTGGCTGACGGCGGACGCCAAGTACATCAGCGTCAAGGAAGTGAAAGCCAAGGTGGAGCGCACCTTTATTCGCGCCCCGGGGCTTCCCCAGTATCAATTCGCGGAAGTGGGTGATGCGGAATTTGTGGCGGACATGAATGTGTACGCCTTCCACCTGGGGGTGGGCTTCACGTTCTGATACCCGGCAAAACCGTTGGAGCGTTGCTCGCAAGGCGAAGCGTCGAATCTGCTCCTGCGTCTTCAAACCGTCGCGTGGGGAGCAAGGCTCTGGTCGGTGACGTGGTCTAAAAGGGTTATTCTGGCCAGCCCTTCTGGCAGGTTCCGAGATTCGGTCAACCTGATGTTTTTGGTCATTGAGGCGCGGGCAGAAAGCGTGAAATAGTATTTCAAATACTGTTTCACGCTGGGCCTTGTGCATGTCAGTCGCCAACCACAATCACTCGCTTGCCACTGAAGTCGTTCCCGGCCATATGCTCGTGGGCGGCTTTGGCGTCGGTAAAGGGGAAGGTTTCCAGTGGCAGGGGCAGCAGGCGACCGCTGGCAAACAGGGGCGCAAGACGGTCATTGAACAGCTGCGCCATACGGATGCGGTTCTCCAGGGGCTGGCTGCGCATGGTCATGCTTTTCAGCGTCTGGCGTTTCATCAGCAGGGCGCCCAGATTCAGCTCCGTGCTCAGGCCGCCAAGGACGCCGATATTCACCAGGGTGCCCTCGGCACGCAGCCCGCCGAGCAGGGCATTCCAGTCCGGGCCAACCATATCCAGAATCACCGCCACTCCCTGACCCTCGGTCAACGCATCCAGCTGCGCTTTCAAGGTGTCGTCCTCGCAAACCTGGGCCGCCAGCCCCATGTCGGTGGCCGTGTCCAGCTTGCTCAGGTCCCGGCTGCTGCCGATGGAGCGGGCGCCCAGCGTTGCGGCCAGTTGCGTGGCGGCCAGGCCGACGCCGGCGGTGGCCGGACGAATCAGGCACCACTGGCCAGGCTGCAAACCGCCTTCCAGGAACAGAGCCCGGTAAGCGGTCAGAAACGCTTCGGGCAGGGTGACGGCGCGGGCGAAGTCCATGCCATCGGGAACGGTCAGCGCTTCCCGTTCGTGGGTGACAACCTGCTCCGCATAGGCACAGCCGGGCACCAGGCCCATCACCGCATCACCCACTTTCCGTTGCTGCACCCGCGCCCCCACGGCACTGACCACCCCGGCGTATTCCAGCCCGGGAATGCGACTGTCGGTGCCCGGCGGTGCCGGGTAGCGGCCCAGCACCTGCAACAGATCCGCCCGGTTTACGCCGATGGCTTTCACCTGCACGCAAATTTCCTCCGGCCCCGGTTGCAGGTCCGGCAGGGTATCCAGTTGCAGTTGCTGATCCTCAATACACCAGGCACGCATGGTTGTGCTCCTTTAAAACATGAGTCGGCACAGCGTGCCGGAAAAATAGACGCTCCTACGATAGGGCTCTGTGGTGAAGAAAAGGTTCGTTATGTCCTTACACTATCCGTTCACTGATCTGCCGCCGGCAGGCAAGCGTTTCAAGGTGGCCGACGGGGTTTACTGGCTGCGGTTCCCGCTGCCCTTTGCCCTCGACCATATCAATCTCTGGTTGCTGGAAGATAACCATGGCTGGGTGATCGTGGATACCGGGCTGGGAGTCCGCCGCAGCCGGGAAATCTGGCAACAGTTGCTCAGCGAACAACTGGACGGCAAACCGGTTACCCGCATCATCGTCACCCATTACCACCCGGATCATCTGGGCATGGCCGGCTGGCTGCAGCAACACTGCCAGGCGCCGGTCATCATGAGTCGGGGCGAATGGCAACTGGCCAGCCATATCTGCGACGCCAGCGACGAACAGACCATCGAACGCTTCAAACATTTTCTCGGCAGCCATGGCCTGCAGGGCGACAACCTGGACAAGGTGGCCGGCAAGGGTAACGGCTTTCGTCGCGTGGTGATGCCCATGCCGGTGGACCCGCAATTTGTCGGCGCCGGTGACAGCCTGACCATCAATGGCCAGCGCTGGCAGATTCATATCGGTCGCGGGCACGCCCCAGAGCACCTGTGCCTTTACCGAGAAAGCGATCGTCTGCTGATCAGTGGCGACCAGGTATTGCCGACCATTTCCAGCAATCTGATGGTGCGGCCCACGGAACCGGAAGCGAACCCGGTGGCCGCCTTCGTGGGCAGCCTCAAGGCCATACGCGATGCCTTGCCCCGGGACACCCTGGTGTTGCCCGCCCATGGTCTGCCGTTTCGAGGGTTGCACCAGCGCATCAATGCACTGGTGGACCACCATGATCAGCAACTGGATCAGGTGCAGGCCGCCTGCCGTCAGCACCCCCACAATGCCCACGACATGCTTCCGGTCATGTTCCGTCGGGAGCTGGATGTGCAACAGCTCATGTTTGCCATGGGCGAAAGCATTGCTCACCTCAATTGTCTGGTGGAGCAGGGGAGGGTGCAGCGGCAGAACCGTGGAGGAATCTGGGTGTTCAGAAGCGCTGCGTGAACCGGAGTCAAAATAACGTTGCGAAAAGGGCAAGGCAACCGAAGCGGCCCGAATGACACATGATGAAATAGATCGGCGTGGCCATTGGGGGAAATCCCTCATTGCCTGTCATGAAACTCGTTCTACACTGAAGCGATTAATGTCCCATACAGTGATGGAGAGTTTTCATGGCAACAGCGCAATCTGATGACAAGCGTCCCACTCCGGACCCGGCGGAAGACAATGCATTCTTTCCGTCCTCATATTCCCTCAGCCAGTTCACTGCTCCGAAATCAGACTTGAGTGGCGCAGACTACCCGTCCCCCTATACCGGTGGTCGCTGGAAAGTGCTGGTCGTTGGTGCGGATGAGCGCTATTTGATGACCGACAATGGCACCATGTTCTCTACCGGTAACCATCCGGTGGAAACCTTGCTGCCCATGTATCACCTGGACAAAGCCGGTTTTGCATTCGACATCGCGACCCTGTCCGGCAACCCGGTCAAGTTCGAGTTCTGGGCCATGCCGTCCGAGGACGAAGAAGTGAAAGGCTTGTTCTCCAAGTACCGGGATCAGTTCAAGCAGCCCCTGAAGCTGGCAGATGTGGTGAAAGACGCACTGGGCGAAGACTCGGATTATATCGGCGTGTTTATTCCCGGCGGCCATGGTGCCCTGATCGGCCTGCCAGAGAGCGACGATATGAAAGCGGTTCTGGAGTGGGCGCTGGCAAATGACAAATTCATCATTTCCCTGTGTCATGGCCCCGCGGCCTTCCTGGCGGCGAAAGGCGGGCCTTCTTTTTCCGGATATAAAATCTGTGCCTTCCCGGATGCACTGGATGCCCAGACCCCGGACATGGGGTATATGCCGGGCCATCTGACCTGGAAATTCGGGGAACAATTGACGTCCATGGGATTTGAAATTGTGAATGACAACATCTCCGGAGAGACCTGCCAGGATCGAAAAATGTTGACCGGTGACAGCCCTCTTGCCGGCAATGCGCTGGGGAAACTGGCAGCGAAGGCCTTGCTTGACGCTGTGGGTAATGAGTAACCCCTGTGCCAACCGATGACGCCGTGCGCGTGGCTCTCTTGCTGGAAAGAAGCGAGAGCCTGACAAGTATCCAGGATGCGGTTCGTCGCTACGCCAGCGGCTTTGGTTACGATCGCTTCGTCCTGTTTTCGGCATCCGCGTCACTGGACGAACTGGTCGACCGCATTTACTGGGTAGAAGGGGACTGGTTCGGAGACGGAAAAGCGGTGGATGCGAAAACCTACGTCAGGCGTTGCCCGGTAACCCGACATATTCTGGATATCGGCGAGGCATTTTTCTGGACCAAGACACTGGATCAGGAAGGCGAGCATTATCGCATTGTTCGCAAGCCACAGGGGCCTGGCATCCATGGACTGCAGGTTCCGATATTCGGACCACTCGGACTGGAGGGGGCGATGAGCCTGGGCGGCGAAAAAATCGATGCGTCACCGGCGGCCCGGCTATCGGCAGGGCTGATGGCTACCTCGGCTTTTCTTGCCGCTCGCCGGCTTATCGAAATGCCGGACCGGGAGACACCCAGAGTTTTATCCGGCCGGGAAAGCGAGATATTGGCATGGACAGCGGCAGGCTGGCGCCAGGCGGATATTGCGGCAACCCTGGGTTTGTCCAACCGAACCGTTGAGAATCACTTGCGCAAGGCGCGGCAACGCCTGGGGGTGGCGACAACCGCTGAGGCCATACGCGTGGCAATTCGAAACGGGTTTATCAAGGGGTGATACCTACAATATTGCCGCAACCAGCATCATCCATAACGCCAGCATTGGCACCACCAGCACAAAGAACAATCCGTTCCAGCGCCAGGCGATCCGGTAGGGCGAGCGGCCAATCAATTGGCTGAGCACGAGCATGGAGGCAGTGAACGGCGAGGAAATCATCGACAGGCTCCAGGCGCACATCAGACCTACGGCCAGCAGGCGTGGGTCGGCGCCGACCCCATCACCCAGCAAGGATGCCAGTAAGGTGACTGAAACGATCGGGTTGAGCCCTACCTGTGCCAGCGCCACCACCAGCAACATGGCAGCCACGGCCATGGCGGCGCCCTGAAGGTGGGTGGCTTGCAGCAGCTCGTGTAACTGGTGTTGGTCAATCAGAGGCGTCAGTAGGGCGCCCAGGCAGGCGGAGCCGCCCAGCACGGCAATTTCTCCGCGATTGGCGCCAAAGATCAGCCGTGAGTGTCTCCCCAGTAACGTCAGGGCCCGGGGCAAGCCGGTGCCGCCGCCCAGCCGCCGCCGTTGCAGGGCCATCCACAGTATTGCTGACAGCGGGCAGGCTACCAGCACGGCCACGGGCAAACGCAGGTCCGCTGTCACCGACAAGGCGAAAACGCTCAGGGTGATCCCCAGCGCCAGCAGGGTGAATTGCCACAGTGGTTTCAGGGAGGGTGGCGCGGTGTGTGGTACCCGGCTGGCCAGATGGCCGGGGCGTAATTGCCAGTCCAGCCACCATCCCAGCAGGAAGAACAGGCCGGCGGTGGGCAGTGCCACCGGCGCCAGTGTGGCCCAGGTGAGACTCGGCATATTGGCCAGGATCACTGCCATGGTGATACCCAGAGGCGAGACCAGTGGTGCCAGGGCAAACCCGCGCAGAATCGACAGCATCATGCGTCGCTCCCGCGCCGTCTGAATCTCCTCATGGCCGCCGGCGGCTTTCAGGGTATTGCTGCGCAGTGCCATGGCGCCGAACAGATTTAGCACGCCGATATTGATGATCACCCCGAACAGGGCGGTGCCCAGTGACAGGGTGGGATAACGCAGGGCCGGTTTCTGGCGGATCAGGGTAGTGCCGGCCTCGCGCACCAGCCGCGAGCGCATGGCGGAGACTCGCAGCAGCCCCAGGGACGACACAAAGGTGGCAAAGAAACAGAGCCGATCCAGCGCCCCTAACAGAATGGGAACGGGCTGGGCGTCACGCCAGACAACCACAGCGGCCATGGCGATCACCCCCAGCAGAATCCCCTTTGCCATCCGGGTCTGGCGGGGCCATTGCACCAGTAGATAAAGCAGCAGTGCGATGCGCGCCAGCCAGCCCCCGGCTTGCAGGTCGAACACCAGAAACAGCAGGGTGCCCAGCATGCACAGGGGGAGGGTGTAATGGAGTAGGCGGGTCAGGGACATGGGTGAGTTGCGAGTTGAAAGTTCAAAGTTGAAACGTGAATCGCTGTTGCTGCCAATCGAACAAAGCCGGACCCGCGCCGGTAGGTCTTATTCGCGATGCGAGCATCGTTTCCCACAGGGCCCCAAAGAACGATAGGTCTTTTTGTGGGAACGGAGCATAGCGGAGTAACGCCCGCAGGGCGGCCCGAAGGGTGAGCGCAGCAAATAAGCTATGCTTGCATAGCGAATAGAGCATTTGACCGCGGGCACTGATTCCATCAATTACCTTTGGCCTGGAACGCGCTTTTGAACTTTCCACTTTAAACTTTCAACTATTCCCTGCCTGCCGCGCCAGCTCCCGGGCAATGACGATCTGCTGGATCTGGGTGGTACCTTCGTAGATCCGGAACAGGCGCACGTCGCGGTAGAAGCGTTCCACCGCATAGTCCGCCATATAGCCGGCACCGCCGTGAATCTGCACGGCACGGTCCGCCACGCGGCCTACCATTTCAGAGCAGAACAGCTTGCAGCAGGACGCATCCAGACTGACCTTTTCACCCCGGTCCTTGCTGCGGGCGGCTTCCAGCACCATGGAGCGGCCGGCAAACATTTCCGCCCGGGAATCCGCCAGCATGGCCTGAATCAACTGGTGTTCGATGATGGGCTTGCCGAACTGTTTGCGCTCGGCGGCAAAATTCACTGCGTCTTCAATCAGTCGCGTGGCCACCCCTACACAGATCGCAGAGATATGCAGGCGGCCCCGGTCCAGCACTTTCATGGCGGTCTTGAAACCCACGCCTTCCTTGCCACCGATGATGTTCTCGGCGGGCACCCGGCAATTGTCGAAAATGATGTCGCAGGTGTGCGCGCCTTTCTGGCCCATTTTTACATCGGCCTTGCCGCGGGAAATGCCGGGGGTATCGCCTTCCACGATAAAGGCGGTAACGCCACCGCCACCCTGGATCTCTGGGTCGGTGCGGGCCATCACGGTAAACAGGCCCGCATGGGGACCATTGGTGATGTAGCGTTTGGTGCCATTGAGAATGTAGTGGTCGCCCTCCCGCTGGGCGCGGGTTTTCACCGCACCGGAATCAGAGCCCACATCCGGTTCGGTCAGGCAGAAGGCGCCAATCACTTCGCCCGTGGCCAGCGCCGGGACGTATTTCTGTTTCTGTTCTTCGGTACCATCAATGAGGATGCCTTGGGCGCCGATGCCATTATTGGTGCCCATCAGGGAGCGGAAAGCCGGAGAGGTGCGGCCGAGTTCAAAGGCCACCAGCACTTCCTCTTCCATGGTCAACCCCAGGCCGCCGTATTGCTCGGGGATCGACAGACCGAATAGCCCCATGGCCTTCATGTCGGCGACAATGTCATCGGGAATGGTGTCCGTCTCAGCCACGTGCTGTTCAGCAGGCACCAGTCGTTCACGGACAAAGCGGGCAATGGTATCGGTCAACTGGCTGAGGATTTCGGCATCACGAATCATGGTCGGGTCCGGCGGTAACATTGGGTCTTTTGGGGGCGTGACCGCGAGGCGAATCACTTGCATCGCACTCTGTCACGGCCTATTCTGCCCGTCAAGTTTTCAAAACAACATTCCGCATAGCGGACAAAGGCGGTTGAAAGTTCAAAGTTTAAAGTTGAAACGCGGGATGGGAGTCTGCCATTCGATAGTAGTATCGCCGCGCCCCAATGCTGGCTCTCAAGCCCGTCAGCGCGGGGAATGAGTGTAACGGGTGGCGCCTGACTCAGTCGCGTTTCAACTTTGAACTTTAAACTCTTCAACTCCCTGAACGGGAGAGTGCAAATGCTGGATGCCTATATCTACGATGGTCTGCGAACCCCTTTTGGTCGCCATGGTGGCGCCCTGGCGCCGGTGCGTCCGGATGACCTGTTGGCCGGGGTGATCCGTGAGCTGGTACAGCGCAACGGGTTCGAGCTGTCCCGCTATGAAGACGTGGTGATCGGCAATACCAATCAGGCCGGTGAAGATGCCCGCAACGTGGCGCGTCACGCCGGCCTGTTGGCGGGGCTGCCGGAATCCGTGGCCGGGATTACCGTTAACCGCCTGTGTGGCAGTGGCCTGGCGGCGACGCTGGATGCGGCGCGCATGGTGACGGTGGCCGAGGGCGAGCTGATTGTCTCCGGCGGCACCGAGTCCATGAGCCGGGCGCCGTTCGTGATGGCCAAGGCCGAGAAAGCCTTCAGCCGCGATATGACCATCTTCGACAGCACCATCGGCGCCCGCTTCCCCAACCCGGCCATCCTCAGCCAGTTCGGTGCCGACACCATGCCGGAAACCGCCCAGAACGTGGCCGACGACCTGGGCATCAGCCGTGAGGCATCGGATGCTTTTGCCGCTCGTTCCCAGCAACGCTACCAGGTGGCCCGGGAACAGGGTTTCTACCGGGAAGAGATTCTGCCGGTGACCGTTCCCCAGGGCCGCAAGAAAGAGCCGCTGACGGTGACAGAGGATGAGCATCCCCGCGCCGGCACCACCGCTGAAAAGTTGGCAAAACTGCCTGCTATCGTTGAGGGTGGCATCATCACCGCAGGGAATGCCTCCGGCGTGAATGACGGCGCGGCGGCGCTGATTATCGGTTCCCGTGCTGCTGGTGACGCGGCGGGCATTGCCCCGCGTGCCCGGATTCTGGCGGGTGCGGTGGCTGGTGTGGCCCCACGGGTCATGGGTCTGGGCCCGGTGGAGGCCTGCCGCAAGGCTCTGGCCCGGGCCGGTCTCACCCTGGCGCAGATGGATGTAATCGAGATCAACGAGGCGTTCGCCACCCAGGTACTGGGCTGTTGCAAACAGCTGGGTTTAGCTGGCGATGATGAACGCCTCAACCCCAACGGTGGGGCCATTGCCGTGGGGCACCCACTGGGGGCATCCGGTGCGCGCCTGGCCCTCACCGCCATGCGCCAGCTGGAGGCCAGTGGAGGCCGCTATGCGCTGGTCAGCCTGTGTATTGGCATTGGTCAGGGTGTGGCCATGGTGATTGAAAGGCAGTGAACAGTTAATAGTGAATAGTTAACAGCGAAAGAATTTGGGAAAAGACATGCAGAGATTCGACTGGAAAGATCCGTTGTTGCTGGAAACCCAGCTCACCGAAGACGAGCGCATGATCCGTGATGCGGCCCATGATTACTGTCAGAGCAAACTGATGACCCGGGTGCTGGAAGCGAACCGGCACGAGGTGTTCCATCGGGAAATCATGACGGAAATGGGGGAGCTCGGTTTTCTCGGTCCCACCATTCCCGAGCAGTATGGCGGCGCCGGGGTGAACCATGTGAGCTACGGCCTGGTGGCCCGGGAAGTGGAGCGGGTGGATTCGGGTTATCGCTCGGCCATGAGCGTGCAGTCGTCGCTGGTGATGTTTCCCATTCATGCCTTTGGCAGTGAAGCGGTGCGCGAGAAATACTTGCCGAAACTGGCTACCGGCGAGTGGGTGGGCTGCTTCGGGCTTACCGAGCCGGATCACGGTTCCGACCCGGGCTCCATGAGCACCCGCGCCAAGAAGGTGGACGGCGGCTACCTGCTCAACGGTGCCAAGACTTGGATTACCAATTCTCCCATTGCCGATGTGGCGGTGGTGTGGGCCAACCTGGATGGCAAGATCACCGGCTTTGTGGTGGAGCGCAGCTTTGACGGTTTCACCACACCGAAAATAGAAGGCAAGTTCTCCCTGCGCGCTTCCATCACCGGGCAGATCATGCTGGACGACTGTTTTGTGCCGGACGAAAACCGCCTGGACGTGGAAGGACTGAAAGGGCCGTTCAGCTGCCTGAACAAGGCCCGCTACGGGATCAGCTGGGGCGCCATGGGCGCGGCGGAATTCTGCTGGCAGGCGGCCCGGCAATACACCCTGGACCGCAAGCAGTTCGGTCGGCCCCTGGCCGCTACCCAGCTGATCCAGAAAAAGCTGGCGGACATGCAGACGGAAATCACCCTGGGCCTGCAGGGCGCTTTGCAGCTGGGCCGGTTGATGGATAGCGGCCACTGGGCGCCGGAAATGGTCTCGCTGATGAAACGCAACAACTGCGGCAAGGCCATCGACATCGCCCGTCAGGCCCGCGACATGCACGGCGGCAACGGGATCAGTGATGAATACCATGTGATCCGTCATGTGATGAACCTGGAGGCGGTGAACACCTACGAGGGCACCCATGATGTGCATGCCCTGATTCTGGGCCGTGCCCAGACCGGGATTCCGGCCTTCGGTTGATAGCGCGACGCTGAAGACTCTGAAGCCCCGGCAAGCCGGGGCTTTTCGTCCCGCCATTCGCCTTGCGAGCAAGGCTCCAATAAAAGGTGCTTGCTATTAAATAGCGCGCTATTTAAAGTGGGCCCATGAACGATGACGCTCCTGACAATACCTCCTGGCTGAAGCTGGACCTGCAGGTCTGTTTTGCCCTGTATTCCGCGCAGCTTGCCATGAGCAAGGTGTACCGCAAGCTGTTGAAGGAGCTGGGACTCACCTATCCGCAGTATCTGGTGATGATGGTGCTGTGGGAGCAGGACAGGCTGTCCGTATCGGAAATCGGCGAACGCCTGTTTCTCGATTCGGCGACGCTCACTCCCTTGCTCAAGCGACTGGAAGGCTTGGGACTGGTGCTGCGCCAGCGTAGTCGGCCGGACGAACGCCATGTGGAGGTGACGCTCACCCAGTCCGGCAAGGCCTTGCGCGACCAGGCGGAGAAAGTGCCCGAAGCGGTATTGTGCGCCAGCCAGTGCCGTCCGGAAGAACTGGTCCAGCTGCGTGATGAGTTACATGCGCTGCGTTCACGGCTGGCCGCGGAAGATTGATTCCGTAGCGAATGGGTTGGGTTGCCCGGTGCCGTTACCGGGGCCCGGCCAGGAAGCAGAATTGCACGTTTTCGCTCCACTAAATAGTGCACGATCAAATCGTGTGTATTGAATGGCGTAGCAAATCACATGAAGGCACATAAAAGGAGAGCATGATGAGTCTGGAAAAAGTGTTGTACGAAGCCACAGCCACAGCCACCGGCGGTCGTGATGGCCGCGCCGCCAGCGATGACGGCCAGCTGTCCGTCAAACTCACCACCCCCAAGGCCCTGGGCGGCCCGGGCGGCGAGGGAACCAATCCGGAGCAACTGTTCGCCGCCGGTTACTCGGCCTGTTTCCTGGGCGCCCTGAAACTGGTGGCCGGCAAGGCCAAGGTGTCCCTGCCGGAAGAAACCGCCATTACCGGTCAGGTGGGCATTGGTCCGCTGGGTGGCGGGTTCGGCATTCAGGCCACCCTGAATGTGAATCTCCCCGGGCTGGATCAGGAGCAGGCACAGACGCTGGTGGAAAAAGCCCATCAGGTATGCCCTTACTCCAATGCCACCCGCGGCAATATTGATGTGGAGTTGGTCGTAACCGTATAGGTGAAAACCTTGAAGAAAGGTAAAAAAGCAGCCCGCGAGGCTGCTTTTTTATGTGGCTTGATTTAATAGTGTTACCTCGGCAGGGAACCGCCGCACGTGCAGAGACTCTGAACACGCTGACGACCAAAAGGAATCATTATGCGATCTTTGACACCGACTCTCCGCTTCCTTCCCGTGTTGCTTGGTGGCGCCGGGCTAATTGCCCTGGTGGGCCTCTCCGGCTGTGACCAGAACACACCGGAATCCGAAAGCGACCAACCGGCCATGACGCAACAGAGTGAAAAAACCGAGCAGCAGGTTCTCAGCGGCAAAATCATGTACCGCGAGCGTATGGCCATGCCGGAAGGCGCCACCCTCACGGTGAGGCTTGAAGATGTCTCGCTGGCAGACGCACCCTCCACCGTGATTGCCGAACAACACATCGATGACCCGGGGCAGGTCCCGGTCCCTTTTACCCTGCGCTATGCCAGAGATGCGGTGGTGCATGAGCACCCCATGGCCTATGCGCTGCGTGCAGAGATTCGTGGCCCGGAAGGGCAATTGTTATGGACCACCACCGAACGGCACACGGTGGAGCTGGGTGAAGGAGCCAGCGGTGAGGATGCCACCATCATGCTGCAGAAAGTTGCTGCGGAGCCGCCAAAAACCGGCATGGCAGGCGCCAGGGAAGCGGGGGCCACTTTCTGGGCGGTGGGAAACGAGCCGGGCTGGCATCTGGCGATTTATCCGGAAGATAAATTGATGTTTGTCGGGGATTACGGTGAAACCGAAGTCACCACTCCCGACCCGGGCGCCCAGACCGAAGGCACGGAAACCATTTACCTGGCCGAGACTGACACCGCACAGCTGAAAGTGGAAATCATCGAAACGCCCTGCGAGGATACGATGAGTGGCGAGAGCTTCGAGTATCAGGTGAAGGTGACCCACAACGAAACGCTCTACAGTGGCTGCGGGCGGGATCTGTAGCCATCTCGGTTTGTGCTGTGCATTGGCACTGAGATGAACTAACGGCGAGGGGGAACTCGCCGTAAACCAATGGGGGAAGGATTGGATGTTGAGTTATCTGGCTCTGGGGTTACTGATATTCGTGGCGCTGGTGCTGTTTTACGGCATCATCGTTATCCACGATATTCCCTATGAAATAGCAAAAAAACGCAATCACCCCCATCAGGATGCGATTCATGTGGCCGGTTGGGTGAGCCTGTTTACCCTGCACGTGTTGTGGCCTTTCCTGTGGATCTGGGCCACGCTTTATCGCCCTGACCGGGGCTGGGGCTTTCAGCAGATACAGGAGCAGCAGCGGGCGGACGAGGCATTGCTGGTTGCCTTGCAGGAAAAGCTGGATGCCCAGGCTGAGCGCATTGCCAGCCTTGAACGCAAGCTGGAGGAGAAAGCCTGATGGAAATGCTCATCCTCCTCACCTATACCGCGATCTGTGTCTTTATCTTCAAACTTTTCAAGATTCCGCTGAATAAATGGTCGGTCCCCACCGCAATCCTCGGTGGCGTTGTGCTGGTCGGCGCCATGGTGCTGGCCATGAACTACAACCATCCATTCACCCGCAAGGTCCGTCAGGTCTATGTGGTAACGCCGATAGTGCCGGAGGTGCGCGCCCGGGTTCTGGAAGTCCCGGTGACGCCGAACACCCCGGTGAAGAAGGGCGATCCTCTGGTGATTCTGGATGACACCCGCTATCAGGCAAGAGTGGCCCAACTGGAAGCCCAGTTGGCCGACACCAGTCAGCTGGCAGAAGGCAATGTGGCCTCCGTGGCGCAAGCGCGCGCCAAGGTTGCCCAGGCGACGGCCAAACGTGATCAGGCGGTACGTACCCTGCGTCGTTACGAAGGCGCGCTGTCGGCATTCAGCAAGCAGCAGGTCGATACCCAGCGTGAACTTGTGACGGCAGCCAATGCGGACCTGGATGCCGCCCTTGCTGCACTGGCCAAGGCAGAATCGCAGCTTAACGGGGCCGTGGATGGTGACGACCCGGCGGTGGCGGCCATCAAGGCGCAACTGGAAGAGGCCCGTTTTGATCTGGAAAACACCATCATTCGCGCGCCCATGGATGGGTTTGTCACCCAGTTGGCGGTTCGGCCTGGCATGATGGCGGTACCGTTGCCGCTCAAGCCGCTGGCCAACTTCGTCAACAGTGAGAAACGGCGCTACGTGGCGGCGTTCCGCCAGCAATCCCTGCTGCGCTTGCAGCCCGGCAGTGAAGCGGAGGTCACCTTCACCTCGTTACCGGGGGAGGTGTTCACCGGCAAGCTGGTGGAAGTGTTGCCAACGATTGCCGAAGCCCAACTGTCTGCGGGTCAGCAGCTGATCGGCGGTGATGCCTTCCTGCGCATGGATAATGAAGCCCTGGCGATTATTGAGCTGGAAGCCAATGACAGTGTGGATGCGTTGCCGATGGGGGTCAGCGCCCAGGCCGCGGTTTATTCGGAGCATCTTCACCATGTGGCCATCATCCGCCGCATGCTGTTGCGGATGATGAGTTGGCAACATTACCTCTACGTGGATCACTGATCCGTATCGCGGGCGGCCATGGGCCGCCCTTTTTCATCCGGTGCCAGCAAGTGATAGATAAACCGGCCGGCGCCAAGCCAGAGCAGGGCGCTCAGCGTGAGAAAGACAATGCTGCCATCCTGATACAGGGCCCACAGCAACGGCGCGAAGATCACGCCACTGACAGGCAGGGCGACACCAACGGCCAGCTGTTTGCGGCGGCGCAGGCTGTGATTGTCTCGGCGGAGGGGGTCGGTCATGGCGGGTCACGTATTCGGATAACAACGGCAATTACCTTACCATAGCCGTTTCCTGTCAGTGATACCTGGAGTCAGCCATCAAAGGTTATCCCGTTCCCGCCGGTCCCGTTGACCGGGAGCTGCTGATCAACAAAAGCCGCTTTATCACCTGGCTTCGGCCGGTGAGCAGCCGCGAACAGGCCATGGCAATCATCGACGAGGCCAGAGCCCTTTATCCGGATGCCAGTCACCATTGCTACGCCTATCTGCTGGGCAGCCCGGCGTCTGCCCAGGCGGCCATGAATGACGATGGCGAACCCTCCGGCACCGCCGGCAAACCCATTTTCAATGTGATCCAGCACAAGGGCATGAGTGATGTGCTGGTGGTGGTGATCCGTTATTTCGGTGGTGTGAAACTGGGCGCCGGCGGCCTGGTTCGTGCCTACGCGGCTGCCGCGGAAACGGTGTTGGCGGAAGTAGAACGGGTGGAGAGCGTTCCGCAGTGTACCTGCCAGCTGGCGTTGGACTTTCCCCTGGAGCAACGTCTTCGACACTGGGCGGAGCAGAATGGAGCAGCGGTCCTGGACGTGCAATACAGCCAGCGGGTGGCGATGACGTTGCGCTGCCCGACGCAGAGTCTGGCCGATCTGGAAAGCCTGTGTGCAGCGGAACACATTACCCTGGCAACACAGTGACCGCTTTGGCGTGCAGGGTGTCGTGATTGGCCCTGTCCCTTTTTCGGATATGGCGGCAGGGTAGGGATTGGACTTCTGGTCTTGCCGGGGACATTTCGGGTAAAGCCTGCCGTTGGTACCTTGCTGGCAAGGCGAAGCCCTAATGAAGACTCGGCCTCACTGAAAAAACACACGGAGTCACCATGTCAGAGAAACCGGTTATTGATCCCAACCCGCAACGCCTGCCCGAGATTCTGGCGTCCCTGCCGGACGATACCCCCATCGTCATGCTGAATCTGCTGCGTTTTAACGACACTGCGCGCTACAAGGATGGCGAAGCAGACTACAGCGGGCGCGAGGCCTACCAGAAATATTCCGACGTGGCCTTTGGCAAGGTGCGCGGTGTCGGCGGTGAGATGGTCTGGAAGGGCAAGGCCCTGGCAGGCGTGATTGCCCCGGAAGGAGAGAAGTGGGACGACGTGCTGCTGGTCCGCTACCCCTCCAAACAGGCCTTTGCCTCCATGCTGGCCGACCCGGAATACCGGGAAGCCACCCGACACCGCACCGCCGCCCTGCAGGAGGCGCGGTTGGTGGCCATGCAGGAAGGGTGAGAAGCAATTAATAATGAATAATTAATAGTTAATAACGAAGTGGAGTGGCCCCGATGGACAGGGATGTCTGCCCCGGCTAGTAGTAGCCTCTGGTTTTCGTTATTCATTATTCACTATTAACTATTCATTGGTCTTCCCATGTCCAACCAACCTGTAGGCATTCCCATCCCCGGCGGCCATACCATGCGTGCCCGTTGGCTGCGCCCCGAAACCGCTAATCCCCATAAGGCGGCGGTGATCGCTATCCATGACATCTTCGGCTATACCGAGGATATCGAGCGCATTGCCCAGCGGCTGGCGGATAACGGTTATCCGGTGTTGGTGCCGGACCTCTATGATCTGCCCGGCAGCAAGGCCCTGTGTGTGGTGAAAACCCTGAAGGCCCATGAGACCGGCAAGGGCCAGACCTTCGAGCAGCTGGAAGCCTGCCGGGAATGGTTGCTCAATCAGGGCGAGGAGGCGGTGACCCAGGTGGGTGTCATGGGCTTCTGCATGGGCGGGCGTTTTGCAGTGCTCTACGCCAGCCAGGCACCGGTACAGGTCGTGGCACCGTTCTATGGCGGTATCCCGAAAAACGTGAAAGATGTGACCGGCATTTGCCCGGCAGTCGGTGGCTGGGGTCGCACAGACATGATCTATGGTGACCATGGTGATCGTCTGGCAAAACACATGGAGGCGCTGGGCGTGCCCCACGATATCAAGACCTATGAAGACGTGGGCCATTCCTTCATGAATGACCACCAGACTTTCACCTTCAAGAAACTGGGGCCACTGCCGCCGCTGCGCTCAAAATTTGATGCAGGTGCATCGGAAGACAGCTGGCAGCGGGTGTTGGCGTTTTTTGAGAAGGTGTTTGCCGGGAAGCTATGAAGCGCCTCGCTGCGTTGTTGGCGCTATGCTCGCATGGCGAAGGGTGGATGACCGGTATCACCATCTGACTAAGCCCCTTCGCCATGCAAGCATAGCTCCAACGGTTAGGTGTTAGGTGATGATTTCGTTGGAGCCTTGCTGGCAAGGCGAACCGCCAATTCTTATTCAGGGCAATCCGAGCTGGCCCATTTTCCTTCGCTTGTCGACACCATCTGGTTGCCCGGCATGGTCATGTCGATGACGCTGGTGTAATGGGTGTCGCTGTGCAACGTCACTGAACCTTTCATGGTGCTCTGCATGCCATTCTGGTTGCAGGAAGCATCCCAGCTCAGACTGTCTCCGCTGCGATCCACCTGGCCCAGGTCGCAGCCTTCAGCGTTCCAGTCCTTGCGCAGGGCGGTCACCACGTCCTCGGCCTGATCGGCACTGAGGCAATCCTGCTGGGTATGGGCGCGCATCTGTGGTGGCAGATTGTCGCCTTCCATGGTGGTATTGATCTGCCACAGGCCGGGCTTCAGGTCGCCAGCCATAACCGGTGCGCACAGGGCCAGCGTCGCTGCCAGCAAGAGGGGATGTTTCATATCGCGTCCCTTCGTCGGTTGAACCGTGAAATCCCAGAGTAGCAACGGCCGGCGGGGGGCTCAATCGCCGTTTACGAAGGCCGCTGACTTGCCGGGAACTCGCACAAATCGGCGATCAGGCATTCGCCGCACTTGGGCTTGCGTGCCGTGCACACATAGCGGCCATGCAGAATCAGCCAGTGGTGGGCATCGCGCAGGAATTCCTCCGGCACCAGTCGCACTAACCGCTTTTCCACTTCCAGCACATTCTTGCCCGGGGCAATGCGGGTGCGGTTGGACACCCGGAAGATGTGGGTATCCACCGCCATGGTGGGCAGCCCGAAGGCGGTATTGAGTACCACATTGGCAGTTTTGCGGCCCACGCCGGGTAGCGCTTCCAGCGCTTCGCGGGTGCGGGGCACCTGGCTGTCGTGCTGCTCGATGAGAATTTTACACAGTTGAATGATGTTTTCGGCCTTGGAATTAAACAGGCCGATGGTCTTGATGTACTCTTTAAGCCCGTCGACGCCCAGGGCGAAGATCGCTTCCGGTGTATTGGCGACCGGATACAACCGGGCGGTGGCCTTGTTCACCCCCACGTCCGTGGCCTGGGCAGACAGCACCACGGCCACCAGCAATTCGAAATCGTTGCTGTACTCCAGCTCGGTGGTGGGGTGAGGATTCTGGTCCCGCAGACGGGTAAAGATTTCAGTTCGTTTCTCGCGATTCATAACAGCTTCCAGTTGTCGCGGGCAGTATAGCGGATCAATTGGCGGCTCCCCAGCCGCGAACAAGGAGAAAGGGATGCAGTTTTCCGCCATGGAAACCCTGATGGTCGCATTGCTGGTGCTGGGCGCGGGTCAGTGGATTGTGCACAAGGTCGAGTTGCTGTCCCGGCTGAATATGCCCGAGCCGGTGGTGGGCGGCCTGCTGGCCACCATTATTGTGACGGTCATGCAGGTGTCCGGGATCAGCCTAACCTTTGATGAGAGCATCAAAACCCCCGCCATGTTGTTCTTCTTTGGCGCCGTGGGCCTGGCGGCGGACTTTCGCCTGTTACGACGGGGCGGCTGGGCCATGTTGCTGTTTGCGGTGCTGGTGATCGTGCTGGTGGCCCTGCAGGATCTGGTCGGTGTAATGATGGCCAAGCTCATGGGCCTGGAGGCCTGGTACGGCCTCATCGGTGGCTCGGTGACCATGACCGGTGGTCACGGCACCGGCGCGGCCTGGGCGGGCGTTTTCGAGCGGGATTTCGGCCTCACTGGCGTCAGTGAGCTGGCGGCAGCGTCTGCTACCTTTGGCCTGATATTCGGGGCCCTGCTGGGTGGGCCACTGGCCATGTTTCTGATTCGCCGCTACCGGCTCGCCGCCCCTGCCCACGGAGCGGCGGTGGAAGATGCCGGGCATGACGAGGCGGAAACGCCCCGGCCCATCTCTTCCGCCAGTGTGATCCGCATCATGATGTTGCTGGCGGTGGGGGTGGTGGTTGGCACCGTGGCGGCGGAAGAATTTGCGTCCGTGTTTCGCTTGCCCACCTTCGTGTGGGTGCTGTTTGTCTGCATTGTTCTCGGCAATACGGCGCGGCGTCTGTGGCAGGTGAACGATGCCACCATCGATGTGGTAGGCAATACCGCGCTGGGGATTTTCCTGGCGATCACGCTGATGAGTCTGCAATTACTGCAGCTGGTGGATCTGGCCCTGCCCATGCTTGCCATGCTGCTGGTGCAGGTAGGGCTGGCGCTGGCGTTTATTACTCTGGTGACCTTCCGCTTGATGGGACGCAATTATGATTCGGCGGTTCTCTGCGCTGGCCATTGCGGCTTTGCCATGGGAGCCACGCCCACGGCGGTGGCCAATATCCAGGCGGTGACCCAGCATCATGGGCCGTCGCCGCTGGCGTTTATCATCGTGCCGGTGGTGGGGGGCTTTATCGTGGATATCGCCAACGCGACCATCATCCAGACCTTTGTCTCGGTACTATCGGGCTAGGGGGTAATGCGGGCGTTTGCCAAGAGCTGCGTGCGCGATTGCAGAAAGGGGGCAAGCGAGTGACGAGTAACGAGTTTCGAAGAGCTAACCGGTTTGGCCTTTCGCTCCTCGCAACTCGCTCCTCGCAACGGCTTCCGGTTACTGGGTAACCACTTTCCCATCTTCAATGCGCAGGCGTTCGCCGGGCTTCTTGTCCATGCGAATGGTGTCTTCCTGATCATTGAAGACATAGGTCACGTCATAGCCTTCTGTGCGACGCTTGTCTTCCATCACGGTGTTACAACGCTGTTCCGTGGTGGTGTAGGTGTTTTTTTCCTGCATCCCTTTCTGGATCTGGTTGCCGGCCACACCACCGGCAATGGCACCACCGGCGGTGGCGGCATCTTTACCACTGCCGCCGCCGAACTGGTGGCCGATCACGCCACCGACCACCGCGCCGACCACGCTACCGGTAATCCGGTGTTCATCCTTGACCGGCTTCTGCCGTTGCACGGTCACTTGCTGACAGACTTCACGGGGCTCCTGCCAGGTTTTCACAATCGGGTCCACATTCACCACTTCCGCATAGCCTGAGGTGGCCGGGGTCATGGTCTGGTAGGCACCGTAGCCGACACCGGCGATGGCCACGGCCCCGGCGATACTGAGGGCGGCAACTGCTGCACTTTTCATGGCTCACTCCTTGTTTGTTGATCGTGACTAGTATGATCCCGGTGTCCATTCAAGGTTCGCCAACGGGCGCACAACAAGTGCAAAAGAATGTGAATTGTTCCGTTCAATAAAGTGCAAATAATGGCATTTACAACAAATAGATAGGCACAATAATGTCTTCTTCGTCGTCCATATGACGATGCAGTAACGCCTCCAGCTCTGACGCTTTTTGATGAGCGTTTTCCAGTTTTTGCAGGTCGTTGGCCAGCGCAGGGAAGTGGTCAAGTTGTTGGTCGATATCAGCCAGTAACGCATCCAGCGCAAGGTGATCCTGTTCCAGTATGTCGAAGCCTGCCGCCAGTCTTGGGTGATGTTGGCGTAGCATCGGGAAGACACTGCTGTCCTCGAAGCCATGGTGACTGTGCAGATTTTTCAGCAGGCTGCGACCATGGTGGCCAATAGTCGTGAATAGCTGGCGACTGCTGTCCGTCTTTCTCTCAGCATCGGCTATTTCCAGCATATGGGTGAGGGCGCCATGATACTGCCTGGCCTGTCGCTTCAGGTTGCGGTGGTTACGTTGCAGGGCCCGTGCGTCGCTGATCAGGTAGTGGGGGTGATCCCGCCACTGGTCTCGCTCGGGGCCGTACAGTTGGCGTTGAATGTCCTCGGGCATTGGTTGGCGTCGTGGAGTCACGGTTTTATGGTTCATGGCATTTCTCCTTGTTCGCTACTATGCCGTTTTGTCTGGGTGGATTGAATCGCGTTTAATAGCGCGAATTTATCGGAGAATTTGATCCATTCATGGGGGGATGGTGTGTCACAACTGGATAAACAATTGGAAGCCGAGTACTTCCACCTGACCGGGCTGATTGATTCCTTTGACCAGAAGTCGCTCACCATCAAGGCCTGGAGCGTTACCCTGGCGGGAGTGCTTGCTGGTTCCGGCGCGTTTTTCGATCGCTCGGCACTGCTCTGGGTGGGTGTGGTCGGTAGCTTGATGTTTTGGCTGGTGGAGGGGCACTGGAAGGCATTTCAGGCTGCACATTATGCGCGTATCGAAAAAATCGAAGCGCATTTTCGTGGTGAAGTGGACGATATCGCCCCGTTCCAGACTGCTGCCAGTTGGGAGCGTAGCCGCCGTGCCGGTGGGATGAGGGAGCTACTGCGCATTCTGCGCTGGCGTCATGTGTTTCTGCCGCACGGGTTGGTGGCGTTGGCTTTACTGGTGGCAGGGTTGGTGCTGTAGGAGAGACGCTCGCGCCGCCATAAACCCGTTTCGATACTCGCTTCTCGCAACTCGCGACGGCTGTTATCGCGCCGCCAGCGACGCTCCTACGGCAGGGAAGTGATGCATTTAACTGACTTTGCCGGTGGTGCGTACCCGGCGGCTGACCTTGGGCTCGTCGCTGGCTCTGGCTTTCTGGATTGCTTTCAAGCGTTTGTCGATCACGTTCTTGCCGGCAATGATCAGACCCAGGCCCACGAACGCCCCCGGCGGCAGAATGGCGAACAGGAAACCGCCGTAGTTCTCTACCACCTGTAGCTGCCAGTCCGCGGCCATGGGGCCGAACAGCAGCTGCATGTTGGTGAACAGCGTGCCCTGGCCGATCAGCTCACGCATGCCGCCAAGGATCAGCAGAATTACCAGAAAACCCAGCCCCATCATGAAACCGTCCAGGGCCGCCGGCAGTACCGGGTTCTTGCTGGCAAAGGCATCGGCCCGACCCAGCACGGTGCAGTTGGTGACGATCAGCGGAATGAAGATGCCGAGGATTTCGTAAAGCTCGAAAGTGAAGGCCTGCATCAGCATTTCGATCACCGTCACCATGGCGGCGATGATCATTACAAAAGCGGGCAGACGGACCGCATCGGTCACGTACTGACGAATCAGCGAGACACAGATATTGGAGCCCATCAGCACTACCAGGGTGGCAAGGCCCAGGCCCAGGGCGTTGACCACGGTGCCGGTCACCGCCAGCAGGGGGCAGAGGCCGAGAATCTGCACGGTGGCCGGGTTGTTATTCCACAACCCGTCCATGCTGATCTTTTTGTAATTCACATCACTCATCACAGGTCTCCGCCGGGGCTGCCTCGGAAGGTGCCTCAAAGACAGCCGTCTGGTTGGCGTCGAAATATTGCAGGGCGCGGTGCACGGCTCCCACCACGGCGCGGGGAGTGATGGTGGCGCCGGTAAAGCTGTCGAACTGGCCGCCGTCCTTCTTCACCGCCCAGCCGGCATCGGCAGGATTGCCCAGTGACAGGCCATTGAAACCATAAATCCAGTCGGATTTTTTGGTTTCGATCTTGTCGCCCAGCCCGGGTGTTTCATTGTGCGGGGGCACCACGCGCACCCCTCGAACCTTGCCTTGCATATCCACGCCAACGATCAGGGCAATGTTGCCACCGTAACCGTCCGGGGCAGTGGCTTCCAGTACGGCGCCGTTGGGCTCGCCATCCTGGCGTGCCCGGTAAATATGATGGCCGTTGCGGCCCAGCAGCGGGTCGCTGACGGTAATGCGATCGGCCAGCAGATCGTTGTCATGCCGGTCGTGGGGCATCACTTCATTGAGCGAGGCCATCAGTGCCGCCTGCTTGTTGCACTCCACCTTGCCGATGGTCAGTTCATTGGTGATGGCCAGGGCCGCGGCGGTGCTGATGGCAAACAGGCTGAGGATCACGGCGTTTTTGGTAATGGCATAACGCATCATGACTGGGTGCCCCTGTTTGGCTTGTCGTGGCCATAGGTCCGTGGCTGGGTGTAGTAATCGATAAAGGGCGCGCAAAGGTTAAGCAGTAGCACCGAGAATGCCACCGCATCCGGGTAACCGCCGAAGCTGCGGATTACCCAGATCAGCACCCCGATCAGCGCCGCATAGATCAGCCGACCGCTGCGGCTGGTGGCGGCGCTCACTGGGTCCGTGGCGATAAAGAACGCGCCGAGCATGGCCCCGCCGGAGAGGATCTGGAACATCGGATCGGCAAACCGGACCGGGTCGATCAGCCAGGCCACCAGGGCAGGCAGGGCCAGGCCGGCCAGAAAACCCACCGGGATATGCCAGGTAATGATCTTGCGGCTGATCAGATACAGACCGCCCAGCAAGAAGGCCAGGTTCACCCATTCCCAGCCGAGCCCGGCAAACTGGCCATGGAGGATGCCGTGGCTGGCCAGTTCGCTTTCATTGCCGGCCCCAGAGCTGTGGAGAGTACGGAAAGTATCCAGGGGCGTGGCGCCACTCAGGCCGTCCACCGGCAGTTGCCCGGTGAACAGCTGCCAGCTTTGCACCAGGCTGGGTGCCTCGCCGGGGGCGATCCACTGGGTCATGGCCACCGGGAAGGAAATCAGCAGCAGCACATAGCCGACCATGGCCGGGTTGAAGGGGTTCATGCCCAGGCCGCCATAGAGCTGCTTGGCGACGATAATGGCAAAGCTCACCCCTATCAGGGTCAGCCACCAGGGGGAGGTGGGAGGCAGGGCCAGGGCCAGCAGCACGGCGGTCAGCACGGCGCTGTAATCCTTCAGGTAGAAGGCCACCGGGCGACCGCGGGCTTTCAGGATCAGCGCCTCACTGACCAGCGCCACCACCACGGCCCAGAGCACATTGATGACCGTGCCCCAGCCGAACTGCCAGGTCAGCACTGCCAGGCCGGGCAGGGTGGCGTAAATCACCTGACGCATGAAGGCGCCGGTGTTGTTGCTCACCGTGGTATGGGGCGAGGTTGAAGAGATCAGTGCCATCAGTCTTGCAGTCCTTGTTCTTCCACCGCCTGCTTGAGCGCCTTGCGGGCGATCTGGGCTTCCGCCTCCAGGGCCTGTAATTCGGAACTGAGCGCTTCCAGGGTATCTTCCGAGGCGCTGTCCCGCTGCTGCTCAAGCTCGCGCTGTTTGTCGGCCAGGGCACTTTCTGCCCGGGCAGCTTCCAGCTTCAGGGTTTTCAGATCCTTGCCGGTGTGAGCGCGGATATCCGCCTTGGCTTCTTCCACCAGCGCATCCAGGGCATCGCGGGCCACATCGGCTTTGCCTTTCAGCTTGTCCACCTTCTGCTGCATGGCATTGAGTTCTTCGGCGGGTATATCGCCGTTTCGCTCACCGCGCTCCAGGGCGGCATGGGCTTCCTTGTACTGTTTGTGGGCCATGTTGTAGGCGGTTTTCAGGGCCTTGAGACGCTTCTGGCGCTTGGCCGCCACCTCCGGGTCTACCGCAGTGAGCGCCTGCGGGGCCTCGGTCTCCGGTGCCTTGGGCGTATCCGTGGGGGCTGGCGGTGTCTTGGGGGCAGCCGGGGCCGGTGCGGACGCTTTGGCCTCGCGCAGTTCGGCTTTCCAGTGGTCGGCCTCCGCTTTCAGGCGATCCGCTTCGGCGCACAACTCGGCAGCGTTGTCCGCCCCGTTCTCGTCGGCCTCTTTGGCGGCTTTGACGGCGGCCTTGTAGGCAGACGAGACTTCGCCCACCTTCTTCTTCAGGTCGGCCAGCGGGTCGGCTGGCGCAGCGGCAGGGGCCGGGGCGGGCGTGGCCGGTGCATTGGCCTTGGCGTCGCGCAGGTCGGCCTTGAGCTGGTCCGCCTTGGCTTTCAGTTCGTCCGCCTGGCTGCGCAACTCGGCGGCATTGTCAGCGCCGTTTTCTTCCGCTTCCTTGGCCGCCTTCACGGCCGCCTTGTAGGCAGAGGACACGTCACCCACCTGTTTTTTCAGGTCTGCCACCGGGTCGACCTGGGGCGCAGTTGCCGGGGTGGCGGGGGCGTTGGCCTTGGCGTCACGCAGTTCCGCCTTGAGTTTGTCGGCGGCGGCCTTTAGCTCATCGGCTTTGGCGCGTAGCTCGGCGGCGTTGTCGTCGCCATTGGCTTCCGCATCCTTGGCGGCCTTCACCGCGGTCTTGTAAGCGGACGAGGCGTCACCGACCTGTTTTTTCAGCTTGCCGACGATATCTTCCGCCGGTGCGGCGGCGGGGCCCGCTTCCTTGGCGTCACGAACGGCTGCCTTGGCCTTGTCGGCGATGGCTTTCAGGCGATCCACGTCGGCTTTCAATGCGTCCAGGTTGTCCGCGTTGTCTGCCTCGGCGGCTTTGGCCGCTTTGACGGCGGCCTTATAGGCCTTGGACGCTTCCAGGGAGGCCTGCTTGAGCGCTGCCGTATCCACGGTAGGGGCACTGGCCGTTTCGGTTTTCTTTTTGCGGTTGGCTTCCAGCCGCGCCTGGCGACGGGCTTCTTTTTCCGCCTTTTCCGCATCAATCCGGGCCTGGCGGGCTTCGAAGCGCTGGCGAGCCTTGTCGGCTTTGACCTGATCGGCTGCCTGCTGTCGCACTTCCGCCTTGGCGTAACGGTAGTACTGCACCAGCGGGATATGGCTGGGGCACACATAGGCACAGGCGCCGCACTCGATGCAGTCCATCAGGTTGTGGTGCTGGGCCTTTTCCAGATCGTCGTTCTTGGCATGCCAGTAGAGCTGCTGGGGCAGTAGGTTGGCCGGGCACACGTCGGCACAGGAACCGCAGCGGATGCAGGGCTGTTCCGGCGGCGGTTCGGGAAGCTCTTCCAGGGTGGCGGCGATGATGCAGTTGGTGGTTTTGACCACCGGCACCGCCGGGTTGTGCAGGGTGAAGCCCATCATCGGGCCGCCCATGACCAGACGACCGATATTGTCCGGGTCCACACCGCCATGGACCAACAGGTCCCGTATCGGGGTGCCCAGCAGGACCTCAAAGTTGCCCGGCTGGCGCACGCCTTCGCCGGTGAGGGTGGTCACCCGGGACAGCAACGGCTCGCCGTCGATCACCGCCCGCTTGATGGCGTAGGCGGTGCCCACGTTCTGACACACTACGCCCACCTGGGCCGGTAGCTGGCCGCTTTTTACTTCCTTGCCGGTGAGCAGCTGGATCAGCTGTTTTTCGCCACCGGAGGGGTATTTGGTGGGCACCACCCGCACCTCGATGTCGCAGCCCTTGCAGGCCCGCTTGATGGCGGAGATGGCGTCCGGCTTGTTGTCTTCGATGCCGATCAGGGTACGGCGCGGATTGAGCAGGTACTGGAGGATATGGATGCCGGCAATAATCTCCGCGGCCCGCTCGCGCATCAGGCGGTCGTCGGCGGTGATGTAGGGCTCGCACTCCACCGCATTGATTACCAGTTCTTCCACCCGCTGGTGGTCCCCCAGGTTCACCTTGATGCTGGTGGGGAAGCCGGCGCCGCCCATGCCGGCGATGCCTGCATGGCGGATGGTGTCCACCAGTTCACCGGGGCTCAGCTCGGTGTAGTCGGCCACCCCGGCGCGCTCAATCCATTCATCCTTGCCGTCGGTGTCGATGACGATACAGATGGCATCCATGCCGGACGGATGCTGGATGGCGCGGGGGCCTATGGCGCTGACGGTGCCGGAGGTGGGGGCATGAATGGCCGCGCTCACTGCACCGCTGGGTTCGGCAATCATCTGGCCTTTCAGCACCCGCTCGCCCGGTTCCACCAGCGGTTTGGCCGGAGCGCCGATGTGCATGTTCAGGGGCAGAATCAGTTGCGACGGCAGGGGGCCGGCGGCAATGGCGGTGCCATTGGAAAGATCTTTCCTTTCCGGCGGATGAATACCGCCGTGGAAGTCGTAGATTTTGCGGCTGCGTGAACGGAACAGGGTACGAATCACAGGTTCACCACCTCAATACGGCTGTCCGGGCGCTGGCCGATACCCGCGGGCCGGTTCCAGCCCCAGGTCTGCAGGGTGGGTTGCACTTCCACCATGTCGATGCAGTCCACCGGGCAGGGCTCGACGCACAGGTCGCAACCGGTGCACTCGTCCACGATTACCGTGTGCATCAGCTTGGCGGCGCCGACGATGGCATCCACGGGGCAGGCCTGGATGCATTTGGTGCAGCCGATGCACTCGTCCTCACGGATATAGGCCACCTTGGGGATGTCCGCATCCTCGGCGCCTTCGTCATCCAGGGTCAGCTCGTCACGGCCGAGCAGGTCAGTGAGGGCGTCCACGGTATCCTGGCCGCCTGGCGGGCAGCGGTTATGCTCCTCGCCTTCGGCAATGGCTTCGGCGTAGGGGCGACAGCCCGGGTGCCCGCACTGGCCACACTGGGTCTGCGGCAACAGGGAATCGATCTGGTCGACAATGGGGTCGCCCTCGACCTTGAATTTTTCCGAGGCAAAGCCCAGCACCGCACCGAACACGGCGGCCAGGGCAAGCAGGGCGGCCACGGCAATCAGCACAGCGGTCATAGCTTGATCAACCCGGAAAAGCCCATGAAGGCCAGCGACATCAGGCCGGCGGTGATCAGGCCGATGCTGGGGCCCCGGAAGGCCTCGGGCACATCGGCCACGGCAATACGCTCACGCATGGCGGCAAACAGTACCAGTACCAGGGAGAAGCCCAGTGCCGCGCCCAGCCCGTAGGTGAGCGATGACATAAAGGTGGCATCTTCCTGGCGTACATTCAGCAGCGCCACACCGAGCACCGCACAGTTGGACGTGATCAGCGGCAGGAACACGCCCAGCACCCGGTAGAGCAGGGGGCTGGCCTTCTTCACGAACATTTCGGTGAACTGCACCGCCACGGCGATCACCAGAATGAAGCTGATGGTGCGCAGGTACTCCAGTTCGAAGGGCACCAGGATATAGGCCCAGGTCAGGTAGGCGAGCACGGACGACAACGTCAGTACGAAGGTGGTCGCCAGGGACATGCCCATGGCGGTCTCGATCTTGTTGGAGACCCCCATAAAGGGACACAGCCCCAGGAACTGCACCAGGACAAAATTGTTTACCAGCACAGCGCTGATCAGAATCAGGACGTACTCTGTCATGTGATCGTGGCTCGCTTGCCGAGAAAGAAAGACGTTAAACGCTGTGTTTACAGGGCGTTAAGGGCGCATAGTATGAGGCAGCGCCCCGGTTGGCTCAAGAATGATAATGCATAAGCTTACTAGGGGGACTCTACGCCACACCCAGCACTCTCTGCGCGGCCTGAAGCACGCATCTGCTGCGTTTCGTCACTAGGAAAGGAGAACCCGCCCTGTCCGTCGCGACGAAACACAACATCTGCACACTTCAGACCACGCATAGCGCACTGGGTGAAGCATAGAGGCCCCCTCAGAAACAGTCATTGACTGCGAATTAAGCAGTTGAGGCCGGTTTTGCCATCCTTTTGGCCCTGGACGGTTGCGGCGCTGGCGGCAATCCAGTATCCAAGACAGACAATAACGCGACGAGACCGGCCAGGCGCCGGTTGCTGCAGAGGTGACCCCCCGTGACAGATTTGCCCCGTGACTTTGACCGAGACGGCCTGCTTGAGTATTCCGTGGTTTTTACCGACCGCTCCCTGAACCACATGTCCCAGCGTTTCCAGCAGGTCATGCGCGATATTTCCAGCAACCTGAAGCAGGTCTATAACGCTCACTCGGTTACCGTGGTGCCTGGCGGTGGCAGTTTCGGCATGGAAGCGGTGGCCCGCCAGTTCGCCACCGGCCAGCACTGCCTGGTGATCCGTAATGGTTTCTTCAGCTATCGCTGGAGCCAGATCTTTGAGATGGGCAGCATCCCGTCCAAAGAGACCGTATTGAAAGCGTCCCCCATCAGCGACCAGCCCCAGGCACCGTTCGCCCCGGCCCCCATTGAGCAGGTGGTTGAAACCATCAAGGCAGAAAAGCCGGCCATGGTCTTCGCCCCCCACGTGGAAACCGCCTCTGGCATCATCCTGCCGGACGACTACCTGAAACAGGTGGCCGACGCCGTGCACAGCGTGGGCGGCCTTTTCGTGCTGGACTGCATTGCCTCCGGCACCATCTGGGTGGACATGAAAGCCATCGGTGTGGACGTGCTGATCAGCGCCCCCCAGAAGGGCTGGAGCTCCTCGCCTTGCAGCGCCCTGGTGATGCTCAGCGAAGCCGCCGACCAGCGCTTGCAGGAAACCACCAGCACCAGCTTCGCCTGCGACCTGCGCAAATGGCGCGACATCATGATCGCCTATGAAAATGGCGGCCACGCCTACCATGCCACCATGCCCACCGATGCCCTGCGTGGCTTCCGTGACACCATGCTGGAAACCATGAAAGAAGGCCTCACCGCCGTGAAGGAACGCCAGTGGAAACTGGGCACCGCCGTGCGCGACCTGATGGCCAAACACGGCTTCGCCAGCGTCGCCGCCCCCGGCTTCGAAGCCCCCGGCGTGGTGGTGTCCTACACCGACAACGACACCATCAAGAGCGGTGCTGCCTTCGTCCAGCTGGGCCTGCAGACCGCCGGCGGCGTGCCGCTCATGTGCGACGAACCGGCAGACTTCAAGACCTTCCGCGTGGGCCTGTTCGGCCTGGACAAGCTGGGGGATGTGGATGCAGCGGTGGCGCGGCTGGAAAAGGCGTTGAACCAGTTAACAGTGAACAGTTAATAGTTAACAGCGGAAAGCCGGTAAAGCGATGTCTCATCTGATTCTGAGGTTGTTTATCGGCTTGATGCTTGGGATATGTTCAAGCCCCTCGACGTTGTGGGCCGAGGGGGTGGGGAGAGGGGGAGCAGCCTTGCCGAATACTGAGGGGGCAACAATGAACATTCAGGACCCCCAATGCGTCATCCTGCTCCATGGTCTGGCCCGCACTGCCCACGCCATGAAGAAAATGGCAAACGCCCTGGAGAACACTGGCTACACGGTGGTGAACCAGGGCTATCCCTCCACCAAAAAAGACATCCAGACTCTCGCCACAGAAACCCTGCCCAAAGCCCTGGCAAAATGCCCCGCCACCGGCACCATCCATTTCGTCACCCATTCCATGGGCGGCATCCTGCTGCGCCAGTACCTGAGCCAACACCGCATCGATCGACTGGGTCGCGCCGTCATGCTCGGCCCGCCCAACCAGGGCAGCGAAGTGGTGGACCGCCTGGGCGACTGGGCCCCGTTCCAGTGGTTCAACGGCCCCGCTGGCAGCCAGATGGGTACCGGCCCCGATAGCGTCCCCAACCAGCTCGGCCCGGTGGACTTCCCCCTGGGCGTCATCGCCGGTAGCGACACCATCAACTTTCTGCTCTCCACCCAATTACCCGGCCCCAATGACGGCAAGGTCACCGTGGAAAGGACGAAAGTGGAAGGCATGCAGGATCATCTGGTGTTGCCGGTGACGCATCCGTTCATGATGCGTAATGGGCACGTGATTGAACAGGTGAAGGTGTTTTTGGCGGAAGGGCGGTTTGATTATCGGAGGTAGGCGGGCAAGATGAATAGGAGTTGAATTTTTTAAATTGCATTCAATGAAAAACCGAAAATTTTAATTCGGTTTATTGTGGCGCTAATTTTTGTAAGGGGTATAAATTTTGTCGAAAGTGCCTGTGTATTTCGATAGCCGGACTTCTCATCTTTGCTTTAAGGTAGCTGAATTCAGCCATGCCATGGCAGACGCTACAAGCGAAGAGTCCTCCCGTAAGCATTATTGTATTGTGGGAATCGTTTTTTGCGCATTTGCGGTTGAGGCAATGCTTAATCATTATGGTGATATATTGGTTCGAGATTGGAAGAATACAGAGAGAAAATTGGGTGGTAAGAGGGAGCGGCATAAGACGGTTTTCGATAAGGCTAATATGCCAGGCTTTCTTGGGACATCTGTCTACCAGAAAATAAAAGAGTGTTTTTTACTGCGTGATAATCTGGCTCATGGTCGTAGTTATGATGAAATAAAGGATGTTGAAATAGATCAGCCGGGAGAGAAAGGCTCGGTATGGCAAGTGCTATCTGCAGGGAGTAGCTTAGAGGCTGAAGCAACATTCGATAGGCTGGATTGTTATATTCGTGTTGCAAATGAAATTCAAGCGCAAATTGAAAGTAATGGGGTTTATCCTAGTTGGTCGAGCAAGAGTGGGCAAAATTTTTGCGAGTGGCCTCTTAGTCTTCAGGGCGCTAGATTATGGCCGAGCAAATAACGATACTGGCTTAAAGGTCGTGGGTATAAGATATTTCAAATATTGTACCTATATTTTTCTCAAAAGGTGGGTAAATGACAACCGGGATCAAGGATTATTGGTTTTTTTTATTGCTGTGCTTTCTTCCTCTAACCTTTGCTAGAGCTGAATGTTTTGGTGAGACCTGGACTCCTCATGACCGATTTGAAATTAACGGCAGTGAGGTGGTTGATAAAGATACGGGATTGGTGTGGAAGCGTTGCCCTGAAGGCTTTGAGTGGAGTGGGGCTACGTGCAGCGGGCACCCTGAAAAAATGACATGGGATTATGCTATGGAAAAGTATAAAAGTTCGGGTAAGGGCTGGAGATTGCCTAATAAAGATGAATTGGCGACTCTCAGGGCTGGCGATTATTACAAGAAAGTAGGCTGTTGGTTGCCGGCAATTAATGCCCGGATTTTTCCGGGGGAGGGGCAAGATAGTTGGTTCTGGACGTCATCTCCATATGTGAAAAAAAGTAGTGATGCATGGTATGTCCATTCTGGTAATGGGCTTGTTTTCAGTTTTTCCAAGCTTAATGAAGGAAGTGTTCGTTTAGTACGAGAAAAATAACGACAGAACGGTGGATTGATCAGGTCTTGCCCAGCGGGAAGCCCATGAATAGGGCGATGTCCTACATTAATCCCCGTTCTTTTCTGATATTTGGTTGCCCGTAAAGGGGCTATCTTCAAGTCATGGCTTGGCAGGGAGTCTGCGTATAAGAAAGCCCGCCATGCCCGGGTTGCCCACAAAAGACCTCTTATTAGCAATGCCTTCGCCGTTGTCTCAGACCGGCGTTTCTGTGTGACAGGGGCAATGAACAATCCCTCCTGGATCGCCCAGTTCCAATATCTCAATTGGACACCTGATACGTTACAGATCACAATTAACGGTGATACGAAGCTTCAGACATAAAGGTTTGGCCCGATTCTTTCGGTCTGGTAATACCGCAGGTATTCAGGCGGCCCATGCCAAGAGGCTTCGTCTTATTCTCGGCAGGTTGCATGCCGCATCAGATGCCCGGGACATGGACTTGCCGGGCTCAGACTGCATCCACTTATGGGCAACCGTATCGGGGTATGGTCGGTGACGGTAAGTGGTAACTGGCGAGTGACGTTCCGTTTCGAAGACGGCGATGCCGAGATCGTGAATTACGAGGATTATCACTGAGGTAGTACCCATGTTGATGCACAACCCTCCCCATCCCGGTGAAATCATCAGAGAGCTCTGTCTGGAGCCTCTTGGCTTGTCTGTGACTGCTGCTGCCGATGGGCTTGGGGTGAGCCGTAAAACCCTGAGCGCCATTCTGAACGGAAAGGCGGGTATCAGCCCGGAAATGGCGATCCGGCTGTCTATTGCCTTTGATACCTCGGCGGAAAGCTGGCTTACCCAGCAATATCAGTATGAGCTCTGGCATGCGGAGCAGCGCCGAAAAGACCTTAAGGTCAAGAAGCTGGTTGCGGCGTAGAAGCTGGTGGGATTTATGCGACTTCTTTTATTCGTGATTTTGTTCTTTTCTTCACCCATGAGTCTGGCTGAGGGTGGCCCGGCTCGGGACAAGATGTTGTGGGGATATGCCGAGTTCCTGACAGCGGTGCAAGCCGGGGACTGGGAAACCGCTGAAAGATTTGTATCCGACGAGTCCCGAATCGGTTTTGGACCAGCGGAGGGAAAAGCCGGGTTCCAGGAGCAGGTTGTTGATGATGCTGAATGCCTGAAGGATCTGGTCTTCGCTCTCAAGCAGGGCTGTCGTTTGGATACGGCTAATCAGGATTTGGTATGTGTTGCTCCTCCACAGTTTGCTGACCCTGATGTCCTTTATATGGGGCCACGAGTCAAAATGATCTACGACAAGGGCAGAGAATCTGTTTTTGTCCAGTATCTGGTATGTGGTGGTGATTGATTAGCATCGTTGTTACGCTCTGCCCGTAACGAGAAATACCCCCGCATTGTGATAAAGTCCCCACACAATCCCAACCCGGACCACGATATGCTCCTCTACCTCCTCGTCGCCTCCGATCGCCTGGATGAAAAGCAGGAAAAGAAGCTCAAGCGCAACCTGCCTGACCTGCAAGCGGCGCTGCAGGCCTATGTGGATGAGAACGAAGCAGACAACGTCACTCTGATCAATGAATGCGACAGTGACGATTGTGAGGACTGGCGGTTGGGCATCAGCCTGTCGGTGAAGAAGAAAGCCCAGATCAAGACGCCGGTGACCCTGTTTAATGACCTTGCCAGGCAATATGGCATTGATTGCGAGGTGGGCTCTATCGAGAACGGTGAGCATGACCCGGTGAGTTATTTCGGCAGCCGGGAAGGTCAGGGGGATGCGTTTCTGGTCGGGGAGTATCTGGGGCTGTAGTGGGTTTGTAAGTTTTGCCAGGCCCTGAACCACGGTCCAGTGGTTCAGGGCCTGGTGCTCTCTGGTCAGCGAGCGGTCATTCCGCCATCCACGGCCAGGGCTTGCCCGGTCACGAAGCTTGCCAGTGGCGAGGCCAGCCAGATCACGGCATTGGCCACTTCCTCGGGGGTGCCCATGCGGTTCATGGGGTGCAGGCCGGCAAACTGGCTTTCGGTTTCCGGTTCCTTGCCGGTAATCCGGTCAATCATTTCTGTTTTTATGGCGCCGGGGCAGACCGCATTGACGCGGATGTTCTGCTCTGCGTATTCCAGGGCAGCGGTTCGAGTGAGCTGCACCACACCGCCTTTAGACGCGCAGTAAGCGGGTAACCCCGCAAACCCCACCAGGCCGGCAACGGAGGCCATGTTCACAATGGCCCCATGGCCTTGTTTTGCCATCAAGCCCAGTTGGGTTTTCATGCACAGAAAGACCCCGCGCAGGTTGGTGGCAAGGGTGGTGTCGAAGTTGTCCAGTTGGCACTCCGCGGTGGGAGCCATTGCCCCCTCGATACCGGCGTTGTTGCAAGCCGCGTCCAGTCGGCCAAAGTGGGCAAAACCGCGCCGGTGTAACTCGTTCACGTCCTGCGGGTCGCTCACGTCGGCACTGACAAACAATATGTCCCGTCCGGTGGCTTCGCGCAGCGCCTCGGCGGCTTCTTCGCCACGGCGGGCATCCTTGTCGGTGAGTATCAGGTTGCAACCCGAGCGGGCAAAGCCTTCAGCGATGGCGTAGCCGATGCCGGTTGCCGACCCGGTTACCAGTGCAACCGCAGATTCACAGAACATGGAACTCTCCTGCATTCACGGGGGCTTCCCTTCACTGTATGCCCGCGTGGTCGCTGGCATTTGATCTGAAGCAAGGTTTCTTCTGATACGGCGTTGAGGACGGGCGGAGCGCTCAACGGGGACTGGCGACGACGTGAGTGATTTGGCCAGGGCGTGATTACTGGCAAAACCGCTGCGAAAGAGGATTAAGAGCCTGTCATATTCAGGTTATTTTCCGGGAGCCCTTTACGGCGGCCGGGGTGCAGCGGCGGCATGCATTTATGGTTACAGATTTCTCACCAAAGATAACGAAGCGGTTTGCCTAGCTGGCTATGCTTGTTGATGAGGGATTTTTCGAATGTATCAAAGGGGTAGGGAATGAAAACGTATCGTATTGGGTTGTCATCGGCCATAGACGGCTCGGTCATGGCTGTGAAAGTGTTGTTATTGGGCTTGAGTGCAGTGTTGACCGCTTGTGCGATGGCTCCGTCGATTGATGCGGAATCGGCGTCCAGAGCTTATGGACATATCCAGGTGAGAGGCGATGAAGGATCGAAGTCCTTGACGTCCGTAGAAGTGGTTTTTGATTCTCTGCCTGAAGGCATTAGTACCAGTGCCTGTGTGATCAATGATAATGGGTTGATCGCCATGGGCGATGCGGACTATGCCGTTTATAACCGCTCTTATGGTCGAATGCATCGCATCGGTGCCAATGCGATCCATTTCAGTACGGTCTGTTCCATTATGTCAGCGGCCTCTGATCTGGTGCATGGTCGGTCGGTTGCGCCTTTTGTGGGTATGAAAGAACAATACTGGCAGCTTAATGGCAGCTATAGCCTGAGCAGAACATACTGTGAAAACTGGTCTGGCTTCGTGGGGATGCAACCGGAAGAGATGCGCCCCCCATGCCGGGAAAAAACAGAACGTGCTGGCACTTTCACCAATAGTTGGGATGGCGAGTGGCTGAAGTATGGGTTGGGGGGTAAGTCGGTCACGGTCAGGTTTGACCAGGGGAAACAGAACGTGCCTGCTGTGGTGGATTTTCGCAATGCCGATGGAGAGTCTGTGCGTTTTGAGCGTATGAATGCCCCTGTGGCGGGCAAGGGGCTTTCCGGGGACACGCTAACGGCACGCTCATTGAGTCGGGCTATGAGTCGTGGGGAAAGCCTGTAACGGCGCAGTCACCATGATGGTGACAAAACCTTTAGACGTATAACCGATTACAGCGATAAAAAGGCCCTCATTCGATAATAAGGGCCTTTTTATGGCTGCATTCAGGCCGTTTCCCTGGTGGTTGGTTTGTACTGGTTTGCATCCGTGGTGAATTCCGCATGGCCGTAGTCTACCAGCAGCTCGTTGATGCGCCGGACCAGTATCTTGTCCGCGATCCTGTTGGCCACGGGGATGTCTTGCAGGGTCCGGTAGGCGATCAGGCGGGGCATGATGAACAGCGTGCCGATGCTGGACAGGGCGTAGTCGAGCAGGTGCGGTTCCACGCCCATTTCTTTCGCTTTTGATTTGTCATTCTTGCCAAGAAAGGCCTGGGTGAAGAACACCTTGGAGACGCTGCGCTCCACCAGGTTGTGGACCTTGCTGGTGAACTTGTTGTCCTTCGGACGATAGACGGACATGGTGGCGCGGGTGAGTTCGCCACAGGTTTCGTCGTCGTAGCCCTCGCGCAGGGTACCGGAGTAGGTGAGCATGGTGTCGATAATGTCCGGCGCCTCGGCGGGCAGCAGCTCTTCGGGCAGGCCCAGCAGGAAACACTGGTAGCGGGACAGTTCGACGATGGCCCGCTCGTTGCGGGTGAAGTGCTTGCGGCCCTTGCGCATGGCCTTGAAGGCGGCCAGGTAGGCGGGCATGGTGCCGGCGGGCATCTGGTCTACCTGGGGAATGGGGATGCCATAAATGGCCGGGTCCCATTTCTTTACCCGCTTGAGAATGTTGAAGCGGACCATTGAGTGCATCAGGCGGACCATGGCGGCGGCCTTGAAGCCGGGCCCGAAGCGTTCCAGGGCACCGGGCAGGGTGGCGGTGGTGAAGAAGCTGGCGGTTTCGTTGATGCGCCGGTTCACCGAATCGCTGGCCAGGGTGCCGGTGATGGCCATGGGCAGGCCGGAGTACTTGTTCATGAAGGTGGCCACAAAGGCGCCACGGATCACGTAGGGGGCCAGGTTGGCCATCTGGTTGCGGCTCAGGCGGGCGCCTTCACGGACCAGTTCCATGTCCACCCAGTCCGGGGTGGTTTCCATGGCGGTAATAAAGTCCACCAGTTCCTGGGGGGCATCCGGTATCGCGTCGAGTCCTTCGTCGCAGGCTTTCTTCAACATGCTGATCAGGTCACGAAAGCTGTATTCCGACATCAGGGCTGCGTAGGCATCGGCCACGGTGTCACCCAGCAGGGTGTAGGCGCGGGCCCGGTCCACTTTGTTATGGTCGGCGAGGATTTTCTTGCGGTACTTCCTGGCGAAGTGGGGCGGCAATGTACTGCGGACATCCATGGAATCCGTGAATCGCTCCGGGGTGATATCAAAGTCGATATCGCCGTAGAGAGAGGGGATCCGGGTTTTCTGGGCGCGGACCTTTTCCCAGAGAGCGTCCAGTGACTGTGTCATCGGTAACCTCGGTAGACAGTGTCTTTGAATACCCTACACATTGCGTATACCTGCATGGCAAGACAATTAACGGAAGTCGCCTTTCTGTATAGGTTGGCCGGTTTTGGCCCGCTTTGACAGGGGAAATCAGGGAAAGGAAACAGAGTTGTGTGGGGTGTTTGGGCTTGGGCTCCCCCTGTAGAAGCTATGCTTGCATGGCAAAAGGTGCGGAGTGGTTCGCCATGCAAGCATAGCTCCTACAGAGGCAGGCTTGGTGCTGCAGGAGCATGAGAATTTATTTCTCGTAGCCCGGGTTCTGGCGATCCAGTTTGCGCAGCAGGCCGGGCCAGGCCAGGTTGCCGCCCATGCCCTTGGTGACCTGGGAGGCTTGCTGCTTGATGGTGTTGACGATGCCATCCGGGATCGGGATCAGCGGGCGATTGCCGGACAGGGCCTGAAGCTGGATTTCGCAGGCGCGCTGGAGGATGAACATGCCCAGGAAGGCATCGGCAATGCTGCTGCCCACGGTGAGCAGGCCGTGGTTGCGCAGGATCATGAAGCTGGCATCACCCAGATCGGCCTGCAGGCGGGCCTTTTCGTCCTCGCGCAGGGCCACGCCTTCGTAGTCGTGGTAGGCCAGGCTGGCCAGCGGGAACAGGCTCTGTTGCGACAGAGCGAGCAGGCCTTCCTGCTGGGCGGACACGGCCACACCGGCGGTGGTGTGGGTGTGCATCACGCAGTTGGCATCGTCGCGCACGGCGTGGATGGCGCTGTGGATGGTGAAGCCCGCCGGGTTGATATCGAAGTCACTGTCATCGAGTTTGTTGCCGGCCTGGTCCACGCGCACCAGGCTGGAAGCGGTGATCTCGTCGAACATCATGCCGTAGGGATTGATCAGGAAGTGATGCTCGTCGCCGGGGATGCGGGCAGACAGGTGGGTAAAGATCAGGTCGTCCCAGCCGTGCAGGGCGATCAGCCGGTAGGCGGCGGCCAGATCCACACGCAGTTGCCATTCTTCTGCGCTGACGGAGTTTTTCTTGGACTGGATGGCATCCGGGGTCAATGTTGCCTGACGGTTCATGGTAGCGCTCTCCCTTGTTTTTCGTTTTTACAGTGTAGAGGGAAAGACCTTATCCGGGGCAAGGGGAAAGCGATTGTACGTCGTGGCTGGCCGGAAAGATGGCGGTAACGGCACAGGGGAGGGATGTGGAGGTGAGTTCGGGAAGGAAAGCATTTGCGGTGGCACCCCCGCTCCCACGAGGGGAGCGGGGATCGGTGCCGGGTTAGCGCACTTCCATACCGGGCAGGGCGCCGCTGTCCGGGCTGAGGATGTGGATGTCGTCACCGCCGGGGCCGGCGGCCAGCACCATGCCTTCGGAGACGCCGAATTTCATCTTGCGCGGGGCCAGGTTGGCCACCAGCACCACCAGTTTGCCTTCCAGGTCTTCCGGGCTGTATTTGGCCTTGATGCCGGCAAACACATTGCGCTCGCCCAGTTCGCCCACGTCCAGGGTGAGCTGCAGCAACTTGTCGGCGCCTTCTACATGGGCGGCTTTGGCCACGCGGGCCACGCGCAGTTTCACCTTGAGGAAGTCATCGATGCTGATGGTGTCGTCTGCCACGTCGTCCGCCTGTTTCGGTTCGCTTTTGTTGCCGGCGGGTTTGGCCGCGGGCACGTCTTCTTTCGAGGCATTGAGCATGGCCTCGATCTGCGCCATGTCGATGCGGTTCAATAGCGGCTTGAACTTGGCGATCTCGTGGCCCAGCAGCAGGGTGTCGCTGTCTTTCCAGGTCAGCGGTGCCACCTGCAGGAAGGCTTCCGCCCGTTCGGCCAGGGCCGGCAGTACCGGCTTCAGGTAGATCACCAGCAGACGGAACACGTTGATGGCGGTGGTGCAGATGGCCAGCACTTCCTGTTCCTTGCCGTCTTCTTTGGCCAGGGTCCAGGGCGCCTTGTCGGCGATGTAGCCGTTGGCGTGATCCGCCAGGGCCATGATTTCGCGCATGGCTTTGCCGAATTCGCGCTTTTCGTAGAACTCGGCCAGGCGCGGGGCGGCTTCCTGTACTTCGCGGACCAGTAGCGGGTTGTCCAGCTCGTCACTGAGGGTGCCGCCGAATTTCTTCACGAAGTTGCCGGTGCGGCTGGCGATGTTCACCAGTTTGCCCACCAGGTCGGAGTTTACCCTCTGGGCGAAGTCTTCCAGGTTCAGGTCGAAGTCATCCACCCGGCTGGAGAGCTTGGCGGCGAAGTAGTAACGCAGGTATTCCGGCCCCAGGTGATCCAGGTAGGTGCGCGCCTTGATAAAGGTGCCACGGGACTTGGACATCTTGGCGCCGTTCACGGTGACGAAGCCGTGACTGTAGATGGCGGTGGGCTTGCGCAGGCCGGCACCATCCAGCATGGCGGGCCAGAACAGGCCGTGGAAGTTGATGATGTCCTTGCCGATGAAGTGGTACAGCTCGGCGGTGGATTCCTTGCCCCAGTAGTCGTCGAAGTTCAGGCCTTCGCGGTCGCAGTAGTTCTGGAAGCTGGCCATGTAGCCGATGGGGGCGTCCAGCCAGACGTAGAAGTACTTGCCCGGGTAGCCGGGGATTTCAAAACCGAAGTAGGGGGCTTCGCGGGAAATATCCCAGGGCTGCAGGTCTTCGATCCATTCCTGAAGTTTGTTGGCCACCTGCTCCTGCAGCGCGCCGGAGCGGGTCCACTCGCGCAGCAGGGGCTCGAATTTGGGCAGGTCGAAGAACAGCTGGGTGGTTTCCTTTTCCACCGGGGTGGCGCCACTGACGGAGGAGTAGGGCTTGATCAGCTCCGCCGGGGTATAGGTGGCGCCGCACACTTCACAGTTGTCGCCGTACTGGTCTTCGGCCTTGCACTTGGGGCAGGTGCCCTTGACGAAACGGTCCGCCAGGAACATGCCTTTCTGCGGGTCGTAGAGCTGGGTAATGGTCTTCTCGACGATATAGCCGGCGTCCTTGTTGCGCTGGAACACCATTTCCGACAGCGCGCGGTTTTCCGGGCTGTGGGTGCTGTAGTAGTTGTCGAACTGGATCTGGAAGTCGGCGAAGTCCTTCTCGTGGTCCGCTTTCACTTGCGCAATTTGTTGCTCCGGGGTGATGCCGTTTTCTTCGGCCTTGAGCATGATGGCGGTGCCGTGGGCATCATCCGCGCACACATAGGTGCACTGCTCGCCGCGCAGTTTCTGGAAGCGTACCCAGATATCGGTCTGGATGTATTCCAGCAGGTGGCCCAGGTGAATGGGGCCATTGGCGTAGGGAAGGGCACTGGTCACCAGGATTTTGCGGGGCGTGTCACTCATGGGGTCGACGTCGTCATTCCGGAAAAAGGGTGGCCTATGATACGGGTGCGGCGGGGCTTTTTCATCCTGTGGGTGAACGGCTGTGCGGCATCTCCCACCACGGATGATTGCCGGGGCCCGCTTTGGGGGATCTTGTGCTAGGGTTTCGGCTTAAAACAATTCTTTCAAGACAATGTTACCGGGCGCTGAGCTTATGCAGGCCATGGGGCGGCCCCTTTTGCCGTCAGGCCACCCGGTCAGGGGAAGGGTGAAAGTAACGATGTCACTGAGAGTGCGCATTCGGTGGTTGCTGGTGGTTTCCGCAGCCTGTTGTGTGGTGCTGGCTACCGTGGCGCTGTATTGGGTGAACCTGTCGCTGGTGGACACGCTTACCGAGCGCAACGCCGAGCGGGAGCTGGAAAAGGTGGAGGCCGCCTTTCTGGACCAGCTGTCCATCCTTCGGGTGCGGGCACAGGACTGGAGTCAGCAGCCGGATCAACCACCCACCAATCAGGGCGGGGTGGGGTATCTGGATCTGATGATGGAGCTGCGTGGCCGCTCGGTAGTGTGGAATAACGGCGCCGATAAGGTTTCTTCCCCGGTGTTTGAGACCCTGGCGACTCGCTTTGACGAGCAGGGTTGCATGCCGATCTGGGGCGTCGTGCAGGTGGAAGGGCGTCCCCTGTTGTTCAGCACCGCGGTGGAGATGGGCTGCCAGGCCTACCTGCTTGGGGTGTGGCTGGACAGCGACTGGATGAGCTATTTGTCGGACCGGGTGGGCCATGCCTTGTATGTCCGCCAGGTGCCGGACTCGCTGAACCCGCAACGGGGCCTCACTGTGGCCGGGAGCGATCAGCTGCTGGGGCGGTTCCCGGTGCCGGATTTTCTCGGCGGCAACCCTCTGGAAGTGGTGGTGGAGCTGCCCAACGATGGGTACAAATCCCTGAACCTTTCGGTGCTGGTGATCGGTTTGATCATGGCGTTGCTGGCCGGGCTGACCGTGGTGGTGATCAATTACCGGATTCAGCCGATGCTGTTCGGGCGCTTGAATCTGGTGCATAACGCGGTGCGGTCCATTGCCCGGGGTGGGGCGCTGGATCAGCGGGTGCCGGTGCTGGGCAATGACGAAATTGGCGCCCTGGCGGAAGATTTCAATGCCATGGTGGACAGCATCAACCACGCCCAGAATCAGCTCGCGGATGCCCGTCGCCAGGCGGAGGAGGCGAGCCAGACCAAAAGCCAGTTCCTGGCCAATATCAGCCACGAAATCCGCACTCCGATGACGGCGATTCTTGGCTATACGGAGTTGCTCCGTGATGGCTCCCTGAGCCACGCAGACCAGAGCCGTTACCTCACCATCATTCAGCACAACGGGGATGCGCTGCTGGCGCTGATCAATGATGTGCTGGATCTGTCGCGCATCGAAGCGGGCCAGCTGCAGCACGAACAACGGCTGTTTTCCGTGACGGAGCTGCTGGATGAAGTGGTCGACAGCCTGACGTTACGGGCCTCGGAGAAGCAGATTGATCTGACCCTGTCCTACGTGACCGAGCTGCCGGCTACCGTCAGTGGTGATGCCTTCCGCTTGCGCCAGATTCTGGTGAACCTGGTGGGCAATGCGGTGAAGTTTACCGAGGAAGGCAGTGTGCGGGTGCGTGCCGGTTGGTCCGAGTCGGCGCAGCAACTGGAGGTCTCCGTGGAAGACACGGGTATCGGTATCAGTGAGAGTGAGGTGCAGAAAATCTTCCAGCCGTTTTCCCAGGCCGATGCGTCTCATTCCCGCCGTTACACGGGCACCGGGCTGGGCCTGAGCATTGCCCGTCAACTGGCCCGTTCCGAAGGGGGGGATATCACTGTTTCCAGCGAACTGAACAAGGGCAGTCGCTTTGCCCTTAATATGCCGTTGTCCCTGGCCTGCGAATTAGACGCCAGTGAATCCGCCGAACCGTTGCCCCAGCTGGCAGGCAGCTCCATGGCCCTGAACGGCCGGGCCCTGCTGGTAGAAGACAATACCGTGAACCGGATCTTTGTGCGCAAGGTGCTGGAAAAGGCCGGTATGCAGGTGGTGGAAGCGGAAGATGGCCGGGAGGCTTGCCGGCATTATGGCCAGGACAGTTTCGACCTGGTGGTACTGGATATGCAGATGCCGGTGATGGATGGCTACGAAACCGCCCGGGCCCTGCGCGACCGTGGCTTTAGCGGCCCGATACTGGCGCTGACGGCCAATGTGCTGGCGGTGGACCGCCAGCGCTGTCTGGATGCCGGTTGCGATGCCTTCCTGGGCAAGCCGATCCGGGTCAAGCAACTGCTTACCGTGTGTGCCGGCCTGCTGGCTCAGCCGGAAATTCCGGAGGGGCTGGATACCTGACCGCGACCCAGGGCCTCGCGAACCTGCTGCTGGGAAACCGGCTTGCTCAGATAGTCATCCACTCCGGCGTCGCGGGCTTTTTGGACATAGTCGCCGGTGGCGTGAGCTGACAGGGCGATGATCCAGGCATGGTGGTGGGTGGTCGATGCCTGTTCCAGGCTGCGGATTTCACGGGTGGCCTGGTAGCCATCCATCACCGGCATTTCGCAGTCCATGAAAATGATATCCCAGTAGCCGGGCTGTTCGCGGACCAGATCCAGGGCCTGCTCACCGTCGCTGACCAGGGTGGCATGGATACCGAGGGATTTGAGAATGCTGTCGATCACCAGCTGATTCACCGGGTTGTCCTCGGCCACGATCACATTCAGGGCGCTGCCCTTTTCCAGCACGACGGTGGGTTCTTCTGCCGCCTGTTGGGCAAGGTGCTCGTCGTGGCCGGTGAGCAGGCTGCGTTTGAGGGCCTGGCAGGAGAACGGGGTTTCGATCAGCAACAGGTCTTCGGGCAAATTGTCACTGAGCGGTTTGCCGGTGGGGTGCAGTAACACCAGTACCGGGTTACTGAAATGCTGGCGCAACCGCTGCACATATTGCGGGTTTTCCATCACCGCATGCTCAGCGATGACAAAATCCACCGGCCGGGAGGGGTTGGCCGGGTCCAGGGCACTTTCCACATCGCGGTATTCCAGGGTCTTTGCGCCCCAGCGTGTAAGGATCTGGGAAAGGCTGAGCAACTGGGCCGGAGTGTTGGAAATCAGCAGGGCGCTGCGATTCTTCAGGACCGGTTTGCTCTGGGGTTTTTCCACTTCCACCGGCAGTGACAACCAGAAGGTGGCGCCCCGGCCCAGCGAACTGGAGACCCCGATATCCCCATTGAGTAGTTCGATCAGGCGTTTGCAGATCACCAGCCCCAGTCCGGCACCGGTGTGTTTGCCCTTGCCGGAGAGTTCGTGGAATGCCTGGAACAAACTGTTTTGTTGCCCTTCGTCCAACCCCACACCGGTATCCACCACTTCAAACATCAGTACGCACAGGTTCTTTTCGTTAACCGGTTGTTTCACGGTGACATGCAGCGAGACATTGCCCCGCTCGGTGAACTTGAAGGCATTGCTGAGCAGGTTGGTGATGATCTGTTTGAGACGGATCGGATCGGTCTTGATGCGTTCCGGCACGCGGCTGTCGATATGGATATACAGCGGCAGTTTCTTCTCGCTGGAGCGCAGGGCAAACAAGCGCACGCAATCGTCCACAATGCTTTCCAGAGGCACGCTCTGGTAATCCAGCTCCAGCTTGCCGGATTCGATCTTGGAATAATCGAGAATGTCGTTGATGACCGTGAGCAGGGACTGGGTGGATTGGTAAATGGTGCCCACATACTGGGCCTGCTGCTGGGTCATGGAGGTCCGCCGCAGCAGGTCGGTCATGCCCATGATGCCATTCATGGGGGTGCGGATTTCATGGCTCATGGTGGCCAGAAATTCGCTCTTGGCATGGTTGCGGGCGCCGGCCTTGAAGGCTTCCATTTCCGCGATGGCCTTTTCGCGAATGGAGTCCGAATGGGCTTCCTTGAGGCGGCTGATGCGTCGGGCCAATGCCAGGGATAGCAGGATCACTTCCAGGAAAACGCCGGTCTGAACCAGATTTTCCGTGAGGGCGGTGCGCGGCAGTACGCCGTACTTGTTCAGCGCCATGGCCGCCACGCCGGTGATGAAGCAGGCCCAGGCAATAGTGAAGATGCGGGCATCCGGATCACCCGCGCGGGCGCGCAGCAGACCCACCACCAGAATGCTGAAATCCATCACCAGAATGGCGCTGACGGAAATCGGAATCAGAAAGCCGCGGCTGGTAAACGGAGCGGCAAGGAACAGCAAGGTGCCAATCCCCACCAGGCCTTTCAGCCATGCCGCCAGTCGCGGTGCTTTTTCCTGCAAGGACAGGAAATGCAGGGTAAACAACGGCGGCAGTAATACGATCAACGGCAGCAGATAGTGAATGATGTACTGGCTGACAAGCGGGGAGTGTGGCCACAGGTAGCGGTGGGCATAGCCGTGCAGTACCGCCAGGAACAGGGTCACCACTGCGGACCAGCACACGTACAGCAAATACACCTTCTCGCGAATGGAGAAGAACAATGACAGGTTGTAGAGAATCATCACCAGCATGCCGCCGAAAAAGATGCCCTGGATAATGGTCTGGTTCTGTGCGGAGCGGGCGAACTGTTCGTGGGTAAGCAAGCGTATCGGTAACTGGATGCTGTGCGGTGACGTTACCTTGAGATAGAAGGTGCTGTCCTTGCCACTGGGCAGTGAAAGGGGAAATGCCGGAGTGGGGTAGTTCCCCGGTCGCACGGCAAAATCCCGGTCCATGCCGGCCTGGTAATGGCTGATCAGATTGCCGCCGGCATCCAGCTGGTAGAGATCCAGTTCGCCGAGCATGGCGTAATCAACCAGCAGTTCCCAGTCGCTGTGTCGCGGGTTCTGGTTGCGCACGGCGAAGCGGAACCAGCAATGCTGATTGGTAAATCCCAGGTTGGGCATGTCTCCGCGGCTGGACTGCCAGGGAAGCGTCGGTTGTTTCTGCAGTGCGTTGATGGTCGGCGACTGCGCCGCGGGTGTGCAGAAATAATCCAGCCCTTGATAGGGCTGTAGTTCTTCCTGATTTTCGCCAATAATCTGCAGCTCGGGGCCGTTGGCCAGGACAGCCGGGGTCAGCCCGATCGAAAAGAAGGCAACAAGCAGAACAAAGGCAGTTTTCGCATCCTTGAACAACGTTTTTATTCCTGACAGAGGGTGCTGTTTATTGAGGGCCTGGAACAGTGGCCATAGCGTTTGTTTGCACCGCGTATCAGTGATGCTAGCAGCGTGGGCCGGGGGGCTCAATGCAGGGGGGACATAAGCCATGAGTCAGAGTGTAAACCGTTTTGCGGTGGGACCGGTGGTGGGTGAGGCAGGGGATTCCCATGTTCGGGTCTTCGGTGGCTTGCCGAAAGGGAAACTGTCGGCCGGAGAAAAAGGGTTGTGGGGGCGTATCCGCTGGCGACGGGCGGGGGAGATGGACTGGTCACCGCCAAGGGCGTTCCGGCTCAATGGCAACTTCGATGGCTCTGGTGTGGTGATCCTCAACCAGCTGCAGCCAGGCACCCGCTACGAGTTCCAGGCGGGCTGGGTGAACAGACAAGAGGATGTGGCGCTGGACTGGAGCGCCGTAGAACAGGGGCAATTTCTTACCAACCAGCCGGATGCCAGCGCCACCCGCTTTTTTTTCGGATCCTGTTGCTATCGCTTTGTTGGCCTTGATGGCGAGATTCAGGATGATCGGGCAGACAAGATCTTTGCCGAGATGTCATCCCGGGCAACGTCTTCGAAACCGGATTTTGTCCTTTTCGGCGGGGATCAGGTGTACGCCGATTCCATGTATAAATTTGGTGCCGCCTCCACGCGAGAGGACTTTGACGCGCTTTATCGGGAAAGCTTTTCCCAGCCCCATCTGGCCAAGTTGCTGCGCGAGACCAACAGCTACATGATCCTCGATGATCATGAAATCGAGAATAACTGGCCGGCTCGGGCCAATGCAGAGCTGTGGACCAGCAAATACCCGGCCGCGATCAAGGCCTATCAGATTTATCAGGCCTCTCACTCGCCGGCGGCCCCTCTGAACCAGGCCGGCACCTATCTGGATCGTGACCCGGACCGGTTCTGGTACACCTTCTCCCGGGGGCCGGCGGATTTCTTTGTCATGGATGTGCGTACCGAGCGGGTACTGAGCCGCTGGCCCTGGCAGCGCCGCATGATCGGTGATAGTCAGGAAAAGGCGTTTATCGAGTGGCTGGATCGTGATCCGGAGCGCATCAAGGTGCTGGTGACCTCGGTGCTCTTGTTCCCGGAACAACGCAGGCCGTTTCGTGGCAAGGATGCCTGGGAAGGCTTCATGCACCAGCGCCAGCGTCTGCTGGAAGCCATGGGCCGCAGCCCTAGCGACAAGTTGGTGGTACTGAGCGGGGATGTGCATGCCTCCCTGTATGCCTGTCTGACCTTGAAGGATGGCAAGCAGGTACATAGCTGGACCTGCTCGGGCCTGTTCTGGCCCACCGCGCTGCGGGCGTTCCGCTGGTATCGCCCGATGATCCGGGTGCCGGGCGTATTGCATGGTGGCTGGGGCAAACCCCTGGGCAAAGTGGAGGTACCAGGGGAGGTGTTTAGTGACAACGCCTTCTCCGAGGTTACGTTTGATGCCGAGGGTGCCAGCTTCCAGCTGTTCGACCGCAGGCAGCGGCCGATCAGCGAGACAAGCCAGAAGATTCGCTGGCGCTGACCCGAAGTGATGAGAGGCTGTTTTGCAGGCGCGGCGCTTGAGGCCTGGTCGGTCTGAAGGGCACAGCGCGCGCCGCTGCTATCGTCTCTTCTCCAGCGATCTGGCCAGAACGGCATTGCTTCAATGGCAAATGGCTTACAGAAACTGTAGCGAATCGCGTCTTATCTTCCGGGTGGGACTCTCCTAAAGTGGATCTCGCAAGGACGCAATCGAACATGGATGTTCAATTTCGGCCCCGGTACAGCCCGCCCGCCATCCCCAAGTGGCGGGCGTTCTTTTCCTGCACTTTGATTGCCCCCCTCCGAATACGGATAATGCACGGCCCTGAACACGGAGCCGCCCATGTCTGATCCATCCGCAGATCGCGATATTCTCAAAGCCAAACTCAACCAGGAAACCGCCAAGGCGAACTGGAAAGAACTGCAACCCTTCTTTGCCCGCGGCCAGACGGTGTATGTGGCGCCGGAGCTGGACCTGATCGAGGTGGCCCTGGCGTTTTCCGAAGACCAGGCCGATACCCTGTCTTTGTGGCGGGACAAGGGTCAGGTGGACAAGGTTGCCGATGCGCAGGCCGGCCAGTGGTTCGAGGCCGACCAGGCACTGTGGACCGTGGTGGTAATGCCCTGGGTGCTGGTACAGCCGGTGCAGGTACAGTAAGACGCCTGGGGCCGGAGCGTAGGGTGCACTGAATCTTAGGCGAACTGCACCCTACGTATTGGTAAGGCCTGTTTGGAGCCTCTGTCACTTCCCTTGTCATCCCACTGTCGCGGTCTGCTGATCTAATCACGGCACCGGGCTGGTATTGATCTCTTCCTCCGGTATAGAGTGAAAGGAGGGAGCTTCTGGACAACTCCTTGCATGCTCAGGCTTCCAGGCTGGCTCACAATCTAGGCGCAATGTTAAAGGTGTGTGTCCACCCATCGAGACATTGCAACAACGAGTGTGGGCCAGCCTGGAAGCCCCGGAGGGCGAGGCCTGAAGGGCACATCTGCTGCGCTTTGCCGCCAGGAAAGGGATCCACCCTGACCGTTACGACAAAACACAACAGCTGCACCCTTCAGGCCACGCTGAGTACGCAAGGAGTTGTCCAGAAGCTCCCAGGGCCGCTGGCGCCTTGCCGGCGCGCCTGAACGGATGCCGGAGGATTCGATGCAGGATGACGTCGCGCAGCGCCAGGCCCTGTTACAGGCCCAGCTGGAAGCACTGGTTACCGCCCACGTCGGGGTTGAGCATCAACCCCTGTTCCGCAGTTTCATGGCGGCCTATTTCGAGATGAGCAGCCAGGCCGCGCTCACCGCCAGAACCCCCGAACAGCTTTTCCATATCGCCCAGCAACACTGGATGATGGCTTTCCAGCGCCACCCGGAAGAAACCCTGATCCACCTGAAACCTCCCACCCGGTCCGGGGGGCTGGCCGCCCTGAGGACGGTGACCGATGACATGCCGTTTCTGGTGGACTCCATTGCCATGGCGGTGCGTGATGCGGGCACGGCCATCGACTGGACGATTCACCCGGTGATCCAGGTGCTCCGCGATAATCACGGCCACATGACTCGGGTGGTGGGGGTTGGCGATGGTGAGCACCCGGCGGAATCACTGATCTATGTGGAATTCGAGCCGCTGGCCGACGATGACGCCTATCAGCATCTGCAGGAACATCTGGAACAGGTGCTGGGGGAGTTGCGGGTGGTGGTGCAGGATTTTCCGGCCATGCTGGATAATCTGGAAACCACCCAGCGCAATCTCTCGGCGGAGTTTCCCAACCGGGACCAGGAAGAGCTGGCCGAAGCGCGAGCCTTCATCGACTGGCTCTCCCAGGATCATTTCACCTTTCTCGGCTATGCCCGTTCCCGGGCGGAGCCCGTGGCAGATGGCATCAAGCTGACCCTGGATGATGATGCGGGTCTGGGCCTGGCCCAGGCCGGTAGCCGTTACGCCAATGCGGAAGAATTTATCGCCCCCCATGACGAGATGGCAAAGTACATTTCCCATGGCCGTCTGGTGGTGGTGACCAAGGCCAATGCCCGCTCGCCGATTCATCATCCCCACTATATGGATGTGGTGTCGGTGAAACGCCTGGCCGAAGACGGCACGGTGGAAGGGACGGATCGCTATATCGGCTTGTTTTCCCTGGATGCCTACATCAACCGGCCCCGTGATATTCCGCTGATACGTCGCAAGGTCAACTATGTACTGGAGCGCTCCCGCCTGCCCGAGCGCTCCCACTCCGGCAAACATCTGCGCGATATTATCTATCAACTCCCCCGGGACGAGTTGTTCCAGTGCAGCGAGGAAGAGCTTTATCACACCTGCATGGGAATTCGCGCGCTGCGTGATCGCCATCATCTCAGCCTGTTCATGCGCCGTGATCGCTATGGCCGTTTCTATTCCTGCATGGTGTATCTCAGCCGCGAGCGTTATTCCCGAGAGCTGCGCGACCACGTCACCGCCGAGCTGAAAAGTCTTTGCAACGGGAATTCGGTGGAGCGCACCGTGGACTTCCTGCGCGAAGGGCTGGCCCGAATCCACTGCATTATCCGCATTCCCCAGGGCACTCGCCTGGCCATGTCCCAGGAACAGGTGGAAGAACGGTTGCTGGCGGTGACCCGGACCTGGGCGGACCAGCTTCGCGATATTCTCAAGAAGGACGGGGAAGAGGGTGCGGCGTTATCCCTGCGCTATGGCGATGCCTTTTCGGTGGGATATCAGGAAAACACCCGCCCCATGGAAGCAGCGGCAGATATTCAGTACCTGGCCCAGTTGCACGATGCCCAGCCGGTGCTGCCTTCCCTGTCGATCAACAGTCAGGACGGTGCGGCGTGTCCCACCAGTTTGCGTCTCTATAGCCAGAAGAAACCCATCGCCCTGTCAGAAGTCTTGCCGGCACTGGAAAATTTTGGACTGAGAGTGGTGAGGCAAGAGCCCACCCAGGTCATGCCCCGCGAGGGTGATGCCCAGTGGATTCAGGTTTTTGATGTTCAGGTGCATGGCGATTGCGCCCTGGGGCCGGTGCAGCAGAAGCGCTTTTTTGAAGAGGCGTTCCTGGAATGCTGGCACGGTCATACGGAGAACGATGGGCTGAATCGACTGGTGCTGCTGGCCGGACTGAACTCCCGGCAAATCGTCTGCCTGCGTACCTTGACCAAGTATCTGGTGCAGACCGGCTTGCCGTATTCCCAGGGCTACATGGAGCAGTTGCTGGCGGACCATGCCAGGATCGCCCGGTCCCTGGTGCAGCTATTCGAGATCCGCTTTGATCCTGCCGTTAGCGATGAGCGCCGTAAAAATGAGGGCATCACCCTGGCCCAGACTCTGGATCACCAGCTGGATCAGGTGGCCTCCCTGGATGCGGACCGGGTGTTGCGGGCTTTTCTCAGTGTGGTGCGGGCCGGGTTGCGGACCAACTTTTATCAGCCGGATGCCGCCGGCCGTGACAAGTCCTATGTGAGTCTGAAACTGGACCCGAGTCAGGTATCGGAATTGCCGCCGCCGCTGCCCATGTATGAAACCTTTGTCTATTCTCCCCAGATGGAGGGGATTCATCTGCGTGGCGGTCCGGTGGCCAGGGGTGGGCTGCGCTGGTCTGACCGGCGAGAGGATTTCCGCACCGAGGTATTGGGCCTGGTGAAAGCGCAGATGGTGAAAAACGCCATTATCGTGCCGGTGGGGGCCAAGGGCGGATTCGTCCTCAAGCGCGGCAACCCGGCGGACCGGGAGGCCTGGCAGAAACTGGGCATCACCTGTTACAAGGAATTCATTCGCGGCCTGCTGGACATCACCGACAACCGGGTTGGCGACCAAGTGGTGCCGCCTGAATCGGTGGTCCGTCATGATGGCGACGATCCCTACCTGGTGGTGGCGGCGGACAAGGGGACGGCGACCTTTTCTGATATTGCCAATGGTCTGGCCGAGGAATACGGCTTCTGGCTGGGGGATGCGTTTGCCTCCGGCGGCAGTGCCGGCTACGACCACAAGAAGATGGGCATCACCGCCCGTGGCGCATGGGAAAGCGTCAAGCGACACTTTCGCGAAGCGGGAAAGGATATTCAGACAACGCCCTTTACGGTGGTGGGCATTGGCGACATGGGCGGCGACGTGTTCGGGAACGGCATGCTGTTGTCCGAACAGATCAAGCTGGTGGCCGCATTCAACCACATGCACATCTTTATTGATCCGGACCCGGACCCGGCAACCACCTTTGCCGAGCGGCAGCGTCTTTTCACCACCCGCGGTACCACCTGGGAGGATTTCGATGCTTCGCTGATTTCCGAAGGGGGGGGCGTCTGGTCGCGCAGCGCCAAGAGCATCACCCTGAGCCCGCAGGCCTGTGAGGCCCTGGGGATCGAACAACGGACCCTGACCCCGGCAGAACTGATTACTGCCATTCTCAAGGCGCCGGTGGAGTTGCTCTGGAACGGCGGCATCGGCACCTATGTGAAAGGCAGCAATGAAAGCCAGGCCCAGGTGGGGGACCGGGCCAATGATGCCATCCGGATTAACGGCCGCGACCTGCGCTGCCAGGTGGTGGGCGAGGGCGGCAACCTGGGGCTGACCCAGCTGGGCCGCATCGAATACGCATTGAACGGCGGCTGTATCAACACGGACGCCATTGACAACTCCGGCGGCGTGCACAGCTCCGACCGGGAAGTGAACATCAAGATTCCACTTAACCAGCGGCTGCGCGATGGTCGTCTGGATCGGGAAACCCGGGATCCGCTGCTGGAACGGATGACCGATGATGTGGCCAGCGCCGTGCTGCGCGACAACTATGTGCAGTCCCTGGCCCTCAGCCTGCTGGAATTCAATGCGCCCAGTCGTCTCGACGAACACGCCAACCACCTGCGCACCCTGGAGCGCCAGGGCATGCTTACCCGGTCGGTGGAATACCTGCCGGATGACGAAGGACTCAGCGAGCGGCGCACCCGGGGCAAGGGGCTGACCCGGCCGGAACTGTCGGTGCTGTTGTCCTACACCAAGAACGCCCTGTTCGATGCCATGCTGGCCACCGATGTGCCGGACGATCCGTTCTTCGATCAGGACGTCCTCAACTACTTCCCCAGCGAGCTGGTGGAATCCTACCGCGAGGATTTGCTGGCCCATGGCCTGCGACGGGAACTGATTGCCACCGTGCTTTCCAATGCGGTGGTCAATCGTATGGGGTTCTCCTTTGCTCATCGTTACGCGGACGAACACGGCTTGTCATTGCATCGCATCGTCAAGGCCTACGCCATGGCCCATGCGGTGTTTGACGGTGACCTGTACTGGGCGCCGGTGGATGGGCTGGATGGCAAAGTGGACAGCCAGGTACAGCTGCGACTTTATGGCCGTGTCATCGGCCTGATGAAACACGTCACCACCTGGCTGATCCATTACAAATGGGGGCGCCGTCCGGTGGCGGAAGCGGTCAATCGTTATCGCCAGTCCATTGGCGAACTGGAAGCCATGCTGCCGGACATCCTGCCGGGCAGTTACCGTCAGGAGTGGGATCAGGCCGTGACCGGTATGGGCGACGATGGTGTACCGGAAAAAGAGGCTCGCCTGCTCGCCAACACCATGGTGCTGGGTAGCGCCCCGGACGTGATCGAGCTGGCCTCACAGGCCCAGGTGCCACTGAAGCTGGCGGCGGAAGTCTATTTCCTGGTGGGTGATCATCTGCAGATTCTCTGGCTGTTGTCTTCCATCATCGACTTGAGCGTACAGGGCCGCTGGCAGGCCCTGGCCCGCGCCAACCTGCGAGAAGACACCTATCGCCTGCACCGTCAGGTCGCGGCCAAGGTGCTGGAGCATGAGGGCGACAGCGCCACCGCCCGTTTCGAGGCCTGGGAGGACAAGGCCAGCCGCAAGGTTGCCTTCGGCATTCACCGCCTGCAAACCCTGCAGGCCGACAGCCCTCACGATTTCATGACACTGGCGGTCGGGGTAAGGGAGCTGCGCAAGCTGCGGAGTTTGTGAGGGCCCTTTATGTCCCGCCCTCATTTTATGTCCCGCCCTCATTTCCCCGTTGGCGCCTTGCTCGCAAGGCGCCAACGGAGTGGGTGGGTAGCGTTGGGTAAAAAGTATTGAGTCCGGGCTCGTCTCGATATACTGTACAAAAAGACAGTATTCGACAGGAGCCATTATGCCTGCTGTGAACCGGGGTACCCTCAGCCAGATACCGGGGCGCTTTGCCGTCAGCCACACTGACAGGGATGACGCGCCGGTGAACCGACCCACCCGCTATCACCGTGAACAGGCGAAAAGCCTGATCATGACCAACCGCAGTCCGGACCTGCCCTTCGAGCAGAGTATCAATCCCTACCGGGGTTGTGAGCATGGTTGCATCTACTGTTACGCTCGCCCCAATCATGCCTATGTGGATCTATCACCCGGGCAGGACTTCGAGAGTGAAATCTTCTGCAAGGACAATGCGGCGGAAGTGCTGCGCGATAGTCTGCGCAAGCCTTCTTACCGTTGCCGCCCCATTGTGCTGGGCACGGTGACAGACCCTTACCAGCCCATTGAAAGAGAGCGTCGTATCACTCGCGAATTGCTGCAGGTGCTGGTGGATTGTGAGCATCCCTTCAGCCTGATTACCAAGAGCACCCTGGTGCTCCGGGATCTGGATCTGATTGCGCCCATGGCTCGTCAGGGCAGGGCCTCGGTGGCGGTGTCCGTGACCACGCTGGACAACCGTCTCAAGGGGCAGCTGGAGCCGAGGGCCAGTGGTGGCCGAGAGCGGATCAAGGTGATTCGTGAGTTAAGCCGGGCCGGTGTGCCGGTGACGGTGCTGGTGGCGCCGGTCATTCCCTTTATCAATGATCACGAACTGGAAGATATCGTCGAGCAGGTGGCCCAGGCGGGGGCGCAGCAGGCAGGGTATGTGGTGCTGCGCCTGCCCCATGAGGTGGGGCCGCTGTGGCAGGAATGGCTCCATGAGCATTACCCGGAGCGGGCGGAAAAGGTGATGTCGGTGATGCGGGATCTCCATGGTGGCGCCATTTACGATAGCCGCTGGCATCAGCGACAGAGCGGTCAGGGAGCCTGGGCGCATCTTTTACGGCAGCGATTTGCTTCCGCCTGCAAGGGGGCCGGCCTGGAAGCCAGGGAAGCGCAATCCCTGGATACCAGTGGCTTTGTGCCGCCGGGCCCCCATGGTCAGCTCAACCTCTGGGGGGTGGCCGAGGGGGCGATCTGAAGCGATGGCGCTGTTGGAACTTTGCTCGCAAAGCGAAGATTCCTATGAAAACCCGGGCTCTCAAGGGGTAGTGGCAAGGCAAATGGGTTAAGTGACCAGCGGTTATTTACAGGGCAGTGAGTTTTCTCTAAATTAGTGACCACTGGTTACTTAATGGAGAGAAGACATGCAAGCAGTCGTTATTACTGGCGCCAGCGCCGGCATTGGTAAGGAATTTGCCCGGCAACTGGCGGCGGAAGGGAAGAGCCTGGTACTGGTTGCCCGGCGACTGGATCGGCTGGAAGCGCTCGCGGCTGAGCTGCGTGACGGGCACGGCATTGAGGTGGCGTGTATTGCTTCGGATCTGGCGCAGCCACAGGCATCTGCAGAACTGGTCAAGGCGCTTGAAGAACAGCAGATTGCGGTGACCGGCCTGATCAACAATGCCGGCTTCGGTGATCGGGGGCAGTTTGCCGACCTGGATCTGCAGCGCCAGCTCGATATGGTTCAGGTGAATGTGACCGCCCTGGTAGATCTGACCTGGCGCCTGGTGCCGGCTCTCAAGCAGGCTCAGGATGCGTTTGTCATCAATGTGGCGTCCACGGCGGCGTTCCAGGCTGGTCCGAACATGACTATCTACTATGCCACCAAGGCGTTTGTCCTTTCGTTTTCCGAAGGTCTTCATGAAGAGCTGAAAGCAAGCGGCGTGGCGGTGAGCGCCCTGTGTCCTGGCGCCACCGACTCCGAGTTCGCCACCGAAGCACACATGACCGACACCCTGTTGTTCAAGGCAGGCACCATGAGAACGGACGCGGTGGTGAAGAAATCCCTGGCGGCACGCCGTCGTGCCATTGTGATTCCCGGGCTGAAAAACCTGCTGCTGGTGTGGATGGGCAAACTGTCCCCCCGTATGATTACCCGCCGACTGGCAGGCATGCTGCAGGCGTAATCTGCAGACGACTTCTCCCATGGGAAGCATTGGGGCCGGGGCGAGCTGCATCCGAAATATTGAGCATTGATAGCGCGAGGGATAGTGCCGTCATTGGCTAAACCAGGAGGCCGCAGTGGCACTTTAGCGCGGCTTCCGGGTGTTCCGACCAGGCGGCGTTTGTCTCCGTGCTTATCAATGACCCAGTCCCAATGACCCATGTAAGGGTGTGGGTGTTGTTCGTCTGAGGCCAATTGCACCCTATTGTCATGCCGCCCTGCAGGGTAATGACGGGATAGCCGTTTCGGTGGAAATCAGGCCGGCATGATGCAAATGCAGGCCTGCTACCCGACTCAATCAGAGGTTCTCTATGGCCGAATGTCCTTTTCAACGCGCCCGCTCCCCGGAGCAGAAGGCGGAACGGCGAGCCCAGATTCTTGCGGCAGCGGCCACCTTCTTCGAGCAGGAGCGTTTTGAAGCGATCAGCCTCGCGTCCATTGCCCGCAAGGCGGGCGTTACCAAAGCGGCCTTGTATCGTTATTTCTCTTCCAAGGAAGCCCTGTTTCTGGGCCTCTACCTGGACGAGCTGGAGCAGGTGAGTCTGACGCCGGTGAATGACAGCCTGCCGCTGTGGCAGGCCCTGTCCGAGCTGCTGGTGGCGCGGCCGTTGTTTTGTCGTCTGACAGCGATCCTGCATTCGGTGCTGGAACAGAATCTGGAGGAAGACGCGGCCCGTGAGTTCAAACAATCGCTGCTGTCCCGTTTTACGGTCCTGGCGCAACGGATACAGCAGGCCTATGCCCTGACGGGGGATCAGGCGGCCACCTATCTCATGCAGGTGCAACAGACTCTGATCGGTTGCTGGGCGGTCAGTCATCCGGCACCGGTGGTAGAGAAGATACTTGATACACCGGGGCTGGATCTTTTCCGGGTCGATTTCAAAAGGGCGTTGCAGGCTCAGCTCAAGGCGTTGGAGATGGCGTTGTGATAGAGCTGTTGTGGAATCGTGCCGAGCAACCTTCTGCCTTGTTGTTATTGGCCCATGGCGCCGGTGCACCCATGGACAGTGACTTCATGAACCTGATGGCTGAGGCCATTGCCGGGCGGGGGGTCTCAGTGGTCCGGTTCGAGTTCCCCTACATGGCGCGCCGGCGTCAGGAACAGCGCAAGTTTCCTCCCAATCGCGCCCCCCAGTTGCTGGCTCACTTCCGGGAGGTACTGGCGGTGTTGCCGGAGGATTCTCTGCCCGTGTGGATCGGCGGCAAGTCCATGGGCGGGCGTATGGCCTCGCTGCTGGCAGCGGAAGCAGACTGTCCCCCCATCCACGGGGTGGTGGCCTTGGGCTATCCGTTTCATCCTCCGGGCAAACCTGAGAAAACCCGCACCGAGCATCTGCGGCATCTGACGGTGCCCATGCTGATATGCCAGGGTGAGCGTGACCCTTTCGGTAAGCCGGAGGAAGTGGCGGGTTATGGCTTGCCGGGGAACGTTCGGGTGCACTGGCTCGCTAGTGGCGATCATGATTTCAAACCCTTGAAGCGCAGTGGCCTGATTCAGGCAGACTTGATTGAAGAGTCCGCGGTGGCGGCAGCAGGATTGATTCAGGGAGGCTAGCGCTTCCACCAGAGGTTGGCGGAAAACGTCGCCCAGGAAACACAAGAGGCCGCGCCGGGATATCCGGGCGCGGCCTCTTGCGTTTTCACTCAACCCCGGGTGTATTGAGGGCAGGGCGGTACCTGATCATTCTCAACGATCAATTGCCCTTCTTGGGTTTCTCGCTGATCCAGAGATTGATGGTGCCTTCCACGACTACAGTGCCGTCATCACGCATGGCCTTCACGGTGACGGGCAGGTCGCCGGGTTTCCAGTCTTCCGGGTTGGCCTCGGCGGTAGCAGTGATGTCGCTGGTGGCCTTGGCGGTGTAATTCACATTCATCCCTTTGGGGATCCAGCGCAGGTGTTTGGGCACGGACGCTTCCGCCATGGCGCCCATGGCGCATTCCAGGGCGTTGCAGATAGCGATCACATGCACCGTCTGGATGTGGTTTTCCACACCTTTACGTTTCTTGAACTTTACCTCACAGAAATTGGGGCGAAGTTCGCTGATGGTCGGGGTAATAGTAGCGAAGTAGGGGGCTTTGCGGCTGAACACCATGGAAAACAGCTTGCGGCCAGCAGGCAGCTTGAGGGCTTTTTCATACATGTTCAGAAGGTAGTTGTCGCTCATGGCAGGACTCCTGTGCAAGATGCGCCCATTTTCCACAGCCGTCCGGGTGGCGCAATGGGTTTGGGGCGCCACTGGCGCGCGCAACTGCTACCATGGCGTCAACATTGAAAGGTCTTGAAAGGAGGCAGTTGTGAAGGTGCTACAGGCCTGGAAAAGCAGTAGCTGGAAAGTGAAAACCCTGATTATTCTGGCTAGCCTTTATCTGCTTTATGCCTTGCTGGGGTTTTTCCTGGCACCGGGCCTGGTCCGGGATAATGCCAGGCAGGCACTGGCAGACCTGACCGGTCGGCAAGTCACCATTGAGGAGGTGAAGATCAACCCTCTGGTGCTGAGCGCCACGGTGAAAGGTTTCTCCATTGAAGACGACCAGACCGAGGTGTTGCTCGGGTTCAACCAGCTGTATGTGAATTTCCAGCTGTCTTCCCTGTTCCGCTGGAGCTGGCATTTTGATGAGATCATGCTCGATGCCTTGACGGTGCGGGCCCAGCGCAACCCCGGTAATACCTTCAGCTTTGATGATGTGCTGAGCCATATCCAGACGCAGCTTGCCCAGACTCCGGAGGAGGAAGCCGCGGAGCCGGAGCAGGAAGAGCCGGGGTTGCCGGCCATTTCCATAGCCAGCCTCAGTCTTGCCGATGGCGATCTGCGTTTTACCGAGGCCACCGGTGACGAGCCAGAGACTTTGGTGCTGCCGCTGGCTTTCACAGTGAGCAACTTCTCTACCAAGAGCAAGGACGAAAACAGCAATGACTACGCCATTCGCCTGGAAGGGCCGGACGGTGGCGTCCTTGACTGGCAGGGCCGTTTCGAATTTACCCCCTTCAGCGCGCAGGGCCACTTGAATGTGGAAAAGGTCGATCTGGTCCCGCTGGCGCGCCTGCTCAAGAACGAAGTGCGTTTTACGGTGCCGTCTGGTGAGCTGGATGTGGAAACCGCGTATCAATTCAACGCGGAGCCTCAACCCAGGGTGCTGCTCAGCGACGGCCAGTTGATATTGCGACAGCTGCAGCTGTTAAAACCCGGCGAGGACACGCCCAGTGTCTCCCTGCCGCAGGTTCGCGTTGAAGGCGTGGCGCTGGACTCCCATGCCCAGGAACTGACGATCCCCAATGTGACCGTCACCGATCCCGGTGTCACTGTGGTACTGGATGGTCAGGGCATTGATCTGGCAACGTTGTTCCTGCCTGTTGATCGGGAGGCGGCGGAGGAGCGCGTCGAGGAAGTCAAAGAGAAGGCAGAGCAGGCGGCCCAGAAAGTTCAGCAAGGTAAAAGCGAATGGATTGTTCGCCTGGAGAACGTGCAGGTTGCCGGCAGTGGACTGCGGTTCACCGATCGCACCCTGCAACCGGCTCAGACCCTGGCGCTGTCCGACGGCACCCTGACCCTGAAAAACCTGATTATCGGCGAGCCAGCCACGTTTAGCTGGGAAGGCAGTAGCAAGATCCAGCAGAGCGGCACCCTGAACCATTCCGGTGAAGGCAATCTGACGCCTTTCAGTATGGATGCCCAGGCCGGGCTGAAAGGGTTGTCGTTGACACCCTTCTCGCCATGGCTGGAACGGGAAGCGCCGCTGGTGCTGGCCGACGGACTGTTGTCCCTGGATACCCGGGCCAGCGTGAAAGGTGAGAACGCGGATGTGTCGGTCAATGCCTCCGCCACGGTGGAAAATGTCAGTTTGCTGGAAAATGGCCAGTCCCTGCTGAAGATCAACCAGGGCCGCGTGACAGACCTGTCACTGAGCACGGCTGAACAGGTTGTGCGTATCGGTGAGGTGGGCCTCACCGGGATGGATCTGGCCAACCGGGTGGATGCCCAGGGTCGGGATGTGGCCGCACGGATTCAGGCGGGTATGCCTTCCAGTAATTCTCCGGATAAAGCCAACAGCCAGGGTCAGAGCGACCCCTGGCAGGTCACTGTGGATCGTGTGCGGCTGGTGGGCAGCCAGATTCGCCATGAAGATTTGTCCCTTAGCCCGAATTTCCGGATCGGCCTGTACCAACTGTCCGGTAATCTGCGCAATCTGGATACCCGACCGGGTAGGCGGGCCAGGATTGATCTGAGTGCGCAGGTGGATCGCTACGCACCCCTAACGGTGAACGGGTCGCTGACACCGGAGCCTCTCTTCACGGATCTGAATGTCTCCCTGCAGAACTATGAAATGACCGGATTGACTCCCTACACCGGTCAATACCTGGGCTACAAGGTGGAAAAAGGCCAGCTGGGTGTCACCACGGGAGTCTCCATCGAAAAAAATCAGCTCAGTAGTGATACCAATATTCGTGCCAATGAGTTCTATCTGGGTGAACAGGTCCCCAGCGAACAGGCGGTGAAAGCTCCCGTTAAACTGGGGCTTTCCGTCCTGCGAAACCGGTCCGGCGAAATTACCCTGCCCGTTACCATGGCCGGCAATCTGGATGATCCCAGTTTCAGCGTGGGCGGCATGGTGCTCAAGGTCTTGAGCAATATCGTGGTGAAGGCAGCCACGGCACCGTTCTCCGTGCTGTCAGCGCTGGCCGGTGGCAAAAATCTTGAGACCATTGCCTTTTCGGCAGGGGATGCCGAGATCCAGTCGGACACAGCCTCAGCCCTGGATGCGCTTGCCAAAGTGCTCAATGAGCGCCCGCAGCTCAGGGTGGGGCTGGTCGGCACGACCAATGAAGCGGACCGTACTGCGCTGGCAGCGCAGGCCATTGGACGGGATGTGGCTGATGAGGACTGGTTGGGTATCGATGACGCCTTGCTGGAGAAGAAGTGGCGCCGCAAATTGATTCGGCGCTATGAGTCCAGCACCGACCGTGACGTGGAGAGTCTGGTCAGCGACCCGCTACCCGAAGACGATGAACAGCGGGAAACGATTCTGGCCAGGGCTGCCTGGGAATCCATGCTGGCAGCCGACGCCCGGGCGCTGGAACGGGCGCAACTCACCGAACTGGCACGTCTGCGGGGTGAAAATGCCAAAGCGGCCTTGGTACAAACCCTGGGAATTGATCAGAACCGGGTGTTCCTGAACGAAACCACCGTCGATGGCAATGTGGCTGGCCTGACCCTGACTCTGGAAAAATAAGTGTGGCGTTGATCTGGAAAACCGACCTGCAAGGTGTGCATTACGAAGTGCGTCGAGCAGGCCGGACCCTGCGGCTGTATGCCAATGGCGTTCAGCATTCCGAGTTTCATCCCAAGCGCCTGCTCACTGGCAGTGTCTGGGATCTGCTCTGGCTGCCGGCTCTGCTGCATGAGCCTTCCCGGTTTCGCCGGGTGCTGGTACTGGGGCTGGGCGGGGGATCACTGATCCCGCCGATTCGACGTTTGTTGAACCCGGAGACGCTGGTTGCCGTAGAGCTGGACCCTGCCCATTTGCAAGTGGCGCGGGAGGTGTTTGGCATGGCGGCGTTCAGCGTGGATACCCATGAGGGGGATGCCCAGGCCTGGTTGCGAGCCTATCAGGGAGAACCGTTCGACCTGATTATCGAAGACCTGTTTGCCCCCAGTAATGAGCAGGTCAGCCGCGCGGTGGCAGCAGACAGGCCGTGGCTAGAGTGTCTGGCAGACAATCTGGCACCCGGCGGTACCCTGGTGATGAACTTTGGTGACTGGAAGGAATACCGGGAAAGCCCGGCGGCCACCGATGAGGCCATGGTCGGCTATGCCAGCCGTTTCCGGTTGTCATGCAGTGACTGTCACAACGCGATCATTGCCTTCACCCGGGAACCGGCTCGCAGCATCCACCTGCGCCGGCGGGTGGAGGCGACCCCGCTGCTGTCCACCCGCGATGCCCGAGCCCGGCTGGATTACCACATCCGGCAGCTGGACTGAGGGAGAAGAGGCAGAGCGAGTGACGAGTAGCGAGTAACGGAAACCGAATCGGAATTCCCGTTTTTGCCTTTCGCTTCTCGCTTCTCGTAACTCGCAACGAACCTTGCTTTGTTCGGCTTATGTCCGGGCGCAAAGAGCGGAGCGCCCCTCCGTCAAATCACGCTCAATCCAGCATCGAGACGGAATACAGAACCTGGCTTTCCTTTTCGGTGAGCAGTTGTGAGGTGCGTGCCTGGTTGTCGTGCAGCCCTACAAACAATGCCCGGTAGGTGAGTACAGCCTGGACATAATCCCGGGTTTCCCGAAACGGGATGGATTCGATCCAGACATCCGCGGGCACGGCATCGTCTTCCTCTCCCAGCCAGTTATTCACCCGATGCGGACCGGCATTGTAAGCCGCCAGGGCCAGCACCCGGTTGCCGTTGAATTCGTCCAGCAACTCTGCCAGGTAACGGCTGCCGAGCTGGATATTCAGATCAGGGTTCTGCAGGGTCTGGTTGGTGGGCCGTCCCAGATTGGCGTCCTTGGCAACCTTGCGAGCGGTGGCTGGCATCAATTGCATCAGGCCCATGGCCCCTACCGGGGAGCGAGCCTGGGGATTGAAGGCACTTTCCCGTCGCGCCACTGCCATGGCCAGCCAGGGGTCCAGGTCATGGGCCGCCGCCATCCGTTCAAAATCGTTCTGGAATGCCGGCGGGAAACGCCAGGCCAGCACATCCCAGGCCTTGGCCTGGATGGATGCCTGTACCGCCAGGTCATACCAGTGTTGTTCCAGTGCATGCTGGGCAAGCTGGCGAACCTTGGCATCATCGTTGTGCCACATCAGCCACAGCCACTCCTGACGGGCCGCATGATCCTCGCCCAGTTCCCGCAGCTGTTTCACTCTGGTGATGGCGGGAGGAGGCGTGAAATCGTCGGAGGACGCAACCCTGGCATTGGAGAAATGGTAGGGCTCGCCAAGCCGGTCGGCGGCCATAAAGGCAAAAAAGTTTCTCTGTCTGGCCGCTTGCTGGTAGAGGGCCCGGGCCCGATCGGATTGGTCCAGTTCTTCCAGGGCTCGGGCACGCCAGTAGAGCCAGCGTGAGTCCTGCTGTTCGTTTTCTGGCAAACGGCTAATCCACTGCTCCGCGCTACTCCAGTCCTGTTCAATGATGGTACGCCGGGCGCGTTGGTCCAGCAGCTCCCCATCCGGGTTGGCCACCAGCCAGTTGTCCAGCCATTGGCGATTTTCTTCAATGCCCCGGATGGTGGAATACCAGGCAATGCGTCGACCGGCTTCTGCCCGGATGGTGTCATCGCGAAGACCGTGACGACGGCTGTGCTCATCGAACCACTGGCGAGCGGCTACCGTGTCCTTGTAAGCCCACCGGTGAAGGGCTGCGGCCAGCAGTTGCTGGCGTTGTTCCGGCTTGATGGCGGTGGGCAGGTTGTCCACCTTGTCGGGATCACGATAGAGCGTTTCCAGCCAGTCACTGGCCGTTTCATAATCGGTGTCCTCGAGTTTCTGTGCCAGGTAGCGGATCAGGCCACGGCTGTTGGCCTTGAAGGCCAGCAGCTGCCTCTCCCAGATAGCGGCATCGTCAATCACACCCTGTGCCTGAGCCTGATCAAACAGGGGGTCACACTGATTGGGGCGAGATTGTCCACTGGCCCAGATTTGGGCAGCAGCTTGCAGGGCGGTGTCGTCCCCATTGGCCAGTTTGGCCTGGTAGTAGTAGCACTGGCGGGCAGTGGCAGAGGGGGCATCGCTGATGACAGCCAGCAGGGCGTCCCACTTTTTCGCCTTGCCATAGGCCACGGTAGCCAGCTGACGAATATCGTTAGGCAGGGGCGAATCCGGGTAGCGCCGAGCGTAGTCGTTGATCCTGTCCGGGGCCAGGTCCGGCAATGCCGCCCGCAGCCGATGGAAATCCAGATAGGCTTGCAGAGGATGATCGTCTCCCAGCTGTTTTTCCATCCGGGTCAGGGTATTCCAGTCATCATTGCGTGCTGCGTCCAGTGCCTGGCGGAAAGCGCCGCTATCCGTAGCGGCGGCCACCAACGAAGAAAACAGACAACAACTAAACAGTGCCACAGCGCGAAAATAGGCAACAGCGCGAATGCAGGGTCCTGCGCTTACCATTTAAGTCTCCACATCGTCGGGTTGATTCAGTGATTCTACCGGTGTGGCCGGTTCGTTGGCGTGGAGAATGTGTAAAACTTGAAGCCTAATACCAAAGGGTGAGAGCCCGTTGCGACTGACATGAAAAGGCGTGCTGCTCTATACTGCGCCGCACTTTATTCCACCGGTTCGAGCTCGCTGCTATGGAAAATACGACACAGTTATTATTGCGCCAGGCAGGGGCCCTGTCGGGCCGTCAGGTATTGGTGGTGGATGCGGATGACCCGGCACTGAAAAACCTGGATGCGGATGCCCAGGTGCATTTGCATGCGGATGATTTCACCGTAGGTGCCCAGCAGTGGGCAGCGGCACCCACGGTCCCCCCCGAGGTGGATCTGCTGGTTCTTCCCTTGCCCAAATCCATTGAGCGTTTACGGTTTCTGCTTAACTGGCTGGCCGGTGAAATCAGTCAGCCGGTGGAGTTATGGCTGATCGGACCGGCCAAGGGAGGCATCCGTGGCGCCCTGAAACACATGCAGTCACATGTGGATGATGCGGTATTGGTGGATAGTGCGCGCCACTGCAAGTTGTATAGTGGCCAATTACAGCCCGGGGAAACACAGACGCTGGCGGCCTGGGGGCAGGCGATACCGGTTGGGGATCTGGAGATCGTCAGCTATCCGGGCGTGTTCAGTCATGGCCGCCTGGACGAGGGGACCCGGCTATTGCTGGAGTTGATGGCCGCGCATCGCTTGCCTGGCCCGGGAAGCATGATCGATATGGGCTGCGGCGCAGGAGTGATCAGTGCCAGCCTGGCCAGCCAGGGATGGAAGGTGCAGGCGGTGGATGTGAGTGCCTGTGCGGTGGCGGCGACCACCGCCAGCCTGGCCCGTAATGGTTTGCAGGGGCGAGTGATTGGCGGCGATCTGTTTTCTCCGATCTCCGGTCGGGTGGACATGATTGTCACCAACCCTCCCTTTCATGACCGTCGTCAGCGCACCACGGATATCACTCGCCGGTTGATCGCCGAGGCACCGGCTTACCTGAACAAGGAGGGAGAAATGTGGCTGGTGGCAAACCGCGAGTTACCCTACGCCCAGTGGCTGGATGAGGCCTTTTCCCATGTGCAGGTGGCCGGGGAGACTACGCGTTTTCGGGTATATCGGGCGGTGGTATGAATCAGAACAGGGCATTGCTGCCCTGATGCTTTTTCCCGTAACGGTTTTTCTGTAGGAGCCATGCTTGCATGGCGAACCGCCCACACAGGCAAACAGGTTCGCCATGAGAGCATAGTGACTACAGGCGTTTCTCCTGCCTCATCCAGCGAATACAGTTTGCGATCATGGTGGCCAGTGGCACCTGATCGTTAAAGCCTAATTCCTGGACGGCTTTACTGCCGTCGGCATGCACCCGGCTGGTTACCAGCGCCACCTTTTCCGGTGTCAGACGGGGTTCATTGCCGGTAAACAGGCTGCCAATGGGGTATAGCTGTCCGGCCAGTTTCAATACTGCCGGAGGCACGGTGCGGGTCGGGGCTTTTTTGCCCAGTTGCCCGGCAATGGTCTGCACCAGTTCCAGAAAGCTGGCTTCCACTCCGGCCAGGATATAGCGCTCACCGCATTGGCCCCGTTCCAGCGCCGCCAGGTGCGCGTTGGCCACCTCTTCAACGGCGCAGAAATTGCCCCCGCCCGGTGGCACCCCCGGCAGCTTGCCGTCCTGAATCAGTTTGATCATCTGCGACCAGTTATGGGTGTCGCCGGCGCCGATAATCCCGCAGGGATTCAGGATGACGGCGTCCAGCCCCTGGCGGATACCGTTTTCCACCTCTTGTTCGGCCAGATACTTGCTGCGGTTATAGCCGATCCAGTCGTTGGCGGCATTGGAGGGTGTCTGTTCATTGATGGGGGTGTCCTGGATACCCCAGGCAGAAATCGAGGAGGTATGCACGAAGCGGCCCGCCACATTTTTCAGCGCCGCGCTGACCATGGCCCGGGTCCCCAGGACGTTATCCCGGTACTGCTGCTCGTTGCCGCGTCGCCACAAACTGGTATTACCGGCCACATGAAACACCGCGTCCGGGGCTGCCGGCATCACCAGGGCCAGCTCGGTGGCATTGTCCAGCGGAGCCTGTACCACCTGAACGCCCTTGGCCTGGAGTGCTGCCGCATCACTGTAGGGTCGGATCACGGCGGTAACTTCCCAGCCCCTGGCCAGCAACTGATCGACGATATGCCCACCGAGAAAGCCCCGGGCCCCACTCACAAATGCCATTGGCATGGCCATGCTCCTCTTTTCATTCTCATCGTTACGGGGCCCCTGAGTATGCAATGCATGATTCAGAAGCGGTTAATGCAGTGTAGCCCAACCTTTCTATTATGACGTATTTGCCCACATCAGCACTGGCAAAGACACATCCTTTTGACTATATTGCCGGTTGTCAAAGCGGGTGTAGTTCAATGGTAGAACGGCAGCTTCCCAAGCTGCATACGAGAGTTCGATTCTCTTCACCCGCTCCATATTGAAAAGCCACCCAGCGGGTGGCTTTTTGCTTATGGGGATATCGGTGTTTGTCAGATCGGATAAGCCAGAAATTTCCCGCCAAGCCGGAACAGTACCTGTACCTGCATCCCTTCTTCCAGGTCCTGAGCGGCGTCCCGCGCCAGCATGATGTAGGGGTAGCGGCGCGCCCAGGCGCATGGCTTCACATAGTGAGTCAAGGATGGGGCAGGGGCGTCGGCGACAAAGCTGTCATTTTCCCGATGATAGAGCACATAGCCCTGAAAAACGGCGTTGGCCGGCAGTCCCATTTCTTCCAGAAAGTCGGACATCCAGCCCGGGTTCCCTTCAAGCATATGACTGCATCCTGATCATGGATTCTTAATGCCAACCCTAAGGCAGCCATGGTGATGGTGTGGATATGCCTTTCTTTGCGTTTTGTTGTTTTCCTGTGTGTTCAGTCAAGGGGGTATCCGGAAATACGGGTGCACTATATAACTGTACATAAAGACAGTATTTGATAGCATGGTGCTATCGCTGTTTTCCTGTGGTGTCCCATGACTGCGTTGCCTTTTTTTACCGAACGTGTTGCCGCCGGGTTCCCGTCTCCTGCCCAGGGATATCTGGAGGCGCCGCTGGATCTGAACCAGCTGTGCATCGGCCAGCAGGAAGCCACCTTCTTGCTTCGTGTGGAGGGGGATTCCATGCGCGACGCCGGCATTTTTGCGGATGACATTCTGGTGGTGGACCGCTCTCTGGAGCCGGCCCACGGGGATGTGGTGGTGGCGTCGCTGAACGGGGAATTCACCGTGAAGGAATTGCGGTTGCGACCGCAGCCCGTATTGATGCCTCGCAACCCCTGCTATGCGCCGATACCGCTGGCCGATCAGGAGTGGGAGCTGTTCGGGGTGGTGACATTCTCGCTCCATGCGCACCGGCCAGTGGCCCGCTCCGGACGATGACTGCCATGTTTGCGCTGGTGGACTGCAACAGCTTCTATGCTTCCTGTGAGCGTATTTTTCGCCCGGACCTGCGGGGGCGCCCGGTGGTGGTGCTATCCAACAACGATGGCTGCATCGTGGCGGGATCCGCCGAGGCCAAGGCACTGGGGGTGAGAACCGGGATGCCCCTGTTCGAGGCGCGGGATCTGATCCGCAAGCATCAGGTCGCGGTGTTTTCCTCCAACTATGGACTGTACGGCGATATCTCCCGGCGGGTCATGGCGTCGCTGGCGACGCTGGTACCCGCTGTGGAGGTGTATTCCATTGATGAGGCGTTTCTGGATCTGTCTCTGATGCGACCCGAGGAGCTTCAGCCACTGGGGCAGGCCTTACGCGAGCGGGTTGGCAAGTGGGTGGGGGTCCCCGTATGTGTGGGGGTGGCGCCGACCAAGACCCTGGCCAAGCTGGCCAACCATGCGGCCAAGAGGTATCCGCAAACGGGGGGCGTGCTGGTACTGACGGATCCGCAGAGGCGTCAACGGCTGCTGGCACGTACGCCGGTATCGGCGGTGTGGGGGATCGGCCGACGTCTGGGGCGGCGTCTCAATGATATGGAGATTGAGACTGCGCTGGACCTGGCGCAGACCGATTACCGCCTGATCCGCAAGCGCTTTTCCGTGGTGCAGGAACGGGTGGTGCGGGAATTGAATGGAGAAAGCTGCCTGCCCCTGGAAACCCGCCTGGAACCCCGTCAGCAGATCATCCATTCCCGTTCTTTCGGGGAGCCGGTGGCCTCGCTGGTGGCCGTGCGTCAGGCGGTCAGTGATTTTACCGCCCGGGCCGCGGAAAGCATGCGTGCCGAAGGACTCAGTGCCGGTGCGATCAGTGTGTATCTGCGCACGGCTCCGGTGGGCAAACCACAGCAGTTATTTCCCCATTCCGCCCGGGCGACCCTGTCGCCGGCCACGACAGACACCCGGGTGATGGTTCGCCATGCCATGGAAATGGTGTCAGCCCTGTGGCAGGCCGGTTACCGCTATGGCAAGGCGGGAGTCATGCTGACGGATCTGGGCCCGGCGGGGCGTGAGCAGGTCACCCTGTTTCGCGAAGATGACAACGCAGAGAAAGGGAAGGCGTTGATGGCGGTGATGGATACCATCAACCGGAGCGGCAAGGGCAAAGTCTGGTTGGCAGGGAGAGGGGTCAATCAGGCGGCGCGCTGTGTCTGGGCCATGCGTCGGGCGCATTTGTCACCGGCCTATACTACCCGCTGGAACGATCTGCCCCGGGCCCGTTAACCCGGGCGGCGGGGCAGAGAATGACGCCTGTCAGACGGCGGTCATCGGTACCTGATCGAGCATGCGTTCCTCGATACGGTCCAGACGGGCGCGGCAGTCGCGGAAGGTGCGACTGATGGCGGTAGTGTTGGCCACCATATCGAGCTTGGGCCAGGTCGCCTTTTCCCCCTTGCGGATGTAGTTGCGTACATCCTGCAGGGTCGGGTTGCTCAAGACTCTCAGGGCGTTCATGGGCTGGCGCGGCGGGATCATGTTGATATCGCCGATGTATTTCTGGGTGACCATGCTTTTGGCCTTGTCGAACATCAGGCCCACGTCGTTGGACTCCACCCGGCGCTGCATCAGTTGTAAAGCATAGCGCAGGTTCATGGACACGTTTTTCAGGCCCCAGTCTGCCAGGGTGCTCAGGGAACTGTCGGTGTTCTCGTTACGGGACAGGAAGGGCACCACATGGGGGTTGGTCTGGCTGACAATGGAGTGGTTGACGCCATACAGTCGTGACAGGCGGCGGATGGGCAGGTCGTCGACGATGGAGCCATCCACGAACTTGCGGCCGGGGATATAGGGCACCCGCTCGCCATCGATATTCTTGGCCCACAGGGAGACCGGCGGGTAGATGCCGGGAATCGCGCAGGACGCCAGGGACGCCTTGCGGATCAGCACATTGGGCGAGGTACGCCAATTAAGCAGACGGGCGTGCTGATTGCGGTCGTAGGGGCTGACGGTGATGTTGATTTCACGACCGGTGTGGCGGTAGGCCTCCTCGAAGGTCATGTCGAGGATGTTCTCTTCCAGGCAGGCTTCCAGGTGGTCGCCGTCCAGTACTGGCGTGCCGCGCACGATGCCCTTCCAGCCCAGCACCTTGAAGGCTTCCAGATAAATGTTTTCCGGTTCCAGCTTGAGCTTCAGCTCTTCATCGTTGTGGGTCCCCACAACGGACGCAATGATGCTGCCGGCACTGGAGCCGGAGATCACGGAAGGCAGTAGGCCTTGCTCCCAAAGACAACGGGCCACGCCGATATGGAACAGTCCCAGGGCGGCGCCACCGGACAGCATCAGGCAGCTCTGGCCAAAGGCCTGGCCGGTGGTTTCGAAGAAATCCAGTTTTTCCTTGAGCCCGAATTCCTTGAAGTTGGTATCACACAGGTAATTCAGGGCGATGGTGACTTCTTCGAGATAATTCTCGATCAGACGCTTGGTGCCTACCCGGGTCTGCTGATAAAGGCGCGGGTTGGAGATATTGCCCAGGTTGCCGTGCAGGCCTTCGTGTAAATGGAACACCAGCTTGTTCACGTCATGGCGTTCACGGGCCTGACGAATCTGCCACAGGCGATTACGGATCAGCTCATAGTCGTAATGGGGCGAGCGATCGATTTCCTTCCATTCATCCGCACCGGAAAGACGGTCGTGTTCGCGGCTGGCTTCGTACCATTCTTCGTAGGTTTCTGCGCGCTCGATGGCCCGGTCCAGTTGCTTGAGAGTGCCTTTCATGCAGGTCTCCGCTCATTATTGTCATTGGCTGATGTCAGTATAGCCATGACTGGAGGCCGGGTTTAAGGCTTTGTAGGACAAAAAGAACGCGGCCGAAAAGAAAAGGCCGCGTTTATATGGGCAGAATTGCCTATCAGGCGATCAGCGCAAGCTGATGGGGGGCAGGCCGGTCAGCCGGGTAAGGCCCGGGCCACGTCTTCCAGAACCCGGATCATGTTCATGGCACGGAATGGATGGGACAGGGTGAAGGGGGCATTGGGTCGGTTCTGGGAGCTGGGGTATACCACGATGCAGGGTTTGTCCCCTTTGCCGGCGGGAAGATGACGTGCCTCACTGGCGGCGACCAATAATACGTCGGCTTGTCCGGGGTCGGCATTTTCCCAAATAACGCTGCAACGACCATTGATGATGCCCATCATGGAGACAAAGGCGCTGGCAGAGTCATGAGTCAGGCCACTGACGGAGATTTTGCGGTTCATGGTACGTCCCTGTAGAGGTTCCTGAAACCGATGGGCTCGGTGGTTTGGGGGAACGTCGCGATCCCTTGGGGACTGTTGTAGTCAAACCGTGGAGGCACGGGCAAAGCGATAACGACCGGTGGCGGTGGGGTAGATACCGAACGGGATTATGATCCAATGCGCATAAGAGAAAGCCGATAAATTTTGTAAGCTATCTCTTACAAATCGGACTTGTGCCGGGTGCGGAACTGACCCGGGGTGATGCCGGTATGTCGCTTGAAGCTGCGCTGGAAAGAGCGGATATCCGAGTAGCCCAGGGCTTCGGCAATCTCTGCCTGGGGAGCCGGGCTCTGGCAAAGCAGTTGCCGGGCCCGGTGCAGGCGCACCTCATCCAGCAGTTTTTGCCAGTTGTGGCCTTCATCGGCCAGGCGACGGTGGAGCGTGCGAACATTCATGCCAAGTCGTTCGGCGATGGTTTCCTTGCGGGGCAGGGAATGGCCAATGGCATCCTGGATGCACTGCTTGACCCGCTGGCCCAGGCTGGTTTCCACGCCCAGCTGGTTGAGTTGCTGGATCGCGTGGGCTTCCAGGGTAGACAGCAATAGTGGGTCCGGTTGACGGATGGGTTGTTGCAGCAGGTCCGGTGGGCCGATCAGGGCCGAGCAGGGCTGGGCAAACCGCACCTCGCAGAGAAACACTCGCTGGTATTCCTCCACCAGCGCCGCTCTGGGTCGGGGATGTTCCAGCCAGACCTGGGCCGGGGCCAGTTTTTCATTTCCGGTCAGCCAGCGGGCATAGCGGACCCAGGACCCCAGCACATTGTCGATCAGGTGCTGGCGTGCGGGTTGCTGGACGTAGCGGCATTGCCAACGGATGGCCGCCTGATTATCGGTGACTTGCGTGTCGGTGGTGCCCATGTCGCCTACCAGCTTTTCGTAGAGACTGACCTTGGACAAGGCCTCCTGCAACGTGCTGGCGCTCATGGCAATGTAGCCCATCACGTTATAGGAGCCGGGTTGCACGAACTCGGAAGTGTGCAGCCCGAACAGGGGGTCTCTGGCCTGGTCAATCAGTGTGTGCAGCAAGGTCTGGAAGCTGACACCGGGTATGCGGGCATCCGGCTGGCGGATCCGTTCCGCATCCAGGTTGGCAGCATCCAGTGCCGCAGCAATATCCAGCCCCCGGGCCTCACCGTGGGAGAGATATTGCTGCAGCGCCGCGCTGCAGATTTGACCCAGGTTATCCATCAATCCAGTTCGAAGGTGATCTGTACCCGGGCGGTGATGTCGGTTTCACCGGGGCGATAGCTGTCGGCGTTTCCGCTTTCCTTGCTGCGAGCCATCATGATCACCGGCTGCGGAGATTGCACGTCCTGCGCATGGATCTGGATGGCCTTGCCCAGTTCCCGGTCAGCGGCCTCAGCGATGATGCGGGCGCGCTGGCGGGCGTCGGCCACGGCTTTTTCCAGGGCCCGGTTGGCGAGCTCGTCAGCATTACTGACCTCGGTGCCAGCAGGACGAATGTCGCGTACGCCTTGTTTGGCCAGGCCTTCCAGCAACCGTGTGTAGGTGTCCAGACCGTTGGCACGGAAGATCACGTCACGGCTGACTTCATGGCCGATGAGTTTGCGTTCAGGCTGGTACTGCCATTGTGGCTGGACGTGCAGGTCACTGGCGCGGACCTGTTTCTCTTCGATGTCCAGGTCATCGGCCAGGTCAAGCATGTCGGCCACCGCGTCATCAACGCGGGACTTCATGGCGGCAATATCATCGCCTTGCTCGCGGGCCGTCGCGGCCACCCGAAAAATATCCGGCTGGGCAGCGATTTCGCCATTGCCGGAAACCGTAATACTGTCGGGTCCGGTGCTGAGCATCTGGTGTGTATCGCTACAGGCGGTAAGGGTCAACGCTCCCAGGGCGATCAGGGATGCGGCGGTGATGCGTTTCATGGACTCTCCTTGTACTGCCGTCCAATCGGCAGGATTCTATTTTGCGTATTTATCACGGGATAACCACCCCAAGGTTTGTGTTTGTGTGAGGGCGTCCATGATTTGGCGCTCAACGGATAACATCCATGGGGTGACTTGGTTGTTCCCGGCTTAGCCCCTATCATCGCAGCTCGCGAAACGGAGGCCATCATGAGTTCAGCCGAGCAACGCATTCGACAGCAATTGGGCGAATTTATTCCCGAGGATCTGGGCGTCAGCCTGGCATCGGTGAATGCCATTGAATCACTGGCGGTGGATGACCGCACCGTCCACGCCCGAATCGTTCTGGGATTTCCGATTGACGGTATCCGTGAGCAATGGATAGCGCAGATTCGGGAGTATCTGGAGCCGGTGCTGGAAGGCCGCGAGCTGGCGTTGACCCTGACGGCGAAGATCATTCCGCATCGGGCCCAGAGCAGCCTGCCGGCGCTGGACCAGGTCGCCAATGTGATTGCCATCGCTTCCGGTAAAGGCGGGGTGGGGAAATCCACAACGGCGGTGAATCTGGCGTTGGCGCTGCAGGCGGAGGGCGCCCGGGTGGGGCTGCTGGATGCGGATGTGTTTGGCCCCAGCCAGCCGTTGATGCTGGGCTTGCCGGACGGCACTCGTCCAGAGGTTCTTGAAGGCAAGTACTTCGTGCCGGTGGAGGCCTATGGGTTGCAGACCATGTCCATGGGGTACCTGACCACCAAGCAGACCCCGGTGGTCTGGCGGGGGCCGAAAGCCAGTGGCGCGCTGGTACAAATGATGGAGCAGACCCGCTGGCATGAGCTGGATTATCTGTTGGTGGATCTGCCCCCGGGCACTGGCGATATCCAGCTGACGCTGGCCCAGAAAATTCCCGTCGCCGGTGCGGTTGTGATCACCACGCCCCAGGATATTGCCCTGTTGGATGCCATCAAGGGGGTGGAGATGTTTCGCAAGGTGGATATCCGGGTATTGGGCATTGTGGAAAATATGGCGGTGCACATTTGCAGCCAGTGCGGCCATCAAGAGCATGTGTTCGGCCAGGGCGGCGGTGAAAGGATGGCCCGGGAGTATCACACTGACGTGCTGGCGGCCCTGCCGTTGTCACTGCGGATCCGCGAACAGGCTGATAGCGGCCAACCGGTGGTGGCGGCCTGCCCGGACAGCGAGGAGGCCGGGCTGTACCGGCAGGCCGCCCGCCGTCTCGCGGCCAGGCTGTCATTGACGGAAGCCGGCAAGCGGTCATTTCCCAAAGTGACACAGCATTGAGAAAGGCCGTGAACTTGGCCTGCTGCGTGCGGCGTTTCATGCTGCTACCATTGGCCGCTTGAACGCCAATTACCCCGGAACATTGAGGCGCAATAATGACGATTAAATCGGATCGCTGGATTACCCGTATGGCCGCCGAAAAAGGCATGATCGAGCCCTTCCAGGCCGGCCAGATTCGTGCCGACGAGAATGGCGAAAAAATGATTTCCTACGGCGTGTCCAGCTATGGCTACGATGTGCGCTGCGCGGATGAGTTCAAGGTGTTCACCAATATTCACTCCGCCACGGTGGACCCCAAGGCCTTCGACGAGCGCAGTTTTGTGGATATCAAGGGCGATTACTGCATCATCCCGCCCAATTCCTTTGCACTGGCCCGCACGGTGGAGTACTTCCGCATTCCCCGCAATGTGCTGACCATCTGCCTGGGCAAGTCTACCTATGCCCGTTGCGGCATTATCGTCAATGTGACGCCGCTGGAGCCGGAGTGGGAAGGGCATGTGACGCTGGAATTTTCCAATACCACTACCTTGCCGGCGAAGATCTATGCCCATGAAGGGGTGGCACAGATGCTGTTTTTCGAGTCCGATGAGATGTGCGAAACGTCCTACATGGACCGGGGCGGGAAATATCAGGGGCAGCGCGGTGTGACCCTGCCGCGGGCGTAAAGCCAGCCGGCTGAGCTTGCCATGGGAGCGTCGCCAGCGACGCTCCCGAACAGACGTTATCCGCTGACTTGATCCGGGCCGGCGTAATCAATCATGATCAGTTCCGCCTTGAGCAGGGTGCTTTCAATGTGCCTGGCTTTCACCACCATGTAATCCAGGCTTGGCGCTACCCAGAACAGGGTGCGACGCTTTTCCTTGCTGTCTCCCTCACGCTTTTTCTCCACCAGCAGGGTATCGATCTTGCCCAGTGGGGTGTCGATTTCTTCCCGGTCGATGATTTCGAAATGGTGGGTACGGAGTTTGTCGCCGTAGGCACTGGTGACCTTGTAGGCCTTGTCACCGGTGGCAAACACGCAGCGCCCGCGGAGCAGAATGGTCAGCTCATCCAGGGTGTTTTCCGGGATTTCCAGGCTTTCCTGATCGTCTTCCGACTCGTTGTGGACCATGGGCGGGTCCCACTGAAAATCCATGTGATGGTAGCGGTGCTGGCCGAAGCCCTTGAACTCGTGCACATAGTGGGTGGTCCGGGGCTGGCAGTCGCGCCAATGGAAATAGCTCTCTTCCGTGTTGGTGAGCAGGAACGACTTGGCCTTGAGCAGCATGCGGTAATAGTCTTTGCCCTCGGCAGGCTCCAGGACCAGATCGGCCTTGACGGGGGTGGGCAGTTTATTCACATAAATGCGGAATTCAGCGGCGAAGGGCGCCAGTGGTTCGGCGGAGGCAAGGCTGCTGGTTATCAATAGCAGGGCAAGTAATATCCGTTGCACCGTTATAATCCTTCCATAGATTGCAGTGTCATCACGTGGTCGCCATCACTGTTTTCCTGCAAGAGTTGCACAAGCAGGTAGTCATGCTGTGGCGCAAACCACATATAGGTCTGTCGTTTGCTGTTGGCGCCCCGCTGGCGTTGTACTTTTACGGTTTCAATCCGCTGGCCGTCAATCTCCAGGGGTTCTTCGCCGACTACCCGGTAACGGTGGGCTTCCAGGGAGCGCTCGTCAGCCACCTGTAACTTGATGTCCTGTTGCCCTGCCTGCAGGGAGCACTGCAAGGCCAGGGAGACAGACAGCTCGTCTGTCGCTTCATCGGTGATCGGATAGCTTCGCGTGGGTTTGTCGGTGCGTTCGCTGGCGGCGACACCGGCTTCCCGGTCCAGATGCAGCTTGGCTTCCTTCACCCGGCCCAACCCGCGCCGATAGTAGCCGTAGTAGGTGCTCTCGGGAATGCACTGCTGCCAGTCAAACAGGGTGGTTTCACGGATTTCGCCCAGCCAGTTCTTGGCTTGGACCTGCATTTCCCACAGGCCGTTTTTTACCGGCTTGAGCGTTCGGGTAGCGGTGACCGTAAAGGGAATGCCCTCGCTTTTGAGATGGTAATCCAGCGTGAAGGGGGCCACCGGCGGTCCGGCGTGGCTGGCCGGCGCCACCAGGGCCAGCATCAGCAGAAGGCTGCTAGACCAGTTGATAACCCTGTTCAGGGAGGGGTTTGCCATCCAGCTTGACTCCGTCGTGATCCAGTTCCAGGCGCTGTTCGGCGCGCCATTGCAACACCAGAGGATAAAGCAGGTGTTCGCGTTGTTGTACGCGTTTGGACAAGGAATCAACGGTATCGTTCGCAAGCACGTCCAGGGGAGCCTGGGCGATCAGTGGGCCACCATCCAGCTCTTCGGTCACGAAATGGATAGAGCAGCCATGTTGTGAATCGCCGGCTTCCAGAGCGCGGGCATGGGTATGTAGCCCGCGATATTTGGGCAACAGGGAAGGATGGATGTTTATCAGTTGTCCAGCATAGTGGCGCACAAACAGGGGCGAAAGAATGCGCATGAACCCGGCCAGTACCACCGTGCCGGGCTGATAATGATCCAGGGCCGTTATCATGGCCTGGTCAAAGGCTTCCCGGCTGTCGTACTGGCGGTGGTCCAGGACTTCGGTGGCAATGCCGGCATGCCGGGCACGGCTCAGGCCGCCGGCATCGGCACGGTTGGACAGCACCACGGCGATTTCCGCATTCAGGCGGCCACTATCGATGGCCGCCATAATGGCCTGCAGATTGGTGCCGGAGCCGCTGATCAGGACAGCAAGGCGGTGCGTCACTCTGCCAGGCCTTCCAGTACCACTTCCGGTTCCCCTTCACCGGCCTGGATTTCTCCCATCAGGAAGGCCACTTCGCCTTCGGCTTCCATGAGCGCCAGGGTGGCATCCACCTGGTCTGCGGGGACGGCAATGACCATGCCCACACCACAGTTGAAGGTGCGGTACATCTCGAAAGCGGGTACCTGGCCTTCCTGTTGCAGCCACTGGAACACGGCAGGGAATTCCCAGCTACGGGTATCAATGACCGCGCGGGTATTCTCCGGCATGACCCGAGGCAGGTTTTCCGGCAGACCGCCGCCGGTAATATGCGCAAGGGCGTGGACCGGTACCTGCTCCAGCAGTTTCAGCAAGGGCTTTACATAGATGCGCGTGGGGGCCAGCAGGTGTTCCATCAGGGGTTGGCCGTCCAGGTCAATATTGATGTCGGACTGGGCCATGATGCGGCGGATCAATGAGTAGCCATTGGAGTGGGGGCCGGAGGAGGCCAGGCCAATGAGCTTGTCGCCAGCTTGTACCTTGCTGCCGTCCAGCACACCGTCCTTTTCCACCACGCCCACGCAGAAGCCGGCCAGATCGTAATCTTCACCTTCATACATGCCGGGCATTTCCGCGGTTTCGCCACCAATCAGGGCGCACCCGGCCATTTCACAGCCTTCGCCGATGCCGGTTACCACGCTGGTGGCGGTGTCCACATCCAGTTTGCCGGTGGCGTAGTAGTCGAGGAAAAACAGTGGCTCGGCGCCGCCGACGATCAGATCGTTGACGCACATGGCCACCAGATCGATGCCCACCTTGTCATGGCGACCGGTATCAATGGCCAGGCGCAGCTTGGTGCCGACCCCGTCGGTTCCGGCCACCAACACCGGGTTCTTGTAGCGGCTGGGCAGCTCGCAAAGGGCGCCGAAGCCACCCAGACCGCCCAGCACCTCGGGACGACGGGTGCGTTTGGCCACAGGGGCAATACGTTTTACCAGCTCGTTACCAGCGTCGATATCGACGCCGGCGTCACGGTAGGTCAGCGGCCGTTTCTGATCGGTCATGGGGGGCTCCGGATTGGTGAAGGCGCGTATTTTAAGGGCGGGGGACCCATCTTTCCACCGCTGTCTTCACCTGAAAATCCGGTTCGCGTGGTGGGAGGGAATAAGTGATAATAGCGCGCTTGAATTTTCAGGTTGGAATGGGCGGTCATGCGTTTTCTTGGAATCGTGGCATTGTTGTTGGGATTGTGTCTGGTGGCCCGGGCAGAGTCCCTGAATACGGTTGTGCAGTCCGTGGATGGCCGTGGCGACAGCGAGCGCCAGCAGGCCTTGCAGCAGGGGCTCAGGGATATGCTGGTACGGCTGAGTGGCAAGCAACAGGTGCTTGATCAGCCGGTGACAGAGCAGGCACTGGCCCAGCTGGATCGCTGGGTGACCCGTTACGATTATGACGGCGACAACCTGGTGGTCCGCTATGACACCCGGGGGCTGATGGATTTCATGGCCTCGGAAGGTGCTTCGGTCTGGGGATTTCCGCGTCCCCAGGTACTGATATGGCTGGTGGATCAAGGCGCCGGGCGCGGTGAACTGGTGGCCGGCGATCATGCCCTGCGTGAGACACTGGTCGGCGAAGCCAGGCGGCGGGGGTTGTCCCTGGTGGTGCCGGAATGGGATAGCCAGGACCGCAGTGCGGTTACCCTGGCGGATATCCGTGGCCGTTTCGATGGTCAGTTACTCGCCGCTTCCGAGCGTTATCCCCATGAACTGGTGGTCGCTGCCGTGATGTATCGAGGCTCGCCGACCAAGGTCAGCTGGCGTGTACTGCAAGACCAGAAGACTCTGGATCAGGGCCGCGAGGAAAGTGCGTCCGCCGGGGAGGCTGTAAAGGCGCTGGTGGATGCGGTCACTGACCAGCTCGCCCAGCGTTATTCGGTGGCCAGCAGTGCGTCCCGGGGGCTTACCCTGCTGGAGGTTGAGCGGGTGGACGCGCTGGCAGACTGGCATCAGTTGCAGGGCTTTCTGGCCGGGCTGAGCGGCATGCGGTCCGTGTCACTGGTGCAGGTGTCAGATCAGGGTGTGACCTTCGGCCTGGACTTCGGTGCCAGCGATTCCCAACTCCGCAGTTTGCTGGAGCTGTCCCGTCAATTGCGCCCCTGTCCGGACGATGCGGTCGCCGGGCCGCAGTGGCGCTACTGCTGGCGCTCCTGATTCATGAGCGCACAGCTGCCCCTGGCGCTGCAACTGCGTGAGGGAAATGATTTGTCGAACTTCCTTCCCGGGCCCAATGGGGCTGTGCTGGCCGGTGTCCGTGAAGTGGTACTGGGCGATGACCGCCAGGCCTTTGTCTGGGGGGGCGCACAACAGGGCAAAAGTCATCTGCTGGAAGGGGCCGTTCGCCTGGCCCAGCAGCAAGGGATGGATGCCTGTCTGTTGCCTGCCAGCGAGCTGCTGCCACTGGTCCCGGCGGTGCTGGAGTCCATGGAACAGTTTGATCTGTTGGCGCTGGATGACTGCCAGCGTTTTGCAGGTGATGCGGCCTGGGAAGAAGCCCTGTTTCACCTCTACAACCGTCTGATGGCGAGGGGAGGGCGCCTGCTGGTAACCGCTGATGCGTCCCCGACTGCCGCAGGCCTGTTGTTGCCGGATCTGGCCACCCGGCTGGCCGCCGGCCCGGTATACAGAATGTCCCCTTTGGTTGATGAGGACCTGCAGGCCCTGTTGCAGGTGCGAGGCAGAGCCCGTGGACTGAGAATCGAGCAGGATGTTGCTCACTATATTGCCATGCGCAGTGAAAGAAGCCCCGGTGCGCTGATGGCGCTGCTTGACCGTCTTGACCGGATGGCCCTCGCGCAACAACGCTCGGTCACTATTCCCTTTGTCAAGGATGCGCTGGGGTGGTAAAAAGGGGCGCTTAACGAAGAAGCAACAGTTTGATACGCAAGTAACCGGTATATTGATGTTTGCTTACATCAGGTTACGTTTTCGGTGGTTCGTGTATCGCCGGACTTTGGATCCAGATTAGAACAATAACGCCAGGCACAAAAAAGCCTGCAGGAGCACAACATGCGCCACATCGCGCTTTGGCAATCCCTTGTTGGCTGCGCCCTTATTCTCGCAGCCGCCTCTTCCCAGGCCACTGTCTACAAGATCGAGACCACGGATGATGTGGCGGTTTCTGTGGAACGTGTTGTCTACGATGAAACTGATGCCCCCGAATTCTCACCGGAAGACAGCTATTACAAGGTGACGCCGCAATCGAGCGGTGGCCTTTGCAGCTTGCGTGAAGCTATCTATGCCATCAACTACCAGGTTTCTGTCGGCGCCTGCGAGGCAGGCACGGGTAACGACACCATTCGCTTGCTTGAGGGTGAGACCTATCTGTTGACGGAGGGGGAGCTTCCCGTGGGGGGGCTGAAAGTCAAGCTTGTTGATCAAACAAAAGAAATTTTGGACCCCGAATGTACTGAAGACATTCCGGCTGATTGTGAGCTGATTGATATCGTTGTGAAAGTGCCGGTCGATCTTGAGGAAGGTGATGACACTGCCATTTCCCCCAACATCAGGGTCGATGTGTTTCTCGACACCTTTGAAGAGCCGGAAGAAAAAGAGAAGCCTGTTATCTCTGCCGCCGGCAATAGCCGCTTGTTCCGCCTGGATCGCGGTTCCCTGACTCTCGGCAATCTTGTTTTGCAGGATGGCTCAGCCAATAACGAAGTCGACCCGGCAGACAGAAACGGGGGATTGATTCTGGCCAATGGTGGTCTTGGCTTCTCGGAGAATCTGGAGTTGCGCGGCGGCCAGGCAGTCAACGGCGGCGCGATCTACCTAGATAAAGGCGCCAACCTGGTTTTCCCGGAAAGCGCTCTCTTCGAGGATAATGTGGCCAGCGGCAACGGAGCTGTGATCGCCACGTCTGCCGAGTTTGCCGGTGAGATCACCGGCCATCGGTTTTACATGACAGGAAATGAGTCCCAGTCCGATGGCGGCCTGTTCTATCTGGATGGCGATGAAGACAACACGATGGCCGTTGATCTGACCAATGGCACCATCACTAACAATGTGGGTGGCGTGATTCAATTGGTGGCGCCAAAGCATCAACTGGTCATGCAAAACATGACCCTTGCCTTTAACGATGGCCTGGCGCTTTACCTGGACGAGGCGGAGCTGGACGTTCCGGAAGACCCGGAAACGGATCCACCGGAACCGACCAGCACCGCCTTTATTGTCAATACGGTGCTGGTGGGTAACAGCAGTGGTGCGTGTGCGGGAACGGCCCTGGATGGTACGGACGACGCTGACGCCAGGCTGCTCTACACCATTACTGACGATGCCGCCTGCCCCTTGCCCCGTGAGCAGACAGAGGGAACACCGGTCACATCCGATCCCAACGGTGCCTCGGCAGAGGTGCTGCTCGGCTGGGATGAGACGGCCGGCTCTCGTCGCGTCTGCACCGGCACCGGTCAGGGAAGCTGTATGCCTATCCCTGCCGACGAGCTGGGCGGGAACTTCCCGGGCTTTCTGCCCAATCCGGAGCCTGCCGGCCTGGATCCTGCAATGTCGGCGGCCACTCCCAGTCTGTTTGACCGCGGAAACCCGGAAACCGTCGACCAGTGTGCCAAAGAAGACATGCGTGGTGAGTCCCGTGGTGGTGCCGGGGGGCGTTGTGATGTGGGCGCAGTGGAATTCCTTCGTGCGCTGGCGCAACCGGATGAGGTCGAGTTGATTAGCGGGCGAACCGTGCTGGGTGACGTGCTGAGCAATGACATGAACGACACCCGGGTGGATTGCGGTCGTCTTGAGCCGATCATTGTTGATGAGGGCACCTGTGCCGCCAGTGATGAGGTCTGCCTGGAGCAGCAAGTGCTCAATCGCTGCATGACAATTATTGTTGCGCCTGAGCGTGGCATGGCATCGGTGGAAATCGATGATCAGGGATACCCGCGTGTCCGTTATACCCCTGCCAGCAGTTTTCATGGTGTGGACAGTCTGGCATACGTGGTGGTAGCAGAAGCCTTTGCAGGTGGAACGGATCTTGGCCTGCAAATTGGCGAAGATGTTAATTTTGTTGCCGAGCCAGCCACTGGTTTGACGGAGTCCAAGAGTATTCTGGATGGAAGCAGTGGTGGTTCCGTGCCGGCTCTGACTCTGCTGATGCTGGTTGTAGGTGGATTACTGCGTCGTTGGCGTGCAGGCATCGTTGCCTGTGCGATGACTGTATCGGGCACGGCACTGGCAGCGGATATCGAGGTGAACTCCCTGCTGGATCATAACCCGCCGATTCCCAATGATGGCCTCTGCACACTGCGTGAAGCCTTGGCAAATGCCGCCACTTTCAGCAGCCCGGATTGTGAATTTGGCGCCAAAGGCGAAGATCGCATTCTCCTGCCTGCGGGGGAAATCCAGCTGGTGGATACGCTGTTGATCCAAGGTGGCAGTGTGGAGTTGGTGGGCAAAGGGGTTCGCAATGCGGACGATGCGGACCCGGCGGATGAGGATACCATCACCCGCATCATCGGCGATGGACAGAGCCGATTGTTTGAGGTTCGGGCACCGGTGAGTAACGGGCACCCCAGCGTGGCGTTTCGCTATCTGACGCTGGAAGATGGCAATGCCTCCGTACCAGGAGCGACGCCTGTTGGTGATCAGGGATTCGGTGGAGCCATCATTACCGGTGGCTCGGTGGTATTTGACCGGGTTGTTCTCCAGAACAACCGGGCAGATCGTGCTGGTGGGGTGATCTATGTGCGGGCCAATGCCGGCAATGAAAAACAGGTGTCCTTCAACCGTGCCTATGTGACCGGGAATGAGGCGGTGCTGTCCGGTGGCGTTATGGCAACCACGGCGCAGAATGGGGAGAGCTTCCGGTTTGCCGCTGTGGACACCACGTTTGAAAACAATAGTGCCGGTACTGAGGGCGGAGCCTTTGATTTGAATGTTCCCACCGGGAATTTCATAGCGTTTTCCAACTCTACGTTTGTGAATAACAGTGCACCGCAGGGGTCGGCTCTGGATCTGGGGGGCGTTGATATCAATGTTCGCCTGATGAATCTGACTTTTGTGAATAATGCTCCGGGGAATGGCATTGAGTTAGGTGATTCTGAAGCCTCGGTCAGTCTGGCTAACAGCATTGTGGCTGCCAGCGGCACCAGTTGTTCGACAGGTACCGGGGAATTGCGCGATAGCCTGTATAACCTGTTTTCCGACGCTGCCTGTGTTGCAAGTGGTACAGCTGAAAACAATGATGATGGGGCAGGTGGAAACGCGGGCATGTCCACTGACCTTGATGGTGAGGCAGGCACTTCAACGGATTATACGCCCCCGTACCTTGCTGCTGAGGACCTGAGCGATCCATTGATCATTGATGCCGGCAACGATGAAGACGATCTGCAATCCGGTACATCGACCCCGCTGCGCTGTCGCGCGACGGACTTGCGCGGTATTGCCAGAACGTCCGGGGGGCGTTGTGACCGGGGGGCATTCGAGTATCAACAAATTACTGCTTCAGATGATGAGGCTAATAACCAGCGCGCGCCAGATCGCCGCGTTCTGGTCGACATTTTTGAGAATGATTTGCCCAGCGATGGCGCTGAGATCCAGCTCCTTGATGAAAACGATGTGTTCCTGAATGACCGTTTCGTTTTCACTCCGGCACAGCTTGATGTGGTTGGCGAGGACGAAGAAGTGAACCCGGCCGCCGGCTCCTACACGTATGACCCGGCCACAGATCGTTATGTTCTGGGCGGGAGTGGCACCCAGGCTGATGGCACGACCATCGAATTTGTCTGGGAGTTTTATAGCGAATCCGTGGATGGCTACGATGTGAAATGTGGCGAGCCGCTGCCCCAGCGTTTTATCAATCGCAACCCGGACGAGTATGAAGATGGGGATGTGGCAAAGAATTGTATCGTTCTGTTCACTCCTTCAAACCAGGGCTTCATTCCTGACTCGGTAGACCCCACTAAGGATGCGGTTTGTGAAGCTCTCGAAGATGATGAGACAGACACGCCCCGTCTGTTTTTCCTTTACAACTTTGAAGACAGTGCAACCCCGGCTCAGCAATCCTCCGATGCTTCTGTGAGTATGAGCATCACCAACAAGGCACCCAGTATCACTGGCCAGACCCGAGGCAGCCGTCCTGGAGAGTCGGTGACCTTCAAGATTACCGCTGAGGATCCTGATGGCGACGAAAATTCCATCAATTGGGCAACCCTTAGAATCAAGGATGAGCCCAGTTTCACTAAGCGGAATAGCGAGACGGGCAGTGCTCAGGGTACGGGGATTATCATCGATTCTGTTGCGCGTACCGTGACCTATATCCCTGATAGTAACTTCAGCCCGTTCAAGGACAGCTTTACTCTTGAAGTGGAAGACAAGTGCGGTAGCACGTCGTCGGCGGCCACATTTACCATCACCTACCCGGGTGAGCAGGAAGACAACAGCGCGGGTAGCTGGAGTCTTGGCCTGCTCTCCGGCCTGCTATTACTGTTCTGGCGTCGTCGACGCTTTGCGGCGGCGTAGCAGACCTCGCCGCAATAGTTCCCAGATCAGTCCACCGGCCAACATGCTGGCCAGTAAAAGCAACAGTTTGGGGATGTCCACCAGTGTCCAGAAAAGGATATCGATGCTGGTGGGATCCAGATTCTGAAGCACGACAATGGCCAACAGCAACACTGCCAGAATCTGCAAGGCCCCTACGGGGTGGGTCACCAGCCAACGCCCTGTTGTCTTGCCACCACGGGCCAACCGAGAGGGCTTGTGTTCTCTGCGCTCATCCATGTCAGACTCCTTTTTTGATTGAATCACTCTCTTTCTTCATCCCCATCATGCCAGCCTCGATGGCTATGACCAGACCTCTGCTTTGGTCTTACTCGTACCCATTGTGCGGCATGCCTATAATAGTCGCGTGGTGGAAAGGAGAAGTGAATGGATATCAGTGCAGGTTGGGACCTGGTGGTGATTGGCAGTGGGCCGGCGGGTGAAGCGGCGGCCATGCAGGCGACAAAGAAAGGCCTGCGTGTGGCCATTGTCGAGGATCAGAAATCTCTGGGTGGGAACTGTACACACTGGGGGACGATCCCTTCCAAGGCGCTCCGTCACCTGGTACGCCAGGTGATTCGTACCCAGCGCAATCCGTTGCTGCGCGGCATCCTCAATCCCCGGGAGGTCCGTTGGCAGGATCTGATCACCCGAACCCGAGAAGTGATTGATTCCCAGGTCCAGGTGCGTACGGATTTCTATATTCGTAACCGGGTGACCGTATTCGGAGGGCGGGGAGAGCTGCTCAGCAACAACGAAGTGAAAGTGCAGGATCGGGAAGGGCGACTGCATCTGCTGAAAACCCGTAATGTGGTCATCGCCACCGGCTCAAGGCCCTATCACCCGGATGACGTGAATTTCGACCATCCACGGATTTACGACTCCGATACGATTCTGACCATGGACCATACCCCAAGGCATATCATTATCTACGGGGCCGGAGTGATCGGGTCGGAGTATGCCTGCATTTTTACCGGGCTGGGGATTCGGGTCGATCTGGTGAATTCACGCCAGCATCTGTTGGACTTTCTGGATACAGAAATTTCTGACGCGCTGAGTTATCACTTGCGTGAGCAGGGCTGCACGATTCGTCAGGATGAAGAATACAAGCGGGTTGTCGCCGATGATCATGGTGTCACTCTGGAGCTGCAGTCCGGCAAGAAACTGCGGGCGGATGCCGTGCTGTGGTGTAACGGCCGGTCCGGTAACACCCAGGACATGGGATTGGAAACCGTTGGCCTGAAAGCCAACAGCCGTGGTCAGCTGCAGGTCAATGAGCGTTATCAGACAGAAGTCGACGGGATCTATGCCGTCGGTGATGTGGTGGGGTGGCCTTCACTGGCAAGTGCCTCCTACGATCAGGGGCGTTTCTGCGCGGCGGCCATCGCCGGAGATGAAGTGCGGCAAGTGACCGATGTACCCACCGGAATTTATACCATCCCGGGGATCAGCAGCGTGGGGCGCACAGAGCAGGAACTCACCGAAGCCAAAGTCCCCTATGAAGTCGGGCAGGCCTTCTTCCGCAATCTGGCCAGGGCACAGATTACCGGTGAGCGAGTGGGCATGCTCAAAATCCTCTTTCACCGGGAAACCCTGGCCGTGCTGGGCATTCATTGCTTTGGTTATCAAGCCATGGAGATCGTGCACGTGGGTCAGGCAATCATGCGCCAGCCCGGTGAGCTGAACACCCTGGAGTACTTCATCGATACGACCTTCAACTATCCGACCATGGCAGAAGCGTATCGGGTGGCAGCGATCAACGGGATCAACCGGATAAGGCGGTAGGGTAGTTAACAGTTAACAGTGAATAGTGAATAGCTTCGCGAAGCAGGTTATCTGTTTCGTGAGCGCAAGAGGCCGCGCCCTGAGTATGGACGCGGCCTCTTGCATTTCAGACAGGGATGCGCAGGCACGCGCGCTATTAACTGTTCACTGTTAACTATTCACTATCTCTGTTGCTTTCCCGCCTCCATAAAGAATTCCCTATTACGCTGTCGTGACTGACTGCTTTTCCGTATCAGTACATAGGTGGCGCCACTGCCGCCCTGATTCTGGGGAGCGGAGTGGTAGGCAAGGACCAGATGGCTTTCCTCAAGCCAATGCATGACATAGCTCTTGAGAAAGCCCGGGCGTTCACTGTGCACGCCTTTACCATGACTGATCAGGACGGAACGCAGGCCTTGCTCGTGGGCTTTCGCAAGAAAAGTCTGCACCCGGTCTCGGGCGTCCATCAAACGTACCCGGTGCAGGTCCAGCACGTCCTGGGCGTCGTACTTTCCCAGTCGTAATTTACGGTAAACCCCTTCCTGAACACCGTTTTTCTTCACACCGACTATGTCGGTGGGGCCAACGGGAGGAACCTGTTCCGGTACAGTGAGGGGGTTGTTGTCCTTGCGATCATCCATGGCAGCGGCGCGGCGAAGCTGTTCGCGCAGGCTGTCCGGTCGCTTGGCGCGGGGCAGAGTTGCCCGATTATCCGGCTTGATCGGTGTCACATCCGCCATTTCCTGGCGGAACAGATCATCGTCATTGGTGGCCATGGGACTGCTCCACAAAACCCGTTAGTTCATGCTTGCATGGTACACAAAGCGGGCAGAAACTGGCAGTGAGCCCCTTCCCGAGAGGTAGTTATGGAGCGACGACGTTTCCGCAGGCCTCGACTGAGACTCAATGTGCAGGCTTCCATCCACCGACAGCCCGTGGGGCATGTTCTCAATCTGACCGATGAAGGGCTTTGCCTGACCGGTCGGGGTACGCCGCCACAAGGCTGCCAGCCCCTGCTGCTGCAATTACCCCTGACTTTATCGGGTTGCCGTGAATTGACGGTGATGGCGGAGCCCCGCTGGCATGATTATTTGCCCAATGGGCATTGGCGTGGCGGATTCAAACTGCAGTCGGATGCAAAAACCGCCGCCGCATTGACCACCCTTGCCAGCCGTTACGGTGATAATTAGTCAAAAAGGGGGAACCAGGGCCTCATCCGTGAAGCCCGGTTTTCAGACCATGAGGCGAATGCCTCAGGGGAAGAAACGCGTTTCAGTAAGGGCGTGAATCGCGACCGTCGCGTGATTCACTTTTTTCCTCTGAATCGTGCCGATGTCGCTTGGCATCGCGTTTGCGACGTTCACGTTCGGCGCGCTTGTGCTCTTCTTTCCAATCGTCCGGTTCATAGTCATCAAAATGTCGACGACCCATGGTGCTGCTCTCTTTCCAGAATTAAAGGGGTACTCAGTGCTTTATATAGCATTAATCCAGAGAGGGGAGAAGGGGGAAACCCCTGAATAGCACCTTGCGTGCTCAGCGTGGTGTGAAGGGGGGGCAGGGGCTATATTTTCTGGTGATGGACAGGGTGGCGCCCTTTCCCGGTGTCAAAGCGCCGCAGATCTGCCCTTCAGCTCACCTTTTCCGGGTCTTCAAGGCTGACCCGCACCCGCTGTTGCCTGTTGAAGATGAAACGCTGATGGACAGACATCTCTCGATTCCCCTTGAGGGGGGTAGCGTCAAAATTACGCCCCTGGTTACCTGGCCGAGGGGCGACCAGCCTCAAAGACGGGGCGTGCAAGGTGTTACACAGAGGCTCCCTGGGCGCACCATTTTTTGATGCGCCGGATTGCCATTATCGGCCGTAAGTCTGGTCCAGATAATCGAGAATATCCGCAGACTCGAACAGTTCAGTGCCCGTATTGGGATCGACCAAGTAAGGAACGGCGATACGGCCGGCCCGCTCCATCAGAGCGATGCGGTTTCGCTGACGGGGTGAATAGTCACTGAGAAGATGCCTGCGCATCGGCGGCAACACCCAGTCCTGCCACTGATCCCGTCCGCACTGGCGTAGCAGGTAGGGAAGCTGAAGCTCGGTGAGGCGTTCGCGAACCAGGCGGGCGAAGGGGCTGGCCTCAAAAGAGTAGAGTTCCAGCGCCTGCTCCGGCGTTTTGCTGTCCAGGGCATGCAGGCCCCGTGACGCGCGGGGGAGGGAAGCGGACACCGCCGCTGCCGTGCGCAAGCTGCGTACCAGCCAGCGGCGAGGTGCCGGGCGACCACCGTATTCCCGGTAAAGGTAGTCGATGATATCCGCGGATTCGTAAAGGGCAGCCCCGGTATTCGGATCCATCAGGTAGGGGAACTGCTGGCGCCCACCCAGGCGTTCTACCAGGGGACGATAGCGCTCCCCCCCTTTGGGACAGGGGAAAATCAGCACATCCAGGTCCAGATCCGTCAATGCTTCACGGACCAGGCGGCAGAACGGACACCCTTCCATGTCATACAGTTCAAGGGGCTCCTGGGGGGTCTTGCGGTGGCCTTTGCTGGCAATGCCGCGGCCCTGTTGCAGGGCGGAAGCGGCCAGGGAGCGCAGCACCTCGGTGTTATGGGACATAGCGAATTCTCCTGAAACGAATGTCCGGACCTTAGCATCTCTGGGGCGCCCCGCATTGGCCCTTAAGACACCTTGCATATCAAGCGGTTAACCACTGCCCGTTCCGCTCACCCCGGCTGTTAACTCCTGTCATTGAGTGACGGGCGCGGGTAGGGCAATCTCTCGGGTCTACATTTGGCCGGCACTTGTCACTTTGTTACGCATGATCCAACACATGCACAGACAGGTGCTGCCCTTCACAACCCGTCAGCTGAGCTGACATCTGCCTGAGGCAAGAGGAAGGTTCCATGACCGAAGCCTATATTTACGATGCCATCCGTACTCCCCGTGGTCGGGGCAAAAAAGATGGCTCACTGCATACGGTGAAGCCGCTGGACCTGGTGGTCGGCCTGATCGATGAAGTGAAAGCCCGTTTTCCCAATATGGACACCAACCGTATTGATGACCTGTTGTTGGGCGTGGTTACCCCGGTGGGCGATCAGGGCGCCTGTATCGCCAAGACTGCGGCGCTGGCTGCGGGCCTGCCGGATACCGTGGCGGGTTACCAATTGAACCGCTTTTGTGCTTCCGGGCTGGAAGCGGTGAATACCGGTGCCCAGAAAGTGGCCTCCGGGTGGGATGACCTGATTCTGGCGGGTGGTGTCGAAGCCATGAGCCGGATTCCCATGGGCTCTGACGGTGGCGCCTGGGCCATGGACCCGGTGACCAACTACAAGACCGGTTTCGTGCCCCAGGGCATCGGTGCAGACCTGATCGCTACCATCGAAGGTTTTTCCCGCCGTGATGTGGATGAGTTTGCTGCCGAATCCCAGGCGCGCGCTGCCACTGCTTGGGAAAAAGGCTACTTCGGCAATTCCGTGGTACCGGTGAAAGACCTCAACGGCCTGACCGTTCTGGATCGTGACGAGCATGTCCGTGCCGGCACCACCGCCGATGGCCTGGCGGGCCTGAATCCCTCTTTTGCCATGATGGGCGAAATGGGTGGTTTCGATGCGGTAGCGCTGCAGAAATACCACTGGCTGGAAAAGATTGATCACGTTCACCACGCCGGTAACTCTTCCGGCATCGTGGATGGCGCGGCACTGGTCGTACTGGGTAACGAGCAGGTCGGCAAGGATTACGGCATGAAGGCCCGTGGTCGCATTGTCTGCACCGCCATCAGCGGGGCGGATCCCACCATCATGCTGACCGGTCCGGGCCCGGCTGCCAGGAAGGCGCTGGCAAAAGCCGGCCTCAAGGCCAGCGACATCGATCTGTGGGAAATCAACGAAGCGTTCGCCGCTGTGGCCATGCGTTTCATGAAGGACATGGATATCACCCCGGATGTGACCAACGTGAATGGTGGTGCAATTGCCATGGGCCACCCCCTGGGTGCCACCGGCGCCATGATTCTGGGCACCGCGCTGGATGAACTCGAACGTCGCGACAAGAAGTACGCGCTGTGCACCCTGTGTGTGGGCGGTGGCATGGGTATCGCCACCATCATTGAGCGTCTGTAAACCGCGTCGAACGAATTCGGAGAAATGAAATGAGTGAACAAACTGCTATCCGTTGGGAACAGGACGCGGACAACATCGTTACCCTGATTCTGGATGATCCCAATCAGTCCGCGAACACCATGAACGAGCTGTACGGCAAGTCCATGGCCGCCACCGTAGAGCGTCTGGAAAAAGAGAAAGACAACATTGCCGGCGTCATCATCACCTCTGCCAAGAAGACCTTCTTTGCCGGCGGTGATCTGCGTGACCTGCTCAAGGCGAAAAAGGAAGACGGCCAGGTATTCCTGGATAACGTGACCGAGATCAAGCGCCAGCTGCGTGTGCTGGAAACCCTGGGCAAGCCGGTTGTGGCAGCCCTGAACGGTACGGCTCTGGGCGGCGGTCTGGAAATCGCTTTGGCCTGTCATCACCGTGTTGCCATCAACGACAAATCGGCCCAGTTCGGTCTCCCTGAAGTGACCCTGGGTTTGCTGCCCGGTGGTGGCGGTGTCACCCGCGTAGTGCGCATGCTGGGCATCCAGGACGGCCTGATGAAGGTGTTGATGCAGGGCCAGCGGATGAAAGCCGACAAGGCCCAGAAAGTGGGGCTGATCGACGAATTGGCCGCCGACCGTGATGAGATGCTGGCCAAGGCCCGCGAATGGATCAAGGCCAACCCGAAAGCCCAGCAGCCCTGGGACCAGAAGGGTTACAAGATTCCCGGCGGGGACCCCAAGAATCCCAAGTTCGCCATGAACCTGCCCGCCTTCCCGGCCAACCTGAAAAAGCAGATCAAGGGTGCCAACTACCCGGCCCCGCTGGCGATCATGTCGGCGGCCGTGGAAGGGGCCCAGGTGGATTTCGATAATGCCTCCACCATTGAAGGCCGCTACTTCGTGTCCCTGGTCACCAGCCAGGTGGCCAAGAACATGATCACCGCCTTCTTCTTCAACCTGCAGGCGATCAACGCCGGTGCCAGCCGTCCCAAGGATGTGCCGAAATTCCGCGCCGAAAAAGTCGGTATTCTCGGTGCGGGCATGATGGGTGCAGGTATCGCCTACGTGACCGCTCGCAGTGGTGCCCAGGTGGTATTGAAAGATATCTCCCAGGAAAACGCGGAGAAGGGCAAGGACTACTCCCGTAAACTGCTCGACAAGGAAATCTCCCGGGGCAAGATGACCGAGGAGAAGAAAGAGCAAATCCTGTCCCTGATTCACGCCACGGCGGATGCCAAGGATCTGGAAGGGGTGGACTTCGTGATTGAGGCGGTGTTCGAGAGCACCGAACTGAAGCACAAGGTCTTCCAGGAAATCGAGGATGTGGTGAAGCCGGATGCGGTGCTGGGTTCCAACACCTCATCGCTGCCGATTACCGGCCTGGCCAAGGGTGTGAAGAAGCAGGATAACTTTATCGGTATCCACTTCTTCAGCCCGGTGGACAAGATGCCGCTGGTGGAAATTATTTCCGGCAAGGACACCAGCCCGGAAGCGCTGGCGAAAACCTACGATTACTGCCAGCAGATCAAGAAGACCCCTATCGTAGTCAACGATGCCCGTGGCTTCTTCACCACCCGCGTGATTGGCACCTTTGCCAACGAAGGTATTGCCATGCTGGGTGAGGGCATTAACGCCCAGTCCATTGAGCAGGCGGCCATGCAGGCGGGTTATCCGGTAGGCACCCTGAACCTGATCGATGAGATCAACATGGAAACTGCCCTGAAGATCGGCAAGGCAGCCCGTGATGATGCCAAGCGTGAAGGCACAGAGCTTCCGCCGGAGCATCCTGCGGAAGTGGTCATGAAGAAAATGGTCGAAGAGCTCAATCGTCCGGGCAAAGCCCAGGGCAAGGGCTTTTACGAATACCCGGAAAACGGCAAGAAGCACCTTTGGTCTGGCCTGAAAGACGCTTTTGGTGGTGACAAGGAAATCCCGTTCGAAGATATCAAGGAACGGATGATGTTCGTGGAAGCCATTGAAGCGGTGAAATGCTTTGACGAGGGAGTGATGGAATCCGTGGCGGACGCCAACATCGGCTCCATCTTCGGTATCGGCTTCCCGGCCTGGACCGGTGGCGTGATCCAGTACATTAACCAGTATGAGGGTGGCCTGCGCGGTTTTGTGGCTCGTGCCCAGGAGCTGGCCAAGCTGTACGGTGATCGCTTCAATCCGCCGGCTTCCCTGGTGGAGAAAGCGGAAAAGGGCGAAATCTACAAATAACGTGGATGTCGTCTGTTAAAAAGCCCGGCCCTGTGCCGGGCTTTTTTATGTCTATCCGTTGCTGATACTAGCGAGGTCCAACCCAGAAGTGCGGGTTGCAGGCGACTTCCCAGAGATGGCCATCCGGGTCGGCAAAGTAGCCGGCGTAACCGCCCCAGTCGGTGGGCTGGCCGGGTTTGATCCGTTGTGCGCCGGCTTCCCGGGCCTGGGCGAGCAGCTGGTCAACCTGCTGTGGGCTTTCCACATTGTGTGCCATCGCCACTCCCCGAAAACCCTCACCGGCTGCTCCAACGCCAGCATCAGCCGCCAGGTCGTCATGACCGAACAACCCCAGCCAGGTGCCGTTCAATTCAAAGAACGCCACCGGCGCATCGTCGGGACCGGGGCGGCGAGGCAGGCCCAGGCCCTGTTCATAAAAGCGGATCGCCGTGGCCAGATCCCTGACGCCAAGGGTGATCATGCTGATGCGTGGTTCCATGAAAATCTCCTGTTTGCGTGCGGGGCTTCTGGATCACGCCATGCGTACTCGCGCGGCCGATATGCTTTTCAGGCCTCCTCTGCCGGCGCTTCCAGGCTGACTGGCACTCGTTGTTGCGGTTTTTCGGTGGATGGACATACACTTTCAAAACCGCGCATTCTGTGCTCTGCGAGTGGGGATTGCGACCCAGCCTGAAAGACTGAGCATGCAAGGAGTTATTCAGAGGCTCCCGAGATCACGCTGCCCATTATGCTCAATACGGTATACCCAAGGGAGTCAGCATGGAACTGGACCGCTTTGGTTGGCCCTCAGGACCGACCCTCAACGTGCAGAGTTTGCCAACACGTTTTCCGGACTCTCCGGAGCCGTGCCTGGATACGGCACTGGCAGGCCTGCAAGAATACCAACGGCGACTGTTTGCCAATCGGCGTAATGGGGTGCTGCTGGTTGTGCAGGGTCTTGATGCTTCCGGCAAGGATAGTTTGATTCGCACCCTGGCCGGAGCAATGGATCCGGCCGCGTTCCGGGTGCATGGATTCAGTCGCCCCCTGGGTGAGGAGGTGGACCATGATTTTCTCTGGCGAGTATGGCGGCATTTGCCGGCCAGGGGGGAAGTGGTGGCATTCAATCGCAGTCATTACGAATCGGTACTGGCCGAACGGTTATGGCCGGTCACCGAGCACAGTAGTGATGACTGGCCACTGAAATATGAGGCCATCAACGCGTTCGAACAACATCTGCATCGGGAAGGCACCCGGATCATCAAAATCTGGCTGAACACCTCTCGCGAAGAACAGCGCCGCCGGCTGTTGAAGCGACTGGACAAGCCTCGCAAGCGCTGGAAGTTCGATCCCGCCGATGTGGAAAGCTGGATGGCGAGGGAATCCTATCTAACGCTGGTCAATGAGACCCTGACGGCAACCCATACCCTTCATGCTCCCTGGCATCTTATTCCCAATGATGACAAGCACCGTGCCAGAGCGGCTGTGGCACAGTTGTTGTTGTCTACGCTTCAGGAGCTGGCACCAGAATATCCCCGTGAAGACCTGCAGTGTATCGAGCACTATCGCCGGGAACTGATGAAAACGCATGATTGAGTTGCAGGTATGAACAGTGTCCTGACCATGATTGCCGGGCTGGGGTTGTTCCTGTTTGCCATGCAATTGGTGGAGCAGGCGGTGCAGACCCTTTTCAGCGAAAAGGCCTCACACTGGCTGCAACGGTCCACCAACACCACGCTGAAAGGCGTTGTGGCAGGTGCGTTGATAACTGCCGTGATGCAGAGCAGCTCCCTGGTCGGATTGCTGGTCCTGGCATTCGTGTCGGTGGGCATCCTTCCCCTGCGCCATGCCATGGCAGTGATGCTGGGTGCCAATCTGGGCACTACGGTTACCGGCTGGCTGGTGACACTGCTGGGTTTCAAACTCTCGCTCTCTGCGGTGAGCTTGCCACTGGCGGGGGCCGGTGCTCTTTGCTACGTGCTTTTGCCGAAAGGGTTGTGGCGCTCTGGCGGCCTGTTTTTGCTGGCATTTGGATTGCTGATTTTCGGTCTGGATACCATGAAGGTGGCGGTTGAAGGCGTCGGCCAGCGTTTTGATGTGAGCTGGCTGCAGGGCTACCCACCACTGGTCTATCTGCTGGCCGGCGTGCTGCTGACCGCCATCATCCAGTCGTCGTCGGCGGCCATGTTGATTACGCTATCGGCGCTCAATGGCGGTTTGATCGCCTTGCCGGAAGCCCTCGCGTTGGTGATTGGTGCGGACCTGGGTACCACGAGTACCTTGTTGCTTGGCGCGATCAAGGGCTCCGTGCAGAAGAAACAGGTGGCGGCCTTTCATGTGTTATATAACGTGGGAACGGCCCTGATGGCGTTTTCTCTGATGATGCCTGTATGGCCACAAGTGGCGGCCTGGCTTGGTGTCAATGATCCGTTATATGGCCTGGTGGCCTTTCATACCGGTTTCAACCTGATCGGGATCGTCGTGTTCGCGCCGTTTCTGGCCGCCATGGAAAAGGGGATTGAGAAACACATTGGTAAGCGAGCACATCATGACCTGTTTGCCGATATCAGCCCGCAATCGGTGGAGCCGGCGTTACTGGTGCTGAGTCGTGAGACGGACAGCCTCATTGAGCGGGTCCGCAACTATTGTCGTTACCCCCTGCAGGGGCGTTCCTTGTCGCGTTTCCTGGAGGAGTATGAGCAGGTAACAGATCAGGAAATGCAGTTGGCGGATTATGCCAACCGGCTGGCTCAACAGACCCTGACCGAGGGGCAGGAACAGCGCCTCCAGCGGCTCCGGGCTCGGGTTCGTGAGGCCGTTTATGCCTTGAAAGCGTTGAAGGATGTGGCCGATGATCTGGCGCTTCTTGCAGAAAGCCGGGACCCAGGCCTGAAGGGATTCAGTGAGCAGATTTTGCTGGCGCTGGACAGGCTTTACCAGGCATCGCCCGGCGCCGAGCTGGCGGCTGAGCATCGTCTGGCCATGGAGAAACTCCAGCGTGAGGCCTATTCGCTGGTCTCAGGCGCTCGTTTACGGGGTATCAGCGTGTTGAATCTGGCCCGGGAAGTGGATGAGAGCGGGCGGCACTGGTTACGCAGTCTGGCGGTGACAAATGACGTTAGGCAATGAGGGCTGAGGTCAGGCGGAGGCGTCAGAGGGGGCAAGGTTGTCGGCGGCTAACTGGCTGAAAGCCATTTCCAGCCAGCGCCCCAATTCACTGGGTCGCAGGGGTTTGGGCATCAAGGTCTCGCCGCCAGCGTCCAGGCATTGTTGCCGATAGGATTCGCTGTTGTTGCCGGATATAAAAAGGATGGGAGTATGGCCATTCTGGTTGCGGATTTCCCGGGCGACGCTGAAGCCGTCCAGAGACGGTAGTTCCACATCCAGAATCAGCAGATCCACCTTCCGTTGTCGAAAAAGGCGAAGCGCCACCTCACCGTCGGCGGCCAGCACATATTCATGGCCCAGCTCTTCAATGATGCGGCAAATGATCAGACTGACAGCTTTATTGTCTTCGACAACGAGAACATTCATGAATGATTTTGTAACGTAATGACGGGTGGATAACAAGGGTGAAAGATGCGTCAAGGCGATTTTAGTTATTTCCACGTACAATGGCACGGTCGGACCGGGTAAACACTATGTCAATTATGGCGAGTTTCTTTATTATTGACGGCCCGGATTCCGTGCTGAGGATTCGAGAGACAAGCCCGTTGGACAACAATGATGAACGGGTAACCATTTCAGGATACTGAATAAGCGGTTAAGCCGTTTTTTGGCATTGCCAGCGGTGTGAGGGTGGCGGTCGATGTACCAGCGCAGAACAATCAATATCAATCGCGTCGTAAAATTGCTCCAGGGGGCGGCACGGTCTGGTGCCAGTATTCCCGATCTGTTGGATCAGTGCGATATTCCCCGACAGTTGCTCGATGACCCGAACGGGAGCATTGAGCGCGACACCTTTATCAAGATGATGCTGCTGATCATGCAGCAGACCCAGGACGAGTTCCTCGGTTTCGGCCAGGGGCGCAAATCCAAGCCCGGCACCTTTTCCATGATGGCCCATGCGGTCATCAATTGTCCGACCCTGGGGGCAGCCGTTGAGCGGGGTATCCGTTTTTACGATTTGTTCGAGCTGAGCATGTATTCCCGCATTACGCGAGAAGGCGACATCGCCAGGTTGGTGGTTCACGCGGACCCCCGTCTGGATTTTCGGGAAGTGATCATCGAGACCTCCCTGTTTGTGTGGCTGCGCTTCATGAGCTGGCTGGTCGGCAAGGCCATTGAGCCGAAACTGGTGAAACTGGATTACACCGATGTGAGAAACGACGAAGAACATCGTTTCCTGTTTGATTGCCCGATTGAGTACAGTGCCGACGAGAGTTCGGTGACCTTCCGGGCCGACTTTCTTGATCTGCCGCTGGTGCAGAATGAGTTGTCCCTGTCCAAGTTCCTGAAGGATTCCCTGACACAGCTGTTTAACGGCAATATTCATAATGTGGGCTTGCCAGCGCAAATACGGGCCATTATCTCCAACGAATACGGCAACAGTTTCCCCGATTTCACGGAAATCTGCGGTAAACTCAACATGACGCCGCAAACCCTGCGCCGGCGGCTGAAAGAGGCCAATACCAGCTACCAGGAGATCAAGGATTCCATTCGCAAGGATGCCTCGGTCTACTACCTGTCCAAGCCGGATCTGAGCATTGATGAAATTGCCCTGTTGATGGGCTTCAGCGAGGCCAGCTCTTTCCACCGTGCTTTCAAGAAGTGGACGGGCAAGACCCCATCCAGCTTCCGCAAGGAGCACTTCGGCGTCAGTCAGTAATTTGTGCCGACCCGTTAATTCAGGACCTGCAATGACAGTGCAAGACGCCAATACGGCGCGCCTGCTGGTGACCTGTCCGGACAAGCCGGGCATCATCAGCGCCGTCAGTACCTTTCTGTTCAATCACGGTGCCAACATCACCGATTTCGACCAGCATTCCAGCGATGCCCGTGGCGGCACCTTCTTTCTGCGGCTGGAATTCCAGACGCCGGAGCTGGACTGCTCCCGGGAGGCCCTGCGTAACAACTTCGCCAGCCGTGTTGCCGAACCCTATGGCATGCAGTGGCAAATCAGCTATGCCAGCGAGAAAAAGCGCATGGCGGTGATGGTGTCACGCCATGACCACGTGATCATGGACCTGTTGTGGCGTACCTCCCGGGGCGATTTGCCGGCCACCATTCCCATGGTGATCAGCAACCATGAAGACCTGCGCGGCGAAGTGGAGCGCTTTGGTATTGAGTATCACCATATTCCTGTCAGTGGCGACAACAAGGCCGAGGCGGAAGCCAAGGCATTGGCGCTGCTCGAGGGCCAGGTGGATGTGATCGTGCTGGCACGCTACATGCAGATATTGAGCAGCGATTTCGTTTCCCATCACCCGCACCGCATTATCAATATCCACCATTCTTTCCTGCCGGCCTTTGTGGGGGCCAATCCCTATCAGCAGGCACACGATCGGGGCGTCAAACTGATTGGTGCCACCAGCCATTATGTGACCGAAGATCTGGATCAGGGGCCGATCATCGAGCAGAACGTGCAGCGGGTAAGCCATCGCCATTCCGCCGAGGAGCTCAAATCGCTGGGGCAGGATGTGGAGCGTCAGGTGATGCTGCGAGCGGTCCGTTGGCACCTGGAAGACCGTGTGATCGTGGATGGCAACAAGACCGTGGTGTTTGTGAAGTAGCAGCAGACGATTGTCTGCTGTGGGATGAAAAGGCGTAGCGCGGTTGGAGCCTTGCAAACGAAGGCTCCAACCGCGTTTTCGAATCAGTTGGAAAAACGCAGCCCGACACCAAAGGTGCCATAGTTTTCGGATTCCAATTGCGTTTGGCGGTAATCCGCGGTGACGGACAGCTTGTCCAGAACCGGGATGGCCAGGCCTACGCCGAGATAAGGGGCGATACCACTTTGGCTGTCGTTGCTTGGGGCTTCCCTCAGCGTCACCAGGGAGTCGCCATTATTATCCAGCAGGATGCGCTGTTGGCGATTCTCCAGCTCGAAATCGTAGATATAGGCGCCGCCTTTCAAGTACACCCAACGCTTGGTCTGCCACAGGAGCCCTACAGTGAAGCCATTGATCTCCAGCGAGTCTTCTTCCTTAATGCGGACATTGCTGGCACCAGCCTGCACTTCCGACAACGTCGGCGTCCTTACGAATTCGCTGTCGATGGAATCTTTGCTCTGACGCAGGAAGCCCGCCTCCAGTCCCAGCCGAGAGTCTCCACCGATATCAACGCTGTTGAGCCACATGCCCAGACGAATATCCAGGCCGTCGGTGGTATCAAAGCCGTAGGGCGCCAGGTCGGCGCGCAGCATCTGCGCCTCGGCGTAGAAATCCACATCCGGTGGCGCCAGTTCCTCTTCAGCGTGTACAAAGGGGGAGAGCAGGGCAGCGCCAAGGCCCAGGGTCAGCGGCAATATTGTTTTCATTATTGATCCAGCCGTTGTGATAAGGACAATGTGCCACATTGTAACCACCGCGAGACCGACATGCACAGTGACTTGCAGCACGCCCATGATGAAACCCTGCTGGGGTTGTGCCGACCCGGCTTCGAGAACGACCTGGCTGCGGAGCTGAATTACCATGCGGCTGAGCAGATGGTCGGCGGTTATCCCCGTACCACCCCGGACAGCGGCTATGTGCTCTGGCACAGCCAGCAGGGCTCCATGGCTCCACTGCTGCAGAGTGGGCTGATTTTTGCCCGCAGTCTGAGCCTGGCCGAGGGGCAGTTTGTGAATATCGGCGATGACAGGATCGCCGAACTGTGGCCATTACTGAAACAGGCCGCGCCTTTCCGTGAAGTGTTTCTGGAGCACCCTGACACCAACGACGGCCGGGAAATGCAGCGGTTTCTGCGTGGCTTTCGCAAGGCGCTGGAACCTCGCCTGAAAAAAGCCGGCCTGTTGAAAGCCAATGCCCGGCAACGGGTACATCTGTTCTTTAGTGATTCCCACAATGGCTGGGTGACCAGCAGCCCGACGTCGGTGCCGCTTGCCGAAGGCGGGGTGCGGCGGCTGAAACTGCCGGCCGAAGCGCCCAGCCGATCTGCCCTCAAGGTGGAAGAGGCGTTACTGCGCTTTTTCGGTAGCACCGACAGCCTCACTGCGAAAACGGCTGTGGATCTGGGTGCCGCGCCGGGAGGCTGGAGCTGGCAACTGGCCAGGCGCGGTATCAAGGTTCAGGCAGTGGATCACGGCAAACTCGATGGGCGTCTGCTGGATGAATACCCGGTAGAGCATATTCATGGTGATGCCTTTACCTGGCGGCCCCGCAGCAGTGTGGACCTGGTGGTCTGCGATGTGGTGGACAAGCCGGCACGTACCCTGCAGCAGATGGAAAAGTGGCTTACCCAGGGCTGGTCGCGGGCTGCCCTGTTCAATCTCAAGCTGCCCATGAAGCGCCGGTTCCAGGAAGCCTGGCAATTGCTGGAAAAGCTGACCGCTGCCATGGAACGTCATGAGCATCTGGGTGTACCCGAGATCAAGGCTGCCCAGCTCTATTATGATCGTGAGGAAATCACCGTCTGGGCCGCCTTCCACCGGGATTACTGATCATGTCAGCCCCCCGTGCCACCCCGGCACTCTTTGTCACTCTGGGCATGCTCTACTTTGCCCAGGGCCTGCCCGCCGGGTTGTTGGGCAAGTCCATGCCGGCCCTGGCCAGGGACGCAGGCCTGTCGCCGGAATGGATTGGCCTGCTGGCGTTGCCGGCGCTGCCCTGGGCACTGAAGTTTCTCTGGGCGCCCTGGGTGGACCGCTGGGGCAGCGGCAAGCCCAATCACCGCAAGCGCTGGATTCTTGCCTGCGTGTTTGCGGTAATGCTGGTGCTGGCAGTCACCGCCCTGTTTCCCCGCGAATGGTTGTTCGGGCCCGGCTTTGCGTTGCTGGTGGTGTTACTTTTCCTGCTCAACCTGTTCAGCGCCACCCAGGATATCGCCACTGACGGCCTGGCCACGCGCTTGCTGACACCGGACCTGCGTGGGTTAGGTAACAGTATTCAGGTGAATGGCTACAAGATTGGCATGATTCTCGGCAGTGGTGCCCTGTTGATCATGGTCGGTCACTGGGGCTGGCAGGGTACTCTGGCCAGCCTGATGCTTGCCCTGTTGCTGGTGGCGCTGGTTGTCTGGCGGTTTCATGAGCCATCGGAGCAGATCCGGCCCCGCCGACCGGTGACGTTACGCTGGTGGCGCCGGCAATTGACCCTGTTCTGGTGGCGCCCGGGGATGGCCGTTTGGTTGATCATTCTGCTGGGCTACAAGGTCGGTGATGGTTTTGGTACCCGTATGATCAAACCCTTTCTGGTGGACCGGCAATGGACGCTGGAAGCCATCGGTCGTCTGGATCTGGTGTCATCCCTGGTGGGGCTGGCCGGGGCGGCGCTGGCCGGGGTGCTGATGATGCGCCTGTCGCGCAAACTGGCCCTGTTCGGGTTTGCCGGGTTGCAGGCCCTGTCTTTTTTGGGTTGGTGGGCGGTGGCCAGCAGCCCGGCGGATCACTGGATCTGGCCGGTGGCGCTCTTCGAGCAGTTCGCCGATGGCCTTTCCACCGTGGCCCTGTTTGTGTTGATGATGGACTACTGCCGCAGTGGCCATGAGGGCAGTGACTACACCATGCAGGCGTCCGTGCAGTTGTTTGCGGTGGGGGCCTTTACCCTGGCCAGCGGCTTCAGTGCGGCCTGGCTGGGATATGCTGGCCATTTCCTGCTGGCTGCGATTCTCTGCACAGCCGTTATAATGGCCGCCTTTTTCTGGCAAGCGCCCCTTGTTGGCAACGCAAAAAAGGTAACTCCATGAGCCACGACGCCCAACACCACCTCGACGCCACCGGTCTGCTGTGTCCGGAACCGGTAATGATGCTGCACAACAAGGTGCGTGACATGGACCCCGGCGAGGTTCTGGAAGTGCGTGCCACGGACCCGTCCACCGAACGGGACATTCCCAAGTTCTGTCAGTTTCTTGGCCACACCCTGCTGGGGCAGGAGCAGGAGGGGGAGCTGTTTGTGTATTGGATAAAGAAGAAGCAGTGAACAGTTAATAGTTAACAGTGAATAGTTGCGCGCCCAAGCGCATTGAAAGTTGAACGCAAAGAGGCCGCGCTCAAGCCATGGGCGGGGCCTCCTGTGTTGTGGATTCTCTCACGGATCAATCCGCGTAGCTGTTCACTATTCACTGTTAACTATTAACTGCCTTTCAACTCCTTGCCAGCATTGCCACCGCCGCCAGGGCCTCCGGATCCCTTTCCTTGAGTTTGTTGGCGATGCCGTGTTGGAAAAAATAGCGGAAGTCCGGGAGTTGCTGGGCCTGGATCAGACACTTGGCGCCTGGCAGGACCGGGGTTTCCACCAAGCCATTTTCCTCCGCCACCATGGCAGCCAGATTCCCGTCGGCGGACAGTTGCCAGCTCACCACTTCCATCAGGCTGATGGTGTGGAAGTCATCCTCGGAAAATACCGCGTGGGTGCCGATGGTATCGGGGATTTCCTGAATCGTCTGGTGGCCGGGCTGGGGCTTGCCGAAGAAGCTGATGGCCGCATCCAGTTCCTGCACCTTGTGTGCCGGGGCATCAATAAACAGGTAATCGCTTTCCGGCAGGCGGTAACCTTCCCAGCGACCGTTCAACGGATCAGCCAGGGCCATGGCGGTCACCGGCTCTTTCAGCCAGGGAACCATGGCCACAGTGTCGCCATTGGCGAGACGGGCCCAGGCCAGAATTTTCAGCGAGAAGAGTTTATCCGGGTGATGATCATTGGCGTACAACAGCTCGATGCCATCGTATTCCGGGGAGAGACGCAAAATGGGGGGCTGTGCCGCTTTGCGGCGTGGAGAGAAAGGAACCACATTGTTCCCGCCAGGGTGTTGCCGGTGAGCCTGAGTCATGGGCACCTCCCGGTACAAGTCCTTGGCGCCGCCAGCCCGACACACAGTGTTCGTTCTGCACGGCCCGTTAATTCACGTTAGCCTGTACGGGCCGGCCATGCAAGCCGCTGCAGATAACCGGCTTATCGTGGAATTCTTCTTCAGGAGGCGAGTGTGCAGTGTGAGTATTATTTTGCCTATGGCTCGAACATGAATCCGTCCCGCATGGCGGTGCGGGGGATGCAGTATCGGGATTCCATGGCGGCGCGGCTGGAAGGGTGGGCGCTGGCCTTCAACAAGCGAGCCCACGGTCTGCAGGGTATTGCCTACGCCAACATCGTGCCGACGGATGGGATCGTGGAAGGGGTGTTGTACCGCTTGCGCGATCACCAGGAAATCGAGCGAATGGATACCTATGAGGGCCACCCGGTGCGTTACCGGCGTGAATGCCTGCCGGTGCAGACCGGCGCCGGTGAAGTGCTCACCTGGGTTTATATTGCCAACGCCGACTGGCAGGCGGAAAACCTGAAACCGGAGCGCTGGTACCTCAACCATTTGCTGAGCGGGCGGCCCTGGTTGAGCGACAGCTATTATCGACGTTTATTGCAGGTCCCGGTCTTTGAACCCTGACAACCAAGGATTAACGTGCAAAACCTGAATGCTCAGGTTTCCTGCCCCGAGACTGTGTTCGCGTCTCGTAGGGTGCACTGAGCCTAGGGCGAACTGCACCATTCAGACGCCGGATAGGTGCAGTTCGCCTTAGGCTCAGTGCACCCTACGGAGATGTCGGAGGTAAAACGTCAGTGGGCGGTGACAAGGCCTGCCGCATCCGCCAGCGCAGCCGCCATCCCAGCAGAATCGCCGCCACGGTCAGGCCCGCCACCAGTCCGATCCAGAACCCTGCCGGCCCCATGGGTTCGCCGAACCAGTGGGTCAGGCCCAGGCCGAACCCCAGTGGCAGGCCCACACCCCAGTAAGCGAACAGGGTCATGATCATTGGCCAGGCGGTGTCTTCAAAGCCGCGCAGGCAGCCGTTGGCACATACCTGCAGGGCATCGGATACCTGGTACAACGCCGCGAACAGCAACAGATAGGTGGCCAGCTCAATGACGTCCCGGTTGTTGGTATAGATATGGGGGATCCAGCCTCTTGCCAGGACCAGCGCCGCTGCCGCTGTCACGCCCACCACGGTGGTGATACAGAGTGCCACCTGCACCGCATGTCGCAGCCCCTGCTCGTCGTGGCGTCCCCTGGCATGGCCCACTCGCACGGAGGCCGCCAGGGAAAAGCTGAGCGGTACCATGAAAATCAGCGAGGTGAAATTCAGGGCGATCTGGTGGCTGGCCACGATCTGGGCGCCCAGGCTGCCAATCAGCAGGGCAATCACGGCAAAGATGCTGACCTCGAAAAAGATCGATAAGCCCACCGGCAGTCCCAGACGCAACATGTACCCCAGACTGGCCATCTCAACGTGGCGCCGGCGCAGATTCAGCGGAGCATGCTGGTACACCGGGTGGCGGTGGGTATAAAACAGCATCATCAGTGCCATGGACCACATCACCAGGGAGGTAGCCCAGCCACAGCCCACGCCGCCCATGGCGGGAAAGCCCAGCTTGCCGTAGATCAGCACATAGTTGCTGGGAATATTGATCAGCAGGCCGATCACACTGAACAGCAACACCGGCCGAGTGTGATTCATGGATTCCGTGTAGCTGCGCATGGCCAGCATCAGGGCGGCACCGGGCATGCCCCAGCTGAGCGCATCCAGATAGCCACTGACCAGCGGGCGAATGGCCGGGTCCACGTCCATCCACACCAACACCGGTGCGATGCTGCGCAGGATCATGGCACAGAGCACCCCCAGCCCCAGGCCCAGCCAGATGCCCTGCTGGGCGAGCGGGTTGATGCGATGGTAAGCTTCGCCGCCGAGATGGCGGGACAGAATCGGCGTGGCACTCATCAGCACGCCGGTCATGAACAGAAACAGGGGCACCCAGATGCTGGCACCCACCGCCACTGCCGCCAGATCATTGGCACTGACCCGACCGGCCATCATGGTATCCACGAAGCCATTGGCGGTCTGGGCCAACTGGCCGCCGAGAATGGGCAGGGCAAGGGTGAGCTGGGCGACGAGCTCCTGACGACGGGATGACATAGGCGCGACGAATCTTATGGGTGATCTTGGCGGTAAACCACAGGGCCAAACAAAGGCGGCTACCATACCGCAAAGCGCTGTTCGGGGGCACCGTAGCGAGGACCTGGACAGACTGTTTAGGGCCACTTTTTTTCATTCCCACACCACCGTGCTGGAAGGCGGCGCGGACGAACCCGTGTATCGTCCGGGCAATCCCCATCGTATCTGCTATACCCGTGACTATTTTCGCAGCGCCCTGCACGAAATCGCCCACTGGTGCGTGGCAGGTCCGGCGCGCCGTCAGCAGGAAGATTATGGCTACTGGTATGCCCCGGATGGCCGCAATGCGGAGCAGCAGGCAGAGTTCACCCGGGTAGAAGTGTTGCCCCAGGCCTATGAGGCGCTTTTCTGTGCGGCCTGCGGGCATCCGTTTCGGGTGTCACTGGATAACCTGGATGGGGAGGCGGGGGATGAAAGGGACTTTGCAATGAAGGTGCATGATAAGGCGCTTTCCTTACTGGATAACGGCCTTTCTGAACGTCCCCGGCACTGGTGTCAGACCCTGGCAGATTTCTACGGTCGGACGTCTATTTCCCTGGAGGAGGGGCTTGGCGAGGTTTTTGATTGCCCTTGATCAGTGGACTGGAGCGTTTCAGTTAACAGTGAATAGTGAACAGTTAACAGCGACGCGACCGGGCTTTTCTGGTGCTGCAACGGAAGAGGCCGCGCTCATGATGTAAACCAGTTTCGAGTACCGAGAAGCGAGTTCCGAAAAGCCGCCAACCGTATTGTGTTGTGCCTTTCGAAACTCGCTTCTCGTACCTCGCAACTGTTTTGATCGCGCCGCCAGCGACGCTCCTACGGCGGGGCGGGGTTGGATCTATAAACGTCCGCTGCGTTTCAGCATCAGGTAAAGGTTGTTGAGCTGCGCCGGCATGTGCTGCGGGGTGGTTGCCGTGACCAGGGCGCCGGCGTGACGCAGGCGGGTGTGCAGGTCATGGCGGGCCTGTTGTTCCTGGGCGTCGGCGCACACTTGCAGGGCCTGATCAAAATCGTTGCCCACCGGTTGCCGTGACAGTTGTTCCTGTTCCGGCAGCAGCATGTCGGCAATCAACACCAGATGGTGGCGACGCAGCAGCGACACGGCGCTTATCAAGTCATCCAGATCTTCCTGCTGCAGGCGGGTAACCAGAACCACCAGGGCTCGCCGGCGGCTGCGGCGGACCAGTTGCCGGGCGGCCAGGCTGAAGTCGCTGGCATGCTGGCTGGGGTGCAGATCGTAGAGTCCGTTGAGCAGGTGGTTGATGCCCTGCTGGCCCTGCACCGGCGGTAGCCAGCGTGGCCGGTCGCCGGAGAACAGCATGGCACCGGCCTTGTCCTTTTGCTTTAGCGCGCTCCAGGCCAGCAGCAGGGCGGCATTAAGGGCGTGATCGAAACCGGTCAGTGAGCCCACCGGCATGCCCAGACGGCGGCCGCCATCCAGCATTATCAGCACCTGTTGATTCTGTTCATCCTGGTATTCCCGGCTGATCAGGCTGCGCCGTCGGGCGGTGGCCTTCCAGTCGATTTGCCGCAGGCTGTCACCCGGGTGGTATTCGCGTAGCTGGTGAAACTCCATGCCTTCGCCGCGGCGTGGTTGCAGGCGGGTGCCGGTGAGCAGGTGGGCATGGCTGGCATCCAGTCCGCTGTGGCTGAGCCGGGAAAAGTCCGGGTAAACCGGCACGGTGCAGGCGGCGTCGCACACCTTGCGTACCTGCCACAGCTTCAGGCGGCTGGGGAACCAGAACACCAGATCGCCGAACTGTACCGGGCCGCGGCGGCTGGGCCGGTAATGATAGGTCAGCTCGGTCAGTTCTTCTTTTGCGCGCGGCAGGGTGGCCGGCAGGCCGGTGTGGGGATCATCGCCGGGGTGCTGGTCGGCCAGCTCCACGCTGTCTGGCAGGCTTGCCGAGGAAACCCGGACTCGTACCGGGTGCGGCTGTTGCACCGACAAAGCGGTAGGCAGCTCCCGGTGCGCCTGCGGGGCGGGCAGGCGGCGGGCGTGCCACAGATCCAGCAGCGCAATCACCAGAGCCAGGCCGCCCAGGGCCCACCACAGGGCCACGGCCAGCATGCCGGGAATGACCAGCAACGGCAGGGCCAGTAGCGCCCACAGGCCGGCGAGCAGAAGAAGACGCGGCGCCGGCTTCATTGCTTCGGCGCTTCCACCTGTTCCAGCAGTCGACCCAGGGCGGTTTCCGGAGTCTGGCCTTCGATTTCCGCATCGGCGCTGAGCTGGATACGGTGCCGCAGTACCGGGCGGGCCACCTGCTGTACATCGTCCGGGGTGACGAAGTCGCGGCCCTCGAACAGGGCCTGCACCCGGCTGGCCCGGGCCAGGGCGATGCTGGCGCGGGGGCTGGCGCCGTGACTCAAACCGCTGAAGTCCCGGGTGGCGCGAACGATGCGCAGGGCATAGTCGAGCACCTCGTCATCAATCAGCACGCTGTCGCTCAGGGTCTTCATGGCTTTCAGACCGGCGGCATCGGTGACGGGGGTCAGGCTTTCCACATCCAGGCTGGCGCGGATGGTGCCGTCCAGCACCATGTTCACCAGGCGGGTTTCGTCCGCATGATCCGGGTAGTCGATCAGCACCTTGAACAGGAAGCGATCCAGTTCCGCTTCCGGCAGCGGGTAGGTGCCTTCCTGGTCCAGCGGGTTTTGGGTGGCCAGCACCATGTAGGGCTCATTCAGGGTGAACGCCTTGCCCTCGATGGTGATCTGCCGCTCCTGCATGACTTCCAGAAGCGCCGCCTGCGTCTTGGCCGGTGCCCGGTTGATTTCATCGGCCAGCAGCAGCTGCGTGAAGGCAGGGCCGCGTCGAATGCGGAATTGCTCGCTTTTCTGGTCGTACATGGCATGGCCGGTCACGTCCGTGGGCATCAGGTCCGGGGTGAACTGGATACGGTTGAAGTCCAGTTCCAGCACCTTGCCCAGGCTGCGCACCAGCAGGGTTTTGCCGAGCCCGGGCACCCCTTCAATCAGCACATGGCCACCGGATACCAGGGCAATCAGCACTTCACGAACCACCTGACGCTGACCGATCAGCACCTGATTGAGATGGTGTTCAATATCCTGGGCCAGGCGGGTGGCGTCGGCCAGGGTGGTGGGCTGTGTCATGTTTCACTCCTCAGTGCTTGCAGCAGGGCCACCTGCTGGGTGAGCTGGTCGCGGTTTGCCGGTGGCTGTGTCAGTGCATGGTCCAGTTGTGCCACGGTGACCTTCAGATGCGCGGCGGCGCGTTCCAGGGCCTGCTGGCGCTGGTGATGGTAACGGTTGAGTCGGGCTTGTGCCTGCTGGCGCAAGGCGGTGAGCAGGGTGTCCTGCTGTTCGGTGCGCCACTGGAAATAACCACTGGCGTGCAGATGTTGCAGGTAATCCCGATGGTTGTCTTCGGCCACGGGCTGAATCGGGCCGCGGCGGGGAATCCGTGACCACAACCACAGGCCTAGCAGCAACAGCAAGGCGGTTCCCAGTTCCGGGGCGCGAAGCCATAACCATTGCAGTAGGGGGGGCATGGCCACGGAGCGTACGAACCACACCGGCTGATCGCCGGTGAGCCAGGCCAGCAGCCAGGCATGGTCGAAATAATGCAGATTCTGGTTATTCCACAGTCCCAGGTCGGTGAGCACGGTGATCTGGCCGTCGCCCAGGGATAACTGGACCAGTTGGCTGCCGTAATCATTGTCCGCATAGGCGGTGACCTCCACCGGCCACTCGGGAAGAAACTCTTGCGGGCTGTCTTCCTCGTTCCAGCTGTCGTGCCAGAGCACGTGTTGGCTGTGTAACTGGATACGTCGGGAGGGCTGATCGTCACCGGCATGCAGCAGCAGCGGGTCCGGTTGTGGGGGCGCCTCGCAGGCCAGTGCTTCACAGGTTTCCCGCAGTTCCTCGTTATCGGTCAGCAGGCAGTATTGCAGGGGATTACCGGCAAAGGCCGGTAGCGCATCCAGCAATTCGAAAAACGGGTCCAGCGCTTCGTCGACGGTTTCCTGTTCACTTTTCCAGACCGTGATTCCCAGGCTGAAGAGGTGGGGGTCGTTGTCCTGCCACTCCCTCTCGGTGGCGGTATCTTCATCCCGGGATTTTGGCAATGGGCGTGCTTCGACGATCAGTTCACCGCCAGCTTCCACCCATTGCAACAGTGAGCGGACCTGACCGGTATTGAGCAAGCCGCGCTGTTTGTCGATGATCAGGGTGGTGTCTTCTTCCGGCAACGGGAACAGGGCTGCGGCACTCAGTATGCGTGTGCTTGGCTGGCCTCGCTGTGTCAGCCAGTCCTGGGCAGCGCTGTAGGGATTGCGTTGAATGGCGCTGTCCGGCGCCGCTCTCTGGATCACGGTGACCGGCTCGGTCAGTGCGTAATAAGCGATTGTAAGCGCCACTACGAGCAGGGCGCCAAGCCAGGGAAGCTTTTTACGCATTGGCGGCCTCCTCTGCGCTGATTTGCTCCCAGTCAGCCAGCAGGGTGCGCACCGTCTCGGCGTCCACCGGACGATGGGCCCAGGCCGTGCTGATCCAGGCCTGGATCAGGCGTTGCAGATAGAGAATCGGCAAGGGTTCACCATGGGCGGCCTGAAGGTTGCGCAGGCATTGCTGTTCGGTGCTGCCGGCGGCCAGTGACACCGGATAGCGGCGCAGCAGCTCGGCCAGGGCACTGCGCAACATCAGCGACAGGGCCAGGCGAATGTCGTTGGCACCGAGCGCTTGTTCCGTGGCGTCGCGCAGGTTCTTCGGCAGGCTCTGGCGGCGAATATCCATGCCGGCCACATGGGTAGGAATCACCGGGGTGCTATCCCGATTGCGGCTCCCCAGCCCCAGCTGATCCATGACCTTGATCAGCAGCCAGATCGCCAGCCCGGCGAAGACACCCCAGAACAGTATCCATAGCACCGCATCTGGGATATCAAAGGGGCTGTCGGAGAGTTCCTGTTGCTCATCATCGTCCAGGTTATCGAAGAAGTGTTTCCAGAATTTTTCCAGCCAGCTATCGCTGTCGTCGTCTCGATCTTTCCATTGCCGTTCGGTGCGTTCTTCGAAGGGCATGTAGTCCGGGCCGGCCAGTAGTTCGATGACCTGCTGTTGCTCTTCATTATTGCGGGGGGAAGGTTGTGCCGTTACCGGTTCTGGCAAGGGCAGCAACAGGGCCAGCAGCATTAGCAGGGTGGCACCGGTGCGGCTTGCCCGGTGGCGGCCCAACCGGGTCAGGCCCAGTTGCAGGTCCCAGCCTTCCAGCCAGGTGCGCTTGTTCAGATAGAGGGCAAAGCCACAGGCCACATAGAGTGGTTCGGTGACACACATGACCAGGTACAGAGTAGCGCTGGCAATGGCCATCTGCAGGGCACCCTGATCGTAGAACCAGTCACTCCATTCCAGGCTGAATTGCCAGGGCACCAGGGTGTAAAGCAGTACCATCAGCCCCATGGCCATGAACTGCTCCAGATGCAGCACCACGATGGTCATGATGCCGGCCCGGTTGGAGGGGTAGCTGTTCAGTGTCCGCAAACGCTGGCTGAGTTGTTCTCCCTTGGCGCCCTCCAGTTGCCAGACGCAGGTGTTGAAACTGCGTGCCGGGCTGAAACGGCGCCAGGTGAGCTGGCTGGCCAGGCCGGGCAGGGCGTACTGGCGCCAACGCTGGAACAGTTGCTTGAGCGTGAGGGTTTCCGCAAACAGGGCATGGCTGTACCAGGCCAGCACCGGTCGCTCCCAGAGGGGTTTGAGCCACCAGAACAGGAACAGCGGCCACAGGGTTTCTGCCAGCAGCGACCAGCCAAGCATTAGTCCGAAAGGGACCAGCGTGAATGCCAACCATACCCATAGCACGGGGGCGGCCCATTGCCGATACAGTTTTGTGCCCAGGTCCACCGCCTGCCAGGGGCTACGTGGTGCCAGGCGGGCGCTAGCTTTCTCGAGTTCCATTACGTCCCCCGAAGAAAAGATAGAGATAAAGCAGAGCCCAGCAGGCCGCACCGACGCTGTATTTTATGGTGGCGTCGAAGTCTCTGGGCGACCAGAACGCCTCGATGAAAGCGGCCAGCAGCAACAGAGCGAAGACCCCGTACATGGTCGGCAAGGCATCCCGTGCTGCCAGGCGCAGGGCATCCAGCCGTGACCATTGTCCCGGTGCAATAATCGACCAGCCCAGTCGCAAGCCGGCGCCGCCGGCCAGCACGATGGCGGTGAGTTCCGGGGCCCCATGGGCGATGACGAAGGTAAAGAAGGCCTCATGGCCGCCGGTGTTGATCAGGTGGCCGGCGATGGCGCCAAAGAAACTGCCGTTGAACAGCATGACAAAGATGGCACCCACGCCCAGCAGCAGACCGCCGGCAAAGGTACGAAAGGCAATGCCGATGTTGTTCTTGATGTAGTAACCGAACATCAGCACATCATCCTCGCCCTCTCGCCCGGCATGGATGTCGCTGCTGCCCGAATCCTCCGGCTGATACATGAGCTCCAGATCCGAGAGCATGGCTTCGTCTACTACGGTGTAGATCATCTCCGGTTGCTGCTGCACCAGAATCCAGGCGAGGGCGATGGACAGAACGAAGCTGAGGGCGCTGACCAGGTGCCACTTCCATTGCCGTCGCACGGCGGCGGGAAAGCCATGGGCAAAGAATGCGCCAATACGATCCGCCAGGGGCGGGTTGTAGCGGTACAGCTGGCGGTGGGCGCGCAGCACCAGATTGTTCAGGTATTGCTGAAGTTCCAGACTGTAGGCGCGCTCCCGGGCCAGCGCCAGTTGATGGCACAGCTGGCGGTAATCCGCCACGAAGCGGTCCAGTGGCAGGCGTTTCTTGCGCGACACCCGCAGCGCTTCCAGTTGCTCCAATTGCTGTTCCAGCGACTCCCATAGAGGTCGGTACTGTTGTTCGAAGCGAGCCTGTTTCACCGTGCCCCCTCAAGCAAGTAACGGGTTACGGCTCGCAGGCGTTGCAATGCCTGGGACGGGTTCAGTTCCGGGAAAGCCAGTTGCGCCAACTCCTGCTGGCGGGCTTCGGAGAATTGATCCTGGCGTTCGTGGAAGGCCAGCAGAGCCAGCTGGTCCTGGGCGCTGAGTGGCCAGTCCGGCGGATTGGCCGGGCCGCTGTGTTGCTTGCGGGTGGTCCCGGTTTGCTCGATATGGACGACCAGGGTGTTGGCCGCCATGTCCCCCAGGCGCTGATAGCGCGGACTGATCAGGGTGGTGATAAAACCGAGCAGATAAAATAGCGGGAAAGCATCTGCAGTGCGCAGCAGATTCCGGATCAGACTGCCGTTAAAACTGAGTGGACTCCCGTTGGCGTGGACCACGGCAATGCCCATGGCTTTCTTGCCCGGGGTCTGGCCATGACGCAACGCCTCGAACAGGGTGGGGTAAAACCATTCCAGGGCAAAGCCGATAATCAGCAGCAGGCCAATGCCCATTTTGCCAAGCATGCCCAGCACAAACGCCAGGACCGCGAAAATCAGCAAACGAAGGAGGAGGTCGATACCGTAGGCCATGGCCCGGGTTACCGGGCCCGCCAGGGACAGGCTGAGCATGGCCCCTTCCGGTGTCTCCACCTCATACCGTTCGTCAATCAGCATTTTGCCCCTGGCGAATCTGCAGGGCAGAGAATACAAACAGCATCACCGTCAGCGAGGTCTTGGCGATGGCCAGGGTGCGCACCGGCGGCGGATCCAGTAGCTGGACAGCATAGCCGCAGAAATAGAACAGCAGAATAAAGCACAACCAGGTGGCCTGGCGCTTGTTGCCACTGATCACGGCCGGCAGCATCAGCACCAGCGGCGCGTAGAGAATCGCCGCAAAGATGATGCTGGAAAGAGGATGGACATCCGGCGGCGCCAGGCTGAACAGCCCGGTGATGCCCACAAACAGCAAGAGTGCGTAGCTGATACGCAGAAGCAGAAGATTCATTGTCAGGCCTTGAGTTGGCGGGCCAGGGTCGCCAGGCGTTTGCCCAGCGCCCGTGCCAGGGAGATTTCATGATCGGTCAGCGACGGGTCCGCATCGATACCGGCAACGTGGGTAGGACCGTAGGGAGTGCCGCCACTGCGGGTATCCAGCAGCGCCTGTTCGGAATAGGGCACCCCGGTTATGACCATGCCGTGATGCAGCAGCGGGGTCATCATGGATAGCAGGGTACTTTCCTGGCCACCATGCAGACTACTGGTGGAACTGAATACGCCGGCGGGTTTGCCGATCAGGGTGCCTTTCATCCACAGATCGCTGGTCTGGTCGACAAAGTATTTCAAGGGTGCCGCCATATTGCCGAAGCGGGTGGGGGATCCCAGCGCCAGACCACTGCATCCGGCCAGGTCATCCAGGCTGGCGTAGGGAGCCCCCTGTTCGGGTACGGCGGGTTCACTGGCTTCACTGTTGGCGGAGACTGCCGGTACCGTGCGCAGTCGCGCCTCCATGCCGGTGCTTTCGATACCACGGGCAACCTGTTGCGCCAGGTTGGCTACGCTGCCGTTGCGGCTGTAGTAAAGCACCAATACATAATCCGTCATGATGGTGTCAGTCCAGCAGGTTAAGGGCGTTTTCCGGGGGACGCCCCAGTACCGCCTTGTTGCCCCGTACCAGGATGGGACGCTCAATCAGTTTCGGGTACTGCACCATGGCAGCAATGACCTCATCGTCGTTGCTTTCCGCGGACAAGCCGGCCGTTTTATAGTCGGCTTCCTTGTTACGCACCAGATCATGGGCGCTGGGTAAGCCGAGTTTCTTGACCAGAGTTTTCAACGTGGCGGCGTCCGGGGTGTCGTCCAGATACTTTACGATAGTGGGCTGGATGCCGTTGTCTTCCAGCAATGCCAGCGTCTGGCGGGATTTCGAGCAGCGTGGATTATGGAAGAGGGTGTAGTCCGTCATGAGTTTTGCATATTCTGTGGATGAGGGTGTCATTGTAAGGCGCTTGAATCCGCTGGCAAGGAGAGGATGCCGATAGCATGGAAACTGATGAAGAGGTCATTCCGGTCCGCGCCAGGCTGGATTCCATTCGTGCCTTTTTTGCCTTGCTGGTGCGTCAGTTCAAGGAAGATGGCTGTCGGGAAAGCGCTGCCGCACTGACTTACACGACGCTCTTTGCCATCGTGCCGGTGATGACCGTGAGCTTTTCGGTACTGGCCTCGGTGCCTGCACTGAAGGGCAAGGGGATTCAGCTCCAGCAATGGGCGTTTGAATACTTTGTGCCGTCGGCGGGCAATATGCTGTTGGAGCACCTGCAGTCGTTTGCCCGCCAGGCCACCAATCTGACCGGCCCGGGGGTGATTATTCTGATCATCACCTCGGTATTGATGCTGCGGACCATCGAACAGACCGTGAATCGAATCTGGAAGGTGCGCACTGCCCGTAAGGGGCTTACCAGTCTGATGATGTACTGGGCGGTGTTGTCACTGGGGCCGATCTGTCTGGGTGCGGGGCTGGCGATCTCGTCCTATCTCACCTCCCAGGCTATTTTCAGTGACACCGTGCACTATCTGGGTGGGGTCAGGCTGTGGTTGTCGTTGCTGCCTTTCCTCTTCACCACGGCCATGCTGACGTTGCTATACACGGTGGTTCCCAACACCAATGTCCCTTTGCGTCAGGGCATGCTGGGTGCGGCCTCTGCAGCATTGCTGTTTGAACTGGCAAAAAGCGGTTTTGCCTTTTTTATCCGCCAGGCCCCCAGCTATGAAGTGGTGTACGGGGCGTTTGCGGCGGTGCCGCTGTTTCTTCTGTGGGTGTACATTTCCTGGATCATTGTGCTCGGTGGCGCGGAGCTGGTTCGGGCCCTGGTGGTATTCCAGGAGCATCGACGTCGGGTGCCGAGAATGCATGCGCTGATGCGTTTACTGCATGCTTTCTGGCTACGTCAGCAACAGGGCAAGGTGCTGCGCAGCAAGGAAGTGCGTCAGGTGATGCGCGATTGCGGAGTCAGTCAGTGGGATGAGTTTCGCAACTTATTGATGGACGCCAAGCTGATACGGCGCACGGACGAGGGCGGTTATATGCTATCCCGGGATCTGCGCAACCTGACACTGGGACAGCTGGTAGCTATGCTGCCGTGGCCGGCCCATACCCAGCTTCGGGTGCGCCTGGGCAATGATGAATCCGCCTGGGAGCAGGTATTGAAGGAAAAGATGGATCAGGCCCGTGACGGTATGATGGCGCCGCTGGATATGCCGCTGGATACACTCTTTCACCGTCGTGACAGTATTACCGACGAGGAGATTGGGGAGAGCAATGATGGCGATCACTAAACATGTACTGGTGAGCGGCAGGGTTCAAGGGGTAGGCTACCGGGCCTGGACCCAACACCAAGCCAGCCTGCGAGATCTTGCCGGTTGGGTACGTAATTGTGATGACGGTCGTGTGGAAGCCATCCTGCACGGCCCGCCGGATGCGGTATCGGCGATGCTGGACGCTATGCGCCAGGGGCCGGCCATGGCCCGGGTGGAAGAGGTAATCACCCGGGATTCAGAGGCGCCGCTGACCCGGCACTTTGAGGTAACTCGATGAAACAAGTTGAACTGGTAAACGGTGACTTGCGTTTTCCGGCGCTGATGGCCGGCAGTGGCGAGCCCGTGATTTTGTTGCATGGGTTTCCGGATACCCATGAAAACTGGGCGGTGCAAATCAATGCGCTGGCGGAGGCAGGTTATACCGCCATTGCGCCAGCGTTGCGCGGCTATGCCCCGGGCTGCCAGTCCGGAAGCGGCGATTATTCTCTGTATGCCGCAGTGGACGACCTGATGGTGTTTGCCGCTCAGCTGGGTGGCCGTGTGCACCTGATCGGTCATGACTGGGGGGCGGCGGTGGGCTACCTGGCGTGCGCCCAGTCCCCGGAAACCTTCTGCTCTTTCAGTGCTCTGGCCATACCGCCCCTGCGCCGGATTCCCCAGGCACTGCTCAAGGTTCCCGAACAGGTGCTGCTCAGTGGCTACATGCAGTTTTTCCAGTTGCCGATGGCCCCGGAGGCCTGGCTCAAGCGCGGCGATCTGAGTGGTGTGGAAACCCTCTGGCGGCGTTGGTCGCCGGACTGGGACCCGGGGCTCTACCTGGACAATGCCAAGCACACGTTGGCGGAGCCGGGGGTGATCAGTGCAGCGCTGGCCTGGTATCGGGCCATGTTCAAGCTGTGGAAGAAGGAGCAGCGTAAGGCCCTGACCTGGCTGGGGCAGGATATCGCCACGCCCACCCAGATTCTGATCGGCGAAAATGACGGCTGCATGAGTCCCAAACTGCTCGAACATACTCTGGTGGACACTGACTTCAGCGGCGGCGTGGAGTTGCAGCAGATTGCCAATGCCGGGCATTTCCTGCATCTGGAGCAGCCGGAAGTGATCAACGATCATCTGCTGCGTTTGCTCAACAATACCCGCTGCGACTGAGATGAGCTACGAGCTACGCTCGTTGGATGGGGACAGGGTGGAAAGTCCCCAAGACCTTGGCATTTCTACGAAGCCGCTGTAGGAGCGCCTGTCGAGGCGCGAACCGAGCGGCGCGAGGCAATAAGGACGATTGTCCGTCATTCTTTCTGGAGCCTGTCGAGTTCTGCGATTCCTGATCGCCCTGCGGGTGATTTCCGCGCAAGCGCGGTTCGCACCTCAAGAGGTGCTCCTACGGGTGCCTTTGGTAGGGGCGTCTAGGTAAAATTCTCAGGCTTCACACTCTGCGCTATACTACGCGCCCCCAAATTGTCCCAGCAGGAGTAATCCCATGACGGTGATTCGCCAGGATGACCTGATCCAGAGCGTGGCTGATGCCTTGCAGTACATCTCTTACTACCATCCGGTGGATTTCATTCGTGCCGTCACCGAAGCCTACGAGAAGGAAGAGAGCAGGGCTGCCAAGGACGCCATGGCGCAGATCCTGGTCAATTCCCGCATGTCTGCCATGGGCCGTCGGCCTATTTGCCAGGACACCGGTATCGTGACCGTATTCGCCAAGGTGGGCATGAATGTCACTTTTGAAGGCGACATGAGCCTGGATGACATGATCAACGAAGGTGTACGCCGGGCCTACAACCATCCGGAAAACGTCCTGCGCGCTTCGGTGCTGGCGGACCCGGACGGCAAGCGGGCCAACACCAAGGACAACACCCCGGCAGTGATCAACTATTCCATCGTGCCCGGTGACAAGCTGGAGATTGACGTGGCGGCCAAGGGCGGCGGTTCCGAAGCCAAGTCCAAGTTTGCCATGCTCAACCCTTCTGATTCCGTGGTTGACTGGGTGCTGGAGCAGGTTCCCAAGATGGGGGCCGGGTGGTGCCCGCCGGGCATGCTGGGCATCGGCATTGGCGGTACCGCTGAGAAGGCCATGCTGCTGGCCAAGGAATCGCTGATGGACCCCATCGATATTCACGAGTTGCAGGCCCGTGGCCCGCAGAACCGCTCTGAGGAGCTGCGTCTGGAACTGTTCGAAAAGGTCAATGCATTGGGCATCGGTGCCCAGGGTCTGGGCGGCCTGACCACCGTCCTGGACGTGAAAGTGGCCGATTATCCCACCCACGCGGCCAACAAGCCGGTGGCCATCATTCCCAATTGTGCTGCCACCCGCCATGCCCATTTTACCCTGGACGGCACGGGGCCAGCGGACCTGAAAGCGCCGGATCTGGAAGAATGGCCGGAGATTGCCTGGGGCAATGATGAGGGCGCCAAGCGCGTCAATCTGGATACCGTGACCCCGGAAGAAGTGCAGACCTGGCAGCCCGGTGACACCCTGCTACTGTCCGGCAAGCTGCTCACCGGCCGTGATGCGGCCCACAAGCGCATGGTAGACATGATTTCCAAGGGCGAAAAACTGCCGGTGGACTTCACCAACCGATTTATCTACTACGTGGGTCCGGTGGATCCGGTGGGCGATGAGGTGGTTGGCCCCGCTGGCCCGACCACAGCCACCCGGATGGACAAGTTCACCCGCACCATGCTGGAAGAAACGGGGCTGATCGGCATGGTCGGCAAGGCCGAGCGTGGCGATACCGCTATCGAGGCCATCAAGGACAACAAGGCGGTGTATCTGATGGCCGTGGGCGGCGCCGCCTATCTGGTGTCCAAGGCTATTCGCAAGTCACGCGTAGCGGCTTTTGAAGATCTGGGTATGGAAGCCATCTACGAGTTCGAGGTGGAAGACATGCCGGTGACCGTGGCAGTGGACTCCAAGGGCGAATCCGTTCACAAGACGGGACCGGTGATCTGGAAAGAAAAGATCGCTGCACGTTAAGGTTCTGCATGTCTCGGAGGGGGTAGTCTGGCTACCCCCTTTCTTTCTGTCCCGATGCCACAGGCGACGTTCTGTTTTGCGTATTGTTCCGGCTATTCTCATTGGGTGTCTGGCAGCCGCGGTCAGCGGTTGCAGTTCCCTGGTGCCGGCCACGGCCAACTGGCTGGGCTGGACCCGTGCCCCGACCCTGGTGGATGGTCTCGACTACGATGAGATCGACGCACTGGGTGCCCGGACAGGAGCGTGCCTTTCTCTCTATCAGCTCTATATCGACGGCCGTTACCTGAGACAGCAGCAGGGGGCGGTATGGCATGAGGAGTGTAAAGAACGCATTGCCCAGGCCCGCAAGGCCCGAGAATATGCCCGACAGGTGGATCAGGAAGTGGAGATCGCCTGGCAGGCGCTACTGGACCGCAAGGAAGCGCAGCGGCAACAGGCCCAACGGCGCCGCCAGATCCGTGAGGACATGCGTCAGGCCCAGCAAATGGCGGAAACCCTGCGAAATGCCGAAGAGGAACAGGAGAAGGCACAGAATCAGCGGTTGGAGAGGCTGGACGGGGCCAATATTCATAACCTCATGCTGGAGGTGCCCAACCTGCCACTGGCGTTCACGGTAGGGTCCCCCTCGGACATGACCCTGAAGCGCTTTCTGGCCTGTCTGGAAGTGCTATATCCCAATGAGGGCTATCAGATACGCCGCAATGGCGACAAGCTGACGGTGAAGGCCGAGCGGGCCACCATGATGCGTGGCGATGTGCTGCTGGAAAGTCGCTATACCCGGATCTGGGATAACTGGACCCTGCAGTACCTGTCGGTGGGAGAGATCCGGGCGGAGAGCGCCCAGGACCGCTACGTGCTTGCCCGGAATCTGCTGGGTTCCCAGTGTCAGCCGGACCGGCAAGACGATCAATGAGTCTGGCTGTTTCATGGTGCCAATGAATCGGCCCACTCCTTCTTTCCCTTTACCTTTCCCAATCTCGCCTTTCCGATCTATCGAATAAGTCCGGGAGCCCGGCCCCATCCCTGGGGCTACGGAGATCAATCAGGTCTTCCTGGGGTCACAGTACGAAGGCCTGGGGCCGCCCGGACAATCAATATACTGTTCATTTGGTCAGTGGTCAATTAAAGGCAGTGACGAGTCGCGAGAAGCGAGTTTCGAAAGGCGGGGTGGTTTGCTTTTCGAGACTCGCTTCTCGCAACTCGTTCCTATCCCGCCCGCAGCTTCGGTTTCACCGAGATCAGCAGTGCCGGCAGCAGCGTCAGGTTGCTGAGCAGGGCGACCAGCATGGCCAGGCCGGTGAGCAGGCCGAAGTACACCGTGGGGTTGAAATTGGAGAACGCCAGGATCGAGAAGCCGGCAATGATCGTCAGCGAGGTGTAGTACATGGCCTTGCCGATGGAACCATGGCAGCGCTTCATGGTGGCCACGTAGTCATTATCTTTCGGCAGCTCCTCATGGAAGCGGTGGATATAGTGAATGGTGTCATCCACGGCGATGCCGATGGTGATGGCGGTGATGGTAATGGTCATCAGGTCCAGCGGCAGGCCAATCCAGCCCATCAGGCCCAGCACCAGAGATGCGGAGATCAGGCTTGGCACCATGCTGATAAGCGCCACCGGCAGGCTGCGGAAGAGGATCAGCAGCATTACCAGAATGGCGGCAAACACATAGCCCAGGGTCTTGATCTGGGAATCGAACAGGCTTTGCAGCATGTTGTTGTAGAGCACCATGGCGCCGGTGAGATTCACCTGCTCGGGTTGCAGGCCAAAGTCGCTTTCCAGGTCGGTGCGGATCTTGGCCAGCAGCTCGTTGCGGTTAAGGTTCTGGTCCGAATCGATCACCCTTACGCTGAAACGCACCTGGTTGCCGTCGTCGGACAGGTAGGGACGCACCAGCTGATCACGCAGGTCCTCGGGAATAAAGCTGGCCAGCAGCATCAACTGGACATAGCTGAGCGGTCCCTCGTTGAGTTTTTCCGCCACCTTGTAGGTGGTAGCGATGGACAGCACCTTGCCGGTTTCCGGCAGGGACTGCAGGTAATTCTGGATTTCCACCAGCTGGGCCAGACGTGCCGGGGTAAACCAGTAGGCCCCTTTCAATGGATTGGGCTTGGCCTGCTGGGATTCGGCAAACGGATCGGCAGAGGGCGCGCTTGCAAAGGGATCGTCGCCGCCTGAGCCAGCGGAGAAGGGGTCGCTATCGGCAAACGGGTCCGGCTCTGCAGTGGCAAACGGGTCGCTATCGCCACCCGCCGCGAACGGATCTGTTGCGGCGCTGTCGTCCATGGATTCACCGTCCCAGCCGGTGGCAGGCCCGGATGACGCTGTCGCACTCCGGGCGTCACTACTGGGCGCATCGATGACGATGTCCAGCGGCGTTGTGCCCCCGAGCTTGCGATCAATCTGCAGCATGCCCTGATAGATTTCCGTGTCTTTCTGAAAGTAGTCGATAAAGCGGTTTTCCACCGTCAATCTGCTGATCCCCCACAGGGAGGCGACCACGGTGACAATGGCCAGCACCATCAGGGTAGGGCGGTGCCGTTCGGTAAAGTCGGCAAAGGCCAGGGTGAACTTGCGGCTGAAGTCGCGCCCCTGTTGCGGTTGGCCGGCCTTCAACGGACCCAACAGGGCCGGGAAAACCAGAAAACAGACCACCAGGGCCACGCCCAGGCCAAAGGTCATCATCCAGCCGAAGTCGATCACCGGGCGAATGCCACTGATCACCAGGGACGAGAAGCCCACCATGGTGGTGAGGATCATGTAGATCATGGGCCGCATCATATGGGCGGCGGTTTCCCGGATCAGCCATTTCTGGCTGGCCTCCGGGTTCTCCTCATGGAGCTCCCGGAAACGCACGGTCAGGTGAATGGTGATCGACATGGTGATGATCAGTAGTAACGAGATGTAGTTACTGCTGATCACCGAGACTTTCCAGTCCATCCAGCCCAGCCAGCCGGTCACGGTCAGCACGGTGACACCACAGCAGGCCAGGGGGACGACTACCCAGCGGGGTCGGCGGAAAATCATGAACAGGGTAACGATCAGGAACGCCAGCACGCCGATGCCGAAGATTTTCAGGTCCGCACGAATAAAGCGCACCAGATCCGTGGCGATCATGGGCACCCCGCCGAGGAACAGTTTTGCCTCGTCCCGGTAGCTGTCCATGATATGACGCACCTGATCAATCTCGCCGGCGGTGCGTTCCTGAATCTGACTGCTGTAGTCACTGAAGGCCTGGGAGGCCTCTTCCAGCGCCTGTTCGCCGTCTTCGTCCAGCTCGCCCTCGTGTTGCTGGGCACGCAGCTCATTACGGCGGTAAAGCAGGTCGTAATATTTTTCGTCGCGCTCGAAGCTCACCAGCAGGGCGGTGGTGTTGCCGTCGTCGCTGACCAGCAGATCTTCATAGAGCGGGTTTTCTTCGGTGAATTCCTTCTGCGCCAGTGACAGGTCCACATCCTCGTCAGTGAGGGTCCGGTAGTCGTTGGCCAGGTCACTGAACTCCACCTGGGGGCTGAACAGCAGGGGGACATCCAGCATGCTGTACACCGAACTGACCCGGTCGACCTGTTTCAGATCGTTCTGCAATGCCTGCAAGTGCGCCAGGGTATCGCGCTGGAACAGCGGCGCCTGGGACGGGGTGTAAGTGATGATCAGGAAATCACTGCCCCCGTAGCGCTTGGAAATCTTCCGGTAGTACTGCAATGCCTCATCGTTCTCGAGCACCAGCGAATCCGCCGATGCATCAATCTTGAAGTCCCGGGCCTGCCAGGCGGCGACCGAACAGATAAGCGCCAGCAGAGCCAGCCAGAAAACCGGGTGAGCCAGCACAACCCGGCAGTAGGCATTAAACAGTCGATGCGTCATGAAGGAATCCGTTCAGGGTCAACAATCAGAACATGGCAGCGTATTCTGCCGCAAAGCGGGTATCGAAGCGGTGAATCAGTTTGCCGGCGGGCCAGGCCAGCAGGGTGAGCAGCCCTTCAGTCCATTCTTCCTGGTGGACGCGACAGCCACCCTGGCCGTCATCGATAAAGGTGAATCGATGGGTGATACGCGCGAAGGGAAGATGCAAGCCCCAGGTGATACGCTCGTTTTCCTTGTATTCCATCACCCGGACCACCACCGGCGCCGGCGGCAGCCCGGGCAAGTCTGCCACGAACAGTAGCAGGGCGCCGGGGCGCCAGTTGCCATTCAGCAGTCGGGCATGACGCACCACCGAGCACCAGTTCTGCCAGTTGGTTGCGTCGGTGAACAATTTGAAGGCCTGTTTGCGCGAGGCCCGGGTGTCGGTGACCTCGTCGACCAGATAGCGTTTGAGCATAATCGATCCGGTTGTTGATTGGGGTAACAGCAGGAAGCTGAATGAGGTGTTACACCTATGCCCTGACCCGCTTAGCGAGGGGGTTATTCAGGGCTCTCTAGAGTACTCACTGTCCGAGGGAACCTCCAGTAGGTCAAACGGGCCAATCCCCGGCCGCTGGTTGACCTGCCCGATACCTTTGCCTAGTTTCTGGGGATTGCGAGGAAACACCATGAACACAACGTTGCTTCCGGCTTCCATTCTTCCCGGCCTTCTTGAAGTCTCCCTGCGCGGGCGTCTGGATGTGCAGTCCCTGTTCGAACGGGCAGGTATTGATGCGGACATTGTCGGACGCAATGACCGGTTCATCAGCCTGCTGCAGCTGGATGAACTGCTTTATTCCGCGTTCAGTGAAAGCGATGATCCCTTGTTCGGTTTGCAGGTGGGGGCCGATAATCATTACGGCAACCTGGATCTGCTGGGTAACCTGATGGCAACGGCCGACACCCTGAAACAGGGGTTGGCCATGCTGTTTCGGTACAAGGATCTGGTGGTTCCGTACCTGGATTTCTCTCTGACGACCAGCGGCGACGAAGTGATGCTGGCAGTGGCCAGCAAGGATCCGAGCCTGCGCTTTACCGCCACCCGGACCCATAATGAAGTGGTGGTGGCCACCATGGTGGCCATCGGACGCTCCTTGCTGGCGGGTGACATGCCAGTAAGGAGTGCCTGGTTTCTCCATGACGAGCCGCTGGCCGAACACGTTGCGGTTTACCAGCGGTTTTTCCAGTGCCCGCTGTACTTCGCCCAACAGCACAATGCCATCACGATTCCGGGCAGTCTGTTAGCCGAGCCGTTGCCCCGGGCCTATCCCAAGTATAATGAACGTCTGCGCAAATCCGCGGATCAGGTGTTGTCCGGTCTGTCGCGGGCTGCGGGCGTCTCCGGTCAGGTGATCAAGCAGCTGGAAATCATGCTGGGAGGCCAGACGGTGACCATGGAAGCGGTAGCCGATGCGCTCGCCATGACCCCTCGCACCCTTCAACGACGGCTTCAGGAGGAGGGCACCCGCTTCGCCCAGCTCCGCGACCAGGTCCGTCATCAGCATGCCTGTCAGGCACTGCGCGGCCCTGGCTGTGACATGCAGGCACTGGCCATGGAGCTGGGCTTTTCCGATACCGCCAATTTCTACCATGCCTTCAAGCGCTGGCAGGGTTGTGCCCCCGGGCAATATCGCAAGCAATTCTCCTGATACAGGCGCCCCTCACCGCTGCGACGTTTTGCCACATTGGTTTTGCCCGCAGCATCGTTAGGCTGCCCACTTCTGTTATTCAGTGGGGAGGCGACACATGCCCAAGACAGCGAAATTTCTCGTGGTGGCAACGGCCATGGCCAGCGTGGGCCAGGTCCAGGCTCATTATGATGGCGGTCGGGCCGACAGCCATGCGCCGATTTCCGTGATGGGGGACCACACCCATGGCAAAGGCGAATGGATGCTGTCCTATCGTTATATGGGCATGGGGATGAGTGGTGCCAGGTCCGGCAGTGAATCCCTGAGTACCAACGAGGCCTTCGACGAGATTCCCGGCATGGGCATGATGAACATGAAAGCATTGCCCGACGAGATGACCATGCACATGCACATGCTCGGGGGCATGTACGCGCCGACGGACAATCTCACCCTGATGGCCATGCTGCCGTATACCACCAACAAGATGACCACCAAAACTCGCATGACCATGATGATGAACACCATGGATGACGAGTTCGACACCGAAACCTCCGGTATTGGTGATGCCAGCATCGGTGGCCTCTACAAGTTCTTCGACCACGACGGCTATCGTCTTCATTTGAACCTGGTGTTGGGGTTGCCCACCGGCTCCATTGATGAAGAAGACTATGTGCCCATGCAGGGCAAGGAGATCCAGTTGCCATATCCCATGCAGTTGGGGTCTGGCAGCTACGAGGCACGCCCGGGCATTACCCTGAACAAGCAATACCAAACCTGGAGCTGGGGTGCGCAGGTGAGTGCCAGAATCGCACTGGATGAGAATGATCAGGGTTACAAACTGGGTTCCCGACGTTACCTGACGGCCTGGGCAGCGAAGCCAGTCAGTCCCTGGGCCTCTGTCTCTCTGGCGGCCTACAAAAGCTGGTGGTCGGACATTCATGGCCAGGCGGAAGATCTGACCATTTCACCCAACATGAATCCTGCCGCCGATCCGGACGCCAAGGGTGGGCAGCGACTGGATATCGGCCTGGGGCTGAACCTGTTGGGCAAGAACGGCACACTGAAGGGCCATCGTTTGGCGCTGGAATACAAGGCCCCGGTTCACCAATCCCTGCATGGTGTCCAGATGGAAACCGACTACACCTTCACGGTGGGTTGGCAGAAGGCCTTCGGCGGGAAATAAGAGGCTGTCGCAGGATGGACCAAAACAAAAAAGCCGCCTTAAAAGGCGGCTTTTTTATGATTCGATGGTGCCGGAACGCGGAATCGAACCGCGGACCTACTGATTACGAATCAGTTGCTCTACCGACTGAGCTATCCCGGCATGCCCGTTATTCAGAGCGGCGCTAGTTTAGCAGGACGCCCCGGGCTGGCAAGTAGCGGCGTCAAGAAACCTGCTTGATGCCGGCCAGTTTGCGGGCGTGCCATTTCTTGGCGTCCACATCCATGCCGCGCAGGATCTGTATGCGCTGTGCCTGGGGGCTCCCGGCGCCGTGCATGGATTCGGTGAGGTACCCGACGGCGTTACGACCCAGCGTCATGTTTTCGATCAGGCGCAGGATGCGCATGCGGTCTTCGGTGGGAATGTCGTCCCGCCCTTTCAGGAAACGGCGGATAATGTCGCCGGCTTCCTGGTTTTCCAGGTCTTTCTCGCTGGGCATGGTGACCATGATGCCGCCGGCCAGATCCTGTGCCAGTCGGGAGATTTCATAGGGAAAGCGGGTCACGTTGTGCTTGCACACGTTGGACAGCATGGCGTCGTTCATGAAGATGCCGCTGGGCATCTGCTTGGCCTCGTGGGAGCTGGCGATGCCTGAGGAGTAGATGGTTTCGTTCAGGTGCACCATTTCCACCAGCTTGTCGCGAATATGGCTGATTTTCTCCAGGCCGTTGTATTCGGCAATGGACGCGGCGGCACCCACCAGCACATCGCCCAGGCCGGTTTTGCACACATAGCTGGCCCGGTGATAGGCGGTGAAACGGGCCACCATGTCCTGGGCAAACTCGTACTCGCCGTCCATGAACACATGCTCATGGGGAATAAAGACGTCATCGAAATAGACCAGGACTTCCTGGCCGCCATATTCGGCATTGCCCTGATCGATGTCGCCGCCTTCCATGGCCCGGGTATCGCAGCTCTGGCGGCCGTAGATATAGGTGATGCCTTCCGCGTCGCCGGGGATCATGCCGACCACCGCATAATCCCGGTCGTCTTCAGTCAGGTTCATGGTGGGCATGACGCAGATCCAGTGCTGATTCCAGCCACCGGTCATATGGGCTTTCACGCCTTTCACGTAAATGCCCTTGTCCGTGCGACGGGTCACGCGCATGAACATGTCCGGATCACTCTGCTGGGCCGGGCGCTTGCTGCGATCGCCCTTGGGGTCAGTCATGCCGGCGGCGATGAGGATGTTCTTGCGCTGCGCTTCTGCGAGAAAATCCAGGAAACGCTGGTGATACTGTGTGCCATGCTTTTCGTCGATCTCGTAGGTAATCGAATGCAGCACGCTGATGGTGTCCAGGCCGGTGCAACGTTGAAAACAGGTCCCGGTAATCTGCCCCATGCGGCGTTGCATCTTGTTCTTTTTCACCAGGTCTGCCGGCGATTCCACGATGTGCAGAAAGCGGTTCACCGGAGCATCAATCAGCGGTGACCAGGCCGTGGCCAATTCCGGATCCTCAATGGCCAGATCGTAACTGGCACGCAGGGCGTTGATGCTGGGTTTGATGATCGGGTGGTCAGCGGGTTCGTCGATCAACTCGCCGAACAGGAATAGGCGGGTGCCGCGGTTGCGCAGGCTAGCCAGGTAATCCTCACCGGTTTTCAGGACAGAAAAGCGATTCCAGCGCTGTTCGGCGCTTTCCTCGCGGCGCGGGGCAGGGGTCGCGGCGTTCATGTTGCCTCCTGTGATTTCCATTGCAGGGTATTGTGACTTGGGGGTCACATCCGATGGTATACAGGGTGTTGCGGGAGGCAATGACAGAAACGGCCGCTGTACGCTGCGGTCAAGTCAGGAGTGTTGTGAGGCCGGGGATGGGCAGGGGGCAGGAGCGTTGCTGGTGGCGGGACAAACCAGCGTTTCGAGTTGCGAGGAGCGAGTTTCGAAAGGCAAACCCCTAAAACACGGTCAAGTCAGGTGGTTTTCGCTTCCCGTAACACCTTACTCGCAACGGAGCTTATCGCGCCGCCAGCGCCGCTCTAGGGAAGGGGCGGGCTTTAGCGATTTTCGTTTTGTGCCTTGAACACCAGCGACGCTGAATTGAGGCAATAGCGCAGGCCGGTAGGGGGAGGTCCGTCCGGGAAGACATGCCCCAGGTGGCCGTCGCAGCGGGCACAGCGGATTTCCACCCGGACCATGCCATGGCTGGTGTCGCGCAGTTCGCGGATATGCTCCGGGTCAAAGGGCTGGTAAAAGCTGGGCCAGCCCGTACCGGATTCGAATTTGGCGCTGGCGGCGAAAAGTGGCAGCTCGCACAATTTGCAGTGGTAGACGCCATTTTCCTTGTTGTCGAGCAGGCCGCCGCAGAAGGGAGGTTCCGTGCCCTGATTGAGGAGAATGCGTCTTTCCTCGGCGGTGAGGCTTTCCGCGCGTTGCTGTTTTTCCGTGTCACTGAGAGGGGTCAGATCATGACCGCTGGCGGAATGTGTTGCGCTCATTGGGTGTCCCCCTTGAGCAGATCGGGAAAGGCGTGGATGAGCTTTTCCACCTTGGGCTTGGCCACGTGAACGATATAGCCCTGATTCGGGTTGTGACTGGCGAAGTTCTGGTGGTAATCCTCGCCCCGGTAGAAAGTTTCCAGGGGCTCCAGTGTGGTCACGATGGGAGCGGTAAAGGCCCCGGCGTTTTCCAGCTGCTGGATATAGGCCCCGGCCACCGTTTTTTCTTCCGCACTCTGATAGAAAATGGCGGAGCGGTACTGGGTGCCCCGGTCGTTGCCCTGGCGATCTTTCTGGGTCGGGTCGTGGGCGACGGAGAAGAACACCTTGAGCAATTGACCATAGCTGATCACCTTGCTGTCGTAGGCGATTTCCACCGCTTCCGCGTGACCGGTGGTGCCGGTGCAGACCGCCTCATAATTGGCACGGGAGGCATGGCCACCGGTATAACCAGAAGTGACCGCCAACACGCCGTCCAGATTGAGGTAAACCGCTTCCACACACCAGAAGCACCCCCCCGCCAAAATGGCTTTGCGGATGCCATCCGTTGGCAGGTCGTCCACCGGATCCGGGAAGCGTTCCGGATGAATGGCCAGGGATGTTCCGGGTATTACTGCACTCATGGAGTCCTCCGCGGGTAAGAATGTCCCGGCACGTGGCCGGGGGCTACTGGCCTGAAACTGGCTGTTGGAGCTTTGCTTGCAAAGCGAAGGTTTCAGGTTGCACCGCACTTGATCAACCCCTTCGCCTTGCAAGCCAGGCTGCAACAGTCGCTCAGGTCAGTCCTGCTTCACTGCGCCGCTATTGATCAATCTGTCGATCTGTTCGTCACTGAAACCCGCCTGGCGCAGTACCGCCTGGCTGTCGGCTCCGGCGCTGGCCGCGGGTTTGATATCACTGGCGGCGCTGCGCGAAAAGCGCGGCGTCGGCGCCGGCTGTACGGTGTTGCCAACAGTGACAAAGGATCCTCTTGCCACGTTATGCGGGTGTGAAGGCGCTTCTTCAAGGCTCAATACCGGTGCAAAGCACACGTCGGTACCTTCCATCAACGCGGTCCATTCATCACGGCTCTTGAGTTTGATGACCGCCGCCAGTTTCTGTTTCAGTTCCGGCCATTTGGCCGGGTTCATTTGCTGAGCAAAGTCCTCGGCGGGCAACTCTGCGATGCGGCACAGTTCGGCGTAGAACTGCGGTTCGATACTGCCGATGGACACAAACTTGCCGTCCGCCGTTTCGTAGACCTCATAAAAGTGGGCGCCGGAATCGAGCATATGGGTGCCGCGATTCTCGGTGAACATACCCTGGGCCTTGAGGCCATAGAACATGGCCATGAGGGCAGCGGAGCCTTCCACCATGGAGCTGTCGACCACCTGGCCTTCGCCGGAGCGCTGGGCTTCCAGAGCGGCACAGACCATGCCGAAGGCCAGCATCATGCCGCCGCCGCCGAAATCACCCACCAGGTTCAGCGGAATGGCGGGCTTTTCCCCCTGACGGCCCATGGCATGGAGGGCACCGGACAGGGAGATGTAGTTCATGTCGTGACCGGCCGCTTTGGCCAGCGGACCCGTCTGGCCCCAACCGGTCATGCGGCCGTACACCAGTTTCGGATTACGGGCCAGACACTGTTCCGGGCCAATGCCCAGGCGCTCGGTCACGCCCGGCCGGAAGCCTTCGAACAGGCCGTCGGCGGTTTCACAAAGCTTGAGGACGGTTTCGATGCCTTCCGGGCTTTTCAGGTCCAGGGCCAGGTTCTGCCGATTGCGGAACAGCACGCTATGGCCGATAGCCGCATGGGGGTTGCCGCCGGGGCGGTCAATGCGAATCACGGTGGCACCCATGTCCGCGAGCATCATGCCGCAGAAGGGGCCGGGGCCGATGCCGGCCAGTTCGATAAAGGTCAGTCCGTTCAGTGGGCCAGTCATAGTCTTGGTTTTCCGTTGTCAGGGAATTAACGCGTTTTCTTTGAGTGTTTTGCGCAGGGCCGTACATTGGCTCTTGGCAATGGCAACGGTATTGCTGGCTTCGTGGGTGGTCGCGATGCCGGTCCACAGCGGCTTGCCGTCGGCGTTGATCAGCTCGGCACCATGTTGACGCAGGGCCTCGGGCACGTCCTCCGGGGCCAGCTCGCCACCGATACCGACTTGCCAGGTCGGCGTCATCTCGCCGGCGGACTGGTCCATGGGGTTGAGGCGATTGCCCGCCGTGGGCGGCGCCGCGGCATCAATCAACAAGTGGGTCAGTTCCACCACCAGAATCCGTTGCACATCTTTGCTTTGCGCCCAGTCGAGAATGCGGTTTTTTCCGCCTTCGTACCATAGCGGTAATTCCTGGTGGCTGAGCAAAATGGTCAACGAACCACTTGAAAATATTTCCTTGCAGGTCAGTTCCCAGGTTTCGCGGGTGTTGCCTTCCGGGGTGTGGGCCACCAGCAGCAATCTGCCCTGAGGAGGGTGGCTTTCGTCGGCGGTAAAGCGGGTGGTGACCTGGGTGGTGCTGGCACAGCCGGCAACGAGAAGGGCGGGTAACAGAAAGCGAAACAGCGGGCGCATGGCGGATCTCCGGGAGAAAAACGGTGCCGTCTGGCACGGCATCAGTGTAGCAGTGCCGCGGGTTTGGCTCACCCGTTACCGCGTTACCCTGTTCGGGGTTGTGACGGTGTCGTCAGCCAGTAAGGGCCGCCTCGCAGAACCCGGCAAATCCGTGCGGTTCCGGCACGGATCAGGGCACGGGCGCGGAAAACAGCGGTTGCCTCTCGCCGGTACCGACGGCAAAGCGACAGGGCCGGGACGGCGGCTGTGTGCCGGGGTACCAGCGCACTTCATAGCGACCGGTTTCCTTTTCGGTATCGCGCAGGTGCAGAAGCTGCAGCTCGGCACTGTCATCGGTAATCACGTGATCATGGCAGTGAATCGCCAGCAGCGGACGATCCAGTGCCATCCGGTTGGCAGCTTCTGCAGACAATTCCAGGCTCCAGTAAGGGCCGGTGGTGGCGTTACCCTGATGATGCGTGGGTGCATTTACCCAGCGACGTGGGCCCGGCGCTGTCAGCATTTCAGGAAAATACTGTCGGCTCAGCAGGGAAAAGGTCTGTTGGCGCGGAATCTGGTCGATGTTGCCCTGTTGTTGTAAATCCCGGCTCAGCCTGACGCTTTGCTGTATCAGGAAATCCAGGGTGTGGGGGCCATACAGGGTGTGCCCGCCCTCGTAGTACTGAAGCGCGTATTCCTCCGGGGTCACGGCATAGCCGAAATAGCCATTGGCCAGGCTGGAAATTTCCACCTGCCAGTCGGGGCCCTCAGGCAGGGTAGCGGCTACCGCCTGTCGAATCCGGTTGCCGCTTTCCAGGGTGATTTCCCAGGGCAGGGGGACCAATACCAGCTGATTGATGCGCACGATCTGGAAAAGGGCCTGGTGGGGGAAGCGCTCGGCAGGTAATAACAATTGCAGTTTGGACAACATCCATTGCTTCACGCCCTGGCAGTTATCGGTAAAAAACCGGCGCGGCCAGTTCTCCGCGAGAAACGGCAGGTAAGACACCGGGAAAACCTCATCGCCGTTGGCTGCGCCTGCCACGGAGGCCCCGGCAATCGCCCGCTCGCAAAGCTCGAAGCGCCCCCCCTCTATGTCGTCAAGCAGGTCCAGCTGGCGACTGGCGATGGCGGTGGTCAGGGTGGGGGAGAGCCGGGTTTCGAGAGAATGAAACAGCCGGATGGCATGGTTCCCCAATGCCTTGCCGATACGTTCTGCCTCCAGGTCGCCACGTAAATCCGCCTGCCAGGCCGGGTTGTTGTCCGCATGGGTGGCCTGGGCAACCCCGTGGATGAATCGTGAGTGTTCACCGGCGAATTCTCTTTCCAGTTCTTCACTGATCCAGTGCCAGACATCTGCATGATAGGGGCGGGTGAAGGGAGGGATGGCAGTGCCATGGATGGAATAGAGGCTGAGTGCTCCGGCGGGCTCGAAACGATCACCCTGGCGTTGATCAATCCGCAACAGTGTCATGGTCGGATTGACTGCCTGCATGGGGTCTGCCGTTGATTGATCCTGATCAGGAAAGTTATTGGCCCAGGCCGCCATGGAGCGGTTGCGGGTAACGCCGAACAGGTCGCTCTGGCCCACCGCAAAGCGGGCTTCGCGCCGGGATTCATAGGCATCGATCACTGCATCGGCAATTCGCTGGCTGAGAAATTCGAACAGGGCCGGGTCGAAGCCGGGTTTATTGCTGCCAAACACGTTATAGAAGTCGCTGCCCAGATACTGGCCGGGGCCCGAGTGGGTATGGGTAACCAGAAGGGTCAGCGCATGGGCGGGCACATCAGTGCGTTCCATGACCAGTTCTGCCACCCGGTGGCGCAGCACCAGCGAGCCGGAGCCGAGGTCCAATTGAACAATGGCAAGCGGAGTCTGCCCCGGACCACTCAGATAGAACGCTCTGGCCTTGAGACGCGTGCGGAAGCCATCAGCATCCCTGGCCCAGGCGGAATAGCCGAATTTGGGCATGCCGATGGGCGGCGTAATGTCCCGTTCGGCGATACCGGCTTTCGCGACGGCCCCCTCAGCTGTTATCGGTTGTGCAGGGAAGGCGAAAGACAGGGTCTGGCGGGGGTAAAACAGGAAAGGCCAGGCGGCATGCAACGCAGCGCCAAGGATAGCGGTCCCCAGGAGGGTTAGCAGTAAAGTGCGGGTGCGGGGTTTGCGCATGGGTAGGTAATCCCTTTTATTTTGTACCATGGTGCCATATTTCGTTTCCAAAGGGACATAAATCCGCTAAAAGTGTCCTCATTGGTTGGTTTTGATACGAAAAGATACGCTCAGAAACAAATGCTGTTGCCAGCAACTATTCGGCAACATTAAAGCAACGTAACGGCACTCGTTGATGGTTTCAAAGCGCGCGCAATCCTATTTCAATAATTGCACAGATCAATCATACCCGAGGGGGGTAACCATGAAAGGATGCATTCGACTCTCTGCACTTGCACTTTCTGTGGCCGTGGCTAACCAGGCGTTCGCAGAAAACAAGTCAGAAGACACTACTCGCCAGTATCTGGCACCCATGGCCAGCTATCTGGTTTTGGACGAAGACCGTGAAATCTCTCGCAAGGGATTGGGTGCAAGCCTGATTTACGGCCGTGAACTGTCTGAACACTGGTGGTGGGAGACTGAAGGTGCCGCATACGGCCTGGATAGTGGCGTCGATGGTGCCACGGATTTTTACCAGTACACCGCCAGCACGGGTCTGGCCTATGCATTCGGTGACCGTGAAGGTTTCACCCCCTTCGTATTGGCCAATATCGGGGCGATCTACAACGATGTGGTGCCGGATGATGACGATGGCGTAGACCTGCATGCCAACGTTGGTATCGGTGCAGTAACGGGGCCCATCTTCGATAACGGCCTGAAACTGCGCGCGGAAGCGCGTTATATGTATGACGACTTTGACGGTGTCACTGGCACCCTGTCCGAAGATGAGGGCGGTTTCAACGACTGGCGTTTCTCTCTGGGTCTGGAAGTGCCGCTTGGCGTGACCAAGGTCGTTGAAGTCGAGAAGATCGTTTACGAAACCCGTGAAGTGGAAAAAATCGTCGAGAAACCCTTCGTGGACAGCGACGGTGACGGTGTGCCGGATGACCGTGACAAGTGCCCGGATACCATCCAGGGCGCCAAGGTCGATTCTGATGGCTGCATGATCACCAACCAGACCATCACCTTCAACAACATCAATTTCGAACTGAACTCCGCGGAGATTACCGCAAGCTCAGGTCCTTCTCTGAATCGTGTGGCCAAGGCGCTGCAGGCCCAGCAGAACTTCAACGTTGAGATTGCCGGCCATACTGACAGCACCGGTTCTGCGTCTTACAACGAGAACCTGTCTGACCAGCGTGCCAAATCCGTACGCCAATACCTGATTGAGCAGGGCATTGATGCCGATCGCCTTACCGCTCGCGGTTACGGTGAACTGGAGCCCATTGCCAGCAACGAAAATCAGTCTGGTCGTGCCATGAACCGTCGCGTTGAATTCCGCGTCAGTGAGAAATAGGGGATAACGATATGAACTCGCAAATGAAATTCTTGTTTGCCATTCTCCTGACCGCTCTGCTGGGCATGGGACTGGCAGGCTGTGAAGCGGAAGGTGATGGAAGCAGTGGTGGGAACAACAACCCTGTGACCCGTGATAACGACCAGGACAATGATGGTGTGCCGGATGACGTGGACAACTGTCCCGCTAACGCAAACGCCATGCAGGAAGACCAGGACGGCGACGGCATCGGTGATGTGTGTGATGACGACCGTGATGGTGACGGTGAAGACAACCCCACCGATAACTGTCCGCTGGTTGCCAACCCGAACCAGGAAGACACCGACGGTGACGGTATTGGTGATGCCTGTGACATGAACAACGATCAGGACAACGACGGTATCGATGACGGCGTTGATAATTGCCCGACGATCTTCAATCCTGAGCAGGGTGATGTTGATAACGATGGTATCGGTGATGTCTGTGATGATGATGCCGATGGCGATGGCATCGACAACAACAACGACAACTGCGTATACACCCCGAACAATGATCAGGTGGATACGGATACTGACGGCATCGGTGATGCCTGCGAAGACGATCGCGATGGTGACACCATTCTGGACCCGAATGACAACTGTCTGAACACCCCGAATACGGATCAGGCGGATCAGGATCTGGACGGTATCGGCGATGTGTGCGATGACGACCGTGATGGTGATGGCATCCCCAATGACACCGATAACTGCCCGTTCACTGCCAATGCGGATCAGGCTGATTCCGATGGCAATGGTATTGGCGATGTCTGCGACGGCGGCGGCGGTGATCCCACCGACACCGACGGCGATGGCATTCCGGACGTCAACGATAACTGTCCGATGATTCCGAATGCGGATCAGGCAGACGCGGATGGCGACGGCAAAGGTGACGTGTGTGATGACGACGGTTTCACTTGCTCCGCGGCTACCACTTACCAGCCGCTGACCAATGCGGATTTCACTGCAAACGGTGGTGTGCTGGGTGTTTGCCTCGGATGTAGCGTTGACAGCCCGGAACTGAGCATCGACAACAACAACAGTACCTTTGCCCAGATCAACATTGGCGCGGCACTGGTGTACGGCGGTGGCTTTGTGGCTGCAGTAGCCAACGATACGTCCGTGGATATTGCTGACAGCGTAGTGGGCTTTGTGGTCAGCGACCCAACGTCCCAGCTTGTAAATCTGGAACTGCTCGGCAACTTCACCACCATCCGCTTCTTCAACGATGGAGTAGAGGTTGACAGTGCAACCGTTGGTGGAGGTCTTCTGGATCTGGATCTGCTGGGTCTGGGTGCGAACTCCGATCAGCGATTCATTGCGGCTCCGGCGTCCAGCCAGGCGTTTGATTCCATTCAGCTGGATTACGCTGGCCTGGTGAATGCCAACAAGTCCTTCCGCGTACACGATGTCTGTGTCGGGACTCCCTGATTACTCACGGGAGTGAAAAAAGGGGCCTTCGGGCCCCTTTTTTTGTCTGCGCATTTCTCCAAACGGGCTTTCACGTGACCGCGGCGCAAGCATTGACAAAATAATCGCCTACTTCGTCCTGAATGGTTACCCTGTCAGTAAGCGCCTTACTGGCCGTTAAGAATGACAATCAGAGCAGTAAAGGGGGGCTCCATGCGACGCAGTATTCTCCTGACAGTGTGCCTGATGATTTCCCTGTTGACCGGTTGTGAAAAGGAACCGGGGGTCGGTGAAGTCGTCAGTACCTTCAACAACTATGAAGAAACCGGCGACTTACCTGCCTTGCAGGAACACGGCTTTATTCGCCTGCTTGCCCCGCGTTTCGATGAGCCCTCCGGCTTGCCCCGGGAGGGAGTTCCCGCCAGAGAGTACCAGGCGCAGGCTGAGGAATTTGTCAGGCACCTGGGGCTGGAGCCCCGCTGGGTTTATGCAGACAGCTTCGCGGAGCTGGGTCAGCTGATCAACGCCGGCGCTGCCGATATCATCGTCACCAACTATTCGGTGACCAAGGCACGACAGAAGGACCTGGCATTTTCGACCCCCGTCAATGCGGTTCAGGAAAAACTGATCGTGCCTGCCGATCAGGCAGGCATTGCCCTGACCAAGCTGAAAAATCTCACCATTTCAGTCCCGGAAGGGACGGCTTACCAGGAGACGGCCGAAAAACTCGCCCGTCGCCATGACAATATTTCGGTGGATGTTCTGGACGCTGACCTTTCCGATGAAGAGCTCGTTGAGGGAGTGGAGTCCGGTGACCTGGGTGCCACCATCATTGACAGCAATATGCTGGATATCCTGATTACCCCTGACTCTGCTGCGGGAATTGGTCCGGTGGTGAACCGCAAACGGCGCATTGCCTGGGCCGTGCGGCAGGACAGTACCGAGCTGTTGGATCGTATCAACCAGTTCATCACCAGCCAGCGGGTCATGTCGTCCGTCAAACAGCAGGAAAAACGCGATTGGGCGGCAATCCAGGAGCAGGGAGTTCTGCGTGTCATTACATCCAACAACCCGGCCAGCTACTTCATGTGGCGAGGAGAGTTGATGGGGTTTGACTACGACCTGATCAATGATTTCGCCAAGAAACACCGGCTCAGGGTCAGTGTGGTTGTTCGTGACAGTCCGTCTGCCATGTTTGCCGCGCTGGAAGCCGGGGAGGGAGATGTGATTGCGGCTTCCATGACCATCACTGAAGACCGTCAGCGCCAGGGCTGGATGTTCAGTGACCGCTATCTGGAGGTGAATGAGCAACTGATCGGTCGTGCTGATGAGTCGCCGCTGGAAAACATCGGGCAGCTTGCCGGTCGTACTGTGGCGGTCAATCCGGAAACGGCCTATTACGATACTCTGCAGCGACTTCGTGAGAGTGATTTCCCCTTCATCGTTCAGGAGGTGCCGGGCGCCAGCACAGAGATGCTGATCAATGCCGTCGCCAATGGAGAATACGACCTGACTATGGCTGACAGTCACCTGGCTGCCATGGAGTCCACTTACCGGGACGATATTGCGGTGTTGTTTGAATTTGAGCCTGCCAAGGAAATTGGCTGGGGCTTGCGTCCGGAACAGACCGCGTTGAAAGAGCAGCTTAACAGCTATATTGCCCGTCATTATCGTGGGCTGAATTACAATATTACCTATAACCGCTATTTCCGCGAGAAAAAAACCATTAACACCCACGAGGCGTATCGTGTGGGGTCCGGAAAAGCCATTTCTCCCTACGATGACCTGGTCAAAAGCGAGGCGCTGAAGTATGGACTGGACTGGCGCTTGATTACCTCGCAGATGTACCAGGAAAGTCGCTTCAACCCGAAGGCGCGCTCTTTTGCCGGTGCCCAGGGGTTACTGCAGGTAATGCCGAGAACCGGTCGTCAGTTTGGTTACAGCAACCTGACGCGCCCGGAAAATGGGGTTGCCGCAGGGGTGGCCTATATGGATTGGCTGGAGCAACGGTTCCCGGCGCGTCTCGACCTGGCAGAGAAACTGTATTTTACCCTGGCGGCCTACAATGCCGGCCACGGCCATGTGGAGGACGCCCGACGTCTTGCCGAGCGACTGGGCAAGGATCCGGATAAATGGTTCGGCCATGTGGAAGAGGCCATGTTGCTGCTTTCCCGGCCGGAATACGCGCGTCAGGCCCGATATGGCTATGTGCGGGGCGCCGAGCCGGTGAAGTATGTCAGACAGATCAAGAACCGTTATCTGGGCTATGTGTCTGCGCTGGAGGAAGAAGAGGGCTAGATTTAGCCGGGACGGCGACAAAGTAAAGGGATGTTTTACAAAGTTGCCATGGAAAAGCCCTTTGTCAGCCCCATGATAGAGGTACCCATTCATTGAAAGGAGATTGTGATGGATCGCAATGCTTTCATCGAAAAGATTAAAGGTAAGCTTAACGAACTGGATAATGAATTCGACCAGTTGCAAGTCAAGGCGGACAAAGCCAGTGAAGACGTTCGTCACAAGTGGGAAAGTCGCAAGCTGGAGCTGAAGGAAAAACGCCAGGAACTGGCGGCCCGGCTTGATGAGTTGCGTAACGATAGCAACGCCCGCTGGGAAGATGTGAAGGCCAGCGTGGAAAAAACCTGGGATAGCACCCTGGATGGCCTCAAGGACATCAAAAACAATTTGTTCAAGTAACGGTGTAGCAACGAGCTACACACAAAAAAGCGGGCTTGTTAAAGCCCGCTTTTTTTATGATCCATTAGCGGTGAAATGGCGCTGACCTGACGCCTGTCATCATCGCTACCCCGCCAGGGGATCAAGCCATTGGCGCAATGCATCCAGTACCTGCTCCCGGCAGTGATCATTGAGAAGTTCATGGCGTCCGTCAGGCCAGAAGTGCGCGGTCAAGGGTTGCTCCATGGTATGCAGGACTTGCTCAAGGGCCATCATGCCCTTGCCCATATCACTCATGGGATCCTGCTCACCGCCTAGCAGTAACACCGGTAACGCATCGGGGAGTTCGGCAAGATGCTGGATGCTGTGGATCTGACGTAGTCCGTCGATCAACTGGCACCAGGACTCGGTGGTGCAATCGAAACCACACAGATCATCATCCAGATAACGTTGTACCTGGTCCCGGTCGTTGCTCAGCCAGTCGAACTCACTGCTGGGGTCGGGCACGCGTTTGGCCCAGGCGCCAAACGTCATTCTGCGAATCAAGGGGCTGACACCGCGCTTGCCATTACGGCGCCGTGCCAGTTTCACGGGCAGCCCCATCAGGGTGTAAAACGTTGCCGGGTGATAGTCGCTGGCACAGAGCACCAGTCCGGCCAGGTTCTCGCCGGTCTGTTGGGCCGCTGCCAGGGCAATGAACGAGCCCATGCTGTGGCCGCCAAGCACGCAGGGAAGCCCCGGGTGGGTTTCACGGGCCATGGTGATCACGGCAATCGCATCCTGTACCAGGCAATCCCAGCCGTTTTCATCACCGATATGGCCTTTCGGGCAAGCCTCGCTGATGCTCAGGCCGTGGCCACGGTGGTCCGGGCAATACAGATGCCAGCCCTGGTCGTTCAGCGCTTTCGCCAGGGCCTCATAACGGGCACCATGCTCCGCCATGCCGTGCAGCCACACCATAATGCCCTTTGACGTGGCGGCTTCGGTGGGCCAGTGATGAATGGCGGTGGAATGGCCGTCGCCCGTATTCAGGTAGCGCATCTGCTTGCTCATAACATTCTCCGGCGGCGCGGTCAGTGGACAGGTTGGATGCCTGTGGCGTGCAGGCGTTGCTGGCGAGGGAAAACGTTCCCGCGGCAGCCTGTCGGACAGGTTGCCTGAGCCCGTCACGGACCATGGCATAATAACAGCTATGGCAACAGGGTGATGCAGCAACTACCATGCCGGACGCTGTTGCACGCTGCCCGATTTCCAGGAGAAACCATGATCGAATACCGGATTCGCCCACTGCGCCCTGAAGCCCATCTTTTTGAAGTGACGCTGACCGTGGCGAAGCCGACCCCGGAAGGGCAGGCGTTTACGCTGCCGGCCTGGATTCCCGGCAGCTACATGATCCGGGATTTCGCCCGCCATCTGGTCTATCTGGAGGCCAGTTGCCAGGGTGAGACGCTGCCCGTGGCGAAAATCGACAAGCAAACCTGGCAGGTGCCACCTTGCGATGGTCCGGTGCAGCTGCAATACCACGTTTACGCCTGGGACCTGTCCGTGCGTGGCGCCCACCTGGATACCACCCACGGTTATTTCAATGGCACCTGTGTATTCCTGGCACCCATGGGGCATGAGGATCAGCCCTGCGAAGTGGATATTGACGCACCGGAAGGTACCGCCTACCTGGGCTGGCACCTGGCTACCGGGCTGCCCCGGCTGACCGGCTCGGAGCTGGGTTTTGGCCGTTTCCGGGTGGACAACTACGATGCCCTGATCGACCATCCGGTGGAAATGGGCCCCTTCGAGTATGCCCAGTTCGAAGCCTGTGGTGTACCGCACTGGGTGGTGATGGCCGGTCGTCACAAGACCGATATGGCGCGGCTGTGCCGGGACCTGAAGCCGATCTGCGAACACCATATCCGCATGTTTGGCGAACCGGCGCCCATGGATCGCTATGTGTTTATGACGTTGGTCACCGGCAACGGGTACGGCGGTCTGGAACATCGTAATTCCACCAGTCTCATGTGTGCCCGCGACGACCTGCCCAAGCGCACCGACGAGCCCGGCAAGGTACGCGATGGCTATCGCAATTATCTGGGCCTGTGCAGCCACGAATATTTCCACACCTGGAATATAAAACGGATCAAGCCGGCGGCGTTCACGCCCTTTGATCTGTCTCGGGAAGTGCACACGGAACTGCTGTGGGCTTTCGAGGGTATCACCAGTTATTACGATGACCTGTCGCTGACCCGTACCGGCCTGATTCCGCCGCAGAGCTATCTGGAGCTTCTCGGGCAAACGCTCAGTCGGGTCTATCGTGGACAGGGCCGTCACAAGCAGACCGTTACCGAATCCAGCTTCGATGCCTGGACCCGCTTCTACAAGCAGGACGAAAACGCTCCCAATGGCATCGTCAGCTATTACACCAAGGGCTCATTGGTGGCGCTGGCGCTGGATCTGACCCTGCGAAATCTGACCGCCGAGAAGAAGTCCCTGGATGACCTTATGCGATTGCTCTGGGCCCGTTACGGCCAGACCGGCGAAGGCGTACCGGAGCAGGGCATCCAGCCCCTGGCCGAGGAAGTGGCCGGTTGCGAGATGACAGACTTTTTCGAGCAGGCGCTCTACAGCACCGAAGATCTGCCACTGGCGGAACTTTTGGCTGAGCGGGGCGTAGAGCTGAACTGGCGCAGTGCGGCCAGCCATGGTGACAACGGTGGCAAGCCGGGCAAGGAGGGTATTGCCAATCTGGGCGCGCGGCTGGTTGCCGACCCCATGGGCGCGAAGATTGCTGTCGCCTTCGAGCAGGGCCCGGCCATGGCAGCCGGATTATCCGCCGGGGATGTGATCATCGCTGTGGATGGCCTGCAGGCCACACAGGGCAATATCGACAATTTGCTGGCCAACTTCCTGCCCGGCGAAATGGTGGAAGTGCATGCTTTCCGTCGCGACGAGCTGATGAAGTTCAACGTGAAAGTGGCGCCCACCGAGCCGAGTACCGCGTATCTGACCATTGCCAAGGGCGGGTTAACCGAGAAGGGCAAGGCCTGGCTGCATTGGCAAGGCAATGAATAGCGCAAACCCTGGAGTGTGAAGTGACTGTAGGAGCGGCGCTCGAGCCGCGAACCTGCTTGCGAGGGTTTTCCCAAGTACGACCCGCGGCTCGGGCGCCGCTCCTACGACGTTTTATGGTTGATTGAATTTTTCATGTCTTTGAAGCCACTCTACAGCCAGCTGGGTAACGTTCGCAGAGCGGATCATTTTCGCTTGAAAAAGCGGATCGATGGTCTGTCTCGCTTGCCTGCTGACAAGCGCAATGACCAGGCCGTGGAGAAGGTATCCAAGGCCATTGCCGCTTCCATTGCCAATCGGGAAAAACGTCAGGCGTCCCAGCCCGTACTGAACTGGCCGGACCTGCCGGTGGTGGCCAGCCGTGAGGAGATCAAGACAGCGATCCGCGACCATCAGGTGGTGGTGATTGCCGGGGAAACCGGCTCCGGCAAGACCACCCAGCTGCCGAAGATCTGCCTGGAGCTGGGGCGGGGCATTGAGGGCACCATCGGTCACACCCAGCCAAGGCGGCTGGCGGCCCGTGCCGTGGCCAGCCGGGTAGCGGAAGAGCTCAACAGCCCGCTTGGCAGTGCCGTTGGCTTCAAGGTGCGTTTCGCCGAGCAGGTCAGCGAGACCAGTCTGATCAAGGTGCTCACCGATGGCATGCTGCTCAATGAAATCCAGCAGGATCGCTTTCTCAACCAGTACGACACCCTGATTATCGATGAAGCCCACGAACGCAGTCTGAACATCGACTTTCTGCTCGGCTATCTCAAGCAGCTGTTACCCAGGCGTCCGGACCTGAAACTCATCATTACCTCGGCCACCATCGACCACGAACGTTTTGCCCGGCATTTCGGTGAGGCTCCGGTGTTGGAGGTTTCCGGGCGGACCTACCCGGTGGAAATGCGCTACCGGCCTCCCGCTGAAGGCCAGGAACTGTCGCGTCAGATTGAAGACGTGCTGCAGGAAATCCAGCGCGAGGAGCGCCGCGAGGGCCTGCCCGTAGCACGGGATGTTCTGGTTTTTCTGGCCGGCGAGCGGGATATTCGCGATGTGCATCATCACTTGAAGCGCTGCGAACTGAGAGACACGGAAATCCTGCCGCTCTATGCGCGATTGAGCCAGGCGGAGCAACACCGCATTTTTGCGTCCCACCGGGGTCGGCGAGTGGTGCTCAGTACCAATGTGGCGGAAACGTCCCTGACCGTGCCGGGTATTCGTTATGTCATCGATGCCGGCACCGCCCGCATCAGCCGTTACAGCGTGCACTCCAAGGTGCAGCGGCTGCCGGTGGAGCCGGTCAGTCAGGCCAGCGCCAATCAGCGGGCCGGGCGCAGCGGGCGGATCATGCCGGGTATCTGTTTTCGGCTGTACGAGGAAGACGACTTCCTCAATCGTCCCGCTTTCACCGACCCGGAGATTCAGCGCACCAACCTGGCAGCGGTGATTCTGCAGATGGCCGACCTGAAACTGGGCCGGGTGGAGGATTTTCCCTTCATTGAGCCGCCGGACGGGCGCCTGATCCGTGACGGTTACCGGCTGCTGGATGAGCTGGGCGCGCTGACGCCGAAACAGACCCTTACCCCCCTGGGCCGGCAGTTGGCCCGCTTTCCGCTGGACCCGACCCTGGGGCGGATACTGGTGGCGGCGTCCCGGCAGAAGGTGCTGCGCGAAGCGCTGATCATCGTGTCCGCTCTGGCCGCCCAGGACCCCCGCGATCGGCCCCATGACAAGCAGCAGCAGGCGGATCAGGCCCATCAGCCGTTCACCGACAAGGACTCGGATTTCCTGTTTTTCGTCAAGTTGTGGCAATGGGCGGAGAACCAACGGGAGTCCCTCAGCCGCAACCAGTATGAGAAGCTGCTGAAGAAAACCTTCCTGTCGCCCACTCGCATGCGCGAGTGGCGAGATACCCACCGCCAGCTGCTGTTGCTGTGCAAGGAGCAGGGCTGGGAGCTGAACCCGCCGGCCATGAACGAGCAGGGGCTGGCCGACGGTGCCTACGGGCCCCTGCATCAGGCCCTGTTGCCCGGGTTGCTGGCCAACGTCATGCAGCGCACGGACGAGGGGGAGTGGCTGTCCACCCGTAATCGCAAGCCGCTGATCTGGCCGGGCTCGTCCCTGTCGAAAACCAAGGCCCGCTGGCTGATGGCGGCGGAGCAAGTGGAAACCAGTCGGTTGTTTGCCCGTACTGTGGCGCGAATTGAGCCGGAATGGGTGGAAGCTGCCGCCGCTCACCTGGTCAAACGCCAGTATTTCGAGCCCCACTGGTCGAAGAAGCGGGGGTGTGCCATGGCCAAGGAGCAGGTGAACCTGTTCGGCCTGATTCTGGCCAGCGGTCGGCGGGTCAACTATGCGCCCATTCATCCCCAGGAAGCCCGCGAATTGATGATTCGCGAAGGGCTGGTGATGGGAGAGTTGCACCGGGAGCCGCCCTTCGTGAAGGCCAACCGGGAGCAATTCGAAACCCTCGAGGAGATGGAACACAAGTTGCGCCGGCGCGATATCCTGGTGGACGAGGAGGCCCGGGTGGCCTTTTACGATGAGCGGTTGCCGCAGGACGTGACCAGCCTGGCCGGGCTGATGAGCTGGTATAACAAAAAGGCCTCGCCGGCCCAGAAAGAAGCACTGCTGATGCCGCGGGATTTCCTGTTGTCACGGAGCCCGGATCTGGGCAGCGACCAGTTCCCGGATCAGCTGCGCCTGGATGGCATCAGCCTGCCGCTGGAATACAGCTTCGATCCCACCGGGGAGCGCGACGGCGTCACGTTGATTGTCCCGCTCGCGGTCCTCAATCAAGTGCCGGACACACGGCTGGACTGGCTGGTCCCCGGGTTGCTGCGGGAAAAACTGGAAGCCCTGATCCGTGCGTTACCCAAGGCCCGCCGCCGTCATTTTGTTCCCGTGCCGGACTTTGTCGGCGCGCTTCTGGATACCCTGGATCCCCAGGAGCCGTTACTGTCGGCCATGACCCGTGAATTGCAACGAATGACCGGTGTGCGGATCGAACGGGAAGAGTGGCAGGATGCCACGCTGCCCGACCATCTGCGCATGTTTATCCAGGTGGTGGACCGGGTGGACGGTAACCGGAAAGTGCTGGCCCAGGGACGCCACCTGGACGAAGTCCGTGACAAACTGGCTGGTGTCACCGCTAACCTGCCGGAACCGGCGGCACAGGAACCAGTACCGCGAGGGCAGGATTGGCTGTTCGGTCGCCTGCCGGACACCCACGAACAGGATCTGGGTGGCATGGTGGTGCGCCGCTATCCCGCCCTGGAAGATGATGGCGACGCGGTGGAGCTTCGCTACCGTGATGATGTGGATGAGGCCCGCTGGAACCATCAGTGGGGTACGGCACGGCTGTTGGGCTTCAAACTCAGTATCCAGCTGCGTGACCTGCGCAAACAGGCCTCACAGATGCCCGGTTTTCAGAAGCTCAAGGGCGAGAAGGGCGCCATGGCCCGCCAGGCACTGGATCATGCGGTACTGCGTCTGCTGGCAGAGCATTTCCGGCTGGACGAGCCGGTACGCGATGAGGCTGCCTTCCGGGCCCGTCTGGATGCCCATCGGGGGGATTTCGTGCCCTGGGCAGGCCAGCAATTGAGCGCTTTCGGCAAGCTGTTCGCCGATTATCGGCAGCTGATGGGCAAGCTGGAAAAAAACTTCCCGCTGGCCTGGGCCCATGCCCACCGGGACCTTAAGCAACAACTGGGCAACTTGTTCCGCGACGATTTCCTGCTGCAGGTGCCCTGCCCCTGGTTGATGGAATACCCGCGCTATCTGGAGGCTATCAGCCACCGTCTGGACAAACTGGGTGGCCAGATTGGCAAGGACCGCACCCTGACCGCAGAGCTGGAGGCCTTTGACAAGCAATACGCCACTCGTGCTGCGGGTATGCCCCTGTGGCAGCAGCCGACGCCTCTGCAAGAGTATTTCTGGATGTTGCAGGAATACCGGGTGAGCCTTTTTGCACAACAGCTTGGCACCCGGGTCCCGGTCTCTGCCAAGCGTCTCAACAAGCAGTGGGAACTCTGCTGATCAGTCAACCCCTCTACGAAGCCGCTGTAGGAGCGCCGCTTTAGGCGCGAACCTCGCGTGCGAGGAAACACACGGAAGACGATCAGGCACAGAAGAACGTTACGCCCGATTCGCGCCTCAAGCGGCGCTCCTGCATTGACTCCGTAACAAGCATAACAACTATCCACCCACGCCCTTTGCGCTGGCCACTCCGAATCCGGATAATCGACCCATTATCCCATTTGTGGAACGGGGCCCTTTACCCCGTTCGAGTGCGAGGACTCGCTTGTGAGCTATTCTGTAGTAATCAGTGGCACCGGCCTGTGGACCCCGGAGCAGACCATCACCAACGATGAATTGGTGGAATCCTTCAACGAGTATGTGAAGCGGTTCAATGCGCGTAACGCCGAGGCCATCGAGGCCGGCGAAGTGGATGCCCTGGGTCCTTCAGACAGCGCCTTTATCGAAAAGGCCTCCGGTATCAAGCAGCGCTTTGTCATCGACAAGAGCGGGATTCTTGATCCGGACCGGATGGCTCCCCGCATCGCCGAGCGATCTGACGATGAGGTATCCATTCAGGCGGAAATTGCTGTCAAAGCGGCCAGGCAGGCCCTGGAACATGCCAACCTGACCGCGGACGATCTGGATGCTGTCCTGGTGGCCTGTTCCAACATGCAGCGCCCGTATCCGGCCATGGCCGTGGAAGTCCAGGCGGCCCTGGGCATGGAGCACGGCTGGGGCTATGACATGAATGTGGCCTGTTCCAGCGCCACCTTCGGGATTCAGGCCGGTGTGGATGCCATCCGTAATGGCAGCGCCCGTCGGGTGCTGATGGTCAATCCGGAAATCTGTTCCGGTCACCTGGCCTGGGAAGATCGCGACTGCCATTTCATTTTTGGTGACGTGGCCACCGCGGTGATTCTGGAGCGCAAGGAAGACGCCACCTCCGACAACCAGTGGGAAGTGCTGGGCACCCGGTTGCAGACCAAGTTTTCCAATAATATCCGCAACAATTTCGGTTTTCTGAACCGTGCGGATGAAAGCGGCATTGGCGCTCGCGACAAGCTGTTCCGCCAGGAAGGGCGCCGCGTTTTCAAGGAAGTCTGCCCCATGGTGGCCGAGCAGATTGCCTCGCATCTATCTGATACCGGGGTGCCGGTGGAGGCCCTCAGCCGGATGTGGCTGCACCAGGCCAACCTGAGCATGAATGAACTGATTTCCAAACGGGTCCTGGGACGCCCGGCTTCCCGTGAGGAAGCCCCGGTGATTCTGGATGACTATGCCAACACCAGTTCCGCCGGTTCCATCATTGCCTTCCATAAGTACAACGCGGATCTGCCGGTGGATACCAAAGGCGTGATCTGTTCCTTTGGGGCCGGTTACTCCATCGGTAGCGTGATTGTGAACCGAATCAAGTAACTGCGTCCGGGTTTCACGTTTGCTTCACGAAGGCCGCATTTTGCGGCTTTTTTTCATGCTGCCTGTAACGTTTACCTCACGGCTTCATCTCTATATTGTCTGAGACAGGCGCTACGCAAACAAACGTGGTTTGCCTGAGCCGCAGAGTGCGGTTTCGGATACAACCTCAATAATGATGGATGGAGACTGAACATGGCTAAGTTGAGCAAACTGAACCCCCTGGCCGCCACTGTTGGTGCCGCTGTTGTTGCTTCCGCGCTTTCCGTGCCGGTTGCTACTGCTGCTGAAAACCCCTTTGCCGCTTCCGACCTGCAAGCCGGTTACCAACTGGCTGGTGACCACGCTGAAGGCAAGTGTGGCGAAGGCAAGTGCGGTGACAAGAAAGGCGAAGGCAGCTGTGGTGAGAAAAGCGGTGAAGGCACATGCGGCGCCGATGACAAAAAAGGTGAAGGTAAATGTGGTGAAGGCAAGTGCGGTGGTGATGCCTAACAGGCAGGAGCCAACGTATGAAACCTGAGACACCAGTGTCCGGAGTGGGCCTGGGTCTTCGGCGGGCCCTCATGGGCCCGCTTTCCCCGACCCTGGATTCCCCGGAAAGTGCCCCTTTCGATTTTATGGAAGTTGCACCGGAGAACTGGATCCCCATGGGTGGGCGTCTGGCGAAGGATTTCCGTGCCTTCACCGAACGTTTCCCCTTTGTTACCCACGGTTTGAGCCTGTCATTGGGTGGGCCTGAGCCGCTGGATTTTGAATTGCTGAAAGCGGTGAAAGGGTTCCTCAAGGAACACAACATTCGTCGTTATACCGAGCACTTGAGTTATTGCAGTGACCACGGTCACCTTTACGATTTGATGCCGATTCCCTTTACCGAAGAGGCCGTTCACTACGTGGCAGACCGGGTCCGGCAGGTGCAGGATTTTCTCGAACAACCCATCGGTATCGAACACGTCAGCTACTATGCTGCGCCCGGTTCCGAAATGTCGGAAATCGACTTCGTTAATGCGGTGCTGGAAGAGGCAGATTGCCAGCTGTTGCTGGATGTGAACAACGCCTACGTGAACAGCATCAATCATGGCTATGATCCCCGTGAATTTATCAGTGCCTTGCCCGGCGAGCGTATTTGCTACCTGCATATCGCCGGTCACTTTGATGAAGCGGAAGATCTGAAAGTGGATACCCACGGCAGCGCGGTCATTGATCCGGTCTGGCAACTGCTTGAGCATGCCTATCAGGAATTTGGTGTACTACCCACCTTGCTGGAGCGGGACTTCAACTTTCCCGGTAACGATGTGCTGTTTGGGGAGCTCGGGCAGATCCGCCAATATCAGCATCAACCGTATTCAGCGACTCGGAAGCTGGGATGAGTCAGACAGATTTCCAGGCCCTGCAACGTCACTTTGCGGCGCACTTGCGTAACCCGCAGACGCACTCTGCGCCAGACGGAATTGAAGAGCGCCGCCTGGCGATTTACCGCAACCTGTTTTTCAACAACGTTAACGGGTTTATCAGCCAGGGCTTCCCGGTGCTGCATTCCCTGCTGGATGCGGAACGCTGGCATCGGTTAGTGCGGGCCTTCTTTGACCAGCACGCCTGTCAGACACCGTATTTTCTCGAAATTCCCCAGGAATTTGTCAGCTTTCTGGCATCCGGTCAGGGCAGGGAAGAGGGAGATCCGCCTTTCCTGCTGGAGCTGGCACATTACGAATGGATGGAGTTGGTGCTGGATGCGTCCACCGAGGTCTTTCCCAAAACCGGATTTCATCCCGAGGGGGACCTGCTTCGTGCCATCCCCCAGCTAAGCCCCTTGCATGTGGTGCTCAGCTATCAGTACCCGGTCCACGAAATTTGCGTGGACTTTCAGCCGCAGACCCCATTGCCACAGCCGCTCTGGCTGCTGGTCTACCGGGATCGTGATGATCAGGTTCGCTTTATGGAAATCAATGCACCTACCGCCCGGTTGTTGCAATTGATCGAGGAGAACCCGAACAGCACCGGTTTTCAGGTGGTTGGCCAATTGGCGGAAGAACTGCAATTTGCGGATGTGGAGAAACTGGCCGAGTTTGCCCGGGATATCCTGCTGCAAATGCACCAGCGGGACATCCTGGTCGGTGCCAGTCTGAAGAGCTGCTGATGCCGCTTCAGGCTGTGGGTCCGATCTGTTCACCCGCTCTCGCTGTAAAATCCGCCAGGAAGCCGGACCGTTCGGTTCGTGGCCCTGTTCGGGCATGCGACGGGCTGGCTATAATGCAGCGTCGACGACATACCGGGGTGACCGTGCGTTATTTACTGCTGACCATATTGCTGAGCATTTCCTGTACCGTGATGGCGGAAGAGGAAGACTGGGGAGACGCGTCCACTGCGTTTGATGCGCCCCAGAGCAGTCAGGCCAAGGATGACGACCCCTGGGAAGACATCAACCGCAAGATCTTTGCCTTCAACGAAGCACTCGACAAGTATGCCCTCAAGCCTGCGGCCAAGGGCTATCGCAAGGCGACGCCGGGCTGGTTCGATGACACGGTAACCCGCTTTTTTGAGAACCTGCGGGATTTTCGCAGCAGTCTCAACAGTGTGCTGCAGTGGCGCTGGGGGCATGCCGGTCACAACTTTGGTCGTTTCGCGGTCAACAGCACTCTGGGTATCGCCGGCTTGTTTGATGTGGCCAGCAAGGTGGACCTGGAAAAGCACAATACCGATCTGGGACTGACCTTTGCCCGCTGGGGGATCCCGGAGGGCAACTATCTGGTGCTCCCGTTCTGGGGGCCATCCACTGTCCGCGATGCGGCAGCGATTTTCCCGGAGGACTACATGCGCCCCAGGCACTACATCCAGCATGACCTGACCCGCTACAGCGTCACGGCGTTGTACGTGGTGGACTTGCGCGCCGACCTGCTGGATCTGGAGCGCAATATCGTCGGCGACCGCTACACCTTCCTGCGCAATGCTTACCTACAACGTCGCCGCTTCGAATCCGGTGATGCACCGTCCCTGCGTTTCCCGGACATAGAACAGCGGGATTCGGAGCCGGAGGACGAGGGGTGGTGAAGGCAATTAATAGTGCAATTAATAGTTAATAATGAATAATTAATAGTTGCGCGAGCAGCAGCGATATTGGTTCAAACGCAAGAGGCCGCGCCCATAGGTTGGGCGCGGCCTCTTGCGTTTAAAAAAGATAAAGCTGAGTCGCGAGTTATTAGTTATTCATTATTAACTATTAATTATTAACCGCCTTCATCTTTGCTCTTATATAGTCCCCATGGGACACATACAGCAGGTCACTGACCCGTCGGATCAGGTGTTCTTCGTGGACATCCACATGGCCGTCAGCGGCGGCCATGGCCCACATTTCCTCAATCAGTGTGACCCTGGGCTCCGGTCCCCAGTGGTCTCGGAGGGGACGGGTGAATTCGAACAGGTCAGTGGCCTGGTCCACACGGGTTTCCAGTTCGCTGAGGATGTCATCCATTTCCTGGGGGTCCAGATGCCAGTGCGTCTTTACTGCCTGAATCAGACGTTGTGATTCTTCCGGTGCCACGGTGCCGTCAGTACGGGCCACTTCCAGAAGCAGGGCAGCAGCCGCCCGGTGCAGGTCGTGCTCGTTTGTCTGTTGCTGGGGCTGGTCGGGGCGAAAGAGTCGGTTAAGCCAATTCAAATTACACCTTCCTCCTGCAATAGCGCTTCCAGCGCCAACTGGTCGTTGGCGAAGCGGCGGATGCCATCGGCAAGCAGGTCGCTGGCCATGGCATCGTCATTGAGTTGCCAGCGGAACGCGGCCTCGGTAACGGCCTGCCAGTCGTCCTCCGGGGCCACCAGTTCCGCATCCAGTACCCGGGTCAGACTCCCGGTATCGGCAGCCAGTTCCCTGAGCAGGGCCGGGCTGATGGTGAGCTTGTCGCAACCGGCCAGAGCTTCGATCTGGCCGGCATTGCGGAAGCTGGCGCCCATGACGATGGTTTCCAGACCCCGGGCCTTGAAGGTGCGATAGATCTGGCGCACGGACTGGACTCCCGGGTCGTCATCCGGGGTGGCAATCTCCATGCCCTGTTTACGGTGCCAGTCGAAGATGCGGCCCACGAAGGGGGAGATCAGGGTAGCGCCGGCTTCTGCCGCAGCCAGACCCTGAGCCTGGTTGAAGACCAGCGTCACATTACAGCGGGTGCCTTCCTCCTCGAGGACTTCCACGGCGCGGATGCCTTCCCAGGTGGCGGCGGTCTTGATCAGGATGCGGGATGGGTCCACGTCCAGTTCCCGGTAGATGGCCATCAGACGACGGGCCTTTTCCACCGTGGCGCGGGTATCAAAGGACAAGCGCGCATCCACCTCACTGGAAACACGGCCGGGAATCCGCTCCAGGATGGCCTGGCCGGCCAGGCAGGCATAGCAGTCGGTCAGCCAGTCCATCTCCCCGCCATGGCCCAGTGTGCGACACAGATCGGCTGCCTGTTGCAGCAATGGCCGGTAACGTTCGTCTCGTGCTGCTGCCAGCAGCAGGGAGGGGTTGGTGGTGGCATCTTCCGGTGCCAGTTCGGCGATCATGTCCAGATCACCGGTATCGGCCACCAGAGAGGTCCATTGGGCTAGCTGTTCGCGTTTGTTCACGGTATCCGTTCCTTTCAGTGTCATGGTGGGGCACGTTAAGGCGTTGCCATGACAGTATGGTGTTAGCTTGCAGTAATCATGTCCCGATGTGGGTGAAGAGAGTTGCAAGTTGAAAGTTCAAAGTTGAAACGCGGCGACGGATCGTACCAACCGACTACGATGTTGGCCGCGCTTTACCTGGGGAGTGAGCGCGGGCAGGACATTTCCCTTACTGATGGGCTTTCACGCGCTTTTCAACTTTGAACTTTCAACTTGTAACTCAACCACGATTCTTGCTAAGAATTGCGGGTTCATTACAGCCTAAGGCAGTTGTGCCAAAGCGTCCATGAGCACTTGCGGGGTGGTGCCGGGCTTGTGCATGTTTTCGCTCAGGTGACGGCGAAAACGGCGGGCGCCGGGTTCGCCCTGGAACAGGTTAAGGATATGACGCAGGGAATGTTTGGGGGCATGACCCAGCGCGTAGCGACGTTCTACATAGGGGAGAAATTGCTCGGCGATGTCCCGGCGGCTGGGCACGGGGTGATCGTCGGCAAACACGATGCGATCCGCATCGGCGAGAAAATAGGGATTTTGGTAGGCCTCGCGACCAATCATCACCCCATCCACGTCGCCCATGTGCGCATGCACTTCGTCCAGAGTCTTCACGCCACCGTTGAGAATGATTTCCATATGGGGGAAGGCCTGCTTGATGGCGTAGGCCCGCTGATAGATCAGCGGCGGAATCTCCCGGTTTTCCTTTGGGGACAGCCCGGAGAGGATGGCCTTGCGGGCATGGATGGTGAGACTGGTGCAGCCGGCCTGCTCCATGCGGGTAACAAACCGGTAGAGAAAGTCGTAATCATCCTGGTCATCGATGCCGATGCGGGTCTTCACCGTCACTGGAACGCGGACCGCCGCCTGCATGGCTTCCACGCACTGGCCCACCAGTTCCGGCTCGGCCATCAGAATGGCGCCGATCTTGCCCTGCTGCACCCGGTCCGACGGGCAGCCAACATTGAGGTTGATCTCGTCGTAACCGTATTGTTCGGCAATTTGTGCGGCTTCCGCCAGATCCTGCGGTTCGCTGCCGCCCAGTTGAAGCGCCACCGGGTGCTCTTCGTCATTGAATGCCAGAAACCGCTCACGGTCCCCGCGCAGAATCGCCTGGGCCACCACCATTTCGGTGTAGAGCAGGGTGTGGCGGGTAATCAGCCGGGCCAGAAACCGGTAGTCGCGGGTGGTCCAGTCCATCATCGGGGCGACGGACAGGCGCCGATCAGGCTGAAGCGACGGGGCTGTTTGGATCAAGGAATCATTCATGCAAGACGATAACACGGGTATTGGGTCAACTATTGTCGCATGTTGCGGCGCTGCGGCGTAGGGCGGGCGGCGGCGTTGCCTGTCAAAGGCCTGCCGGCTCTGCTAGACTCAGCGCCTTTCCGAACCACTCGAGACTGTTCATGATCCTCTCCCGGCTGAGTCCGCCCTAGTAGACAGCCCGTCTCCGGCTTTGCCGTATGGTGCCCTGCGCCATGTCATCCCGTGTTCTGTTGCCCTTGAGCAGCATCCTTGTCTGTCGTATTTGCAAAACAGGATTGTTCTTCATGCTTCGATCTATTCAGCAGGAATGGTTCAGTAATATCCGTGGTGATTTACTGGCGGGTTCCGTTGTGGCCCTGGCCCTGATTCCGGAGGCGATTGCCTTCTCCATCATTGCCGGTGTGGACCCCAAGGTGGGGTTGTATGCATCTTTCTGTATCGCCGTTGTCATTGCGTTTGTCGGCGGCCGCCCGGGGATGATTTCGGCGGCAACCGGGGCCATGGCGCTGGTGATGGTGACGCTGGTCAAAGACCATGGCCTGCAGTATTTGCTGGCGGCGACGGTGTTGACCGGGATGCTGCAGATTGTTGCGGGCTTTCTGCAGCTTGGCAATCTCATGCGCTTTGTCTCCCGCTCCGTGGTCACCGGCTTTGTGAATGCCCTGGCTATCCTGATTTTCATGGCGCAGTTGCCGGAGCTGGTCGGGGTAACCTGGCATGTGTATGCCATGGTGGTCGCCGGCCTGGCGATCATTTACCTGCTGCCGCTGCTGACCACCGCAGTACCATCACCCCTGATCTGTATTGTCGTGATGACCGGGATTGCCATGTATCTGGGTCTGGATGTGCCCACCGTCGGTGACAAGGGTGATCTGCCGGACAGTCTGCCCGTATTCCTGTTGCCGGATATCCCGCTTAACCTGGAAACCCTGAAAATCATTCTGCCGTACTCTCTGGCCCTCGCCGTGGTAGGTCTGCTGGAATCCATGATGACGGCAACCATCGTGGATGATCTGACCGATACCGATAGCGACAAGAACCGCGAATGCAAAGGGCAGGGCGTGGCCAACATTTTCTCCGGGTTCCTGGGGGGCATGGCCGGGTGTGCGATGATCGGCCAGTCCGTGATCAACGTGAAATCCGGTGGCCGCAAGCGCCTGTCCACCTTGTTTGCCGGTTGCTTCCTGCTGGTGCTGGTGGTGTTCCTGGGTGAATGGGTGTCCCAGATTCCCATGGCCGCGCTGGTGGCGGTGATGATCATGGTGTCCATTGGTACCTTCAGCTGGGAGTCCATTACCAACATGGCCAAGCATCCGGCGAGCAGCACCGTGGTGATGCTGGCTACGGTGTCGGCCACCGTGGCGACCCATAACCTGGCCATTGGTGTTGGCATCGGGGTGGTACTGAGTGCGCTGTTCTATGCAAACAAGGTGGGGCGCGTTTTCTATGTGCGCTCGGATCTTGATGAAACTAACAGCAGCCACCGCCGCTACGAGGTCCTGGGGCAGGTATTTTTCACCTCTGCGGATCAGTTCATCGCTTCCTTTGATTTCAAGGAAGCTCTGGATAAAGTGACTATTGATGTGCACCGTTCCCACTTCTGGGATATCACCGCCATCGGAGCGCTGGACAAGGTGATCATCAAATTCCGTCGTGAAGGGACCGAGGTGGAATTGATCGGTCTGAACGAGGCCAGCGCCACCCTGGTGGATAAATTTGCCGTGCACGACAAGCCTGAGGCGGTCGAAAAACTCATGGGCGGCCACTAGTCCCCTGCCAAGGAGAAAACAATGAGTGATGTTATTGCCTGTATTGATGGTTCTCCGGCCGCGGCTCGGGTGTGCGACTATGCGGTGTGGGCGGTGCAGCGGTTGAATGCCCCCTTGACCCTGCTGCATGTGCTGGATCACTCCCGCTATCCGGTGGAAAGTGATCTTAGCGGCAACCTGCTGCTGGGCGGTCGCGAAGCCCTGCTCACCGAGCTCTCCGAGCTGGATGCCAAACGGAACAAGCTGGCCCTGGAGCAGGGCAAGCTGATGCTGGAAGCCGCTGCTGCCCGTGCCATCGAAAAAGGGGTGGTTGAGCCCAAACAGCGACAGCGCCACGGCGGCCTGGTAGAAACTCTGGCCGGCATGCAGGAGCAGACCCGCATTCTGGTGATTGGCAAACTGGGTGAAGAGCACACCGGTGAGGCAGAGCAGGTGGGCGACCATGTGGAGCAAGTGATTCGCACCATGCACAAGCCGATTATGGTGGTGCCCTCGGATTTCACTGAGCCACGCAAGGTGATGCTGGCCTTCGATGGCAGCCCGACCTGCCGTGAAGGAGTGAAAATGCTGGCCGCCAGTCCGCTGTTCCTGGGCCTGCCATGTCACCTGGTGGCGGTGGGCAAGGACAAACAGCTGGGGGAGGATCTGGCCTGGGCCCGTGACACCCTGGAGCAATCCGGTCACGAGGTGGAAGTGGCGCAGTTGGAAGGGGACGTGGAGCCTTCCTTGCACCAGTACCAGCAAGACAACCATATCGATATGGTGGTCATGGGCGCCTACGGGCATTCCCGTATCCGCGAGTTCTTTGTGGGTAGCACCACCAGCAAGATGATCAAGCATGCCACGGTGCCCCATTTGCTGCTGCGATAAGTCGCCGGTCCGGCGCACCGCAAAGCGCTCAGGGAAAGGAAAATGGTGCGGGCAGAACCGCATCGCGTCGGCCTGACTTTTCTGGCAGACCGATTGGTCCCCGGGATGGGTGATTGTCCCGTCAGCGTGTGCTGTACTGAGCATGCCAGTGTCTGCGTATTGATTCGAGCCTATACCGGGAGGTTGTCTTGCCGGAATTGAAAATTCTGGGGCTGTTTCTGATCACGGCGGTCGCCGAGATCGTGGGCTGCTACCTGCCTTATCTATGGTTGCGTGAGGGGAAGTCTGCCTGGTTGTTGGTGCCTGCTGCACTGAGCCTGGCGGCCTTTGCCTGGCTGTTGTCTTTGCATCCCACGGCGGCGGGGCGGGTCTATGCGGCCTACGGCGGCGTGTATATTTTTGTGGCCATTCTCTGGTTGTGGGGCGTGGACGGTATTCGTCCCACGGGCTGGGATATTGTCGGGTCGCTGGTGGCGCTGACGGGGATGGCGATCATCATGTTTGCGCCTCGGCAGATGGGGTGATGCCAGAGGCTTGATGCCGGACGTTTGACGCTGAAAGACAAGCCCTTCTGGCGTCCGACGTCCGGCGTTTAATGCTTACTCCACCGTAATGGTGATCTTTTCGGACATTACCGGCGGTTCATGGGGCACATGCATGTGGTCTCCCAGCAGCAATTGCAGGGTGTGTGTGCCCGGCTCCAGTTCCAGTTCGGTCTGGGTCTGGCCCTTGCCGAAGTGCACCACGTTGTCGTTGGCCGGCAGCGGGAAGTCCATGGCAGGCATGGACTCCTGATCCAGGTCGATCAGCAGGTGGTGGTGGCCGGCATGCTCCTGCTGGGTGCCGGCGGGTACCACCTCCATGCCTTCCAGGCCGAACTCCACGGTAACCGGGCTGGTCACGGTGGCACCATCTGCAGGGCTGAGAATGGTGGCGCTGGCCCCTTCCGGTGCCGCGCTACGGGTTATGCCGTTGTTGCTTGCCGTTTCTTCGGTGCTTTCTTGGGCGCTCTCTTTGCTGCTTTCTTTGGCGCTTTCACCGGCATTGTCCATGGCGGGTGCTTCCGCAGCCGGGGTATCGGTTTTTGCTTCCTCTTTATTGTCAGAGCAGCCCTGGAGCAGGGTGGCACCGGCAATCATGGCTACCAGCAGGGAGTGTTGAAAGGGAATACGCATGGTCTTTTCCTTTACGTCCTGTCGAGTGGGTCAAGCCCGCCGGTGGCCCGGCGGGCGAAAGCATGAGTCGCGTTCAACCTTAGCAGAAAGCCGCCGGCCCGTGTCTATAAGCTTCCTGTTTTGACAGGTATAATCCGCGCCAGTTTGCATTATTGGAGTCAGCATGACCGTCCGTACTCGCGTAGCGCCGTCACCCACCGGTGACCCCCATGTAGGCACCGCCTATATTGCCCTGTTCAATCGCTGTTTTGCCCACCAGCACGGTGGTCAGTTTATTCTGCGTATTGAAGATACGGACCAGACCCGTTCCACCGATCAGTCCGAGCAGATGATTCTGGATTCGCTCAAATGGCTGGGGCTGAGCTGGGATGAAGGCCCGGATGTGGGTGGCCCCCATGGCCCGTACCGGCAGAGTGAACGCAAGCATATGTATCGGGAGTATGCCGAGGCGCTGATCGAGAAAGGCCATGCCTTCAAGTGCTATCGCACCAGTGAAGAGCTGGACAGCCTCCGTGCGGCACTGAAAGAGCAGGGCGAGAACCGCGCGCTGAAGCCGATGGATCTGGAACTGCCGGCGGAAGAACAGGCAAAGCGGGAGGCGGACGGGGCGCCCTACGTGATTCGCATGCGCGTGCCCACCGATGGCCGCTGCGAAATCCAGGACATGCTGCGCGGTACCGTGGAGCTGGATTGGGCGCTGGTGGATGCCCAGATCCTGCTCAAGTCCGACGGCATGCCCACCTACCACCTGGCCAATATCGTGGATGATCACCTGATGGAGATCACCCATGTGATCCGTGGTGAGGAATGGCTGAACTCCGCACCCAAGCACAAGTTGCTCTACGAATATTTCGGCTGGGAGATGCCGGTACTTTGCCATATGCCGCTGCTGCGCAACCCGGACAAGTCCAAGCTCAGCAAGCGCAAGAACCCCACCAGCATCCTGTTCTACCAGCGTATGGGCTACCTGCCGGAGGCGCTGGTGAATTACCTGGGCCGGATGGGCTGGTCCATGCCGGATGAGAGCGAGAAGTTCACCCTGGCGCAGATGCAGGACGCTTTCGATATCAACCGGGTCTCCCTGGGTGGCCCCGTTTTTGATGTGGAAAAGCTGAGCTGGCTGAATGGCCAATGGCTGCGTGAGCAGAGTGATGAGCAGTTTCTGGATACCTTGCTCGATTGGGCCTACAACCGCGATTACGCCATGAAGATCATTCCCCATTTGCGCCAGCGAGTGGAAACCCTGTCGGACGTGGCGGACAAGGCGGCATTCTGTTTCAACGGCATGCCGGCGATCAGCGAAGCCAGCTTCGAGCACAAGCAGTACGGTGGCGAGGATATGAAAGTGTGGCTCCAGTACCTGCTGTGGGCCTACGAGGCGCGCAATGACTGGAACCGTGACGGTCTGTTTGCGGATGCCAAGGCCATTGCCGATGCCCTGGACGTGAAGATCAAGGACTTCCTGTTTCCGGCCTTTGTCGCCATTGCCGGCACCAGCGCCAGCTTCTCGGTGGTGGACTCCATGGAAATCATCGGCGCCGACCTGAGCCGGGCCCGTCTGCGTAACGCCATCGAGGTGCTGGGCGGGGTGTCCAAGAAACAGATGAAGAAGCTGGAGAAGGCCTACCGGGATTTGCCGGTAGGCTGAGGCCTGAGTCGCTGGCGGCGCGATAAGACCAGTTGCGAGTAACGAGTGACGAGAATCGAAAATCATCGGGCTTTCCCGGGATTTGGGGTTTGTCTTTCGAAACTGGCTTCTCGCAACTCGAAACCGGGGTTATCGCGCCGCCAGCGACGCTCCTACGGCAGAGGCTGTGGATTTTCGCCCAGTTTTTCAGCAGCTTGTTCAGGATGTAGTCAAATGGACTTCATTCTGAAAAAAACCACAGGTCTACGCTTGACAGAGTAGGGGTGCTGGGTAGAATACGCCGCACCAACCGGGACGCACCTTGTCTTGATTGATGTATTTGGGGCCATAGCTCAGCTGGGAGAGCGCAACACTGGCAGTGTTGAGGTCGGCGGTTCGATCCCGCCTGGCTCCACCAAATACGTCCCCTTCGTCTAGTGGCCCAGGACACCGCCCTTTCACGGCGGTAACAGGGGTTCGACTCCCCTAGGGGACGCCATATAGAAAAGCCCTGCTCGAAAGAGTGGGGCTTTTTTATTGCTGGAAAGCCGATTGGTGTGACCGTTTGCCTTGGCTTGATGCGTATTGGTTCAAGCGCTCCGCGGTGCACTTTCCCGTTCCCCAGCTCCGTTTTTCCGCCCGGGTCAGTTTGCTCTCTTGATGGGCGTGTCGGCCTGAGGTGGGGAGCCTTGATGGAAGTGTCCACGCCAAACCTGTCTACGAGGATGCGCTGGATCAACGTGTTATGGATCGTGACAGGGCATCGATATCCGCTTCCAGCCGGAATGTGCCGGCAATCCTGTTTTCATCCCCATGGCGATATTTCCCGGTTTGCACCAGGCAGGCCTGCATGCCGCTGTTCAGGGCACCTTCCACGTCTCCATGGACATCGTCTCCGACCATCAGGGTGTCTTCCGGCCTTGTAGCCAGGTCGGCCAGCACCTGTTCGAAAAAGGCGGGGGAGGGTTTGCCGGTGATGATGGCCCGGCAGTCGGCGGCATACTCCAATGCCCTGACAAAAGGGCCCGCATCCAGATGCAGGCCGTCATCCAGCTGGTAATAACGGTTCTCGCCGATGGCTATCAGCGGTGCGCCGTCCTGCAGCAAGCGAAACGCCTGGTCCAGATGCTCATAATTGAATTTTCTGCCGGCATCACCGAGTAGCACTGCATTGGGTGGCTTGCCTTCCAGATCGGAAAATTCCTCTTTCAGGTTCGGATGAAACAGGCAGTAGGGCGTGAGCTGATGGCGGGTCAGGTAGTCGTGGGCTGCTTGCGGGGCGGTAAACAGTTCTGACGCGTTCACAACCAGATTCAAGCTGGCCAGGTCGCTGAGAATTTGGCTGCGGTTGCGTTGGGAGGTGTTGGTGACAAAGCGCAGGGGCAAACCGGTGGCGCGCAGCCGTTCAAGGGCGTTCAGGGCGCCGGGGAGCAGGCGCGGGCCCTGATAAAGTACGCCAGCGAGATCCAGGCAGATGGCACGCAGCGGCATGGCATTCCTCCGAGAGCGACTCTGAATAGCCTGTTAGAGCATAGGCTCGGCGGTGTGGTCAGCTCAAGCGGCGAATGGTCAGCGTGTGGGCAATTTTCTCGCCATCCCAGATGTATTCATAGTGGGCGCTGGGAGTGATGGCTTCGATCGGTTGGGGGGTGAGCAGGGCGTAACAGTGGCTGCCTGGAGCACGGACGGATTCGTAGTGAAGGCCGGTTTCGCGTAGCTGGTAAAGCTGCTGGCCGAGCTGTTGTGGGGCCTGGTAGTGGTCCGGGTCATGCCACTGTGGATAGCGGCTGGCCGGGGTGATATCGCACAGGGTGGCCGAGAAGTGGATCTTGAGGCCCCGCATGACAATGCGATCGTATTTCAGGCCCTCTACTCGCTGAAAATAGCGTTGCTGATGGTACCGGGTTTCGGCAATGGCGGTGGCCATGCGGTCTGCGCAGTAGAAAACACCGTAGGCACCATCGGAAAACCGGGAGCCGGCCGGGTTTACGTGGACAAAGGGGCCCAGGGCATAGTTGCAGCCGGGAATGCCCCAGGGACGCTCTGCGGCGGGTACCCGGTTCAGGTCGCCCACTTCGTTCTGCAGGCGCGGGTTGGTCAGGGCCTGCACGGCAAAGAGCGCATCGAAGTCAGCCTGGTCCGCCACATCATCAAAGATGGCAATGGGCGGGTATTTGCCGTTGACCAGCCGGTAAGCCGCCTGGGATGGGAAGGCTTGTCGGGGCAGGGCGTGGATCTCTGTGTCGCTCACCCCCATTGCCCGCCCCGCAGACTGTCCAGTTGACGGTGCACTTCGTAGAGACTGGCCACGCGGCCGTTGCTCATGATGTCCATGGGGGTGGCCCCGTTGAAGAACGGGTTGTGGTTGGCCATGCGAACGAAGCCATAGACGTTTTCCCGGTTGCCAAACAAGGTGCGCAGCGCCTGATGGATGTTCAGCAAGTAGCTGAGGCGCTCCAGCAGGTCGTTGCCCACCCGGGCACTGTCCGGCTGACTCTGGTACTTGTGCAGGGTGGAGCGACCCACGCCAAGCAGTGCCATCTTTTCCTTCTCGCTGCACTGCCAGTGCTCCAGCAGTTTGAGAACTGCGCGCAGTGCTGCATGGCGCGCACCGTCGTTCACTGCCAGCGTTGTCTGTTGTCTGGCTGCTTCCATAACGCCTCCTGACCTAACTCATGGTTCAATAATGGCCCTTTTTTCATTTGTTGTCTATATGTGGATATACAGAGAGATCCGGGTCGCAGTTTATGAGAATGGTCAGAACTTGAGCCGGGTTTCCCGGTCCCTGACAGCGAGATGACAGACAGGGCATTGTGATGGGAAAGACAAGGTTGTCGATATGGGTATTGCTGATACTGCTGGGCAGTCCCGGGCTTCAGGCCAGGACGCTGACAGATGCGCACCTGCACTACGTGGATTTCATGCAGGACAGTGAGGGCAGCGAGGCCATGCTGGCGGCGATGGATCAGGCCGGGGTGGAGACGGCCTGGCTGTTCGGTTTGCCGGTGATGAAGAAGTGGCAGGCGGAGGCGCCCCGCAAACCCCGCTATTACCTGGGGGATGAAGCGCCGCTGTATTACTACAGCGCCACCGATGACATTGTGGCGCAGGCGGTTCTTGCCTTGCCAGAGTCACAGCAGAAGCGGCTCAAACCTTTTGTCAGCGGCGTTAACCCCACGGACATGAATGCCGCGGATCAGATTGAGGCGCTGATACAGCGCTATCCGGGATTGTGGTTCGGCATTGGCGAAATCCTGACTCGTCATGATCAGCTGACGGCGTTGACCGAAGGCGAAACCCCCAGGGCCAACCACCCGGCTCTGATGCGGGTTTACAAGCTGGCGGCCCGCTACGATCTGCCGGTGTTGCTGCACAGTAATCTGACATCGCTGCGGGAAGAGACGCCGATTTTCCTGGAAGAGCTGGAGGCGGCGTTGTCCGCCAACCCGCAGACCCGCTTTGTGCTGGCCCATGCGGGTACCAGTGGTGGGGTGGAAGAGCGACAGGCGCCCCTGGAGACCCTGGTGCCAATCCTGCGGGCCTTACTGAGCCGTTATGCACATTTTTATGTGGATCTCTCCTGGAGCGTCAAGGATCACTATTTATTGAAGAACGACAAACCCGCATCGGAATGGGTTGAACTGATCCGGGATTATCCGGACCGTTTTGTCCTCGGTTCGGACCTGGTGGGGCACTTCGACAGCATGAAACGGCTGATGGATGACTACCAACCGCTGCTGGATGCCTTGCCCCAAAAAGTGGCGGAGCAACTGGCAAGCGGCAATGCTGCTGCGCTTGTGCCCGAAAAAGGTGCGCAATATCGGCGTGATTGAGGGGCATGAAATGTTCCGTTGTTGCCTTGGTGAAAAGGCAACAACGGCGGTGGCGGGCTACTCGGATTTTTGCAGACGGCGCAGCAGGGCGGAGGTATCCCAGCGTCCGCCACCCATGGCCTGGATCTCCCGATAGAAATCATTGACCTGGGCCGTCACCGGCAAGAGGGTGCCGTTGCGGGCAGCTTCTGCCAGGCAGATATCCAGATCCTTGCGCATCCAGTCCACCGCGAAACCATGTTCGTACTGGTCGTCGATCATGGTCTGGTGGCGGTGGGTCATTTGCCAGGAGCCGGCGGCGCCATGCTGAATGGTCTCGAAGACTTTGCCGGCATCCAGTCCGGCATTCCGGGCAAAGGCGACGCCTTCGGCGAGGGCTTCTACCAGGCCTGCCACGCAGATCTGGTTGACCATCTTGGTGAGCTGCCCACTGCCCGCCGGGCCCATCAGATTGACCGCTTTGGCATAGTGGTTCAGCACGGGAACCGCGCGCTGATAGGCCGCATCGTCGCCGCCACACATGATCGATAGCTGGCCGTTTTCGGCCCCCTGCTGGCCGCCTGACACTGGTGCATCGATAAAGTCTGCCTGGCGATCCCGGCAGGCGGCGTCCAGCTCCCGGGCCACGGCGGCGCTGGCGGTGGTGTGATCCACCAGCAGGGCGCGTTCGCTGAGCGTTTTCAGCACGCCGTCAGGTCCCTGGGTGACCTGGCGCAGATCATCGTCATTGCCCACGCAGACAAACACCATGGCAGCGCCCGCGGCGGCTTCTGCTGGCGTATCCGCGGTGCGGCCACGGAAATCCCGGGCCCACTGTCGGGCGCGGCTGGCGGTTCGGTTGTAGACGGTCACGGACAGCCCGGCCTCGGCCAGGTGGCCGGCCATGGGATAGCCCATGGTGCCGAGCCCGATAAAAGCGGCGTTAATCTGTGACATTGCGGGTGTCCTGCTCCGTTACGGTGGCGGGGTCATTGGCCGGGAGTGGATAGGCGGCAAAGCGGGGGGCGGTGAGGCTGCCCAGGTACAGGGTATTGCCGTGTTGCTCCACGCTGGTGATGGGGGCGAAGGCGTCGGCGCTGGTGTCCTGCAAGTTGTGCGTGACGTCACCCTGTTCGTTCAGGCCCAGAACGAAGCCGTGGTGGGCAGGCTGGGGCTGGAGGAAGGATGGCAGTCGGAAGGCCACCTTGCGCAGCTGGGGCTTGTCGGACATGGCGTCCAGCATGGCATTGCGCGGGCTGAACAGGGCCACCCAGAAGGTGCCATTGCCGTTGGCGGAGACGCCGTCGGGAATCCCGGGCAGGTTGTCGAAGAACACATCATGGCTGCCGGCTTTGTCGCCTTTCAGCCAGTAGCGGACGATCCGGTAACTCCCGGTTTCATTGACCAGGACAAAGTCCTCGTCCTGGGACAGTGCAACGCCGTTGGCGAATTGCAGGCCATCCAGCAGGACTTCGGCTTTCTCTGTCGCCGGGTCATAACGTAGCAGGCGGCCATGACCGCCGTGTTCGAGAATATCGTCGCGGGCGTGCAGGGCGGGACCGAATTTGCTGGATGCATCGGTAAAGTAGATGACCCCATTGCTGTCCGCGTCCACATCGTCGGTGAACCGGTAATCCACACCATTGGCCCGTTGTGACAGGGCGGCAATGGCGCCGGAGGGGCTGATGCTGAGCAGGCCCTTGTAGCCGTCGGCCACGATCAGATTGCCCTGGGGGTCGAAATCCAGACCCAGCGGACGCCCCTTGGTGTCGGCTATCAGGTCCGGGTTGCTGCCATCCGGGTCAAACCGGACGATGCGCCCGTCCACATAGCCAACGTAGAGAAAGCCGTCGTCATCAATGGCCACGTCTTCCGGGCCGACACCTTCATCCACTGCCAGAGAGCGGCTTTTTGCCAGGGCGGAGTTGCTGGCGTAGGGGCCTTCCAGTGCTGGCGCTTCGGGGGCTTGCCAGGCAACAGGGTCAATGGATACCGGCCAGAACAACAGATAGCCAACCAGAATGACGAGAATCAGCAGTGCGATGTTTTTTATCATTGGAATCCGGAAGATCAATTAACGGAAAGCTGATGCTTGCATGCACGGGGCAACCACGCAAATGCAGGGCGGTAATAGCGTGTAATCAGCGCGGTGAAGTCTGTGTTGGCTGGTGAGCGAGAAGCGAGTTTCGAGGAGCGAAAGGCGGAGTCACGAGAGGGGTTTGGGGTTCGTGGCTCGCAACATTCAACTCGTAACTGCTTTTCTTCCGGCACAAAAAAAACCGCCCGGAGGCGGTTTTTTTGTCTGGCGATAACGGGCGCTTATTTGCGCTCGTTGACCGGTACGAACTCGCGTTCGGTCTCGCCGGTGTACAGCTGACGCGGACGGCCAATCTTGTACGGGTTGGAGATCATTTCGTTCCAGTGTGCGATCCAGCCCACGGTGCGGGACAGGGCGAAGATCACGGTGAACATGGAGGTCGGAATACCGATCGCCTTGAGGATGATGCCGGAGTAGAAATCCACGTTCGGGAACAATTTCTTCTCTTTGAAGTAGGGGTCGCTCAGAGCGATCTCTTCCAGCTTCATGGCCAGTTCCAGCTGCGGGTCGTTGACACCGAGTTCGGCCAGCACTTCGTGGCAGGACTCGCGCATTACCGTGGCACGCGGGTCGTAGTTCTTGTAGACGCGGTGACCGAAGCCCATCAGCTTGAACGGATCGTTCTTGTCCTTGGCCTTGGCGATGTAGGTGTCGATGTTATCCAGGGAGCCGATTTCATCCAGCATGTTCAGCACGGCTTCGTTGGCGCCACCGTGTGCCGGGCCCCACAGGGCAGAAATGCCGGCAGCGATACAGGCGAACGGGTTGGCACCGGAGGAACCAGCCAGACGCACGGTAGAGGTAGAGGCGTTCTGCTCGTGATCAGCGTGCAGGATGAAGATGCGATCCATGGCCTTGGCCAGGGTCGGGCTGATCTTGGATTCTTCGCAGGGGTTGCCGAACATCATGTGCAGGAAGTTCTCTGCGTAACCCAGGTCGTTGCGCGGGTACATGAAGGGCTGGCCCAGCGCGTACTTGTAGCACATGGCCGCGATGGTGGGCATCTTGGCGATCAGGCGGTATGCGGTGATTTCACGGTGCTCGGGATTATTGATGTCCAGAGAGTCGTGGTAGAAAGCGGACAGGGCGCCCACTACGCCACACATGATGGCCATGGGGTGAGCATCGCGGCGGAAACCGTTGAAGAAATTGCGAATCTGCTCATGCACCATGGTGTGGTTCTTAACGGTGCTGACAAATTGCTCTTTCTGCTCAGCTGTCGGCAACTCGCCGTAGAGCAGGGTGTAGCACACTTCCAGGTAGTCGGACTTACCAGCCAGTTCCTCGATGGAGTAGCCGCGGTGCAGCAGCTTACCCACTTCACCATCAATAAAGGTGATCTTGGATTCACAGGAAGCGGTGGAGGTAAAGCCCGGGTCGAAGGTAAAGACACCATTGGCTACCAGTTTGGACACGTCGATAACGTCGCGGCCCAGGGTGGGGGAGTAGATAGGCAGGTCCAGGTCCTTACCATCTACCTTGAGAGTGGCTTTCTTCTCGGTCATGGGAATCTCTCCATTGGCGGACGAGGGAACGTTCCTCAAGGCAAGGAAGGTCCTCCAAAGCGCGGGGGAAGGTAAAGTTTTGACACACCTTTGTCAACGCGAACCCGGGAACCGGTGAGTCAGACTTTTGTAGGGTAAACAGCTTGTTACGGCCATAAACCCGTTTTGCATCAGGGTGGTGCAGGCTCTTTTCGTGGCGCTCACATCCGGTGCGGCATTGTAAATCAAGGCGTTAGGAGAAAGATACTTTGTCTTAATCGCCTGTTTAAGGTGCTCGGCGTTTGTTTTGCTCAGGGCGCGGCGATATACTGCCGCCCGGCAGAAACCTCTGACTGGGGGTTTTGTGCGGGCCCACCCCGGCCCGGGCGAGGTTGTTAAGATCAGACTTCACGTTTTGATCTCAACAACTTTGCCAAAGTTCCCGACAACCGCCCCAACCTGGGGCCCGGCTATAAGTAGGCTACCGTGAACGATAAGCGACCCGTTAACCTCGATCTGAGCACGATCAAGTTCCCGGTCACGGCTATAGCATCTATCACCCACCGTGTAACCGGCGTTGCCATTTTCCTGGCGTTGCCGATTCTGCTGTGGATGCTGGATCGCTCCCTGGCGTCTCCCGAGAGCTTTGCGGACCTGAAAGAACTGATGACCTCCCCGCTGGTGAAGCTGGTGGTATGGGCCATTCTGGCAGTACTGCTGTATCACCTGGTGGCAGGTATTCGCCACCTCGTTATGGACGCTGGCGTGGGTGAGAGCCTGGAAGGCGGCCGACGTGGTGCCAAGCTGGTATTCATCATTTCTGTAGTACTGATTCTGCTGGTAGGAGGCTGGATATGGTAACCAGTGTGACGAGCCTGGGCCGTAACGGCCTGTATGACTGGCTCATTCAACGTGTATCCGCCGTGATCATCGGGGTCTACCTGATCGGCATGCTCGGCTACCTGATGGTTGCCGGCGATCTGGACTATGGCAGCTGGAAAGCCCTGATGGGCTCTGTCTGCATGCAGATTGCCAACACCCTGCTGGTAGTTTCTGTTGCAGCACACACCTGGGTAGGTCTGTGGGGCGTAACCACCGACTACCTGACCAGCTTGACCTTCGGTAAAGCCGCCACTGGCGTTCGCCTGATTGCCCAGCTCGCAATTGCACTGGCTCTGGTGGTGTACCTGCTGTGGGGTCTGGTTCTGATCTGGGGAGGGGCGTAATCCATGTCCATTCGCACTATTACGTTTGACGCTATCGTCGTAGGTGGTGGTGGTGCCGGTATGCGCGCCTCACTGCAGATGGCCCAGTCCGGTTTCAAGACCGCGCTGATTTCCAAAGTTTTCCCGACCCGTTCGCACACCGTTTCCGCCCAGGGCGGCATTACCTGTGCGATCGCGTCTGCCGATCCCAACGATGATTGGCGCTGGCACATGTACGATACCGTCAAGGGCTCCGACTACATCGGTGACCAGGACGCTATCGAATACATGTGTAATGTGGGCCCGGAAGCGGTATTCGAGCTGGACCACATGGGTCTGCCGTTCTCCCGTACCGAAGAAGGCCGTATTTACCAGCGTCCTTTCGGTGGTCAGTCCAAGAACTTCGGTGAGGGTGGCCAGGCGGCCCGTACCTGTGCGGCCGCTGACCGTACCGGCCACGCGCTGCTGCACACCCTGTACCAGCAAAACCTGAAAAACGGCACCCAGTTCTATAACGAGTGGTACGCCGCCGAGCTGGTAAAAGACGCTGATGGCAATGTCTGTGGCGTGATCGCCATCGACATCGAATCCGGCGAAACCGTGTTCTTCAAGGCCAAGGCTACCGTCTTTGCCACCGGGGGCTCCGGTCGTATCTACGCCTCCACCACCAATGCCCTGATCAACACCGGCGACGGCGTTGGCATGGCCCTGCGTGCGGGTCTGCCGGTTCAGGACATTGAAATGTGGCAGTTCCATCCCACCGGCATTGCCGGTGCCGGTGTGCTGGTGACCGAGGGTTGCCGGGGCGAGGGTGGCTACCTGATCAACAAGGACGGCGAGCGCTTCATGGAGCGTTATGCGCCGAACGCCAAAGACCTGGCATCCCGTGACGTTGTGGCCCGCTCCATGATGATGGAAATCCTGGATGGGCGTGGTGCCGGCCCCAATGGCGATCACGTGTTCCTGAAGCTGGATCACCTGGGTGAGGAAGTGCTGCACAGCCGCCTGCCGGGCATCTGTGAACTGGCTATTACCTTTGCCCAGACCGACCCGGTGAAAGAGCCGATTCCGGTTGTTCCCACTTGTCACTACATGATGGGCGGCATTCCCACCAATGTTCACGGTCAGGCGATCAAGTTGTCCGGTGGCCATGAGGGCGAAGACCAGTTTGTTAACGGTCTCTTCGCGGTGGGCGAGGTAGCCTGCGTATCTGTACATGGTGCCAACCGTCTGGGTGGCAATTCGCTGCTGGACCTGGTGGTATTCGGTCGTGCGGCCGGTCTCTTTATCGAAGACCAGCTGCGTCAGGGTATGACCCAGTATGAGCCTTCCGATTCTGATATCGAACAGGCTCTGTCCCGTGTGCGTCGCTGGGATGAGTCCAGCGGTGGAGAATCTGTTTCTGCCCTGCGCAAAGAGCTGCAGAGCGTGATGCAGAATCACTTCGGGGTGTTCCGTAAGGGTGACCTGATGGCGGAAGGTGTGGCCAAACTGGCGGATCTGCGTGAGCGGATTTCCAAGGCGCATCTGGATGACAAGAGCAAGCCGTTCAACACCGCGCGTATCGAAGCGCTGGAGCTGGACAATCTGCTCGAGGTGGCGGAAGCCACTGCCATCGCTGCAGAAGGCCGTACCGAAAGCCGTGGCGCGCATTCCCGCTACGACTACCCGGATCGTGATGATGAGAACTGGCTGTGCCATTCCATCTTCGACCCCACTGCCAAGAAGCTGGGTAAGCGCGAGGTGAATTTCAAGCCGAAGACCGTTGACACCTTCCAGCCCAAGGCGCGGACCTACTAAGGGGAGCTAACGATGAAAGTCAGTATCTATCGCTACAATCCGGAAACGGACCGCGAGCCGACCATGAAGGAGTATGAGGTCGATACCCAGGGTAAAGACCTCATGGTGCTGGATATCCTGGCTCTGGTGAAAGAGCAGGACGAATCCATGTCCTACCGTCGCTCCTGCCGTGAAGGCGTGTGTGGTTCCGATGGTATGAACATGAACGGCAAGAACGGCCTGGCCTGTATTACGCCGCTGTCCCAGGTGGCGCCGGGTGTCCTGGAAGGCAAGAAGCCGCTGATCCTGCGTCCCTTGCCCGGCCTGCCGGTGATCCGTGACCTGGTCGTAGACATGGGCATGTTCTACAACCAGTACGAAAAGGTGCAGCCGTTCCTGCAGAACAGCACCCCGGCACCGGCCATTGAGCGCCTGCAGACTCCGGAAGATCGTGCCAAGCTGGATGGCCTGTATGAGTGCATCCTGTGCGCCTGCTGCTCTACCAGCTGTCCGAGCTTCTGGTGGAACCCGGACAAGTTCCTGGGTCCGGCGGCCCTGTTGCAGAGCTACCGCTTCCTGGCGGACAGCCGCGATACGGCCACTGAAGAGCGATTGAGCAAACTGGACGACCCGTTCAGCCTGTTCCGTTGCCATGGCATCATGAACTGTGTCAGCGTGTGTCCGAAAGGGCTCAACCCGACCCGGGCCATTGGCCATATCCGTTCCATGCTACTGGAACGGGGCATCTGACCCGAACGAAGGAGGCGGCCATGTGGCCGCCTTTTTTGTTTCTGGTGTTGAGCAATACCGCTGTCTATTCGACGTTTCGCCAATGCAGTGACAGGCATAAAAAGTGTTACCTTATTTTATCAAGACGGCGTCTAACAAAAGCGAAATAAAAGGGCTACACTAGACGTCGGTTCGAGGTAATCCCTCGTCGAGACGTGGCATAACACTCACTCTCACCAACCCGGTGAAGATGGGTGGTTTTGTTGCATCTCATGGGTGGGGCAGGGCTTAAAAGGCGCTGTCCCGGACAATACAAAGCGTACGGGAACAGGGTCGCCCCCCTGTGGTCGCAGTGACACCAGTTACCACAGAGTGTGACACCTCCCGCTGAAGGAACGAGCTGACATGCAAGACAGTTCCATGCAGCGCCAATGGCAGTCCTCCCACATTGGAGGAGCCAACGCCGCCTATGTCGACGAACTGTACGAATCCTATCTGACTGACCCCAATTCTGTGCCGGAAGACTGGCGCGTCTACTTCGAAAAACTCCCCAGTGTTGATGCCGCCGTCGAGTCCGACGTGCCCCATGCGGCTGTTCGCGAATATTTCCTGCTACAAGCCAAGAATCGCTCCCGTGTGCAAAAGTTTGGCGCCAGTGCTGTCAGCACTGAGCACGAGCGGCGCCAGGTGCGTGTGCTGCACCTGATTGCGGCGTACCGCAACCGGGGCCATCAGGTGGCCAAGCTGGATCCGCTGGGGATTATGGAGCGTGAAGCGGTACCGGATCTGGAGTTGTCACACCACGGGTTAAGTCCCGCGGACCTGGATACCGTATTCCAGACCGGTAACCTGTTTATCGGCAAACCGGAAGCCACCCTCCGTGAAATTGTTGACTGCTTGCAAGGCACCTATTGTTCCAGTGTCGGTGCCGAATATATGCATATCGTCAACACTGCGGAAAAACGCTGGTTGCAACAGCGTATGGAAGGGGTGCGCAGCCATCCGGAATACGGCGAAGACGTCAAAAAGCATATCCTCGAACGTCTCTCCGCCGCGGAAGGCCTGGAAAAATACCTGGGCAGCAAGTACCCAGGCACCAAACGTTTTGGGCTGGAAGGCGGTGAATCCCTGATTCCGCTGATGGATGAAATCATCCAGCGGGTCGGCAGCTACGGGGCCAAGGAACTGGTCATCGGTATGGCCCACCGGGGCCGCCTGAACGTGCTGGTCAACACCCTGGGCAAGAGCCCCAAGGATCTGTTCGAGGAATTTGACGGCAAGAGCTTTATTGAAACCGGTTCCGGTGATGTGAAGTATCACCAGGGGTTTTCCTCCAACGTGCAGACTTCCGGTGGCGAAGTGCACCTGGCCATGGCCTTCAACCCGTCTCACCTGGAAATCGTGTCTCCGGTGGTGGAGGGCTCGGTACGGGCCCGTCAGGACCGCCGTGAGGATTTTGAAGGCGAGCAGGTGGTGCCGATCTTGCTGCATGGTGACGCGGCTTTCGCCGGCCAGGGTGTGGTCATGGAAACCTTCCAGATGTCACAGACCCGCGGCTTCAAGACCGGCGGGACCCTGCATGTGATCATCAACAATCAGGTCGGTTTCACCACCAGCCGACGTGAGGATGCCCGTTCCACCGAATACTGCACCGACGTGGCGAAGATGGTTCAGGCGCCGATCTTCCACGTCAATGCGGACGACCCGGAAGCCGTGTACTTCGTTACCCAGCTGGCCGTGGACTACCGCATGCAGTTCAAGAAGGATGTGGTTATCGACCTGATCTGTTATCGCCGGCTTGGTCATAACGAGGCGGATGAGCCGTCTTCCACCCAGCCGTTGATGTACAAGAAGATCAAGTCTCACCCGACCACCCGTACCCTGTACGCGGAACGTCTGGTCAGAGAGGGCGTAGTCAGTGAACAGGCTGCGCAGAAAACGGCTGACGATTATCGCAACATGCTGGACGCGGGCGACCATGTGGTGAAATCGCTTGTACGCGAGCCGAACAAGTCACTGTTTGTGGACTGGTCACCGTATATCGGTCATCAGGTGGAAGATGACTGGGATACCAGCTATCCGCTGAAAAAACTGCAGGATCTGGCTACCCGTCTGGAAACGCCGCCGGAAGGCTTTGTGGTTCAGCGTCAGGTCAAGAAGATCCTTGAAGACCGACGCAAGATGACGGCCGGGGCCTTGCCGCTGAACTGGGGCTATGGGGAAACCCTGGCCTATGCCACCTTGATTGATCAGGGCTTTAATGTCCGTATCACCGGCCAGGATTCCGGCCGCGGGACCTTCTCCCACCGTCATGCGGTTCTGCATAACCAGAAAGACGGTGAGCAGTATGTGCCGCTGCAGCATCTCTATGACGAGCAGCCGCGCTTCGACATTTATGATTCCTTGTTGTCGGAAGAAGCGGTGCTTGGTTACGAGTACGGCTATTCCACCACCACCCCCAAGACCCTGGTGATCTGGGAGGCGCAATTCGGCGATTTCGCCAATGGTGCCCAGGTGGTGATCGACCAGTTCATCTCCTCCGGGGAAGCAAAGTGGGGCCGCCTGTGTGGTCTCACCATGCTGTTGCCCCATGGCTACGAAGGGCAGGGGCCGGAGCATTCCTCCGCTCGACTGGAACGTTTCCTGCAGCTGTGCGCAGAGCACAACATGCAGGTATGCGTGCCCAGCACCCCGGCCCAGATTTACCACCTGCTGCGCCGTCAGGCAGTCCGCCCGTTGCGCAAGCCGCTGGTGATCATGAGCCCGAAGAGTTTGCTGCGGCACAAGAAAGCCATCTCCACACTGGAAGAGCTGGCCGACGGTATTTTCCGTACCGTGCTGGATGATCCTGCGGAGCTGGATCGTGACAAGGTGAAACGGGTAGTGATGTGCTCTGGCAAGGTGTACTACGACCTGCTGGAAAAGCGGGACAGTGATGATTTGAACGACACTGCGCTGATTCGTGTCGAGCAGCTTTACCCGTTCCCGGAACAGCGTCTTCAGCAAGTGCTGGAGGGATACCCCAATCTGGAAACCCTGGTGTGGTGTCAGGAAGAACCCATGAACCAGGGCGCCTGGTATTGCTCGCAACACCATATGTATCGGGTGGCCCGTGAGGTCGGAGACCTGCGGGTGCATTACGCAGGTCGGGATATGGCTGCCGCGCCGGCGGCCGGGTCCATGGCCCTTCATGTGGAACAACAGCAGCGTCTGGTCCAGGACGCCTTCGAGATCAAGTAAATAAGGATTAGGCATGGCGACTGATATCAAAGCACCGCAGTTTCCCGAATCAGTAGCGGACGGCACCGTAGCCACCTGGCACAAGCAGGAAGGTGAAGCGGTCAAGCGTGATGAGCTGCTGGTGGATATTGAAACCGACAAGGTGGTGCTGGAAGTAGTGGCACCGGCTGACGGTGTAGTCAGCAAGATTCTCGCCGGTGAAGGCGACACGGTTGAGAGCCAGCAGGTGCTGGGTCATTTCGAAGAGGGCGCCAGCGGTGGTGCTGCGCCGTCCGGTGACAAGGCCGATTCGGCACCGGCGGAAGAAGAGAAAGAGGAACCGGCAGAAGCACCGGCGAAAGCCAGTGAGTCTGCCAGTGATGATGACAGCGCGTCGGACCAGGCGGGTCCGGCTGCCCGCAAGTTGATGACCGAGCACGGCGTGGCCGCGGAACAGGTAACGGGTACTGGCAAGGGTGGCCGTATTACCAAGGCGGATGTGGAAAAAACCATCAGCGCCAAGGAAGAGAAGCGGGCCAGCCAGCCGGCTCCGCAGCAGCCCGCTACCGTGGATGTGCCGGCAACGCCGGGCGAGCGCGAAGAGCGTCGGGTACCGATGACCCGCCTGCGCAAGCGTATCGCCGAGCGTCTGGTGTCTGCCCAGCAGAACTCCGCCATGTTGACCACCTTCAACGAGGTCAACATGAAGCCGATCATGGATATGCGCAAGCATTACCAGCCGGAATTCGAAAAGGCCCACAACGTGCGTCTGGGCTTCATGGGCTTCTTTACCCGTGCCTGTGTGGAAGCGCTGAAGCGTTTCCCGGCGGTGAATGCCTCTATCGACGGTGAGGATATCGTGTACCACGGTTACTACGACGTGGGTGTGGCGGTGTCCACCGAGCGCGGGCTGGTGGTGCCGGTGATTCGCGATGCGGACCAGCGTGGTCTGGCAGAAGTGGAATCACAGATCATCGAGTTCGGTCAGAAGGCCCAGAAGGGCAAGCTCTCCATTGAGGAAATGACCGGTGGCACCTTCACCATTTCCAATGGCGGGGTGTTCGGGTCACTGATTTCCACGCCCATTCTCAACCCGCCGCAGACCGCCATCCTCGGTATGCACAAAATCCAGGAACGTCCCATGGCCGTGGACGGCAAGGTGGAAATCCTGCCGATGATGTACCTGGCGCTGTCCTACGATCACCGCTTGATTGATGGCAAGGAAGCGGTGCAGTTCCTGGTGGCAGTGAAAAACTTTATCGAAGATCCGGCGCGTTTGCTGCTGGATATCTGAATGTATGCCTGCACGCATCACGTCGGCACGCAACCACGCTAAGGGCGTGCCAGCGTGTTGCGTGAAGCGTGCCAGCGATTGAAGGAATAGATCATGGCTGACAAGTACGACGTCATTGTCATCGGTGGTGGCCCCGGCGGTTATGTGGCTGCCATTCGTTGTGCGCAACTGGGTTTCAACACGGCCTGCATTGAAAAACGGATCAACAAACAGGATGAGCCGGCACTGGGCGGTACCTGCCTGAACGTGGGCTGCATTCCCTCCAAGGCGTTGCTGGATTCTTCCTGGAAGTATCACGAAGCGCAGAGCTCTCTGGCGGACCATGGCATCAAACTGGGTGATGTGAGCCTGGATCTGGATGCCATGCACAAGCGCAAGGACACCATCGTCCGCAACCTGACCGGTGGTATCGCCCAGCTTTTCAAGGCTAACAAGGTGACCTGGCTGCAAGGCTCCGGCCAGCTGAAAAGTGGCAAGCAGGTGGAGTTTACGCCGCTGGAAGGGGATGCCCAGACCTTGCAGGCCGAGAACATCATTCTCGCCGCAGGTTCTGTGCCGGTGGAAATTCCGCCCACTCCGATCGATCAGAAGCTGATCGTCGACTCGACCGGCGCGCTGGATCTGCCCGAAGTGCCCAAACGTCTTGGCGTGATCGGTGCAGGCGTGATCGGGCTGGAGCTGGGCAGTGTCTGGGCCCGGCTCGGCAGTGAAGTGGTGGTTCTGGAAGCGGTGGATACCTTCCTGCCCACGGTGGATCAACAGATCGCCAAGGATGCCCGGAAACAGTTCAGTAAACAGGGTCTGGATATCCGCCTTGGCGCCCGGGTCACCGGGTCCGAGGTGAAAAAGAACCAGGTCGTGGTCAACTTTACCGATAAAGACGGGGACCAGCAGGAAACCTTCGATCGGTTGATTGTCGCGGTGGGCCGTCGCCCCTACACCGAGGGCCTGCTCAGCCAGGATGCCGGTGTCAGCCTGGACGAGCGTAATTTCGTCTACGTGGACAGCCAGTGCCGCACGGATGTGCCCGGTGTCTACGCCATCGGTGATCTGGTGCGCGGTCCGGCGCTGGCTCACAAGGCCATCGAAGAAGGTGTGATGGTGGCCGAGGTGATTGCCGGTGAGCACACTCAGGTCAACTACGATGCCGTCCCGGGGGTGATCTATACCCATCCGGAAGTGGCCTGGGTGGGCAAGACCGAAGAAGAAGTGAAGGAATCCGGGGAAGCCTACAAGACCGGTGCGGTGCCATTTGCGGCCAATGGTCGCGCCATGGCGGCTGGTGAGACCGGGGGCATGGTGAAGTTTGTGGCGGATGAAAAGACCGACCGCATTCTCGGCATGCATGTGGTCGGTCCTCAGGCGTCCGAGTTGATCCAGCAAGGCGTGGTGGCGATGGAATTCGGCGCCACCATCGAAGATTTGCAACTGATGGTGTTCGGTCATCCGAGCCTGTCGGAAACCGTTCATGAAGCCGCCCTGGCCGTGGATTACAAGGCAATCCACGTGGCGCAGCGTCGGCGCAAGAAATAACGCCGCAGAACGGTCGCGAAGTGACGGCGTCCGGACACGGGCGCCACTCATTCATTGATATGGAAGTATTGGCATGAATCTCCATGAATATCAGTCAAAGCAGCTTTTTGCTGATTATGGTCTGCCAGTTTCTACCGGTTTCGCCTGCGATACTCCTGAAGAGGTCGCAGCCAAAACCAGAGAAATTGGTGGTGACAAGTGGGTGGTAAAAGCCCAGGTGCACGCGGGTGGCCGGGGCAAAGCCGGGGGCGTGAAGCTGGTCAACAGTCCGGAAGAAGCGGCGGAGTTTGCCAAGCAATGGCTGGGCAAAAACCTGGTCACGTTCCAGACCGATGAACACGGTCAGCCGGTGTCCAAGATTCTGGTGGAAACCTGCACGGATATCGCCAAGGAACTCTATCTGAGCGCGGTGTTTGACCGTGCCTCCCGACGAGTCGTGTTCATGGCCTCCACAGAAGGTGGCGTGGATATCGAAACCGTTGCGGAAGAGACCCCGGAAAAGATCCTCAAAGCAGAGGTGGATCCGCTGGTGGGTGCACAGCCCTACCAGGCCCGTGAGATCGCTTTCAAACTCGGCCTTGAGGGCAAGCAGGTCGGCCAGTTCGCCAAAATCTTTGTGGGCCTGGCCAAGCTGTTTGAAGACAAGGATCTGGCATTGATTGAGGTGAACCCCCTGGTGATCACGGACCAGGGCGATCTGCATTGCCTGGATGCCAAGATCAACGTGGATGGCTCAGCACTGTACCGCCACCCGGACATCAAGGCCCTGGAAGACCCCAGCCAGGAAGACGAGCGTGAGCGCCGTGCTGCAGAGTGGGATCTCAACTACGTGGCCCTGGACGGCAACATCGGCTGCATGGTCAACGGTGCCGGCCTGGCCATGGGCACCATGGATCTGGTCAAGCTCAAAGGCGGTGCGCCGGCCAACTTTCTGGATGTGGGCGGTGGCGCCACCAAGGAGCGGGTCACCGAAGCCTTCAAAATCATCCTCTCCGATGATCAGGTAAAAGGCGTTCTGGTAAACATCTTCGGTGGTATCGTTCGCTGCGATCTGATCGCCGAGGGTATTATCGGAGCCGTGGAGGAAGTGGGTGTGACCGTACCCGTGGTGGTTCGCCTGGAAGGTAACAATGCGGAGCTGGGCTCCCAGAAGCTGGCAGAAAGTGGCATGAACATCATCGCCGCGCAAAGTTTTGACGACGCTGCCGAGCAGGTAGTGAAAGCAGTGGGAGGTGCCGCATGAGCGTACTGATCGACAAGAACACCAAAGTCATCTGCCAGGGTTTCACCGGCAGCCAGGGCACCTTTCATTCCGAGCAGGCCATCGAATACGGTACCAAGATGGTTGGCGGTGTGACTCCGGGCAAGGGCGGCCAGACTCACCTGGGCCTGCCAGTGTTCAACACCGTGGCTGAAGCGGTTGCCGAAACTGGCGCCACTGCCAGTGTGATCTATGTGCCGGCACCGTTCTGTAAGGACTCCATTCTGGAAGCTGCCGATGCAGGGGTGGAGCTGATCGTCTGTATTACCGAGGGCATTCCTGCGCTGGATATGCTGTACGTGAAGGAATACATCACTCGCAAGGGCGGCGTACGCCTGATCGGCCCCAACTGCCCAGGTGTGATCACTCCCGGTGAGTGCAAGATCGGTATCATGCCCGGTCACATTCACCAGCCGGGCAAGGTGGGTATCGTATCCCGCTCTGGCACCCTGACCTATGAGGCGGTCAACCAGACCACCAAGCTGGGTTTTGGTCAGTCTACCTGCATCGGTATTGGCGGCGACCCGATTCCCGGCACCACCTTTATCGATGCCCTGGAACTGTTCCAGAACGATCCCCAGACCGAAGCCATTGTCATGGTCGGTGAGATCGGGGGCACTGCAGAAGATGAAGCGGCAGCCTATATCAAGGAGCACGTGACCAAGCCGGTAGTCAGCTACATTGCCGGTGTGACGGCGCCTCCGGGTAAGCGCATGGGGCATGCTGGCGCCATCATTGCTGGCGGCAAGGGGACTGCGGACGAGAAGTTTGCTGCTCTGGAAGCGGCCGGAGTGACAACTGTGCGGAACCCTGCGGAAATCGGCAAGGCTGTCAAAGAAGCGACGGGCTGGTAAATCGCCCCCCCGCATCGACAAAAAGGCCGGCATTTGCCGGCCTTTTTGTTAGTGGAGTACGTCGTCGTCCAGATTAAAGAACTCGTATTCATTGAGTTCCTTTTTCAGGCGCCGCTCCTCCAGGCGATCTTCGATGCGATGGCGCATGTCCATGTTGAAAGCCCTGGAGCGCGCGCTGCGCTCTTCCTGCTCCTCATCGTCCATGTCGTCATCCAGAATATCGAAATCTTCGTTCATCAGCAGATCTTCCGAATCAAGGTCTTGCTCATTACGACGGTTACTCATGGTGGCCTCCTGTGTCTGACCTCCTCAAACAACCTGTTAATCGGCTAGTCAGGCCCGGAGTACCGGTTTCCTAACGTCCTCAGCGCCTATATATCTGCTGATTTTCTGCCTTACAAGTTTTTTTTTATTTCCGATGATGAGTGGTGGTGGCAGGCGCGCCCGACGGCGCCGGGGGCGTTGCCCCGGCCGCTGCAGACAATGCCGAATGTGATGGAGATCATACCTGGCTGCCGGATAGCAAAATCAGTCACTTAAGTGCTGGAATGCCCGGGCGCGGCTTTGTAAAGTGGAGCCAACGGGCCAACGCTATGTCTGTAACCGGCAGACTCTGGTCTGAAGGTTAGTGCGGCAAACATGCTTCAAGAAGCCTGCTCAACGCTCCGTTGAGGAATCATCCGCTGAGAGAATAAGAAGATGGCAGAACTGCTGATCATTATTGGGGTAAGTGGCTTTATCATCAGCACCCTGGGACTGATGCACGAGGCCGCCAGTCGGGGGCATAGCGCCCTGTTTTTTCTGGTGCCACTGGCAAGCCTGGGGCAGGTACAGCAGCACTGGGAAGAGTACCGGTGGTGGGCGCTGGGCCGTGTTGCGTCGCTGCTGACGGCCGCGGTTGGCGTTGCCTTGTTCCTGGCAACCGGACAAACCCTGTTGGAGCCGTCTACCCGGCAGAATCTGGCGGGCCAGGCTGGCCAGGTGTTGCGGGGCGATAATATGGCGTCCAGTACTTCTTTCGTGACCTCCGAGAAAGCGGCGTTGCTGGTGGTAGAGGGGCAGGGCAAAGCCCTCTCGGGGCGCCTGCACGGTCAACGGTTTCGCTATGATCGGGTGGCATTGATTGATGGCGTGCTGACCGCCAGTCAGGGGGAAGGCTTTCTTCCCGAGTTGGAAGTGCGCATTCTGCTGGGCTGGAATCCCCAAGACATTACCGAGCGCCGTTCATTGTTGGTGAACCCGTCCGATGAAGAGGCGCCGGTAGTGCATCTTTCCTGGAAGCCAGATGGCCAGGATTACCCGGAAACCCGTATCTTTTCCGGGGGCTACCGTCTGGAACTGGCCCTGGCCCCGCTGGATACCGGCCAGCTTTCCGGGTCCATGGTCCTTGTCATGCCGGACAGTTTCAAAAGCTACCTGGTCGGCGACTTCACGGCGTATTCCAACCACCTTCGTTATCGTAATGGGGAGGTTGATCTGCACTTCGATCACGATGATACCCTGGCCCATGTGGCCGAAGAGTATCTGGTGACCCAGTTCCCGGAGGGGCTGCTGGAATCCGTCAAGGCTGAGCATGTCCAGCTGAGGCGTGCCGAGGCCAGTGGTCAGGTAATGGCCCGGGTGGTGTTGACCAATGGTGCGGTGGAGCAACGGCATGTCCGCCTGGAGAAAAGCGAGGTTGGCTGGGCAGTGGTGCCGGGCTCGATGGAAACACGGGTGATTACACCACCGTCAGAGGGTGGCGCCACGCTGGTCACCCCCACCTTCGAGAAAGCGGCACCAGAACAGCCAAAGGCGCAGCCGCCGGTGGAAAAAACTTTCCCGGAGCTGATTGCTTATGTGGACAAGAAAGTGCTGCTGGAAACCCAAAGTGGTCGACAGCTTGATGGCGTACTACGACGGGTCAGCGGTAATCGTCTGTGGCTCGTCATGAATGTTGGCAGCGGCAATGTGGAGCGTAGTGTGTCAGACGAAGAGCTCAAATCCGTGACCTTGTCCAATGGACAGCGGATTGATCTGATCTCGGAGTCGGACACTGACAGTGAGGTGGTCATTGCCCCTGACAATGAGGCAGCGCCAGTCCAGCCTGAGCGGTTGCAGCAGGAGCAGCAGCCGGAAGAGGCCATTTCCGCCAAGCTCAGGGAATTGCGTGCCCTGGTCGGCAAATCCGTGACTATTACTGCCGCCGGGGTCGCTACACGGACAGGCATCCTGCAAGCGGTGAGCGAGGATCATTTGACCTTGAGTGTGGCGATGGGAGCAGGCAACATCGAATACTTCTATGACATGAACAGCATTCAAAAAGTTGAGGCGATACGTTGAAGATACTGATAACCGGAGGCAGTGGTTTTATCGGCCAGCATTTGTGCCGGCGCCTGGCGGCCCATGGGCACGAACTGGTTGTGCTCAGTCGGCGCCCGCGCCGGGCAGCCAAGGTGCTCCCGGAGGAAACCCGTATCGTGTCGAGCCTGGACGACATTGCCGATGATGATGCCATTGACGGTATCATCAACCTGGCCGGGGAAAGCCTGTTTGCCGGTCGCTGGACGGAGCGTCGCAAAAAGGTGCTGTTCGATTCCCGTATCGGTGTCACCCAGCAGCTGGTCAGCCTGGTGTCCCGGTTGCAGCGCAAGCCGGCAGTCATGGTATCCGGCTCGGCGGTGGGTTTTTATGGTGATGCGGGCAATGCGGAACTGACCGAAGACAGCTCTGCCCGCAAGCGTGACTTCGGATACCTGCTTTGCGATGCCTGGGAGCAATCGGCGCGACCGGTTTCCCGGCAGGGTGTTCGGCTTTGTCTGGTGCGCACCGGCATTGTGCTGGGGCGTGATGGCGGCATGCTGGGCAAGCTGCTGCCGGTTTACCGCCTTGGCCTTGGCGCCATGCTCGGCGACGGTAGCCAATGGCTGAGCTGGATCCATATTGATGACATGGTCGCGATTCTGGTCCGGGCGGTAGAGACCCCGGGGATCGATGGCGTGTTCAACGCGACTGCGCCTGGCCCTGTCACCCAGCGCGAGTTTCATCGCTCGCTGGCCAGTGCCGTGAAGCGTCCTGCTTTTTTGCGCGTCCCGTCAATCGCCTTGCGTACCGGGTTGGGTGAGCAGTCAGACATCCTGCTGGGTGGGCAGCGGGTCTATCCCCGTCGTCTGGAGCAGCAGGGTTTCGTGTTCCGCTTTCCGGATTTGCAGTCGGCCCTGGCCCAGCAGATCAAACGATGACCTTCCCAGGGCGCCTCTGAAAGACCGAGCTTGCAAGGCGTTACTCAGAGTCTCCCTGGCCCTTGAAAAAAGTCCGGCTGCCCCTATTACTCCCGGGTGATTAATGCCCATAGGAGTCAGCCGTGTCCGTAGAAAAACAAACCCATGGTTTTCAGGCAGAAGTCTCCCGCCTGTTACACCTGATGATTCATTCCCTGTACAGCAACCGGGAAATTTTTCTTCGCGAACTGATCTCCAATGCCTCGGATGCTTGCGACAAATTGCGTTTCAAGGCATTGGATGAGCCGTCCCTGCTCGAGTCCGGGAGTGACCCTGCCATCAGCCTGCGGATAGACAAGGCGGCGAGCACCCTGACCATTGCCGATAACGGTATTGGCATGAACCAGGAGGAAGTGATCGAGAACCTGGGCACGATCGCCCGTTCCGGCACCGAAAAATTCCTGGCCTCGCTCAGTGGTGATCAGAAGAAAGACGCCCAGCTCATCGGTCAGTTTGGTGTGGGTTTCTACTCCGCCTTCATTGTGGCCGATCGGGTAACCGTAGAAAGCCGTAAGGCCGGTACCGATGCGTCAGCGGGTGTGCGCTGGGAAAGCGATGGCCAGGGCGAGTTTACCGTAGAGACCATTGAGCGGGCCGAGCAGGGTACGGCGGTGATTCTGCATCTACGCAAGGATGCCCGTGAGTTTCTGGATGATTTCAAGGTTCGCCAGGTGGTTCACCAGTATTCGGATCATGTGGCATTTCCGATCACGCTTGTTACCCCGGGCGATGATGGGGAAGAGGAGAAAACCGAGACTCTCAATTCGGCCACGGCCCTGTGGCAGCGCCCTCGTCAGGAGATCAGTGATGAGGAGTACCAGAATTTCTACAAGCATATCAGCCATGATTTTCAGGATGCCCTGAGCTGGAGCCACAACAAGGTCGAGGGCAAGCTGGAATACACCAGTCTGCTTTATATCCCTGCCCGGGCGCCTTTTGATCTTTACCACCGCGATGCCAATCGTGGCCTTAAGCTCTATGTGCAACGCGTTTTCATCATGGATGATGCGGAGCAGTTCCTGCCGCAGTATCTGCGTTTTATCAAAGGGGTCATTGACGCGCCAAACCTGCCTCTGAACGTGAGCCGGGAGTTGCTGCAGGACTATGGTCCGGTACAGAAAATCCGTGCCGCCCTGACCAAGCGGGTGCTGCAGATGCTCAAGAAACTGGGTAAGGACGAGGAAAAATACGCCACCTTCTGGTCCCAGTTTGGTCAGGTTATCAAGGAAGGCATTGGCGAAGACCGGGACAATCAGCAGGCGATCGCTGCGCTGTTGCGGTTTGCCAGTAGCAAACAGCCAGGCAAGGCGGCCACCTCACTGGATCAGTATCTTGAGAACAAACCCGCGGATCAGGACAAGATCTATTATCTGCTTGCCGACAGTCCATCCGCGGCGGAAAACAGTCCGCACCTGGAAGTATTCCGCAAGAAGGGCATTGAGGTGTTGTTACTCAGCGACCCGGTGGATGAGTGGATGGTCAGCTACCTGGACAGCTATCAGGACGTGAAGCTGGTCAATGCGGCCCGTGGCGAGCTGGATCTGGGGGATCAGGAGGAAAAAGCGGATAACGATAATCCGTTGATTGCCCGCCTGGGATCCACCCTGGCTGAACGGGTAGAAGCGGTCCGCGCCACCTCACGCCTGGTGGATTCCCCCGCATGTCTGGTGTTGGCCGAAGATCAGCTGGGGCCGCAAATGCGCCGCATGCTGGAAGCTGCCGGTCAGCCGGTACCGGAAAACAAGCCGGTGCTGGAGGTGAATCTGGATCACGGTCTGTTGCAGGCGTTGGCAGGGATGGAAGAGGGCGAACGGTTTGACGATCTGGCCGCACTGCTGCTGGACCAGGCCATGCTGGCGGAAGGGCAGTTGCCCAAGGACCCGGCGGCCACCGCACGACGCCTGCAGGAGCTTCTTGTCAGAGCGTTGTGATAGCCCCCTTTAGGAGCGCTGACTATTCGCTTCGCTCACCCCTTCGGGGCTGCCTTGCAGGCGTTCCTTCGCTTCGCTTGGTGAGGCGCGAACCGAGCGTAGCGAGGACAGCGGTATCTTTGCCTTGTCCTTTCTATTGGCACATGTTGAGCTCTGACAGGCTTGATCGCCTGCGGCGATTTCCTCGCTGGCGCGAGGTTCGCGCCTCAAGAGGCGTTATTCGCTTCGCTCACCCTTCGGGCTGCACTCCGTGCATTACTCCGCTGCGCTGCGTTCCTACAGGTGGTTTCGATCCAGGCTTGATGAGGCTTCCGTTGTCTCTGCTTCGATGGGCGCTTATGATGCCTCAAAAGCTGCTATACAAGGCGTTCCGTATGGAGCAGGAAAGACATAACGCAACAATTCTCGGCGGTGGCAGCTTTGGCACCGCCATGGCCAGTATCCTGGCCGCCAACGGTCATCGAGTGAATATCTGGGTGCGAGACCCGGAAACCGCTGCCGCGATCAATATGGACCGCGAGAACAGCCGTTATCTGCCCGGCGCAGAACTGCCCGCCGGAGTGAACGCCACTGATAGCCTGGAAGAGGCCTTGCACCAGGCCTCTCTGGTGTTTGTGGCGATCCCCAGCAAGGCGTTCGTTGAGGTTTTGCGTCAAGCGAAAGAGTGGGTCCCCGCCGATACCCTGGCCATCAGTTGTACCAAAGGCATATATGCAGAAGGTTTTCTGCTGATGAGCGAAGTGCTTCAGCAGGAGTGGCCCCACGCGCGAATCGGTGCTCTCAGTGGTCCCAATCTGGCAAAGGAAATCGTGGAGCAGAAGTTCAGTGGTACCGTGGTGGCAAGCCCGGATGAGACGCTTTGCCAAGTGGTGCAGACAGCCCTCAGCTGCGATTACTTTCGGGTTTATGACAACCCGGATATCTACGGCGTGGAGCTTGGTGGCGCGTTAAAGAATATTTATGCAGTGGCGTCCGGCATGGCTGCGGCCATCGGCGTCGGTGAAAACAGCCGCAGCTTCATGATTACCCGCGCCCTGGCGGAAATGAGCCGTTTTGCTGTGGAGCTGGGTGCCAACCCGATGACGTTCCTGGGTCTTTCAGGGGTGGGGGATTTGATTGCCACCTGTAGCTCCTCCCTGTCCCGCAACTATCAGGTGGGGTTCCAGCTGGGGCAGGGCAAGACCCTGGAAGAGGCGATAGAAAGCCTTGGCCAGACCGCAGAGGGTATCAATACCATCAAACTGGTGGCGGACAAGGCCGCCGAGCTGGGGGTCTACATGCCGTTGGCCACGGCGCTCTACCAGATCGTCTACCATGGCCAGCCACTGGAACTGGTAATCCAGCAGCTGATGAGTGGGGAATACAAGCACGATGTGGAGTTCCAACTGGCGGGACCCGGGTTGTGAGGTTGTATCTCAGCCGACATGGCCAGGCTGTTTCCCAGGCCCCCACCGATGCTGAGCGGCCATTGACCGAAACCGGCAGGGCAGCCTTGCTGGCGCATTGGCAGCAGATGCGCAGCAGCGGCATTACCGTTTCAGCGCTGATTGCCAGTCCTTATGTGCGGGCCCAGCAGACGGCTGACTGTATCCAGCAGGTCTATGGTGATCTGCCACGAGTCACCTGTGAGCAGTTGGTTCCGGATGCCCACCCCGGAGAGCTGTTCGATTGGCTGCTTGCGAATCCCCCCGCGGAGAATACCGCGCTGGTCAGTCATATGCCGTTAGTGGCGCAGCTGACGGCAAGCTGGACCGGTTCCGCAGAGCGTATTGGTTTCAATGTGGGAACGGTCGCCAGCCTGGATGTGGACGTGGCTGCCGCAGGGGGTGCCCGACTGTTGTGGCTGCGTAGCCCGGGAGAGGCGGTGGCTGGCCGCTGATCCGCCAAACGCTACCCCTGATAACACACTCTCTACCGTTCGCCGTAATCCGCTGGTCAGGCCCGTTGTGATTGTCCTAGTCTGACCCTGATGGCACCGGAACGCATGGCAGACTCCTGAAGGGTGTCATCGGAACCACCTAAGGGGGGGAATGCGATGTCTCCTTGCGTCGCATCAACTTAGGCAGATCCTAGAGCACCAACCCGTGTTGGTGCTTTTTTTATGTCCGCAGTATTGTCCGTTATTCCCTGACCCGTCAGCGACGAAGCTTACAGCGCCTTGTGCGGCAAGGATTCATGAGGTGTGCTAACCCGATTCGGATTCCGGCTCCCAGGCCAGCCTCTCGATGGGTTGGCCATCGGCAGCCACCAGGTTTAGCTGCATTGGCAGGCGGCCCAGGAACGCCAGATCATCGGACTGGCGAAGTTCCTTGAGATACTGTTTTACCCGGCCGCTGATCCAGGGGTGCAGGGTCGCTTTGATCGTGACGCTCTTGCAGCGTGAGCCTCTTTGTTGATGCCAGTCCTGAAGGGCGGAGCGCAGTACCGGGAAATGAGACTGGAATTGCTCGAAGTCGTCGGCAACCAGATAGATGTCGTACTGGTAGAGATTGCCTCTCCAGCTCATTCCCGCCTTGGTTTCCTTGAGTCGCAGGCGAGGCGCCAGGGCACCGTTGATGCCCGTTTCCTGTGGCCGGTAGCGGGCCCGTTCCCGGGTGTAATGTTCCGGTGACTCCAGATTATCGAGCAGCTCGGTAATGGCGGTGCCACTTTGTGGTCGGTCCGCGGGCGACTTGGCCAGTAACTGGCGGAGTAACGGCTGATAGTGGCGGAGTTTGACCGGTAGCAGGGGAATGGGCTCGCGCTGATGGGCCTGGGCCATGGCGCTGGCATCATCCCCCGTGTAGGGCGGCTTGCCAGTGAGCATTTCGTAGAATACGCAGCCCAGAGAGTAAAGATCGGATTGTGGTGTCAAAGGCTGGCGGCGATGCTGCTCCGGGCTCATGTATTTGGGCGTGCCCATGACGCTGGTGCTGCCGGTGACGGAGGTATCACGAAGGATGTTTGCGGCGATACCGAAATCCATCAACAGGGCAGAGCCGTCGGCCCGGAACATCACATTGTCCGGCTTCACATCCCGGTGAATAAAACCGTGCTGGCCGGCATAGTCCAGTGCGCCGGCCAACTGACGGAGAACCGTCTCAGCCTGCCGGGGCTCCAGCCCGTCCCGGATGCGCTGTTTCAGGCTGCCCCCGGTGACGTACTCCATGCTCAGATAATAATAGCCCTCGTGTTCGCCCACATCGTAAACCGGCACGATATGCGGGTGATTAAGGCTGGCAACGGTGCGGGCTTCCTGCATGAAGCGCTCGGCAAAACTCGGCTCCAGGGCAAGGGAGGGGGAGAGAATCTTGATGGCAACCTGGCGTTCGAAGGAATGCTGTGTTGCCAGAAACACATGGGCCATTCCGCCCTTGCCAAGGCGCTCGGTAATGCGGTATCCGGGAAGTCTGATGGCCATGCTGTTTTTTCGGGTCGTCCTGACCGTTTGTTGTGGGGCCCGTTTACTCGGGCGGCTCGCCGTAAAGCGCTTTCATCTCGGCTTCCGAGCGACGGGCCTGGGCCAGTTTCGCTTCCAGCCGCTTCTTCTGTTGGTCAAGGCTGAGGAAAAAGCTGACCTTGCTTTGCAACAGTTGAGGATCGATGGGCTTGAACAGATAGTCTACGGCACCACTGCGATAACCTTGCTGCACAAAGCGTGTTTCTTTCGAGATGGCAGTCACAAAAATGATCGGCACAGTCTGGGTACGCTGGTGAGAGCGCATGATATCTGCCACCTCAAAACCGTCCATTTCCGGCATTTGTACGTCCAGCAGAACCAGGGCGTAATCGTGCTTGAGCAGCTTGGCCAGGGCGGCATTGCCACTGGTGACACTGTCCAGATCGCAGTCCATGTCTTCCAGCACAACTTCCAAAGCGACCAGATTCTGCGGGGTATCATCCACAAGCAGAATGCGGGAGCGAGGCAGTTGCAGATTGTCGTCGCTGGATTCGGTGTTGGTGCTCATGCTGTGATCCGGTTGGCGTAGCCGCTGAGACTTTAGTCCTAGACGATGGTATCAACTTTTTTCGGGGCCGTCTTGCTCTTCCAGCTTCCATTGTTGCACGGCTATCTGGGCTTTTACCTGCTCCAGCACATCCATCAGGGTATCGCGGATCAATTGATCCAGCTGCTCCCCTTCGCCCTTGGCGGCGCCGATCAGGTCATGCAGCAGTTGCTCCAGTTGTTGCCGGTTGGCCGGTGAGGCCAGGTCGTCGACCAGCTGGTCCACAAAGGCGGTACCGGTTTCCCGGACGGCTTCGCCAAGCAGTGCGATGGCGCGGGGCCCGGCGACCGGTATGGCCGCCAACCGCTTGCCCGCCTGGGTGCGTGTCAGTGATTCGTCGGTAAGATGCGCGAAATATTCCGCCAGTTGATCCCGGTACTGGCCGTGGCTTTTCTGGGTAGCATCGGCGATGCGCGTGGCGATGAAACTGACCAGTTTGTCCTGGCGTGGGGCCAGCACCTGGGACTCAATGCGATGAAGCAGGGGGCTGCCACCCCCAATTTCCCGTTGCGCGCCGCTCAGGACATTGATCACTACCCGGTCAGAAATCTCCTCCACCACAATGTTGTAGTACTTGAGAATGGTCTGGCCCAGCCAGGTTTGCGAGAGGTCGATGATTCCCATGCGCTGCAAGCGCATGAGCAGGCCAACCACCCTCAGGATCCGCAACCAGCGGAAGCTGCCCACCGGGATACAACCAAGCAGGTCGTACCAGTGGGCAAAGGGATAGAAAAACCAGCGGTGGTAGGTGCCCCTGGCAATGGCGACGATCCAGCGGATCACGAACTCCGTCAGGTAGACGGCCACGAAACAGAGGTCGTAGAACAGGACGTTGCTGTGAATCGTGTCCCGGTAGAAAGCATGAAACCCTGGCGTCATCCCGGCCAGGAATTCCTGGACAGGGGGAACCTGGAAAAGCCAGTCAAATAGGATCAGCCCGAGGTTGAGTATCACCAGACCGATCATGAACAGGTCGATGATAAAACCGAGGGTATCCAGATTGAGCTTGAGCTTTTCCGGGTACAATTTGATTTTCATGGTTCAACCGCGAAACCGTGCCCAGACCGGGCAGTGATCAGAGGGCTTTTCCATGCCGCGTAGCTCGTAGTCAACGCCGGTGCTGTCCAGTTTTTCCAGCAACGGCGCGGTGGCCAGCACCGTATCAATGCGCAGGCCCCGGCGTGGTTCTCGCTCGAACCCCCGGGAGCGATAATCAAACCAGGAAAAAATATCATCGGTGTGCGGATTCTGATGCCGGAAAGTGTCAGTCAGACCCCAGTCAATCAGGCGCTGCCACCATTCCCGTTCCTCCGGCAGGAAGCTGGTTTTGCCTTCGCGAAGCCAGCGTTTACGGTTGGCCTCGCCGATGCCGATATCCCGATCGGTGGAGGAAATATTGAAATCGCCCATCACCGCCACCTGCTCGCCGGGTTGGTGATGGCTATCCAGGTATTGCTGCAAGTCCTGGTAGAACTTTTCCTTGGCAGGAAATTTGGTCGGGTGCTCGCGGTTTTCCCCCTGGGGGAAATAACCATTGAGTACCGTTATGGCAGAGCCATCGGTGTGCCGCAGGGTGCCGATGATCATACGACGTTGGGCGTCTTCCTCGTCGGAGGGGAAGCCGTACTGCACGGATTCAAGAGGCTCACGGGTTATCAGTGCCACGCCATAATGGCCTTTCTGCCCGAAATAGTAAGGGTGGTAACCCATGTCGCGGACAGCCTGTTCGGGAAATTCCGGGTCATGGACCTTGGTTTCCTGCAGGCCGATAACGGCCGGCTGATATTTATCGATGACGGCCTGCAATTGGTGCAGACGGGCGCGAATACCATTGATGTTGAATGAAATCAGGGTCATGGAGCCTCCTTTGTGCCGGCATTGTACACCAACAAAAGATGGCGAAGGCAGGCAACGCTGTGGCGTTTTCGGACATGGTCGAGGGTGAACAGATGGGGCTATGATGTCTCTTTTTATTCGATCCGCAACCCAGGGAGACACCATGTCAGCAGTTTCTGCCGGTCGCCAGACGCTGGTCTTCGCCCACGCCAACGGTATACCCGGACACAGTTACGACACCTTCCTGGCGCCATTGGCGGATGAATTTGATATCACCATCATCGATCGCCTGGGCCACAACCCGGCGTATCCGGTGGATACGGGTTGGCACAGTCTGAGCCTGGAGTTGGAAGCCAGCCTGGCATCGTTGCCCAAGCCGTTGGTTGGCGCAGGACACTCGCTGGGTTCGGTGGTGATGTATCTGGTCGCGCAACGGCGGCCGGAGTGGTTTTCCGCGCTGATTATGCTGGACCCACCGATGATGAATGGCTGGCACGGGACCTTGATGCAGGTGGCCAAGCTGACCGGCATGATTGACCGGGTAACCCCGGCGGGCAAAAGCAAGGGCCGCCTGGATTACTGGCCGAATTGGGACGCCGTGGAAAGTTACTTTTCCACGCGTGGCCTGTTCAGGGCCTTTGATCCCCGTTGCCTGGCAGATTATTTGCGTGCGGGTCTGGAGCCTTGGGAGGGCGGTTGGCGATTGCGTTTTCGCCCGGAGGTGGAAGTCGATATTTTTCGCCATACCCCTACGACTGCCACCCGTATGCCAAGGCTGAAAGTGCCGGGGGCGATTATCACCGGCAAGGGATCGCCATCTCCCTTCCTCGACAGTGCCAGGCGGCATGTGCGCCGTCACGGCATGCTTCACCGCATTGCAGAGGGATCGCACATGTATCCACTGGAGAAGCCTGAACAGACCCTGGCCCTGTTCCGTGAAACCCTGCAAACGCTTCAGCAGGGGGAGGCGAGTTAATGGCTGCAAAAGAGAAGAAATTTCACGTTTTCGGACAAACCCTGGCTGCCCTCAGCTGGGACGGCCAGGGTGAGCCGGTGTTGGCTCTGCATGGCTGGCTGGATAACGCCGCGTCCTTTATGCCGCTGGCAACACAGTGGCAGCGTCCCATGGTGGCCCTGGATTTCTCCGGCCATGGTCATTCTGATCATCGTCCGGATGGCGTAGTGACGCACCTGGTGGACCATGTGCGCGATGTGCTGGCTGTGGCCGATCAACTTGGCTGGCAGCGATTCACTCTGGTGGGACATTCCATGGGAGCCGGGATTGCCTGTCTGTTTGCCGCGGCATTGCCGGAACGGGTCTCCCGGTTGGTATTGATTGAAGGGCTGGGGCCTCCCACCACCCCCGCTGAAGATGTGGCCAAAACCCTGCGCAAGGCACTGGATGACATGATGGCGCTGGCCGACAAGCGCAAACCGGTGTACACGGAGATTGCCGATGCGGTCGAGGCTCGCACCCGGGGTTTTGGAGGCTTGAGTCGGGATGCATCCGCATTACTGAGCGAGCGGGGTTTAATGCCGGTGGACGGTGGCTGGACCTGGCGGGCGGACAGCCGCCTGCGGCTTACCTCATCGCTGCGGCTCACTGAAGAACAGGTGGAGGGGTTTGTGCGTGCCATTCAGGCCCCCGTCTGCCTGATTCTTGGCGAGCAGGGGATGGGGGGCAACGGTATGTTTGATCACCGTCTTGAGTGGCTGTCGAATGCCACGGTGGTGCGCTTGCCGGGCCGACATCATTTGCATATGGAAGCCCCGAAAGAGGTGGCGCATGCAATGAATGTTTTTCTTGATAACAACAACGGTTGACTGACCAAAAGCACCAGACCGGATCGGGCTGATATCTGAAAGGGTCATGTATTGACTTGCTGAGGAAGGCTAAGCTTCGGGAAAAACACATTTGAGGAGCGCGTTACGATGAAAGTGGTTGAGGTTGCCTCGCTGACCGAATACGTAGGAAAGGAATTGGGCGCGTCTGATTGGTTTCAGATCGATCAGGACAGAATTAACGCTTTCGCCGATGCGACTCTGGATCATCAGTTTATTCATGTGGATCCTGAACAGGCAAAGAACACCCCGTTTGGCACCACCATTGCCCATGGTTATCTGACCCTGTCCCTGCTGCCTTACCTGCAAGCGTCCATCGACGATTTTCTTATGCCCAAGGGCATGAAAATGGCAATGAACTATGGCTTCGACAAGCTGCGGTTCATGGCTCCGGTAAAAGAGGGGAAGCGGGTTCGTGCCGTGGCGACCCTGCTGGATGCGAAAGAAAAACGCGATGGCCAGTGGTTGCTGACTTTTTCCTTTACCGTTGAGATTGAAGGCGAAGACAAACCCGCACTCATTGCAGAATGGTTGTTGATGTACTTCGTCTGACCGAAAAATCCCTTCCAATAGTCGTATCCCCCTCTCCTGGTCAGGCCTGTCGTGTTGCGCGCGTCAGGCCTGTTTTTTTCGCTCGGGCGGGTTTAAATTCCTGTCATCGTTTGCCGTGCAAAGTTCGGGTTCTACACAAGGTTGATCAAATAAGCTGCTGATTTGGCTCAGTTTGATTTTCTGTTTTGGCCACTTTTGCTGCTGGCAAAAGACCGCATTTCGACGTACTGTAAGGGGGAACTTTCGTAGTAGGGCGAGTTTGCCGCCACCCTTTTATCAGGGCTTTCCCATGTTGCATCGTCCCCGACAATGGCTTCGCCGTCTGGTAGACAACCGATCTGCCATACGCCGCGATTTGCGCCTCAGCCTGACCCATGCGGCGGATATCCCGCGCATGGTGCTGCCTGTTGGCCGCGAGCCGGGTATCCGCTCGGAACTGGCCTGGTCGTCTTATACCAGCCGCGGTGAAGCGGTATTCTCGCTACTACAGTTGTTGGTGCCTGCCACGCGCGAATCCATCAGCCAGGGTACCCTGGTGTGTCATCCTCCGAGAGCTACCGCTGAAGCCCGTTCTTCACGCTGGTTCTTTATCAATGGCATGGGCACAGCGGGACCGGTGGCATTGCTCAATGCCAGCGAGATCGCGCGTATTTTCCGACGTCCGGTCCACCTGATTCATACTCCCACCTGGGGGCTGATTCGCGATGTGGCGGAATCCATCACTGCGCGGACGTTGCGCAAGGATGGCAAGTTGTCCCGCCCGGCACTGAATATCCTCGTGGAAGCACTGGAACACAACGATCAGGTGGTACTGCTCTGCCACTCTCAGGGCACCATTGTGGCCAGCTATATCGTTCGTAAACTGCTCCGCCACCCCAGTGCCCGGGAACTGGTCAAGAAGCTGGAAATCTATTGCATCGGCGGCGTGGCTGACAGTCTGGAAATTGATCCGCAACTGACCCTGGCGGCAGGACATCCCGTGCCCTATGTGGAGCACTTTGCCAACGGCCGCGATTATCTGGCGCAGATCGGCATTCTCTCGCATCTGGACAGTACCGCCGGGACCGTTTACTGCCTTGCTGATCGACCGGGCCATCTTCTCAACGAGCATTATTTGCCAGCCATTGCGCGCGGTGATTTCTGCCAGCGCCGCTCCCGGCTTTACGGGTATGTGCGAGGACGGGAACCCGGCCCCAAAGGGGCGCTGTCTGTATTCAACAAGGAAGTGAAATTACATGGATAACAATAACAAACCGGTACTGTTGTTTGTCGATGACTCCAAGGTGATGCGTCTGGCAGCCGACAAGATGCTGGGCAGGGAATTTCGCGTGGAGGTTGCGGAAAACGGGGTCGCAGCCTGGGAGATGATCTGCCATAACCCGAGCATCAGCGTGGTCTTTTCGGATCTGGCCATGCCGGAGATGGATGGCTTTACGCTACTGAAAAAAATCCGCACCAACGAGGATGACGGCATTGCCGGGTTACCGGTGATTATCGTCACCGGTGCCGAGAATGATGAGGAAGCGCGTAGCGAAGCCCTGCGGCTGGGGGGGACCGATTTTATCAGCAAGCCGTTCAATTCCACCGACTTGTTGGCCCGCGCGCGCGCCCATGCCCATTATCAGCGTGAGCGCAAGGAGCTGGTCCGCCAGGCCATGATCGATCCGTTAACCCGGCTTGGCAACCGTCGCTATCTGCAACATCGCCTGCGTCAGGAGCTGGCACTGGCCAGTCGGCAGCAAATCCCCCTGTCGGTTGTGCAACTGGAGATTTACCAATTCAATCAACTTTTCGTACAGCTCGGTAAACGCAGAATCGATATGGTGCTGATGAAAATGGCGCAGCTGATGCGGGGAGTGGTGCGCAAGGAAGATTCGCTGGCGAGAAGCAGCGTGGCCCAGTTCACCATTCTGCTGCCCAGTGCCGGGGCGAATGGTGCGCAGCGATTTGTGGAGCGAGCGTTGAAAGTCAGTGAGAAACTGGCCTTCCAGTTCCGTGGCAAACCGCAGCAGCTGCCTTTGTCGGTGGTGATCCACACGCCCACCGCGCACACCGGCCTGATACCTCGTCAAGTACAGGCGGTACTGGATCAACAAATGAAGAAGGCCCGTCTGGCGGGGCCCGGAGCAGTGGTGACGGATGGTCCCGACGAGCCTCTGGCCACCGCCCGGGCGGTGCCCTCGATAACCATAGAGCAGGCACTCACCCTGTTGCGGGCAGGCAAGTCCCGTGTGGTGGTGAATGCATTGCCGGATTTGAAACGCCAGCTGGCGCCACTGCTGAAACTGATAGAGCAGACGCCGGCGGGTCAGGAGACAGCATGAAGGTAATGGTTGACCGGGAATTTCCTGTCGGCGTGGACCGGCTTTATGAAATTCTCACCAGCAAGGCCTATTTCGAACAGCGTTTCGAGTGGGGCAAGGTAAATGACTACCGTTTCCAGGCATTTCAGGATACCGCGGAAGGGTTGTTGATACAGATCGTTCAGCCGATCCAGATTCGCACGGACAAGGTGCCGTCATTTGCGCGGCGGTTGCTGCCTGGTCAGGCAGATCTGTTAACCGAGTTTCTCTGGCAGAGCACGGGGCAGCCGGGATCTTATCAGGCCCGCTATCGCTTTCAGCTTGGTAATGTTCCGTTAAAGATCAGTGGGACCATGCGGCTCAGCGCTGACAGTGAAAACCAGTCGATTCAACAAACCCAGGTGGAAATCACCTCATCGGTTCCGCTGGTGGGCAAGAAACTGGTGGATCTGGTGGCCCCCAAAATTGATGACGCACTGGCCGGGGATTACCGGCACACCCTGCGTTATGTGGAGCAGTTCGCCTGACAGTCAGCCGTTGCGAGACGCGGGATTCGGGTCACAAAACCGGCACAGGGCCCAGGATCCTCGCAAGCCCCCTGCGGTTCCGGCGCTTGTCTCCCTAGCGCCGGTATTTGGCGCCCAATGCCCGTAAGCCTCGCTCCCAGCGTTCCCTGAACCAGCGTTTGCGTCGCCACTTGCTCCGGGTGTGGCCCGAGGCAATGTGCAGGGCGCTGTCACTGTCCAGTGCCCGCAGAATTTGCTGGCTGAGTTCCTGGCGGGTGACCGGGCTGCGGGCAAGCTTGCGTTGGAAGCGGGCGTCGCTGAGCGGGTCCGTGGCGCACAGGTTATTGGCCTGTTCCGCATACAGGGGAATCACCACGGTGGTTACCTGGATACCGCTGCTGTGCAATTCGCTGTTAAGACTTTCTCCCATTGCCACGATGGCGGCGCTGGCGGCGCTTTGTGCCGCAGCCAGCGGGCCCGGCAGAATGCCGTATTCCGGCACCACATTGAGAATCCTGCCGCCTTCCTGGCGGTGCATGGCGCTGATCGCACTCTGACACAGGTTCACCGTATCCATCAGTTGCTCATCCAGCACCCGCTGCCAATGGGAGGCCTGGGTGGCCTCGAAGGGCCCCAGGGTCAGCGGGGCCGGCAGGTTGATGACGGTGTCCAGTTGCTGCCAGCGACGTAAAACCCGCTCCACGCCCCGTTGCCGGTCTCGGGCGCTGCCGGGCAGGCAGTCCAGGAAAAGGGCTTCCCGGCCGTTACCGTGCAGGTCGGCACACAGCTGGTTTCCGAGCTGCCCATCAGCGTCTGCCAGGGCCACCCGAAAATGCGCTGCGGCGTCACTGACCAGGGTCTGGCCAAGCTCGGAACAGGCATTGCTGATAAGCAGGGTAGGCTGATGTTTCAAGGGATCTCCGCGGCAAATCGATCAATAGTGAACAAGTGTTGACTTTCTCTTTTTGTGAGTTAACATGTGTTCACTAAAACAAGTTCAGAGGAGCATTTCCCATGACTATTATCTCTCGTCTCTGCAAAGATGTTTTCGCTCTGGTTGTGGCTGTTATGTTCACCGTGCTGATGGTAGCCGGTCTTGCCGATCAGGGGAAAAGTCTGTTTCCAGCCATGCTGGCGTTTGCCGCCATGGTCCCGGTAGTGGGCAGTGCGGCGGTAGCCATCAAACGTGACTGGGACAACCGCGACCATCACCTGTCAGTCTGACCCTCGCTGGCGCGGGCGCCTGCCGCCTGCGCCGCTCTCTCTGCTTCGGCCACTGACAACGTCAGCACCTTCTCTTCCCCTTCGCTGCGAGCCAGCAACACCGTGACGACACTGTCCCCCCACACGTTGACGGCGGTGCGGAACATGTCCAGCAGACGATCCGTGACCAGAATCAGGCCAATGGCTTCCGCCGGCAGGCCGATGGCGGCCAGTATCACCGTAATTGCCACCAGCGAGGCGGCGGGAATGCTGGCCACGCCAATGGAGGTGAGTACCGCGGTGATCACAATCATGAATTGTGTGGCCAGTGACAGATCCATGCCATAGGCCTGGGCAATGAACATGGCCGCCACGCACTCGTACAGGGCGGTACCATCCATGTTCACGGTGGCCCCCAGGGGGAGCACAAAGCTGCTGCTTCGTTGGGACACGCCGGCACGATTCTGCACGCATTCCATGGTCAGCGGCAGGGTGGCTGCGGAGCTGGCCGAGGAAAAGGCGGTGAGCAATGCCGGGGTCATGGCCTGAAGGTGTCGAAGTGGGGAGCGGCGGGCCAGGAAAAACACCAGTGCCGGCATGAAAACAAAGGCATGGAGGGTGAGCGCCACCACCACAGAGACAAAGAACCAGGCCAGCGGCTCAATGGCATCCAGGCCGGTACGGGTCACCGTAGCGGCAATCAGGGCAAAAACCCCTATTGGTGTGAAGCGAATCACCAGCATGGTGATTTTCATCACTACCTGGTATATCCCCTCGATCAAATCTCGCAGGCTGCGGCCGGCAGCATTGCGTTCCGTGCGCAGGAAATAGCCGAAAAGAAGGGCAAATACGATCAGGCCTAGCATCTGGCCTTCTGCGGCGGCGGCGATCAGATTGGGCGGCAGCATTTGCATGAGAATCTGGGTGAAATCCCCGGCACCACGCCCTTCGATCCCCGCCAGTACGGCCTCGGTGTCGCTGGCCAGGCCAAGCATGTCCCTGGCCGGTTCACCATTGACGACGCCGGGGGTCAGCAGATTGACGATGACCAGACCGATGGTGACCGCGACCACGGTGGTGGTCATGTACAAGGAGACGGTCTTGAGCCCCATGCGCCCCAGGTTCTTGCCATCACCAACGCTGGTCATGCCATTGATGATGGCCGTGACAATCAGCGGCACCACCACCATTTTCAGCCCATTGATAAAAAGACTGCCCACCAGATCGTAACCGGCCAGTACCGGGACCCCGAACAGGGTGGTGGACTCGCTGGTCAGGCTGCCGGCCAGGGCGCCGGCCAGCATGGCAATAAAGATCTGGTGGTGTAGCTTCATGGTGCTCCCTATCGGTTGTTGTCGGGTTCAACGCGCGAACAGGATTACAAGCCTACCTGATCCTTGTTGGTGTCACAGGGGGGAAATGGCGGGAACGGTTACAGGAGCTGGCGAAGTGCCGCCGGCGCAACCTGGCGTGCCAGGGCCTTCTGGTAAGCCGCCTTCAGCTGTTGATCGGCTTCCACCGGGCCGAGTCGTTCGCACAGCAGGACATAGGTTCGGTTCAGTTGGTCACGCAGGGGGGGCAGTGCCAGTGGCGCCAGTGGGCGCTCCGGCGATTGCAGCCAGTATTCCATGGTCAGACGGACCTCGGCACCTACCTGCTGACTACGAAGCTGGGCGGCCAGGTCCAGGCGAAGCTGGCTGGCAGCTGCAGCCCCGATGCCCTCCCACAACGCATGCATCATCTGTTCAAAAGCCCGGCTGCAAGGGTGCTCCTCCACGGGGCTCTCGTCGCTGCTGGCCAGGGGATCGTCGGCCAGTTCCTGTTCGGAGAGTGTCATGGCCTGTACCAGACTCATATGAATCTGGTGACGCCGTTCACCCAGATCAAACAGCTGGCACAGCTCACTGACGAACCCTTGCAATGAAAACCGTGGCCGTTCGGCATAGTTCTGCTGCCAGAGGCTGATAGCCTCAAGCAGCAGGGGCTCATTCATGTAGGGCATGAGTCCGGTGACAATGGCACGCCGTCGGCGTTGCAGTTCCTGACTCATGAACGCGACTCCACAGGGTTGCTCATATCACTGTTGTAGAGGGTGTTCTGGGGAAACTCCGGATAGCCACTCTCGGCATGTTCGCTCAGGTCCAGGCCTCGCTGTTCATGGAGCGCGGGAGCGCGCAGGCCGGCCAGCAGTGAAACCAGCATATACATGACCAGGGCAGTGAAGAATGCCCAGCCAAACGCCACCACGATGCCGAGCAGTTGCACGGTAATCCGTTCCGGGTTGAACAGGTCGCCTTCGTAGAAGAGGCCAGCGGCCAGGGTGCCCCAGGCGCCGGCGAAGGCATGCACCGGTACCGCGCCGACCACATCATCCAGGCGAAATGCCAGCAGGACTCTGGCACCGAACGCGGCCAGGGCCCCGGCCACCAGGCCGGTGAGGACCGCAAACCCCGGGGTCATGACTGCACAGCCGGCCGTCACTGCTACCAGACCGGCCAGGCTGCCATTGACGGTTTCCGTCAACAGAATCGGGCGGCGGCTGACCATGCGGTAGACCACGCTACCCACTGCGCCCGCGGCGGCAGCGAGCTGAGTGTTCAGGTTTACCTTGGCGATATCCACGCTGGCCGCCAGGGTGGAGCCACCATTAAAGCCGAACCAGCCGAACCAGAGGATAAAACCGCCCAGGGCCACGTAGGACAGGTTATGGCCAGGGATTGTGCGAGGTTGGCCGTGGCGGTCGAAACGGCCGAGCCGTGGCCCCACCACCAGTACCCCGGCCAGGGCGCACCAGCCACCAATACTGTGCACGACAGTGGAACCGGCAAAATCGATAAAGCCCAGTTTTGCCAGCCAGCCATCACTGTTCCATGCCCAGTGGCCGTATAGCGGATAGATCAGACCGGTGATAATCACCGCCCCGCACAGGTAGCCCACGTAGCGGGTGCGTTCGGCCATGGCCCCGGAGGCGATGGTAGCGGCGGTGGCCGCAAACATGATCTGGAACAGCAGCATGGCCCAGGTGCTGGCATCCGCCTGGCTGAGCATAAACTGGTTCTCGCCGAACCAGCCGGTGCTACTGGTGCCAAACATCAGCCCGAAACCCACCCCCCAGAACACCAGCGTCCCCACGCACAGGTCCATGTAGTTTTTCATCACCACATTCAGGGCGTTTTTGGCTCGGCTCAGGCCGCTTTCCAGCAAGGCAAAACCGGCCTGCATGAAGAACACCAGGGCAGCGGCGACGGCAATCCAGACCGTGTCGACGGCGCTGAGTGAGTCGGCTCTGGCAAGCCCGGGCAAGAACAACAGGACACACCAGGGTAGGCGGCGCAGCGGCATGAGATGAACCTCATTCGTGGATAGTGACGAAGGGTCAACTGCAACGGCTGTGCCAAGCCGGGCGGACGAGGAAATCCGCGGGGTAGTCGTTCTTTTTTCGTATCTCCCGGCCCTGTTTTGGGGCGAAGCATCACAATGGTGCGCGGTGATGCGCCGTAATGATTCCGCTGACAGTCAGGCGCTGGCGCGCGTGGACTGACAGCATTGCTGGATATGCTGAAATTGCCGCTCAGTGACTTTCTGTACTGACAGGCGAGGACGAACGACCAGTTCCATATCGGCAAATTCCGGATCCTGGCGCAGGGTTTTCAGGGGTAGCGGCTGTGGATACATGCATACAAAGCGAATATCCACCTGACACCAGCGTGGGGTGTCCGGTGTACTGCGGGGATCGTAGCCCGTTGAGTCGGGATCAAACTGGCTGGGATCCGGATAGGGGGCACTGGCGACCTGGGCTTCGCCGACAATGGCCGGTTCGGCGCAACTGGAGTGATAGATCAGCACGGCATCGCCGTTGCCCATTTCGTCGCGCAGTCGGTTGCGGGCCTGATAATTGCGCACTCCGTCCCAACCGCTGGTGCCATCCGGGCAGGCTTGCAGGTCTTCAATGGAAAAGGTGTCAGGTTCAGTTTTCAGTAGCCAGATTTTGCTCACTTTTCCCCCGGGGCGTAGTTTTCCTGCAGCCAGGCCTTGGCCTGGCTGAGGCTGCCGCAGACGTGGACCGGAAACTGCGGTTTATTGAGCGTCAACATCATATTGGCAAAAGTCCGGTTTAGCATGTTTTCCAGTACCAGGACTTTGGCCTCGGTAATTTGTTCAAAATCTTCACCGCAGGCGTAGCGGGCGGCAGTGAAATCCAGTCCACGGATACGACCCAGATAGATGGCAAGCTGTTTGCGCTGGCGATTCATGTTGAACAGGGTCAGCCGCTGCCGATAAATGGACAGTTCCACACGCATGTCTACCAGGGTGCCGTTTTTCAGATCTACCAGGGTGAAAGGGCCATCTTGTGACACGGTAACTGCAGTCATGCTTATCCTTTCATAAAGTCTATCCGCACTTTATACGCAATCCTTGCTCGGCTGAAAATGATGGCACTGAATTCTGTTCGGATGGCTGAAGAGAATACCTGCGTGACCATCGACGCCCCCTGTGTCTTTAAACGGGCCAGCAAGGCATTCTCTGGCAGGTCCTCCTCATGGATTCTGTGCTAACCTTCGCCGCCTGCTTGAGGAGGATGCCGTGATTAGCCCGCAACAACACCAGGAAGCCGTGACGGCGCTACAGACAGTGAGGGATTGCCTGCGCTTCGGTGAAAGCGCGCTGCGTGCCGGTGACGTCTTTTTTGGCCATGGTAATGATGATCCCTGGGATGAGGCCCTGGCCTTGCTGATGCACACCCTGTCGCTGCCGTTGCAGAGCGACCCGCGTATCCTGGATGCCCGCTTGCTGCCCTCCGAGGTCAGTGACTATCTGGACCTCTTGTCACGGCGGGTAAATGACCGGGTCCCGGTGCCGTATCTGACCCATGAAGCCTGGTTCTGCGGGTTGCCCTTTTACGTGGACGAGCGCGTGCTGATCCCCCGTTCGCCGCTGGCGGAGCTCATCGAGCAATCTTTCACTCCCTGGGTGGACCCTGAGCAGGTCCATGCGGTGCTGGATCTGTGTACGGGCAGCGGCTGTATTGCCATTGCCTGTGCCTATGCGTTTGAGCAGGCGAGGGTGGACGGCAGCGATATCAGTGAAGAGGCCCTGGCGGTCTGTGAAGAGAATATTCGCCGTCACGGCCTGGCAGGGCAGGTGAGAGCATTGCATTCCGACGGTCTTGCCCAGGTGGACGGTCCCTATGACCTGATTGTCTCCAACCCCCCCTACGTGGATGCGCAGGATATGGCCAGCCTGCCGGATGAATACCGCCATGAGCCGGAGTTAGCGCTGGCCTCCGGAGAGGATGGGCTGGATTTTACCCGCCGCTTGCTGCGTGAGGCCCCGGATCAGCTCTCCGACCATGGTGTGTTGATCGTGGAAGTGGGCAACAGTTGGGAAGCCATGGTCAATCAGTGGCCCCAGGTGCCGTTCTTCTGGTTCGAATTCGAGCGCGGCGGTCACGGGGTATTCATGCTTACCCGCCAACAGCTGCTAGAATACCGCCAACAGTTTTCTTCCTGAGCCTCTGATGCTCCTTTCATCCGACCGGTGAAGGGAGTCAGCAATGGCCCAATGCTTTAGAGGATCCGCATGTCCGGCAACAGTTTCGGTGAACGTTTTCGCATCACCACCTTTGGTGAGAGTCATGGCCTGGCATTGGGGGCCATTGTGGATGGCTGCCCGCCAGGGCTGGAAATCAGCGAGGAAGACCTGCAGGTGGAACTGGACCGGCGCAAGCCCGGCACCAGCCGTTATACCACCCAGCGTCGGGAACCGGATCAGGTGAAGATCCTTTCCGGGGTGTTCGAGGGCAAGACCACCGGCACGTCCATTGGACTGTTGATTGAAAACACGGATCAGAAGTCCAAGGACTATTCCGATATCGCCACCACCTTCCGGCCCGGGCATGCGGATTACACCTATACCCAGAAATACGGCTTCCGGGATTACCGGGGCGGTGGTCGTTCCTCTGCCAGGGAAACGGCCATGCGCGTGGCCGCCGGCGCCATTGCCCGCAAGTACCTGGAACAGACACAGGGTATCCGCATTTACGGTGGCTGTACCCAGATCGGGGCCATCAAGGCCGAGCAGTTCGACTGGTCAACGGTAAACCGCAATCCGTTTTTCTTCCCGGATGCCGACAAGGTGCCGGAGCTGGAAGCGCTCATCAATGCCCTGCGCAAGGACGGTTCTTCCATTGGCGCGCGGGTGGAAGTGTTTGCCGACGGTGTCCCGCCGGGTTGGGGGGAGCCGGTATTCGACCGCATCGACGCAGACCTGGCCAAGGCGATGATGTCCATCAACGCAGTCAAAGGTGTGGAAGTGGGCGATGGCTTTGCGGTCGTCAACCAGCGTGGCGAAGAACATCGTGATGAGATGACGCCGGACGGGTTTCTCAGCAACCATGCCGGCGGGGTCCTCGGGGGGATCAGCTCCGGGCAGACCATTCGTGTGGCCATGGCACTCAAGCCCACTTCCAGCATTCTGATTCCCGGCAAGAGCATTGATCTGCAAGGGAATCCGGTGGAGGTGATCACCAAGGGGCGTCACGACCCATGCGTGGGGGTGCGTGCCACCCCCATCGCCGAAGCCATGCTGGCCCTTGTGCTGATGGATCACTGCCTGCGCCATCGGGCCCAGAACGGCGATGTGACGCCACCGTTTCCGGCGATTTAAATGACGAATGCCTGATGCCAGGTCAAGGCGCCGGGATTCGTAGGGCGGAAATGGCCGTCAGCCCATTTCCGCCGATCTCGTGCCATAGTGAGTAGGGTGTACTTAGCCCAAGGCGAACTGCACCATCAAGCGCCGGATCGATGCAATTCGCCTTGGGCTCAGTGCACCCAGCAAAAAAAACGCGGGACTGCCCGAACAAAAAAGCGGCCGCCGCACAATGTCTCGCTCACGTTCCAAGCCAAGAGCAAGGTTCGCTCCATGCCCTATTACTGGCGACTGTCAGGCTTCTATTTTCTCTATTTCGGACTGCTGGGCACCCTGGTGCCTTACTGGTCCTTGTATCTGAAAGACCTGGGATTCAGTGCTGCTGCCATCGGTCTGTTGATGGCGATTCCGCAACTGACCAAGATCGGCGCTCCCAATCTTTGGGGCTGGCTGGCGGACCGCAGCGGCCAGCGTCTTCGTATCATCCGGGCCGGCAATCTGCTGGCGGCAGTGGTATTCCTGCCGGTGTTCTGGATCGATCAGTTCTGGTCCATGGCCGCACTGCTGGTGTCGTTCAGCTTCTTCTGGAACGCGGTGCTGGCCCAGTTTGAAGTGCTCACCCTGCAATCTCTCGGGCGTCAGTCTCATCGCTACAGTCTGGTACGCCTGTGGGGCTCGGTGGGTTTTATCCTGGCAGTGCTGGTGCTTGGTGAGGCTCTGGACCGGTTTGGTACTGAGCTGCTGCCCTGGGTGTTAAGCGCTCTGCTATGGCTGCTGTGGCTGGGTACGCTGACGTTGCCGGCCGGTGACGGGGTGGCGCGTCAGCGGAAACAGGGCGAGCCCTCTGTATGGCGCGTATTGCGCCGTCCCGCCGTTTCCCTGTTTCTGGTGTCGGCGTTTCTGATGCAGCTTTCCCACGGGCCTTACTACACCTTCTACAGCATCTATCTGCAGGATCTGGGGTTCAGCAAGTTTGTGGTGGGGAGTCTGTGGGCGTTGGGCGTACTGGCGGAAGTGGGGCTGTTTCTGGTCATGCACCGGTTGATGCGGCGTTTCTCCATACCCTGGATTCTGGTGGCCAGTCTGTTTTTGGCCGCCCTCCGTTGGCTGCTGATTGGCGTGGTGGCCGATTCCCTGTTCTGGCTGGCCTTTGCCCAGCTGCTCCATGCGGCCAGTTTCGGCAGCTTCCACGCGGGCAGTATCGCCTGGGTGCACAAACAGTTCGGGGCGTCACTGGGCGGTCAGGGACAGGCTCTCTATTCCAGCCTGGGCTTTGGTGCAGGGTGGGCCGCCGGGGCCGGACTGTCCGGTTTGCTCTGGCAGCAGTGGGGAGTCCATCTGTTCTTCGGCGCTGGGCTGGCCGCCGTGCTGGCGGCCATGTTGCTGATGGTTGGCGGTGTAACGCGTTCCCGCGATTAGCGGGACGCTGCGGTGGTAAGGGTTATAGCCCGGACGCCTCAAGGGCCTGCAAAAACGCCTTGGCGGCGTTGGAACGGGTGCGGGCCGGGTGGATCACCACGCCCAGTTCCCGTTCCGGCAAGGGCACGTCCACGGCCAGTTCCACCACCGAACCATCCACCATGGTGGCGGGCAGAACACTCCAGCCCAGGCCGATGGAGACCATCATGTGGATGGTTTCCAGATAGTTGGTGGACATGGCGATATTGAGCTTCAGGTTATGCTCGTCAAACAGCCGCTCCACAATGCCGCGGGTAAAGGTGACCGGTGACGGCAGGATGGCGCTGTAGCCGGTGAGGGTTTCCAGGGTGATATTCTCCACCTTCGCCAGCGGATGCTCCGGGGCGCACATGAATACCAGTGGATCGCGCCAGATCACGTCACTCTGCAGACGGTCATCCGGTTGCGGGGGCAGGGTGACCACACCCATTTCCAGTTCCCCGTGCAGCACCCCCTCCCAGGCTTCCTCCGAATCAATAAAATGGATATCCAGCTCCACCTTTGGATAATCCCGGGAAAACTGGCGCAGTACCGGTGGCAGGCGATGCAGGCCGATGTGGTGGCTGGTGCCGATACGCAGTTTGCCGGTGACGGAACCGGACAGATCATGGATGGCCCGGGCCATATCTTCCACATCCATCAGCACCTGGCGGGCGCGGGGCAGCAGGGATCGGCCGGCTTCGGTAAGCTGAATCTGGCGGCCCACCCGGTCAAACAGACGGGCGCCAAGCTGCTGTTCGAGCAGGGCAATACGCTTGCTGATGGCGGGTTGGGTGATGTAAAGGCGCTCTGCGGCAGCAGAAAACGAGCCGGTTTCGGCCACCGCCATGAAGGCGCTGAGAGTCGGCGTGTCTATCATTCCCGGTGCGTCCAGTTATTCGGTTGCGAGATAATAATTGGTTATCTTAAAAATGAAAAATATGAATTGGATTTATTGATGGGTGAACCCTACATTAATAGTTATTGACAAACCAGTCGCAATGGTGAAGTTGCTGCACCGCGACACAGGGAGAGACACATGGCCGGCAAAACCCTCTATGACAAATTGTGGGACGCTCACCTCGTCACCGAGCGTGAGGATGGCTCCGCACTGATCTATATCGATCGTCAGATCATTCATGAGGTGACGTCGCCACAGGCCTTCGAGGGCTTGCGTCTGGCGGGTCGCAAACCCTGGCGTACGGGTGCCAGCGTGGCCACCATCGATCACAACGTGCCGACCACCCCATTCAAATCCGCAGCGGAAATTGTGGATGAAACCTCCCGCATCCAGGTGCAGACCCTGCAGGACAACACCAAGGAGTTCGGCATTACCGAATTCGGTATTGGCGATGTTCGCCAGGGCATCGTCCATGTGATGGCCCCGGAACAGGGCGCAGTTGTCCCCGGGATGACGGTGGTCTGCGGTGATTCGCACACCTCTACCAATGGCGCGCTTGCCTGTCTGGCCCATGGTATTGGCACCAGCGAGGTCGAGCACGTGTTGGCTACCCAGACCCTGGTGGCGAAAAAAATGAACAATATGCGTGTCAGCGTGGAAGGGGAGCTGGGTCCCGGTGTCACCGCCAAAGATGTGGTGTTGCATATCATCGGGATTATCGGCACCGCCGGGGGTACCGGGTATGCGCTGGAATTTGCCGGCAGTGCCATTCGCAGTCTTTCCATGGAAGGCCGGATGACGATCTGCAACATGTCCATTGAAGCCGGTGCCCGTGCCGGCATGGTGGCGGTGGATGATGTCACCATTGATTATGTGAAGGGCCGTCCCTTTGCCCCCAGCGGCGCAGACTGGGACAAGGCCGTGGAATACTGGCGCACCCTGGTTTCCGATGCCGATGCGCAATTCGACCAGGACATCACCATCGATGCGGCGGACATCAAACCCCAGGTTTCGTGGGGGACCAGCCCGGAGATGGTCGTGCCAGTGGATGCCAATCTGCCGGATCCCGCCGCCGAGAGCGATGAGGTGAAGCGCTCGGGCATGACACGTGCCTATGCCTATATGGGGCTCAAGCCGGGTATGCCGGTGACGGATATCAAAGTGGACCGGGTGTTTATCGGTTCCTGCACCAACTCCCGTATCGAGGATTTGCGTGCCGCTGCCGAAGTGGCCCGGGGCCGCAAGAAGTCAGCGTCGGTTAAGCAGGTGCTGGTGGTGCCCGGTTCCGGCCTGGTCAAACGGCAGGCGGAGCAGGAAGGTCTGGACAAGATCTTTATCGAAGCCGGCTTCGAGTGGCGTGAGCCAGGCTGTTCCATGTGTCTGGCCATGAACCCGGACCGTCTGGAAGCCGGGGAGCATTGTGCATCCACGTCCAACCGTAATTTTGAGGGACGCCAGGGCAACGGCGGCCGCACGCATCTGGTGAGCCCTGCCATGGCAGCCGCCGCGGCAGTGGCCGGTCACTTCGTCGATATTCGCGAACTCGACCGGGCCTGAGGAGAACATCATGGAAAAATTTATTCGTCAGGAAGGGCTGGTCGCACCGTTGGATCGTGCCAATGTGGACACCGACCAGATCATTCCCAAGCAGTTTCTCAAGTCCATCAAACGCACGGGTTTCGGGCCGAATCTGTTTGATGAGTGGCGCTATCTGGATGAAGGCTTTCCTGGCCAGGACAGTAGCCAGCGGCCGAAAAACGAAGACTTCGTGCTCAACCAGGCACGCTATCAGGGCGCCAGCATTCTGCTTACCCGTCGCAACTTCGGGTGCGGCTCCAGCCGTGAGCATGCCCCCTGGGCGCTGATGGATTTCGGTTTCAAGGCCATCATCGCGCCGAGCTTTGCAGATATCTTCTACAACAACTGCTTCAAAAACGGATTGTTGCCCATTGTGTTGTCTGAGGATAACGTGGAAGCCCTGTTCAGAGCGGTGGAAGGGAAGGAAGGCTTCCGGATCACCATTGATCTGGAGCAGCAGCAGGTAATCCCGGAAAACGGAGAGCCACTGCCGTTCGAGATTGATGAGTTCCGCAAGCATTGTCTGCTCAATGGTCTGGATGAAATCGGCCTCACACTGAATGAGGCGGACACCATTCGTGCCTATGAAGCACGCCGCGCCGAGCGTGAACCCTGGATTTTCCAGTAACAGAGTCCGGGACCATTAAAAGAAAAAACCAGGAGGCGACACCATGTTGCGAATTTTATCTCTGCTGTCAGTACTGACTCTGGCCGGTTGTGCGACCGGTATGTACAACGAACCGGACGCAGGAGATGCGGCCAAACTGAGCGTGGATAACCAGCTCTCCGTCGCGTCTCAGGATGAGAATGCCGGTGGTTGGCAGATGCCTACCAGCAGCGCCGCCAAGGCAGAAATCTTCAAGGTCGATGGTGACCGGATTTCCGAGCAGGGCGGGGTGGAATCGGTGTTCATTGATGCCGGTGAGCGTTCCGTTGAAGTGTTCGCCGATCAGGGCGGCATTCTGCGGTTCGGTAAATTCCGCCATACCTTTGAAGAAAAGGGTATCTACCAGGTGCGGATCAAGCCGTCTTCCGGCACCAAGGGCGATTACACCCTGGAGCTGGTCAAGGCCTCCGCACCGAATGATGTGCTGGTAAGCAAAAACTTTTAACCCCAGAGAGTAAACAGGAAGCAGGAATGAGCAAGGTACTGGTGTTGCCCGGCGACGGTATCGGCCCGGAAATCGTGAATGAAGCGGTGAAAGTGCTGAATGTCGCCAAGCAGAAGTTTGGCCTCGAGGTTGAGCTGGATGAGGCCCTGGTGGGCGGCGCGGCGGTGGATGCGGAAGGTGATCCGCTGCCGGAAGGTACCCTGGACAAGGCCCGCGCTGCGGATGCGATTCTGTTTGGCTCTATCGGTGGCCCCAAGTGGGACACCATTGAGCGGGACAAGCGCCCGGAGCGGGGGCTGCTGCGCCTGCGTTCCTCGTTGGGCCTGTTCGCCAATTTGCGCCCGGCGATCCTGTTTCCGCAACTGGCGGATGCATCCAGCCTCAAGCCTGAAGTGGTTTCCGGTCTGGATATTCTGATTGTGCGCGAGCTGACCGGTGGCATCTACTTCGGTCAGCCCCGCGGAATCAGGGAAGAGAACGGCGAGCGCGTGGGTTTCAATACCTATGTCTACACCGAGTCGGAAATGCGCCGCATCGCCAAGGTGGCGTTCGAGCTGGCCATGAAGCGTGGCAAGCGAGTCTGTTCGGTGGACAAGGCCAATGTGCTGGAAGTCACTGAGCTCTGGAAAGAAGTGGTCACCGAGGAGGCCAAGGCCTATCCGGAGATCGAGTTGTCTCATATGTATGTGGACAATGCGGCCATGCAGTTGGTGCGTGCGCCGAAACAGTTTGATGTGATTGTCACCGGCAACCTGTTTGGTGACATTCTCTCCGATGAAGCCGCCATGCTCACCGGCTCCATCGGAATGCTGCCCTCCGCGTCCCTGGACGAGAACCGCAAGGGCTTGTACGAACCCTGCCATGGCTCGGCACCGGATATTGCCGGCCAGGGTATTGCCAACCCGCTGGCGACCATCATGTCGCTGGCCATGCTGATGCGTTACAGCCTGGAGCGCGGCGATGTGGCGGATGCCATCGAAGCGGCGGTAGAGCGGGTACTGGATCAGGGGTTGCGTACTGCGGACATCTACACCGAGGGCACTCGCAAAGTGGGCACTGAAGAGATGGGTAGCGCCGTGGCCGAAGCTCTGGCCCAGGCTTAATAACGCGTTCACCCGTTTATTCACAGATAGAAAGGGCAATCCTTTCAGGAGACTGTTTTCCAATGAAGAAAGTCGGTTTTGTCGGCTGGCGTGGCATGGTGGGTTCCGTTCTGATGGAACGCATGATTGCCGAAAATGATTTTGCAGATATCGAACCGGTCTTTTTCTCGACCTCCCAGGTCGGACAGGCGGGCCCCGATGTGGGCAAGGACATTCCTGCCCTGGGTGATGCCAAGAGCATTGATGAGCTGAAAAGCCTGGATGTGATCGTGACCTGTCAGGGCGGCGATTACACCAATGAGGTCTATCCCAAACTGCGTGAAGCTGGCTGGGACGGTTACTGGATTGATGCCGCTTCGGCCCTGCGCATGGCGGACAACAGCGTTATCGTGCTGGATCCGGTGAACCGCAAAGTGATTGATAGCGCCCTGGAAAAGGGTGTGAAGGATTATGTGGGCGGCAACTGCACCGTGAGCCTGATGCTGATGGCCCTCGGTGGTCTGTTCAATGAAGGCCTGGTGGAATGGGCCAGCGCCCAGACCTATCAGGCGGCATCCGGTGCCGGCGCCCAGAACATGCGCGAGCTGATTGCCCAGATGGGCAAGATCCACGGCGATGTGGCAGACAAGCTGGCGGATCCGGCCAGCGCGATTCTGGATATCGACAGCCAGGTGGCGGCCACCATGCGTAGCAGCGATCTGCCTGCAGAACATTTCGGTCACTCCCTGGCGGGCTCTTTGCTGCCCTGGATCGACAAGGAAATGGAGAATGGGCAGAGCAAGGAAGAATGGAAGGCTCAAGCGGAAACCAACAAGATTCTGGGTCGTGGTGCGGATCCCATTGCTCTGGACGGTACCTGTGTGCGCATCGGTGCCATGCGTTGCCATGCCCAGGCCATCACTGTGAAGCTCACTCGTGATGTGCCGCTGGAGGAAATCTACCAGATCATTGGCAAGGCCAATGACTGGGTGAAAGTGGTGCCCAATGAGAAAGAGGCGACCCTTCGGGATCTGACCCCCACGGCGGTGACCGGTACCCTGAGCATTCCGGTGGGCCGGCTGCGCAAGCTCAACATGGGCGGCGAGTACCTGAATGCCTTCACCGTGGGCGACCAGCTGCTGTGGGGCGCCGCGGAGCCGCTGCGTCGCATGCTGCGCATCCTTATGGAGCGCTAAAAAGCAGTTAAAAGGTGAAAGTGGAAAAGCGCGGGCAGGGCCGAGGTAGTATCAAGGCCGTGCCCGCGTTTGTATTTGTGGGGGACGTGATCCGCGTTCCCGCAGCATCGTTGTAGCGGGGTTTCTATGCGCTCTATCAATCTTGCCATTGTCGGTGCAACCGGACTGGTCGGTGAGGCGATTCTCAAATTGCTTGCGGAGCGACAGTTCCCGGTCGGCGAGCTTTTTCTTCTGGCGTCAGACAATGGTGCGGGCGCCAAGGTGTCATTTGCCGGAAAATCGGTGATCGTCAAAAAAGCCGAAGATTTTGACTTTTCCCGGGTGGAGGTGGCGCTCTTTGCTGCGGGTGCCAGCGTCAGTCAGCAGCTGGCTCCCCGGGCCGCAGAGGCCGGGGCCGTGGCGGTGGACCTGTCACCGGCGTTTCGATACGAATCCGACGTGCCGTTGCTGGTTGCCGACGTCAATGACGAGCTGCTGGCCCAGGCCCGGGAGAACAACCTGGTTGCGTGTGCCGATGCGGCCACCGTCCAGCTGGTCCGCACACTCAAGCCCCTGGCCGACCTGGCTCCGCTCCAGGAAGTGGTGGTGACCCAGTTTCAGGTGGTGTCCGCCACGGGCAAAAGCGGGGTGGATCAGCTTGCACAGCAGAGCGTACGGTTGCTCAATGGCCTCTCTCCCAGCGAGGCGGCCCAGGCCCAGATCGCGTTCAATGTGCTGCCGGTCAGTGGCCAGGTCCAGGAAAATGGCTTTACCAGCGAAGAGCTCAAATTGATGCTGGAAACCCGCCGCATTCTGGCTGACCAACCCCTGTCGGTGCAGGTCACCACGGTGCGGGTGCCGGTTTTCTATGGGCATGGCCAGAGTGTGTCGGTTCGTAGCATCCAGCCGCTGGCCATGGCGCAGGCGCTTACCGTCTGGGAAGCGCAGAACGACGTGGATGTGCTGGACAATGAGGATCCACAGGCCATGTCTCCGGTTGCCTCGGTGGAAGGGGAGCCGTGCCTGCGGATTTCCCGAACCCGGGAAGACATGGAAGGCAGCGGCGGTTTGAGCTATTTTAGCGTCGCCGACAATGTCCGTTGGGGGGCCGCGCTGAATGCGGTGAAGGTGGTCGAGAAGTTGCTAAAAGACTATCTGTAATGGATACTTACTGACATTATGTGACGCGGTTTCTAGGTTTTGACCCCAGCCTGGGGCAAAATGTGTGACCAGCGTCATAGGACTGCTTGCCGCCTCGGGTTCGTCCGGTAGCGCCCGCGGGATCGGGCTGAGCGCGGGAAACATAATAAATAAAGGGTTCGACCATGCTTCGAAAACTTGGGTTTGGCTTAACCGCACTGGTCATCATGTCACCAGGCGTTGCGGCAGCTTTAGGGGTTGGGGAATACGAGCTGAATTCCTACCTTAATCAGCCCCTGGATATGGAAATTTCCTTGCATGAGGTTGGGGATCTGACCGAAGAGGAAATTCTCGTGAATCTGGCGTCGCAGGCCGAATTTGATGCGGCGGGGGTGGATCGCGCCTATTTTCTCAACCGTATGGATTTTGCGGTGGAGAAGCAGGGGGCTGACAAAGCACGACTGCGTATCACCACGGACCAACCGGTTCGTGAGCCCTACCTGAATTTCCTGGTGGAATTTCTCTGGCCTACCGGCCGACTGATGCGTGAGTACACGGTGTTGCTGGACCCGCCCAGCTACGCGGACAGTGCAGCGACCACCGCGCCAACGATCAGTCGTGCGCCCCAGCCGGTTTCTCGAAGCGAGCCGCAGGTGCAGCCCTCTCCCCAGCGCCCGGTTTCGCCGGCTCCGGCACAGCCCGCGCCAGCCGAACCGGCCGCACAGCCGTCTGTACCGGCTTCACCGATGGCCGACAGCGGTGCTCGTAATTCGTACACGGTGAAAGCCTCTGACACGATGTGGCGTATTGCTCTGGATAATCGTCCGGCTGACAGTGTCTCCGTGCAGCAAATGCTGGTCGCCATCCAGACCATGAATCCGGATGCGTTCATTAACAACAATGTGAACCTGGTACGGGAAGGCACCGTGCTGCGCATTCCCAACGAGCAGGAAGTGCGCACCATCTCAACCCGCAACGCCATCGTTGAAGTGGCGGACCAGAACCGCAAATGGCGCGAAATGCTCGAGGCCCGTGGCATTCAGGCCCCCCAGCAGCGCGCCCAACTGGATGGCAGCCGTCAGGTTGCCGATAGCGATGAAGATGACCGGGGCCCAACTACCGGCCAGGTGAAACTGGTTTCCCCGGAGTCTGCGGCCGGTGTGGATGACGGTGACAGCACTGGCTCTGCCAGTGACGGGAATGCCAACACGGCGGTGCTTGAGAATGAACTGGCCATTCGCGATGAAAATCTGGACCGTCTTGATCGCGAAAACGCAGAACTGAAATCCCGCCTGGGTGACCTGGAAGAACAGACTCGTACCAGCGAGCAGCTCCTGAAACTGCGTAACGACCAGATTGCCCAGTTGCAGGAAGAACTCCGCAAGCTGCGTGAGCAGGAAGGCGTCGTTGTGGACGGGGAAGACCCGCTCATGGAAGCGCCTGCCGAACCGGAAGTGGTTGAAGTGGAAGCGGGCACTGATGGCGCGGCTGACAGTGATGTCGTTGCGGGCACTTCCGAACCGGAATCCGCAGAAACCTTGCAGGGTGGTGATTCTTCGGACGCAGGCCTCGACGACAGCGCCTCTGCGGCGGCAGCGGATACCGGGGCAGCGAATCAGGATGAAAGCGTTGACGGCAGCGAGTCGGCAGAAGGGGACGCCACGGTTGTTGCCGACGGCGAGCCGACAACGGCAAAAGCACCGGAAGTGGCAAAACCCGAACCGGTAGCCCCGGCACAGCCTCCGGTTCAGCAGCAGGGCGGCATTGTATCTCTGTTGCTTGATAACCTGATGTATATCGCCCTGGCTCTGGTTGCCATGCTGCTGCTGGTATTCGTGCTGCTTCGCAGCAAGAAGAAAGACGATGCTGACCAGGATTCTGAGGGCGCCCTGTTCGAAGATCTTGATGATGAGGGTCAGGATGAGTTTGGCCTGAACCTGGATGATGACAACGCGGCCACTGGCGCCATCACGGATCATGATGATGACGACGATGCGCCGGAGCAGGGTGGCAGCCAGGATCCGCTGGAAGACGTGGAAGTCTATGTGGCCTATGGCCGTTACCCGCAGGCCGTGGATTTCCTGCGCAATGAAATCAACAAGCACCCCCAGCGAGATGACCTCAAGGTCCGTTTGCTGGAGCTGCTCAAGGAAATGAATGACGATGCTGCTTTCCAGCAGCAAACCAGCATTTTTGCCGGCACCTCCCCCGAGGTCGATGATGCTATCGCCCGCCTTGGTGGTAGCGTGGCGTCAGACGCTTCTGCAGCGGATGATGACGCCTTGTCTCTGGACGATCTGGAAATGGGGCTTTCTTCCGGTCTGGACGACGATGTGCCGACCATGCAGGCGGATGAGCCTGAATCCGGCACCACGGACCAGGACCCGGAGCCGCAGGGTGATGAGCTGGCTGATTTCGATTTCGAACTCGATGAGAACGGCGACGACGAAGATCACACCGTGATGCTGGACTCTTCCGAGGAGAATACCGCTTCGCTGGATGACGACTTCAGCCTGGATTTCGAAGACGACAGCAAGCCGCAAACCGAGCAGGAAGAGGAAGCACCGCTTTCCGATGCCGACAAGCAGTCTCTGGGCGCCAGCCCGGTGCTGGAGCTGGACGATGTAAGCAGCGCCTCCATGGGCGACGATGACACCGAGTTCGGCGATTTCAACCTGGACGACATGAGTCTTGAGTTCGATGAGTCCGGTGACAGTGAAGACAGCAAGGAAGAACTGGACCTGTCCCTGGATGATCTGGATCTGGATGGTGGCGCGGATGACAACGCGGATGACACTCTGACGGATCTGGACCTGGAACTGGATGAGGCCGAAAAATCGCTGGCCGAATCGGCGGGAAGTGGCGTTGAGGCTGATGCTGCCAAGGATGATCTTGCCGATCTGGATCTGGACGAGCCAGCAGAGCCGGAGGCGCCGGCTGCCGACAAGGCCGATTCACTGGAAGACCTGTTGGGCGATGACGATCTGGAGATCGAGGAACAGGGCGAGAGCCTGTCTCTGGAAGAGGAGCCTGCCCGGGAAGATGCGCCGGTGGCAGAACCGGAAATCCCTGCCGTCCCGGTGCCGCAGGCCGATGAGCTGGGGTCGTCTGCACCGCAAGAATCCGCTGACGTCCTGGGTGACGAGGATGATTTCGATTTCCTCGGCGAAACCGACGAGAACGCCACCAAGCTGGACCTGGCCAAGGCCTACATCGATATGGGGGATACCGAAGGTGCCCGCGATATCCTTAATGAGGTGATCTCGGAAGGCAATGATCAGCAACAGGCGGAAGCCCGTGAGCTGATGTCCCAGGTCGGCTGATACTGGCTGAGCTAGGAAAAAAGGGGGCGATGCCTTAAGGTATCGCCCCCTTTTTGTTTTGGTGGAACCATGGCCCGCATCGCCCTGGGAATTGAATACGACGGTACTGATTTTCGCGGCTGGCAGACCCAGCAGCCCGGCGTCAGAACCGTGCAGGAATGCCTCGAGGAGGCATTATCGAAAGTGGCGGATCATCCGGTATCGGTGGTGTGTGCCGGACGCACCGATGCGGGTGTCCATGGCACCGGGCAGGTGGTGCATTTTGACTCTGATGCGCCCAGGGAAATGAAGAGCTGGATCATGGGCGGGAACACCAACCTGCCCCGGGACGTGACCGTGCGCTGGGCGAAACCGGTAAGCGATGAGTTTCATGCCCGGTTTTCTGCGGTCAGCCGACGCTATCGATACGTGATCTACAATCACTCGCGACCGCCAGCCCTGTACCGCAATCAGGTGACCTGGAATTACCGGCCACTGGATCTGGACGCCATGCGTGAAGCTGCGTCTTGTCTGGTCGGCAGTCATGATTTTACCGCTTACCGAAGTGTGCACTGTCAGGCCAAGTCTCCCCACAAGACACTACACAGTCTGAAACTGCACCAACACGGCAAGGTCATCGTGCTGGAAGCCCATGCTAACGCCTTCTTGATGCATATGGTGCGTAATATGGCGGGTGTATTAATGACAATCGGTGCCGGCAAGAGGCCGGCCACCTGGGCCCGCGAAGTCCTGGAATCCCGAGATCGTCGCAAGGGGGCAGCCACGGCGCCCCCCTATGGTTTGTATCTGGTGGAGATCGAATACCCGGATCAATTCGATTTGCCCAGAGAGCCGCTTGGTCCTCTGTGGTTACCCGATTCCCTTGAGGCATAATGGCAGAGGGTGAGTACAGTCTGGCTCGCTCACGCCCCGGAAATATCCCTAATCCATCGGGCTTTTGATACACTGGAGAACCCATGACCATACCCCGGGTCAAAATCTGTGGCATTACCCGCATTGAGGACGGACTGGCGGCGGCAAACGCCGGTGCCGATGCCATTGGTCTGGTTTTTTACGAGCCCAGTCCCCGTTTTGTGACGGTCGCCAGGGCAGCAGCAATTTGTGCCAGCCTGCCTCCGTTCGTGACTACCGTCGGCCTGTTCGTGAATGCCACACAGGCGGATATAGAGAATGTGCTGAGCCAGGTACCGTTGGATCTGCTGCAATTTCATGGCGACGAGCCTGCAGAGTTCTGTTCCCGTTTTTCGCGCCCCTGGATCAAGGCGGTACGCATGAAAGACGATGTGGATCTGTATCAATGCGCGGTTCAATACCGGCAAGCAGCTGGGTTACTGGTGGATAGCTATGTGGCCGGTATTCCGGGGGGGACCGGTGAGACGTTCAATTGGGACAGGTTGCCTAAGGACCTGTCCCTCCCCGTGGTGCTGGCCGGTGGCCTGCAACCGGGTAATGTGGCCGATGCCGTAGCACAGGTGCGGCCATGGGCGGTGGATGTGAGTGGTGGCGTTGAACAGAAAACTGTTCAGGGTGGCCGCAGTGGCGGGATCAAGGATCCTGCCGCCATCCGCGCCTTCATCAAAAGTGCGAAAACACGAGGAGTAGCTGGTGTCTGAACGCCCTGATTTTTCTGCTTTTCCTGACGCCCGAGGCCACTTCGGCCAATTTGGCGGCTGTTTTGTATCCGAGACCCTGATGGGGGCTCTGGACGATCTGGCCGCCATGTATGAGCGTCTCAAGGATGATCCGCAGTTCCGTGCGGATTTCGACTATGATCTGGCCCATTATGTCGGCCGCCCGTCTCCACTGTATCTGGCGGAGCGATGGTCGAAGCAGCTCGGCGGCGCAAAAATCTGGCTCAAGCGTGAGGACCTGAACCACACCGGGGCCCACAAAGTGAACAACACCATTGGCCAGGCGCTGCTTGCCAAACATATGGGCAAGCCACGGGTGATTGCGGAAACCGGGGCAGGGCAGCATGGGGTGGCAACTGCCACCGTGGCCGCCCGGCTGGGGCTCAAGTGCCAGGTGTATATGGGCGCCGAGGATGTGGAGCGACAGAAGCTCAACGTTTACCGCATGAAGTTGCTGGGTGCCGAGGTGATTCCGGTCACCTCCGGTTCGAAAACCCTGAAAGATGCCATGAACGAGGCCATGCGTGACTGGGTCACCAATGTGGATGACACCTTTTACATCATCGGCACCGTGGCAGGCCCGCATCCTTACCCGTTGCTGGTGCGCGATTTCCAGTGCGTGATCGGTCGTGAAGCCCGTGAGCAGAGCCTGAAGCAGGCCGGTAAGCTCCCGGATGCATTGGTGGCCTGTGTCGGTGGTGGCTCCAATGCCATTGGCCTGTTCCACCCCTTCCTCAATGATGATGGGGTGGCCATGTACGGCGTAGAAGCGGCCGGCGACGGGATTGAAACCGGTCGCCATGCGGCTCCGCTGAGTGCAGGGCGCCCGGGTGTGCTGCACGGCAACCGCACTTATCTGATGGAAGACGACAACGGCCAGATCATTGAAACCCATTCCGTGTCTGCCGGCCTGGATTACCCGGGTGTCGGTCCCGAGCACGCCTGGTTGAAGGATCTGGGACGGGTAAATTATGTGTCAGCAGACGACACGGAAGCCCTCTCTGCGTTTCGTGAGTTGACCCGGGTGGAAGGCATCATGCCGGCTCTGGAATCGGCCCATGCGCTTGCCTACGCTCGCAAGCTGGCTCCGACCATGACCCCGGATCAGGACATCGTTATCAACCTGTCCGGTCGAGGGGACAAGGATATTCTGACTGTCGCTGCCATCGATGGCATTGAATTTTAAGGAGCAGTAATGCGTCGTATTGAAAGCTGTTTTCAGCGGCTGGCCGAGCAAAAACGCAAGGCATTGATTCCTTTCGTGACCGCCGGTGACTCCAGTAAGGAAGTGACGGTGCCACTGATGCATGCCATGGTGGAAGCCGGTGCCGACATCATCGAGCTGGGTGTGCCTTTTTCTGACCCCATGGCTGACGGGCCGGTGATCCAGAAGGCCTGCGAGCGGGCCCTGGCCCATGGCACTTCCACTCATGACGTGCTGGCAATGGTAAAGGCATTCCGTGAGCGCGATAGCGAGACACCGGTGGTCCTGATGGGCTATCTGAATCCGGTGGAAGCGCTCGGCTATGAAAACTTTGCCAAGGCGGCCTCACAGGCCGGCGTGGATGGCATCTTGCTGGTGGACTTGCCCCCGGAAGAGGCCCTGGAAATCAAGCCGGTGATGGATGCCTACGAGCTGGACATGATTTTCCTGGTGGCCCCGACCACCTCGGATGCCCGTATCAAGCTGATTGGCAAGGCCGGTTCCGGCTACCTGTATTACGTCTCTCTCAAGGGGGTGACAGGCTCGGCCTCCCTGAATGTGGACGAAGTGGCCGGTCGGGTTGAAACAATTCGCAACCTTGCTCAATTGCCCATTGGTGTCGGCTTTGGTATCAAAGACGCTGAATCTGCACAGGCGGTAAGTCGAGTGTCTGATGGTGTGGTTGTCGGGAGTGCCCTGGTGAATCAGATTGCGGCCAATCCGGACAACCCGGAAGCGATCAACCAGTCCATCAGTGACATTCTGGCCGCCATGCGTAACGCTATGGATCAGTAACGGGACCTTTGCATGAGCAACAGCAACTGGCTGGAAAAAATCCTGCCTGCAGTACGCCGCCCCCAGGAAAATCGGCGCAACAGCATTCCCGAGGGGTTGTGGCGCAAGTGCCCACGCTGCGACGGGGTGGTGTATCGGCCCGAACTGGACCGCAACATGGATGTTTGCCCGAAGTGTGAGCATCACCTGCGCATCAATGCCCGGCGGCGGCTCAAGCTGTTTCTCGATGAAGGCGTGCAGACGGAAATCGGAGCGGAACTGGCCCCGGTGGATCGTCTCAAGTTCAAGGACTCCAAGAAATACAAGGATCGCCTGGTCGCTGCCCAGAAAGCCACCGAGGAAAACGACGCCCTGATAGCCTTGAAAGGGACGTTGCACGGGGAACCCCTGGTGGCCTGTGCCTTCGAATTCAACTTCATGGGCGGCTCCATGGGCTCTGTGGTCGGTGAGCGGTTTGTCCGTGCCGTAGACGTATGCCTGGAGCAAAAGCTGCCGCTGGTCTGTTTTTCCGCCAGCGGTGGGGCGCGCATGCAGGAAGCCCTGTTCTCCCTGATGCAGATGGCCAAGACCAGCGCGGCGCTGGAAAAGTTGCGGCAGGCGGGTCTGCCGTTTATCTCCGTACTCACCGATCCGGTTTATGGTGGCGTGTCCGCGTCCCTGGCCATGCTGGGTGATGTGAACGTGGCTGAGCCCAATGCCCTGATCGGTTTTGCCGGACCTCGGGTCATTGAACAGACCGTGCGGCAGAAATTGCCTGAAGGTTTCCAGCGTAGCGAGTTCCTCTTGGATCATGGTGCCATCGACATGATCGTGGCTCGCCACGATATGCGCGATACCCTCCATCGCCTGCTGGCGAACATGATGGGCTGGTCCCTCCAGACTGTCGATGACTGACGATCCTGCCGCATCCGCTCTGGCCGCCTGGCTGGAGCGGATCGAGGCCATGCATCCCACCGAAATTGAACTGGGCCTGGAGCGTATTCGCCAGGTGGCCAGTCGTCTCGGGGTGAGCACAATGCCTGTGCCGGTGATCACCGTGGCTGGCACCAATGGGAAAGGCTCCACCCTGCGCCTGATGCAGGTTCTGGCGGAGCGTCATGGCCGAAGAGTCTGTCTTTATACCTCCCCTCATCTGCATCGTTTCAATGAGCGCGTTCGCCTGCCTGATGGTCTGGCGTCTGATCAGCAGCTCTGTGAAGCGTTTGAACAGGTGGAGCAGGCGCGCCAGGACATTTCCCTGACCTATTTCGAGTTCAGTACCCTGGCGGCGCTGTGGCTGTTCCGGCAGAGCGGGGCGGATCTGGTACTGCTGGAGGTGGGCCTCGGGGGCCGACTTGATGCGGTCAATATCGTCGATCCGGATGTGGCGGTGGTCACCTCGGTGGGGCTGGATCACCAGGACTGGCTGGGTGAGACCCGGGAAGCCATTGCCGGTGAAAAATGCGGGATTGCCCGATCCGGCAAGCCGCTGGTCTTTGGTGAGGCAGACTGGCCGCAAAACCTGCTGGAGCTGGCAGGACAGTATGCCGCGGTGCCGGTGTTTGCCGGCCGGGATTTCCGTCTTGCCCGGCAGGGAGTCACTCTCTGTGATGGGCGTGACCTGGGTTTTCCCGACCGGGTAGTGCTGGGTCGGGATAATCTGGCGACGGCTTGCCAGGCCCTCAGCCTGGCGGGGGTGCAGGTCGACACAGCGGACTGCCAGGCCGTGGCTGAAGTGACCCTGTTCGGGCGCTGTGAATTCCGACAGATTCAGGGCCGTGCCTGCTGGTTTGACGTGGGCCATAATCTGCCCGCGGTTGCGCGTTTCCTTCAGATGCTGCCCCACTGTGAGGGGGCGCGACACCTGGTGTTCGGGATGATGGCCGACAAGCCGATCGATGACGTGGTGGCGCTCTTCACCGGACAGCCGGTGAGCTGGCATCTGGCCGCGCCTGCGATTGCCAGGGCCGCCCCCGCGACCAGGCTGGCCGCTGCCTTGCCGGAGCAGGCATCCTGCCGCCAGTACGCTAGTGTCCGTGAGGCGTTGCAGGGTGCCCTTAACGCTGCACAGGCCGACGATCAGGTGCTAATCTTCGGGTCTTTCTATACCGTTGCGGAAGCGAGGGGAGAGCAAGGTGGATAAACGAACCCGTCAGCGCATTGTCGGCGTTGTTCTGTTGTTGGTCCTGGCGGCTGTGCTGGCACCCTTTGTGTTCCGGTCGCCGGAACAGATCCGCAATGCCCTGGATATGCAAATTCCTGATCAGCCGGAGATGACGGCGGTCAACGTGGATCCTGTGGTGACAACCGAGATGGAGGAGGCCGCGGCGGAGCGCATTGAGTCGGAGAGAGAGGCGGTCAGAGCTGCTGCGCAGGAGCATTTGCAGGCGAATCCAGACAGTGCCGAGCCGCCGCCAGCCAAGGATCCTGTGGTGACGGAGGATGCGCCAGTGCCACCGCCGGCAGATCCGGATGACGGTCCGGTGCTGGCCGGTTTTGTGGTTCAGGTGGGCAGCTATTCCAGTGTCGATAACGCCGAGGCCGTGGTGGAGAAGCTGAAAGCCGCCGGTTACCGGGCATACAGCGAGACTGACAGCCACCAGGGCAAGGTCGTTCACCGTGTCATGGTGGGGCCGGAAATCCACAAGAAAGATGCCGAACGAACCCGCCAGCAGCTGGCGGATGACAGCCGTTTCGGCTTCAAGGGGCTGGTACGGATTTACGCCCCCTGATTGCCGCCATCCACGGGCTGTATCCATGGGCAAGTGGGTCAGCCTCTGTTAAACTTCGCGCTCTGAATTTTCCGGGTGTCCCGCCGCTGGCTGCAGCGCAAGGGCACCCCCGGACGAGCGTTTATCCGCCGGTGAGAGCACGCTTTACATGAATCTGGCAGACGCCATCATTCTGATTGTCATCGCAATTTCCGCTTTGCTGAGCGTGCGCCGAGGCTTCACCCGTGAAGCCTTTTCGTTGCTCACCTGGGTGGCGGCCTTTATCATCGCGCGCCTGTTCAGCCCGGCCCTGGATCTTCTTCTTCAGGACCAGATTACCACTCCCAGCCTGCGTGCCGCTGTTGCTTTCGGCCTGCTGTTTGTCTTGACGCTGGTGGTCGGTGCCCTCATTAACCATTTGCTCGGTGAGTTGATTCGTGTCACCGGGCTGAGCAGTACTGATCGATTGCTGGGTATGGTCTTCGGCGCCATGCGAGGTGTGCTGCTGATGGTTGTGCTGGTAGCCCTGGGGCGGCACCTGTTTGGTGCCGATCCATGGTGGCAAGAATCCACCCTGGTTCCGCATCTGGTCATGATGGAAGCGTGGACCCGGGACATGGGCGAAAAACTACTCGCTCTGGTCATGAACGTATAAGCAACGAGGGGCTGCAAGACATCGTTCAGATGAATGCGGTTAACAGCCCCTAACGAGAGGAAAGTACCATGTGCGGCATTGTGGGCATTGTCGGCCATAGCTATGTGAACCAGGGTATCTATGATGCGCTGACAGTCCTTCAGCATCGGGGGCAGGATGCAGCCGGTATCGTTACCTGTGACGGGGATCGTCTTTATCTGCGCAAGGACAACGGCATGGTGCGTGATGTGTTTCGCACCCGCCATATGCGCCGTCTGGTGGGCAACATGGGCATCGGTCATGTGCGCTATCCCACTGCGGGCAGCTCAAGTTCCGCGGAAGCCCAGCCGTTCTATGTCAACTCTCCCTACGGCATCACCCTGGCCCACAACGGCAATCTCACCAATGCCGAGGAATTGGCCGAGCATATCTTCCGGGCGGATCTGCGCCATATCAACACCACCTCCGATTCCGAGGTGCTGCTGAATGTGTTTGCCCACGAACTGCAGAGTCGTGGCAAGTTGCAGCCGGAGCCGGACGATATCTTTGACGCCGTCGCCGCTGTTCACAAGCGGGTGGAAGGGGCCTATGCGGTGGTGGCCATGATTACCGGCTATGGCATTCTGGCGTTTCGTGATCCCCACGGCATTCGTCCGGTCTGTTTCGGTCGCAAGGACACCCCCAATGGTCCCGAGTACATGGTGGCGTCGGAATCTGTGGCTTTGTCTTCCCTGGGTTTTCATATCGAACGGGATCTGGCGCCTGGTGAAGCCATCTACATTACTGCAGAAGGGGAGATGCACACCCGTCAGTGTGCCGACAATCCCAGTCTGCATCCCTGCATTTTCGAGCAGGTTTACCTGGCCCGGCCGGACTCCATCATCGACGGTATTTCGGTGTACAAGGCGCGCCTGCGCATGGGCGAGAAGCTGGCGGAGAAAGTCGAGCGGGAATGGCCGGACCACGACATCGACGTGGTGATCCCGATCCCGGATACCAGTCGTACGTCTGCCCTGCAGATGGCGAACCATCTGGGCGTCAAATACCGTGAGGGGTTCATCAAGAACCGCTACATTGGCCGAACCTTCATCATGCCGGGCCAGCAGCAGCGCAAGAAATCCGTGCGCCAGAAACTCAATGCCATTGAGCTGGAGTTCAAAGGCAAGAATGTGCTGTTGGTGGATGACTCCATTGTCCGCGGGACGACCTGTAACGAGATCATCCAGATGGCCCGGGAAGCCGGCGCCCGCAAGGTCTATTTCGCCTCTGCGGCGCCTGCGGTGCAGTATCCCAACGTCTATGGCATTGATATGCCGGCCGCCCAGGAGCTGATTGCCCACGGCCGCACCACTGAGGAAATCGGCAAATTGATCGGTGCCGACAAGTTGATTTACCAGGATCTGGAAGATCTGGTGGAGACGTGCAAGGAAGGTAATCCCGGGGTGGAGTCCTTCGACTGTTCCGTGTTCAATGGAACCTATCTGGCGGGCAACATCACCCCGGAATATCTGGCCGGTCTGGAAGCCCGTCGTAACGATATGGCCAAAGGCAGTAGTGAGAAAACCCGCGCATTGGCAGATAACGAGATTATCGATTTGCACAATCCGAACTGAGCAAGACCGAAGGAAAACCGAGGCTATCAATGAACGATCTGGATCCGACACAACTTGATGTGGAAACCCTGGCTATCCGCACGGCACAGTTGCGTACGGACGAGATGGCACACTCGGATCCGATTTTCCTGACCTCGAGTTTTGTCTATGAGAGCGCCGCCCAGGCTGCGGCCCGATTCGGAGGCCAGGAGCCGGGTAATATCTATTCCCGCTTTACCAATCCCACGGTACGCGCCTTCGAGCAGCGGCTGGCAGCGCTTGAAGGGGGCGAAGCCTGTGTGGCGTTTGCTTCTGGCATGGCCGCCATCAGTGGGACTTTCTTTTCGCTGTTGTCTCCGGGCGATCACATTGTCAGCTCACGCAGTGTGTTCGGTACCACCAATGTGGTGTTCGACAAATACCTGGCCAAGTTCGGTATCGAAACGTCATTGGTGGATCTGAGTGACTTGCAGGACTGGGAAGCGGCAATACGGCCGGAGACCCGGATTCTCTATCTGGAAACCCCGTCCAACCCGCTATCGGAAATTGGCGATATTCGCGCCCTGGCCAAGTTGGCCCATGACAATGGCGCACTGCTGGTCGTGGATAATTGCTTCTGCACCCCTGCGCTGCAAAAGCCCCTGGCGCTTGGCGCTGATATCGTCATCCACAGTGCCACCAAGTATCTTGATGGCCAGGGGCGTTGCCTCGGTGGTGCCGTGGTAGGCCCGAAAGCCGAAATGGAAGAAGTGCTGGGTTTTGTTCGTTCCGCCGGTGCCTGCATGAGCCCCTTCAACGCCTGGGTATTTCTCAAGGGCCTGGAAACACTATCCCTGCGGATGGAAGCCCAGAGCGCCCGTACCCAGGAGCTGGCCGAGTGGTTGGAAAAACAGCCTGGCATTGTGCGGGTGCATTATGCGGGCCTGAAACATCACCCTCAGCATGCTCTTGCCGGAAAACAGCAGTCCGGTTTTGGCGCTGTCATGTCCATTGAAGTGGAAGATGCTGCGGGAAACCGGGACCGGCAAGCAGCCTGGCGCTTTATTGATGCCACCCGGCTGATTTCCATCACCGCCAACCTGGGTGATGTTAAAACGACGATTACCCACCCGGCATCCACAACCCACGGGCGGGTTAAAGAGGAAGAAAAACAGCGGGCAGGGGTCACTGAAAACCTGATTCGTCTGGCCATTGGTCTGGAATCGGTGAACGACCTGAAGGCAGACTTGAACCGGGGTCTACAGGCGATCGCCAGCGCATAACAACAAGCGCCGGCGTAGGCTGGCCAATCGGGTTAAAAAGACGCCTGTACTTCATCTGTCGCGCCCGCAATAAATAGAATCAAGGGGAACCATGCAGGCACTGGATAAAGTTCTGGCCCAGGTGGGCCGTGTTGTACTGGGCAAAGAAGAACAACTCAAGCTCGCACTTACCTGCATGCTGGCCAATGGTCACCTGCTTATCGAAGACCTGCCCGGCATGGGTAAAACCACGCTCGCGCATGCCCTGGCCAGGGTCTTCAAGCTTGAGTACCGACGGGTGCAGTTCACCAGCGACATGCTGCCTGCGGACATTCTTGGCGTCTCTGTGTTTGACCCTGCCACACAGCAATTCTCCCTGCGCGAAGGGCCGGTTTTCACCCAGTTGCTGCTTGCCGATGAGATCAATCGCGCCACACCGAAAACCCAGAGTGCATTGCTGGAAGCCATGGAAGAGCGACAGGTGACTCTGGATGGGGTGACCCGGGATCTGCCACAACCATTCTTCGTTGTCGCCACCCAGAATCCGGTGGACCAGGCCGGCACCTTCGTGCTCCCGGAATCCCAACTTGACCGTTTCTTGATGCGAATTTCCCTGGGCTATCCCGCGCCGGAAGTGGAGCTGCAATTGCTGGCCGGTGGCGACTTGCGCGAACAGGTGCGGGAGTTGCAGGCCGTCATAAACAGTGAAGGCCTCATCAAGCTGTCACGGGTCGTGGGGAAGGTGCGCGCCAGCCACGAACTGCTGGACTATGTACAACGGCTACTGGATGCCACCCGATCTGATGACCGTTTTGTCTCCGGGTTGTCTCCCCGGGCAGGTCTGGGGCTGCTCAAGGCGGCCCGTGCCTGGGCCCTCATCAGTGGGCGTGATTATGTCTTGCCCGAGGATGTACAGGCAGTGTGGCCCTCTGTGGCGGAGCATCGTCTCAGTGCCCGGCAGGGTGGCAGTGTGGCCGCCACCACCCAGTCTTTGCTGCAGTCCGTTCCCGTTATACGCCGTTAGCCATGCTGATGCCGGCGCCGATACGGAACCTTTATGAACGCTGGCTGGCGCGGCGCTTACCGCCGGCCAGACAGGTGGTGCTGGATCAACGGCGCATCTTTATTTTTCCCACCGGCTACGGTTTCTTCTATCTGTTGGTGTCCGCCCTGTTGTTCATCGGCGGCATCAATTATGAAAACAATCTGATCCTGGCCCTGGCGTTCCTGCTTGCCAGCCTGTTCATGGTGGCAATTCTGCATACCTTCCGGAACCTGTCCGCCCTGGGCATGCGTAACGGTGATAGTGAATCCGGCTTTGCGGGGGAAGAAGGGGCACTGGAAATTGTGCTGTTTGCCCAACGTCGCGATCACCATTGTGTCTGGCTACGCTGGCCGGACCAGGATGCTCAACAGATCAGCATCCGCAGGGGCGAGGAAGAAAGCCTGTGGCTGAACCTGCCGTTGCCCGAACGGGGCAGGGTGACGGCGCCCCGGTTAAGGGTAGAAAGCCGCTTCCCGCTGGGACTGCTGCGAAGTTGGTCCTATGTGTCCATGGACCATTACTGCCTGGCCTGGCCGCGCCCGCAGGAAAGCCCGGATTGCCCGGCCGATGGCGGCAAGGAAAATCAGCAGTCATTCAGTAGTGGTCAAACGGGCAATGACGAATTCCAGGGGTTGCGAAACTACACAGCGGGGGACTCCCTGCGACGGGTCGACTGGAAAGGGTACGCGCGGGGCCGTGGGCTGAATACCAAGCAGTTCGAGGAACCGGTCGGTGGTCGTCTGTGGCTGCGCTGGGACCGTCTGCAGGGCCTGGGGGAGGAGCAACGCTTATCCATATTGTGCTACTGGATTTTGCAACTGGATCCGCAGCGCCAACCCTATGGTCTGGAGTTGCCCGGGCTGACACTGGCTCCGGATACCGGTGACGTGCATCGCTGGCGGCTGCTGGATGCATTGGCCAGTTATCCGGATTTCTGAGGTTCTCCATGGCGCGCATCTATCAGGTTCCATCCCATACCCGACTCTGGCTGGCTCTGGCTGTCGTGCTGTGCTCCATCCCGCAACTGGTCAAAGGCGTTCTCTGGCAGACCGGTTTGCTGGCGTTGGTGATCCTGATCCGCTGGCTGGTGGATCATCAACGTCTGACACTGCCGGGCCGGATAGTGCGTTCCCTGTTGTTGATCGGTGCTGTCGGTCTGACGTTTTTCAGCTTCGGTCGACTGTACGGGCCCGAAGCCGGGGTCGCTCTGCTGGTGAGCCTGTTCGCGCTGAAGTATCTGGAAGTGGTGCAGCAGCGTGACGCCTATGTGGTGATTGTGCTCGGTTATTTTGTCTGTGCAACCGCGCTATTGTTTTCCCAGACCCTGGGCATGTTTCTCTATGTGCTGCTGTGCATGATGGTCCTTACCACCTGCCTGGTCGGGATCAACCACAGTGATACCCGTGCCAGTGGCTGGGTACATGGCAAGCGTGCGGCGATGATGACCTTGCAAGCGATTCCCATGATGGTGGTGCTGTTCCTGTTGGTACCCCGGGTCGCGCCGTTATGGAATATGCAGGTGGGGGGAGACAAGGCCCGCACGGGGATGAGCGACAGCATGTCGCCGGGACAGATCAGCGAGTTGTCGGAGTCGGCGGAGCTGGCGTTTCGGGTGGACTTTGAGGGAGAGATGCCGTCGCGGGGCCAGCGTTACTGGCGGGGCCTGACGCTGAGCCACTATGACGGTCGAACCTGGCAGCAGGCGATCCCCCAGGGGATCCCGGAATCGCAGTACCTGTACCGGCCAGGCAATAACAAACCGGACTGGTACCAGCGGATAGCAGAGCAGCGGGAGTCAGGGCTGCCCGGTTACCGCTATCAGGTGATCGCGGAACCCACCCAGCGGCGCTGGTTGTTCAGCCTGGATGTGCCTTTCCCGATCTATGGCGATGTGGCCCTGGCCAAGGATATGCGTCTGGTGGCCAACCGGCCGGTTTCCGAGCGATTTGCCTATCGCGTGGAAAGCGTGCCTGCCGTGGCCGAAGAGATTGACCTGACCCGGCTGGAGCGACAATTGATGTTGTCGATACCGGAGGACGCCGGGGTCAAGGCACGTGGCCTGGCGCAACAGTGGCGTCTGGAAAGTCCTTCGGCGGAGGGCATCGCCCAGCGTGCCCTGCAATACTTCCGGGAGCAGCCTTTTCACTACACCCTGCGGCCCCCACGGCTTGCCATGGATCCGGTGGATGATTTTTTATTCCGAACCCGGCGGGGGTTTTGTGAGCACTATGCGTCCAGCTTTACCTTTCTGATGCGCGCTGCAGGGGTGCCGGCCAGAGTGGTGGTTGGCTACCAGGGGGGTGAGCGTAACGAGCTGGGCTCACATTTACTGGTGCGCCAGTATGACGCCCATGCCTGGAGTGAAATCTGGCTTGAAAACAAAGGGTGGACCCGTGTGGATCCCACCGCCGCGGTTGCCCCCGAGCGCATTGAGTTTGGTCTGAGAGAGGCCCTGGAAAACAGCGAGGAGGGCAGCGATCTGCTGGATGATCTGGGGCTGCGTCGTTTCTCGGATGGCGGCGTACTGGCGCTGGTCAGCCAGTGGATGGACTATGTGGATTTCCGCTGGCAGACCTGGGTGTTGGGCTACGACAGTGTCTTCCAGTCCGAATTTCTCGGAGACCTTCTCGGCGCGGTTTCGCCAACGCGCATTGCCATTGCCCTGATTGTCTCTGTCGGCGTGCTGATGGGGCTCTATGCGCTGTTTCTGCTTTGGCGAACCGGCAAGGCAAAACAGACGCTGATGGAGCGGGAATACTGGCGGTTACATCAACGGGCCAGTGAACGGGGGCGCCCCCTGGTAGTCGGCCTGAGCCCCATGCAGCTATGCGATGCGATCAGCGAGCAATGGCCCCAGGCGGCTGGCGCTGCCCAAAGTTGGGCAAAATACTACCAGAAGCTCCACTACGATCCCGCTTCGCCACCGAATAAACAGCAACGGCGTCATTTACGCAGGCTCCGAAATCGCTTATACAAATTATTGGACTAGTGTGTTATCTGTATAGGATAGCTCTCTGATCCAACGCTGCGATAACTGGTTGTTATGGAGAACGACAAATGCGCGCCGCAAATTATAAGAAAGGGCTCGAACTCACCGATCACAGCCCCTGGGCCCAAACTTTCTGGGACGATCTGGTACCGTTGAAAAATCAGGTGGTGGAGCATCCGGTCTTTGTGGAAATGGGGGCCGGGACACTCAGCTTGCCCCGTTTCCGCAGTGCCTTGCTGAATTTCTATCCGCTGGTGGAAAACTTTCCCAAGTACATGGGGCTGAATCTGGCCAAGACCCAGCCAGGCCGGTATCCCGGCCACGAAGAAAGCAAGAACTGGTTGATCAGCAATATCAAGGTCGAACAACGCCATGCGTACTGGTATCAGGACTGGGCCATGGGCTTTGGTATTACTCTGGAAGAGCTGGAGTTTGTCACGCCGCCGCCAGCCATGGATGCGGTAAACCATTATCTCTGGCACATGGGCAGACAGGCCAGCCTGGAAGAAGGCATTGCCGCCACCAATCTGGCCATAGAGTGGGCCACGGGGGAGTGGAGCCAGAGCGTGGTCAAAGGCATGCAGGCCTATCAGGAAAACGGGGTGGCCACCATTAACCGCCATTCCATGGCCTGGCTGCGAGCCCACGCCTCCTACGATGATGCCCATCCCCACGAGGCCATGGAGCTCATCAAGCTCACCTGTGTCGATCAACAGAGCCGGGAAAGAGCCTTTGCGGCAGCGGTGAAAGGGCTGGAGTACTATGTCCTGGCACTGGACCACTGCTACGCTCAGTCAGACTGAATAGACTTGATCACGTCTACACATCCGGGAAAGCCATCTCTGGTGTTTGGTGGTTCTTCCCGGTCCGGTTTGTTTTCGCTGTTAACTCTTCACTATTAGCGGTTCACTGCCGTTACATGTACACCTTCAGCTTGTCGCGGATGACGCGCTGTATGGCTTTGATTTCCATGGGCGAGCGATCAGACAGTCTGGAGGGTTGAATACGATGCAGGTGGAGGCAGGGAAAATCCTTGCGAAAGGCCCGTAAATCCCCTTTGGTGATGACCGGGAGGAAGGGGATGGTAGTGGATTCCTTCTTCATCAGCGCCCACAGGCCCACTTTCAGAGGCACCGGTTTGATAACCCGCTTGCCATACTTCAGTAGCCGTAACGTCAGAAAAAGCCCTTCCTTACCGAACAAATCTCCAGGCACGATATACATGCCGGTGGCGTGAACACTATGATCCCCAATACTGTTGAACGTATCGTGGTATGCATAGGGATTGGGCAGAATCACCAGTGAGCGATCGTCATCCGGTGGTATGGAAATATCGTAATTGGTATAGAGCTGTTCCACCGGCGCACTGTATACGCACAGCGTATCCTGAAACTGTTTGATGAAATTGACCGCCCGCTGGTGGTTGTCAAAGTCATTCAACTTCCAGATCAGGTGCTCAGGAATCCCCAAGTCATTCAGCATATATCACTACAGAAAGTCATTATTAATTATTAGTCGATGATGAGCAGAATATAGCATAGGTCCGTTTCCCCACCAGCGGTATTGATTCACCAAGTTGACCAGAAGTGACCGCCGTCACGGCGCCTCAGCAATGGACGTAACAAATGCAGAACGAATTTCCCGTCGATGATGTGGTGGCGCCACTCCTTGAAGCCCTGCAGCAATCCGGCTGTGCCATTCTGGAAGCGCCTCCGGGGGCCGGGAAATCGACCCGTGTGCCGTTGTCACTGCTCGAGCGTTTCGGCTCCCGCCCGGGGCGCATTCTGATGCTGGAGCCCCGTCGGGTTGCCGCCCGTTCCGTGGCGACCTTTATGGCTTCCCAGCTCGGTGAGCCGTTGGGGCAGACTGTTGGTTACCGAACCCGGACCGATACCCGAGTCAGCGCGGCCACCCGGCTGGAGGTGGTCACGGAAGGGGTGCTGACCCGCATGGCGTTGAGTGACCCGGAGCTCCAGGGTATTGCGCTGGTCATCTTTGATGAATTTCATGAACGATCCCTGAATGCGGACCTGGGGCTGGCTCTGGTCAGGGAAATCCGAGAGGCCTTCCGCCCGGATCTGGGGTTGCTGGTCATGTCCGCGACGCTGGACTGTGGGCCCCTGGAGGCCATGCTGGAGGCGCCGGTCATTCGCAGTGAAGGGCGCAGTTACCCGGTGGAGGTTCTCTATCGCCCGCCGGCATCACGTCAGGATTGGCGCGACCACTGCGTGCAGCAAATTCTGTCCGTGACGGCTGACGCCCAGGTGATACTGGTGTTTCTTCCGGGCCGGGGGGACATTCGCCGGGTAGCCCGGGGTTTGTCCGAATCCGGATACGGTTTGCCAGTGAGAGAATTGCATGGGGGGTTGCCGCTGGCGCAGCAACAACAGGTGCTGGAAGCAGCCGCAAACGGTGAGCCTCTGGTGGTGTTGGCCACCAATGTGGCGGAAACCAGCCTCACCATTGAGGGGGTTACCCATGTGATTGATAGTGGCCTGGCCAGGGAGCCCGTCTATGACCCGGCCCGCCACCGTAGCCGTCTGGTGACTCGCAGGATCAGCGAAGCCAGTGCTCGTCAGCGTAGCGGTCGGGCGGGGCGGTTAGGCCCCGGCTGCTGTGTGCGGCTATGGTCAGCCTCAGAGGTCATGGCCAGCCACCAGAAGCCGGAGATTGCCCGGGTGGCGCTGGACCCTCTGGTGCTGGATCTGGCCCGCTGGGGATGCCGGGAACCTCAGCAGATGCAATGGCTGGACCTGCCCCCTGTGGCAGCCTGGAACAGTGCGGTGGCGAGGCTGCGCGACGGTGGGGCGCTGGATGCTCAAGGTGGGCTTACCACGTTTGGCGCTGCGATTGCCGGCCTGGGTGTTGAACCCGCTCTGGGGATGCTGATTCTGGCCGGCCGGGAGCAGGGGCTGCCCGTTTGTGCCGCCCGGGTCGCCGCGTTGCTTTCAGAGCGAGACATCCTGAGCCAGGGTGTGGATTTGCGCAGCCGGCTGCAGGCCCTGGAAACCAGTCCGGATCGTCACCGTTCGCTGCTGCTCGAAGCACAACGTCTGCTAGCCGGCGACCCACAGGATCGACAGGACTGGCGCCAGAGTCTGGGGGCGTTGCTGGCCCGGGTATACCCGCGACAGCTGGCTCGACTGCGCCAGGGAGAGGGTAACCGCTACCAGATGATGGACGGCCCGGGTGTGCAACTGCCCCCCGGGGACAGTTTGTCCGGGACATCATGGTTACTGATTCTGGACACCGACGGCCAACCCCGGGATGCCCGTATCCGGCTCGCCATGCCGCTGGATGAGACGGACCTGGACTCGGTTCTGGGGGACCATGCCCAGTGGCACGAACAGATCGGGTGGGATCGTCAGCGTCAGCGGGTAACGGGCTGGCGCCAACGGCGTCTTGGCGCCATTGTCCTGCACAGTCAGCCCATGGCGTCGCTTACCGCTGGGCAACAGGTACAGGGACTGCTGGAGGGGCTGCGGACGGATGGCCTGGGGTTGTTGCCCTGGTCCGAGGACTGTCGGCAGTGGCAGGCCAGGGTGGCAACGCTGGCGGCGGTGGAGGGAGAGCATTGGCCGGATGTGAGTGATGAGGCTCTGCAGGAAAACCTGGAAAGCTGGTTGGCGCCTTTTCTCGCCGGGATGCGTACCCTTCAGGATCTCAAACGGGTGCCGCTACGTGATGCCCTGAACCTGCTATTGACTGCGGATCAGCGCAAGCAGCTGCAAAGGGATATGCCGGAGGCGATCACCATTCCCACCGGACGACGGGTGTTGCTGGATTACACGGGGGAAACCGTGGTTCTGGCGGTCAAGTTGCAGGAATTGTTTGGCCTTACCCGCTTGCCAGCCATTGCCGGAGGAAAGCGGACCATCAGCGCCCATCTCCTCACCCCGGCGGGACGGCCTGCCGCCATTACCGATAACCTGGAACGATTCTGGCGGGAGAACTACCCGGCTGTGCGCAAGGATCTGCGTGGCCGATATCCCAAGCACCCCTGGCCGGAAGATCCTCTGGCGGCAGATGCAACCGCGCTCACCAAACGGCGCCTGAGTGGCAGTGGTGGTCAGTAGTCGGTTGAAATGACGGCAAGGAAGGTGGGTGGCCCTGGATAGGGCAAAGTGCGGATGGAGGTTGCTGCTGGAACAGGATTGCCTCAAGCGTTGATGCGATGGCCGCCAATTCGTGCTGAATCCATTTATTTCCTGTTAAAACGCGAAACGCCCGGCACAGGCCGGGCGTTTCGGGTTCGCAAAGCGATTATCCGGTCTTAGACAGACTGGGCAACCGGGATCTTCACGGTATCGGCCACGTCCTGGTACTCCGGCATCTGGTCGAAGTTCAGGTAGCGGTAGATGTCAGAAGACATGGAGTCGATGGTGTTTGCATACTCCATGTACTCTTCCGGGGTCGGCAGCTTGCCGAGGATGGACGCCACAGACGCCAGCTCAGCCGATGCCAGGTACACATCCGCACCCTGACCCAGACGGTTCGGGAAGTTACGGGTGGAAGTGGATACCGCCGTGGACTTGGGCGCGATGCGAGCCTGGTTACCCATGCACAGGGAGCAGCCCGGCATCTCAGTACGCGCACCGGCGCTGCCGAAGATGTTGTAGTAGCCTTCTTCGGTGAGCTGGTGCTGATCCATCTTGGTCGGCGGTGCGATCCACAGACGGGTGGGCATGGTGCCGCTTTCCACTTTCTGCAGCAGTTTACCCGCCGCGCGGAAGTGACCGATGTTGGTCATGCAGGAACCGATGAATACCTCGTCGATCTTGGCGCCAGCCACCTCGGACAGGGTCTTGGCATCGTCCGGATCGTTCGGGCAGCACAGTACCGGCTCCTTGATCTGATCCATGTCGATTTCGATGACGGTGTGGTACTCGGCATCGGCGTCGGCACGCATCAGGCTCGGGTTGGCCAGCCACTCTTCCATGCCCTGGATGCGACGCTCGATGGTACGGGCATCGCCGTAACCGTTGGCAATCATCCACTTGAGCATGGTGATGTTGGACTTCAGGTACTCGGTCACGCTGTCTTCAGACAGGGTGATGGTACAACCGGCGGCAGAACGCTCGGCGGAAGCATCAGACAGTTCGAATGCCTGCTCCACAGTCAGATCGTCCAGACCTTCGATTTCCAGGACCCGACCGGAGAACACGTTGACCTTGCCGGCTTTGGCAACGGTCAGGTGACCGTCTTTGATCGCCTGCAGCGGGATGGCGTGTACCAGGTCACGCAGGGTGATGCCCGGCTGGCGCTTGCCCTTGAAGCGAACCAGTACGGATTCCGGCATATCCAGCGGCATGACACCGGTGGCGGCAGCGAAGGCTACCAGGCCAGAACCTGCGGGGAAGGAAATGCCCATGGGGAAACGGGTGTGGGAGTCACCACCGGTGCCCACGGTGTCAGGCAGCAGCATACGGTTCAGCCAGGAATGGATGATGCCGTCGCCCGGACGCAGGGACACACCGCCACGGTTCATGATGAAGTCGGGCAGGGTATGCTGGGTTTCGACGTCAACCGGCTTGGGGTAAGCGGCGGTGTGGCAGAAGGACTGCATCACCAGATCCGCCTGGAAGCCCAGACAGGCCAGATCTTTCAGCTCGTCACGGGTCATCGGGCCGGTGGTGTCCTGGGAACCCACGGTGGTCATCTTCGGCTCGCAGTACATGCCGGGGCGAACGCCTTCCAGGCCGCAGGCCTTGCCGACCATCTTCTGGGCCAGGGTGTAGCCCTTGTTGGAGTCACCGGGCTGCTCCGGCTTGCGGAACAGGTCAGACGGGGCCAGACCCAGCGCTTCGCGGGCCTTGGTGGTCAGGCCGCGGCCAATGATCAGGTTGATACGGCCGCCGGCGCGCACTTCGTCCAGCAATACCTGGGAGCGCAGTTCGAATTCGGCAATCACTTCGCCGTTCTTCTCGACCTTGCCTTCGAACGGATAGATGTCGATCTGGTCGCCGGTTTCCATCTTGGAAACGTCACATTCAAAGGGCAGGGCGCCGGAGTCTTCCATGGTGTTGAAGAAGATGGGGGCGATCTTGCCGCCAATGCAGACGCCGCCGGCGCGCTTGTTAGGCACGTACGGAATGTCTTCACCGAAGTGCCACAGCACGGAGTTTGTGGCGGACTTACGGGAGGAACCGGTACCGACAACGTCACCCACGTAGGCAACAGGGAGACCTTTGGCTTTCAGTTCTTCCATTTGCTTGAGCGGGCCGATTTCGCCGTCTTTCTCCGGGAAGATGCCTTCGCGGGCATTCTTCAGCATGGCGTTGCCGTGCAGCGGGATGTCCGGGCGGCTCCAGGCGTCCTGGGCGGGGGACAGGTCATCGGTGTTGGTTTCGCCGGTTACCTTGAACACGGTCAGAGACATTTTCTCTGCCAGATCCGGGCGCTTGGTGAACCACTCGCCTTCGGCCCAGGACTCGATCACTTCCTTGGCCTTGGCGTTGCCGGCTTTCATCTTGTCTTCCACATCGTGGAAAGCATCGAAAACCAGCAGGGTGTGCTTGAGTTCGTTGGCGGCGATTTCTGCCAGTTCGGCATCGTCCAGGGCTTCCACCAGGGTGGCGACGTTGTAGCCGCCCTGCATGGTGCCCAGCAGCTGCACGGCACGCTTGCGGTCGATCAGGGGAGAGCTGGCTTCGCCTTTCACAATCGCGGTCAGGAAGGCAGCCTTCACGTAGGCGGCCTGGTCCACGCCGGGCGGAACACGGTTAACGAACAGGTCCTGGATGAATTCTTCTTCGCCAGCCGGCGGGTTTTTCAGCAGTTCGACCAGCTCGGCAACCTGCTGCTCGTTCAGCGGCTTGGGCGGCACACCTTCGGCGGCGCGCTCTTCAACATGTTTGCGATAGGCTTCTAGCACAGCGTGTCCCTCTTTACTCGAATTGGCTGATTTCTTTTGGAAATCAGTCTTTTAGGGTGTTACTGGGGGTTGGAATTGCGCGCGGAGTATAGCCGAAACGCCATCAACTGTTAAGCCAAACCGCGGTTACAGCCATTCATGGGATGAATACTCGCAATCACTGAAAGCGAGATCCGTTGGCGTCAATAGGGGGCCTGGTGCCCCGGGGGCGGTCGCCGGAAGCGTTTATAGCTCCACAGATACTGGGCGGGCTCCTCGTCAATCAGGTGTGCGATGGAGCGGTTCATGGCGGTGAGAGCAGTGTCCAGATCGTCATCAGCCACCTGCGGGTCCGCCGGTCGCACGCGAATCTCGAATCCCTTTCCGTTCGGTAAACGGCGAGCCCAGGCCATAAAAGTGACTGCACCGGTCTGGCGGATCAGCTTGCAGGCCAGGGTGCCGGTGTAGGCAGGTTGGCCGAAGAAGGGGGCGTGCCGACCACTGCGACGATCCGGTACCTGGTCCGGCAGGATGGCGGTGAGCGCCCCTTTCTTCATGGCCCGGACCAGACCGGCCACTCCCCGGGCGGTGGTGGGGTACATGGTAGAGCCGAAGTGCTCGCGCCCGGAGCGTATCAGGTCATCCACTTCCGGCAGTCCTGACGGGGCAAACATGGCATGCAGACCGAACTCGGTGGCCAGCCAGAAATTAAGTACCTCCCAGCATCCCAGGTGAGGAGCCAGAATCATCACCGGTTTGCCGTCCTCCACTGCCTGCCGCAGGGGGCCGTCACCGTCCACTGCCACGATGCGTTTCAGTCCTTGCTCCGGTCGTCGCCAGAACAGGGCGATCTCGAAGGTATTGCGAGCGCTTTCCAGAAGCGATTGCCGGGCCAGATGATGACGCTGGACCTCGCTCAAATGGGGATAGCTGAGGGAGAGATTGATCCGGGACACATGTCGGGCCTCGCCGGGGAGTCGGGCCAGGATCGCACCGAACAGGGAGGCGATGGCACGGTTCACAGCGTAGGGGAGCCAGGCGATCAGTCGCAGTAATGACACTGCGATCACACCCTTGATGCGTTGAATTGTCGGATTGGTTCGTCGGCCCATGGCGGCAGAGTATAAGGGGCAGAAGGCTCGGTCGCAGCATTCTTCTCGACGACTGCCCCACAGTGCGGAACATTTTCTGTGTGTCTTCGTGTCATGTTTTGTGACATGACGTGCGGTTGACCCGATGTTCACTGCCCGAGGAACACTGTCGATCCATCTCATGCGGTGTTGGTAGGGAGAAACATCATGGTCAGCGTCATCAGTAACAGCCGGTTCAACAAACATTCCGCCGGATCGCGGCGGCGGCGGGGAAGGTTGGAGCGTTCAGCCATTGCCCGTCGCTTACCCGGAGTCCCGGCATTCCTTCTTGTGCTCGCCGGACTGGGGCTGGCCGGTTGCGGTGGCGACGACACGACCCGCTTTGTGGATCGCCCGGTTGAAGTTGTTGTCGGAGACGATCCGGTTTCCGAAGGCAGGGAGGTGTTTCGCTTCGAAACCTTCGGCAACGAACGCTTCTGGACGGATTTCATGCAACTTCCCCAGGGCATTGCCCAGGCTGAGGTAACCCCGCTGACAGCGTTGTCTCTTGGTTTGAACGTCAATGTGGAGGCACTGAGTCCTGGAACAGCTGCCGCCTTGCTGGATGCACTGGCAATGATAGAAGACGGAGCCAATCCTCAGGATACGGTCCTCAGCAATCCCCAGGTGACTCTCGCGCTGATCAATGAAGGGGCCGTCATTGGCGTTGTTCCCTTCGCCGCGGATGGCAGCCGAAAACCGCTGGGGAGTGACGCTGACTTCAACGCCAACGACAGTCTCGATCTGGCACGGGGTGATAAAGTCGGTGTGACCTGTGCCCTTTGCCACGCACGAACGGATGATTCCGTTGTTCCGGCCGGTTTTGCGGGCCCCGGTTCAGTGGGTGTGCAAGTGGATGGTGTCGTCGCTGAAGGCATTGATGTGGGCAATATCTTTGCCGCATCCGCGAATCCTTTGGCGTATTTGCCTTTACTGCAGCTTGAGTTTGACGCCCTGGACGGAGCAACCATTGGCAATGGTGATTTCACCGGCATACCGTCTGATGGCACCATTGACGACCTCAATCAGGTTGCCAGGGAATACCTGACCGGCGTGAACGAGGAAACCGGTATTCGCTACTATGCGGTGACTTCGTTTGACGCCACTCCGGACGGCATTGGCAACGCGACCTATGTGCCTCCGTTCTTCCGCACGGATCTGGCGGCGCCGTGGGGCCACAGTGGATCTTTTGCGCGCCTGAATGACTTCAACAATCTGGTCTATACCGTGGCGCTGGACCCCACCAGCCTGCTCACCGATGAGGGCAAGGCCTTCCTGAATGTGCTTGCAGGCCCGGTCGGTGACGAAATCACGCAGCGATATCAGCAAATTCTGGAAGACAGTGGTGTGCTTTCCTCCGGTATGGCGCTGGATGATCAGGTGCCGCTGGTAGACAGCGAAACCACGGGGATTGCTGCCGGGGATCCGACGGGTCCGGTGGGAGTGAGAGTCTCCGATGACAAACTGGATGCCCTCAAGGCATACACGGATCAATTGGAATCCCCGGCTGCTCCGCAAGGGCTGGATGCTGAGATGGTGGCAGCCGGGGAGGCGATCTTCCGCAATTCCCGTCCCGAGGGTGCCAACTGCGCTGCGTGCCACACGCCCAACCCCAATGACCCTGTGGCCAACATCATCGTGTCGATCACCACGCTGTACCGTGATTATGAAGACGATCTTCTGGTTCTCCTGGAGCGCGATGACCCGCTCAGTAATGTTCAGACCACCTTGGCCGGCCCCACACCGGATTACGACAACACCCTGGTGGTACTGGATGCCAGCGTGCGACAGCAGCAGCGAGGTTTTTCGAAACCGCTATTGCTGGGCCTGGCGGACAAGGATGAGTTTCTTCATAACGGTTCGGTGAAGGGTGAGGATGCGGCAGAGGCATTGAATAACCTGTTCAACCCGGCCCGGGGGGAAGACGAGATGGGGAATCCTGTAAATTCACCGCATCCTTTCTACTTCCCGAGATCGGTTGCTGATGAAACCCCGGCAACGGAGGAGGGCCGTGCGGCACTGGTCGAGTACTTGCTGAGTCGGACCACCCTTTAATCACGACGACCTTGGCGGGGCCTGCCTCTGGCCCCGCAAATGATGCACAGGCTTTGGCGCCGCTCTATACTTATCCCCCCGCGGCGCGAGAGTCCCATGCAAGATATCAGTTTCATTCACGAATTCCTGCCCTGTTCAACGCCATCGGCCTGGATCGACTGGGCGTTGCAGCATCCGGACATTCTTCTTATTGATCATGCCCATTGTGAGAAGAAAGCGGCCAGTACGGCCCTGAATCTCATGTTCCGTTATGTGGATCGGCCGGAATTACTGGATGCCCTGAGCCAGCTTGCCCGCGAGGAACTGCTGCATTTCGAGCAGGTGCTGCAGATCATGCGTCAGCGTGGCGTTACCTATGACCATATGACGCCGGCGCGTTATGCCAAGGGCCTGCGCCAGCATGTGCGCACCAGCGAACCCGGGCGTCTCATCGACACCCTGATTGTCGGGGCCCTGATTGAAGCGAGAAGCTGCGAGCGCTTTGCGGCTCTGGCTCCTCATGTGGATGAGGAGTTAGGTCGCTACTACCGTTATCTGCTGAAAAGCGAATCACGACACTTCGAGGATTACCTGACCTTGGCCGAACAATATGCCGGTGGGCCGATCGAGGAGCGGGTGGGTTTCTTCAAGGAAGTGGAGCGGGAGCTGGTGGAATCGCCGGATTCGGAGTTTCGGTTTCATTCTGGAACGCCGGAAGGGAATTAATAGTTAATAATGAATAATTAATAGTTGCGCGAGCAACAGCTGTAATGGTTCAAACGCAAGAGGCCGCGCCCATAGGTTGGGCGCGGCCTCTTGCGTTTGAATAAGACAAAGCTAAGTCGCGAGTTATTAATTATTAACTATTCATTATTAATTAATTTCAAAGCTTTCCAACCGCAGCCCCTTCTCACTGTCCGCCACAATCTGCCAGCCCAGCTTGCCCCAATCACCCAACACCCAGCGTTTTCCCTGGCCATCGGCCAGCGCGACGTCATGGATGTTGGGACGGTGGGTGTGACCGTGGATCAGGTGTTTGACGCCAGCTTCGTCCATCACCCGGACGACTTCTTCCGGGGTCACGTCCATGATGTTTTCGGCCTTGTTGGCGTTATTGCCCTGGCTTTGCATGCGCATGCCCTGGGCGATCATACGGCGTTCTTCCAGGGGTTTGGCCAGCATACCCTGCTGCCACTGGGGGCTGCGGGCCATGGTGCGGAATTGCTGATAGGCCGTATCCAGGGTGCACAGGCTGTCACCGTGCATCAGCAGGGCAGAGGTGCCATACAGATCGACCACGGTGCCTTCTTCCAGCAGGTTGCCACCACAGGCGGCAGCGAAGCCCTCACCGAGCATGAAATCCCGGTTGCCATGCATGAAATAGAGCTGGCTGCCGTTGTCGCTGAAACTGCGGAAGGCACTGATGGCTTCCTGATTGAACGGCGTGTCATCGTCATCGCCGATCCAGGCCTCGAACAGATCGCCCAAAACATAGAGCGCGTCTGCCTTGCCGGCATGGGCTTCCAGCAGTTTGCCCAGAGCCTCCAGATGTTCCGGTCGGGCCGGGTCCAGATGCAAGTCGGAAATAAACAGGGTGTAGCTCATGGTTACTGAGGGCCTTTCTCTGTATCACCGGCTGCATCCAGGCGGTAGGCCCGGGTAATCAGAATGGGCACTTCCGGCACATCCCGTGCCATCATGCCATTCAGGCGCTGGCTGGTGGTGCGCTCGCGGGCGATATTGTCCACCACGGACATGCCGTCCGTGACTTTGCCGAATACGGCATAGCCCCAGCCGCGCGCGTTCTTGCCGGAAAAATCCAGATTGCCGTTGTCGACCAGATTGATAAAGAACTGAGCAGTGGCGGAGTGCGGGTCGCCGGTACGGGCCATGGCCAGAGTGCCACGCTCATTGCTCAGGCCGTTGTCCGCCTCATTCTGGATCGGGGCGCGGGTCGCCTTGCGTTGCCCGTTCTGGTCAAAACCGCCACCCTGAATCATGAAACCCCGAATGACCCGATGGAACAGGGTGCCGTCGTAGAAGCCCGCATCCACATATTTGAGGAAGTTGGCGACCGTCAGTGGGGCCTTGTCCTCGTAGAGTTCCACGGTGACAGGCCCGGCAGAGGTTTCCAGGCGAACCTGCGGGTTGGCGAGCAGCAGGGTCGGTACCAGGGTAAGCAGGGCGATGGCCAGAACGCGCATGGGCTCAGTCCTCGATCAGTTCAGCGGATTCGATCAGCACGGGTTCCACCGGCACATCCTGGTGGAAGCCGCTGTTACCGGTGGGCACATTGCGGATCTTTTCCACCACGTCCATGCCCTCGACCACAGCACCGAAGACCGCATAGCCCCAGCCATCCTGGCTGCGTTCCTTGTCCAGGAAGTGGTTATCGGCCACGTTGATGAAAAACTGGGCGGAGGCGGAATGCGGGTCCGGTGTGCGCGCCATGGCGATGGTGCCCACCTTGTTGGACAGACCATTGCCCGCCTCGTTCTGGATAGTGTCGCGGGTGGGTTTTTGCTGCATATCTTCGGTGAAACCGCCGCCCTGGATCATGAAATTGCTGATAACACGGTGGAAGATGGTGCCGTCGAAGTGGCCATCCTTGACGTATTGTACAAAGTTCTCGGTCGTGATCGGCGCCTTCTCTGCGTCCAGTTGCAGGGTGATTTTGCCGTAGGTTGTTGTCAGCACCACTTTCATCAGGTTTTCTCCGCAAGATGGGGCCGCTGGGCTTTTTGTTCCCGGGCTGGCCCTGAGTCTTTGACTGTTGGGGGGCGTACAGTACACTAGCGCACCTTCATTTTCACCGTGAGAGCCTGCCCATATTGAGGCTCTCAGCCTTCCGGACTGGCCAAGACCCATGAGCGAAACGAAAGCGCCCAGCAATTTTATCAGACAGATCATCGACCGTGACCTCGCAGAAGGTAAAAACGACGGCCAGGTGGTGACCCGGTTTCCGCCGGAACCCAATGGCTACCTGCATATCGGTCATGCCAAATCTATTTGTCTGAACTTCGGTATTGCCGAAAGCTATAACGGTACCTGCAACCTGCGCTTCGACGATACCAACCCGGAGAAGGAAGAAGACGAGTACATCCAGTCCATCAAGCAGGATGTGCAATGGCTGGGCTTCACCTGGCATGGCCAGGAACGGTTTGCCAGTGACTATTTTGATCGGCTTTATGAGCTGGCAGTGGAGCTGATCCACAAGGGGCTGGCCTATGTGGACAGCCTGAGCCCGGAGCAGATTGCCGAGTACCGGGGCAATTTCACCACCCCGGGCAGGCCAAGTCCCTACCGCGAGCGAAGCGTGGAAGAAAACCTGGCGCTGTTCGAGCAGATGCGCAGCGGCGAGCTGGATGAAGGGGCGGCGGTACTGCGTGCCAAAATCGACATGCAGAGCCCCAACCTGACGTTACGGGATCCGATTCTCTATCGAATCCGCAAGAAAGTGCATCACCAGACCGGTGACAAATGGGTGATCTACCCCATGTACGATTTTACCCATCCGCTGTCCGATGCCCTTGAGGGGATTACCCACAGCCTTTGTACCCTGGAGTTCGAGGATCATCGCCCCTTCTATGACTGGATCATTGAGAACACGTCGGTGCCCGCCAACCCGCGCCAGTATGAGTTTGCCCGGCTCAACCTGAATTACACGGTGACCAGCAAGCGCAAGCTCAAACAGTTGGTGGATGAGGGCCATGTGGAAGGCTGGAACGACCCCCGCATGCCGACCATCAGTGGCCTGCGGCGTCGCGGTTACACCCCGGCGTCCATCCGTACCTTCTGTGAGTCCGTGGGCGTCAGTCGAGCGGATTCCGTGGTGGATATGGGCATGCTGGAAGCGGCCATTCGCGATGACCTGAATCACCATGCACCCCGCGCCATGTGTGTGCTGCACCCCTTGAAAGTCGTCATCGAAAACTGGCCGGAAGGGCACGAGGAGTCCCTCACTGCGCCGGTTCACCCGCAGAATGAGACCATGGGAACCCGGCAGGTGCCCATGACCCGTGAGGTGTATATCGACCGGGAAGATTTCCGCGAAGAGGCCAACAAGAAATTCAAGCGTCTGGTGCTGGGTGACCGGGTGCGCCTGCGCTATGGCTATGTGATTCGTGCCACGGACGTTGTGCGCGATGACAATGGCGAGATTCTGGAAGTACGGTGTACCTATGACCCGGATACCCTGGGCAAGAATCCGGAGAACGCGGAGGATCAGGGCAAGCTGCGGGGGGTGATCCACTGGGTCAGCGCCAGCAAGGGAGTGCCTTGCGAAGTGCGTCTTTACGACCGCCTCTTCACTGCCGCGAATCCCAACAAGACCGAAGAAGGGCAGACCTTCCTTTCCCACATCAACCCTGATTCCCTCAACGTGCTGGAAGGTTGCTGGGTGGAGCCGGGGCTGCGAGGGGCGCTGGCAGAAACCCGCTACCAGTTCGAACGTGAGGGCTATTTCTGCGTGGATCAGGAGAGCAAAGAGGACAAGCTGGTGTTCAACCAAACGGTGGGACTGCGTGAGTCCTGGCCCAAGGAGGCCTGATTCCGGCGACAGTCTGAAAAAAGGGGCCGCACAAGCGGCCCCTTTTTGTATCAATCAGTCAGATCGTCTACGGGGGCATCCGGGGCATTGTTTTTGACGGACTCAATGCCGTTTTCCATGCCACTGGTGCTTTTGTACATCTGGCTCTGGCCAATGATCTGGTGGTTGGCCGCTTTCAGGGAAAAATAATGCCTGCCGTCCTTGGCCTCCTTGCGTTCGTAGCGGCTGTCGTCCGGGGCATTCTTTTTTACTGAGTCCACACCGTTCTCACAGGCACCTTTGCTGGTGTACTGCTCACTGGAGAGAATAATTTCTCCGTTACCGGCTTTCAGGCGGAAGATGTACTGCCCGTTGCTGGCCTTATCGATCTCGAATTTCCCTGCCATTGTCGTTCTCCCTGGGGCGATTGAAGGGCCTCGCGGATGAGGCTCGAGAAACTATAGGCCGCGGGAGAAGACAATAATGTTACCGCCGGTCGTGACTGCGTAGCGTAGCGTTGCTTTGCTGGAGGGTATCGCAAACAGGGAGAGGACGGTGCCGCCTTTGGCGGCACCGCGGAGCGGGGAGGGGGTTAGCCGAGCGCTTTCTCGCCAGACTGAAGGGTCTGGAAAATCAGGGTATTGATCGTCATTGGACCCACGCCGCCGGGTACCGGGGTATAGGCGCTGACCCGGTCCACCAGAGGCGTCAGCTCGATATCGCCACATTTCTCCGGGTGGAAGCCGGCATCCACTACGACGGCTCCATCCTTGATCCAGTCCGCCTTGATGAATTCCGGCTTGCCCACGGCGCCGACTACAATATCCGCTTGCTTGACCAGGTCCGGCAGGTTGCGGGTGCGGCTATGGCAGATGGTCACGGTGGCGTTGGCTTCCAACAGCATCATCGCCATGGGCTTGCCCAGGATGGCACTGCGCCCGACCACCACGGCGTGCTTGCCTTCCAGCTCAACCCGATAGTGCTCCAGCAGGCGCATGATGCCTTTCGGTGTGGCGCAACCGTAGGCCGCTTCGCCCATACTCATGCGACCAAAACCCAGGCAGGTGACGCCGTCCACATCCTTCTCCAGGCTGATAGCGTCGAAACAGGCCCGCTCGTCAATCTGCTCGGGCACGGGGTGCTGCAGCAAAATGCCGTGTACATCCGGGTTATGGTTCAGTTCACTGATCTTGGCCAGCAGTTGTTCGGTGGTGGTCTCCGCGGGCAGCTCGATGGCTTCGGATTCCATGCCGACACGGCGGCAGGCGTTCCCCTTCATCTTGACATAGGTGGCCGAGGCCGGGTCGGCGCCGACCAGGATAGTGGCCAGAATAGGAGTGCGGCCGCCGGCCTTGGCCTTCAGGGCGTCAACACGCTCACGCATTTCCTCTTCAAACTGCTGGGCCAGGGCTTTGCCATCAAGAATCTGGGCGGTCATGATCGGGTCTCTCTAACATTGGCTGAAAATAGGCAAGGGAGTTGGGGCGAAAACGGCGCGATTCTCGCACGCACCGGCCATGGGCGCAAAAGTTGTCTAAAATCTGTACGTTAGGCATATTTTTGTTGCCAGGTCCGTTGACGCTCCCGGGGGTGCCGAGTATTATGCGCGCCTCGCTTTCAAGCTATGTAGGCGTGAAGAACATCGGGGTGTAGCGCAGCCTGGTAGCGCGCCTGCTTTGGGAGCAGGATGTCGGGGGTTCGAATCCCTCCACCCCGACCATTTTAGAGAAGGCGAAACCTGCAATGCGCCTGTAGCTCAACCGGATAGAGCAACGGCCTTCTAAGCCGTCGGTTGCAGGTTCGAGTCCTGCCAGGCGCGCCATTAGCCATTGCGGCGACGCGCAGGACAAACAATGTGGTTTATGGTGACTGTAGCTCAGTTGGTAGAGCCCCGGATTGTGACTCCGGTGGTCGGGGGTTCAAATCCCCTCAGTCACCCCAATTGAAAAGCCTCCGGGAACTCCCGGAGGCTTTTTCGTATGGGCCCCGGTAGAAGCTATCGCCGGGCTCTGTAGGCACAGTGGGCGCCTTTTGATTATAATCTGCGCCCGCTGAGCCTGATTGGGATCTGTACACAGCGTTTTAGCGACAACCGGAAGGGCCGGGCCCCTTATTGCCGCCAGGCTGCGATTACGATTGTTTATGTAGAGTGACTACAGCGCGCAATCGTAACCACGACCTGGCGACACACTCTAACGGGTGAAGAGGGACGCCGGCACGGCTGTGTATAGATTCCAATCAGGCTCATTCAGGCCGTCTGCTCTATCATGCGACGGCGAGCAGCAAAAAGTCTTTTTAAAGAGGATGTTATGCAGGTTTCTGTTGAAACGACTTCAGGTCTTGAGCGCCGTCTGACGGTGGGTGTGCCGGCGGAGAAAGTGGACTCTGCAGTAGAAGGCAAGCTCCAGGAAGCCCAGAAGAATGTCCGTCTGGACGGTTTCCGCCCGGGCAAAGTGCCCATGCGTGAAGTAAAGCGTCGCTTTGGCAGCGCCGTGCGTAACGAAGTGCTGGCCGATGTGATGCGTGAAGCGTTCATCGAAGCCGTGGAGCAGGAAAAGCTGCAGCCAGCGGGCATGCCGGGCTTTGAAGCCACCAAGAACGAAGCGGGCCAGGATCTGGAATTTGTTGCCACCTTCGAGGTATACCCGGATGTGGAGCTGTCTGCCTTTGATTCCATCGAAGTGGAAAAGCCCCAGGCAGAAGTCACCGACGCTGACGTGGACACCATGATCGAAACCCTGCGTCAGCAGCGTGCCCAGTTTGAAGAAGTGGACCGTGCTGCGGAAAGCGGTGACCGTGTCAACATCGACTTCAAGGGTCTGAAAGACGGTGAAGCCTTCGACGGCGGCAGCGCCGAAGGGCAGAACCTGGAGCTGGGCTCCGGTCAGATGATCCCCGGTTTTGAAGACGGTATCGTCGGCATGAAAGCCGGTGAGGAAAAGGATATCGATGTGACCTTCCCGGAGGACTACCAGTCCGAAGAGCTGAAAGGTCAGGCCGTGGTCTTCCAGATCAAGGTCAACAAGGTAGAGGGCAAGGCCCTGCCGGAAGTGGACGCCGAGTTCATGAAGGCCTTTGGTGTTGAAGATGGCGATGAGGCCAAATTCAAGGCGGAAGTGCGCAAGAACATGGAGCGCGAGCTGAAGAATGCGGTCACCGGCAAGGTGAAAGAGCAGGCGATGGATGGCCTGGTCAATCTGCACGAGTTTGACCTGCCGGGCGCCCTGGTCACCCAGGAAATCCAGCGCATGCGTCAGCAGATGATGCAGCAGTTCGGTGGCGGTCAGCAGTTTGACGCCTCCATCCTGCCGGATGACCTGTTCAAGGAACAGGCTGAGCGCTCCGTTCGTCTGGGTCTGGTGGTTCGCGCGATTCTCGACAAGCACGAGATCAAGGCTGATGCCGACAAGGTCAAAGCCCGTGTAGAAGAGATCGCCGAGCAATACGAGAAGCCGGAAGAAGTCGTTAACTGGGTGTACAGCAACCCCCAGCAGCTGCAGCAGATTGAAGGTGCGGTGCTGGAAGAGCAGGTTGTCGACCTGGTACTGGATAGTGCCAAGGTGGAAGAAAAAGCCATGTCCTACCAGGACGCGGTGAAGCCTCGCGAGCAAGCGCAAGGCTGATTCTTTCCGCTTTTTGACACCAAAACGGGGCCTTCTGGCCCCGTTTTGCGTTATTTATGCACAATTTGCGCAAGTTTTGCGCATTCAGACCCCGCCTGAGCCCACTTTTATAGACGCCCCCCATACACCGTCATAAGATGCTGGAAGACCTGTTCGTCCGGCCTGCCTTGTTTTCGGCTATGCCAGCCCCCATTGCAGCAATCAGGATGAGGTCGGCTACAGCCGATACCAACAAATCACAAGAGCGTCCCCGGACGATCGACGAGAAGGAAAGCGCTACATGATCGACTTGAGCCGTATCAACTCCATGACCCCGGAAATGCAGCAACTGAGCAAGGACCCCACCAATCTGGGTCTGGTGCCGGTGGTGATCGAGCAGACCGCCCGTGGCGAGCGTTCTTTTGATATTTATTCCCGCCTGCTCAAAGAGCGGGTGATTTTCATGATCGGCCAGGTGGAAGACCACATGGCGAATCTGATCGTGGCCCAGATGCTGTTTCTGGAGTCCGAAAACCCGGACAAGGATATTCACCTGTATATCAACAGCCCGGGTGGCTCTGTGACGGCGGGTATGTCTATTTATGACACCATGCAGTTCATCAAACCGGATGTGTCCACCATGTGCGTCGGGCAGGCTGCCAGCATGGGCGCCTTCCTGTTGGCTGCCGGTGCCGCTGGCAAGCGTTATGCCTTGCCGAATGCGCGGGTGATGATTCACCAGCCGCTGGGGGGGTTCCAGGGCCAGGCGTCGGATATCGAAATCCACGCCAAGGAAATCCTCAAGATCAAGGGGCAGCTCAACAGCTTGCTGGCGCACCACACCGGTCAGCCGCTGGAGCGGCTGGAGAAAGACACGGACCGTGATAATTTCATGGGCGCTGAAGAAGCCCAGGAATACGGCATCGTTGACGCGGTGTTGCGTCAACGTCCGGTGTAATTCGGTAAGCGTCGTACAAAAAGTGTCCTAACGGAAGGCCTGAGAGGCCCGGCGGGCTTGAAAAACCCCCCGTCTCCCTGCATCTTCAAAGAGACGCAAATACTCAAATACACAGGTTTAGAGGCGATTCAATGACCGACTCCACTGGCAAGGGCGACGACGGCAAGCTGCTGTACTGCTCTTTTTGTGGCAAAAGCCAGCATGAGGTCCGCAAACTGATTGCGGGGCCCTCGGTCTTTATCTGCGACGAATGCGTGGATCTGTGTAATGACATTATCCGCGAGGAAGTGCAGGAAGACACCGGAGATACCGGCGGAGAGAGCCTGCCGAAGCCCAACGAAATCAAGGAAACCCTTGATGAGTATGTCATTGGGCAGGAGCGAGCCAAACGTGTTCTCGCTGTAGCGGTGTACAACCATTACAAGCGTCTGCGCAGTACTGGCAAGGGCCGTGATGAAGTGGAGCTGGGCAAGAGCAATATTTTGCTTATCGGCCCCACCGGTAGTGGTAAGACACTATTGGCAGAGACCCTGGCCCGACTGCTCAATGTGCCTTTCACCATTGCGGATGCCACCACCCTCACCGAAGCCGGTTACGTGGGTGAGGATGTGGAAAACATCATCCAGAAGCTTCTGCAGAAGTGCGACTACGATGTGGACAAGGCCCAGCGCGGCATTGTCTATATCGATGAAATCGACAAGATTTCCCGCAAATCCGACAACCCGTCCATCACCCGTGATGTGAGCGGGGAGGGTGTGCAGCAGGCTCTGCTCAAACTGATTGAAGGCACGGTGGCTTCCGTGCCCCCGCAGGGCGGTCGCAAGCATCCCCAGCAGGAGTTCCTGCAGGTGGACACCTCCAACATGTTGTTCATCTGTGGCGGTGCGTTTGCCGGGCTGGACAAGGTGATTCGCGAGCGTTCCGAGAAAGGCGGGATCGGCTTCTCCGCAGAAGTGAAGAGCAAGGACGATGCCCGCAACCTGGGCGAGCTGCTGGTGGATGTGGAGCCGGAAGATCTGGTCAAGTATGGCCTGATTCCCGAATTTATCGGCCGTCTGCCGGTGATTGCCACACTGGAAGAACTCAGTGAAGAGGCTTTGGTGCAGATCCTGACCGAGCCTCGCAACGCCCTGACCAAGCAATACGCCCGCCTGTTCGAGATGGAAGGGGTGGAGCTGGATTTCCGCGATGATGCCCTGCGGGCCGTGGCCCACAAGGCCATGGAGCGCAAGACCGGGGCTCGTGGCCTGCGCTCCATTCTGGAAAGCGTGTTGCTCGATACCATGTATCAGGTTCCGTCCATGGACTCTGTCGCCAAGGTGGTTATCGACAGCCCCACCATCAAGGGTGAATCCGATCCGTTGTTGATTTACGAAAACAACGAGCAGTCTTCCAAGGTGGCACCGGATTAAGGTGCCGCCACGGCAATAGAGGCAATACGTGCTGAAAGATATCCCGCTTTTACCACTGCGTGACGTAGTGGTGTATCCCCACATGGTGATCCCGTTGTTTGTTGGCCGGGAAAAGTCCATTGCTGCGCTCGAAACAGCCATGGCCGACGACAAACAGATCATGCTGGTCGCCCAGCGCAATGCCTCCGACGACGACCCGGGCGTGGATGACATCTACCGGGTTGGTACTGTTTCGACCATCCTGCAGCTGCTGAAACTCCCTGACGGTACCGTCAAGGTGCTGGTGGAAGGCGGGCAGCGCGCCCACGTGGTCAAGGCCGAGTTCGGTGATCAGGGTGGTATCGCGGATGTGCGAGAGCTGGAAGAGGGGCTGCCTGAAGAGGGCGAGCAAGAAGCCCTGTCCCGTTCGTTGCAATCCCAGTTTGAGGATTACGTAAAACTTTCCAAGAAAGTCGCGCCGGAAGTCACCGGTTCCGTGTCTTCCATCGATGAAGTCAGCCGTCTGGCCGACACCATTGCCGCGCATCTGCAGCTGAAACTGGAAGAAAAGCAGGATGTCCTGGAGATGGTGGATGTCCGTGAGCGTGTCGAGCATCTGATTGCCCTGATGGAATCCGATATTGACGTGCTCAAGGTGGAAAAACGTATTCGTGGCCGCGTCAAGAAACAGATGGAGAAAAGCCAGCGCGAGTACTATCTGAACGAACAGATGAAAGCCATCCAGAAAGAGTTGGGTGATCTGGACGACAGCGGCAACGACCTGGAAGACCTGGAAAAGAAAATTGAAAACGTGGGCATGCCCAAGGAAGCCCTCGAGAAGTCCATGAATGAGCTGAACAAGCTCAAGATGATGTCACCCATGTCTGCGGAAGCCACGGTAGTAAGAAGCTATCTTGACTGGATGACATCGGTGCCATGGAAAAAACGCAGCCGCGTTCGCCATGATCTGGCCCATGCCAAGGAAGTGCTTGATCGTGACCACTATGGTCTGGAAGAAGTGAAAGACCGTATTCTGGAATTTCTGGCCGTGCAAAGCCGTGTGGGCAAGGTCAAGGGGCCGGTATTGTGTCTTGTGGGCCCTCCCGGTGTGGGCAAAACCTCCCTGGGGCAATCCATTGCCCATGCCACCAATCGCAAGTTTGTGCGAATGGCCCTCGGCGGGGTGCGCGATGAGGCGGAAATTCGTGGCCACCGTCGCACCTACATTGGTTCACTGCCGGGCAAGGTGGTCCAGAAATTGTCCAAGGTCGGCGTAAAAAACCCGCTGTTCCTGTTTGATGAAGTCGACAAGATGGGCATGGATAACCGTGGTGATCCGGCCTCCGCGTTGTTGGAAGTGCTCGATCCCGAACAGAACGATACCTTCAGCGATCATTATCTTGAAGTTGACTACAATCTGTCGGAAACCCTGTTTATCTGCACCTCTAACTCCATGAACATTCCGGCACCCTTGCTGGACCGCATGGAAGTGATCCGTCTGCCAGGCTATACGGAAGACGAAAAGGTCAATATTGCCCTCCAGTACTTGGTCCCGAAACAGATCAAGAACAATGGCCTGAAGAAAGACGAAGTGGTTTTCGACGAGAGCGTGCTGCGCTATGTGGTTCGTCACTACACCCGTGAAGCCGGGGTTCGTGGGCTGGAGCGGGAAGTGAGCAAGATTTGCCGCAAGGTGGTCAAGGAGCACTTGCTGGCGAACGAGGCCAAGACCGTTACCTTGTCTGAAGAGCTGATCGAACATTACCTTGGTGTGCGCAAGTTCAGTTTCGGTCGTGCGGAAGAGCAAGACCAGGTTGGACAGGTTACCGGGTTGGCATGGACCTCCGTTGGCGGCGAGCTGCTCACCATCGAAAGTGTTTCCACTCCGGGCAAAGGCCGCGTAATCTCTACCGGTTCCCTGGGTGATGTGATGCAGGAGTCTATTCAGGCTGCATGGACAGTTGTGAAAAGCCGTGCCGGTACCCTTGGAATTCGACGCCGCACACTGGAACGCAACGATCTGCACATGCATGTGCCAGAGGGTGCGACTCCGAAAGATGGGCCCAGTGCGGGTATTGGCATGTGTACCGCCATGGTTTCTGTACTGACCGGGATCCCTGTCCGTGCGGATGTGGCCATGACCGGTGAAATTACCCTGCGCGGTCAAGTGCTTCCCATCGGTGGCCTGAAAGAAAAATTGCTGGCCGCTCACCGTGGTGGCATCAAGACGGTATTGATACCGGAAGAAAATGAGAGGGACCTCAAAGAGATCCCTGACAATATCAAGTCGTCCCTGGATATCCGTCCTGTCAAATGGATTGACCAGGTGCTTGATGTGGCGCTAACTCATCAACCCAGCCCGCTGAGCGAAGCGGAACAGGAAGAGGATTTGGCGCTCGCAGAAGAGAAAAACCAGGAAGGCACAAAGCGTCCCAGTACACATTAACGGGTCGGATTTGAAGCTTTTTAAATTATTGATCTATATGGTTTTTCATTTTTTTTAACTTGGGTGCGATGATACCTTTCCTTTCTTGACGCTCCTTATACCCGTTGGTATAAAGGCGGCTTGCTCAGGAGGAGAGTACATCACGCCTCGACCATAAAACCGGGAAAAACAGAAAGGGGAACTTTGTGAATAAGTCAGAGTTGATTGATGCGATTGCCGCTAGCGCGGATATTTCCAAGGCCGACGCAGGCCGTGCACTGGATGCTACTTTGGAAGCGGTAACTGGCGCCCTGAAAAAAGGTGACAGCGTTTCTCTGGTAGGTTTTGGCACTTTTGCTGTGAAAGAGCGCGCTGCTCGTGAAGGCCGCAACCCGCAAACTGGCCAGACCATTCAGATCGCCGCCGCCAAAGTACCGGGCTTCAAAGCCGGTAAGGCACTGAAAGACGCGGTGAACTAAACTGTTTGCGGGAGCGGTAGTTCAGCTGGTTAGAATACCGGCCTGTCACGCCGGGGGTCGCGGGTTCGAGTCCCGTCCGCTCCGCCAGTTTGAGGAAGCGCAGCCGTAAGCGGGTGCGCTTTTTTCCGTTTAGGGAACCTGCAGTCATTATTGCGGTTCTCATATAACAAGATTGAATTCGACAGTTTTTACCTGACGCCATGTTGAAGTGACCGGCTCAGGTTTTAATAAGAGTCCCTACGGAGTATTTTCATGCAGGAGTTCAGACGGTTTGTCCGCGGTCCCGTGGGCAAGGTCCTGCTTGCCGCGATTATCCTTCCTTTTGTCATTTCCGGCTTCTATGGGTATTTCACCGGAGGCGGAAGCGGAGATGTGGTTGCCGAAGTGGAAGGCAACAAAATCACCCGAAGTATGGTCAATCAGCGCGTTGAACGCGTTCGTGACATGCTGCGACAGCAAAGTCCGAACATTGACCCCTCCATGCTGGATTCCTTTGTGCGTCCTGAAATGGTTCTTGAGGGGCTGGTCAATGAACAGCTGATTCTGGCAGCAGCACAAAATGCCAACCTGGCATTCAGTGAAACCCAGGCCGCACGCGATATTTATCAGATCCCCCTGTTTCAGGAAAATGGCAAGTTTTCCGAAACCCGTTTCGAGCGGGAGCTGCGTAGCCGGGGCATGACTCCGCAGAGCTACATTCAGGGCCTGCGTCAGGATGTGATCAAAGAGCAGTATCGTAGTGGCTTCGTGGCGACCAATTTCGCGCTTCCTGCGGAGTTGAGCGAACAGCGCCGCCTGGGCGAACAGGTTCGTGATATTCGCTATGTGGCCCTGGATATGAATGCCCTGCGTAGCGAGTTCACCGTGACCAGCGAGGACGTTCAGGCCTACTACGATGAAAATCAGGCAGAGTTCATGCGCCCGGAGGAATTCCGCATCAGCTATGTGAGGCTGGCGGTTGAGGATTATGCGGATCAGGTCTCTGTCAGCGACGAGGACGTGGCGGCAGAGTATCAGGTGCGTCGTTCCATCATGGAAGAATCCGGAGCCGGTGCGGCCCGTAAAGTGGCGCATATTCTGGTGGAAATTAACGGCGACCGGGACCTGCAGCAGGCGCAGGCGCGTGCCAGCGAGGCGGCTCAGGCTATCGCTGCGGGGGCATCTTTTGCTGATGTGGCTGCCGAGTATTCCGACGATCCGGGCTCCGCCAATGCTGGCGGTGATCTGGGTGTGGTCTCCAAAGGCGCGCTGCCGGAAGAGATGGAAGAGGCCATTGCCAGTCTTGAGCCCGGGATGGTTTCCGAGCCGGTTGTCACCGATGCGGGTGTTCACCTGATCAAGGTGTCCGAGGCCGTTCGTGAGCAGGACCTGCCCACACTGGAGGCGCTTAGCGAACAGATTCGTGCTGATCTCAAGCAGGGTCGTGCAGAAACCCTGTTGAATGAAGATGTGGCGCGTCTTGAAGAGCTGCTGTACGAACACAGTGATATGGCTGTTCCGGCCGAACAGGTGGGGGCAGAAGTCCAAACCACCGAATGGGTTGCCTTGTCAGCCCTGCCAGCGCCGCTGTCTGCGCCCCAGGTTCAACAGGCACTTAACAGCGATCAGGTGCGTAAGGATCGCCATAACAGTGATCTGATCGAAACGGCGCCGGGTGAGTATCTGGCGGTTCGCATTGCTGAAGAAAAGCCTGCCGAAGCTCTGCCACTGGAGGACGTCGCCGCTGTGATTCGCGAGCGGCTCAAGGCCGAGCTGGCAGCGGACAAGGCCCAGCAGTTGTCCGCCCAGGCAGAGGAGCAATTACAGCAAGGGGCAACACTGGATGAGATCGCCTCCCTGTTTGGTAGCGAAATCGAGGAACAGGAAGGGCTTCAGCGCGGTGGCGCCGAGCCGTTCATGGAAGTGGTCAACGGTGCTTTTGCCTTGCCCAAGAGCAATGAAGGTGCGCCTTCCTCCATCGAGCTGACTCGGGTGGGAGATGGTTCCCTGGTTGCTTATCAGGTAACCCGTGTGGAAGACGGTAACGTTGAGCCTCTGTCCGAAGTCCAGCAACAGGCTGCGCTGCTTCAGCTTGGTAATATTGAAGGGCAACGCAGTTTCCGCCAGGTGGTGGCACTGCTGCGCGATGAGGGCGACGTGGACCTCAACCTGGGACGGCTGAGCAGTAACACTGCCGATCAGTAGCCTGACCAGGGCACAAAAAAAGCTCACCAGCGATGGTGAGCTTTTTTTTGTGCTGAATGGTCTGTTTCGGGGTTACTCGCTATCCATTTCGAAAGGCATGGATACGGTGCTTGCCCCGGCATCGACGTAGGTGATTTCACCGGTAATGCCGGAAGCCAGATCAGAGCACAGGAAAGCGGCTACGTTACCCACTTCCTCGATGGTCACATTGCGACGCAAAGGCGCTTTGGCGGCATTGTAGTCCAGCATGCTGCGAAATTTCTTGATACCGGATGCTGCCAGGGTGCGGATCGGGCCGGCAGAGATGCCGTTCACGCGGATGCCATCCGGGCCCATGCTGGAAGCCAGATACCGGACAGAGGCTTCCAGGCTCGCCTTGGCCAGACCCATCACGTTGTAGTTCGGCACGGTTTGTCGGGCGGCATGATAGGTCAGGGTCAGCAGGGAACCATTGCGGTTGGCCATCATCTGGCGGCCGGCCTTGGCCAGGGCAACGAAGCTGTAGCTGGAAATATCATGGGCGATACGGAAGCCTTCCCGGGTGGCCACGTCGGCAAAGTTGCCATCCAGCTCATTGCCGGGGGCAAAGCCCACCGCATGGATAATGCCATCCAGACCGTCCCACTGCTTGCCCAGGGAGGTGAACACTGCCTCGATTTCTTCATCGCTTGCCACATCGCAGGGGTAGCACAGGGCTTCGCTACTGCCATAGCGTTCGGCCGCTTTCACGACCCGGCTTTTCAGTTTCTCGTTCTGGAAGGTAAAGGCCAGCTCAGCACCCTCGCGATGCATTGCTTCGGCGATACCTGTGGCAATGGAGCGGTCACTGGCGACGCCGACAATCAGGTAGCGTTTGCCTGCTAGAAATCCCATGGTCATCCCTCGTGGTTCTGGTTGTTCCGATTGGTGGCCAACATAACGACTGGGCCAAGTATAGGCAATTAAAGCGGGTTTGACGTCTCTTCACGGGCTGACAAATGCAACGGTGTGTTTCCCGGTGCCTTCTTCAGGCGAAGGCGGCGGACATCAACTTAAGGGTGTAACCGTGTTGCGGCTGGTCGAAAACGGCCTCGGTCTCGCCGTGTTCCACCACTTTGCCATCTTTCATCACCATGACCCGGTGACAGATGGACCGTATGACTTTCAGATCATGGCTGATAAACAGATAGCTGAGATCATGTTTCTTCTGAAGAGACTTCAGTAGCTCGAGAATCTGATATTGCACGCTCCGATCCAGGGCGGAAGTGGGCTCATCCAGAATCAGCAGCTCCGGTTCCATGATCAGGGCCCGGGCGATGGCGATACGCTGTCGCTGGCCACCGGAAAACTCATGGGGGTAACGGCCCTGTGCCGATGCCGGGAGATCCACTTCCTCGAGGATCTGCGCCACCTTCATGTCCCGTTCCTGGCGGGACAGGTTGCTGGCATGTACTGCCAGGCCTTCCGCCACAATCTGGCCCACGGTCATGCGGGGGTTGAGGCTGCCGAACGGGTCCTGAAAGACCACCTGCAGGCGACGGCGCCAGTCACGCATCTGGCGCTGATTCAGGCTATGCAGGTCGTGGCCGTCCATGATGATGCGCCCCTCGCTCCTAATCAGCCTCAGTAGCGCCAGGGCCAGGGTGGACTTGCCCGAACCGGACTCGCCGACAATGCCCAGGGTTTCCCCGCGGCGAAGGTTGAGATCAATACGATCCACGGCATGGAACAGTGGGGCAGGTGAAAAGAGGCTGCGTCGACGTTCCTTGAAGGTCACGGCGATGTCACTGGCATCGAGCAGGAGAGGGGCGTCATCATTCAGCGGGGGCATCTTTCCCCGCGGCTCCGACTCGATCAAATGACGGGTGTAGGCTTCTTTGGGTGACTGGAGCACCTGAGCGGTGGGCCCGGCCTCTACCTTTTTGCCGTTATGCATAACGACAATATCATCGGCAAAACGGCTGACGACGCCCAGGTCATGGCTAATCAGCAGGATGGAGAGTCCCAGCTCATTCTGAAGGCGTTTGATCAGGGTAAGGATGGTTTCCTGAACCGTCACATCCAGTGCCGTGGTGGGCTCGTCGGCAATCAGAATCTGGGGATCGTTGGCCAGCGCCATGGCGATCATGACACGTTGCCGTTGGCCGCCGCTGAGCTGATGCGGGTAGCGCGCCAGCATCTCGTCGGTGGTGGGCAGCTCAACCTGCCCAAGCAGTTCCAGGCAGCGCTCACGGGCTTTCTGCCGACTCATGCCCTGGTGGACGAACAGGCTTTCACTGATCTGCTTTTCCACCGTGTGTAACGGATTCAGCGCGGTCAGCGGTTCCTGGAAAATAGTGCCGATACGGCCCCCACGCAGGGAACGCTTGCGATTCTCGTTGAGACCCAGCAGGTTCTCACCGCCCAACGTCAGCGTCTCGGCTTCCCAGATGGCGCTCTCGGGCAGTAAATCGAGCAAAGACATGGCAGTGAGCGACTTGCCGGAGCCGGATTCTCCTACCAGTGCCAGCATGTGGCCTGGCTCGAGATCCAGTGACATATCATCGACAACCCGCTGTTGCCCAAAGCGGATGGTCAGGCCACGTAAGGTCAGCAAGCTCATTGCAGGAACTTCCTCGTGTCGAAGGCATCCCGGACGGCCTCACCGATGAAGACCAGCAAGGTCAGCATCAGCGTCAGTGTGGCAAACACACTGATACCGATCCACGGAGCATGCAGGTTGGCCTTGCCCTGGCCGACCAGGCGTCCCAGTGAAGGGGCATCGGGTGGCAGCCCGAAACCGATAAAATCCAGGGAGGTGAGGGTGACCACCGCGCTATTGAGAATGAACGGCAAGAAGGTCAGCGTTGCCACCATGGCATTGGGCAGCATATGGCGAAACATGATGACCGGTGTCCCTACGCCCATGGCTTTTGCGGAACGGACATAGTCCATGTTGCGACAGCGAAGAAACTCCGCCCGTACCAGATCGACCAGTGTCATCCAGGAGAACAGCAGCATGATGGCCAGCAGTGTCCAGAAACTGGGAATCAGGAAGCTGGAAATAATGATGATCAGGAAGAGGGTGGGCATGCTTGACCAGATTTCGATGAAACGCTGCCCGAACAGGTCCAGCTTGCCGCCATAGTAACCCTGGATAGCGCCGACAATGATCCCCACGATGCTCGAGAGGATGGTCAGTATCAGCCCGAACAATACCGAAATACGAAACCCGTAGATCAGACCGGCAAGAATATCGCGGCCCTGATCGTCAGTGCCCAGCCAGTTTTCTGAAGAGGGCGGTGCCGGGGCGGGAACGTCCAGGTCGTAATTGATGGTGTTGTAGCTGAAACGAATGGGAGGCCAAAGCATCCATCCCTTGTCGTTGATCAGGTCCTTGACCACCGGATCCCGGTAGTTGGCTTCGGATTCGAAAAAACCGCCGAACGTGGTTTCCGGATAAACCTTTGCCACCGGCACATAGAACTCACCCTCGTAGCTAACCAGTAATGGCTTCTCATTGGCTACCAGCTCGGCGCCCAGGCTGAGGATAAACAGAAACAGAAATAACCACAGGGACCAGTAGCCACGCCGGTTACTGCGGAATGCCTGCCACTGCCGAGCCCACACGGGATTCGACCAGGCTGGCTTGAGGAACGTGGACAGAGGCATCAATGATCCCTCCGCTCGAAATCAATACGCGGGTCCACCCACATATAGGTCAGATCACTGATCAGTTTCATCACCAGACTGAACAGGGTGAAGATGAAGAGGGTGCCGAACACCACCGGGTAATCCCGACTGATCACCGATTCGAACCCCAGCAGTCCGAGACCGTCCAGCGAGAAGATATATTCGATCAGCAGCACACCTGTGAAAAACATGCTGATAAAGGCCGCTGGAAAGCCGGCGATGATGATCAGCATGGCATTGCGAAACACATGGCCGTAAAGCACCTGTTTTTCGGTAAGTCCCTTGGCACGGGCGGTCTGCACATATTGCTTGCGAATCTCGTCCATGAAGGAATTCTTGGTCAGCATGGAGAGGGTGGCAAAGTTGCCGGCGACAATGGCGATGGTGGGGAGGGTAATGTGCCAGAGATAATCGCCCACCTTGCCCAGAAAGCTCAGTTCATCGAAATTATCCGAGGTCAGCCCCCTCAGCGGGAACCACTCGAAGTAGGAGCCGCCCGCGAAGAGGACGATCAGCAACAGGCCGAGCAGGAAGCTGGGAATGGCAAAACCGATGATGATGGCGGTGCTGCTCCACACATCGAAGCGGCTGCCGTCCTTCACTGCCTTGCGGATGCCCAGCGGTATGGATACCAGATAGGCGATCACGGTGCTCCACAGACCGAGAGAAATGGACACCGGCAGACGCTCCAGGATCAGTTCGGTCACCGAGCGATCACGGTAATAGGATTCACCAAAATTGCCGGTGAAGTAATTCTTGATCATTAACCAGAAACGCTCGTGGGCGGGCTTGTCGAAGCCGTACATTTTCTCGATGCGTTCCACCAGCTCAGGGGGCAGACCCTTGGCATTCTGGTAGTTGCCCCCCGTCATGGTGTCGGCGCTGCTGCCGGCAAAACTGCTGCCGGCACCGCCGGTGCCAACCCCCTGGAGTTCGGCCAGTGTCTTTTCAACCGGGCCGCCCGGAGCGGCCTGGATAACGACAAAGTTCAGCAGCAGAATGCCGAACAGGGTCGGCAGCACCAGCAGCAGGCGTTTGCTGATATAGAGTTTCATTTCGCGGTGCTATCCCACCAGGTATCCAGTGAGGTATCGAGTGGGACGTACTTGCCAAACTCCGGGTGTCGCAGCCGCGACTGGTAGGCGATACGGTGCTGATCCGTGTACCAGTTAAGCACACTGTAATAATTCCATTGCAGCACCCGGTCCAGGGCCTGGCAGCTGGTAACCAGTGCCTCCCGGCTCGGAGCGGCAATAATCTTGTCTACCAGAGCGTCAACCACCGGGTTCTGGATGCCGATCAGGTTGCGGCTGTCAGTCTGTTTGGCGGCTTCCGAGCTCCAGTATTCTTTCTGCTCGTTACCCGGGGAGCTGGACTGGCCGATACGGCCCACCACCATATCGAACTCAAAGTGCCGAAGGCGTTCCACGTATTGGGCGGAATCAATGGTAACCACATTGGCCTTGATACCGAGGGCCTTCAGATTGCGGGAGAAGGGCAGCACGATCCGTTCAAACGCGGGGGAACCCAGCATGATTTCAAATTGCACCGGTTTACCATCGGGCGTGTACAGGGTGCCTTCACGAAATTGGTAACCGGCGGCTTTCAGCAGCTCCTGCGCCGTGCGCAGGTTTTCCCGGGGCCTGCCTGAACCGTCGCTTTTCGGGGGTTGATATTCCCGGGTAAAGACTTCTTCCGGGAGTTGGTCGCGGTAGGGTTCGAGCAGGGCCAGCTCGGCTTTGGAGGGAAGTCCGGTGGCTGCCATATCGGAGTTTTCAAAGTAGCTCCGGTTACGCTTGTACTGGCCGTAGAAGAGATTGTTGTTGGACCATTCGAAATCAAAGGCATAGCCGATGGCCTTGCGCAACGTCTTGTCCTGAAAAAGCGGCTTGCGCAGATTGAACAGGAAGCCCTGGGCGCCCCAGGGATTATGATGCGTGACGGATTCGGTCTTGATCTCACCCTTGGCGAACGCGGGTCCCTTGTAGGCGGTGGCCCACAGTTTGGAATTGTTTTCGTGGCGCCAGTCGTAGTTGCCGCTTTTGAAGGCTTCCAGTGCCACGTTGCCTTCCAGATAGTAATCATAGGTGATGGTGCCGAAGTTATTCCGGCCTTTCATTACGGGAAGGTCCCTGGCCCAGTAATCGTCGCGGCGCTGATAAACGATCTGTTTGCCCGGGTCTGCCTTGATAATGCGGTACGGGCCGGACCCCACGGGAATGGCCATGCCGTCCTTGCCGAATTCTTTTTCCTCCCAGATATGCTTGGGAAGAATCGGTAACTGGCCAATGATCAGTGGCAGCTCCTTGTTGACGCTGTCGTTGGCGAAGTGAAAGGTCACGGTAAGCGGGTCCTGCACTTCCACCCGGTCCACTTCCGCATAGTAGTAGCTGTAGAAGGGGCGCCCTTTTTCTAACAGGGTATTGAAGGTCCAGGCCACGTCTTCTGCGCGCACCGGGTGGCCATCCGAGAAAGTGGCCTCTTCGTGCAGGTGGTAGCGGACCCAGCTGCGGTCATCGGGCCATTCGATGGTTTCTGCCAACAGGCCGTACTGGGTGAAAGGTTCATCTTCGCCACGAACGGTCAGTGAATCGTAAAGGTACGAATTGTCGGTGGCGCCCATGCCGGCGGCAGGCCGTCCCTTGGGCACAAAGGGATTGAGCGAGTCAAAGCTGCCGACAACGTGCAGGCGCAGCTCGCCGCCCTTGGGGGCATTCGGGTTGGTGTAGTTGAAGTGGGTAAAATCAGCGGGGTAGAGCGGCTCGCCATGCATGGCGATGGCATGCCCCCTGTGAATCTCGGCATTTGCCAGGCCGGTGCAAACACACAGACCAAGAAACAGCCCACGCAGCATTCGCGTGCGAATGGTGCCGTGAATGGCCATATCGACTCCTTGTTATTGTTTCATCCACCAGGTATCGAGACCCAGGCCATAGGGGATTGGTTCCGGGGGCCTGGCGAACTTGTCCCACCAGGCGATCCTGTGATGGCGGATATGATAGTTCAGTACACCGTAGTGCTGGTAGCGTAAACGACGGTCCAGCGCTTTCAAGGCAAGGGTATAGTCGGCTTCGGTATCAGCCGCCAGCGCACGTTTGACCAGGAAGTCCACCACCGGGTCGGCAATGCCTGCCAGGTTACGGCTGCCGGAAATGTCAGCACTGCTGGACAGGAAATAGTCTTTCAGTTCCGGGCCGGGGTAGTCACGCATGGGAAGCACGAAGAGCACCACGTCGTACTGGAAATTATCCAGTTTTTCCTTGTAGGCCGAGGGGTCGACCTCCCGATAGTCGGCATCGATTCCCAGGCGCTTCAGGTTGCGAAACCAGGGGGCCAGAATGCGGTAGATGCCGGGATTGTGGTAGTTGAGAACCGTAAAACGCAGCGGTTTGCCGGCATCATTCACCAGTCGGTTACCTTGCAGCTGCCAGCCGCTCTCTTTCAGCAAGGCCAGCGCTTCACGCATGCGGTTGCGAATCTGGCCGCTACCATCATTGACCGGAGGGGTAATGTCTGCGGAAAAGTAGTCCGCCGGCAGCGTCTTGCGGAAGTCCTCCAGCAAGGCCTGCTCTTCGGCGCTTGCCGGAATATCGGCAGAGTAGGGGCTATTGGGAAACCAGCTCACCGTGCGTGTGTAGGCATCGGCAAACAGGTTGCGGTTGGACCATTCAAAGTCGAACAACAGGGCGGCAGCTTCACGGACATTGGGGTCGTCAAAGGGGGCCCGCCGAGTGTTGAAGAAGAAGGCCTGCACCGGTCGAGGCACGCTGTGGGGAATTTCCGCCCGTTTCACTCTGCCATCCTTCATGGCCGCAAAGTCGAAGGCAGTGGACCAGCGTTTTGAGCTGTAGGTGTAGTGAAGGTCATAGGCACCGGATTTGAAGGCTTCGAATCCCACATCCGCATCCCGATAGAATTCGAATACCACTTGGTCAAAGTTGTACCGTCCCCGGTTCACCGGCAGGTCTTTGGCCCAGTAATCCGCCACCCTCTGGAATGTGACCTGCTTGCCGCCCTGAACGTCGGCAACCCGGTAGGGCCCACTGCTCACCGGCGCTTCCAGGGTAGACCGTTCAAAATCATGGGTCTGCCAATAATGGCGGGGCAGGATCGGGATGGCTCCCACCAGCAGAGGCAGGTCGCGGCGGCCCTCGGTAAAGGTGAACCTGACCGTGCGTTCGTCCAAGGCTTCAACGCTGTCCACATCCGCCAGGCGAAGACTGTATTCGGGGTGACCCTTTTCGCGCAGGATATTGAAGGTGAATACCACATCGTCAGCACGGATCGGCTCACCATCATGGAAACGGGCCTGGTCACGGAGGCGGAATACGCACCAGCTCCGGTCCTCGGGGTATTCCAGCCACTCAGCGATCAGACCGTAGGCGGCACCGGCTTCATCGCCCAGGGGGTTATGTGGCTGGCTGCCCATCAGCAGGCTGTCCGCCAATTCGGTCACCCCGTACATCTGCATGCCGGGGGTGTCAGCAGGGCTGCGACCCTTGAGGATATAGGGATTGAGGCTGTCGAAGGTGCCGTTGCCGAACAGGGTGATGGAGCCCCCTTTCGGGGCGTCGGGATTCACGTAGTCGAAATGGCTGAAATCGGCGGGATACTTCAGGTCCCCGAAGGGATGATAGCCGTGGCTGCGGGTTACCTCGGCGTGGCAGACCACGCCGAGGAACAGGGCCACAAGGGCAAGGAAGGGTCTAGAACGTTTTGCGAATATCAACGTAGAGTGTCAGCCGTTGCCCGGGTTGAATGTAACGATTGCTGGCAACGCGGTCGTTCCAGCTCTTGATGTCATTGACCGATACATTAAAACGGTCTGCGATGGCATACAAGGAGTCACCATTGCGAACAGCGTAGCGCAGCTTGCGGACCATCTTGTCGTTTTCCGGTGGAACGGCGCTGGCGGCCTGGCGGGATTCGCTCCACACAGCCAGGGACTGGCCGATACGCAAGCTGTCGCCGGGAGCCATGTTGTTCCACTTGGCCAGCTCTTTTACGCCCACGTTATAACGTCTGGAGATATCCCAGAGTGTATCCCCGGACTGTACCGTGTAATTGATCCGTTGCCGGCCTTTGCGCTCCCGGGACTGGTTGGCAGTCAAGCGCGCCTCTTCACTCAGGCTGTAGTCGTCATCACCGGAAGAGGGGCCCGGAATCAGCAAGGTTCGCCCGGCGATGATGGTGTTGCCGTTGAGTTTGTTGATGCTGCGCAGTACCTGGGGGGTGGTGCGGTGTTTGCGGGCAATGGCGCCCAGGTTGTCACCGGGACGAATTTCATAGCGAGCCCAGCGCATACGCTGATCTTTCGGTAATTCGGCCAGGCCAGCCAAAAAGCGTTCCTCCCGGTCTGCCGGGACCAGAAGCCGGTGAGGGCCATCCGGGGAGGTGGCCCAACGATTGTAGGCCGGATTCAGCAGGTAGAGTTCTTCCACGGAAATATCAGCCAGTCGCGCAGCCTGAGCCAGATCAATCTGGCCGCCCGTATCCACGGTACTGAAGTAGGCCTCGTTGCGGATCGGGTGCAGGGTCACGCCGTAGCTGTCCGGGTCCTGAACGATCTGGGCAATGGCCAGAAGCTTGGGAACGTAGGCGGTGGTTTCCCGTGGCAGGCTCAGGTTCCAGAAATCCGTTGGTTTGCCGGCTTCTTCGTTGCGGCGAATGGCCCTGGATACCGTACCGCCGCCGGCATTGTAGGAGGCCAGCGCCAGCAACCAGTCACCCTCAAATCGGTCGGACAGCTGCTGAAGGTAATCCAGTGCGGCATTGGTGGACTTGAGAATGTCCCGTCGCTGGTCCTGCCACCAGGTACGCTTCATGCCGAAATAGTCGCCAGTGGAAGGAATAAACTGCCAGGGCCCGGCGGCACGACCATGGGAATAGGCGAAGGGGTCGAAAGCGCTTTCCACGATAGGCAGTAATGCCAGCTCGAGAGGCATATCGCGGGCTTCGGCTTGCTCGATGATGTAATGCAGGTAGCGTTCGGAGCGGGTGGTGACGCGGGTGAAATACTGCGGGTGGCGGGCGTACCAGTCTCGTTGTACGCGGATACGATCGTTTTCTATCGACAGATCAAGGCCATAACCCTGTCGAAGCCTAACCCATATATCATTGTTTTCCTGCGTTTTTTCCTTTTTTCTCTCCAGAGGAGAGGGTTCTGTCATGCCGTTGGCGAGATTGACATCGTCCACCGAAGGCTCGGCGGCTGGCATGGGCGGGAGTTCATCCAGTGACTGTTTCGAGGCACAACCACTGAGGACTCCCAGGCCCACACAAAGGGCGAGAGTAATAATTCTTTTCATAAATATAACGACAGCAAAATGTTTCAATCATTCTAGGGGCAGGGTAAGGGGCGCCACAAGCCGTGTCGGTCAAAAGTTGTCTTTCCAGCGACGCAAGGTGGCAAAACACTGCATATCACTGTTGCCAGCCCCGGGTTCCCATGCCTCACAGGCATGCTTGAGGGCCGGTTCATGGGCACGCAGGAAAGGGTTGCTGCGTGCCTCTTCGGCAAGCGTCGATGGCAGGGTGATTTGCCCGGCGTCACGGGCCTCTTTTACGGCCTCAAGCCGTTGGGTCACTGCCGTGTCATCCGGCGTCACTGCGGCTGCAAAGGTGAGGTTGGCGAGGGTGTATTCGTGGGTGCAGTACACCAGGGTGGAGGCGGGCAGGCTGGCCAGACGTTGCAGTGAGTCATACATCTGCTCTGGAGTGCCCTCGAAAAGGCGTCCACATCCCCCGGCGAACAGGGTGTCGCCGCAAAAAAGCCAGTTCAGTTCAGCATTGTGGAAGGCGATATGTCCAAGGGTATGGCCGGGGACTTCCATGACTCTCAAGCTGATGTCGAGTCCGGCGGGTTGAATGACATCGCCTTCAGCCAGGGGGTGGGTCATTGCGGGGATGGTTTCCCTGGCAGGCCCATACACGGGGATCTCCCGTTGCTTGAGCAGAGCCGGAATGCCGCCCACATGGTCCGGGTGATGATGGGTAATCAGAATACTGGTGAGTTGCAGACCGTTTTCCTGCAGGAACTGCTCCACCGGTTCTGCATCGCCAGGGTCCACGACCACGCAGCGGTCTTCCTGGCGAATGGCCCAGATGTAATTGTCTCTGAATGCGGGGATGGCAGTAGGGCTGGGCAACATGTCGTGCTACGCTCCTGATAAAACGGCAATCTTTTGTGGGAGTCATTGTCCGTCATGCAGCTGCCTCCACTCAACCGTATTTCCTATAACGCCTCTTCCCCGGAGCTGGGGCGCAATTTTGATAACTGGCTGGACAGTGAGCCCGGTCAGGCCTTGCTTGCAGCGGAGCGTGAAATGCTCGGTGAATGGTTGCGCAGTCAGGCGGGCCAGCGAGCGGTCGCCCTGTACAGCGGCACGGGGAGAGATTTGCTGGCGGAAAGCCCGCTGCCCTGGCAAACCAGTATTTCCACAGAGGGCTTTGGCGGCACCCGGGTTCAGGCCCGTCTGGAGTTGTTACCCTTGGCGAAGGCCAGTGTGGATCTACTTCTGCTGCATCATGTCATGGATTTCAGCCAGGACCCCCATCAGGTGCTACGAGAAGCAACGCGCAGTATCGCCCCGGGTGGCAAGGTGGCCATCATCGGCTTCCATCCGGTCAGCTTGATGGGGCTGGCACGCTGGTTTTTCTGGCGGAAACGGCCGGGCTGGTCCGGGCGGTTTTATCGCCCCAATCGTCTTACCGACTGGTTGCAGGTATTGGGATTTGAGGTCGATGGCATGGCCAGCGGCTTCTATACTATGCCGCTTTCCGGTCGCGGCCGTGAGCGTCTGCGGCTGCTGGAATGGTTGGGTAGCCTGCTTTGGCCTCGCCATGGCAATACCTATCTGCTGGTTGCCCGCAAGCGGGCCGGTATGGCCAAGTTATTGCCCAACCGGCAAAAAAGGGTGCCGCGAAATACCGTTGTCCCGGTACCGGTTGCCCGCTGGGGGCAGCAAAACAAGGAGTCCTGATTCATTGAAGCAAGTGATGATATTTACCGACGGCGCCTGCCGCGGCAATCCCGGCCCCGGTGGCTGGGGCGCCGTGCTGCGTTATGGCAGTACCGAAAAGACCCTTTCCGGTGGGGAGCCTGATACCACCAACAACCGGATGGAACTGATGGCGGCGATCATGGCCCTGGAGGCCCTGACGCAGCCCTGTCAGGTGGTGCTGACCACCGATTCCCGCTATGTCATGGATGGCATCACGCAGTGGATGGCCAACTGGAAAAAGCGGGGCTGGAAAACGGCGTCGAAACAGCCGGTAAAGAATGCGGATTTATGGCGGCGTCTGGATGCGGCCTGCAGCAAGCACACCATTGAATGGCAATGGGTGAAGGGGCACAGCGGTCACCCCGAGAATGAAAAAGCCGATGCGCTTGCCAATCGTGGCATCGATGAACTTCTCCAGAAAAAAGGAATGCCAAGCTGATGCGTCAGGTAGTACTGGATACGGAAACCACGGGTCTTGAACCCAACGATGGCCACCGGGTGATCGAAATTGGCTGTGTGGAAGTGGTCAACAGACGTCTGACAGGCAATAGCCTGCATTTGTATCTCAATCCCCAGCGAGAGATTGATGAGGGCGCCCTGGCGGTCCACGGGATCAGCACCGAGTTTCTCGCAGACAAGCCGACGTTCGACAAGGTGGTGGATGAGTTTCTGGCCTTTGTGGACGGTTCGGAACTGGTGATCCATAACGCGCCGTTCGATGTGGGCTTCCTGAACCATGAATTACGTCGCCTGGGCAGCCGTTATGGCACCATCGAGCAACGCTGTGGTGTCCTCGATACCCTGGTGATGGCACGCCAGAAACACCCTGGCCAGAAAAACAACCTGGATGCGCTGTGCCGCCGCTATGGGGTCGAGAACAGCCATCGTGAGCTGCACGGCGCCTTGCTGGATGCGGAGATTCTCGCCGATGTGTACCTGGCCATGACCGGCGGGCAGACCCGCTTGTCACTGGATGGTAGTGACGGTGCCAGCCAGGGCGGGGAAATGGCTGCTGAGGCGATTCGCCGCCTGGATGGTCAACGCCCCGGGCTGAAGGTTGTACGAGCCTCTGACCAGGAGCTGCAACGGCATCGCGACAAGCTGGCCGCCATTGCCGACAGCAATGGTGAAACCACGTTGTGGGACCGCCAGAAGGAAGAAAGCCCGCTTCATTAAGCGGGCTTTCCGGGGTCAGTGGCTCTTGTTCGGTGACAGCTGGAACTCGCTCACATCGTGGTGTTCGATCCACTCATTCTCGTAAAGGTAATCCGTGGCCGGCCCCAGTGCCATCATGGACATCAGTAAGCCGGTAATCGACATGACGATGGTATAGGGCAGGGCCATGACCACCATTCGTCCGTAAGAGAGCCGCACAAGGGGAGCCAGTGCCGAGGTGAGCAGGAACAGGAACGCGGCCTGGCCATTGGGGGTGGCCACCGAAGGAATGTTGGTGCCGGTGTTGATTGCCACCGCCAGCAGGTCAAAAGTGTCCCGGTCGATCTCGCCTTTCAACAGTGCCTGGCCAACCTCATCCACATAGACCGTGGCCACAAAAACGTTGTCGGAAACCGCCGAAAGCACCCCGTTCGCCACATAGAATGCCGGCCCCTGGATCTGCTTCTCCAGACTCAGCACATACTCAATGACCGGGGCAAAGAGCTGTTGGTCTGCAATAACCGCCACCACGGCGAAAAAGACCGTCAGCAGGGCGGTGAAGGGGAGGGCCTCCTCAAAAGCGGCGCCGAGTCGGTGTTCCTCAATGATGCCGGTAAACGAGGTAGCGAGAATAATCACCGTCAGGCCCACCAGCCCCACTGAGGCGGCGTGGGTGGCCAGGCCGACCACCAGCCACACAGCGGTGAGCGCCTGTATGACCAGCGCAGCCCGATTTTGTACGGTGCGTTTGCGGTCCTGCTCCAGCGCGTACTGGCGCATAATGCCGCGCACCTTTTCCGGAATGTCCTCGCCGTAGCCGAAGCTGCCGCTGATTTCCAGGAAGACACAGGTCAGCAGGCCCATTACCAGGACAGGCAGGGTAATCGGCGCCATGCGCAGGAAAAACTCACCAAATTCCCAGCCGGCCTTGTTGGCGATAAGCAGGTTCTGGGGTTCGCCGACCAGGGTGCAGACTCCACCAAGGGCAGTGCCTACTGCGGCATGCATCAGCAGGCTGCGCAGGAAGGCCCGGAAGCGGCGCAGGTCTTCCCGGTGCAGGTCTTCGACGCTGGTATCGTCGCCATGATCATGCTTCTGCTGAAAGGTCTTGCCGGAAGCCACTTTGTGGTAGATCCCGTAGAAGCCGGTACACACCGCGATGACCACGGCGGTGACGGTGAGCGCATCCAGAAACGCGGAGAGGACGGCCGCCGCGACACAGAACAGCAGGCTCAGGCGAACCTTGGACTTCACCCCCAGAAGGATGCGAGTAAAGAGGAACAGAAGCAGATCCTTGAGGAAGAAAATCCCCGCCACCATGAAAATCAGCAGCAGCATGACTTCCAGGTTGCTTTCTACCTTGTGCAACACGGTCTCAGCGGAAGTCAGCCCGATCAGCACGGCCTCAATGGCAAGCAGCCCGCCCGGCTGGAGCGGGTAGCACTTGAGGGCCATGGCCAGGGTGAAGATAAACTCGGCCAGCAGCAGCCAGCCAGCGACAACGGGGCCCAGTGTCAGAAAAATCAGCGGATTGACGGCCAGAAAGGCAATGATGGTGTATTTGTACCAGGCAGGGGCTTGCCCAAGGAAATTGTGCAGAAAGGCACGGCCAAGCGTGGCGGACATGGCGAAATCCTGTGCGAGGGATGAACGGAGTCGAGGCGGCGGCAATCATACGGATTTGCTGTGCCCCGGTACAGTGCAGAAAGGCAAGAAGTGGCCAGGACCATGGTCGGGATTGACAGGGTTATGGCGGGATTCGGGTTAGGGGCCGATTAAGTGCCGTTTCCAGAGTGTGGCCAGGTTAACAAATAGCCAATAAATCAGTTGCTTACAAATGAAAGTTGACGCATTGTTTGATGACGTGCAAAAGTTGATGCGCCTTTCGCGGTGGGTGTCGAAAGTGGGCTTCAGGCCTTTTCGACCCGCCTTATTGGTAGATTCTGCCCACGCTGAACAGAGTCAATTGCGATGACTCTGTTGATGGGGAAGGGGCCTTTTTCTTGTCTGCCAAGTGGGTTTAAACCCTATGTCGACACTTCTATGATGAGAAATGCGGCGTATGCGGGGGTTGCACGGCGTACGACCGATGATAATAACAGTTGGGTGCTTGCGGAGAGTCCATGGTCGCCATAACGAATACCACCTCCCTGACTTTTCTCAAGGAAGCGATTGACGCCACCCTGACGGAAGCGGAAACCAGCCTGGAGGCGTTTTCCGACGATCCCTCCCGTCAGGAAGAGCTGGCACGGTGTGCCGAAGACTTCCAGCAATTACGGGGTATCTGCCAGGTGGTTGAGCTGCCTGCAGCGGCGCTGATGAGTGAAGAAATGGCACTCGCCGCCCGGGAGCTGCGTGAAAAGCAGTCCGACGCCCGCGTTCAGGCCCTCAGTAATGCCATTGTCCTGCTGACCCGCTATTTCGATTACGTGCAACTCAAGAACCGCACGCTGCCGGCGTTGCTGATCGGCGGTATCAATGAATTACGTCGCGCTGGTGGCAAAGCACTGATTCAGGAAAGCCATTTTTTCAGTGCCAATCTGTCTCGCCCGCGCACACCGCCCGCTCCCGAGAGTGACTTGCCCCGCGCCGAACTGCCGGCCCTGGCCCGGCGCCTGCGGCATATGTATCAAACCGGGTTGTTAGGCGTACTCCGGGACCTGAATCCCTCGGTCAACCTGCGTCTGATGGGCCGCGCCATGGTGCGCCTGGACCGCGCTGCCGGCGACTGTGGCCTGAGTCGTTTCCTGTGGATTGGCCAGGCGGTGATTACGGCCATGGTGGCGGACGACATGGCCCTCACCCCGGCCAGGAAGGCCTTGCTCTCCCAGTACGACAGGCAATTGAAGAAGCTGGTTTACGGTGGCGATCAGGCGCTCAGCGAAGAAGCGCCGCTGTTGATGATCAAGGAAAGCCTCTACCTGGTGTCCCTGTCTTCCCTGAATTCCGGGGTTGTCGGGCAAGTGAAGCAGGCGTTTGCCCTGGACAGCGATGTGTCCGATGCCATCCTGCAGCGTGAACTGGCGTTGATGACCGGAGCCAGTGGTTCGGTGATCCGGTCGGTTGCCAGTGCCATGCGTGATGAAATCAGTGAACTCAAGGAAAGCCTGGATATGGCATCCCAGGGTGTGGCAGATACCAATTACCAGTCTGTGGCCGCCAGCCTTAATCGCCTCGGCAGTACCCTGGCCATGATCGGCAAGGATGATGAGGCCGGTGTCATCAAACAGCAGGCCACCAAGGTCAATGACTGGCAGGCGGACCAGAATGTGGAGAGCGACGCTTTCCACTCGCTGGTGGATGACCTGCTGATGGTGGAGAACGTTGCCGCCAATCTCGAGCGCAGCATCAGCCCGGAAGATGATATCCACCGTGGCAGCAACAACAGCGGCATTTCCCTCTATCAGCTGGACGATGCCCGGATGACCGTGGTGGGGGAGTGTCGCGCCGGCCTGGCCCTGGCAAAACGCTCCATCAGCTCGTTCATGGATAACAACTGGGATGCCATGCACCTTTCCAATCTTCCGGGTACCTTCGCATCCATTGCCGGGGGGCTGATGTTCCTGGAGCTGCAGCGGGCCCGTGGTGTGACGCAGGCCTGTCATCAATATATTGTTCACCAGCTCATCGAGGGGGGCACGCCTCCTACGAGAGAGAACATGGAAACCCTCGCGGACGCTCTGACCGGAGTCGATTACTACCTGGAAAGCATGGAAGAGCAGAAGCCTATCGGTGACGGCGTGCTGGAAGTTGCCGAAGAAAGCATGAAAGCGCTGGGTTACCCGGTTGCCAAAGTGGCCTGATGCCCATGATTGATCTGTCCAGCCCCGAACCGAAGCACGCCGAGCACGCACGCTGCTATGTGATTCATGAACAGAATATCCTGATTGCTGCGGATCCGTGGCAATTACCGGTCTTACCGGCGTACATGCTGCGTCAGCACCCGCATTACTATTATCTTGGCCTTCTGAATGGCGAGCCCTGCTACGTCTGTGAGCTGAGCAACCACGAGCTCGACGACGGCTCCCTGCAACCGGTGCCGTTGCGGCGGCTGATCGCCGGTGGGCTCGATGAAGCCGGGTTTACCATGGTCAGTCGGGCCCTGCAGTTCTTGAGTTGGCAGAAAAATCACCGGTTCTGCAGTCGTTGTGGTTCGCCCACCGAGCCCCATCCCCGTGATCTGGCCATGACGTGCCCGGCCTGTGGCTATTTTCAGTACCCGAGAATCACGCCTTGCATCATTGCACTGGTGACGCGCGGGGAACATGCCCTGTTGGGGCGTTCGACACGCTTCCCGGAGGGCATGTATTCCTGTTTGGCCGGTTTCATGGAAGCCGGGGAGTCCGCTGAGCAGGCTCTGGCCCGGGAAGTCCGGGAAGAGAGCGGTATCGAGGTGACCAACCTGCAATATCTGAGCAGTCAGTCCTGGCCGTTTCCTCACTCCCTCATGTTGGGATTCCATGCGGATTATGCCGGCGGGGAAATCTGCATTGATGATGACGAAATTGTCGCGGCGGACTGGTTCCACTACCAGTCATTGCCGATGATACCGCCCCCGGGCAGTATTGCCCGGACACTGATTGACCATTGGGTAGCGCGCTTCCAATAAGGGATAGAATCAATGAATTACACACTCGCGCCTCTGGTAATTTTTATTTTCAGCCTGGTGTTCGTATTGCTGGGCGCCTGGGTGCTGCTGCGACAGCAATGGCTGCTGCAATGGCTCAAAGGCACAGCCGGCCTGCTAATGGTGGGGCTGGCCATTTATCTCAGCCTGTTTGCCCTGAATATCTACGGTTATCGGGAATACGCCCAGGAAGTCTCCGTAGCCACAGTGAGCTTCCGCCAGTCAGGTGATCAATCCTTTATCGCCACCGTGACCCGCACGGACGGAACCACCGAAGATTTCCGCCTGAAAGGCGATCAATGGCAACTGGATGCCCGCATCATCAAGTGGAAGATGCCATTCAGCCTGCTGGGCCTGCAGCCGGGCTATCAACTGGATCGCATCTCAGGCAGATACTATGCCCTGGAAGATGAACGCTCCCGTGATCGAACCGTCTACAGTCTCCATCGTGACCCGGTGGGCATTGATGTCTGGGAAATGGCGCGAGAGGGCTGGAGCCTGCTGGTCGATGCCAGCTATGGCAGTGCCGCCTATTTGCCCATGGCTGAAGGGGCCTTGTTTGAGGTCAATGCAGGCCCCACTGGATTGGTCGCTCGCCCCATGAACGGCAGTGCCCAGCAGGCCATCTCCGGCTGGGATTGAGGTTTTCCGTCACCACAGGCCCTCCCTGTGGTGACTGCCATACCCCATTGGGGCTCTGTTAGGTAGAATCACCCCACTTCTTTTCATCTGTCGATATTGGGCAGGTGCCAATCCCACGGACAAGCAGGTAACCAGTGATCGCGTTTTTATCCGAATACGGCATGTTTCTGGCCAAGGTTGCCACCCTGGTGGTGGCAATCTTGTTTGTGATCGGCGGCATCGCCGCCACCGCGTCCCGTGGCCGGCAAAAGGCCGGCCAGGACGGGGAGCTGAAGGTGCGTCACCTCAATGAGGAATTCGAGGACCTGAAGGATTCCCTGGAGGCAGAGATTCTCCCCGAGGCCCAGCGCAAGAAAGCGCACAAGGCAAAGCGCAAACAAGAGAAGCTGGAGGCCAAGCAGAAGAAAAAGGCCGGAACGGAAGACAAGGTGGAGCCGCGTCTGTTTGTACTGGATTTTGATGGCGATGTGCAGGCCAGTGCGGTGGATCATCTGCGCCGTGAAATCAGTGCAGTGCTGCAGGTTGCGACCCAGAATGATGAGGTGCTGGTACGGCTGCAGAGCCCGGGTGGGCTGGTACACAGCTATGGATTGGCCGCGTCGCAATTACGCCGTATCCGCAATAGTGGCATCAAACTGACGGTCACCGTTGACGAGGTGGCTGCCAGTGGCGGTTACATGATGGCCTGCATTGCTGACCGCATTGTCGCTGCGCCATTCGCCGTCATCGGTTCCATTGGCGTGGTTGCCCAGATTCCCAACTTCCACCGGTTGTTGAAGAAAAACGATATCGACGTGGAGTTGATGACCGCTGGTGAATACAAGCGGACCATGACCATGCTGGGGGAAAATACCGAAAAAGGCCGCGCCAAGTTCCAGGAAGAACTGGAAGAGACTCACCAGCTGTTCAAGTCCTTTGTCCGCGATAACCGCCGTGGTCTGGATCTGGACAAGGTGGCCACCGGCGAGCACTGGTTCGGTTCTCAGGCCAAGGAGCTGGGCCTGGTCGATGAGATCATGACCAGTGATGAATTGTTGCAACTGCGGCAGAGTTCCCATGCACTCTATCAGGTACAGTGGGAAGCCAAGCGCAAGCTGGGAGAGCGACTTGGATTCTCCCTGGAGAGCAGCCTGCAACGTGCTGTGGAGAAATTCTGGCACCGTGGCAGTCAGCGCCAGATTCATTAACGCTTAGCCTTAGCGAGTTATCCCTTGTTGTAGGAGCGTCGCTGGCGGCGCGATAACCCGACAGTCACGAGAGACGAGCAGCGAGTTTCGAAAACCAAAACCCGGAAGTCGGAAAAAGTCAGGTTTTCGCTGCTCGCTCCCCGTCTCTCGCAACGCAAAGGAGTCGACCATGAGTTTCCAAGCCCTGCTGACCCGTGAAACCGAGAACGGCTATGAAAACGCGGTTGAAGAACGCGAACTGGCCGATCTTGGGGAGGAGGGTGTGCTGGTGCGGGTGCACTGGTCATCCCTGAACTACAAGGATGCCCTCTCCGCCACCGGCAACAAGGGCGTCACCCGCCAGTTCCCTCACACGCCGGGGATTGACGCGGTGGGTGTGGTGGAGGAAACCTCTGACGGCCCATTCAGTGTGGGTGATGCCGTAATCTGCACCGGTTATGACCTGGGCATGAATACGGATGGAGGTTACGGCCAGTATATCCGTGTACCGGCCGAGTGGTTGGTTCCTTTGCCCGAAGGTCTGGCTCCCCGTGATGCCATGGTGCTGGGCACCGCTGGACTGACCGCAGCCCTGTGCGTGGAATCCTTGCTCGATACCGGCCTCAATCCGGACCAGGGCCCGGTGTTGGTAACCGGTGCCACCGGTGGTGTGGGGAGCATCACTGTGGCCATCCTGGCCAAGCTGGGCTTTTCCGTCAGCGCCGTCAGTGGCAAACAGGCATCCCATCAGTGGCTTCAGTCCCTGGGCGCCAGTGAGGTGATTGACCGCGACCGTTTTCTGGAAAATACCGGCAAGCCCATGCTCAAAGAACAATGGGCCGGGGCCGTGGATTGTGCCGGTGGTGACATGCTGACCACGGCACTGAAAAGCCTGAAGTATGGTGGCTCTGCCGCCTGCTGTGGTCTGGCGGCGTCCCCCAAGCTGGAAATGACCGTATTACCGTTTATCCTGCGCGGCGTGAACCTGCTGGGTGTGGACAGTGTTGAGCTGCCCTGCGAGATAAAGCAGCAGATGTGGCAGTTGCTTGCGGACGAATGGATGCCCGCGGATCTGGCCTTGCTGGAAGCGGATGAGGTAGCGCTTGATGGCGTCAATGCCTGGGTGGAAAAAATCCTTCAGGGCGGTGTTCAGGGGCGTGTCGTGGTGCGGTTGCCTTGATTCATTGATGTGGTGCCAGTGAAAGTAAAAAAGCGCGGATTACCGCGCTTTTTTATTTGTCTGACGAAATCTGCTCACGCATTCTATGGGTAACAGAACACAGGGGCATAGGCCGCAATGAGTGACAACAACTGGCTGAAAATTGCACTTCAGTTGACCGGAAACGGGGGCGCACAGCCACTGGACCCCCAGCAGCAACTGGCTGACACCACGGGCTACTGGGTTCACCTGGATTATACCCGGGAAGAGAGCGAGCAGTGGCTGCAGAACGAAGCCGTTCCCCAAGCCGTCATAGATGCCCTGACCGCCGCGGAAACCCGTCCCCGGGCATCGGAAGTCGCCGGGGGGGTGTTGGTGTATCTGCGGGGTGTGAATCTTAACCCGGGGGCACGGCCGGAGGACATGATTGCTTTGCGCATGTGGGTGTCACCGGGAGGATTGATCAGCACACAGAAGCGCACCTTGCTCAGTGTCGAGGCGGTCCGGAAGACTCTGGACAGTCAGCAAGGGCCGGAATCCATTAGTGCGCTGGTGGCAGAGTTGATCGACCAACTTATCTGGCGAATGGAAGAGGTCATTGAGAATCTTGAGCTGGAGGTGGAGGCCTGTGCCCAGCAACTGGAGGAATCGCCCACCGCCAGCCTGACGTCACATTTGAGTTTGCTGCGTCGCCGGGCGATTACCCTGCGGCGATACCTGGCGCCACAGCGGGAAGCTCTGATCAAGCTGCAGAACGAAAGTCTCTTTGCGGCAGCCGATACCCTGTTGATCCGTGAAGCCACGGACAGGCTGCAGCGCTTGCTGGAAGATCTGGATGCGGCAAGAGAGCATGCCACGCTGCTTCAGGAAGAAGTGTTCTCGGTACAGAACGAGGCGATCAATGATCGCATGTATCTGTTGGCAATTATTTCGGCTTTATTTTTGCCGTTGGGGTTTCTCACCGGTCTGTTCGGCATCAACGTGGGCGGTTTGCCCGGTGTCGAGGATCCCAATGCGTTCTGGTGGTTCTGTTCCGGTGTCGCAGTGATTGCCCTTGGAGTGGGTGTCTGGATGCGAAAACGCCGCTGGTTGTAACCAGCGGCGTTTCAGAATCTACCGTCAGAGCCTGATCAGGCACGTCGATAAATTGGTCTCGGGTCGTTCACGTCAGCCTGGTAGGTGACACTGAAGTCCTTGAGGCCTTGTAGTGCTTCTTCAATATTGCGATCTGCACGAACCTCGAAGGCATTGAATCCGCAACGGGTCATGTAGAACAGCTGGTCACGGAGTACGTCGCCAGTGGCGCGCACCTCACCGTCAAATTTGTAGCGGGTACGCAGCTCCCGGGCGTAGGAGTAGCCGCGTCCGTCCTTGAAGGCAGGGAAGTGGATTGCCACCAGCGGCAAAGCGGCAAGATCGTCTTCAAGGTCTTTCGGCTCCTCGCCGGGGGCCAGCCAAACCGCCACGTCGCCACGAGCGATCAGGGCTTCGCGATTTTCCTGCCAGTAGGCCAGCGGCACAATGATCTTGCCCTGTGCCGGGACGCCATTTTCCAGCGCATCTGTTTCCAGACGCTGCCACTGGTTGTCCACGATGGCGCCATCGATGATCAGCTTACCCATAGATGCGCTCCTTGAACGGTTCCATGCCAATCCGCTCGTAGGTGTCGATGAACGGCTCGTTTTCGAGGCGTTTTTCCACGTAGAGCTTGATGATGTTTTCTACCACATCGGTGATCTGGTCAGACTCGAAGGACGGGCCCAGTTTCTCACCCACCCGGGATTCCCTGTCACCACGACCGCCCAGGGTGATCTGGTAAAACTCCTTGCCTTTCTTGTCCACGCCGAGAATGCCGATGTGACCAATGTGGTGATGACCACAGGCGTTCATACAACCGGAGATGTTCAGGTCAATGGGGCCGAGATCGTGAACATAATCCATATTGTCGAAGCGACGCTGGATGGATTCCGCCACTGGAATGGATTTGGCGTTGGCCAGTGCGCACAGATCGCCGCCGGGGCAGGCGACGATATCGGTGATCAGACCCAGGTTGGGGGTGGCGAAACCCAGGGCATCCAGGGCTTTCCACAGGTCGTAGAGATCCGAGGCAGCCACATCCGCCAGCACCATGTTCTGCTGATGGCTGTTACGCAGCACGCCGAAGCTGTACTGGTCTGCCAGGTCGGCGACGGCTTCCAGCTGCTCATCGCTGATATCGCCGGGAATCCGACCGGTTTTCTTCAGGGTCAGGGTCACGGCACGGTAACCGGCCTGTTTGTGCGCACGGGTGTTGGTGTGATACCAACGATTGAATGCCTTGTCTTCGGCCAGTTTGCTGTCCAGGGCTGCAGTGTCCACTGCCTGGTAGGCCGGAGCGGTAAAGCAGGACTGGATGCGCTCCACTTCCTCCCGGGTCAGCGTCATGGGGCCATCTTTCAGCTCGGCGAACTCCTGTTCTACCAGTTCCCGATACTTGTCGGCACCCAGGGCCTTCACCAGGATCTTGATGCGCGCCTTGTACTTGTTGTCCCGGTTACCGTACTTGTTGTACACCCGCAGGATGGACTCCAGGTAGGGCAGCAGATCCTGCCAGGGAACAAACTCGCCGATCAGCGAGCCAGTCATCGGGGTACGGCCCAGGCCACCACCTGCCCAGACCTGGAAGCCGGTCTCTCCGTCGGCACCGTGAACCAGTTGGACACCGATGTCGTGGACGCCAATCAGGGCCGGGTCCGCATCGGGCACCGCATTCACGGCAATCTTGAACTTCCGTGGCAGGTAGGCGAACTCCGGATTGAACGTGGACCACTGGCGAATGATTTCACACCAGGGGCGAGGATCTTCAATTTCCTTCGGGTTCACACCGGCGAATTCATCGGTGGTGATGTTACGGATACAGTTGCCGCTGGTTTGGATGGCGTGCATCTGCACCTCGGCCAGCTCGGCCAGAATGTCCGGCACTTCCTCTACGGACGGCCAGTTCAGCTGAATGTTCTGACGGGTGCTGACGTGGCAGAAGCCCTTGTCATAGGTGCGCACAATATGAGCCAGACGGCGCAACTGACGGCTCGCCAGTAAGCCATAAGGAACGGATATGCGCAGCATCGGCGCATAACGCTGAATATAGAGGCCGTTCTGGAGACGCAGGGCGAGAAACTCGTCTTCGCTCAGTTCTCCAGCCAGATAACGACGGGTCTGGTCGCGATACTGCGCAACCCGCTCTTCCAGCAATCGCTGGTCATGTTCCTGATAGACGTACATGGGACCGATTCACCGTCCTTTATGCTTGAACCCGAATCCATGGCAAATCACAGATTCGGGTTAGAATTCAACAGGTAAGCGCCTCCCTCGGGGGAGGGAGAGCGGCACTCTAACAAAGCGCCCTTATAGTGAAAAGAAATATCTTGGCATATCGCTATAACGGCGGGCCATTAAAAGGGCTTACTTTGCGGCGGCGTCCAGCACCATATTGACCGTGACCACCATGCCGATGACCAGTGCCAGAACCAGCACCACATAGACACCGATATAGTTCCCGGCATCGCCCTTGGTAAAGTCGCGCTCGCGGTTTTTGGCGCTCTGGACCCCGAACAAGGCGGCCAGAATACTGCTGATGGTCTGAATCAGGGTGGGTTTCTTGTCCTGATTGGCGGGGTTGTGATGTTGCTCGGACATGGAAAATCCTGCGTTTTGGCGTTGGGCTAAACGTTGAAGCTACTGGTTCCTATTGTACGCTTGCCGGGGCCCGGGTAACAGCGCAGAAAGGCAGGGTTGAATTCGCTTCACAACGGCACCATTGCAACTGGGGAGTACCTGACTAAAATAGTCAGGAAAGCATTACCACCCCCAGGTGGCCATTCATCCCGAACAGGAATCATGATGGCAGAGCAGTTGATCAACATTACCGAAACCGCCCAGGACTACTTGCGTGACCTGTTGGGCAAGCAGGATCAGGGCAATATCGGCGTGCGCATTTTTGTAGAGCGTCCGGGTACCCCCCATGCGGAGTGCTGCATGGCTTACTGCCCGGAGGGTGAGCAGGAAGAGAGCGACGTTCGCTATGACTACGAGGGCTTTCATGCCTGGGTGGAAGGCAAGAGCGTGCGCTACCTGGAAGATGCGGTGATCGACTACAAGAAAGACAGCATGGGCGGTCAGCTCACCTTCCGCGCCCCGAAATCCCGGGTGCCGGACATCAGTGAAGATGCCAGCATCGAAGAGAAGATCAATTACGTGCTCTACGCCGAGATCAACCCCAACCTGGCGGCCCACGGCGGTAGCGTCCAGCTGCTGGAGCTGACCGAGGATAACGTGGCGGTGCTGGAGTTCGGTGGCGGCTGCCAGGGTTGCTCTGTGGTCGACGTAACCCTGCGAGATGGCGTGGAGAAGACCCTCAAAGAACGCGTGCCGGACCTGACCGGTGTCCGCGACAAGACCGACCACTCTGTCACGGATAACGCTTACTACAGTTAAAAGTGGCAAGTTCAAAGTTGTAACACGAGCAAGGCGATTCAATAGCCCGAAAGCAAAAAGGCCGCGCCCAAAGTTCTGGACGCGGCCTTTTGCATTTCAGGACAGAGTTAACCTGTCCCGCGCGCTATTCACTATTCACTGTTAACGGTTAATTGCTTTCCTCACCCACACTGCGGTTTACGACCCGCAGCCTGGGCCTGCTGATACAGCGGCATCACTTCCGGTATACGCGCGCGCAGACCTTCAATCCGGGTGGAATTGGACGGGTGAGTGGACATGAATTCCGGTGGCTCGTTCCCCCCATTGGCAGCGGCCATGTTCTGCCACAGGCCCACGCTCTCACGGGGATCGAAGCCGGCCTGGGCCATCAGCTGCAGGCCAATGATATCGGCTTCGGCTTCATGCTTGCGGCTGAAGGGCAGGGCGAGACCGTATTCTGCGCCCACACCCAGGGCCGCCATGATTCCCTGTTTCGCGGCGCTGTCCTGGCCCGCCAGGGCGCCCAATAGCTGCATACCGCTCTGGGTGGCATACTGCAGGGACATGCGCTCGTTGGAGTGCTGCGCTTGCACATGACCAATCTCATGGCCGATCACAGCCGCAAGCTGACTCTGGTTATCGGCCACTTTCAGCAGCCCGGTGTGAACGCCGATCTTGCCACCGGGCAGGGCAAAGGCATTGGCACTGTCTTCCTGGAATACGGTCACTTCCCACTGCTGACTCCCCCCCAGGGTGCTGGTGATGGCATTGCTGACGCAAAGGACATAATTCACTTCACGGCTGTTCTTGCTCTGGGGCTTTTCTTGCTTCATCTGGGCGTAGGCGGTGCTCCCCATCTCATCCATCTGGTCCGCTGGCATCAGCAGGAACTGGTTGCGTCCCAGTGGTGAGGTGGCGCAGGCCAGCAGACCGGCGGTGAGGACGGAAACCGTGATCAAACGGCGACATTTCATTGTTCAGTTACTCCCATTCCCGCAGAAAACGGCGGGATACAAACATAAGCCAGCCTGCCCAGCCGGCGCTTCCGGGGAAGATGATAAGGCCAAACAGGGAAATTTCCCATGGTGCCGAGAGCCAGCATCAGCCCGAAGCCGGTAAAAACCGGCTGATACCGGCAGGCCTGCAGCAGATGATATTGGCCAGATTGCAGGCATGACATCAGCCTCTCCCGGTGGTGCGGATCGATAATCCCTTTCTATGGGGCGGCCGTTTGCCGGTATCAGGGATTCTCATGGGGTATGTCCTGCTGTGGTTCGCTCCTGGCCCAGTAATTGCTGTTTCAACTCTTTACCCCAGTAAAAGCCGCCCGCACTACCATCGGCACGGGTAACCCGGTGGCAAGGTACCAGTATTGCCAGGCGGTTCTTGCCCACCGCTTGCCCGACAGCCCGCGCCTGGCTGCCGATTTGCCGGGCAATGTCACCATAGTGCCGGGTGCTGCCGGCGGGGATGTCGAGCAAGGCGTGCCAAACCTGACGCTGGAATGGGCTTCCGCACAGATGCAACGGGGCGTGCGAGGTGCCCGGGTTTTCCAGGGCCGAGAGCAGTGCAGGGGTCGGCTGCTCGTTAAGGCACGCATCCGGAAAGCGCTGCTTCAATCTGGTCACAGCGTCGTCCTTGTGGTCGCAGAAATCGAAATGGATCAGGCCATGAGGCGACTCGGCCACCAGGGCGTTGCCGTAACCGCTTTCACCGTAGTACCAGGTCAGTGAATCCGCATAATCATCGGATTGATAAATCCGGTGAGCGGCTGACGCGGGCGGTTGCCCAGTGTCAGTTTGTACAGTGGGTTGAAGCCATTGCCCGATCGCCTCGGCGATGGCCTTGGGGTTATCTTCCTGCACATAGTGTAGTCCGCGTCCGCAATCGGAAATATCCAGATTGGGGATCTGGTCCAGCAACCAACGGATTCGAGCCGGGCCGAGTACTGCGCCAGGGCGAAAACGCAATAAAAGCATGGGCTGCGACATGCGACTGAGGCCCTTTTCAATCTGCTCGATGGCTTGCCAGGTTTCATCCTGACGATCATTGATCGGCAACTGGTTGGGCCAGACATACACCGGATAGCGGGACTCGCGCTGTCGGAAAGGACGCTGATAGATACGTCTGACACTGCGTGGCAGATGGCGGATAACCCCGAAGGGCAGCACCATCCTGACAAACAGGTTACGGTTGATGATCAGAAACCGGCCCAGCCGTTCCTGCCGAAAGGCAAAGAAAACGGGCCGCAAGGGCAGGGGGAATTCATCCCAGTCAAAGGTGAACGGGAAGGTTTCCATAAAACACAGACGGCTGACCTTCCCGGGATGCTGTTGAGCCAAACGGAAGCCCAGCGGACCGCCCCAATCGTGCAGAACCAGGGTGATGTCGGTGAGTTCCAGGGCGGCAACGAACCCTTCCAGATACCGGTAATGGGTGAGAAAGCGGTAATCCAGGTCGGGCTGGTCACTTTTCCCGAAACCGATCAGGTCCAGGGCAATACAGCGGTATTTGCCGCGCAGGGGTTTGATGACATTACGCCACAGATAACTGGATGTGGGGTTGCCATGGATGAACAGAAGAAGCGGTCCTTCACCTTCATCGATGTAATGCAGGCGATGCCCATTCAGCGTGACGAAACGTGACTCAAATGGAAAATCCGCAAAACCCATGACATGCATCCCTTGCATCGAATTTTTCAACTGTTAGCGCTTTTCTGGCAAGATGCCATGGCCGTGTTATCAACGTAAAGTGCAAAAAAATGCCAAAACCCTACCTGCGTGACGATTTACTGGAAGTGCGCCGAAGCGCAGTCCATGGCCGAGGCCTCTTTGCCAGCCTGCCGATCAAGAAGGGGACCGAGCTGGGTCTGTGTAAAACCAAGCCTGCCAAAAAAGATGGCCCCTATGTGTTATCGCTGGATGACGAGGGCAATGAGCGCTACCGGGTGCTGTGCGATCTGCGTTTCATCAACCACGGCAAGAAGCCCAACGTAGCTTACTATGACGACCTGACCGTGGTGGCCCTCAAGTCCATCAAGCCCGGCGAAGAGCTGCTCCACGACTACGGCGACGATTGGGATTAACCGCAGGAGCTATGCTTGCATGGCGAACCTGTTCGCCATGCAAGCATAGCTCCTACAGATGCGTAGGGTGCACCGATTGGGTCGCCTCAGAACGGGCAGGGTGAGGTGAATTCCTGCCAGAGCCCGGTCAGCGGGTGGTTGAAGGCCAGCCATTGGGCGTGCAGCAGCAATCTCGGGCTTAATGCCTCAATCTCCGGCGGCGCATACATGTCGCAGCCGATGATGGGGTGGCCAAGCTCCCGGCAGTGAATGCGCAGTTGATGGCTGCGGCCGGTGACCGGACTTAACGCCAGCCGGGTGCGGTTGTGGACTTCGTCCCGTTCCAGCACCTGGTAATGGGTCAGGGCGGGCTTACCGGTCTCGTAGCAGACTTTCTGCAGCGGACGGTTGGGCCAATCCGCGATCAATGGCAATTCGATGCTTCCCTGATCCTTTTCGACCAGACCGTGTACTACTGCCTGATAACGTTTCTTGACGGTCCTTTGCTGAAACAGCCGGCTCAATTGGCTTTGTGCCTGACGGGTCAGGGCGAAAACCATGATGCCGGAGGTATCCAGATCCAACCGGTGTACCAGTCGTATATCCGGATCCTTGATCGCCAGCCGTCTAACCGCACAATCCTTATTTTCCGGTGCCCGCCCGGGCACACTCAACAGAAAGGCTGGTTTGTTGATCAGCAGAACATGATCATCCCGGTATATTGTGCCGACCCGCTCATGGCAGGTGGGCACAATATAATAGGGTTTGTCGGCGAGGGAACTCATGAGGCAATTCGCCGTAGAGAGTCGCAAGTGTCGAGTGACGAAGCACCGGCCCGGTTTTGCCTTTCGCTATGCATTACTCGCTTCTCGCCACTTATTTTCCCCAGAGAATCGCAAACACGTCGTCATAACGGCTGGCGAAGTGCACGGTTAGGCCGGCTTTCAGATACTGGGGCAGCTCATTGAAATCACGTTGGCAAGCGTCCGGAAGGATTACCTCACGGATACCCACCCGCCGGGCGGCGATGACTTTCTCGCGGATGCCTCCCACGGCCAGTACCTGACCGGTGAGGGTCAGCTCGCCGGTCATGGCGACCTTGCGGGGCAGACGCTTTTTCAGTAACAGAGACAGCAGGGCAGTGGCCATGGTAATGCCTGCACTGGGGCCATCCTTGGGAGTGGCTCCCTCCGGCACATGAAGGTGAATGAAGGCCTCATCCAGCTGCTCCTCGCTGAGACCGTATTCCTTCAGATGGCTGGCCACGTAACTATAGGCAATCTCCGCGGACTCCTTCATCACATCGCCCAGCTGGCCGGTGAGTTTGAAACCGCGCTGTTTGCTGTGGACCAGGCTGGCTTCCACCGAGAGGGTGACGCCGCCCATGGAGGTCCAGGCGAGCCCGGTGACCACTCCGACCCCACGTTGGGTTTTTTCCGTCTGGAAGTAGGGCTGGCCCAGAAAATCCGCCAGGTTCTTGCCGGAGATACTCAGTTTCTTTTCCCCGGCGAGCAGTTTGACGGCCGCCTTGCGGATAATCTTGTTGAGTTGCTTCTCCAGGTTTCGAACCCCGGCTTCGCGTGCGTAGCCCTCGACAATTTGCCGCAGTGCACTGTCGCTGATGCGAAGTTGTCCCGATTTTACGCCGGCACGTTCAAGGGCCCGGGGCCACAGATGCTGGCGAGCAATTTGCACCTTCTCTTCGGTGATGTAACCGGACAGACGGATCACTTCCATGCGATCCAGCAACGGCCCCGGAATACTGTCCAGCGTGTTGGCAGTACAGATAAACAGGGCGTGGCTCAGGTCCAGCCGTTCATCCAGGTAGTGGTCGAGAAAGTCCTGGTTCTGTTCGGGATCCAGGACTTCCAGCAGGGCCGAGGCCGGGTCACCCTGAAAAGACTGGCCCAGTTTGTCCACCTCGTCGAGCATGATCACCGGATTGGCGGTGCCGGCTTCCTTGAGTGCCTGCACCAGTTTGCCGGGCATGGCACCGATGTAGGTGCGCCGGTGGCCCTTGATCTCGGCCTCATCGCGCATACCGCCAAGACTGAAACGATAGAACTGCCGACCGAGGGCATCGGCTACGGATTTGCCGATACTGGTCTTGCCCACACCAGGCGGGCCCACCAGCAGAATGATGGAGCCTTTCACTTCACCACGCAGGGCGCCGACGGCCAGGAACTCGACAATACGGTCCTTTACATCATCCAGACCACTGTGGTGCGCTTCGAGAATGCGGCGGGCGTGTTGCAGATCCAGGTTGTCGTCACTGTACTGCCCCCAGGGCACACTGGTGAGCCAGTCCAGGTAGTTGCGGGTAACGCCATATTCCGGGGAGCCGGTTTCCAGCACCGATAGTTTCTGTAACTCGTCCTCAAATCGCTTCTGTACCGATTCCGGGGGAGCCAGCGCGCTCATGCGCTCACGGAACTCCTCGGCTTCGGCGGTTTTGTCGTCCTTGCTCAGGCCCAATTCACGCTGGATGATCTTAAGCTGCTCGCGCAGGAAAAACTCACGCTGGTGCTGACTGACTTTCTCGTTCACCTCTTCGGAGATCTGGCTTTGCAGGCGAGCGACTTCCAGTTCTTTTTTCACCAGGGTGAGCACTTTTTCCATGCGTGGTTTCAATGGCACGGTTTCCAGAATGGCCTGGAGCTCCGAACCATTGGCACTGGTCAGCGCTGCGGCAAAGTCGGTAAGCGGTGACGGTTCGCTGGGGGAAAAGTTCTGCAGATAGTGCCTCAGCCCCTCATTGTAGAGAGGGTTCAACGGCAGCAGTTCACGAATGGTATTGATGATGGCCATGCCAAAGGCGCGGATGGTTTCATCCGCCTCGGCGCGGGGTTCCGGGTAGCTGACCTCGGTCATGAAAGGCCGCTTGCGGTTCAGCCAGTGCTCAATTCGGAATCGAGTGGTGCCCTGGGCCACCATCTGGAACTGGCCGTTCTCCTCATTGAGGGCATGGACCTTGACCAGGCAGCCGTATTCCGGGAAATCCTCCTGGGTGACCGTATTCGGGTCCTTGTCACCCACGTAGACCAGGCCCAGAGACTGGTGGGGTGTCTGGCTCACCCGTTCCAGGGTGGCTTGCCAGCGTTCCTTGTCCAGCATGACCGGTTGCACCAGCCCGGGCATAAAGGGGCGATGCTGCACGGGGATCAGGTATATTCGCTGGGGTTTCAGCTGGTCGGGCAACGCCAGGCTGCCCGAGGATTGCTCAACAGTATTGGTGTTGTCTTGGCTCATAGTGTTGTCACTTCCATTCAGCGTGGAAACAACATGGTGGCGATGGGCAAAAAATCAATTGTTGATGATCAACAGGTCGGCTGACAGGGATTTCGGGGTTTTGGTGCGGCGCTCCACCACACGGGCGTCCATCCCCGCATTCTCACACTTTTCTGCCAGGGCATAGAAGGGCGAACGTCCCGGGTCGGCAATGATTACCTGCTTGACCCCGCTGCGAAGTCCCCGGCGTATCAGGTTGAAGAGCACCGGGGTCAGTTCATCCCAGAAGCAGATATCGGCGCCAGCGATAATATCCACGTCCGCCAGCCGCTTTTTAGTGAGTTTTTCAAAGCGATCCTGCTGCCGGGTTATCTGGACCTTGTTGATCTGGGCATGTAAATCCAGATAGGGGAACACATCCGGGTCCGCATCCACAGCGGTGACCCGGCAGCCGAAACGTTTGGCGGCAAAGATCGACAGGGGCCCCCAGCCGCAACCGATATCCATCATGTGCTCATCGGCGGACACTTTTCGTCGCGTCAGATGGTCCATGATCAGGAAGCTGGAGTTCCAGACCTTGTTGCCATGAATGGAGGGTGTGTGATTGGCACGTTTCAGGCGGCGGATTTCCCTGTGGCCGGAACGCAGCAGGGTGATGCCGCGAGTGCGAATGGTATGCGGCTCTCCGGCGCGTATAACTGTTCCTGACATAATCGCTCACCAGCGGCAAAGCTAGAAACAGTAAGGTCAAGCCCGGCGGGATTCAAGCCGTATTATGCAGGCATACTATGGGCAGACAGTTTCTGGATGAATAACCATAACGATTACACCCAGATGATGAGAGAAAGTATTGCCGGTGTCAGTGGTCTCGCCGCCGGAAGAACCCGATATCTACGTGCCCTGACAGCCATGTCTCGAGTGGCGGCTGTCTATGCCGGTGGGGTTGGCAAGGACGACCGACATCAACGGCATTGCCGGGGCGCAGATATCCTGGCGGCTCTGTGTCGTCGTAATGGGGCGTTCTGGGTCAAGGCGGCCCAGTTCTTCAGTTGCCGACCGGACGTGCTGCCGCAGGAATATATTGAAGCGTTTCAGGCGTTGCAGAATGACGCGGCGCCGGTTTCCTTTGCGCGCATCGAAAAGGTGTTGAGGAAATCCTGGGGCAGGGACTGGCGTGAGCGGTTTCGCTGGATTGAAGAAACCCCGGTGGCGGTAGCATCCATAGCCCAGGTGCATCGCGCACGCCTGGAGGATGGTACGGATGTGGCCGTGAAAGTGCGCCTGCCCGGTGTCAGCAAGCTGTTCGAGCAGGATGCAAAGGTATTTCAGGTTCTGGCGGCGATTGCGGCGCCCCGATTCCGTGAGTTCGATCTCAAACAGGCCATCGAGCAACTGTTGATCATGACTGCCATGGAATTGGATTTTCGTAACGAGGCCGCCAATACCCGGCGCTTTTCCCGCCAGCCCCATCATGACCGCATCCGTATTCCTGATTTGATCGACGGGCTGTGCTCGGAACGGATTCTGGTTACCAGCTGGGAGCAGGGCCAGCGATTGCGCAACCATCTGGATGCAAATCCGGAACAGGCAAAAGATCTGCTCTCGGTGCTGTTGACCAGCTACCTGCAGCAGGTGACCCGTTTCGGGGTCTACCAGGCGGACCCGCACCCGGGGAATTTTCTGGTCAACGATCAGGGCCAGGTAGTGATACTGGATTTCGGCGCCATCGGGGTGCTGACTCCGGATCAGGTCCGTCGCTACTCACGACTGCTTTACGGTCTGATGGGCTTTGAGGGCGAGGTGGATATTGGCGAACTCTTTGTCCAGGCCGGTTTTAAAGGCGGGAGCCCGGAAACACTGAAAGAGCTGGCACTCTTTGTGCTGACGGACAAGGTCAATCAGCAGGGGCCGGTGGCGGCCATGGGCGAGCTGATGCAGCGGTTCCGGGAAGAGCGAATCAGTATTCCCGATTCCTATATCGGCATCTCCCGGGTGTTGATTACCCTGGGGGGCTTTCTGATGAGTTATCAGGTGCCCTTTGACTGGACCCCGCCAGAGCAGCGGCGGGTGCCGTCAAAGGGAGCCGCCGAATGACGTTTTCCCGGCTCAGTGTTTCAGGCTGGCTCCCCGGTCGGATCAGATCAGGATTCCGGCTGGGCTTCACGCCAGAACACCCGGAACGCATCGGCACTTTTGGTGGGCGCTTCTGCCATGGGCACATGGCCAATGCCATCCAGGATCACTGCCCGTGCACGGGGTAACGCTTCCAGGAACGCCTCCACGTTGTCCACGCCCAGCAGTCGGTCTTCACGGCCCCAGAGAATCAGCGCCGGCTGATTCAGGGTCGTCAGTGTACCGGTGCCCTCAAGGCTCATGCCCGGGTCCGTGTCCATGTCTTGCCAGATCTTGTCCGCCACCGGGGCATTCTCGGCCTTCTTTGCGCCCATGATGTCGATAAAGAATTCGGGAATATAAGGGGCATCTTCCATGGCCCATTTGAGCGTGGTGTGGAACTGTTCAGGGCTACGAGGGATCAGGGGATTGCTGTCACTGGAGGCGAGAATAGCCTTGAATTCCTCCGTCTGGCGGGTCAGACCGGCGGAATCCACCAGCCCCATGGAAAGCACCCGCTGCGGTGCTGCCTGCGCCAGCGCCAGGGTGATGGCGCCGCCCATGGAATTGCCGGCCACGTGATAAGCCGGAATTTCCAGGGTTTCCATCAGGTTAACCAGACGCTCGGCCTGTGCGGCCATGGTGTAGTCCAGAGTGGTAGTGCGAGTGGTTTCACCGTGGCCTGGCAGATCCGGCACCACAAAGTGGAAGTCGCCTTCCAGTTCGTTGACAAAGCGCACCCAGTTACTGGAATCGGCGCCAAAGCCGTGAATCAGCAGTACCACCGGCTTGTCTTGCTGGCCTTCACTGCGCAACAGGTGCCATTGAATGCCGTCTGCGGTCTCAACAGTCTGATCTGTGAGGCCGGCACGGCTTTTTTCCAGACCCAGGCCGGTTTCGTAGGCCCATTTTGCCAGGCCGTCACAGCCGGAAAGAAGAAGGGTGCTGACCAACAGCAGGCTGAGTTTGAATGTGTGCATGCAGGAATCCCGTTTGTTGTTTTGCCGAGCCATGAGGATAGGGGATTTTGTGGTCGAGTGTCCTTCCCTGCGGGCCAATATACCGTGCGTCGTTAATGGTTCTGAAGGCAGCCTGCAAAGACCCTATCGACTCTTCAGATTCCAGACACCGGCGGCGACGATCAGCAGCGTGCCAATGAGGGTGGTCAGGATCAGGGTCTCTCCCCAGAACATCCAGCCGAGCAGAGCAGCCCAGACTACGGAGGAATAGTTGTAGACGCCTACCTGGCCCGGACGGGCGATTTGATAGGCGGTGGTCATGGCATATTGCCCGCCGGTGGCCACCAGGCCGATGCCGAACAGCCACAGATAATCCGTGCCAACAGGCAAGGTGCTGGCCCAGGGCAGGGGCAGGGCGGAAAACAGGGTGGCGAACAGGGCAAAGTAAAACACCACGCGCTGGGCCGGTTCCGATACCGCCATACGCCGAATGCTCACCTTGGCCACGCTCATGATGGCGGCACCGGCCAATGCCACCCACATCACCGGGTTCACGCTGCCACTGCCCACATCCATGATCACCGTAACCCCGGCAAACCCGCCGATGATGGCCAGCCAGGTACGCAGACTGATGACTTCGCGCAGCCATAACCAGGCCACGATGGGCAGAAAAAACGGCACGGTCATCTTCACCAGTACCGCTTCCGCCAGGGCAATATGCCCGATGGTGTAGAAAAAACAGAACATGGCGGTGACGCCGGTGAAGCCGCGGATCATGTGCAGATGCAGAAAGCGGGTGCGCAGCTGGCCGAAGCCGCCACGGGAGGCAATGATCGGAATCAGAATCAGCAGGCCGAACAGATTGCGGGCAAACACGATCACCTCGGTATCGAGGTGATCGGACAGGTGCTTGATCATGGCGGCCATAACCGCCAGCAGGCCCTCGCCAAGGATCAGTAGCAGGGCGCCTTTAAGAGGCTGGTCGTTCACGGGATTACTGGCTGGCCGGCAAGGGAGTGCCCCACAGGTCGTGCTCGTCAGCGTGTTCGATATTGACCTTCAGGCGCTGACCAGGTTTCAGATCGCTTTCCCCGTTGAGATAGACCAGCCCGTCGATTTCCGGGGCATCCGCCTGGGAGCGGGCAATGGCGCCTTCCTCATCCACTTCGTCCACCAGGACTTCCAGAGTACGGCCGATTTTCTTTTGCAGCTTGGCAGCACTGATGCGTGCCTGCACATTCATGAACCGCTCGCGGCGCTCTTCCGCCACGTCCGGGTCCACCGGGTCGGGCAGGGCGTTGGCCGGGGCGCCTTCCACCGGGGAGTAGGTGAAACAACCCACACGGTCCAACTGGGCCTCCTCCAGCCAGTCCAGCAGCATTTCGAAATCCGCGTCGGTTTCACCGGGGAAGCCGGTGATGAAGGTGCTGCGCAGGGTAATATCCGGGCAGATTTCCCGCCAGCGACGAATGCGTTCCAGGGTGTTTTCGGCATGGGCTGGGCGCTTCATGTTCTTGAGAACACTGGGGCTGGCATGCTGAAAAGGAATATCCAGATAAGGCAGGATATGACCTTCGGCCATCATCGGGATGATGTCGTCCACATGCGGGTAGGGGTACACATAGTGCAGTCGTACCCAGGCACCCAGTTGGCCCAGCGCCTGACACATCTCCAGCATGCGGGTCTTTACCGGCATGCCTTGCCAGAACCCGGTCTGGTACTTGCGGTCCACTCCGTAGGCGCTGGTGTCCTGGCTGATAACCAGCAACTCCTGAACACCGGATTTCACCAGTCGTTCGGCCTCATCCATTACATCGCCGATGGGCCGTGAATCCAGTTTGCCACGCATGCTGGGGATAATGCAGAAACTGCACTTGTGATTGCAGCCTTCGGAAATTTTCAGATACGCGTAGTGACGGGGTGTCAGCTTGATACCCTGTGGCGGCACCAGGTCCAGGAAGGGGTCGTGGTTCTGGCTGGGTGGCACCACCTGGTGAACCGCGTTGACCACCTGTTCATATTGCTGGGGGCCTGTGACAGAGAGTACCGAGGGATGCACCTTGCGGATGGTATCCTCTTCCACGCCCATGCAACCGGTGACAATGACCTTGCCATTTTCGCTCAGGGCTTCACCAATGGTTTCCAGGGACTCGGCCTTGGCATCGTCGATAAAACCACAGGTGTTGACCACCACCACATCCGCATCGTCGTAACTGGGTGTGACCTCGTAGCCTTCCGTGCGAAGCTGGGTCAGAATACGTTCAGAGTCCACCAGGGCCTTGGGGCAACCCAGGCTGATGAAACCGACTTTACCGGACATAGTGATACCTCGAGATTGGCTACCGTTCGCTGATGGCTGACACTGGCTGGGCGAACGGGGGCGCAATTCTACCGCCGTCACCGCTTTGAAGCCATGCCACAGGGCTGGTCTATCAGACAGGAGGTTTTTGATGCGCTGTTTTGTCGGCGTACCGGTGACCGGGCCCCTGGCCCGGGAATGCAAGGAGCTTGCCCTGGGGTTGCCGCGTGCCACCCCTCGACCCAATCTGCACATGACGTTGGCCTTTCTGGGGCAGTGCACCCCGGCTGGAGTGGGCCGGCTGTCTGCAGAATTACGGTCGTTGGCCGACCGCTTTGCGGCCTTTGACCTGACCTTTGATCGTTGTGAACCCTTCCCCGCAGAACAGGGTCCATTCCTGGCGCTGACCGCTACCTGTTCAGAGGCGCTCAGCGCGCTGCATGAGGGGCTATGGGAATGTCTTGGCCGACAGGGCATTGATCGCGAACAGCGCGCCTTTCGCCCGCACATTACCCTGGCGAAGCCGGGGCTGGCCCTTGCGACGCAAACCGGCGCCTGGCAGTTGACCGTAGATCAGTTATGTTTGTACCAGAGTGAGTTGATCCAGGGGGAGGTTCCTACCTATCGGCCTCTCTCCCAGCACCCTTTGGCGGGGTGACAGGAAGCGGAATGAGGGATTGCCGGTTGAATTTTTCCTCGGCACCTGCAAGGTTGGAGCCTCTGCAAAACCGGACCCAAGGAGTCTTACCATGGAGCTAGTCAGTAACAGTCTCACCGATCAGGCTCCCATAGCTGAAAAGTTTGCCTTTGCGGTGATTGACCCGGACAACCATGTGGCCTTGTCCAGCAACATCAATCCTCATCTGGCCTGGAAAGGCGAGCCTCCAGGAACCCGTTCCTTCGCGGTGATCTGTCACGACCCGGATGTGCCCAGCGCCGGGGACGATGTGAACCAGGAAGACCGTGAGGTGCCTGCGGACTTGCCCCGGGTGGATTTTTATCACTGGACCCTTTTCGATATTCCCGCAGACCAGAGCGAAATCATGGAAGGCAGCCATTGTGAGGGGATCACCCCGCGGGGCAAGTCGGGACCGTCTGCTCCCCAGGGGCTGCGACATGGTCTCAATGACTACACCAGCTGGTTCGCCGGCGATGGTGAGATGGAGGGGAACTACTTCGGTTATGACGGCCCCTGTCCGCCCTGGAACGACAGTATCGTTCATCGCTACGTCTTTACTGTCTATGCCCTGGATGTGGACAAGCTGCCGGTGGCAGATGACATGAGCGGAGCGGCGATTGTGGCCGCCCTTGAGGGGCATGTGCTGGACAAGGCCAGTATCACGGTCAGCTACACACTGAATCCGCGACTGGCGGACTGAACCTGCCATGTGCAGACACAAAAAAGGCCGCTTTCGCGGCCTTTTTTGTAGACCCTTCGGCGAGGGTCTGAATTGGTCGGAATAGCAGGATTCGAACCTGCGACCCCTACGTCCCGAACGTAGTGCTCTACCAGGCTGAGCTATATTCCGGATCTTGTGCTGGCGCATTCTAGCAGCGAAATTTCAAAATACCATACCTAAATAACCGTCGCCGGCCTGTTTGCGCAGATTCTGGTCAACGACGGGCAGGGCAGGCAGAATGCGCCGCCTGAACGACACAACCGGGAACGGTATGACAACCTTTGAGCACCCCTGGGGCCGATTGACACTGCAGCGCTGGCCCCGACGCCGCAATGACCCTCTGCAAGCCTGGGATAATGCGGATCTCTACCTGCTGAATACCTTGAAAGCGCGGGCACTTGGGCCGTCCACGCTGGTGGTGAATGATCAGCAGGGAGCATTGGCATTGGCGTCACTTCAGCAGGGGCCTGTGGTGAGTAACGGCGATTCTTTTCTGGCCCGGCGGGCCCGCTGTCATAACCGGGATCTGAACGGGCTGCCGGAGGAGGGGAGGCATCTGTGGCCCTTCGATACTCTCCCGGAGTCTCCGGATCAGGTGATCATGCGGGTTCCCAAGTCATTGGCATTGCTGGAATGGCAGTTGCAGTGGCTGAGTGAGCAGCTGGCAAAAGACACGCCGGTCTGGCTGTCGGGGATGGACAAGCACCTGCCTCGCCAGCTGGTGCCGTTGATGCAACTGTATCTGGGCAATGGTCGGGCAGAGCTGGGCTGGAAAAAAGCCCGCTTGTTCAGTGCCGTGGCGCCTGGTAAGCGGCTGGCCGAGGCGCCGTACCCCACCGCGGTGGAGGGCCCCATGGGGCCGTTGACGGTGCATGCGGGCGTGTTTGCCCAGCAGCAGCTGGATATCGGGGCGCGGTTTTTCCTCGAGCACCTTCCCGGCACTCTGTCAGCGGGGACCAAGGTGGCGGATCTTGGCTGCGGCAACGGGGTGATCGGGCTATCGCTGCTTCAGGCACACCCGAGCAGTCATCTGGTGTTCTGCGACGAATCCTGGCTGGCCCTGCAAAGCGCCCGTGACAATGTGGCCAGGTATTGCCCGGAAAGCACCTGCGACTTTCATCTTGGTGATGGCCTGGCCGAGTACGATGAGCGTTTTGATCTGATCCTTCTCAACCCGCCGTTTCATGAAGGGCATGTGGTCGGTGATCACGTGGCGCGGCGGTTGTTCCGGCAATCGAAACAGGCGCTGAACACTGGCGGAGAACTGCGGGTGATCGGTAATCGCCATCTGGGCTACCACAAATTACTGGGCAAGCTGTTTGGCAAGGTAGAGGTGTTGGGCAGCAACCAGAAATTCGTCGTTTGGCGCTGTTCGTAGGGTGCACTGAACCTAAGGCGAACTGCACCATTCGAGCGCCGGTTCGGTGCAGTTCGCCTTAGGCTCAGTGCACCCTACATTTTCCGATTCCCCGTTGTGCGGCCCTATAGGGCGATTTCTTCAAACGAGCTCACTACCCGGTGCTGGCTTTCCCCCTGACTGCCTTCCCGGTCCAGTCGGATTGTCTGGAACCCCGCTTCCGCGGCCGCATCAAGCTCTGCTTCTATATCCGACAGGAACAGCAATTGTTCCGCCGGCAAACCGATGGCCTGCTGAATCGTGCGGTAGCTGTCTACTTCCTGTTTATGCCCGGAGGTGGTGTCGAAATAACCGGAGAGCAGGCCTGTCAGATCCCCCGCATCGCTATAGCCGAAGAACAGCTGCTGGGCGGCAATGGAACCGGAAGAATAGACATACAGGTCCAGTCCCTGCTGCTTCCAGGCTCGCAGGGCCGGAGCAGTATCCGGGTAAAGGTGGGCAGTGTAGTCGCCGTTTTCATAGCCCGCCTTCCAGATCATCCCCTGCAGGGCTTTCAGGGGCGTGGCCTTGCGGTCCTCGGCGATCCATTGCTGGAACAGGGCATTGGCGGAAGCGGGGCTATCCAGCCGCTGGCCGCTTTCCTGCTCGGCCGCTTGAATGTGTGACTGGACGTCCTTTTGCGTCCAGTGCATTTCCAGAAACCGCGGGAATTGCCTGGCAGCATAGGGAAACAGCACTTCCTTGACGAAGGAAATGCTGCTGGTGGTGCCTTCAATGTCGGTGACAATTGCCTTGATCATGGGGATCCTTACTTTCAAGCCTCAACAGGCTCTGCAGGGGCGCAGCGTTGCGAACAAGCACTCAAGTGACGAGTGACCCGGTGCAAGTTTCGAAAGGCAAAGGTTTGATGCTCGTGTTTGGGTTTTCGTAACTCGCAACTCGATCACTTCGCGACTCAAGCGTCGCTCCTGCAGGCAGCGAGGGGATTAGCCCAAATGGTTGAACCGCCGTGCGATATCGCTGCCGGTAAAATTGGCCACCCAGCCCTCCGGATTATTGAACAGGCGGATGGCCACGAAGCGCGGATTGGGCCCCATATCAAACCAGTGCGGCGTGTTGGCAGGAACGCTGATCAGGTCCCCCTTGGTGCAGAGCACCTCGTAGACACGCTCGCCGATGTGCAGGGTAAACAGGCCCTGGCCTTCCACGAAAAAACGTACCTCGTCTTCACTGTGTCGATGTTCTTCCAGAAACTTCTGACGAAAAGCCGCCTTTTCCGGGTGATCGGGCACCATGCTGACCACGTCCACAGTCTGGTAGCCTTCCTCCGCGATCAAGCGGTCGATATCTGCCTTGTAGGCGGCAATCACTTCTTCCTGCTGCGGATTATCCGACAACTCTTGTGTGGCCTGCCATTGCTCATAGCGAATGCCTGCATCGGCCAAAACTTTGGCCATGGCTGCCTTGTCAGTCAGGTGTTGTTCAAGGGTGTCTGGCTGACTGTCTTGAAAGATTTTCAGTTCGCTCATGGGGTCATACTCCTTGCAAACGGCGACGATCCAGCTCTACGGCGAGCAAGGTCTCCAGCGCTTCAAGTTGACGGTAACAGGTGGGTAAATCCCGTGCCCAGGTGTAAAGGCCATGACCGCGGATCAGGTAGGCGTGGCTAATGCCATCGTCCGCCATGGCGGCATCCACCTGATCGGCCAGGGTGGCGATGTCCTGGGTATTATCAAACACAGGAATCCGTAGCCGGCTGTCATGGGTGGTATAGCCGTCCAGAGCCTTGAGCAGCTCATAGCCTTCCAGGGTGATGCTGTTGGCAGGCCAGTGCATGGTCAGCACGGTACTGGCATGGCTGTGGGTATGCAGGACAGCCCCCACGTTGTCATGGCGACGGTAAAGCTGGGTGTGCAGCAGGGTTTCGGCCGAGGGTTTGCCATCGCTGGCGGCCTGGCCATCCATGTCCACGGCCATGATATCGGTTTCCTGCAGCAGGCCCTTGTCCTTGCCGGAACGGGTAATGGCGGCATGGGTGGCATTCAGGCGCACGGAGTAGTTGCTACTGGTGGCCGGCGACCAGCCATGTTGATAGATGCGCTGTCCCACGGCGGCCAGAGCCCGGGCAGCTTCACGGTAATCGGCAGTAGAGTAGGGGCGATCAGTCATGCGGTTATCCACAAAGATGGGCCATCAGTGTAGCGGTGCTGGGGTTCTGGATCACGCCTCGCTCGGTGACGATGGCGGAGATCAGCGCAGCCGGGGTCACATCAAACGCCGGGTTGTACACGGGACAATGGGCCGGCGCCAGGGTCTTGCCTTGAATGCTGCGGACTTCGCTACCGTCGCGCTCTTCGATGACAATATGGCTGCCGTCCGGGAGTTCAGCATCCAGAGTCGACAATGGCGCTGCCACGATAAAAGGAATGCCATGGTGACGCGCCAGTACGGCCAGATTGTAGGTGCCGATCTTGTTGGCCGTATCGCCATTGGCGGTAATGCGGTCTGCGCCCACGATCACGGCCTGTATTTTGCCCTGCTGCATGAGCTGACCTGCGGCACTGTCTGCCACCAGGGTAACGGGAATGCCGTCGTTGAGCAGTTCCCAGCTGGTCAGGCGGCTGCCTTGCAACCAGGGCCGGGTTTCTCCGGCGTAGACTTCCTGCAGGTTTCCCCGCGCCCACGCCGTACGGATGATGCCGAGCGCTGTCCCATGGCCGCCGGTCGCCAGGGCTCCGGTGTTGCAGTGCGTGTAGACGCTGGCGTTGTCTGGAAGCAGGTCGGCACCCAGCTCGCCCATGCGCTGATTGGCTGCCAGGTCGTCCTCGTGAATGGCCTGGGCGTCCGCTTTCAGGGCGTTGACCAGGGCTTGCCCGGACTGATCAGCGGCCAGCGTCTGCAGGCGCTCCAGGGCCCAGAACAGGTTGACGGCGGTTGGCCGGCTGGCGGCGAGAGTGGCGATGGCCGGGGCCAGGGCCGCTGCGGATGCACTATCACCCAGGCGTGCGGCTTCCAGTGCCAGGCCATAGGCGGCGGTAATGCCGATGGCAGGTGCGCCGCGGACCACCATGTCCCGAATGGCGCTGGCGGCATCATCGCTGCCATGCACAGGCAGCCAAACGGTTTCCGCGGGCAGTCGCCGCTGATCCAGTAACTCAAGGTGGTCGTCATGCCAACGGATGGCAGCGCTGTTAATCGCCATCGATGATGTCCTCGTCATGTCCGTCAGGGTGTTTCAGCGGTGTTCTGTGGTATTTGCGACGTATCCAGTTGGCAGCCCGGAACACGCCAGGGCGGCGCATGATAGTGCGTTCCAAACGGTATTTCCCTGGAAAGGTGCTGGCCATCAGGGCGATCAAAATGGTGAGCAGCCCTTGCCCGGGAAGCACCAGCATCAGGATGCCGGCTACCAGCAATACTACCGCGATCACGTTTCGAATCACCCAGAAAAACCAGGCAAGAGGGCCGCGATGGGCGTGTGGCAAGTAGCTCTCGGTGAAGTAATCCGCAGGCATGCGCAGCAGCAGCCAGGGAATAGCAACACAGGAGGCCAGAGCCATGACAAACCCGGTGATTGTGAGTGCGGGCACCCAGGGTTCCAATTGCTGGGCCAATGGCGCCAGCCAGGCAGGTAACTCTGCGTTCAATGGGCCTCCGGTTTGCGGTGCTGTGCAGAGAGAGTGTGCCGCGTACAATGCGGCTATGCTCGGGGATTTTCAATCCCGCAAATGTCACTTTTATCCTCACATACCCCTAGGAGAATCTGTTATGGCCCAGGCCGGACAACTCATACTGGCAGCGCTCATCGGGCTGTTGATTGGCGCTGCGCTGGGTTTGGGGCTCTGGCGGTTATGGTTGGCCCGTCGCCAGGCAAGGGAAACGCGAGCCCAGCAGGTGCATATCATTGAAAGCCTGGAGGTGTTGTGCCGCGCCGTAGAGCAGAAACAGGTGGAGCTGAGTGAAGCCTCCATTCGCATCAGTGCGTTGCTTGACTGCCTGCCTGACAGCATTGAACCGAAGGTAGACCTTGCGGCCATTCACCAGTTTGCCGAGACGTGCCGCCAGTTTGACCGTGGTGAGCAGCGGCAGGAACTCACGCCGCGAGCCCGTTTTCAGCAGGACTCCCGTCGCTGGCAAATGGAAGAGGACCAGAATGAAGTGATCAATCAGGCGACCCGGCGTTTGGCCAAGGTGCTGCCGGCCTGGCGCAGTGGTTTGGGAATCCAGGGAGGCGCTGAATAATGCCTGGCTTACCCGGTTTTTTAGGCCGGGCCGCAGGGCGTTATTCCGTGGCTACCTGTTTACGGGGTGCTGGCGAGATATCTGAATGAGGTCATTTCAATACGCCCCCGTACGAACAGATTCTCCTGATGATCCATGCGGACCATGAAGTAATCCAGCTCTCTGGCGGCCCAGAATCGTGAACGTTTACTGCGCTCAGGATAGTCCCTCTCTATGCTGGCTGCATCCCACTCGCCAGCGGGGGTCTCCAGGGTTTCCTCACCTAAAGAGCGGTACTGATAGTGCGTCATGCCATCAGGTTCCGCCACCTGGTAGCTGAATGCGGTATCGCCTCTGGCCATATTGCAGCGTGCCATCATGGCCACGCTGAGAGCATCCAGAGCATTGTCCACTAAAGGGTAAACGGCCTTGCTTCCTTGCGCTTCGCCTTCTTTCCAGTCAAATCGGATTTCGCCTTCCCGACGCATGCCAAAACCGGCGCTGGCATGGCGATAGTGGTACGGACGGGCACTACAGTCATGCCAGCGGAAGGTGGCAATTTCTTCATGTTGGAATAGCCGATTTTCAATTTGGAAGTGCAGTTGGTAATCCTGATCACTCTGCGTCAGGCGAATGGTGGCATCCAGGCCTAGCGGGATACCATTGACGACAACCCGGTACTGGGCTTCAGCGGGTTGCAGTGTCATCGGGAAGGAGGAGGTGGGGGTCTCTGCTTCCGCAAAAAGTGACTGGGACGCCAGAAGAACCAGGCCCGTCAGCAGCCGTAAGGGCCTGAAAATTACAGTAAGATTCGCCACTTTCCCTGTGTCCGCCAGTTAAACAAGTATGGATCATAGCACGCTACACATTGCCTTCGAGGCATCACCTCCACTTCAGCAATCCATTGAGCAATTTATTGATGGCATGCTGGCTGCCCCGCATCGTTGTCATCTGGAACAACTGGATGCGCTGGTCGCGCCTTTTGTTGATGAGGTGCTGTCGGTGTTCTTCAAAGGTCCCCTTGAAACCGCCCAAGCAAAGGGTGCTTCGGCAAGGCTGATTCTGGGTGCCATGCGTGTCATCAACCGCTCGGCGGACAGTCTTGTTGGACGGTTGCTGAAAAATACCACCGTCGCTGAACAGCTTGCCCTGGCGCGGTACTTCTCCAATTTGCGCCGTTATCAGCAGGACACGCTGTATGTGGCCTATCCGCTAAGCCCATCGATGGCTGAAAAAGCCAGTCTGGTGTTCCAGGCCAGCCTGCAGGGTGAGGAGGACATGGCGGCACTGCTTGACGTGTTGCAGGCCATCAATGACGGGGCGATCACTCATTTTATGGATAACTCTGTGTCTTGTCTGACATTGGGACGAGTAAACCGTGCACTCGTCGCCGCTGCTCGTGTTACAATTTGTAAAGCTACAGCGTCCGCCACCCACAAAGGGCTGCCGGGCATGGAGGCCAGCGCCAGGAAGGCGGTGGTACATTATTTTGATCAGATGCTGATACGGTTCGATGATGGATAGCAGGGAAAATCGCGGCGCCAATCGTCGCAAGCTGGCACGAATCCACACCCAGATGCGGGTGGACATCTTTCGACATCGCCTGATTGGTGGGTGGCGCTTTCTCACCCGCGCCAAGGCCATGGACTATAACCGTTACGGCGTTGGACTGACGTCTCCGGTGAGTCTGTCGCCGGGAACCCGCCTCAAGCTGGATCTCTATGCGCCGGGAATGATCCTGCGACAGGTCTCTGCCGAGGTGGTCAGTTGCCAGCGGGTAGGGCAGGCGTACCGTATTGGGCTTCGCACCTATTCCAATCTGCGTGAACTGGCGGGCGATGCTCGCCAGCATCAGATTCGCTATCTGGCAGGTATGGAAGAACAGCTTTTACCCCAAGGGTAACCGCTTCATGAAAACAAAAAAGCCGCCCTTGGGCGGCTTTTTTGGTTCCGGGGCAGCCTAGCTGCCGGAGGAGGGCGCTGCTGCTTTCTTCTTGGCAGGTGCGCGCTTGGCAGCCGCTTTCTTCTTGGTTGCTGCTTTCTTGGCGGGGGCCTTTTTGGCAGCGGCTTTCTTTTTCGCAGGTGCCTTGCGAGTGGCGGCTTTCTTCGTTGCAGCGGCCTTTTTCTTGGCAGGCGCCTTGCGGGCAGCTGCCTTCTTGGGGGCGACTTTGCGCTCGATTTCCTTGGCACGCTTTTCCAGGTCTTTTTCGTACTGGCCGATCACCCGTGACAGGCTGTGTGCCTGTTTGGCGGTGGCTTTCAGCACGCGAACCTCGGTTTCCAGAATACGCTTGCGGCCTTCTGAGGCTTCAACCTGCTTGCGGGCATCCTCGGCTGCCTTGCGAGCCCGCTCAATCTGCTTCTTGACGGTAGCAGTGGCTCGTTCACGGTATTCAGCCTGGAGCTTTTCAAGCTTGGCGAAGTACTCCCGTTGGCGCTTCATTTCCTGGTTCAGGCGATCGCGTACCTTCTCCAGTTGTTTCTCAAGTTGACTGATCTGTTTCTCGCGTTCCTTGTCGAAGCGCTCAGCCAGCTTGCGAATCTGAGCCTGAAGTTCCTCGACAGTATCTTTCACCTTGCTAGCAGCCATGGATGACTCCCTTTCCCCTTCGGATTGTTCGTAGTGGCTTTGTGCCGGAGAGCAGCAATGCCCTGTTTCAATGCTAACGTGCAACGCCGTTGCTGTAGCAACTTTATGCCACATCCCAGCACTGAACAACCATTGATCAATTTCCTGATCACGCTAATGGCAATTTTTCTCTGCCAGTGACCATTTTCAATGCCGGCTGAGGAGCCGCTGAATCACTCCTGTGTACTCATCGTTTCCTCCTGGCTGCGGTCTCTGCTCTTTGGGTAAAGATCGTGAACCAGACTGAAAGGTTAAGCATGCAGGGAGTGATAAGGAGGCTGCCCAAGGCCGGTTGCGAATTGCCCAACGGCACAGGATACTGGGCTAAATACACTGACATGAGAGCCATGATGCCGGTTTCCTTTGATGGCAAGTTGGTTGTAGCGATCAGCTCACGCGCCCTGTTCAACCTGGCTGACAGCCATCGGGTCTATCTGGAAGAGGGGCTTGAGGCCTTTCAGGATTACCAGACCCGCCACGAGGATGATGTACTGGAACCGGGGGATGCCTTCCCTCTGGTGCAGAAATTGCTGGCCATCAATGAGCTGAAGGAAGGCAAGGGCCGGGTCGAAGTGATTCTGTTGTCACGCAACAGTTCGGACACCGGGCTGCGGGTCTTCAATTCCATTGAACACTACGGGCTGCCCATTACCCGCGCCGCCTTTGCTGGGGGGCAGAGCCCTCACCGCTATGTTTCTGCATTCGGCGCCCATCTGTTCCTCTCTACCGATCCGGATGATGTGCAGCAGGTGCTGGAAGCCGGTTACGCTGCCGCGACGATCCTTTCCGGTGGGCAGTGCCAGCGCCCGGATGGCATTCTTCGGATCGCCTTTGACGGCGATGCCGTGTTGTTTTCCGATGAGTCTGAACAGATTTTCCAGAGTGATGGACTGGAAGCCTTTACCGAAAACGAGAAACGTTCTGCCCGTCAGCCTCTGGACGGAGGGCCTTTCAAACCCTTCCTGGCGGCATTGCATCAATTGCAGACCAGCTTTCCCGTGGCGACCTGCCCAATCCGGACCGCCCTGGTGACGGCCCGTGGAGCGCCGGCTCACGAGCGGGTGGTACGGACACTGCGGGACTGGAATATCCGTCTTGATGAAAGCCTGTTTCTGGGAGGGTTGCCGAAAGGGGATTTTCTGCGAGCTTTTGGGGCAGATGTGTTCTTTGACGATCAGCAGGGCCATTGCGAATCCGCCGCTCGTCATGTGGCCGCAGGACATGTTCCCCACGGGGTCGCCAACCGGCGTAAAACCGGAGAAAGTTGACTTCCCTGCGGCAGAGGTCTGGTCCTTTGCCAAAACGACTTGCGAAAGCTATTTCCTGCGCTGATGGGGGTTTGTCCTGGTCGCCCGTCAAAACACCGCATATTTGACCCCCAACGCCAACAACACTGTGACCAACAGTGGATGCATGATGTGGCTGGAGACCCGGTGACCCACATGGGTGCCGATGTAAATTGCCGGCAGGGATCCCATCAGCAGGGCTAACAGCAGACCCGGATCCACATGACCAAGAGCCAAGTGGCCAAGGCCAGCAACGAGAGTCAGCGGGACCGCATGGGCCAGATCGGTGCCCACCACTTTAACGGGTGCCAGGGCAGGGTAGAGAATCAGCAAGACAGCTGTACCGATGGCGCCGGCACCCACAGAGGACAGGGTCACGAAAATCCCCAACAGAATCCCCATGGCCACCGTCCATGCCCCGGGCCGCTGCTGTACGGACCCCATTATGCTGGCCGATTGCGGGTTCGCCAGGGCCTGCAGACGATGCTTGAACAGTAGCACCAGAGCGGTGACGATCAGGGTTATGCCTAATGCCGTTGTCAGTAACGGGGCATATTCACCCGCATCAGACGCCAGTAACCACAGCGCTGTAGCGGTTAGCAAGGCTGCCGGGATGCTGCCGGCAGCCATGCGCTTCAAAATGGTCCAGTCCACGTTGCCGCGGCGGGCATGCATCACCATACCCGAGGATTTGGTTATACCGGCGTAAAGCAGGTCGGTGCCAATGGCAACCTGGGGCGGGAAACCAAACAGCAGCAGCAGTGGCGTCATCAACGACCCGCCTCCGACTCCGGTCAGGCCAACAGCAAAACCGACCAGGGCACCGGCGCCTATATAGAGAAGCAGCTCCGGTTGCAGTAGCGGCATAAAGTGACTCCATTATGGGGAGAAAGACTTGACGGGGACACTGTAAAGACGGTTATCTATGCTTTGAACGAATAATTATTCATATTTTTATAACCAGGTTAGGTTGCCGTTACGAAAACCCCACACCGGGTGGCGACGGATCCGGGAGCCGTGTTCCGATTGCGGAGGCAAGGATGAAATTGCAGCAATTACGCTACATTTGGGAAGTGGCCCGCCATGATCTGAATGTATCTGCCACTGCCGCGGCCCTTTTCACGTCCCAGCCGGGAATCAGCAAGCAGATTCGCATGCTTGAGGATGAACTCGGCGTCGAAGTCTTTGCCCGCAGCGGCAAGCATTTGACCCATATCACCCCGGCAGGCCAGGCGATTTTGAAGATTGCCGGAGAGATTCTTCAGCAGACTGAATCGATTCGTCGTGTTTCCCAGGAATTCCGTGATGAATCCCGCGGGGAACTGAGCATCGCCACCACCCATACCCAGGCCCGTTATGCGCTGCCGCCGGTGATACAGCAGTTCACCGGGCGTTTCCCGGATGTTTCCCTACATATGCATCAGGGCACGCCGATGCAGATTTCCGAGATGGCCGCCAATGGCAGCGTGGATTTTGCCATTGCCACGGAAGCCCTGGATCTGTTCACGGACCTGGTCATGATGCCCTGTTATCGCTGGAACCGAACCGTGGTGGTGCCGGAGGGACACCCGCTGACCAAGGTCAAACCGTTGACCCTGGAAGCGCTGGCGGAGTATCCCATTGTCACCTATGTGTTCGGTTTCACGGGGCGCAGCAAGCTGGACGATGCCTTTGTCGACAAGGGGCTGGAACCAAAGGTGGTGTTCACCGCTGCAGATGCGGACGTGATCAAAACCTACGTCCGCCTGGGCATGGGGGTGGGTATCATCGCCCATATGGCCGTGGACCCGGTGGAGGACAAGGGCCTGGTCGCGCTGGATGCCGGCCATCTGTTCGAATCCAGCACCACGCGCATCGGTTTCCGTAAGGGCACCTTCCTGCGCGGGTTCATGTATGACTTTCTGGAAGCCTTCGCTCCTCATCTCACCCGTGATCAGGTGGATGCCGCCATCAAGGCCCCCAACCGGGAAGAAAGAGAGGCGCTGTTCGAGGGCATTGAGTTGCCCATACGCTAATCCCTCAGAACCGCTCACGGTTTCCGTTCGTGTTGTCCTGCCTGCAAGGGAAGAGTCCCGGCAGCACTGGCAGCCTTCCCGTGCCAGCCTGGCCAGCAAGGCCCTCACAGGTTAAGCCAAGCTGAATGTGGCCAGTCGTTGCAAAGCGCATCGCCCGCCGCTACATTGTGCGCGCCTTATTCACCCAAAGGGGAAAACCGTGGAATTGCTGTGCCTGGACCTGGAAGGGGTGTTGATCCCCGAAATCTGGATCAACTTTGCGGAAAAGACCGGTATTGAGGAGCTTCGAGCCACCACCCGGGATATTCCGGACTATGACGAGTTGATGCGGATGCGCCTGCGGCTGCTGGACGAGCACGGCTATGGCCTGCCGGATATTCAGGCGGTTATTGATACCCTGGAGCCTCTGGAAGGTGCCAGGGAGTTTGTCGAGTGGGCTCGCGAGAACTTCCAGCTGATCATTCTTTCCGACACCTTCTACGAGTTCGCCAGGCCGCTGATGAAGAAGCTTGGCTGGCCGACCCTGTTCTGCCATCGCCTGGAAGTGGACGGCAATGGCCGGATCACCGACTATAAATTGCGCCAGAAAGACCCCAAACGGGCATCCATCAAGGCATTTCATTCCCTGAATTACCACTGTATCGCGGCAGGTGATTCCTACAACGACACCACCATGCTGTCAGAGGCGGAGCAGGGGATCCTGTTTCATGCTCCCGACAATGTGATCGCCGAATTTCCCCAGTTCCCTGCCGTGCACAGCTATGAGGACCTGAAGAAGGAAATCGTCAAGGCCAGCCCCCGGGATATCCCGCTGTAACACAGTGACCCTAGCCAGGATGGTAGAGTCAAAAAAGCCGCGCCCAATTCTGGGCGCGGCTTTTTTTCGAGGGTGGGATGCAACGCTGCTTTTTAGAGAAATCGTTCCTCCAGTGCCCCCATCAGCTTGGCGACCTTAAAGCGGCTTTCCTCATATTCGGCCTCTGGCACTGAATCGAACACAATCCCCCCTCCGCCATGGCAGTAGAGCCTGTCACCATCGGTCTGCAGCGTGCGAATCAGGATGTTGCTATCCAGATTGCCCTGGTTGTCCATCCAGAAGAAGCTGCCGCAATAGGCGCCGCGGGGCACGGGTTCCAGCTCGGCAATAATCTCCATGGCCCGTTTCTTCGGGGCGCCGGTGATGGAACCACCGGGAAAAGCGCCGAGCAGGGCGTCCAGGGGAGACAGGTCCTGGCGCAGGGTGCCGGTCACGGTGCTGACCAGATGCTGAACATTGCTGAAACGCCGTAACTCGAAGAGTGGGTCGGCCTGGACGCTGCCCGGTTCACAGCAGATTCCCAGGTCATTGCGCAGCAGATCCACAATCATCAGGTTTTCGGCCCGATCTTTCGGGTTGGACAGCAGTTCTGCACCGAATGCCTGGTCTTCCTCAGGGGTTGCCCCCCGTGGCCGCGATCCCTTGATCGGTTCGGTCACTACCTGCCTGCCGCGGATGGACAAGAACCGTTCAGGCGAGACACCGAATACCTGGTTATCACCCGTATCAAAGTAACAACTGTGCGGGGCAGGGTGGGCGTCCCGCAATCCCAGCCAGGCAACCAGGGGATTCCCCGTGAATTCGGTGCAGAAGCGCTGGGACAGATTGACCTGGTAGCAGTCCCCGGCGGACAGGTAGTCCTTGATCAGACTCAGGCTATGCAGATATTGCTCCCGGCGTTGCTCTTCCTGAAAGGCTCCACAGAGGCTGAACTGGCCTTTGAGAACGGCTTCTGAACCGCTTACGGCCGTTGGCAATTCCCGGTAAAGGTGGATCACTGCAGGCACCACCGAAGGGGTAGACCTGCCACTCTCGGTCACGGCGGACGTTGCGCTAACCTCTCTTAACCAGGCGCCGGCCTCATAGGGCAGGATCCCGGCTGCAAGAAGAAACCCGTCAGCCAGCGCCTCTTGAGTGTCAGTCACACAGCGCATGAGTTCCGCCTTGTTGTTGGCAGTTAACGTCAGATCCGGTCGCTGGAGCGCGACCAGGCCGTCTGTGCTATTAAAGAGGCAGCTCGGTGTCATTGCGGTAACCTGGTGAAAGTGCGAGCTAGTCTACCTGCCATGGTCGGACTTGCCCAACCTTGTTACCGCGCGTAACAGGTAGACTTATTCTTTTTTCCTGTTTACATGCGTTCATGGCTGTGACTGTGGTTCCAATAACAATATTAGTTATTAAAAACAGATAGATACGAGCTTATTCTGGTAACAACAACTTTTGTAACGGGAGCATTTGTTTTTGTAACTGTTGTGTTAACTTAGAGACGTGCCCTGACAAGCGTGGCACCCGAACGATTACAACAAAACGTTGTGCACACGAGGAGATTACAATGAAATTCAAGAAGCTTGCTCTGGCGGCCGCCGTTGCAGCCCTTCCGGCTACCGGTTTTTCCATGGAAGCCATGGAAGACACCGCGCTGTCCGGTGTGACTGGTCAGGACGGTATCAGCATTGGTCTGGCAACGGACATTACTGCAGGCATTCGTATCCACGATAAAGATGGTCTGACCAGCATCAGTGGCGACGCCGGTGCCTTGGTAATCGATGGCTTCAGCATTACCCGTGCTAATGCTACTGATCAAATTACTCTGGATATTGACGCGGATGGTAATGGTGCTGCCCCGGTTCTGAATATCGCAGTGGGTCTCCCGAGCGATCTGACTATCGCTCTGGGTTCACTTGAAGTGGCATCTTCTAATGGTGCGAGTGGTACTGGCGACTGGGGTGTTGCAGATAACATTCAAGTAGCCAATTTGGGTACTGTTACTTTGGGCGCTACCGACCTGAATATCCAGCTGGGCACTGAGGTTCAGGGCAGTATGATCGCTCTCGACACTACTATCACCAATGGTGTTTCTATCAGTGGTTTTGAGCTGCTCGACGCTAATAGCGGCGGTAGTATCCTGACTGATCTGACCGTTGTTGATACTGGTGGTGGCCCTGATCTGACCGTCGATATCGGTATTGATGTTGATAACACTAGTGGCTCTGCAGGCACTGGTGCCCTTGTGGTAGGTCTTGACGGCATTGGTGGTGTAGGTAGCGGTATTGATGTGCGTATGGCAGACCTCACTCTGGGCGGTGCAGGTGCCTCAGCTATTGGTGATGTTGAGCTAGTCAATCTGCAGCTTTCCGGCAATTTGACTATTACCGGCAAGTAATATCATTTAGAAGCCAAAGAGATAATTGGCTTTCTTATAGCTCGTATAGACGCAACGCCCCTGCTTGGGGCGTTGTTTTTTATGCATAAAAGCACTTTGGGGATGCTTGACGCTTTGCTTTTTTGAATTGCCCGACTGACAAGGCTTCTCCCTGTTTGTCTGGTTGAATTATTGGCTCACCTGACAGAGGTGTGTGTCAGAATAGGTGGTTGCCTGCCTACGGGTACATGGTTAACATGTCTGCCTATGTTGGAAACAAACAATAACAATAACAGCGGATAACTTGCCATGCTGACGTCCATGCTGGGTGTAGCGCTGATCTACTTTGCGGCCAATGAGTCGGTTGTGGTCGAGCCCCCTGAAAAAGGCGTGATCTACTACGAGCACCCCACTGGTGACGGTCCTCTCCGTGAGCGGGGGTTACCCGTCAAACCGGTTTCCGAATTCCGTTATCATAATGTCACACGCCAGGCGTACGACTATTCCTGTGGCTCCGCCGCCTTGACGACCGTGTTGAATCAATATCTTGGACGTCAGTTCCAGGAGCGCCAGATAATGGAGGGGCTTCTGCGGTTTGGCGAAACCGAGAAGATTGTCCAGCGGCGAGGCTTTTCGTTATTGGATATGAAACGATTGGCAACGGCTTTGGGTCATCCCAGTGGTGGCTTCAAGGCGGAAATCAAGGACATTAAAACGCTCGACCACCCCGCCATCGTGCCTATCGCCTATGGGGGCTTCAAGCACTTCGTTGTTTTGAAGAAATACCAGAATGGCCATGTGTTTGTGGCTGATCCTGCACTGGGAAATATCAGTTTTACCGAATCCAAATTCCTTGAGGTCTGGGACCAGAACGTCCTCTTTATTGTCTTCCCCAATGGCTTTGAGCCCCAGGATGGTCTGGAATTAACAGATTACGACCTCCGTTTGCTCGACGAGCGGACTGTCAATCGGTTGGCCTTCCAGGAGTTTCCTGTATTCACCAATACCATTGAGAACTGGGCTGACAAGGCCAGCACGCTTCGCCGAGTATTGATTGAGGAAGAGGATGGCACAGAGAGGGTCATCAATGTGCCAACCCGTACCTATTTCAGAAAATAAGAGCCTGCAGTGGCAAATAACAAACAGAATAAAGGAAGGCTTTGCATGAACATGAAGTCTGGAAAAGTGGCAGCCCTGGCTGCACTTCTGCTTGCCCAGCCCGTTGCCTGGGCGGCTGAAAGCGTTGAGGAAGCGCGTGATGCCCTGCAGACCAAAGAAGACGATGTAACCGAAGAAAAGAACCTGGAAGAGGTGTTTCAGGCCGCAGAGAAACAGTACTCCCTGCTTCCCAGTGGGCAGATGTCGCTGAATTTCTCTGCCAACTATAATTATTATCGTGATGACCGTATTGATATCGCTCTGGACGAAGACAGCGGTAACATCAGCCGGTTTCGCATTGAACAGGACGCCCAGCACTCCTTCGGCTCGTCCTTGTCCTTTGACTACGGGATCTGGAACAACCTGACCTTCAATACCCGCCTGCCGGTTTCGTACAAATATGACACCGAAAAAGATGTGTCCCAGGCTGCCCTGGGGGATGTTTCCTTTGGTTTGCGTTATCAGCCTTTCCCGGTGCGACCGGGTGCGGTTAACACGACCCTTTACACCACGTTGACCACTCCTACCGGTGACAGTCCTTACGACATCAACGTCAATAGTGAGGTCTCCAGTGGCTCCGGCTTCTATTCCCTGGGCGGTGGCGTGAGTATGAGCAAGGTTGTTGATCCGGTCGTACTCTACGGTTCCTTGGGCTACACCATGGCCTTTGATATTACCGGGCTCAATCAGCGCCGTGGGTCTGACATCCTTGAGGAAGTGAATCCCGGCGACAGTATCAACTTCTCCATGGGGATGGCCTATGCACTTTCCTATGAAGTGTCCTTAAGCGCCAGCTACCAGCAATCCTATAATTTTGATACCGAATTCTTTTTTGATGGTGGGCGTATTGCCCGCTCTGAAGACTCCACATCCAGTGTGGTGAACACCTCCATTGGCCTGCGTACTTCCAAGAACCGAATCATTAATTTCAGTTTCGGCTTCGGTCTCACCGAAGACTCTCCCGACGTGTTGCTTGGGTTGTCAATGCCGATTGATTTCAGTGCTCTGAAACCCGGTGCCTAAGCCGACATTTGCAGTTGTGAGAGGCATGCCATGAAAAATAACAAGAAGGCGTTGGTCTTTGGCCTGGTGGCTCTGCTGGGTGGGGCGTTTGCAACGAGTGTCAACGCCCAGCTGGCGAACAACCTGGCGATCGATGTGCGGGCCATGAGCATGGGCCACGCAGTCACGGCCGATCCACCGGGGATTATGGCTATTCACTTTAACCCGGCGGGTCTTGCCAAACTGGATGGTCGCAGGGTCGATTTGCAGTTTCTGGCAGCAGACTTCAGCTTGAACTCGGAGTTCTCCGCGCCACCGGACTATAACGTTTTCGGCTTTTCCGATGATCCGGTGGTTTGTAATGATGCCCCCAATGATGGTGTGGATTTCTGTCGGGATTTTAAAACCGCGAACAGTACTATTGAGGGGATTTCTCTCTATGTCCCCTTTATTAACGATACCGTGGATCTCCCGCCGGGGCCGTTGATTGCCGGCCCGTTGCCGGCCTTTTCCATTCGCCCGGCAGGCTCCAAATTTACCTTCGGCACCGCCACGTATTTGCCCATGGCGGCCGGTTTTTATCGTGATGAAGATGATGTCGGCAACTTCATGGGTGAAAGGGTTGCTCTGGAGCGGATTACCTATCTTTCCCCATCGGTGGGCTACCGGGTGAATGACGAGCTTTCGATCGGTGCCTCCATCGGCATGAGTTTTCAGGCGGTTGCCCTGGAGCAAGATTTTCGTGCTCCCAACGAGCTTTTGGGCTTTGCACGAGTGCTGGATGAAAGCATCTGTGCCCCCTTCAAGGGGGAGTCGAACATCGCGCTAGATCTGATCCTGTTCGGGATATGTCGACCGGAGGAAGGCCTGGGACCTTTCAAGAACCTGGCATCCCTGGACGTCAAAATGGATCAGCGGTTCAGCCCCTCTTACAACCTGGGCGTCTTGTGGGAGCCTAATGACCGTTTTGCCTGGGGGGCCGTATGGCGCTCTGCGGCCAAAACGCATATGCGCGGTGATTATAAAATCAGCTACTCCAATGCTGCCCAGGAAACCATCAATGGCATTGGTGGATCCGCCACCGGGGCCATTGCCCTGGCGGTGCTTGGGATACCTTCTCGTGTTGCACCAGAGGAAGTGGGCCGTGTCAGTATGGATTTGACCATGCCGGCGTCATTCCAGACCGGCATCAAAATTCGCCCCACCGAAAGACTGCAGTTTAATATCGATGCGGTCTGGGCGGATTACAAAGAGTGGGATTCCTTCGATTTTGCCTTTGACCGCAGCTCGGCGGTGCTTAGTCTGGCGCGGCTGTTTTCACCGGGTTCTACCTCAACACGGCTGAGTTACCCGCTGAACTACCAGTCCACGTGGAATCTGGCGTTTGGTGCATCCTATGACCTCACCGGTCGTATCCAGCTTCGCGCCGGGTACGAGCCGCGGGCATCGGCAATTCCCGAGGATCGCCGCAGCCCGCTGGTGCCGATCAACGAGGCCAAGTACTACAGCCTGGGCCTTGGCTACAAATGGGATAAGGATACGGATATCGACCTGGGGATTGCCCAGCTTCGTAGCGAGGATGAAATCCCGGCGAATTCAAGCTGTGCGGCAAACTGTACGGGTATCGACAATGTGGTGTACAACCCCTATGCGGGGCTGGATATCAAAACCGAAGCGACAGTCACGATTATGGGGCTGGCGTTCAGGACCCGTTTCTAATATTGCATAGAACGAACGCTGCCAGGTTGGCTTGCGAGGAGTCCTGCAGAATCATCATGGGTGCGCAGTCGTGGAGAACACAAGAAGATGCAGGGTAATGGTGTGAAGCCGATAATGCATTCTTTCGCATTGGTGGTGGCCCTTTGCCTGCTTCTTTCTGCCTGCCAAAGCAGCACGGGGCAGGGTGAGTTTTACGTTTACACGGATGCCCAGGGGAACCTGGTTACCATTGAAAAGCCCGTGTCGGAGCAAGCCGCGGAAGTGGCCAAGGAAGACAGTGTTGAAACTGTCGACACATCCGGTGCGGATTTGCTGTCTGCACCCCTTGAAGATTACCGGCCCAGTGAAGAGATTGACCAGGAGCTTGCAGCGAAAGAGCGAGACCGCTTCATCACCTATGTGGATGAAAGTGGTCAGCTAGTGAGCCGCCCGGTGGATATGGTGGCAGAGAAAGAAGCCAAAAAGCGGGTTGAGCCTGACTATGCGGAGTTACCCGGCGGCGACGGGTTCCTGGAAACCTACCGGACGATAAGGCAGGATTGCTGCCTGCACTTGCTTGACGAAACCGAAACCCTTGGCGCCGGGCAGGAAACGCTGATTACGTTTGGTCCGGACAGTCCGGTCTTGCTTGGTGATCAGCCATTCAAGGCAAAGGCGCTGAAGTTGGCCGAAAATGTTAACAGTCTTGACCTGAAGGCATTTATCCGGAAAAAAGACTATGTGGCTGCCCAGCTTCTCTGGCTGGATGAGCAGGGGCGCCCGTTGCTTCTTGTCGATCAACCGTTCAGTCGAAAATACCCGGAGACCTGGTACCGTTACGGCTATCTGCAAGGAACCTTTCCGCGTGAATCCGGTCAACGCCACTTGGTGGTTTTCCTGCCTTATCAAAAAGAACAGCCAAGCACAGATGGGCTGCAGGCAGTACTGAACGGCGAATTGCTGCTATCCGCCCAATGAATTCAGTCGGGGCCTTCCCGGCTTGAGATGACAGGTAAAGAATTATGCGACATCTAACATTAATGGCTATCGCTGCCCTGGCACTGGCCGGCTGTAATGGCGGCGAGGATTTTTCTGATGCCACGGTTCCGGGGTGTCCGCTAGGGGCTAACTGTGACATCAACCCTCGTGGTGATTCATTGATCGAGTTGCAAGGGCCGCGTGTTGCAAACCTGGGTTATCGGTGCGGCAATTCCAACGGCTTTACACGTGATGAGGCCTATACGCCCGCGGGCGTTGATATTGAAGTACCGGCATTTCATGCCCTTTGCCCCGCCAATTCTCGCAGTATTGAATTTTATATCGGGAGTGCGATTTTTGAAGGTAATCGCGTCAGCTTAGGCACATACCTGCTTCCGCAGCAGTTGCGCAAGGGAACCTACCAATTAACCCTTGCGGATTTGATTGAATCGCCTCGTCGTACCGCGATCCGAGAAGGTGCGCTGGGTACAGCCAGCCCGGCACTGAACCGCTCAGCGTTGCTTCATGCTCTCAATCAACAGGGGAATGACCCTGCCGACAAGATCATTATTCCCGGCGACCAGACGCTACCTGCCGACTCCGGCGATCCCAATACCATTCTTGATGCGCAACCTGAACTTGCCGCAGATAATGGTTTTGACTACAGCGATTTTGACGATTTCAAGGCTGCTTGGCAGGGCTTTATTGACCGGGTAAACGCTGGAACCCCCGTGGACGGGTTTGCCAACGATACAGGCAATTACGAGGCTCGCCTTGTTGAGGGGAATAACCGAACCCGCGCCGGCCTCTATGCCTTTGAAATTGCTGGGGAGTGCATCATTCTTGAGGGGTGTGATTTTGGTGGAGAGGATGGCTCAACGGTATCCTTTACTCTTAATGCACTGGTTCTCCCTGGTGGCGATATTCTCGGTGGCGGTTTGGGTGTGCGGGCCTCAGAGGGGGGTAATGAGGTGCTTGATTACCTTGGCTTCAGCTCCACTGCTGGATTATCCGCGCTTCTTGAACTTCAGAATCAAAGTGACGACACACTGTCGGTCAATCTCCTGAGTGCGGGCATCGGTGAAGCTGCGGACAACAATACCGATGCCCAGGTTTCCGGCCGTTTCCTTGGCTCAAGCCTTTATGCCGGTGTGGAGATCCAGGGTAATAGCGATTTCCGGCTGGACTTTCCCGGTGCTGATTCGGAACTGGAAGAGGCAGAAAAAGGGAAAATAACCGGCAAGTTGCTTGATGAGCAATTGACTGGTGAGCCGCTTCCTTTCCGGGCTACCAAAACCGGTTTTGTTCAGGCGAAGCCTGATATCGCTGCTGAGTTAGTCGGTGATTACACGATCCGTTTGATGCGAGCCTGCGTTAATGACGACCTTGGCGATGACGATGACGCCGGCGTCTGTATGGATATTATCGACCCGAACGAGGACACGGAGGATAATGAAGAAATCAGCAATGATAATGGTAATTATCCCGAGACACTGGGCGGAGAGACGGTAAGCCGTGAACGTGTGCGGAAGGATGAAAATGATATCGGCGAATTTTGTTTGAGGATTACTTCTGACGGACTGGTAACCACTGGTGCCGCTGGCGCCTGCGGAAACACCTATGCTGTTGGCCTTGTCACCCGAAGTTTTAACGACCCCAAAAGCGCCAATCTTTCCATTCGGTTGGCCCCTGGTTTGGATCAACGAGCCGACACCCCGCATTTTAATGCGACTATTGAAGGGCGCGTTGATCTGACAGCGGGTGCTGATGATTGTGGCACCCTTTACCGACTCTCTGATGAAAACTTCGAGATTGGCCTTCGTGCTCGTTGGGTTGAGGAGACTTTTTTGCCGCGCATCGTTCTCGCAAGTTTTGGGGAAGGGGAGCCCAGCGATCCTGAGGCGCGACGGTTCAATGCGTTGCGCAGCGGCGCAGTGCAATTTTTTAAGGGTGCGCCTGGCGATCCTGACTGTGACCCAATGGCTCCTTAGACTTAACGCTAATTGTCAACAATGCCCCTTGAAACATCCTGTTTAGGGGCGTAAAGTCCAGCCCGGTTGTTTAGATTGTCAACAATCGGGCTGTTTTATGTCTATAGCTTCCCCAGGCTCACTTTCAGATAGTCGTGCACGAACACTGGCAGACCGGGTCTTTGCCCGGCTCCAGGACGATATCGTGCGCGGGGAGATACTGCCTGGTTCCAAGGTCAGCGAAACCGAGCTGGCCAGCCGCTATGGCGTCAGTCGTGGCCCCCTCCGTGAAGCGATACGCCGCCTGGAATCCCGCAAATTGCTTGAAAGAGTGGTGCATGTGGGGACTCGCGTCGCCTCTCTTAGTGTCAGTGACCTGATCGAAATCTACCATGTGCGTGAAGCTCTGGAAGGTATGGCTGCCCGGCTCGCCGCCGAGCATATGACTGCCGAGGAAGTCCGCGGCCTCTATGATGTGCTGGCCCAGCATGAGCAGCAGCAGGATCTGCGTGAGGATGTGGCCTATTTCCAGCGCGAAGGGGATCTGGACTTTCACTACCGCATTATCCAGGGCAGCCACAATGCCACGCTCAGCCAGTTACTGATCGGTGAGCTCTACCACCTGGTGCGCATGTATCGCTATCAGTTCAGCACCGTGGCCAATCGGCCCCAGAAAGCCCTTAATGAACATCGTCGTATCGTGGAAGCGATCGAGGCCCGGGATGCGGAAATGGCGGAGCTGTTAATGCGTCGCCATATCAGCAGTGCCCGCAAGAATATCGAAAACCAGTACACCACATCGCCAGATACCCCGTAGGAGCCATGCTCGCGTGGCGAACCTGGTTCGCATGCTGGCAAGCTCCTGAGGCACATAACGAGGAGATTGAGTATGAGTAAACTGACCGCCGGGGGCCGTTTCCGCAAGGCGTTGGCCGAAGAAAAACCGTTGCAAGTCATGGGCACCATCAACGCCTACGCGGCAATGATGGCAGAACAGACCGGGTACCGGGCGATCTATCTGTCTGGTGGCGGAGTGGCCAATGCCAGCTATGGCCTGCCGGATCTGGGCATGACCAGCATGAACGACGTGCTGGAAGACGTGCGCCGCATCTCCAGTGCCGTGGAAACCCCGCTGCTGGTCGATATCGATACCGGTTGGGGTGGGGCGTTCAATATCTCCCGTACCGTCAAGGAAATGATCAAGGCCGGCGCTGGCGCGGTGCATCTGGAAGACCAGGTGGCGCAGAAGCGTTGTGGGCACCGTCCGAACAAGGAAATTGTTTCCCAGGAGGAAATGGTTGACCGGGTCAAGGCGGCCGTAGACGGCAAGACCGATGATGATTTCTTCATCATTGCCCGTACCGACGCCTTCCAGAAAGATGGCCTGGAGGCGGCCATCGAGCGTTCCAGAGCCTGTATTGATGCCGGAGCAGACGGCATCTTTGCTGAGGCTGTGCACACCCTGGAAGATTACAAGGCCTTCAAGAAAGGGCTTGGGGATGTGCCGCTGTTGGCCAATATCACTGAATTTGGTGCGACGCCACTCTTCACCCGCGAAGAGCTGGCAGAGGCTGGCGCCGACATGATCCTGTATCCGCTGAGTGCGTTCCGTGCCATGAACCAGGCAGCGTTGAAGGTGTACCAGAGCATCCGCGAGCAGGGTCACCAGAAGGATGTGGTAGACATCATGCAGACACGTATGGAACTGTACGATTTCCTGAACTACCACGATTACGAACAGAAGCTGGATGCGCTCTTCGCCAAAGGCAAGGGCTGAGAGATTTTATCTGGGAGCGGCTTGAAAGACGTTCCCACAGAGCAGAATTCGTATTGCTGAAAATGAGTTTCACAAGGAGATAAACAATGGCAGAAGGCAAAAAACTCGGTGGCGCAGGCCTGCGCGGCCAGGTAGCAGGTAAAACCGCACTCTCCACCGTTGGCAAGAGTGGCTCGGGGCTGACCTACCGCGGTTATGATGTGAAAGATCTTGCCGAGAACTGCGAGTTCGAGGAAGTGGCACACCTTATCCTGAAAGGGGAGCTGCCTACCCAGGATCAGCTGGCCACCTACAAGGCCAAGTTGAAAAGCCTGCGCGGTCTGCCAGATGCGCTGAAAACTGTTCTGGAGCAAATCCCCAAGGATGCGCACCCCATGGATGTGATGCGCACCGGCTGCTCCATGCTTGGTAATCTGGAAACGGAAACCGATTTCAGTCAGCAGGAAGATGCCACCGACCGTCTGCTGGCCGCTTTCCCCAGCATCATCTGCTACTGGTACCGTTTCAGCCACGATGGCGTGAAAATCGATCCGGAAACTGACGACGAGTCCATTGGCGCCCACTTCCTGCATCTTCTACGCGGCGAAAAGCCCAACGAGCTGCACGAGCGGGTAATGAACGTATCTCTGATTCTCTATGCAGAGCATGAGTTCAACGCGTCTACCTTCACTGCCCGTGTTTGTGCATCCACCCTGAGCGATTTGCACAGCTGTGTCACCGGTGCCATCGGTTCTTTGCGGGGTCCGTTGCATGGCGGCGCCAACGAAGCGGCCATGGACATGATCGAGAAGTTTTCCGATGCGGAGCATGCCGAGAAAGAAATGATGGGCATGCTGGAGCGCAAGGAAAAGATCATGGGCTTCGGCCACGCGATCTACACCGAATCCGATCCGCGGAATGCCATCATCAAGCAATGGTCCGAAAAGCTGGCCAAGGATGTGGGCGATACGGTGCTGTATCCGGTATCCGTGCGTTGTGAAGAAGTTATGTGGCGCGAGAAGAAACTGTTCTGCAACGCGGATTTCTTCCATGCATCTGCGTATCACTTCATGGGCATTCCCACCAAACTGTTCACCCCGATCTTCGTGATGAGCCGTCTGACTGGCTGGGCCGCCCACGTGTTCGAGCAGCGTGCTGATAACCGCATCATCCGTCCCAGTGCGGAGTACACCGGTCCGGAACTGCGCAAGGTAACCCCGATCGCCGAGCGCGGCTGATTGACCGCGCCGGGCGTCTGATGTCGGACGCCCGGCGCTCAAGCCGATGCGGATCGAGGTGGCTTGATTGTCACCATTCGATACCCGTTTGAGCGCAGCAGAAATTGTTTAAAGCGTCTGACGTGCGACTGTAAGACGTCCCCAGGATTGACTAAAGAGTCCCAGGCTATGAACACCGAATACCGCAAAGCCCTTCCCGGCACCGAGCTGGAGTATTTCGACACCCGTGCGGCCGTCGATGCGATCCAGCCTGGGGCCTACGACAAACTGCCGTACACTTCACGGATTCTCGCCGAACAGCTGGTTCGCCGCTGTGCGCCGGAAGCATTGACCGACTCGCTGAAGCAGCTGATCGAGCGTAAACGCGACCTGGATTTCCCCTGGTATCCGGCCCGGGTTGTCTGTCACGACATCCTGGGCCAGACCGCATTGGTGGATCTGGCCGGCCTGCGCGACACCATCGCCGAGCAGGGCGGTGATCCGTCCAAGGTTAACCCGGTGGTACCGACCCAGCTGATCGTCGATCACTCCCTGGCTGTGGAACACCCGGGCTTTGAAGATAATGCCTTCGAGAAAAACCGGGCGGTGGAAGAGCGCCGCAACGAAGACCGTTTCCACTTCATCAACTGGACCAAGACCGCCTTTGATAACGTGGACGTGATTCCGCCGGGCAATGGCATCATGCACCAGATCAACCTGGAGAAAATGTCGCCGGTGGTCCAGGTGCGCGATGGTGTTGCCTACCCGGATACCTGTGTCGGTACCGACAGCCATACCCCCATGGTGGATGCGCTCGGCGTAATTTCTGTTGGTGTCGGTGGTCTCGAAGCAGAGAACGTGATGCTGGGCAATCCATCCATGATGCGTCTGCCTGACATCGTCGGCGTGGAGCTCACCGGCAAACTGCGTCCCGGCATTAACGGTACTGACCTGGTACTGGCGATCACCGAGTTCCTGCGCCGCGAGCGTGTTGTCGGTGCCTACCTGGAATTCTTCGGCGAAGGTGCTGACAGCCTGTCCGTGGGCGACCGTGCCACCATCGCCAACATGACGCCGGAATATGGCGCCACTGCCGGCATGTTCTTCATCGACGATAACACCCTGGAATACCTGAAGCTCACCGGCCGGGAAGACAAGCAGGTGTCGCTGGTGGAAACCTATGCCAAGGCCACCGGTCTGTGGGCGGACAGCCTGAAGACTGCAGAGTACGAGCGTGTTCTCAAGTTCGACATGACCAGCGTTGGCCGCAACCTGGCAGGCCCTTCCAACCCTCATGCCTTGCTGCCGGCCTCTGAACTGGCCGATCGTGGCATCTCCGGCAAGTGGGAAGAGAAAGAAGGTGAAATGCCCGATGGCGCGGTGATCATTGCTGCCATCACCAGCTGCACCAACACCAGTAACCCCCGCAACATGATCGCTGCCGGCCTGATTGCCCGCAACGCCAACAAGCTGGGCCTGATCCGCAAGCCCTGGGTGAAATCCTCCCTGGCGCCGGGCTCCAAGACCGTCAAGATGTACCTGGAAGAAGCGGACCTGCTGCCGGAACTGCAGCAGCTGGGCTTTGATGTGGTGGCGTTTGCCTGCACCACCTGTAACGGCATGAGTGGCGCGCTGGATCCCAAAATCCAGAAAGAAGTGATTGATCGCGACCTGTACGCCACTGCAGTACTGTCCGGTAACCGGAACTTCGATGGACGTATCCACCCCTACGCCAAGCAGGCCTTCCTGGCTTCGCCGCCGCTGGTGGTGGCCTACGCCATTGCCGGTACCATCCGTTTCGATATCGAGAAGGATGTGCTGGGCCACGACCAGGATGGTAATCCGATCATGCTCAAGGATATCTGGCCGTCTGACGAGGAAATCGATGCCATCGTCAAGGCATCCGTAAAGCCGGATCAGTTCCGTAAAACCTACATCCCCATGTTCGAGAAGAAAGGCGACGGCGCGCGCGCAGCCAGCCCGCTATACGACTGGCGCCCGCAGAGCACCTACATCCGCCGTCCGCCGTACTGGGAAGGCACCATGGCCGAGGCCCGTGCCCTGAAAGGTATGCGTCCGCTGGCGATCCTGCCGGACAATATCACCACTGACCATTTGTCGCCCTCCAACGCCATCCTGCTGGATAGCGCTGCCGGTGCCTACTTGCACAAGATGGGCCTGCCGGAGGAAGACTTTAACTCCTACGCCACGCACCGTGGCGATCACCTGACGGCCCAGCGTGCCACCCTGGCCAACCCGAAGCTGTTCAACGAGATGGTCAAGGACGAGCAGGGCAATGTGATCCAGGGCTCCCTGGCCCGGGTTGAGCCGGAAGGCGAAGTGAAGCGCATGTGGGAAGCCATTGAGACCTACATGGACCGCAAACAGCCGCTGATCATTATCGCCGGCGCCGACTACGGCCAGGGTTCATCCCGTGACTGGGCGGCCAAAGGTGTGGCTCTTGCGGGTGTGGAAGCCATCGTTGCCGAAGGCTTCGAACGCATCCACCGTACCAACCTCATCGGCATGGGTGTCATGCCTCTGCAGTTTGAAGAAGGTACTACCCGCAAGACCCTGGGTCTGGACGGCACAGAGATCTTCGACGTGGAAGGGGAGCGCGCGCCCGGGTCTACCATGACCCTGGTGATCCACCGTGCGAATGGCGATGTGGAACGCGTACCGGTCAAGTGCCGCCTGGATACTGCCGAGGAAGTCTCCGTGTATTCCGCCGGCGGCATCCTGCAGAAGTTCGCCAAGGACTTCATGGCAGAGGCGAGTTAAGTCGTTCGTTAATGTGAGCAAGGCTTCAGCGAAATTGGTTGGAGCCTTGTTCGCAAGGCGAAGAATCTGAAACCCCGATGGCTTCGCTCATCGGGGTTTTTTGAAGGAGAAAACGCATGACTCATGCACCTCAAATCAAAGTCCCCGCCACCTACATGCGTGGGGGCACCAGCAAAGGCGTGTTCTTCAGTCTCACGGATCTGCCGGAGGTGGCCCAGGTCCCGGGCGAGGCCCGTGACAAACTGTTGCTGCGAGTGATCGGCAGCCCGGACCCCTACGGCAAACACACCGACGGCATGGGTGGTGCCACATCCAGCACCAGCAAAACAGTGATTCTGGCCAAGAGCGAGAGCGCCGATCATGACGTGGATTACCTGTTCGGTCAGGTCTCCATCGACAAGCCCTTTATTGACTGGAGCGGCAATTGCGGCAACCTGACCGCGGCGGTAGGGGCTTTTGCCATCAATAATGGACTGGTAGCTGCCGAACGGATTCCTGAAAATGGCATCGCGGTGGTGCGCATCTGGCAGGTGAATATCCAGAAAACCATCATCGCCCACGTACCGATCACCAACGGGGAAGTCCAGGAAACCGGTGATTTCGAGCTGGACGGGGTGACCTTTCCGGCCGCGGAAGTGCAGGTGGACTTCATGGACCCGGCAGACGGCGACGGCGCCATGTTCCCCACGGGCAATGTGGTTGATGAGCTGGAAGTCCCCGGCGTTGGCACCTTTCCGGCGACCATGATCAATGCCGGTATTCCTACGGTTTTCGTGAACGCAGAAGATATCGGTTACACAGGTACAGAGCTGCAGGGCGACATCAACGAAAACAAGGAGGCGTTGCAGAGATTTGAGACCATTCGTGCCTATGGCGCCGTGCGCATGGGCTTGATCGAGAACATCGAAGAAGCAGAAGCCCGTCAGCACACCCCCAAAATTGCCTTTGTGGCAAAACCGAAGGCCTACACCGCTTCCAGTGGCAAGGAAATCGGGGAAGGTGAGGTGGACCTGCTGGTGCGGGCCCTGTCCATGGGCAAACTGCACCACGCCATGATGGGCACCGCTGCCGTGGCCATTGCCAGTGCCTCGGCAGTGCCGGGCACCCTGGTTAACCTTGCCGCCGGTGGCGGTGAACGTGACAGTGTAACCTTCGGCCACCCCTCCGGCACCCTGCGCGTCGGTGCCGGCGCCCAGCAAGTGAACGGCCAGTGGACTGCCACCAAGGCCAGCATGAGCCGTAGTGCACGTGTGCTGATGGAAGGCTGGGTGCGGGTCCCCGGCGACTGCTTCTGATTCGCTTGGCCGACTTCGCACTGTGAGCAAGGCTCCAACAATAGCCACCCCCGTTGGAGCCTTGCTCGCAAGGCGAATATCCGCCGATTTAGTCTTCTCCAACCCTTGACCCTCTGTCACCCCGGGGCGACCCTGAAGGCCAACCCATCAACGGGGAGGCGTCACCATGCCCAGCAATGTGGATAGTAACGAACGCCCGGACTATGACCCGGAAATTCAGGCCATTGCGGACTATGTGTTGAATTACCGCATTGATTCGCAAGAAGCCTGGGATACGGCGCGTCATTGCCTGATGGACACCCTGGGCTGTGGCCTGCTGGCGTTGCGCTTTCCCGAGTGCACCAAACACCTGGGCCCCCTGGTGGAGGGCACCCTGGTTCCCCATCCTGCCCGCGTACCTGGCACCTCACACCGTCTTGACCCAGTCAAAGCTGCCTGGGACATCGGCTGCATTGTCCGCTGGCTGGACTATAACGACACCTGGCTGGCAGCAGAATGGGGACATCCGTCGGATAACCTGGGAGCTATTCTGGCGCTGGCAGACCACCTATCCCAGAAAAAGATGGCACAGGGCAGGGCGCCGCTGACCATGAAGGACGTGCTTGATGCCATGATCCGAGCCCATGAAATTCAGGGCGTACTGGCACTGGAGAATGCCTTTAACCGGGTAGGGTTGGACCACGTGGTGCTGGTGAAAGTGGCGTCCACGGCCGTGGCAGCAAAAATGATGGGCGCCAATCGCGAACAGCTGCTTTCCGCCATTTCCCATGCCTGGGTTGATGGTCAGTCTCTACGTACCTACCGCCATGCCCCCAATGCGGGTTCACGAAAATCCTGGGCTGCCGGCGATGCCACCAGCCGAGCCGTGCGACTGGCCGATATCGCGCTGAGAGGGGAGATGGGGATCCCCGGTGCGCTGACGGCCAAGCAGTGGGGCTTCTACGACGTACTGTTTTCCAAGACAAACAAGGACCAGCAGATCAAACCCGAGGCAGAGCGCAGATTCCGCTTTCAGCGAGAGTATGGCTCCTATGTCATGGAGAATATTCTCTTCAAACTCAGTTTCCCGGCAGAGTTCCATGCCCAGACGGCCTGTGAAGCGGCGGTGACGTTGCACCCTCAGGTAAAAGATCGACTCGACGAAATCGACAGGATCGAGCTTACCACCCACGATTCCGCTATTCGTATCATCTCCAAGGAGGGCAAGTTGGCCAATCCGGCGGACAGAGACCACTGTCTGCAATACATGGTCGCCGTACCCCTCATATTCGGTGAACTGACTGCCGAACACTACGAGGATGACTTCCATGCTAGCCACCCCAGGATCGACACCCTGCGTGACAAAATGATCGTCCGGGAAGACAAACAGTATTCGTCGGATTATCACGACCCTGATAAGCGGTCCATCGCCAATGCCATCCAGATAGTTTTCAAGGATGGTTCCCGCACAGACAAGGTGGCGGTGGAATATCCCATTGGACACCGCCGTCGCAGGGAGGAGGGGATCCCTGTTCTGGAAAGCAAATTCCGTCGTAACCTGCTTACCTGCTTCCCCTTGGCGCGATCAGAGAAAATCCTGGAACGCTGCCAGGACCGAGACCGGCTTGAAACCATGCCGGTCAATGACTTCATGGACATGCTGGCTTTGTAAGAGCTCGGCAGAGAACTCGGAACATTTCGTCACCCCGACGTCCCCCCCTCGAATTTCCTGTTGGGGCCATGCTTGTATGGCGAACCGCCCAACTCCGCACCTCATCCGCATAGTTAGTGACGCCCCTTTATGCGATTCAGCACCCACAATCTCCCCCAAAGTGTGCATATTTGTAACAGGCGGAGTGAATTCCTGGCGCACGAATATTCATATACTGAGTAAACCTGATGTATACAGGCTCCAACTTGTTGAAATTCATTAAATTTTAAATCTGACGCCGTGTAGCGTTTCTGTTAACGCATGTTGTGGAGCGTTAACAGCATGTGTAACCTTGTGGCATAAGTAACCAGTTCTGCCCAAAGACCTTTCACGGCAAGACTGATAACAACAAGACAGAGGTCACAGTGCGGCGCAACAACTCGCTTTCCCACATGCTGCTGGGAGCGGCCCTCACCCTCGGCGCTTCCCAGACAATGGCTCTTAAAGAGCTGGATGATTCTTCGCTCTCTGAAGTTCAGGGGGCGGGTTTCGCCTTTGCGCTAGATAATTTCAGCATGCGCTTTGCGCCCACCAGCTTTATCGAACTGACCGGCGCGTCGGTAAACGGCGTCGGCTGGCAGCGCGGTGATGCCCGCTACTATGGCCTTTCCATGACAAACGGTTCTCAGGCCGGTGGCACGGACTGGTACGCCACGCTGAATGGTGGTGGCGGTGGTTGTGGTGGAAACAGCCTCTATGGCAACAGCTTCCTGGCTTGTCCGTTAGGTAATGGAAATAACCCTTCCCTTGGGCAAACTGGCAATGAATATGGCATTGGTGCCATGGCATCAGTCTATGACCCCTATGTATTGCGTGTCTTCGATTATGAGGGCTATGACTATCAGGGGAATTATCTGGATGGCACTGGTGGCACAGAAAAGCCAACCATTCTCGAGCTTATTGGCCCCAGTCAAACAGAGGATTGGCGTTGGAGCTTCTGGGGTGAGCTGGAGGTGGACCGGCTCAATAATGATGCTGCTATTGGCGCGTGTAACAAGAGTGATCCCGCTTGCTCTGGTGGTGCGGATTTTCTGCAAAGCCAGACGATAATTCATGGCAAGCCAGTAACCAAAGATGGTAAGCCGGCCATTTTGCGGCTAATGCAGACGGAAAATACTGCTGACAAGACCTTGGGTATTACCTACCAGAGTGCAATTTCCGGTGATTTTCGCTTTTCCGTTCGTCAAAAAGATACAGATGTATTAGCAGATACGCTTCACAACGTGCCGGATTTTGATGACAACGAAGGTGTGTACTTCAAAAATGTGGATGCGTTTCTGCCGCTGGGAACTCTGCATTATCAGACAATTACCCTCGATGCGCTCAGAGATGGCTCCGGCAATGCTGCAGGTGATTTTGTTATTGAGTTGACTCGAATTCCCAATACCTCAGTAATATACGAAGATTTTTATTGCGATGGCGCGTGCAATATCGTTGGCGGGGAAATCCAGAACCCCAACGAAGGCACCCGAGGCTATGTTCGTTGGGGGGATTTCTCCGGCGTTAATATTGGCACCGGGGTAGGGCTGCCGGGACCGAATGATACGGATAATGGTATTTACTTCGTTAGCCCGCCCACCGGCGGATCAGCCCCTAGCCCTAGCGATGTTACCAATATTGGTATTTCCCGAATCGAAGGCATGCGAATTCATCACATGAAAATCACTACATTGGGGGCCAATTAATCATGAGATATTCATTTGCAGCCTCCATGTTGCCCTCCCGGGTAACGGCCCGCCCGACCGTGAAATCCCTCCATGCTTTCGCTACCCTAATTGTAGGAGCATGCTTGAACGCGAATCCAGTCTTGGCACTCGAAGCCTTGGACGACGAAGAAATGGATGCGGTCACCGGCCAAGCGGGCATCCTGTTGAGCTTTCAGTACTACTTCAACAGTAATCAGGCAGATAACCCAGGAACCCCGGATTTTAACGAAGCGGGTGCGCGGCTGACCGGTGCTACGGGCTGTGCTACTCCTAATGGTGGTGCCAGCTTGGGAAACATGAACTGTCGTTTTGCTATGCAGTTAAAAAATCGCGAATCAGAATGGCTGGTCTTTAAAAATGGCCATGCTTCTATCGATCTTCGCCGTTTGTCACTGGACGCCTCTGAGTTAGGAGACTCTTATGGTTCTGGTGCCGCGTTCAATAGCTTCTTTAATGCAGAAAAATTTCAAGAGGTAGACGGCACGTGCCTTCTTCCTAGCGGCGATTGCTCTAGTGGCGCCTCATCCGGCCTAGCGAACATGGCTGGCCTAAGGCTCAGTTATCCGGAAGCGAGTAATGATGGTCAGGAGTTCAATGATGTTCGCTTTGGTCTTTACTTTGAGGGATTGGCAGTGGAACCAAATTCATCGCCTCTAATACAGGATGGCTGGAGTAGGAACATTAACGGTTCCTTTATGGGGTTAAATATTGCCGACAACAATGGCTACCAGGCGGGGATCGCCTTTGGTGGTGACTTTTATCTGTACGGATTTTAGGCGCGAGCGGTCGGCTACCGTCGGGTGAGTTTATGTGTGCAGAAATGAAAAATAATAAATGGATAGAGCGCAGTTTTATCGCAGCACTACTTTTGTGGTCGCTGAACAGCTATGCCCTGGAAGCGCTTTCCGAACAGGAAATGGGTGCAATCCAAGGTCGTGACGGAGTAACAATCGGACTGGAAGTCCCGCAAAACGATGCCATTACGGCTGAACAGATTCGCTGGGAACTGGACAATGGGGAAGTAGACGCTAACAGCGATTCGATCCAGAATCACATCATTATCGGTGGCACAGCCATTGATGCTAGCCAATTTGCCATAAAACCGATTGACCTCGATGGCAGCGAAGCCAGCCAGGCGTTGGACTTTGCCTTGGCCATTGATGCTTATACCAATGATCAGGGCCGACCAGGACTTGGCCTGGATGCCACCTGGAATCGTATGCGAGTGCAGGCCGATAGCCTGTCAGTGACAGATGAGTCCCGCTCATTTGGTGCCGTGGCGCTGGATTCCGGTGGGCGCTTTGCCGTCTTCGGCGATGGTGGCTTTGCCAATATCAGCACAAACCAGGCACGGGTTATCGTGAATGTCGGTGATATCGATAATAGTGATCCTGATCCAAATACATGGACCATGGCCAACCCGGGTCGGATGTTTTACCGAATGGGGCCGGCAGGAAGTACTGAAATACAATTGGATAATTTGGGCTTTCTGTTTGATATGCATCAGGGCACGGTGGGTGTCGATGCCGACGGTTTAGTGGTAAGAAGTGCGCTAGGTTCACGTACTGACTTGAATCTCACCTTCGATATTTTCGCCAATGTGGCCAATACGGCCTCTACGGCTTTCCAACTCAATGAACAATCCATTCCCATGCTGCTGTTCGGTTGGCGCGGCGGGATTGAGGATTTTGACTTGCACTTGCTCCCGCAAGGCACATGGTTGCCTGATGATGGTACTTTCACTCAGGGGCTTACGGCCTCGCTCGGTTTGAACCTTGCAGACAATTTCCAGTTTGTCCTAGGCGAGGCGAAATATGAAGATACTGGTGACCAGAAACAATCTTATCTGGAATTTACCCAGCCAATCAGCATGCCCACTACGCTTGGGCAGACCCGTAAAGATGTCGAGTTTGGTTATCTGACATTGGATACTGTCTCAGCCGGGCACCAAAGTATTGGCGGTATCTGCTTCGGGGGTGGCAACACTTATGGGAGTACACCTTCCGGTTGTACCACATCAACAGGAGGTGTTTTGCCAACGGAGCTTTTGGAGATTGCTCCCTCTGACACGGGGCTTGCCATTATAAACCGAGAGTGGGGCCTTCATGCTTACTCTTCCAGGGTTGTCTATCGCGATGGTGTCTCTGCAGCGAATAACATCGATGAAGGTTGGGCGCTAATCTATACCTTGGGTGATATCAGCACAAATTGGTATCTCTATCCACAGTCAGGTGATGGCTCAACTCTTGGCTCTCCCGGCTTCAGCATGGATGTGGTCACCGCTATCCAGACAGAGGGTGGTGCTGATGCCAATGGGAGGCCGGATCGTTCGCGCTGGGAAAATGGCACCCATCTTATGATCGGTGATACTGATTTTCAAACCAGTTATCACGACCCGCTGAATCCAACAGCAGATGGATTGGCTATTGGTCTGATGGGTGCGGATCTTCTGTTTGCCGCCAATGACATGGGGGTTGGCTTGTCTCTTGCAGACGGCCTCAATCTTTCTTCTAATGAAGTTCGCTTACAACTACGCGGTATGTTTGGAGGGGGGGATGTGCCTCGGATGGAATCCCCTGTTTACGGTAGTTACATCGATATTAATCTAGAGTTGGACGATTTTCTCTTCAAAATTTTCCCGTCTTCGAATGGTGATGCAATTAATTTTGGTGGCTTCCTTAGTCTTGCCAAATTGAATGACATCCCTGGCAGTGAAATCACTGGCAGTGCGGATGGCACATATATTTCTTTTGCTGAACCCAATCTCAATAAATTGGATGTGGATGTACGTTTGGCTGATATTGTCGGAGATATTGAAATTCCTACAAACGCGATTCTAGCCGGTGGCGGTGGGAAAATTGATTTATTGACAGCAACGGAAGAGGCGGACGGCAAACCAAAGTTGCGGATCGCGACCAATATGAATATTGGTGCCTTGGCGAGTAAGCCAGGCGGTGGCGCTGGAGACCCACTTGAGATTAGAAGAATCGAATTTGGTGGTAAAGATCTAGGATCTATGATTGTACCTGCTGGGAAAATTTATACCTCACTTACACTGGAGCAGCAATAATTTCACTAATGAAAGCTGGGGTGCGGAGTTACGGATGTCAACAATGAAAATAACAGCACGTATTGTATTTGGAAAGACAATGTCGGCAGCTTTCTCAGGGATGCTTTTTCTGCTGAGTCTTTCTTATTCGTTGTCTGTATCAGCAATGATTGAGATGGGTGATGAGCAGCTTTCTAAAGTGACGGGCCAGGCTCTGTTGCAGATGAACAAGGTTGTAGGCGACGACCTTGATAATGGCACCCAAGGGGTGACTTTTTATACAGCAGGCTTGGACGCCTTGCTGGACCTGAACCTGAATATTGAAAAGCTTCAGTTGGGTTGTGGGGGTGTAAATGGTGTGGGCTGTGACCTTGATATTGATAATTTTTCATTGGGTTGCATTACAAACAGCTCAGGAAATTGCATAACACTATCCCCAGCTCCTGGTACTAATCAAAAGGTTGGAGCAGTTAATGAAGGGCCTCAAGCTGGCATGGAAGACTTTTCCATTGAGCGGCCTTTTTTCCAATTTGCAATCAAAAATGATGACACCAAAACACTAAGAGAAGTTGTGGGAATACGTTTGGGTGGAGAGAATGTGTCAGGTCCGCTCAGTTTCGGTAGTTTGAACTCTTTTAGCGGCTACTTGAATGGCGAGGCAGACGTTTTTCTGCGAGGGGAAACGGATGTTGCAGCAACATGCACCAGTCCGGATACTTGCCCTAATGCGGGTGGTCGAACACGTTACTCCGATGCGAGCGCTTTTCTCGGTCTTAATGATGGCAATGTTCTTAATCTTGGAATCTACAGAATATTTTATCGAAATCTGACTATCGATTATGGCGGTCAATCACGAGAAAACATTGCTGCGGAGGTTTTTGGAAATCGAGTAACTCAGGTTCCAATTGAGGGCTTGGCTCTTGCCGATTTGGTTGATGATATTGTTGATGATGTTTCGATTAATCGGATCTGTGCACTAACAATTTTTGGGAGTTGTTCTTTCATCATTGGTGATGGCCTTGCTAACGCGTTGTTGCCCCTTTTGAAGGGTGGGGTTGGTGATTATATTAAAGGGCAATTGGCTAATGGGTTGAATATTACTCCTGGCGAACTTAATGATTATGTCCTTCCATACAACTTGAAAAATATTCATCAGCTTGATGTCGCAACTGAGTTATTTGGGTTGTCCTTCCAGAAAGAGTCTATACGCTATCCTGGTTATAAAAGAGCAATGGCTGCAGGTTGGTCGATGTATGCGCCAGATGCTTTTAATCTTGTTATCGACGATAAGGTATCCAATTTTGTTCAGGGCATTGCTGGCAGTAGTAATGCGCGTGACGGGAATATTGTTGGTTTGCCTGCGCCATATCGCAATTGTTGGGGCAGTGCCCGTTTTTGCTAACGGAATTTGCCCTGAGGCTTGACTCAGAGGCATATGCTTCTCTTGCTAAGCAAATGAGGAAACTTCAGCCATTTCCTGCCCCCCCCCCCCCCCGATTCGCGAATCATTGAGGGCAATTACAATCAGGAAAATCTCTTTCGATGTTGAATAGTGTGAGCGTCTTGTAATCTCGTGCTTTGAAAGGAATGCTCACCAATGGAAACTTTTCTGTCAGCGTCAGGGTACCTCTACGGGCTAGCTTGAATGAGAAATGTGGCTGACTGGAATGGTGCCAGGATCCAGGTTTACTGCAACCGACGCTTCAATCCCTTCATTGCCAGCACCCGCGTGCTGATTTCCTCGATCGACAACTCCGTGGCATCCAGGTACGGGATGTTGTGCTTGTTGTACATGGCTTCCAGGGCTCTTAACTCCATATCGCATTGACGGAGGGAGGCATATTTGCTGCCGGCTTTGCGTTCGCTGCGGATAGCGCTGAGGCGGTCGGCGTTGATGGTCAGGCCGAAGAGTTTGTGTTTGTGCTCCATGAGCGGCTTGGGCAGACGAAGGTCGTCAAAGTCGTCTTCGGTGAGCGGGTAGTTGGCGGTGAAAAGACCGAACTGCAAAGCCAGGTAGAGGCAGGTCGGCGTTTTGCCCGAGCGGGACACGCCAATGAGGATGACGTCTGCCTGGTCGTAATGGCGGGTGCGGGCACCATCGTCGTTGTCCAGGGCGAAATGCACGGCGTTGATACGGATTCGGTAAGACTCCGCATCGCGGATGGCGTGGCTTTGATTGATCTTGTGGCTTGAGCGCACCCCCAGCTCGTCTTCCAGGGGGTTGAGAAACGCCCCGAACAGATCCAGTACCAGGCCGTCACAGCCGTGGAGCAGGGTTCGGTGGTCACTGTTGACCAGGGTAGAGAACACCACGGGCTTTTGGCCGTCTTCCCGGGACGCCTGGTTGATCCGTGCCACGGCTTCACGGGTCTGCTCATCCGACTGCACGAAGGGCAGGGTGATCTGCACGAACTCGATATCGCCGAACTGGCTGAGCATGCTGTGGCCGAGGGTTTCAGCGGTGATGCCGGTGCCGTCAGAGAGATAAAACGCCGTTCTTTTCATGGGGGTCAGCCGTTTTCTGTGCCGCAGAAGCGGCGCTTGAGCCGCGTATTGACTTGCAAAAAGGCGTTGCCAGTCGTTCGCAGCTCAGGAGCCGCTCCTGTGGGGGTTCGTAAGTCATTGTTTTCAATGATGACAGTCTAGAGCTCGCCGTTGCCCGGGGCCAGTGCTATCTGCGAACTATTGGCCGGCAAATTCGGGAAATACCGCCTGGGGCGTTGTCCCTGCCTTCACATCCTTCTAAACTGCGCCGCACAGGCTGGCCCACTGGTTAAATACCCTTTCATTTTCAATGGGATAGACAGGCCAGGCAAGTCGCAGCTCGCTACTGATGCAGGGATTGACCAAAGTCGTACCCAAATTACGACGAGGGGCGGGCAAACTGTGCGGGTTTTGAGTAGAATGTCGGCTCGATTAGCGCCGGCTCAGGCCAGTAATCAACGGTAATACGTAAAAAGGAGACGACCTTGGCGGAATATGTAGTCTGGTTTCAGGACCTGGGGAAAAATGACGTTGAACGCGTAGGCGGCAAAAATGCATCCCTCGGTGAGATGATCAGCAATCTGTCGGCAGCGGGTGTCTCCGTTCCGGGCGGTTTTGCCACCACCGCTGAAGCCTTTCGCGAGTTCCTCGAGCACAACAATCTGACACAGAAGATCAATGACGCCTTGAGCGCTCTGGATGTGGATGATGTGGTCGCCTTGGCCAAGACCGGTGAGCAGATCCGCCAGTGGGTGGTGGATGCGCCTTTCCAGCCCGCTCTGGATAGCGCTATCCGCGACGCCTATGCACAGATTGGTGAGGGCAACGCTGATCTGCCGGTAGCGGTTCGTTCTTCCGCCACCGCAGAGGACTTGCCGGATGCGTCCTTCGCCGGCCAGCAGGAAACCTTCCTGAATATTCGCGGCATCGACAGTGTGATGATTGCCGTCAAGGAAGTGTTTGCCTCCCTGTTCAATGATCGCGCGATCAGCTATCGCGTTCACCAGGGTTTTGACCACAAACTGGTGGCCCTGTCTGCCGGCGTGCAGCGCATGGTCCGCTCAGAAACCGGTGCCGCCGGGGTTATGTTCTCCATGGACACCGAATCCGGTTTCCGTGATGTGGTCTTTATCACTGCCTCCTACGGTCTGGGTGAAATGGTGGTGCAGGGCGCGGTTAACCCTGACGAATTCTACGTTCACAAAAAGACTCTCCTGAACAAGAAGCCTGCCATTCTTCGCCGTAACCTGGGCAGCAAGATGCAGAAGATGGTTTACGGTGCTGAAGCCTCTGCGGGCAAGTCCGTCAAGATTGTGGAAGTCGATACGGCAGAGCGCATGACGTTCTGTCTGAACGACGAGCAAATCGAGAACCTGTCCCGTCAGGCCATCGAGATCGAAAAGCACTACGGCATGCCCATGGATATTGAATGGGCGCTGGATGGTGACGACGGCAAGCTGTACATCGTGCAGGCCCGCCCGGAAACCGTGAAGAGCCGCTCCGATGTGAATGTGATGGAGCGCTACCTGCTCAAACAGACCGGCAAGGTATTGGTGGAAGGCCGCTCCATTGGCCAGCGTATTGGTGCCGGTAAAGTGCGCATCGTTACCAATATCAAGGAAATGGACAAGGTCCAGCCTGGCGACGTGTTGGTCACGGACATGACAGACCCGGATTGGGAACCGGTCATGAAGCGTGCAGCAGCGATTGTTACCAACCGTGGTGGGCGCACCTGCCACGCGGCGATCATTGCCCGCGAACTGGGTGTTCCCGCCATTGTTGGCTGTGGCGACGCCACCGAGGTACTCAGTGACGGTCAGGAAGTTACGGCTTCCTGTGCGGAAGGCGATACCGGCAAGATTTACGAGGGGCAGCTGGAATTCGATATTCAGCGCAACTCCATTGAATCCATGCCCAAACTGCCATTCAAGATCATGATGAATGTGGGCAACCCGGACCGTGCCTTTGACTTTGCCGGTTTGCCGAACCAGGGCGTCGGTCTGGCCCGCCTGGAATTTATCATCAACCGCATGATCGGTGTGCACCCGAAAGCGCTGCTGAACTACGATACCTTGCCCAAGGATGTGAAGCAGAATGTGGACAAGCGCACCTCCGGTTACGGTGATCCGGTGGATTTCTACGTGGAAAAGCTGGTCGAAGGGATTTCCACCCTGGCCGCGGCTTTCCATCCGGAGAAGGTGATTGTTCGTCTGTCCGACTTCAAGTCCAACGAGTACGCCAACCTGATCGGCGGCAAGCTCTACGAGCCGGAAGAAGAGAACCCCATGTTGGGCTTCCGGGGTGCCAGCCGTTACATCAGCGAAAACTTCCGGGATTGCTTCGAGCTTGAGTGCCGCGCCCTGAAGAAAGTGCGTGACGTCATGGGCTTCACCAATGTGGAAATCATGGTGCCCTTCGTCCGGACTGTTGGCGAAGCCGAGCAAGCGGTTGACCTGCTGGCCAAGAACGGACTGAAGCGTGGTGAAAACGGTCTGCGCGTGATCATGATGTGCGAGCTGCCCACCAACGCGCTGCTGGCCGATGAGTTCCTGCAGCACTTCGATGGCTTCTCAATCGGTTCCAACGATCTGACCCAGTTGACGCTGGGCCTGGACCGGGATTCCGGTATCGTCAGCCATCTGTTTGACGAGCGCGATCCGGCGGTCAAGAAGTTGCTGAAGATGGCTATCGATGCCTGTAACGCTCAGGGCAAGTACATCGGCATCTGTGGCCAGGGGCCATCTGATCATCCTGATCTTGCCAAGTGGCTGATGGAGCAGGGCATCTCTTCCGTGTCCCTGAACCCGGATTCCGTCCTGGATACCTGGTTCTACCTGGCGGAGAAGCATGGCAACTGATTAGCCTGCTGATTCACCTGGTGCCTCACGGCAAAGTAAAAAGCCCGCTATTGCGGGCTTTTTACGTTAGTGGCAATGTTGGCGACAAGACGCTTTGCAGTCGCTCATGCCTCTTGAAAGTGACAACCTGATTGGAGCCTGATTGGGCGATGGGTTGAGGTGGCGTTGAGGCCGCCATTCAAGGTCGCCGGGTGTATCGAATCGGAGAGAAGGGAAGCCATGTTTCATCGCCTGATCAGGACGCTGGATTTATATGATGGCTTGAGATTGCCCGTAAAAGTCGGTCGGCTTGAGCTTTTGCTGGTCCATGAAGAGGGCGAAACCCGGTTAATGCAGCGTCGCTGTCCCCATGCAGACTTTGCTCTGGATCGCTGCACCATCAGTCATGGGGAGCTTCGCTGCCCAGGGCATGGATTGACCTTTTCCCTGCGGAGTGGCCGCTGTCTCAATGGCAACTACCAGCTGCAGCAATACCGAATTGACTACGACGGCCCCTGGCTGGGTGTGGATTTGTCTCCCTAGCCACCGGCTTCAACACAGAAAATCGGGCTGACTGAACAGGACGACTCTCTCTTCTTTTGACGGCGCTGCACGTGCCAGAACGGCCAGACGTCTTATTGAGGGATGGGGGAGGCGTAGACCACTTTCTCGTCACCCAGGCCTGCCACAAAGTGGCTGCTGTAACGATGGCGCAGTTGTTTGACCTTACGCACATAGGCCTGGGTCTCCTTGAAGGGAGGGATGCCACCGTAGCGCCGCACATTCCCCTCGCCGGCGTTATAGGCCGCCAGGATGTGATCCAGGGTAGAGAACTTGCCTTTCAGGTAGGCCAGAAAGCGGGTGCCGCCAAGAATGTTTTCACGGGCATCAAACGGGTTGCTGACTTTCAGATAGGCCGCCGTTTCGGGCATTAGCTGCATCAGACCCTGAGCTCCCACACGGGAGATGGCCTTCGGGTTAAACAGGGATTCCGCATGGATTACGGCTTTCACCAGCGCCGGGTCGACCCGGTGCTGGCTGGCTGCGAAAGTGATCAGGGTATCGTAACGGTCACGCTCTGCATCGCTTAGCGCACGGGGCTGGTAATTCCATCCCTTGCGGATGGACAGCAGAGTATGGCCACTGCCAACCCGGTCCTGGGGCTGGTCCGTGAACAGAATGGTGCCATCAGCGGCGCGATACTTATAGATATCGCTTGCCGCAGCACTTGAAAAACTGATCATGCCGCTCAAAAGCAGAGCCAGCAGCCCGGTCAGTCGCATTGTGTCCCGTTCCCCATTGGATGCGTGCTGTTTTAGACGCGTTATTGTTTTCGTGAAATGCCTTACCAGGCTATATCCAGACTATATAGCAACAGATTAGCATTTCTGATAGACGTTACCCCCATGGTACCGCTGCGCCCGTTGATGTTGACCCCTGTTCGATAAAGGGTCATTTTCACGTGCTGAGCGTCGCGGCTGATCCAAGCCAATCATACTATCGCTGCGGTCATAGCCCAAGTGACCTGGCACACATTCCAGCTAGTCCCTGCTATTGCCGTTTGCTATGGGTGGTATCAGCGGGGACGTCTTGTGAATCTTCTCGCACTGCGCACAATGGGGTCTAACTTGAAGGAGTCAGCAGTGACAAAAGAATTCGACCTGGTGGTAATCGGGGCCGGTTCCGGCGGTGTTCGAGCGGCCCGTATGGCGGCAAGCCACGGTGCGCGGGTTGCCATCATTGAAGAGCGGTTTTTTGGCGGCACCTGCGTGAATGTGGGTTGTGTCCCCAAGAAGCTGTTTTCCTACGGGGCGCATTTTCCTCAGGAATTTGCCCTGGCAGAGGATTTCGGTTTTACGGTCAAGGGCTGGTCCTTTGATTGGGCAACCCTGCGAGATAACAAAAGCCGGGAAATCCAGCGCCTGAATGGTATTTACCAGCGAATTCTTGACCAGGCCGGGGTTACCGTTTTTGAGGGACATGGCAAGGTGCTGGGCCAGGGGCGCGTTGCGGTGGGTGACCAGGAGCTGAAAGCGGAGAACATCCTCGTCGCCACCGGCGGCAAGCCTTACGTGCCGGAGTTCCCGGGCTCAGAATTGGCCCGAATCTCTGACGACCTTTTCTACCTGGAGGCGCTGCCCGACAAGGTGGCAGTGGTAGGAGGAGGCTACATCGCCACCGAATTCGCTGGCATCCTGCACGGGCTGGGCTGCCAGGTAACCCAGATTTACCGCGGTGACCTTTTCCTGCGCGGATTTGACGGCGATATCCGGCAGTTTGTGGCAGAGCAAATGCGCGGGCAGGGCGTGGACCTGAAGTTCAATGCCGACGTGAGCCGTCTTGAAGTCGTGGGCAGCGGCAAACAGGTCACCTATCAGGATGGCAGCCAGCAAACCTTCGATGAAGTGTTTTACGCCACCGGCCGTGTGCCGAAGCTGGATGGCCTGTTCGCAGACGGTGCTGTTCCGGCATTGACGGATAAAGGGGCGATCCAGGTCGATGCCGGGTTTGCCACGTCCATTCCCGGGCTTTATGCCTTGGGGGATGTGATTGACCGTGTTCAGCTGACACCTGTGGCACTATCTGAAGGGATGTGGCTGGCTGCAAAATTGTTCGGAGCGAACAAGCCGTCATCGCCCATGGATTACCGCCATATCGCTACCGCCGTATTCAGCCACCCCAACATTGGCACTGTCGGCCTCACCGAGGAAGATGCGTTGCGGCAGACCCCTGCCGTCCGGGTTTACAAAAGTGGTTTCCGCCCCATGCGCTATACCTTGGGTGACAAACAGGAGCGCAGCTTTATCAAGCTTATCGTGGACGATGAAAGCGACAAGGTGCTCGGGTTGCATATGGCCGGGGAGGACGCGGCGGAAATCACTCAGGGATTTGCCGTGGCCATCAAGATGGGGGCCACCAAGGCTGATTTTGACGCCACGGTGGGCATTCACCCCACGGCGGCGGAAGAGCTGGTCACCATGCGTCAGGGAGAAAGAGTTACCGCCTGACGATCAGCCTATCGTTTCCCGAGGTGTAGGCGCGTCCCTGGCGGCGCGCCTACGGTCCGGGTGTCAGATTCTCTCCAGTGTTACAGGTAACCCATCCCCGGGAACCGGCAGGCTGGTGGTATCCACCGGCATTTCGTAGTCCTGTGGCACAGTCCAGCGGTAATTGAGCAGCACCTGGTGAAGAATGGCCTTCACCTGCATCTCCGCAAAGTGCAGACCGATACATTTGTGTGCACCGCCGCCAAACGGCACCCAGGCATAGGGATGCACCTTGTCTTCCCGGCGAGCGTCGCTGAATCGCTCCGGATCAAACTTTTCCGGTTCCGGCCAGTACTCCTCCATGTAGTGCGTGAAGTAGGGCACCACGTTAATGAAGCTGCCGCGGGGGATAAAGAACCCTTCGTACTCCACATCCTTGACTGTCTTGCGAGGCAGGGAGGGCACCGGAGCGCAGAGCCTAAGCGCCTCTTTCATGGCCATGCCGATGCCCTCCAGCCGGGGCAGATCCTCGTAGTCCAGACAGGTTTTGCCGAGGGCCTGGCTTTCTTCGCGCAGACGTTCCTGCCATTGCGGATTCTTGGCCAGATAGTAGAAGAGGGTGGAAAGCGTGATGGTGGAGGTGTCGTGTGCCGCCATCATCAGAAAGATCATGTGGTTGACCACGTCGTCATCGCTGAACTGCTCACCCTCTTCGGTTTCGGCGTGACACAGAACACTGAACAGATCGGAATCCCGGCTTTGGCGTTTTGCGGCGATTTCCTTGCGAAAAAAAGCTTCCAGAACCTTTCGGCCCTTCAGTCCTTTCGACCAGCGCAAACCGGGCACACTGGTGCGCACGATCGCCGTGCCGGCGCGAACGGTATCCACAAAGGCGCGATTGATGTCGTCAGCCTCCGGGCCCAGCTCATAGCCCATGAACACATCCGTGGCCAGGTCCAGAGTGAGTTGTTTTACCGCATTGAGCACGTGGAAATCGGGGATCGATTTCCAGGGGGCAATCCCGGTGGTGATGTGCGGGCCCATTCTGTCCAGGTAGCCTTTCAGTACCTCGCGGTTGAAGGCCTGTTGCATGATCTTCCGGTGCCAGCGATGTTCCTCGAAATCCAGCAGCATGATGCCGCGGTGAAAAAACCGGCCGATAAAGTAATCCCAGCCCTGATGATTGGAGAACAGATCGCCGCGGTTGAGCATAACGAATTGATTGGCATCAGGACCGAGCAATTGCACCATTTTCAGCCCGAAAACGCTGGTCCAGGACACGGGGCCGTATTGGTCATACCGCTTGCGCATCAAGCCGATGGGGTCGCGCATGAAGGAGAGGGTGTGGCCAATTAGCGGCAGCCCCTTGTCACCGGGTACGGCCCGAAGCGGGCTTTGGGTGGGCACGGGGCAAAACGGTTGCGACATGAATCTCTCCTCATAAACAGTCCGTTTACTATTAGCCTGATAGCGCCTGAACCTCAACACAACTAAACAGATTTCGTACTGGCATTTCCTGGGGAACGGCGAGTCTGAACCGGCAATCCGATGCTTGCAGAGGGTGAGCTTCCACAGTGCAGGTCCGCGGTTTTCTCCTTTTGAAGCACCACGCCGACAATAGCGGTATGGCTTTCTCTGGATCGCATTGATTGCGAATGGCACGAGTTTGGCCAGGGGTATGTGTTGTTTTTTTGATCGGCAGGACCCGGGCAGCCCAAGGGGCGTGGCTGTGGGCAGTCACTAAAGGGTTATGCACCCGGTTATCCACAGAAACTGTGGATAGAAAAAGAGGGCCCATGGACACTGGGAGAGCCTGTACGGCCTGTGTATGATTCGGCAACAAACCAAAATTCCTGCAGATGCCTGCCTGGTTCGCGTTGAACCGTCTTTCCGGTCAAAGGGGCCTGTCGCCTGATTCGAATCGAATCGAATCGGGGCCAGGGCGCCAATGCCCGAACGCGCAAGCCCCGGCGGAACGGGTTCTGCAGTTGATCTGCCAGTCTGCTGTATTAAGGAGAACAAGGAATGCGTCGTGTGGTCTTTAACCAGAAAGGGGGCGTGGGGAAATCCAGCATCACGGTAAACCTGGCTGCCATCAGTGCTGCCGAAGGCAATCGCACCCTGGTGGTGGATCTGGATCCGCAGTGTAATGCCAGCCAATACCTGTTGGGGATGCCTGCGTACAGCAATGGTGAGGGCCCCAAACCCAATATCGGTACTTTCTTTGCCCAGACGCTATCGTTTCGGTTGAAAGAGAAGGACGCTCGCGAGTACGTGCATGCCACTCCTTTCGAGAACCTGTTTGTTTTGCCTTCGGATGGTGAGCTGGGCGAAATCGAGCATATGCTCGAATCCAAGCACAAGATCTATAAGCTCCGGGGCCTTCTGAAAAGCCTGGCAAAGGATTTTGACGCGATCTTTGTGGATACTCCGCCGGCCTATAACTTTTATACCCTCTCCGCCTTGATTGCGGCGGACCGGGTGCTGATTCCTTTCGATTGTGATGCCTTCTCCCGCAAAGCACTGTACACACTGCTGGAAAATATTCAGGAAGCCCGGGAGGACCATAACGACGAGCTTCAGGTGGAAGGGATTGTGGTCAATCAGTTCCAGCCCCGCGCCCGATTGCCTCAGGAGCTGGTAGCATCCCTGGAAGAAGAGGGCCTGCCCATGTTGAGTAGCAAGCTCTCTGCCAGCGTGGTCATGCGGGAATCCCATGAACAGGCCACACCGCTGGTGAATTTGCAGCCCAAGCACAAGCTGACCGAGGAATACCGCGCACTGTTCCACGAGCTCAATGGCCGCTAATCCATTTCGTCGCCAGGCCACCCGCCGCGCCGAACGTATATTGCGTTCGGCCACCGCCAGTCGCTGGTTGGCCAGGGCGGTGTTCAGCCGCTCTGATCAGTTGCAGCAACGGCTGGGCGAGGCGGCAGGGCAGCTCAAACTCCTGGCCGCGATGCTGCTTGATTGGGCCACAGGACGCTATCGGCAGGTACCCTGGGCAACCCTGCTGACCATCACCGGGGCGTTGGTGTACTTTCTTATGCCCTTGGACGCCATTCCTGACCCGATTATCGGCCTAGGTCTGCTGGATGATATGGGGGTGCTAGCCAAATCCTGGCAATTTGCCCGCCAAGACATTGAAAGCTACCGAGAGTGGCGTGATAGAAAGGGGGATATCCGTGCCGACGAGAAGCAGGACTGACGACAGCGACGCCATCTTCAAGCCGGGTTTTAATGGCCGCGGCAACCTGGTTTACGAACCCTTGTCAGTGCTGAGCCTCAGCCAACGGCTGGGACGGCTGCGCTATGCCTGTTACCAATTTGCCGCATGGTTCACCGGGTTTTTGCTGATTGCCCTTGCCATGCTGCTTTCCGTGGAGCTTGTCCCTGACCTCGTCGGAATTGGTGTCACGCTGATAGTCGGGCTGCTGTTATTGCTCTACACGGTGGGGCTGATGGTGCGCCGGCTTCATGATATGGATATGAGCGGCTGGTGGGCGCTGCTGTCCCTGGTCCCTGTGCTGAATCTGCCCTTTCATCTATTCCTATACCTGGGTAATGGCAGCAGCTCCATGAACCGCTACGGCACGCCGAACCCGCTACCGAGCGGTATTGTTATGCTGTTCGGCGGACTGTTCTGGTTTATTAATGTGCTTTCGATTATAGCTACCATCGCCTTCATGGTAATTGCGTGGCTGGCTCCGGAATGGTTGCTGCCCTACCTGTCACAAATACCGGATAGTTGGTCGGCTTCGGGTCGCAATTGGATGGAGGTATTTTGATATCAATGTCAGGTTCCTCTCTCTTACGAATTTTGTGATAGTGTTTACTATAATTTCGTCATTGCTTGCCTGGGGCAGGCTTGATCAGAGCAAAAACAAACAACACACAACAACAATTAGCGATCTGGAAAAGGGAGTAGTTATGGGCAAGCGTCTGCTGGGGAGCCTTTTGGCCATCGCCTTGCTGCCAATGCAGGGGATGGCAGCCATCACCAATGCCGATCTTGAAGAACTCGAATTATCACTGTGGAAAGTGCGCACAAACTTTCATATGCTGACAGTGATGACAGGCAGTGACATCTACGCCTCGGAACTGAACAAGACGATCTCACAGGCCAGCCAGGCGCTTTCCGCTTTGAAAGCCAGTGCGGAAGGCAGTGAAGAGCGTCAGTTTGTCATGGATCTGGAAAAGGACTGGGCTCTCTACATGGACGCTGCCAAGGGCAATACCATGGCAGAGCAAGGCTACACCAATGCCTACGTCATCAAGGACGTGAATGAGCTTCCCGCTATCATGGCGGAAAAAATGGATACCTTCGGGAATGCCTCAGATGGACAGTACGATGAGATTCGTGAGCTCTCCGCCTATTTGCAGCGGATGACATCGGAATATCTGAATGTGGCAGCGGATCCGGCCGGCGGTATGGCTTCAGGTTCCGATGAGGGGCGGCTGGATTTCAAAAATGCCGTACCGGAATTCGAGAAAATGCTTAAAGCGGCCCAGGCCCAGTATGCCGGCGATGAAGCCATGACCCGGGCACTGGATCAGGTAGCGGTAAAATGGAAATTCATTCGTCAGTCCATGGTGAAGTTCTATGAAAATGCGGTGCCGTTTCTTATCTACCGCTATACCCGGCAGATGGTAGATACCATGGAGCAGGCGATCAGCCTGGCTTCAACGGATATGGCCAAGCCCACCTTTGGGCCCGTTGAATAGTCACAACGGCCATTATTCAGATACATTGTGCCCCCGCTAACGGCGGGGGTTTTTCATGGGGTTGAAAGAGGATATCGGGGTGAAAAAACAAGGACTGTGTGTGTTTGCGGGTGCACTGATGTTGGCTGTTTCCGGTGCACAAGCGGCACTGTCTGCAACGGAGCTTGCGATGCTGGAAGCGGATGCCTGGCGTGCCAGGATGGGATTTCATCTGCTCTCGATCCGTGGCGACAACCCGGAAGATCGTGCGGCCCTGCGCCAATTGCTGGAAGCCGGCGAGGGCCGTGTGGCTGAATTGAAATCCCAGGCTGAGGGTGACGAGGTGTCTCAGGCTAACGCCTTTGGCCAGGCCTGGAACGATCTTTCCCGCCGGGCCATGGATAACCCGCTGGCGTCTCTCGGCTATGCCGATTACGGTGCCATGAGCGAGATGAATACCACGACGCTGGCAGTGGCCGAATTGGCAGAACAGGCGCAAAGTGCCCCTGACGCCCAGTATCTGGATATTGCGGATTTGTCGGTATCCATGCAGCGGCTGGCCAGTGAGTATCTGGCATTGGCTGCCTTCCCGTCAGCGGGTCTGCCCACCGGTACCGGGTTGGCGCCGCTGGATTTTGCCCTTGAAGCAAAAAGTATCGATGACACGCTGAGCCGCCTCAAGAGCCGCTATGCCAGCGATCCGCAAGCGAATGAGGTTCTGGCTTTTGTCGAGCAGCGCTGGGTTTTCGTCCGGGGCACCATTCCGCGAATGAACGAGCAGGATACCAACAAGGTGCCGTACCTGTTTTACCGATATGCCACCCAGATAGCAGAGCGGGTGGATGAGTTGGTCGCGCCCTGAAACCTCGCGCCGCCGCTTGGCAAGGGACTATTGAGACAGGCACTCCCTTTTACAGCGTTCCCGTCTCGCTGCTGAACAGATCCCGCATCAATCAGAACGGGTTGCCAGCCAGTCCGCACTGATCCGCCAGGCGTGGCTCGGCGCCTTGGAACCGGAGAACACCCCGGCGTGACCGCCGGGGACTTCCTCGAATCGCTTCTCCTGGCTACCGACTAGCCGCAAGACTTCCCGGGCCGCGCGCAGGCTGACGATATTGTCAGTGGTTCCGGCAAAAGCCAGCAGATCCTGGTGAATGGCGGAGAAGTCCACACTGCGCCCTCCGACACGGATTTTTCCCTTGGCCAGGCTGTTCGCCAGAATCATCTTCTCGATCACTTCCCGCACCACCGCGCCCGGGTAATCCACCATATCGTTGAACCATTGGCCCATGGTCATGTACTCGGTGACGTATTCCCGGTCGGCGATATTCTTTACCAGATCCAGGTAAGCCTGAACCACCCCCGGAGGGTTGGTCATCTTGAATCCGAATCTGAGCAGCCCCGCCGGGATATGGAACAGCTTGTCGTCCAGGGGGGAAAGGCGCACCTTGAACCAGTCGTGGGCTTGCATGGCCGGAATGGAGGCCAGCCCCAGAGCCTTGCCGAAGGGGCCGCTCTTGTGGAAATTCACCGGGCTGGCGATCGTGATCAGGCTGCGCACCGGGGCATCCGGGTGTCCGCCCAGATACATGAGGCAGAGCAGGCCTCCCATGCAGTAGCCCAGCAGATTGACCTGTTCCTGACCGGAGTGGGCTTTCACTGTGTCCACCGCCGCCGGCAACCAGCGGTTCACATAGGTATCCAGATCCAGGCTGCGCTCCGCCTGGGAGGGTTTGCCCCAGTCCACCAGGTAGACGTCATAGCCCCGGGCCATCAGATAGCGGACCATGGAGCGGCTCGGCATCAGATCGTAGGTCCAGCACTGGATGCCCAATGCCGGCACCAGAATCAACGGGGTGCGGTATTTGTTGCGTTCTACCGGCATCATTTCGTCGTTGACCGGGATTTCGCTCATGGGCGGCAGGCTATAATGGCGAACGGCCATGATGCCGTCCCGGTAGATTTCATCCCAGGGGCATTTGTCGATCTGGATAAACCGTTGCGGATGCCGCCGACGCTCGACGATATGCCCAACGGCACGCAGACTGGTTTTCAAACGGGATGACGTCGCCATGGGCGGCCTCCGACAATCAGGGGGGATGAAATGCTAGCGGCAGGGCAACGTATTACCATGGTGAAAAAGTAACACTTTGCAGATTAATGTCGACTCGTTAATCTATCGCGCCCGACGCACAGGAGGCATTGGCCGTCGTGACAAACTCATCATTACCTTACACCCGCCTGGATGTCTGTAACCGTTTTCTGGAGTCGGTGAGACACTCTGTGGTGCTGGGACTGGAAGTCCTCAGCGCAGAAGAACACGCTGTCAGGGTAAGGGTTCCCTGGCGAGAGGATCTGGTGGGTAACCCGGAAACCGGCGTCATGCATGGTGGCGCCATCTTCGCCATGATGGACCATGCTGGCGGTATGGCAGTGACCTGTCGCACCTTTCCCACGTTCGAAATCACCCCCACCATCGACTTTCGTGTCGACCACCTTCGTGGACCGGCCAAGGGCGCTGCGGTGGTTTGCGAAGCCACCTGTTACCGGCTCACCAACCATGTGGCCTTTGTCCGCATCACCACCTGGGAGGAGGGCACCGAGGACGAGCCCATCGCAACCGGGCTGGCAACCTACACCCGACTGAAAATTGAAACTGCTGGCAAGGTGGTGGGGCAATGAAAGCACTGAAAACCCTGATTGAAGAATGCCGAGCCGGCGAGGCGGACTACCAGAGCCTGATCGACCGGGTGCCCTATGCCCGCTTTCTGGGTATCCAGGTGGTGGCACAAGGGGACGAGCTGACCTTTGTGTTGCCCAAGCATGACAATGTGGTGGGTAACCCGACTCTGCCAGCCTTGCATGGCGGGGCCGTGGCAGGCTTCATGGAGCAGGCAGCGATTATCTTTATCCTGTTGCAAATGGGGGAACCACGGGTCCCCAAGACCATCGATTTCACCATCGATTACCTGCGAGCAGGGCTTTTCCGTGACACCTATGCGGAATGCAGCGTCACCCGACTGGGCCGACGGATAGCCAATGTGCATATCAGCGCCTGGCAAAAAAACCGCCAGGAACCGATCACCATTGCCCGGGCGCATTTCCTGCTGTCCGATGATGCGGGCTGATCCCGACGGATCGAGGCCCGCTTCTTTGTCCAAGAGACCGCGCCCTGAGGTCGGGCGCGGTGCTTGGCTCCGTAATTAACACGACTCGCCTGTCCGTTATCCATGTTCCGGTAGCGGATGCATCCTCCCGCTGCTTGCCTCCGTTAGTCTTCCTTGGTCCGTACCGCGATTGTGATTTTGCGCCAGCCCACAACCCGATTGTCATAACGCGACATTGTCCCGGCAAACACTTCCGCCTAGCGTTTAAGTGAACCTGTTCGGAGCGCACCGTTGCGTTCCGGGGTGTGCGCTACAACGCTAAAAAGGGTGTATCCATGAAAATAACCAATGTCACCTCGCCACCAACTTCCGTGAGCATCTACGACAACTGGGACGGCCCCGGCTCCGACGATATCGAAGACAAGCTGACACCGGGCCATGTGCAGGATGTGGTGGAAATCTTCCAGACCCCGCTTACCGGTCACTATAACTGGGACTATTCCAGTGCCGATAGCCGTATCCGCAAGTTGTATCGCCTTGGCAAGGAGCTGAACTGGAATTCAGACATGGATCTGGACTGGACCCAGACCTTCCCCAGGAGCGAGGTTCCTCTCGATCAGGCCTTTAATCCGTTCAACGGCTGGCCCACATTCGAGGCACTGAGCGATGACGAGAAACTGCGTTTCGGCTGGCACAACCTGGCCTGGATGCTGGCGCAGTTCATGCACGGGGAGCAGGGCGCACTGCTGGTGGCATCGCAATTAGCCAGTTGCGCGCCGTCCTACGATGCCAAGCTCTATGCGGCGAGTCAGACTTTTGACGAGGCCCGGCACGTTGAAGTGTTCACCCGGTACCTGCAGGAAAAAATCGGCATCCTGTATCCGGTGAACCCCAACCTGAAGGCTCTGCTCGACAAGATCCTTTCCGATCCGCGCTGGGACCTGAAATTCATCGGCATGCAGATCATCATTGAGGGCCTGGCTCTGGCGGCCTTCAACACCCTCAAACTGACCGCCCATGACCCGCTGCTCAAGCAGATTATCCACCTGGTGATTCGTGATGAAGCACGCCACGTTACCTTTGGCGTCAATTACTTGGAGGATTTTGTTGAGACTCTTTCTGAAGAGGAGAGGGAGGAGCGCGCCCACTTCGCGTTTGAAGCCTGCGTGGTCATGCGCGAACGGCTGATCAGCACCGAGGTCTTTGAGCACTTTGGCTGGGATGTGGAAGAGGCCCGTGAGCAGGTGCTGTCTTCCACCATCATGGCCCAGTTCCGCAATCTGCTCTTCACCCGCATCATGCCCAACCTGAAACGTATCGGCCTGCTCACCGAGTCAGTGCGCCCCCGTTTCGAAGAGCTGGGGATCCTGCAGTTCGAAAACCTGGTGGATGACGGCGAAGTGGATTGGGCAGAGCTGTCGAAACCTCTCTACGACGAAGTCTCCTGAGGGCTGTTTCTGTAGGCTCTTACAAAGCCCATAGACAGCGTAGGGTGCACTGAGCCTAAGCGAACTGCACCGATCTGGCGGCTCAGTGCATCCTACGTTTCATTACATGCTCTCGACGTTGACCATTCCCTGCCGAACCGGTTTGGCCAGCGCCTGAGAGGTCGCTTTATAAGCCTGCTGTAACGCCACGGGCCCCTGTTCCAGCTTCCCCGGACCGCTGCGGGCCAGGCCGTCAATGGCCAGGGTGATCAGGTTGGGGCGCAAAGGGGCCTGCAAGGCAGGGCTATTGGCCCGACGCCACGGGGATCGGGATTGCAGATGGTGATAGAGTACGCGCTCGCCGGGCCAGGTGCTGGCCAGGCCATGTCGGTCAGCAATGCCGCCGTCCCAATAGTAGTCACCGTCAATGCGTGCCGGTTGAAACAGGAACGGCACGGCGCAAGACGCATAAACGGCCTCGATGGGATCTCCCGCATTCAGCACCCGCGTGCGGCGGGTACCCGCATGCCAGGCAGACAGGGCTACCGGGGTGGGACTGTCTGCCAGATCGGTCTGCGTCAGCATCTCCCGCAGCAAACTGCGGAAACGTTTGCCGGCAAGCAGTCCCAGCCCGGGGGCAGGGTCCCAGAAATGCTCCCGGCACAGACCTGTCAGGGTAAGTTCCATTTTTTCCGGGCATGCCTGACCGGCCATGCAGGCTGACACCAGGGCTCCGGCACTGGAACCGCAGTAACGCGCTGGCGCCAAATCATGTTCTTTCAGGGCTTTGACGACACCAAAATGGGCAAAAAAACCAAAAAAACCGGACGACATGGCCAGGGTGAAGGGGCGATCTGCCAGCCATTCAGCCAGGCTCGGGGCGGGATATGTCTTCATTGAATGCTTCCTCTGCGGCGACAAACCCTAACCCGGGGACCCTCAGCCACACAATCCTGCTGACGGCTGTGGCCGTGACAGCCCTGGGCCAGACCCTGGTATTCACGCTGCTGCCCTCTCTGGGGCGGGCCACGGGCCTGGCGGAAATGCAGGTGGGGCTGATTATCAGTTGTTCCTCACTGGTTTTTGCGCTGGCCAGCCCGGTGTGGGGCACCCTCAGCGAATCCCTGGGGCGAAAGCGGGTGCTGGTGATCGGGCTCAGTGGCTATTCCCTGGGTACACTGATGTTTGCGCTGGTGTTTGATATCGGCCTGCACGGTGGCCTGGCGGGCGGCCTATTGGTGGCCGGGCTGGTGTTAAGCCGCATGCTGCAGGCAGCAATCATGGCCGCTACACCGGCGGCTGCTGCTGCTTATACTGCGGATATAACCACCCCGGAGCAGCGCACCCAGGGCATGGGCCGTATCGGTGCGGCCAACAACCTGGGCACGGTTATCGGCCCCGTGTCCGGTGGCCTGCTGGCAGCGGTGGGACTGGTTTTCCCGCTCTATGGCGTGGCTGCTCTGACGGCGTTGATGGCACTGGCCACCGCATTGTGGCTGCCTGCCTCGCCCCATCAGCCCACCGCGAGAACCGTATCACTGGCCAGGGTGCTGCGTAGCGGATTGGGTGCCTATGCGGACCCGCGATTGCGGGATCTTCTGCTCACCGGTGTGATGCTGTTTATGAGCTTTGCGTTGATTCAGCAAACCCTGGGCTTTCTGTTTCAGGATCAGTTTGGATTATCGCCGGCCGCTGCGGCGCGTGCTCTGGGATTAACCATGATGGCGGCGGCGGTGACCTCGTTGGTCGGTCAGATTGTGGTCGTGCAATGGTTGCGTGCCCCCGCAACCTTGCTGGTGATTCTGGCGGTGCCCGCAATCGGTCTCGGTGCGTTGATATTGTGGCTGGCTGATCAGCAATGGGTAATGAGTGTGGCGGTTTTGCTGATTGGCCTGGGGCTGGGCTTTGGTATGCCGGCGATCATGTCTCTGGCCAGCCTGCGCGTCAGCAGCGAAGAGCAGGGCAGGGTCGCCGGCCTGGCAAGCGCCTGTCCGGCCCTGGGTTTTATTCTTGGTCCCCTGGTCGGCACCGGGTTGTATACCCTGGATCATCGCTGGCCCTATCTGCTGGTCTTGTCCCTGATGGTGCCGCTGACCTGGCTGGCCTGGCGGCTGGTGCGTTCCGCGGCTGACAATGCGTAGGGAGTCAGTGGCGAGGTCAGAGTTTCGAGTTGCGAGAACCGGTCAAGAATATTTCAGCCTCGTAGGGTGTCATAGGGCAGATCGAGTCAGGCGTTTAGCGACAGAGATTTCCATAGATGGGCCGCCAGCAGGCTGCGCCAGGGGCGGAAGTCTGCCAGCCAGGTTTCGGCTTCCCGGGCGGTCGGCGGAGTGGCACCACCCTGTAATTGTTGGATTGCCCGGCGCACGGCCACATCCCCGTGGAGGCTGCCGTCCATCCATGCGTAGCCCCGCAGCAGGGCATAGTGAACACTCCATGGACCCAGCCCTCGTATGTCCAGCAAGGTCTTGCGCAGGCTTTCCAGCTCGGCTGGCGCGATGGGCCGCTCAGGCAGAAGCGCCTCGTCGAGACAGCGTCTGGCGACAGTCAGCAAGCAATCTGCCTTGCTGCGGGAAAAGCCACAGTCACGCAGGGTACCCGCGTCGACCCGGGCGATATCCCTGGCATCGGGATAACAGTAAAGCCCGGCACTGTGCCTGCGACCCGTTGTCTGTATCAGACGCCGGCGGATGGAAACGGCAGCCGCCACACTGATCTGCTGGCCGATGATCGCCCAGCTGAGTGCCTCAAACGGCGAGGCGGATTGTGGTATCCGCAATCCGGCCTGGGAGCGCACCAGGGCGCCGACGAGGGGATGCTTGTCCGCCCGGGCCTCGAACTCCCGTGTCGGTTGATCGAGACCGAGCAGATGTCGCACCAGGGCATCCTGGCAAGGCGACGTCTGTGGCATTTTCCCGTCAGAGTGAAAGGTCACATGGGCCCGGGCCGGCTCCTGGAATTCCACTGTCAGCATGACAGGCACCTGTTGCCAGATGAATGCTTTGCGCAGTGTGCTCGCATCCACGGTTTCAGCTACTGCCTCCACATCCCGCCGGTGAAAACCCAGAAAGGCCTGGTGATCGAAATCCTCAGGGAGCGATACACTCTGCCGGTCAGTCATTTGTCACACTCACTGGCCCTGATAACCCGTTCGCGCTTGAGCAAGACACGCTTGCGTTCGACGCCCCAGCGATAACCGGACAGATGACCATCCCGTCGCACAATACGGTGGCAGGGAATAGCTACGGCAAGCGTGTTGGCGGCGCAGGCCGACGCCACTGCCCGGGCCGCACCCGGCTGGCCGATTTTCTCCGCCAGCTCCTGATAGGACAGGGTGGTGCCCGGTGGTATTTGTCGAAGCGCCTGCCAGACCCGTTGCTGGAATGCCGTGCCACGAATATCCAGCGGCAGCGACAGGCCTTGCCGCGGATCTTCGATCAGCGAAATCACCTGGGCCACTTTGTCATCAAATGCTCCATCCGGAGGGAGAAGCTCGGCACCGGAAAAGCGTTGCTGAAATTCCTCCAATAGTGCTTCAGGCTCATCGCCGAGGCTGATGGCACAGAGGCCCTGGGAGGTTTCTGCCACCAGCAGGCTGCCCAGACTGCATTCCGCGATGGCAAAGCGGATAGCGGTACCCTTGCCCGCGGAGCGGTACTGGCCCGGGCGCATGCCAAGCATGTCCTTGCCCTGGGTATAAAGCTGACTGCTGGACTCGATGCCGGCGTCCTCCATGGCACCAATGATGGAAGTGTGGCGCTGTAAATTTCCGCACAGGCGTCGTCGGCGCACCGCCAACGCATACTCCCGGGGAGTCAGACCGGTGACGGCCTTGAACTGGCGTTGCAAATGGTAGCGTGACCAGCCGCATTGTGCGGCCAGTTCTTCCAGGGTTGGCAGAGTGTGGCTGTGTTCAATGTGCCGGCACAGGGCGGTTACGGTGGCGGTTACCGGTGAGCCTGCCACAGAAAGGGGGGTGCAGCGACGACAGGGGCGAAATCCCGCCTGCAAGGCTGCTGTGCCATCAGGAAAAATCCGCACATTTTCCACATTGGGACGTCTTGCCGGGCAACTGGGCCGGCAAAAAATGCCGGTAGTGATCACCCCATAGACAAAACGCCCATCCGCGTTCCGGTCCCGTTCCAGGATGGCCTGCCACTGTGTGTCTGTCACCGGCTGAGAGGCTGTCACCACGATCTGTTCCTTCATTGTTTCCGTCACGAGTCTGAACGGATCATGGCGCGAAGGAAATCGTGATGCACTCTGGATGTTGCGGGGGAATTGAAAAAAGCGGCGGGAATGGGAGGTGGGTGAGGGTACCCACCTCCAGACGAACCTAGCTACCTTACTCGGTGTAGGGCAGCAGGGTCAGTTCAACGCGGCGGTTCTGTTCACGACCGCTGGCAGTGCTGTTGCTGGCAATAGGCTGGGTTTCGCCGAAACCGACGGTGTCCAGACGCACTTGCTCAACGCCGAAACCGCTGAGGATATTGGCCACGGACTGGGCGCGCTGCTGGGAAAGCATCAGGTTGTACTTGTCACCGCCGGTGCTGTCGGTGTGACCGGCCACCTGGATCATGGTGGACTTGTATTCCTTGAGGACCTCAGACACCGCATCCAGTACCGGACGGAAAGAGGGCTTCACCGTGGTGCTGTCGGTATCAAAGGTCAGGTTACCCGGCATATTCAGGATGATGTTGTCACCATCACGGGTCACAGAGACGCCAGCACCTTCCATTTTTTCGCGCAGTTTGGCTTCCTGGACATCCATGTAGTAGCCCACACCGCCGCCGGCAACGGCACCAATACCGGCCCCTTTCAGTGCCCGCTCCTTGCGTTCCTTGGCACTGTCGGACGTGGCGATACCGATCAGGGCACCGGTTACAGCGCCAATACCGGCACCCATGCCGGCTTTGGAGGTCTGCTTCTCACCGGTATAGGGGTTGATGGTGCTACAGCCTGCCTGCAGGGAAACAGCACCTGCCAGTGCCAGGCAGCCAATAAAACGTTTCATGGAAACTCCTTGTAAATTATATAAGGTATTGGTTTTAAAATGGTTTGAGAGTGTAGAGACAATAGCCCTGCAAACAGGGTCGGTAAAGCGGCGTCTTCACGAGTTTACGAATTTGTACGAAAAAAACCGGTTGCCGTTCGGGATATGCGCATACCGGATCCATGATTCCGGTAACGGCGATGGCAATACTTTGCGTGTCCGAAATAGTCCATCAGGTGTCCCCCTGCGCCAGTGAAAACCTCACTCTGCAGGTCTACCATGGGGCATGAGTCAGGTCCGATCTGCCCCTGTCCATCCTCTCTCATTCGGGGCTGACGGATTCCCAACATCAAGGAGTACGCTGCATGCGACGCTGGAACGGCTGGGGCGACAGCGCCAACCATTATCCGCTGAAGGCCTCTGGCCTGACTTTCTTACAATCCCGCCTTGGTTCCGCCACACCCTTGCCTGATGCGGAAATCACCACGGTATCCCAGGCGGTTCCACGGTCCCGTCTGCCAGCCCACCCGCTGATCCGAACCGATGCGGAAACCCGGATCCGCCACGCCCGCGGGCAAAGCCTGCCGGACTGGCTGGCCATGCGCTCCGGTGATTTCGGCCGTTTCCCCGATGGTGTCGCCATACCGACCAAAAGCGCTGAGGTGAAAGCCTTGCTGGTCTGGGCACAGGAACATGATGTGCTGGTTATCCCCTATGGGGGTGGCACTTCCGTAGCAGGGCACATCAACCCGCCCGCCAGCGACAAGCCGGTCCTGACCCTGTCCCTGGCGGCCATGAATCGGCTGCTGCATCTGGACAAGGAAAGCCAGATCGCCACTTTCGGAGCCGGTACACCGGGACCGGAAGTGGAAGGCCAGTTGCGGGAAAAGGGATATATGCTGGGGCATTTTCCGCAATCCTGGGAGCTTTCTACTGTGGGAGGCTGGGTAGCCAGCCGTTCCAGTGGTCAGCAGTCCATGCGTTACGGTCGCATCGAGCAGATGTTCGCCGGAGGCCGTGTTGAAACCCCCAGGGGCACCCTGGATATCCCCACCATCCCGGCGTCGTCCGCCGGGCCGGATTTGCGGGAAATCATCATGGGCTCGGAAGGGCGCATGGGCGTCATTACCGAGGTCAAGGTCCGGATTACGCCTTTGCCGGAAATGGAAACCTTTCAGGTGGCCTTTGCGCCGGATTGGGAAACAGCCAAGACCTTGGTACGCAGCCTCACCCAGGCAAAGCTGCCGCTTTCCATGCTGCGCCTGTCCAATGCGGAAGAGACCCGTACCCATCTGATGCTGGCCGGGCATGAAAAAATGGTCTCTGTGTTGCACCGCTACCTGGCATTACGCGGTTGCCGGAATGAAAAATGCATGATCACCTTTGGTGTCACCGGGGAAAGGGCACTGGTGCGCCATACACTGGCCACCGTCAAGAAGCGCATTCGCGCCGCCGGCGGCACGGTGGTTGGTGAGCTGCTCGGCAAAAAGTGGGAAGAGTCCCGTTTCCGCTCTCCCTATCTTCGCCATGGCCTCTGGGAGCATGGTTACGTGGTGGACACGTTCGAGACAGCAGTGGACTGGAAGCAGGTCACCCCGGCCATGGAGGCCATGGAACAGGCGGTGCGCGACAATGTGGGGGAGGGAGAGAAGGTGCATGTCTTTACCCATCTGTCACACCTGTATCCGCAGGGTTCCAGTATCTATACCACGTATGTGTTTCGCTGCTCCGACACGTATCAGGCGACCCTGGAACGTTGGCAGGCCATGAAACAGGCGGCCAGCAATGCCATCGTGGCCCATGGCGGCACGATCAGTCACCAGCACGGGGTAGGGCGCGACCACGCTCCCTGGCTCCATCATGAGAAAGGTGATCAGGGCATGGCAGCACTGGGGTCGCTGGTGAAGCACTTTGATCCCCAGCAACGGTTGAACCCGGGTTGTTTGCTTGAAAACGCAACGTCCCGGACTTGAGAAGGAATATTGATGTTAGGCAAACGCCAATCCCTGGACGCCCTGGCTGACGAAAATTGGGATCTTGTTGTCATCGGTGGCGGAATCACCGGTGCCGGCGTGCTCCTGGAAGCGGCGCGCCGCGGGCTCCGTGTGTTGCTGCTCGAACAGACCGATTTTGCCTGGGGGACGTCCAGCCGCTCCTCGAAGATGGTCCACGGGGGGCTGCGATACATTGCCCAGGGGGACATTCGCCTGACGCGCCATTCCCTGCTGGAACGGGAGCGCCTGATCGACGAATTGCCGGGGCTGGTGGAGCGGGCAACCTATCTCTTCCCGTTGCGCAAAGGGGTGTTCCCGGGCCGCTGGCCCATGAAAGCCATTCTCTGGCTCTATGACTTCCTGGCGGGCATCCGTGACCATCGCTACCTGAGCCGCGAGCAATTGCTGGAGCGGGTGCCCGGCTTGAATCGCCAGTCGCTGACCGGCGCAATGAGTTATACGGATGCGCTCACAGATGATTGTCGTCTGGTGGTGCGGGCGATCCTGGAAGCGGCCCGCCATGGCGGGGTGGCGCAGAATTATTGCCGGGTGGAGCAGGCGATGGCCGATGGAGACAAATTTGCCATCACCGTCACAGACCGTACCAGCGGGCAGACCGCCACGCTCTCATCACGGCGGGTGGTCAGTGCGACGGGTGCCTGGGCAGACCGTTTTTCCGGCAGCGACCCGCGTGTTCGGCCGCTCCGGGGCAGCCACCTGTTTGTCGACCCTGAACGCCTACCAGTGAAGGATTGCCTGACGGTGATGCACCCGGATGATGGCCGCCCGGTCTTTGTCTTCCCCTGGGAGGGAGTGACCTGTGTGGGCACGACGGACCTGGATCATCCCCAGGACATGGACATTGAAGCCGCCGCCAGTGGCCAGGAAGTGGACTACTTGCTGCGCCTCATCAACAGCCAGTTCCCCGACGTCAAACTCGACCGCAAGGATATCTACGCCACCATTGCTGGCGTCCGACCGGTGATTGCCTCGGGGAAGGGGCTGGACCCCTCCAAAGAGCGCCGCGACCATGCGGTGTGGGGTGAAAACGGCATCGTCACCGTCAGTGGCGGCAAGCTCACTACCTTTCGACTGATCGCCCTGGATGCCTTGCTTGCCACCGGACTGATTGATAGCGCCACCCACCGACGCGGCCAGAAAAGCCGTGAACCCGGCTTTACGCCCATCAGCGATGCGCCCGCAGCCGTGGATGCGTTCCTCCATGCGGACCAGGGTGACCCGGATTTCATTCAGTGGATTCTGGATCACGAAGATGTGGTGCACCTGGATGACCTGATGCTGCGCCGGACCCGCCTGGGTTTGCTGTTGCCGCAAGCAGGCAAAGCCAGGCTCGATGCCCTGCAACAACAGATTCAGCAAAGTCTGGGCTGGGATGACGAGCGCTGGCAGCAAGAAAGGGCCCGCTACCTGGATATTCATCAGCGTTATTACGGTGTGCCCGCGTCTCCATTACAGCAGGCCGCAGGATGAGCGCGCCATTACTGCTGGCTCTGGATCAGGGCACACAAAGCGCCCGGGCCATGTTGTTTGACGGCCATGGCGAGCTTGTGGCCCGGTATCAGCAACATATCGAACCCTACGTGGTGGATCAGCCCGGTCACGCGGAGCAGGATGCCAATTATTTTTGGGAGCAGTTGGGCCAGGCTTGTCAGGGGTTGTGGCTGGAGCATGCCGAGCTGCGTTCCCGGGTTGTGGCTGTCTCCCTGACCACCCAGCGAGCCTCGGTAGTCTGCCTGGACAAGGCGAAGAAACCGCTTCGTCCGGCTGTGATCTGGCTGGATCAACGCCGCACGCCGGATTTTCCCCGGCTTCCCTGGTGGTATGCGGCGCCGGTGAATTTGCTGGGCCAGGGCGAAACCCTGCGCCAGTTTCAGGCCAAGGCAGAATGCAACTGGCTGGCCCAGGACGAGCCGGAAATTTGGCAGCGAACCGCGCATTTTCTGCTGCTCTCCGGCTATCTGAACTACCGGCTTACCGGAGAAATTCGCGACTGTACGGCCTCCCAGGTCGGCTACATTCCGTTTGATTACAAGGGACAGCGCTGGGCGCCGCCCCACGATCTGAAATGGAAAGCCCTGCAGGTTACCCGCGAACAGTTACCTGAGCTGATTCCGCCGGGGGAGACCCTGGGCAAGGTGACTGCCGCCGCCAGTCGACACACCGGCATTCCTGCCGGGTTGCCGGTGATCGCCAGCGGCGCTGACAAAGCCTGTGAAGTGCTTGGGTCAGGCGCCTTTACCCCGGACATCGGCAACCTCAGCTACGGCACCACCGCCACCTTCAACACCTGCAACGAACGCTATGTGGAACCGATCCCCTTTGTGCCCGCTTACAGTGCCGCGGTCCCGGGGCGTTTTAATTCGGAGATCATCGTCCAGCGCGGTTACTGGATGGTGAACTGGTTCAAGCGGGAGTTTGCCCAACAGGAAGTGCAGCAGGCGCAAGAGCTGGGCGTCAGCCCGGAAACCCTGTTCGAATCCTTCCTGCATGAGTCGCCACCCGGTGCCATGGGGCTGGTGCTGCAACCTTTCTGGAACCCCGGGGTGCGCATACCCGGCCCCGAGGCCAAAGGGGCCATTATCGGTTTTGGTGACGTGCATACCCGCGCCCATCTCTACCGGGCGATCATCGAAGGCATTGCTTATGCGTTGCGCGAGGGCAAGGAGCGCCTGGAAAAACGTAACCGGGTTGCAGTGCAGTCGTTAAGGGTGTCCGGGGGTGGCTCCCAGAGCGATGCCATCATGCAGATCACGGCCAATATATTCGGCTTGCCCGCCGAACGCCCCCATACCTCGGAAACCTCCGGTCTGGGTGCGGCGATTAACGCGGCCGTGGCCATGGGGCTGCATGCGGATCATGCCAGTGCGGTGGCGGCCATGACACGGCCGGGCAAGCGCTTTGAGCCTGACACGGAGACGGCGCGTCAATACGATGCGCTCTTCCGTCAGGTCTACCGCAAAATGTACCCTCGGCTGTCTCCCTTGTATCGTTCCATCCGGCAGATAACCGGCTACCCGGCACGATAGCACTGTTCGCCGGCAGGCGGCGTCCCTTGCAGCATGACTCGCGCTACAGAGAGCGGATCCGGCCGTTTCATTCTTCGTCCGTTGTGGTTTGTGTACGTTTTTTTGCCTAGGCTGTGCCGGACTGAATGAGGTTTTCCATGGTTTTCCGATTCTGGGCCACATTGTTGCTTTTCTGCCTCGCATCCTCTGCGGTTGCTGGCAGCGCCACCCTACAGGCGTTAAGGGCGGATCTGGGCAGCGGATCGCTCAAGCCAGTACTGGCCCGCCAGGCGCTGGTATCCATTCCCGACAAGCTGCTGGCCCGCTGGGTGCAGGATATCCCCATCGAACAGTTTGCCATCACCGGATTCAATCAAAACCGGGCGCGTTTTGCCGCCCGCGTCAGGCTGCATTTCGTTGACGGCAGGGTGGGGTTTTTACGGCTGGAGGGTGAGCCCGGACCAGACTACCGGTTGACCGGATGGTATGACTACAGCAGCGGCCTCGAGCTGAGTGAGTTGATTGCCTACGGTGATCAATTCAACCACGGACAGGGCAAGGCGTTTCTGACCATGCTGCACAAGCGGCCTGATGCTCCGGAACTGGCCACCCTGGCCGCGGACCCCCCCGTGCTGCAGGCGTTATGGCTCGCGCAATGCAGCGGCAAACCCTGTGAAGAGCAGGCCCTGGCGGCCCAGGCCGTGACGGACAAGCCGGCCCTGTGGCAGCTCGAGAAGGCTCTGGACGCTGATCTCGAGGATTACCGAAAAATCAGCCAGACGCTTCGTGGTGCCCTCGGCGATGATCCCTATCTATGGTGGCTGGAAGGGCAGCAGGCGTTGCTTCAGCAGCGATGTGAATGGGTGCAGGCAGACCTGGCACGGGCCTGGCAACGGCACACGGAACATCGCTTGCTGGCCGACGTGGCGCTGCAATGTTATCTGGCGATAGAGCCGGGCGGGACGGAGTTTCTCGACCAGCTTTCCGCTGCTTTGGGGGCTGACACCCTGTCCGCCGCCATCCGCAATTATTACCAGCAGCAGGGTACCCCGGTACCCACTCTCTACCAACCCTGGACTGTGCCGGGAGACTATTGATATGCGTGTTTCCGATCTGGCCCGCAAGACGGGAACCACCACCGAAACGGTGCGGCATTACACCGACATTGGTTTGCTGCAACCGGTCAGGGACCCGAATAATGGTTATCGCCGTTACGGAAATACGGATCTACGGCTGCTGCGGTTTGCCCTGAAGGCGCGCTCCCTGGGGTTTACGCTTGCGGATATCCAGTCTCTGGCAGAGGCATCTCGGCATGGAGAGACCCCTTGCGGTCAGGTGCGTACGCTGATTGAAACCCGCTTGCAGCAGGTGGAGGATCGTATTGCCGAGTTGCAATCACTAAGCCAGAGAATGCGTACCGCCATGGCCGAATGGCAAACCGTCCCCGACCAGCGTCTTGACGATGGTCGGGTCTGCGGCCTGATTGACACCTTTTCGGATGATGCCGGGGAAACCGGCTAGATCAGTCTTTCTTGGCGGCCTTGTCGGCACCTTTCTGTTTGTCTGCGGCCACTTTTTCCGCAGCCGCTTCCGCGCGGGCTTCAGTACGAGCCTCTTCCTTGGCGGCATCTTCCTTCACCAGACCCAGTACATGCCAGCCCGCCTTCGGTGCCGGCTGGCTTTCCTCGCTGAAGACATAGATACGATCACGGGTGTCGATGGCAAACAGCGGCCATACCCGGCGGTGAGGGGTCTGCAGGTAGGTGTTGAAGTCGAATTCCTCGGTGAGCCGGGTCTTGCGGATTTCCGCCCCCTGACTCAACAGGCTGGCCAGGCGGGCATAGGTCATTTCCGCACCAAATAACGTGGCGCCCCGGTGTTCAGGGGCCACCTCATGTTTCACTTCCTTGTCGCTGCGCTGGGTCGGCAGGCTGAAGATGTTGGGCTCCCCGAATTCCAGGCGATAGCGCATGGTGGCCATGGTGTTGAGTTCTCGCCGTGGGCTCAGGCCCAGCAGTTTTCCGTAACCCACCAGGTCCATGTATTGGTCAGCATGCTGGGAGACCGGATTACCGTAGAAGGTGCTCAGGCCTTCCATGCGCGCCAGACGGATGGATTCCCAGCTGGAATCGGTAACCATCACCGGGAACTGGTTTTTCTGCAGGGAAGAACCAATGGCCCGGGCCACCGGGTTGGCTCCCACAATCAGGAAACCTCGCGGAGCCGGCTCGGCAACTTTCAGTAACCGCGCCAGCGGCCGGGCGGTCAGGCTTTGCAGGGCCACCGTGCCAATGATGACCATGAATGTGAGGGGCACCAGCATTTCCGCACCGGCCACGCCGTTTTGCAGCAAGCGTTCGGCAAACAGGGCGGAGATAGCCGCAGCAACAATCCCTCGGGGCGCAATCCAGGCAAGCAGTGACTTCTCCCGCCAGTTCAGATTGGAGCCAAGGGTTGCTACCAGCACCGAGGCAGGGCGGGCCACCAGCTGGATAATTGCCAGCAGCACCAGTGCCATCAGGCCAAGCTGCTGCAGCTCCTGCATTTCCAGTCGCGCGGCCAGCACAATAAACAGGCCGGAAATCAGAATGACCGACAGGTTTTCCTTGAAGTGAAGGATGTCGTTGGTCCGCACTCCCTTCAGGTTGGCCAGCACGATGCCGGTGGCGGTGACGGCCACCAGGCCGGATTCCTCACTGAGTGCGTTGGCAAGCACGAATTCGCCGATCACCAGAGACAGCACCAGAAAGCTGCGCAGATATTCCGGCACCAGATGCCGACGCAGCAGCGCCGCCAGTGCCATGGCAACCACAACCCCGATGGCGGTGCCCACGGTAATGGTCTGGATAAACAGCCACAGGGTGTGGAGCAGGGCGCCTTCCTGGCCGCTGGCCACCACCAGCTCATAGGCCAGTACGGCAAAAATGGCGCCCAGCGGGTCAATTACGATGCCCTCCCAGCGCAACAGCCGGGCCACGCTGCTCACCGGGCGTACGCTGCGCAACAACGGCACGATCACGGTAGGCCCGGTGACCACTACGAGAGCGCCGAACAGCAGGGCCAGGTCAAAAGACAGCTTCAATAACCACCAGGCAGAAATGGCCACAATGGACCAGGTCACCAGTGCCCCCCAGGTAACCAGGCGACGCACCGTTTTCTCGAGGCCGCGGATTTCGTCGAAGCGCAGGGTCATGGCCCCTTCGAAGAGAATGATGGAAACCGCCAGCGACACGCCGGGAAGAAGCAAATCGCCCAGCAGCTCCTTGGGCTCCAACACGCCAGTGAGTGGTCCCAGGGCCAGACCGGTCAACAACAACGGGAGAATGGCAGGGAGTTTGATGCGCCAGGAAACCCACTGGCAGAGGAAGGCCACTACGGTAATGATGGCCAATTGGTAAGCGATCTCTAAATCCATGCAGTTTCCGTTTGGTAATGACGGCAGGTTGGGCGGGCAGCGTTATTAATGGGGCCGATGGCAGCATGCAGTGGCAAACAATCTGCGGGGCATCTGCGCCGATCCGTTGGTTGTCTTGTCATCACTGGCATCCATCGCGGTTTTCGCCCCAACGGTGAGACTCGTGCCAGGCCCACCAAAGCGGCTAATGGTCACAGGACATCCCGGTGGCCGCAACCCGTTTTTCATAAGCATACTTGAATCAGGTTCAGAAAATCACTGAACCTGGCGTTGACATGCGTTACCATCGCGCTCTTACTGCCTGACTGGACATTGCATGCAAGCCCGAATTTCCCCGCGCCGACTGGCGCTTCTGCTCGGCACCCTGGTTGCCCTGGGGCCGCTGGCCATTGACACCTATCTTCCTGCTTTACTCGCCATGTCCGAACATTTCGCCGTGCCGATCCATGATGTGGAGATTTCGGTGAGTGTTTATGTGCTGGGCGTGGCGCTGGGCCAGTGGCTAGGCGGGCCCTTGTCGGATCACTTCGGGCGAAAGCCGGTGGCCTACGCAGGTTTGCTGTTGTTTATCAGCTCCAGCCTGATGATTCCGTTCAGTGCGGATATTCAGGCGCTGTATGTCCTGCGTTTTCTGCAGGCGGTGGGCGGCGGCGCCTCGGTGGTGATTGCTGCCGCGTCGGTGCGGGACCATTTTACCGGCCAGCAGGCCGCCAGTGTGCTGACCAGTATCGGCCTGGTGATGTTGATTGCCCCCCTGGTGGCCCCGGCAGTGGGCGTGGCGTTACTCAATCTGGCAGGTTGGCAGAGCATTTTCTTCATGCTGGCAGGCTACGGGGCACTGCTGATGCTGCTGGTGCGTTTTCCCCTGCCTACAGTGCCGCCCAGTCAGGACAGTGAAACCCTGTGGCATCGGTTGTTTCATGCCTATGGGCGGGTGCTGCGCAATCGCCCGGCCATGGGATTCATTCTGGCCAACGGGCTGGCATTTTCCGCCCTGTTCGTCTTCATTACCGATGCGGCCTTTTTGTACATGGATTATTTCGGTATCAGCCCGGAGCAGTTTCCACTCTTTTTCGGCGCCAATGTGGTGACCATGCTGGGTCTGAACCGCTTGAATGTGATCCTGCTGCGCCGTTATGCCAGCGCCGACATCATGCGTGCGGGTTTGATCCTGCAAGCGTTGGCGGGAGTGGCCCTGTTGGTGCTGACGCTGACAGACACTCTGGTGCTGTGGGCCGTGGTGCCATTGATCATGGTGACCGCGGGCATGGTGGCTTTGGTGATTCCCAACGGTATTGCCAGTTTTCTGAGCCTGTTCGATCGCGATAGCGGGGCGGCGACCGGCCTCAACGGCACCCTGCAATTCCTGTTGGCTGGCCTGATCGGCACCGTACTGGGTGCCTGGCATGATGGCACCCCGGTCCCCATGACCATGCTGATGGCCGGCAGTAGCATCACCGCGCTCATCGTTTTCCTCTGGCTGAGGAAGGGGGCGGAGCACCCAGCCTCCCCCTAGCATTGCGGCCCCCCTGTGCAGGGGGAATGCAGTCAGGCTTTTCCCCCACGGGGAGCGGGCTGCAGTGGTGGCGCGATCTGCGCCGCCAGCACCAGTACCAGGGTGACAGCCCAGGGCAGCAGCAACCAGAGACTCAGCGGCAACTGCCCATCAAACAACCTCTGCCCCAGAGGAAACAGTGAGGCAAAGTGAATCAGATTTGCCAGCAACGCGGCCCCGCCGATCAGGAACAGGGCCTGCAGAGCCGCGGTGCGACGCAATAGACGCTGACGGGCACCGATGACGATCAGCAGATGGTTGTCCTTACGCATCTGATCGGCACTGGCCAGCAATGCCGCCGCCAGCACCAGCAGGGCGGCCAGCATCAACAGCAGACCGACGAAGAACGCGGCTCGACTGGCCTGGGTCACAATCTCTTGCAGCGTGGCCAGGATCGCATTCACATCCAGCAAGCTGATCTGGGGAAATTGTTGTACCAGACTGCCAAGGGCTTTGCTCTTCTCCGGTGGCAGATAAAAACTGGTGATCCAGGTGCGGCTTTGGGCCTCCAGGGTGCCGGGGGAAAACATGAAGTAGAAGTTGGGGGCAAAACTCTCCCAGTCCACGTTTCGCAAGCCCACCACTTCCGCCTTGATGGGGGTGGCAGCACCGGTAAAGGTCAGCCGGTCGCCTACCTTCAGTCCCAGGGATTCGGCCAGCTTGCTTTCCACTGTAACCTCGCCGGGCCTGTCGGCCCAGCGACCTTCCTGCATGAGGTTACTGTCGGGCAAGGTGTCTGCTTCGGTCAGTGACAGGTCCCGATTCAATGCTCGCTCGCCCCGGTCCTGCTCCTTGGTCACCGCCTCACGAACCGGTTCGCCATTGACCGCCGTCAACCGGGCACGTACCACCGGGTAGAGGGGCTGGCTGTCGCTGTTATGTGCCGCCAGCCAGTCTTTGAACGGGGCCAGATCCTGATCGAACAGGTTGATGACAAAATAGTTGGGAGCGTTCTCGGGCAGAGTGGATCGCCAGTCGGTCAACAGCTGCCGACCGGTCTGTATGGACATGGCTAACACGGCCAGTGATACCACCAGGGCGGCAAGCAGGGGCAGGGTGGTGGTCTTCCGTCGACTCAGCCGACGCAAGGCAAGGCGGGCTGCCAGTGGCAACTTGCCGCTGGCACGATCCAGCAGGGACACCAGCGGCCAGAGCAGCAATGGCAGTCCCACTGCGATGGCGAAGGTCAGCAAGAGCAGGGGCCACAACGCGCTCAGTGAGCCGCTCATCATGGCTGCAATCGGAACCGGAGTGAGCAGCGCAATCAACAGGGTCCAGCGCTGGCGGCCAGGCGCGTTTTCCCGTTGTTGCAGCAGGGCGGTGGCTGGCAACCCCAGATGCGCCCACAGGGTGGGGGCGGCAAATCCCAGCCACAGCAGTACCGGGCCGATGATACCCAGCAGCGGCGCCATGACGGGGAACGCCATATTGCCGCCCATCAGGGCGATCAGGTAAAGCCCGGTGGCAGCGGCCAGGGCAATGCCGACCAGGGCCGGGATCAACAATGCCAGGGCATCCCCGCCCAACAAACGGCGTACGATGGCGCCCTGGCTGGCACCCACGGTTTTCATCACCGCGCAGAGGGTTTGCTGGTGTCGCGCCCGGTGGCTGGAAGTCAGGTAAATGGCTGCCGCGCAAAGCAATACCACCAGCATCACCGCCAGTTGTGACCACAGGAAAAGCTGTTCCACCGGACCCCGGCTGCGCAGGTCGGTATTGGCCACGGTTTCCAGTTCCTGGTCCGGGCGCAGTGCCGGGGTCAGACGATCCTCCAGCTGCTGACGAGTGGCATCATCCGCCGCCACCAGCAGGTTGTGTCGGTAGCGGCTGCCTTCACCCAGTACGCCTGCATCCTGCAGATCATCAAGATGGATCAGGGCGCGGGGGTTCATGCTGTAGAAGCCCGCCTGCTGGTCCGGTTCCTGGACAATCACCTTGTCGATCAACAGGCTGCGCTCGCCCAGGGTGATAAACTCCCCGGTCTGCATGCCCAGACGGTCCAGTCCGGTGCCGGCGATCCAGACATGGCCGGGTTTCGGGCCGTGGCTCACCGGATACGGGTCAGCGAATCGGCTGTCACTGATGCGGATTTCCCCATACAAGGGGAAGCCGGCGGAAACCGCACGGATGCTGGCCAGCAAAAAACGCTCGTCATGGATCAGCACGCTGGAAAACGTCACGCTCTCGGCCTGGCGGGTGCCTTCCGCGTCGGCCAGCCATTGCCGTTGTTCCGGTTTCGGAAAACGACTGCCTTCCAGGATCAGGTCCGCCCCCAGGGCAACGGCGGTTCGCTGATTGAATCGTTGGTCCACGGTGTCGCGCAGGATCAGCATGGCGGTCATGGCAAAGGCTGCCACCAGCACGGCCAGTGCCTGCACGCGGAATGCGGGGGAACGCCAGGGTTTAAACACCAAGACGGCCCTCCACCAGCGACATGGCTCGACTGCAACGGCGAGCCAGGGTCTGGTCGTGGGTGACCAGCACCAGGGCGGTGCCCTGTTCCCGGTTCAGAGAAAACAGCAGGTCTGCCACGTGCTCGCCGTTGGCATAATCCAGGCTTCCCGTGGGTTCATCGGCAAACAGTAACGAAGGGGCGACCGCGAAGGCTCGGGCCAGGGCCACTCGCTGCTGTTCACCGCCTGACAGTTGGGCGGGGAAGTGGTGGCAACGCTTGCCCAGCCCCACCTGGCCCAGCCAGTGTCGGGCGGTGTCGCGGGCCTTGTCACGGCCAAGAATTTCCAGCGGCAGCATCACATTCTCCTGGGCGGTAAGATCCGCTACCAACTGGAAATGCTGAAAGACAAAGCCGCAATGCTCGCCGCGCAGCCGTGCACGTTGATCTTCACTGCCACTGCTGAAGGGGGTGTCTCCCAGCAACACCTCGCCACTGGTGGGCACATCCAGACCTGCCAACAGGGAAAGCAATGTGGACTTGCCGGAACCTGACGGCCCGGTGATGGCCAGACTATCACCGGCATTCACCGTCAGCGTGATATCCTGCAACAGGTCCAGTCCGCCCTCTGGTCCCTGGACACGTTTGCCAAGGTTTCGGGCGCTCAATACGGGAGACTTTGTATTCATGATTCGGCTTCTTTTAGTGACAGTTCTGGCAATGGCGTCGTTGTCTGTGCAGGCCGGTGGCTTGCTGGTGCTTGGCGATAGTATCAGCGCGGCCTACGGGATTGAAAAATCCGCCGGCTGGGTCGCCCTGTTGGAGAAAGAACTGGAACAGCGCTGCCGTGATTTCCCCGTGATCAATGCCTCGGTCAGTGGAGAAACCACCGCCGGTGGCAATAGTCGCCTTGAGGCCCTGCTGGACACGCATTCGCCAGACATCGTGATCATTGAGCTTGGCGGTAATGATGGACTGCGCGGCCTGTCCCCGGTGGCCATGGCGAACAATCTGACACAGATGATCGAGAAAAGCCGTGCGGCCAATGCGACGCCTGTGCTGCTGGGCATGCGGATTCCCCCCAATTACGGGCAACAGTATACCCGCCTGTTCGAACAACAGTTCCGTCAGGTATCCGACGACAAACAGGTGCCTTTGTTCCCGTTTTTCCTTGAGGGCGTGGTAGAACAGGGCTGGTTGCAGAAAGACGGAATTCATCCCACCGAAGAGGCACAGCCATTGTTGAAGCGCCATGCGATTTCCGTGCTTGAACCGGTGTTGCCCGCACAGTGCGGGAATGGCAAAGGGGACGAGGATGTTTGAGCTGACGCCCCCCTGGCAGGAGGTACTGGATTACTGGTTTGAGGATGGCCTGAGCCAGGATTGGCCGGCGTCATCGGTGACCCGGAAATGGTTTCGGGCCAGCGCCGGAGATGATGCGGAAATAGACCATCGTTTCGGCGCCTGTGTGGAAGCTGGCCTTCAGCAGGAGCTGGTGGACTGGGAACGCCAGCCGCTGTCACGTCTGGCCTTGATCCTGGTGCTGGATCAGTTTCCCCGCCATATCTACCGGGGCCAGCGCAGGGCGTTTGCGGGCGATCACCGGGCCGCCACACTGGCCGTGGAAGGGGTCTCCAGGCAGATGCACAGCAAGCTGCCCCTGTGCGCCCAGGTGTTTTTCCTGATGCCGCTCATGCATGCTGAGGATGAGGATTTGCAGGATCTCTGCCTGACAAGCATGACCGCATTGCTGGAACGGTCGCCGGATTTTTGCCGGCAGTCGGTACAAGACAGTGTCAGCGCGGCAAGGCAACACCGGGAGTTGATTCGTCGTTTTGGCCGTTTCCCCCATCGTAATGCGGCTCTGGACCGGGAAAGTACAGCGGAAGAGCAGGCCTATCTGGAAAAGTCGGGGCGTTTTGGGCAATAGCGGTGGCTGGCCGGTGTTTTACGGCAACCCTCATGGAGTGGCCGGGGAAGAGCGGTCTGGCGAAGCCTTCAGTGCCGGGATTTTCTGCGGATATAAAGCGTTTTGTTGACGGTGGCCACCGTCTCACCCTGATCGTTGACGATGGTCACCGGCCAGCAGGGCAGGTACTTGCTGCCATCCGCCGTCGCTTGGCGGATATCATCCAGCATGGCATCCGTGAGCTGGAAGTGCGCATGGACCCGTCCTGTGCCCGGTTTGATGAAATCAATCTCTGCGGCCTTGTCCCAGACGATATAGTCGCGACCCAGCACGTTCATCACCATGAGCATGTAGAACGGGTCCACCATAGAATAAAGACTGCCGCCAAAATGGGTGCCCACGTAGTTGCGGTTGTACCAGCGCAACCCCATGGACACCTTCAATTCGCGGAAATCCTCAGCCAGATAATCCACCCGCACTCCAGCTCCGAGATACGGGCCGTACAAGTTGAGAAACCAGCGTATTCCTCTGGGGGTGCTGGCGAATCGGGTGAGGAAGTTGGCCTTACTCACTGCCGGGCTCCAGAACAGCCAGCGCCTGCAGAAGGCGGTTACGTACTGCGGTAGAAACGGCCTGGTCGTGGGCTTTCAGTAGACGGCTCATCTCATCCAGGGCGGCAAATTCATGCTGCTTCATTGCCGACGGTAATTTCTCCAGTTGCCACTGAAGGCGCCGCTGGCGTTCGGCTTCCGGGCTGGGCACCCCGGCCAGTGCTTCGAAGGCCACCGCCAGCGTCAGTGACGCTTCGCCACACTCGTTCACCTCGGCAAGGTTTTCCACCTTCTGTTGCAGCGCCTGCCAGTTCTCCCATTCAGAGAGGCGATCAAGCCTTTCCCGGGCGCGGCGTCGAAGTTGCTGAGCCTGGCGATTCAGTGATTGGGGCAGGGCGGCGCTGTTGAATTGCTCAACAGCCTGCAGCGCGTCTTTCAGGGCATGGGCGCTGTCTTTTGAGAAAGGGGCATCCAGGCAGGCTTGCAGGCTTTCAACGGCACTCTGTGCCTCCTGTGAACGGGCCTCCTGTTCTGCCTTACGCTCGGCGTGCTGACGATTGCGCTCCGCAAACAGGCCATCCATGATTTTCTTGAACTGTTTTTGCCCGGCACGGTGCTGAGCCGGTGGCAGCCATGGCGTGTCTCGCCATTGTTTCTGCAGTTGCTGGGCCTGGCGGGTAGCTTCACCCACATCGGTCTGCTCGGCCAGCGCTGTCGCCTGGCTGATCAGGGCTTGCCGGGCCGCTTCCGCCTGTTCCACATAGTCTTTCAACTTGTCATCCAGGTCAGAAAGGATGGCGGAGAAGCGTTTCTGCACCTCCCGGGCATCGGTGAACCGCACCGGCTGGATGGCCTTCCAGTCCTTCGGTGCCTGTTGGCGGATTTGCCAGATGCCTTGCCAGTCTGCCCGGCTCCAGTCCTGGGCACTGATAAAACCTTCCAGCTGTTCGCAAAGCTGGCGGCGCTTTTCCAGATTCTGCTGGCGCAGTGCGTCCTGTTCGGCGAAATGGGCCTTGCAGGGCTCATAGGCGCGATCGGAGGCGGCCTTGAACCGGTCCCAGAGGGCCTGGTCCTCATCCTGATCAGAACTCATCAGGGCCCGCCATTCGTCATGAAGCGCCTGGATGGCCGATGCCAGTTGCGGGGCATCCATGGCGCTGTCGGCAAGGGCTTCCATGGATTCACACAGCGAGACTTTCTTGGGCTCAGCAGCAAACCGGTGCCAGTCCTGCAGTTCGGCGCGTCGGGATTCCAGCTTCTTCAGCTGGTTGGCCAGCGCCGGATCATCGCCTTCCTCGACAATGGCCTGGGCCTTGTGCCAGAGACGATTGGCATGGCGCAGGTTGCCTTCACGGAGTTCCCGTTTCAGGGCAACCAGCAGCCCTTGATGGGGACTGGCCGTCGGCCGGCCGGGAGCGGAAGCGGGCTTCTCTTCGCGGGGTTCTGTTGCCAGTGCACTCAGCAAGGGCGGCTTGGGATATCCCGTCGGCCACTGTTCTGACAGGCTGCGCAGACGAGCGGGATCATCCCGGGCGTCGAGAATCTCCGTTGCCAGGCTCAACATGCGCTCGAAAGCGCTCACCAGGTCGTCGAAGGCCTGCCGGTCATTGTCAGGCGCTGGCGCTTGCTCATTGGCGCTGTCCCAGCGCCGTTTCTGGGTGGCCAGGGCAGAGCGCAATTCGCCGAGTTGGGCTTCCCAGGCTTGCGGTTCGCTGTGGCTGAGGAGTTGATACAGGTTGTGAGCGGCGGCCTCGCGCTCTGCACGGGCGGTATCTGCCAATGCCTGGCGATGGGTTTCTTCCTGCAGGGTCGCCAGTTGATGCCGGCAGTGCTGCAGGGCCTGTTGCACCCGCTCGGCCAGGTCCGGTGTCGCCCGGTTACGGCTTTCCTGCCACTGTTGCTCCAATTGTTCCAGGCGCGGGCCATACAGCGCATCCACTGAACGGCGGGCATGCTGTTCCAGTCGATCGGCCAGTTGAACCACCCGTGCGGATTCGGCTTCTTCCAGCTGGATTTTTTCCTGCAACGCCCTGGCTTGTTCCCTGGCCAGGCGGGTCACGCGTTTATCGCGGCCTTCGCGGCTCAGACGCTTGAGCAGGGACAGGCTGCGCAGTTGCTGGGCAGCCTCCAGGCGCAGGGTTTCTGTCTTGCTCTCCAGCGCCAGTTCGAACAGCAGGCTGTCATCGTCCAGGCGCTCGATGGCGGCCTGTTGGCACATTTCGTCGGGGCTGTTGCGGGCAATATAGGCCAGAGCGTCCCGGTTACCGGTGAGGCGGATCAATCGCAACCGGGTTTCACTGTTGGGAGCGCCTTCGGCGGTGCCGGCCAGTAACGCCATGATGCGTAGTGAGGCGGCCTCGCGCACGGAGGGTTCCTCATCACGCTGATGGATTTCATCCAGCAGGGAAAAATCGGTAATCCGGCCACTGGCAGCGGCTCGCACCAGGGAATTGGAATCCCCCCGGGCGAGGCGGGCCAGGGTGGCCTCGTCATCACTGGGGGAAAGTTGCTCGACGGCCTTCAGCCGTATATCGGGATTGGCGTGCTGCCAGCGTGGTTTCAGAAATCGGCCAAACATAATGTCTCGCCCGGGTGCTTCCCGGGTCCCTGTTTTTTGTGGGCCGATATGCCGAACTCTGGCTTATCGGTCCATTTTCGAAGTCAGTAAGGCATCCTTTTCCGCCCAGAGCTCGCCAATCCATTGCTGGAATCGGGCGCGGAATTCCGGGTCCGATTCATAGTCGCCTTCCGAGGCCCAGGCAGGAATAACACGCTGTTGAACGATCACGTCGATGTCGTTCATGGCGCCGCCGAGAAAAGCCAGCAGAGAGCGAGGAGCCTCCGGGGGGTAAATAATGGTCACATCAAGCAAATTTCGCAAATGTCCTGACATGGCATTGAGGGTAAAGGCGGCTCCGCCGGCCTTGGGTTTGAGCAGGTGTTTATAGGGGGATTGTTGCTTGGCGTGTTTTTCCGCGTCGAAGCGGGTGCCTTCAAAAAAGTTCATCACCGAGGTGGGAAAGTAGGCAAATTTCTCGCAGGCCTTGCGGGTGGTTTCCAGGTCCTTGCCCTTCAGCGACGGGTTCTTTTCAATTTCCGCCTTGCTGAAGCGCTTCATAAAGGGGAAGTCCAGCGCCCACCAGGCCAGTCCCAGCAGGGGGACCTTGATCAGTTCCTGCTTGAGGAAAAACTTCAGGAACGGAATACGGCGGTTGGAAATGCGCTGCAGCACGAGAATATCGGCCCAGGACTGGTGGTTGCAGGTGACCAGGTACCATTGATCCCGGTCCAGGCTCTCCATGCCAGTGATGTTCCATTTTACCTGACTGGTCAGGCCGATAATGGCGTTATTGATGCCGATCCAGGTTTCGGCGATGAACACGAGGATTTTGGACAAAACCACCTGGGCTTTTTCCCCGCGCAGGACCAGGCGCAGCAGGGCAAAAAAGTAAAGCGGCAGGCAGAGAAGCAGGGTGTTGACCAGGATGCCCAGCAGGGCCAGTGCGCCACGAATCTTGTGCCAGAGAGTCATAACTGTCGTCATCAATATCAGGGTAAACACGCATGCTACCCAAAGGCTGTGGGCATGTCCCGTGTCCGTTTCGGTCATTTTTGCCGAAAATACAGGGTGTTGGACCGTTTATGCATAAAAAAGGCCATGCGGGTATGGCATGGCCTTTATCAGGATTGCGGGGGCAGGGGTCAGTTGGCCCAACCACTATTGCGACGGCGCCCGGAACGGGAGCGCATGATCATGCCGGCAATCAGGCCAAGCAGCAGAATGCCGACCCCGGTGATCCATTGCTGGGAGGTATTGTTGTTGCGGAGCATCACATTCTCGCCCTTGACCTGATCCAGCTCGGATCGAAGCAGGCTCAGCTCCTCGTTGAGGCGACGGTTGGCCTGGTCCAGGCGGATCGGATCCGAGGCCACGTCCTGCAGTTGCTCCAGTTCATTACTGCGGGCGCTGAGGGCATTCTTCAGTTCGGATGACTGTTCGGAAAGGGCCTGGTGCTGACCTTTTAGCTCTGCCAGCTGGGTCCGAAGTTTGGCCGCTTCCGCCTTGGCCTGTTCGCTGGCCTGATTGGCCCGTTCCAGCAGGATCTCGGCGGTGGGGCTCTGGCTCAGGTATTGCTTGCCGATGTAGCCTTCAATGTCCTTGTAGCGGATCTTCGCCCAGTCCCCGTCAAAACCGAGAAACTCAATGCGGGTACCGCTCTTGATACCCCGGTGCAGGATTCGTCCAGCCGGGTTGGCGGATGAGCGAATGGGCACATAAATACTGTCATCCACCCAGGCAGTCGAGGCAACCGCCGTATGGCTGGCTACCATTATTGCCAGGAAACAAACCAGTCTTGCGAGCATGGGGGTCATTACTCCTTCGTATCAGGCCGCGCAGTCTAAAGAAGTCATCAGGGTTGCGGCGCTACCATAATCACATTTCGCGCTGTGGGCCGTGGTGTCTTTGTAAAAAATGGCAATCTGCCCGCCATCAGCTCAGGGCAGCACCTTCTTGAACGGTTTTACCGTGACGCCGGCATACACACCGGCAGCAATGTAGGGGTCCGCATCAGCCCATTGCTGGGCCGCTTCCAGGGACGGGAATTCGGCCACGACCAGCGATCCGGTAAAACCGGCGTCGCCGGGATCGTTACTGTCGATGGCCGGGTGCGGGCCGGCGAGAATAAGTCGCCCTTGTTCTTTCAGGCTTTCCAGGCGGGCCAGGTGGTCCGCCCGGGCCTGTTTGCGCAAGGGAAGGGAATTGGCCACATCCTCACTGATAATCGCGTACAGCATGGTTTCGCTCTTTCGTTTGGGGGTTAGCGGTGGTGTGCGGCCATGATCTCTTCCAGCTTCAGGCCGGTGAGTTTGCCGATGCGGCGAAACAGAAAGACCATGGCGAGGATCAGTACAATCATGGAGGGCAAGACAATAACCGGGTAACTCAGGGCTGTCATCTTGCCGAGTTCAGCGTTGAAGGCTTCGGTGCCGGGAGGGCTGGTCAGTATCAGCATGGCCAGGAAGTAATTCAGCACCGAGGACAGAAAAAACGAGGCGGCCACCATCCAGGAGGCCTGTTTCAGGGTTTGCTCGAAGGCGGACACGCTATTGTTCTCGGCCAGTCGGGACGCAATTTTCTCGGTATCGAGCACCTTGTCGTTGTAGAGGAACGTTTTCACCAATGGCCAACGCGTGCGCAGGGATACAATCGTCGCAAAACCCAGTAGCGCCGGAATGGCTGCTTCCTTGATCGCAATGTATTTGGCGTCCAGCTCCATCAGGCTGATGCCACCGGTCAGCAGAATGCTGATAATGCCGAGCCCGGAGAAAAAATTGGCCCTGCCGGTCTTGAGAAAGTCCCGCAGGCCATAGAGCAGGGGGAATGCCAATGCGACCACAATGGCCCATTTGGTGCCCAGCCAGTCGTCCCCGGAGAGTTTCGCCAGGATCAGGGCAGGAATGATGATGTTGATCAGCAGATTGGCCAGCAGGCTTTCCTGTTTCGCCGGCGCAGTGGGTTTGCGGGTCTGTTCGGGGGTATCGCTGTCGGTCATTGCTGATTCCGTTTGATCGATGGGGGCGGCCTGGCGCCGTTAAAAATGCCGGTAACGGGGACAAAAATGCTACCCTGCGCCTTGGCCCAGTGATCCGCCGACCTTTCCGGGCCATTTGGCGGATTTGGCGTCATAGCAGAAACATCAAGAACCCTGAGAGGATCTGGCTATCTCCTGTAACCATACAATCGACTTGCACAGTCACAGCACGGCGTCCGACGGTATTCTAAGCCCTGCAGCGCTGGTGTCGAGGGCTGCAGACTACGGAGTGACCTGCCTGGCTCTGACCGACCACGATACTCTGGCAGGACTGCCGGAGGCGGATGAGGCTGCTCGCCAGCATGGCATCAGGCTGGTGAACGGGATCGAGCTGTCCGTGCGACACGAAAACCGTGAGTATCATGTGTTGGGGCTATGGCTGGATACCGATTGCGCCCAGCTGCAGGAAAGGGTGGCTGCCCAGCAGGCCGCACGGGTCAATCGTGCCCGGGAGATAGGCCGTCGTCTGGACCGGGCTGCCACGCTGGCCAATAGCTATGAACGCACCTGCGAGCTGGCAGGCACCGATGCCCCGGGTCGCCCCTTGTTTGCCCGGTTTCTGGAGGAGGCGGGCAGGGTGCGCAACCAGCGACATGCCTTTAACCGTTACCTCAAGCAGGGCCAATCCGCGTTTGTGGCAACGCCCTGGTGTTCGCTGCATGAGGCCATTGCGGATATCCATGCCGCAGGGGGCTCGGCGGTGCTGGCCCACCCGCAAGCCTATGGCATGACCCGCAAGAAACTGCGCCAGTTTCTTGCCAGCTTCAAGGAGGCCGGCGGCGATGGCCTGGAAGTCGCCATGCCGGGACTGTCCCCGCAACAGACCGCGTTGCTGGATGAGTGCTGGCAGCACTTTGATTTGCAGGTGTCCGCCGGGTCGGACTTTCACTCACCAGAGCAGAAATGGCTGGCCCTGGGGCGATTGCCGCCGGTGCCGAAGGGGGCCAGGCCGGTGTGGGAAGGGAGGCTGGCTTGAGTTAACAGTTAATAGTGAACAGTTGACAGCTAAAACAATAGGTTGCGGCAATGTTTTGGCGTTAGCTGTCAACTGTCAATTATCAACTATCAACTGAAGTTATGACCGAAATCCTCTATATCCATCCTGAAACACCCCAGCCTCGCCTTATCCGGCAAGCTGTGGATGTGATTCGCAACGGCGGGCTGATCGCCTACCCGACGGATACCACCTACGCGCTGGGCTGCGGTATCGGCGAAAAGAATGCGCTGGATCGGCTGATCCGCCTGCGGCAGCTGGACAAGAAGCACCAGTTCACCCTGTTGTGTCATGACCTGTCCGCGCTGGCCATCTATGCCAAGGTGGAAAACCCGGATTACCGTTTGCTCAAGTCCCACACGCCGGGCCCCTATACCTTCATTCTCAAGGGCACTACCGAGGTGCCACGGCGGCTGATGGACCCGAAGAAGCGCAATATCGGTATCCGGGTGCCGGATCATCCCATCTGCCAGGCGTTGCTGGCCGAGCATGGCGAGCCGATCATGACGTCGACCTGCCATCTGCCCAATGATGAATTTCCTCTCACCGATCCCCAGGATGTCCGTGATTTCCTGCAGGGGCAGGTGGACCTGGTCATTGACGGGGGCTTCTGTGGTGTCACCGAAACCACCGTCATCTCGCTGGCCGATGGCGATGGCCCCGAAGTGGTGCGTGAAGGGGCAGGGCCGGTGGACAGTATTTACTGATCATCGCCGTGACTGGTTATCTTTTGCCCGGACTGCCGTAAAGAGCCCGCTTGCCACTGTCCCTGATGGCCCGGTTCACCGTATAATCCCGGGCTTTCCTCCGTGCCTTGCCAATGGCAGCGCACGGATCGTCGGGTTTGTTAAGGAGTAGGCTTTGAGTTCCGTGGTTCCCTCCCAGCGAGTTGTTTCAGGCATGCGCGCCACCGGCCGTCTGCATCTGGGTCATTACCATGGCGTGCTGAAGAACTGGGCGCGTCTGCAGCACGAGTACGAGTGCTTTTTCTTCGTGGCAGACTGGCACGGACTCACCACCGAATACGAAAACCCGCACAAGATCGAACAGCACGTCTGGGATCTGGTGATCGACTGGCTGGCCGCCGGTGTGAACCCCGGTTCCGCCACCCTGTTTATCCAGAGTCAGGTACCGGAGCACGCAGAGTTGCATCTGTTGCTGTCCATGATGACCCCCCTGTCCTGGCTGGAACGGGTGCCTACCTATAAAGATCAGCAGGAAAAGCTGCGCGAGAAAGACCTCAGCACCTATGGGTTTCTGGGCTATCCGCTGCTGCAATCCGCCGACATTCTGGCTTACCGGGCCGGTCAGGTACCGGTCGGTGCTGATCAGGTGGCCCATGTGGAGCTCACGCGGGAAGTGGCGCGCCGTTTCAATCACCTCTATGGCCGTGAGCCGGGCTTCGAGGAAGCCGTGGATGCCGCCATCAAGAAAATGGGCAAGAAACAGGCAAAGGTCTACCTGACCCACCGTCGTCAGTACCAGGAAAAAGGCGATGAATCCTCCCTGGAAACCGCCCGCGCCCTGGTGGAAAGCCAGCAGAACATCACCCTGGGTGACAAGGAACGATTGATGGGCGATCTGGAGGGCGGCGGCAAGGTGATCCTGCCGGAACCCCAGGCCCTGCTGACACCGGCCTCCAAGATGCCCGGCCTGGATGGGCAGAAAATGTCCAAGTCCTACGGCAACTTCATCACCATGCGTGAGGAAGAGGCGGATATCGACAGCAAGATTCGTCGCATGCCGACCGACCCGGCCCGGGTTCGCCGTACCGACCCGGGCAACCCGGATAACTGCCCGGTATGGCAGTTCCATATGGTCTATTCCGATGACAACACCCGTCAGTGGGTGAAAGAGGGCTGCACCAGTGCCGGTATCGGTTGTCTGGACTGCAAGAAGCCGGTCATCGAAGCGGTTCAGGAAGAGCTGGAACCGATCCGCAAGCGCGCCGAAGAACACCTGCGCAACCCGGATCTGGTCCGTACCCTGGTCGCTGAAGGTTGCGAAGAAGCCCGCGAGGCTGCCCGCGCCACCCTGGAAGAAGTCCGTGCCGCCATGGGGCTCAATTACCGCTGAGGCGCAGCTGCGCACTCGGGAGAGAGACATGACTGAACCGGCAGAACCCACAGCCACACCCGTCATGAAGCCGCTGCATCCCAGCCAGGCTGAGATGCCGTTTGGCCTGATGTATGGCAAGGCCATCACCAAGCTGCCGGACGATCTGTACATTCCTCCGGATGCACTGGAAGTCTTCCTGGAAGCGTTCGAAGGCCCCCTGGATCTGCTGCTGTACCTGATCAAGCGCCAGAACCTGGACATTCTCGATATTCCCGTCTCCACCATTACCACCCAGTACATGGAATACGTGGAGCTGATGAAGGCGATGAACTTCGAGCTTGCGGCGGAATACCTGGTGATGGCCGCCATGCTCGGTGAGATCAAGTCGCGGATGCTGCTGCCCCGTCAGAAGGATGACGAGGAGGATGAAGAGCACGATCCGCGGGCTGAGCTGATTCGTCGTCTGCAGGAATACGAGCGTTTCAAGCAGGCAGCAGAAGACATTGACGAGCTGCCAAGGCTGGAAAGGGATATCTTCCCCGCCGAAGCAAAGCGCCCGGAGTTTACCCGCGAAAAGGCGCAGCCGGACGTGGATATGCGCGAGCTGCTGTTGGCTCTGAAAGAGGTGATGCACCGGGCGGATATGTTCGAGAGCCACCAGGTGTCCCGCGAGAAGCTGTCGACCCGGGAGCGGATGGCCAACGTCCTGGACAAACTCAAGGGCCGCGATTTTGTGCCTTTCGTGGAGTTGTTTAACCCGGAAGAAGGGCGCCTTGGTGTGGTGGTCACATTCCTGGCCACCCTGGAGCTGGTTAAAGGCAGCCTGATCGAGCTGGTGCAAAACGGGCCTTTTGCCCCGATTCATGTGAAGGCGAAGACCCTGGTGCTGGAAGAATCCGACGTGCTGGCTCAACTGGAACTGGAAGACGAACCCGATGACGGCGTGGATGATGAAACCGATGCCCATGACGGAACCAAGGGGTAAGCGTGGAAGCTGAGCAGATAAAAAAAATTATTGAGGCCGCCATCCTGGTGGCGGAAGGCCCGCTGGACCGGGATGCCATCCTGTCCCTGTTTGACGAGGAGGATCGTCCCAGCAAGCAGGATCTGGGTAAATACCTGGAAGATATCGATGCGGCCTATGCAGACCGCGGCATCTTTCTGAAGGAAGTGGCCTCCGGTTTCCGTTTTCAGGCTCGCCCGGAACTGGGGCAGTGGGTCAGCCGGCTGTGGCAGGAGAAGCCGCCGCGATACAGTCGGGCGATTCTGGAAACCCTGGCACTGATTGCCTATCGCCAGCCTATTACCCGTGGCGAAATCGAAGAAATTCGTGGTGTTTCGGTAAGCTCGCATATCGTCAAGAGTTTGCTGGAGCGAAACTGGGTACGCGTGGTGGGCCACCGGGATGTACCGGGCCGGCCGGCCATGTTTGCCACCACCAAACAGTTTCTCGACTACTTTGATCTGAAGAGCCTGGAAGACCTGCCCCCGCTGTCAGAGATTCGTGATCTGGACAAGATCAACGAGGAGCTGGCCCTCAGCGATGTACCTCCCGCCAATGCGGCCCCCGGGGATATGGACGAGGCCCCGGAAGGGGAGGACGGCCATGGCATGCTGGAAGGCGAACGCGAAGCCCGGCTGCCGGGCGATCAGGAGGCTTTCCCGGGGCTCGAGCAGGAACCGGAAATTGACGACGCCACCCTGATGAGCATGGACAAGGTGGATTCGGTGCTGAGCAGCTTTGAGCAGGAGTTCCGCCGCAAACCGTCTGCCGACAGGGATGATTCGGAGAGCCCGGCTGAAGACGCTGCGGCCGACCAGGCAGAACCGGCTGACAATGACCCCGATAATGACGCTGACGGCACCGATGCCGCTGCGAACGAGAATGCAGAGGACAGCCAGACCCGTCATGAGTGAGACTGAAAAATTGCAGAAAGTGCTGGCGAGAGCCGGCCTTGGCTCCCGTCGGGAGCTGGAAAAATGGATTGCCGATGGCCGGGTTTCGGTGAACGGCACAGTGGCAACCCTGGGTGACAGGGTTGGCAATGACGACACCCTACGTGTGGATGGCAGGATTATTAAAGTGAAGCCGGAAGAAGACATTGTTCAGCGCGTGATCATGTACCACAAGCCACCCGGCGAAGTGTGTTCGCGCAACGATCCGGAAGGACGCCCCACGGTGTTTGATAATCTGCCACGCCTGCAGGGCATGCGCTGGGTGCAGGTAGGGCGTCTGGACATCAATACCACCGGGCTGCTGCTGTTCACCACCGACGGGGAGTTGGCGCATCGCCTGATGCACCCGTCCAATGGCTTCGTCCGTGAGTACGCAGTGCGCGTCCGTGGCGGCATGACCCCGGAAAAGCGCCAGGCCATGCTCGATGGCGTGTTGCTCGAAGATGGTGTGTCCAAATTCGACAGCATCGAAGATGCCGGCGGCGCGGAAGAGGGCGCCAACCACTGGTACAAGGTGACGCTGACCGGGGGTAAATACCGGGAAGTGCGCCGTCTGTTCCAGTCCCAGGATCTGGATGTGGCCCGACTGATGCGAATTCGCTTTGGCGATCTGACACTGCCGCCACAGCTGCGTCAGGGCCGCTGGATGGAACTGGAAGCCGAGCAAATCCAGGCCCTGATCGGCAAGGTGGAGCTGAAGGGCAAGAAATACACCGGCCTCTACGGCCGTGCCCGCCTGCGCCATCAGCGTACCGGCAGCAAACCGCCCCGCAAGGCCCGCGGCCCTTACCGCCGTTAAGTTGCACCTGTAGGAGCGCCTCTCGAGGCGCGAATCGCCGAATTGTGCCAATCGGGGTTCGCGCCTCACACCCGCAGAGCACAGTGAGCGGCGCTCCTACGGCAGCCTCATCAAGCGTCCGACCAGCGCGGGCAGCGCAGTCTCCACTCTGAGAATTCGCGTCCCGAAGCTGTGGCAGGCAAATCCCTGCCGCTGCAGCATTTCCACTTCGTAGTCAGTCCAGCCGCCCTCCGGGCCGATGGCCAGAGTGACAGGCTCACTCAGATCACAGGGCATGGCCGGGAAGTCGCCGGGATGGGCAAGCAGACGCCGGCCGGGCCCGGCCCAGCGGTCCAGCTCATCTTCCACGAAGGGTTTGAAGCGCGGCGCCAGGATCAGTTCGGGCAGGGACGTGTCCCGGGCCTGTTCCAGCCCGAGCAGCATCTTTTCCCGGAGCAGGCCGGCCTTCAGATTCGGGGTTTGCCAGTAGCTCTTGTCCACCTTCCAGCTATTGATCAGCACAATACGTTTGATGCCCAGACTGGTGGCGTCGATGAGGATGCGTTTGAGCATCTTTGGCCGGGGCAGGGCCAGCAAAAGGGAAAGCGATGGGGCAGGAGTCGGATGAGACTCTACATTAAATAAAATCGTTATCTCATTGTTTTTAATTGACTCTACCCGTGCCATTCCCACGCCGCCATCGAGAATGCCTGCCCGGAAAGTGTCTCCCTCTGCCAACCCCAGAATATCGCGCACATGACGACCCTGGCGCTCGTCCAGGCACCAGAGATTGTCGTGAAGATATTGATGAGGGTGTAGCAGCAGCAGGTTCATGGGGCGGATTATGGCACAGCCTGGGCGCTAATCCGCCCTCAATTCCTCACCGCATAGTGACGCAAATCGCTGTTTACTTGGCTGTTCTCGCCCTTTGCGGGTGGTGGCAGCCTTGCTAAATTGCCCCTCTGTCATATCGCCTGCAGGCGGGATCCTGCGTTGAAAGGGGATTGGCCTGCTGGTAACTGGCGACGTCTTCGGGGCGCTGGTAGAGTGTGCCGCCCGTTCACCCGTTCGATTAACTGTTTAGTGTGGAGAGTTTCATGCAGTTTCAGGGTACTGACCAATATGTGGCCACCGACGACCTGAAAATGGCCGTTAACGCAGCGATCGCCCTCAAGCGCCCGTTGCTGATCAAGGGTGAGCCGGGTACCGGCAAGACCCTGTTGGCAGAACAGGTGGCCGAGTCCCTGGGCCTGCCACTGCTGTCCTGGAATATCAAATCCACCACCAAGGCCCAGCAGGGCCTGTACGAGTACGATGCGGTGTCGCGCCTGCGTGACTCCCAGCTCGGCGCCGAAGGGGTGGAAGATGTGTCCAACTACCTGAAAAAAGGCAAGCTGTGGGAAGCCTTTACCCATGACGGCCAGGTGGTGCTGCTGATCGACGAGATCGACAAGGCCGACATCGAGTTCCCCAATGACCTTCTGCAGGAACTGGATCGCATGGAGTTCTTCGTCTACGAGACCGGGGAAACCATCCGCGCCGAGCAGCGCCCGATCGTGATCATCACCTCCAACAACGAGAAAGAGCTGCCTGACGCCTTCCTGCGTCGCTGCTTCTTCCATTACATCAATTTCCCCGATGCCCAGACCATGCAGGCCATCGTGGATGTGCATTTCCCGGAGATCAAAAAGAACCTGGTCACCGAGGCCCTGGAAATCTTCTTCGACCTGCGCAAGGTGCCCGGGCTGAAGAAGAAGCCGTCCACCAGTGAGCTGATCGATTGGCTCAAGCTACTCATGGCCGACGATATTCCGGCGGATATCCTGCGTAACCGGGATACCAAGAGTGCCGTGCCGCCGCTTTATGGCGCGTTGCTGAAAAACGAGTCGGACGTCCAGCTGCTTGAGCGCCTGGCGTTCATGAACCGTCGCGAAAGCTAACCGCAGCGCTGACTGATTATGCTGATTGGTTTCTTCGAAAATCTGCGCCGCTACCGGGTCCCGGTGACCCTGCGTGAGCTGCTGGACCTCTTTGATGCCCTGCAGGCCCATGTGGCCTTCGGTTCTGTTGAGGATTTCTACTTGCTCAGCCGGGCGGTGATGGTCAAGGACGAAAAGTTCTATGACCGCTTCGATCAGGCCTTTGCCAATTACTTCGAAGGGCTGGAAAACCTGGAGCCGGACTGGCTCAACAAGGTGATTCCGGATGAGTGGCTGCGCAAGGAGCTGGAGAAGAACCTGAGCCCGGAAGAGTTCGAGAAACTCAAGGGCCTGGGTAGCCTGGAAAAAATCATGGACGAGCTGCGCAAGCGGCTCGAAGAGCAGGAAAAACGGCACCAGGGCGGCAACAAGTGGGTCGGTACCGGTGGCACCAGCCCGTTTGGCGGCTACGGCGCCAACCCTGAGGGCGTGCGCATGGTCGGCCCGTCCCGCAACAAGCGGGCGGTGAAAGTTTGGGAAAAGCGGGAATTCCGCAACCTGGACGATTCCGTGGAACTGGGCACGCGCAACATCAAGCTGGCCCTGCGTCGTTTGCGCAAGTTTGCCCGCACCGGGCGCGAAGAAGAGCTGGATATGGATGACACCATCCGCTCCACTGCGCGCAATGCGGGTCTGCTCGACATCAAGATGCGTCCGCAGAAGGAAAACCGGGTCAAAGTGCTGATCTTCTTTGATGTGGGCGGCTCAATGGACCCCTATATCAAACTCTGCGAAGAGCTGTTCTCCGCCGCCCGGCTGGAGTTCAAGCACATGGAGTATTTCTACTTCCACAACTTCATTTATGAATATGTGTGGAAGGACAACCGCCGTCGCTGGGACGAGAAGATTTCCACCTGGGACGTGCTGCACAAGTACGGCAGCGACTACAAGGTGATTTTTGTCGGCGATGCGGCCATGAGTCCCTACGAAGTCAATTCCGTGGGCGGTAGCGTGGAGCACTGGAACGAGGAGGCCGGGGCCGTCTGGTTCCAGCGCGTCATGGAAACCTACGAGAAAGTGGCCTGGCTCAACCCGGAACCGGAGCGGGCCTGGCAGATGACCACCTCCACCCAATGGATCAAGCAGCTCAGTGAACACAAGATGTACCCGCTCACCATCGAAGGCCTGGAAAAGGCCATGCGTTATTTGAGCAAGTAATAGACCGCTGACAGAAAACTGCCTGCCGTCGCGCCGACATCGTCGGGTTCGGCGACAGGCAGGTTCCTTGACGACCCATCCCGCAAAAACCTGCATTCCATCCGTCCGCCCAGAACAAGATTTTGCCGAAATAAACATTTCGTCTAGTAGCGAACCGCGATTGAGATCCGTATCCTCCGCGCCTTTCGTGTTTTACCGCCCCGGACAGCCCACAAGGCACGGAAGCCCGGGACGTTGAAGCAACACATTGAACGCCCACCGTGATCCGGTGGACTTCAGGAGAAATTGTCATGTCCAGGGTGCGAACCACCATCTGGACGACGGCTTTCAGCACTAGCGCTCTGGTCTCGGCGGGCCTTTGTGCGGATACCACCGAAGCTGAAATCCGTCGTCTGCAACAGGAGCTGAATCAGCTCAAGGCCAGCCTCAGCCAGGATGCGCCAACCCGTCCCCGGTCCAATGATCCGCAGTGGCCCAGCTTCGCCGTCTTCGGCAAGGTCAGCGTGGACGCCATCTACGATGACAAGAATGCGGGCCTCAACGATCTGTTGATCCCCAGCACCATCCCTGCCGGCGACACCCACCAGCAAAACGTTGAGCTTCACGGAAAAAACAGCCAGCTTGGCGTGCGGATAGGAGAGGGCGGTGGTGCCCAAGCCGTGTTTGCCATGGATCTGTTCGGTAGCGTTGACGGTTATGAATTGCGGGTGCGCGATTTCTATTTCGAATACGGTGCCCTGCGTGCCGGCTATGGTTATACCGCCTTACTGGACGGCACCGCCTGGCCGCTGACCCTGGATTCCCAGGGGCCAAACAGTGCCATCTTTGCCCGTCAGACAGGGGTGCGTTGGCAGGGCGAGCATCTCACCCTGGCGCTGGAAGATCCCAATCCGGAAGTGTATGACCCGGAGAATCTGAGCAGTGCCAGCGGTCGCCGCCCCGATGTCATCGCTGCCTGGACCCAGTCCCATGGCCGCGGCCATGGACGAGTAGGGCTGGTGCACCGGGAAATCGGGGTGGAATTCGCCGATGGAGATCAGCAATTTGCCAGTGCTACCGGGGGTGTAGTCAGTGGCACACTGGCCCTGGGTGGCACGGTCACGCTACTTGCCAGCGCCAGCTACGGCGAGGCCATGGCCCATTACTACAATGACCTGTCCGGCTTCGGCGATGGGGGCATGGATGGCTATGTCTTTGCTGACAGGGGACTGGAGCCGCTACTGGCCCAGGGCGGTTATCTGGCCGGGCAATGGCGGTTCCGACCGGACTGGACTCTGGCTCTGGTCGGCGGTGAGATCACCCTGGAAAATGACAGGGATCTGCCTGCGGATGCCATGCGACGTACTCGCTACGGCACCCTTAGCCTGGTTCGCCAACACGACGACCATCTCAGTTACGGGGCCGAGTTCGCCTACGGCATGCGGGACAATCAGGCAGGGGATCGCAGCGAAGCGCCACGGGTGCAGTTAAACCTGACTTACCGGTTTGAGCATAACCGCAGCGATGGATGAGGAGATGCCAACCATTGCGTTCTGGCACTGTCAGATCTGTAAACGGGGATAAACGCGTATGGGCCACGCCATGGACGGCGGCACAGCTCAGCAGCAATAACCATCCACCATGCGAGGGGCAATGCTTTCAGACCAATTGTGATGCTGGTTATTCCTCTATTTAACATAATATACATTATGCGTAGCGAAGCGGGCCACCAATAACACCGAGAACAGCGCATTCACCCCCTGTCAATGCCTCGACTCACAGTCTGGCTTTTCGGGTACTTTTTCCGGCTTTTTTAAGACGGATTTTACATTACAACGGGTGACGCTATGAAAAAACGATTTAAGACAGTGACGATCATTTGCCCCATCACCGGCCATTCCCGGGACGTTTCGCCCCGGTTCGCTGCCCAGGTAACAGGCCGCAGCCTGCGCACGGCGCAACGCTGGGCCAATGGCGCACGGCCAGACCCTGCCGCCTACCAGATGCTTGCCATGCGGGTTTTCGGGGTGCTGCCTGGCGATGCCTGGCAGGACTTCCGCTTACGCGGTGACCGGCTGGAGAATGTGACTACTGGGGAAACGTGGCGCCCTTGGCAATTGCGGGCCGCGTGGGTGATGTTTCAGGAATTGGGGGAACTTCGGCGCCTGGATGCCTGCAAACCGCCTGCTACGCGCCCGCTGCGCCTTGTCGGCCCTTGATGTGTCGCTTTATCAGGCAGATCAGCCCAGCAGGCCGCGCAACAGCAGGACGGCCACCACGGCCAGCAGCAGCCAGAATACCAGGGAACGGACAGGGTCCGTGGGCGCCGGATCGCCAATGGTGTAGAGGGTTTTTCCGTCTGCATCGGTGACGATGATCCCGCCGCGCACCCCCAGGGCGGACAGCAGGCCGGTTTCATCGCCCCCGGTGCTGCCGGTATAGACCGGGATCGCGGGGCCCAAGTTGGTTTTGGCGTACGCCTTCACCTTGCCGCTGGTGGCGTAGTCCACCAGCCCCTGGGTGATATCGTCGAACACGCTCATTTACGGCGCTTGCGGGCCGCTGCCTTGCCACCTTTGCGCCCTGCCCGTTTTGCGGCCTGGCTACCCTTTTTGAATCGACCTGTTTTGGTTCTGCTTTTGTTCATCGCTTTAATGCCTCATCTGCTTTTGCTTCTACCCGGACAACCCATTCACTCAAGTCGCGCATTTGCTGCTTGAGCCACTGGCTGTCATTTTTCAGTGCCGCCACGGTGATGATCAGTTGCACCACCTGGCCGACGATCAGGTGCCAGAGTTCCACGGTAATTTCCCCTGAATGAACGCCAGCACGAGACCGGCAAGCACCGCCGCGATCACCTGCATGAGTATTGCCTGCCAACTGAATGTCATGCTTCACACTCGGTGATAGCGCATACCAGTTCAGTCAGCACCGGTGCGGGTGCCAGCGCCGCCGCACCGCCACCGGCAGCGGCCCCGATAATCAGGATGATGGCCCCGATGCCTTTCTTGGTGTTGATCCGTTTCCAAATCGCTTTCCAGTTCATGCCGTTCCCCTTATGCCATGGCGAGGCCGCGCTCAATCATGGCCTCGCTGATGGTCTTGCCGTTTTCGTGTTTGATGATGGCCGCGACCAGGGCCGGACGATCTGCCGCCGTCAGCACCTTGTGACGACTGATCCCGGTTTGCTGCTCGACGCTGCGCACATAGGCTTCCACATTGTTCTCGATGGCCGGCGCCCAGGTGGCAATGACCGATTCAATGGTATCGACCCCGCGCCTGGCGTAGCTGTCCAGCACCTTGCTCATGGCGCGGATGCCGTGCGCCATGGTGCGGAACTTGATGAACCCCTTGTCATCCTGGCCGGTCATGCCCTGCCATTGGGTTTTGCCGTCCCAGCGGATATTGCCGGGGTTGTTGTTTCGGATGCCTCGCGGCATGAATGGCAAGGTGCCGTTATTGGCTGTTACGGTCATGAGTAACACCCCCACGGCAAGCAAAAAAAAAGCGCTGTTTTGTTCATCGTTACCACCCTTGCATGTTCTGAGCTACGTAGAGCCTCGGCGGCAGGTCACAATTTCTCACTTTCATATTGCTTGACCCGGTTGCCACCAGTGCATAATCGTTGCCTTCCGTGTCGCAGTGATCCAGCCACATATCCCCCTCGCTGACACTGAAACCCGCGAACCTTGCAGTCTCGTATGGCTTTGTATCGGCCCGCGCCTGGCAATGGAAAAGCCATGACTGACTGCCTCCCACGTCCGCGAATTGCTGCCGGTCATTCTCAAAGCTCACCACGCCAGCACGGACAATTCTCGACCCATCGTGCGTTGTGGTTCCTTGGCATGCCTGCAACAGTGGCGACCATGTTTGGCCGTTGTTATAAGCGCGGTTCTTGTACTCAATCACATACGGCGGGCGCGTTGTGCCGCCCGATTCGGAATGATAGTTAAGACCGTCATCACGGTTATATGCAGCCTGACAGCGATAGGTGATTGTGTAGGTGATGCCCCGCAGCCCCAGCCCATTTTCTGCCCCGTAGAAGAATCTACAGTCTTTGAAAAACAGCGTTTGCTCAGTGCTACCCGCTGGCACATTTGATGAAAAGGCACGCTGCCCACCATAGAACCACACCCGATCTATATAGGCAGAGTAGTTTCCATCCCCTGCCCTGCCACTGTTTTTATTGGTGTAAACCTTTATCTCTGCATCAGGGGCCCGGCCATCCAGCGTGTGCACATATAGTGTTGAACCGTCTTGAAACCACGTACCTGGGGTCGCATCACATGCGGCCAAATCATCGGCCAACTGGTAATAGGACCAGTCTCCATGCCGATTAATTATGGCAGCGTCAACAACTGCACAGGCCGCGCTTCTCGCTGCACTGTAAGAGCCGTTCCCGGTGTCCACCCATACCAATGTGCTATCACCCGTTGTGATAATCACCGGTCTATCAGTGGCGTCATAATAGGGAGCGCTTGTTTCACCATTCCATGGCTTGATTGATACATTTGACGTCAGAACTTCATTTGTTCCCCACACTTCGGCATTATCGTAATACCCAGGGGTAATCCAAATCACCGCGTTTGCGTCGCCGTTGGCTTCGACTTTTGAAAGCGCCTGATACATCGCCCCCAATGGGTTAGCCGGGTCAGTACCTGCATTCCCCGCGCCAAGATCCCCACCTAATGCAACAAAATATTCCGTTGCCGTTCCGCTGCTCCCTGCGACGTCATAAGTGGCTGGATCAATGCTAGATTGCAACAGCCCGTTTTCATCCAGCCAGAACCTATGTCCCAATGCGTCCCAATCAAAACCCTCCGGGCGTTCTGCATGGTAGTGCCGCATTGTCCCGGCTCGACCGATCCTCATTCCGTTAATGGTCAACCCGGAGTAGTCCCCATTCTCTGGCAGACTCAACAGCCCCGAGTATTCAATATCACCATGCAGAGAGCGACCACCTGCCGCGACAAACGCAGCTAGCGCCGCACTGGTTCCGCTGGTGCCGTCATAGCCGAAGTGTTCCGGCGTCGGAGAATCAACACGCCGCCATGCACCAGATGCGCCGGTTGGGTCTGTTGTCGGAGCCACAAACTGCCCCTGCTCAGAATCTGCCCCAACTTCTGCTGACAGGTCCGAGCTATCAAACCGAAACACCCCGGCCCGCTCGGTCTTGGTGACAACAGCGGCCTGATCATTCACCGGACCCGTGACGCCTTCCAGCAGACCAATGCTTACCACTGTTATGGCCGCACGGCGACGTGCAAACAGGCTTTCAGGATGTGGGACCGTTGACTTACCCATTACAGCCCCCGTTCAAATGGCAACACTTGCACCACGACCGGCGCCCCGTTCGGGTTGTAGGCATACAACGCGGCCTCACAATCCACATAATCCACTACACCGGCTTCCAGGTACCCGCCCTCGCCCGCTGCGATCCCTGCCGCCCCCAGGTACACCCCGCCCGCTTCATTACTCTTGATGGACAGCCGCAATGTTCGGGACGTGTCCGCCGCAGCTGCTGCGATCAACAGCGCATTGTCGCCAGCAGGCACCGACACCTCTGCCACATTCGTGACGGAGTTGGCGCCCTGGATAATGCTCGTGGTGTTGACCTGCACAGACTGCTTTCCCGGCTTGATTTCATCGTTGCTGATTTCAAGTTGCCAGGTCACCGCCGTGGCGTTCGGGTTGGTGATCTGCATGCGAAGGTCAGTGACCACCTCCGCGAATTGGTAGCTGTCACCCTCTTTCAGGGTGATCATGCCCAGACCCGGCGCGGTCAGTTCGATATCGCCCGTGGCCTCACGCACCAGCAGAAAGCGGCCCGTTGCCGCGTCTTTGATGGTTGTGCCCGCTGCTTGTGCTTCACGACTTACCAGCATGGGTTAGCCCTTCCAGATAAAGAAAATTGCAACCAGAACCAGGCCGATAATGATGGACATGGTGATCAGCTTGGCGGTCTTTTCATCGCCCAGCTTGAGACTTTCAGCCAACCCTTTTACGGCATTTACCTGGTCGCTCAGAATGTCGCGAGTTGCGTTTAGCACTGTGCCCTGTGATGCCGCCGCCCGCTGGCCTGCCCGGTCCGCCGCTTCCAGAGCCATGGCCACCGCGCCGTTATCGGTCACGGTGATATTGTTCCTACTCCCTTCCACGTTCAGGGCAGTGGCCATACCACGAGCAGCGGCACCACGCTGCGCTAGCTGGGCCTCATCACTCAGCTGCGCCGAAATGCTGTTTGTTGTGCTATAGGTTGTGCTTCTGGTTCTTGATCTTGACCCGCCGCTCATGGGCTCACCTTGATTTCAAAGACATATTCGCGGAGCTCGGCCCCCACTTCCCGGAGCAGTCGCCACATGCCTGGCCGCTTGGTGTGAAACCGGATCGTGCTGCACCCGGCCCGCCTTGCCGCCTCGCAGATGGCCGGTGCGATCTGCCGCAGCCCTTTGCCAGCCAGGCACATCACCACCAATTCCGACCCTTCGCGGCGCGTGATCATTGCCGCCTGGCCGATCCTCCAGCAGTGGGCGATGCCTGCCTTCACATCCGCTTCAATCAGCGGTTCATCGGGGCCAAAGGTCGGGCGCAACATGTCGCGCACCGATGCCAGCGACACCCGGCGAACCGCTATTTGAAGTTCTGCCACAGCATCCAGCCCACAACCGCCGCGACCAGCGCCACCACCGCCCACAGCCAGCCGGTATTCCCGCCAACTGTCAGCCCACCAATGGTCTGGTTTACACCACTGGTGGTCGGCCCTGCCGTTGCGCTTGAAGTGTCGGAATAGGAGAGCCCGCCGCCCCCGGTGTTGATTCCTGGAATCATCGGGTTACCCCTTTACCGTGGCCCGGTAGGCGTAGAAGAAACCCACCGCCGCCGCGATCACCAGCGCCCACCGCAACAGGTTGGCCAGGCCGTCCGAACTGAACAGACCGGCCAACCAACCCGCCGCCGCTGCGCCACCTGCTACCAGTACAATCGGCATCAGAACAACCTCCACAGCAGCAGGATCAGCGCCACAACCACCACCAACGCGGCCACCATCATGGGCCAGTTTTGGCGGATGCCTTCGGCACTGAGCCACACCGGTTCCCCGGTGGGTTGCGACCCGGTAGTGACTTTCGGGGCCGTGGTCGGGTTGGCGCTGGCGTTATCACCGGGGATACGCTCGGCCCGGATAATTTCCAGGCCCAGATCTGCCGCATCGTTGATTTTGTCGCCGAGGAAATCGCCCAGGCCTTTCAGCCATGAGCTATCGTCACCCGTTACTTGTTCCGCCATGGTACCCCCTTAAGACGCGACGCTTTCCAGAGTCTCGAACAGGACTTCGAAATCGCCCGCACTGGAAACGGTGGGGTTGATTTCAAAGTTCTTGGCCGCAGCTGTTTGCATCATGTCGGAGATACCGAAGTGATACATGAGCGGGTCGAAGTGGAAATAACCCGTCTGCGGGGTCAGACCCTCGCGCTTGAGCAAATCGTCCTGCAGTTCCTTGTCGCTATCGAAGCGGGTCAGGTCGTCGCGGACGATTTCCAGCTCGGTTACCGGGCCATTGAGATGCAGGCGACGGATGCGCGGACCACGGGGGAAATTCCGGTACTTGTTCTTACCGGTTGCGCCCACCGGGATCAGTTCGGAGTACAGACGCGGCACCAGCACCCGGCGACCCTGAGCGATACCCATCACGGCATCCGCCTGCATGGTCGGGACCAGGGAATCGGTGACCTGCTGGGCCGTGGCCGCAGCGGTGCGAATCTCCAGCACCAGGTTGTCACCGGGCAGAGTCACCAGGCCAGACAGGTCCTGCCCTTCCTGACTCTTGTTGGTGAAGTCGGCCAGCGGGATCTTGAAATGACCGTCCGGCGCGGTGTAGCCCTTGGCGGCATACTTGTACGCTTCCAGCATGCGCAGCTGCTCACCGTCTACATCCACAATCGCATCACCGTTCAGGGTCAGCGTGATGCGGGTCAACTGGTCATTGTCCAGGTTGGTGCGCAGGAAAATTTCCTTGTAGGTCGGGCCCACGTCCATATTGAGCGTGAACCGGCTGGAAAATCCGCCACCGTTGAAGGAGGACAGTTCGTCACGAATATAGCGCATTTCTACTCCCTCCCCTTAGCCGAAGATGCCGAGAAAGCCACCACCGGAACCGGTGAGCTTTTCGACCATGTCGACGTTGTTTGCCATCCAGATGGCGACCAGTGCGACCACAAGCGCAATGCCCGCAATCCACAGCATTTCCGAAATATTAGGCATGTCTGCCCCCGTTGCCGTTAATGAGAAAAATTCTTAAATCGGTCTTCACGCTAGCCGCAGCTTTGGGAACCGACTCAAGGACTTCCCCAAAAACGGGGGCCGACTTTCCCAAAAAACAGGCATAAAAAAAGCGCCTTTCGGCGCTCAGGTGTATTGCACGTTGGAGAAATGCCCTACGGGGTCCGGCAGTAATTCCCGGCACTCGTAGTCCCGAAAACGCGGGCCACCTTCCGGCCACCCCTTTCGCTTTCGGCTTTTCATGAAATCAATATGACCCCTGGCCACTACCCCTTTGGAGCTGCTCCACTGCAAAAAATGCAGCTTTTCATCCGGCACATGCTCCACCGGGATGCCCAGTTGATCCGCGATGTATTTCCGGTCTTTTTGGGTGCTGTGCCTGGCAATGTGGACATAGGTGGCGTTGTTCATCACCGATTTATCCACTTCCTGGCCGCGCTGCACCGTGCCCAGAATGATGGGCCCAGCGGCCAGCCCCTGGCTTACCAGCACCCCCCATTTTCCCGACGCTTTCCCGGTGTTGGTGGTGTTGGCCAGTTCCTCGCACACAATGCCTGCGCGGGCCTGCTCGTTCCATTTTTTGGCAGCGGCACAGAAGAATTGAAAGTCCGGTTTTTCCACGGCCACAAACGCAATTTTTGCGGGTCCGGCCCCGGCTTTCACCAGCGCGTTCAGCAGCTGCTCCCGGGTGTAACACGCCTTGAACCCCAGTTCGGCCACATACTCGCCCTTGGGATCGAAGGCCACCACCCGGCCCAGCTTTTCAATGATCGACTTGAGATACACCGATTTACCCGACCGGCTTACCCCGATCAGGATAGCCAGCACCCCATCCGGCCTACTCAGCATCTGCCGCTTTCTCCTCTTCCTTTTCCGGGGTCACTTCCTTGGCATTTTTCACCTTGCCCGCTTCACGCACTGCGCCGACAAACGCCAGCATGGCCATGCCGAAAGCCAGTTCCTCGCGCCACTTCGCCATAAACTCGAAAATGCCGCCCTTGTACCATTTGACGATCACCGCCGCCGTGCTGCTGGCCAGTTCGTCATATCGTTTTTCGGGCACTTCCAGGTCAAACAGGCTGGCTACCACGAACTTCAGCGCCGCCCGGATCGCCATCTCTGCCGCAAACAACTTTTCGGCATCAGTTGCCGGGTCGTGCCCTTGCTGCATACCGGTGCCGGGGGTTTCCGGGCGCTCGACTTCCACGCCTTCCACCTGGTCAAAGTTGAGGCCGAATTCTTCAGCGATATCCCCCCAGCCATTGCCTGGCTGGTGGTTTTCCGGTTCCTGCTGGTCTTGCCCCTCCACCGGGGGCACCTCCTGCTGCAATTCTTTCTCGCTCATGCCGTCACCGCCTTACGGGATTTCCCAAAAATACCCGGCTTTTTTGGGGCTTTTTTGGCAGCCGGGGCCGGGGCTGGCTCCGCTGGTTTTGGGTCCGGTTTTGGGGTTTCTTCCACCGGTCCAGGCTCCTGCACCGGTTCCGGTTTTGGGGCTAGGCCCAGGAATTGCGCCGCCTGCTCCGGGCGCTCACGGGCCCACCGTGCCCGGATTCGCGCCTGGCCTTTTGCCGACTGGTACTTATTGATTCCGCAGTCATCGCCGCCGAATTCCGCTTTGCAATTGGTGTAAAGCCAGTTGCGTTTATCCGCGAACACACCAGCGGTGCCGCCACACTCCAGGCACTTCACCTCGCCCACATGCTTTGCCATGGTCTACGTCTCCCCGCCCATGTTCAGCCCGATAAAGCCCTTAATGATTTCATCGCTCAGGGCCTCAATTTTTTGGGTCAACTCATAGGCTTTTTTGATTTCTGGCAGCTTTTGCATCATCCCCATCATTGACGACATATCGCCCATTTTTTGGGGGTCCATCCCGGAAAAACCGGCCAGCATATCGTTACGCTCACCCTGCAACTGCCACCGCTCCCGGATCTTCTTTTGCAGCTGTTCCGCGTTCATCCCTGCACCCCTGTCTGGTACACCTTGTCGAATTCCGCCGCTGTCATTTCCCACTTGGCGCCGTGCTGGTTACGCACCACCACATCACCGGGGTTGATCTTGCGGCCCCACTTCTGGCGCACCTGGTTGGTGCAGTTCACCCAGTATTCCACCAGTTCACGCGGGGCCGATGCCCGCCGAATTGCTTTGCTCTCAGTTACTTTCACGCTCTCTCTCCATCGCCGCCTTGACTTGCTTTCTAACTTCCATTTCGATGCAGACACCCGCACCAACAAAGCCACCAATAACAATCCCAAAGCACACAACGCCAATAACAATCCCTAGATAAAACTCACCGCTCATTGCTCATCCTCCAGCCGCCACACGCGGCATTGCTTGCCTTCCCGGCGCACGGTCATGCGCTGGCCCTTTCTTCTCGACCACTGCGCAGCAGCGCCCCGCAACCGCTTTTCCTGCAAGTAGTCGCAATCAACCGCGAAGGAATCCCCCACCGCCATATCCGCGAACGGGTAGCGGGGTTCGTTGCCTCGCCCTTTTCGTTCCGGTACTGGTATTCCCTTTTCCACCTCGATTGCCCGTTCCACCTCACTCTCCCGTACAGTTATTGACACAAGTCCAAGGCGGCTGCGCCGCTGAAAGGACAAGACCACCGCGCCGCGATGCCCTGCCCCTGGCCGGCGAAAATCCCGGCCAACTTCGTTACCCAATCAGGAACACCACGGTCCCCCACCAGGTCCGCATCCGACCGGCTTCCCCTTATTTCTGGTTGTGCCGGTCGGCGGTGCTCGATCTGCCAGCGGTGTTGCCGCGTCAGGCATGCCCCGGGTTCATCCGGGCGCCCCGGGTGACGCACCCACAGGCCAAAAACAGCGCCTTTTGCTACGTCCCCGTAGCTGGTCAGTTCCCGGGCCTCGCCGTTCGGTCCTGCCTCTACCCAGTAACCCGGCGCGGCCGGCCGGCACTTGCGCGGCAGCATCGGCCCGCCCATGCATTCCACATATGCGGCCCAGTCCCCGCAGTCAGCCGCCAGGGCTGCACCCATTGCGGCCTCATTGCCAAACAGGTCACTTTGCAAGCCTGGCTCTGATTCGCTGCACAAGCGGCGCAGTTCGCGCCACACGGTCACGGACGGCCCGCCGATCTGCTGAAACTGGCGAATGCCCCAGGTGCTTGCCCAGGCCCGCACACGCTCGGCCCCTTCGGCCATGCCCAAGCCACTGTCATCGTCTTGCAGGTTCAGGCCGGCACCGTCGATATTTTTCGCGATGTACTTCGCGATATAACCGGATGCAGTTCCCTTTCCCGGGTCAATGCGCTTTGCATCGAACCGGTAACGCCAGGCGCCTTTCTCTTGGCCGTCATCGCTCAACAGGTGGCGCCGGCACAGTTTCCGGGCCATGCGCCGGTCATCCGGGTGCAGGAAAACAAGCAGGTGCCAGTGCGGTGTGCCGTCATGGTGGGGCTCTACCACCCGGAACCCGTAGATACGGATTCCGGCGCGGTCCAGGTCAGCCCGGATTCGTGCCCACAACTTGCCAAGCCACTGTTGCGCCTGGCGGGGGGTTGATTCGTTCCAGTTGGCCACCGGCACCGCTTTGCCTGGCTTTTTCAGCCAGCGCATGCAATGCCATTTGCTGGCCGTGGTGAAGGTCCAGAATTCGCCGCTATGGCCCAGGCTGTCCGCGACTTCCTCGAACCCGCGTACCCGGGTCATCAGTTCGTGGCGCCGGTTTTTCAGGTTGGATACCCCAACTGCAGCCAGCTCCGCGAGCGTGTATTCCTGCCCATCTTCATTGGTGGCAACGGTCTGGCTGAGGGTTTCATGGTTACGGATTGCCGCCTCTCGGCACCGCTGGACGTTCCAGTCATCGACATAGGCTTGCCGGTACTTCGCCACCTGCCGGCGCTTGCGGGCCAGCTGGCCAACGGCCCGGGCCTGCTCAACACGCACCAGGCGACGCCACCAGCGGGCGCACGTCAGCCGGTTGGCCAGTGGCTGCAAGTCATAAGACGGCCCAGCAATCGGGCTGGCCGGCGCCGGCCAGTCCAATTGATAACGGTCCAGCACCGCGGAACACATCCGCATACCCGCCACGAATGCCTCACCCTGGGAAATACCCAGGAAATCCACACCGCAAACCATGGTGTCGGCCAGAATCCCTTTGCACTCGCTCACCCGGCGATCACAGAAAGCCCTAATCGCGTCATCATCTGCCGCCAGGTACAGGTCGCCACGGATCAGGGGGGAATACTCATGCAGCTGGCGATTCGCCCGGACATACCCGGCGCGCTCCGCTACTTCGATGTAGCCCCGACCCAGATCACCCCAGGCAGGTCCGGCGAAGTCAGCCGCCCATGGGATGTTTTCCTCAGCAGCGCCAAAGCCGTCATCCGGCAGCGTCTTGGCCATGTGCCCGCCCAGGACAGCCAAGCGGGCAAGTTGTGGGGACTGAATGGCGGCGCTGATCATGCAACCGCCTCAGAACGGATATCACCGCCCCACTGGTGCGCCATGGCCCAAGCCCAACCCGCATAGGTCCGGGAACGCTCCCGCCACCGATCAGCGCCGGGACTCAATCGGTTTTGCCCGCTGTCTGTCTGATTCGCCCAGCGCGGGCGACCGTTAACCATGCGAGGCTCTACAAATCGCGTAGGCCTCAACAGCGGCAACCCCTGCAACCACAGACCGGTTTTCTTGCTGGCATCTTCGCCGTACTCGTATGGCTGGATATATTGGGTTGCCGGCCTGATACGGGTACTGATCACCCCAACCGGGTTTTCAATCGCAATGCGCGGTACCGGTGCCGCCATCATCTGGCGCACAAACTCCAGCGCCGTTTCCCGGGCCTCGCGACGCGCAGCCCCTACCAGCGTTCCAGGCTTTACTTTCTGGTGGTATGGCCCGTCACCGTATGCCCACGCTGCCGAATTGGTCAGGAACGTGCAGTCAGGGTGACAGATAAACAAATCAAATCGCCCCGGCTCCAGCAGGTCACGCACATCACCCTGATAGTGTGGCCCCGGCTTTTCAGTGGGCAGCAGGTCGCACGACATAGCATCATGGCCTAAGGCCCGGAAAGCGTCGCGAATGGTGCCGCTTGATTCACAGCCGATCAGAACACGCATCACGCCACCCCCTGCCAGCCACACAGAAACAGGGTGCCGACGATCACCAGGCCATGGGCCACATGGCGGGCGCGGGTTACGGATTCAGGGGAATACATCACGCCGCCCGCTCCTTCCGGGCCGGGGCCTGGCTCTGTTTCGGTGCCTCGACAAGGCTCAACCACTCGGCCTGCTGTTCGGCACGGCAGGTACCCAGGATGCTTTGCAGGCGTTCGGCAGTGCCCGCCCACGCCTTAATGCAGTTCATCAGGCGCACGCGCTCGTGGTTGGTCATTCGCTCCATGGCGAAGGTGTGAGGGTTGAGGCCCAGGCCCCGGAGAATAAACAGCTTTTGCCGTTCATCCAGGGCGGACCATGCTGCACGCTCGGGGGTGGTTGGCCGGTTGCGTTCCAGCCAGGGGGCGCAGGTTTCGCGAAGGGATTTCATTGCGCCACCCCCTTGCCCATTTCTCGCAGCTCTGCACAAGCAGAATCATGCTCTTGTTCGCTAATCAGTCCCGCCGAGTACAGCACCAGCAGCGCCCCCGTTGCACGGCCATGTACATAGGCCAGCATTTCAGGGAAAGGCCAGTCTTTCAGGTGGTTGCGGTAGTCATCCAGCAATGCCCGGAAAACGCTATTTTGGGATGCGATATGGTCAATGGTTTTCATGCCTGCACCCCCTTGGCCGGTGCGCAGAATGCCAGCGCCTCCAGGTTGTCGGCTTCCAGCTTGTCGGCCAGCTTTACCAGCTTCATGCGGTGGGCGTGGTGCTTTTCGAATTTTTTCCTGCACCACTCGCGGTCATCGCTGTCAACTGCATGCGCATGGCCTTCCACCCAGCCTCTGCACTCTTTCTTGATCAGCTGCGCCACTTCGCGGAGTTCTTCCGGTGTGATCTTGATAACGTCCATAGGTGCCAACCTCGTGGTGTTGTTCTTCGGTGTCTGCCTGCCGGGATCGGGGCCAGGGTGGCCCGTCTCCCGGTTGGCCCGTATATCCAACACCTAGGTCTATAAATGAGTCAACTATGGTGTTGGGCATTCCATCGCCCTGCTGGTTGGATATAAACTATCCATGTAATGCTTACATCTTGACAGGGTGGTGCCTGTCTGTTCTCGGTGTCTTACATAGGTGTCAACACAATGGAAAATCTCACAACGGTCAATCTCGCCGACCGAATCAAGTCATTGATTTCAAAGAATTCCCTTTATGCGGTTGCCAAGCATCTTGGCGTTTCATGGCAGTGCGTTAAGAACTGGTATGACCGAGGTACGGTGATGGATGACGAGACAGGAATTCGCATCGCTGAAATGCTGGGACTGGACCCTGAAACCGTACTTTTGTGGCTCCAGGTTGAACGGGTTGAGAAGAAGGGTAACGACAAATTGTCGCAGCACTGGCGCCATATCGCGGAGCGCCAAGCCGCATAAATAAAGGGTTTCAGCAGGTCGGCCCCGCTTCCGGCCTGCTTACCTTTTTATACATTATGCGTAGTTATAGTGGTCTTGATCCAGGCAGCGTCGCTACAATCCTTACGCCCGATTCACTCGGACTTGCCTTTACCCTGCTAAAGTATGCGCTGTCGTTAAGTCTGAAAATAACCACAAGGACACGTATGCCGTCACTGTCCCTGCTATCTCATCGTCTTTTCCGGGTTGTGTTGCTGTTGTCATTCGCTGTTTCTGCACAGGCGGATGATCGCAAGCCAGTCTCTCTTGAGACGGTCACTCTGTCACGCTCCCAGGATGCGCTGCTGGTGAACGGCACGCTGGTGGCAGATCGTGCCGCCCGGCTTTCCGCGTCGGTGTCGGGTCTGGTGAGCAAACTGCTCGTGGATATCGGCGATCAGGTAGAGGCAGGCGCCGCACTGATTGAGCTGGATGCGGAGCTCAATCGACTGGAATTGCAACGTGCCCGGGCCAACTATCAGCAGCAACAGGCAACGCTGGCCGATGCCCGTCGGCGCCTTGAGGAAGCCAATAGTCTGGTCGCCCGGCGCAGCATTGCCGCCAGTGAGGTCCGAAGTCTGGAATCCGAGGTTCAGGTGGCCGAGTCTTCCCTGGCGGCCAGTCAGGCGGAGATGGCACGCCAGCAGGCGCTGATCAAGCGACATACCCTGCGAGCACCCTTCAGCGGCGTAATCAGTGCCAAACTGAGTGAGGTTGGCGAATGGGTCACTCCCGGGACCACCGTTTTCGAGCTGGTCGGCAGCGACACGCTGCACGCGGATTTTGCCGTGCCACAGCGTTATTTTCCGCAGCTTTCCCCCGATACGGCTATCGATGTCTGGCTGGCAGACCAGAACGACCCGAACAATGCCATGAGCGCAAAAATCACGGCCATTGTGCCGGTGAATGATCCCACGGCGAGAACCTTTACGGTACGCGCCAGCATTGATGAAAAGGGCCTGACCCCGGGGATGGCGATCAATGGCCGGCTGCGCATGTTATCCGCGGATGCCCGCCCCACGGTGCCCCGTGATGCCCTGCTCCAGGACAGCCAGGGCAATGTGACCGTGTGGCTGGCTGAGGGTGACGGTGACGATCTGGTCGCGCGCCGCAAGGTCGTCAAGGTTGCATCCGGGCAGTCACCGCAGGCTTCGGTGCTTGAGGGCCTGTCGAGCGGTGATCGCGTGGTTGTGCGTGGCAATGAAAGTCTGCGCGATGGTGACACGCTTCGGGTGGTGGACTGATGTTCGACAAGATCGTTCGCCATGGCACCTTGATGACCGTTGTGGTGCTGATCATCACTCTGCTCGGGGTGCTGGCAGCCTTGCGCATCCCGGTACAGATGATCCCGGATCTGGAGGTCCGCACCATCTCGGTTGTCACCAGCTGGCCAGGGGCAACCCCCCAGGATGTGGAAAAGGAAATCCTTATTGAGCAGGAGGAATACCTGCGCAACCTGCCCAACTTGAGGCGTATGATCTCTTCCGCCGGCAGCGGCGAAGCGGAAATCGAACTGGAATTTCCGTTCGGTGTGGATATCACCGATGCGCTGATCCGGGTCAATAATGCCCTCAGTCAGGTGCCCGCCTATCCCGACAATGTGGATCAACCGCGGATTCTGTCCAGTTCGTTTTCCAGTAACGCTTTCATGTATTACCGCGTCTCTCCCCTGCCCGACAATCCCCGCGGGCTGGACATGGACATGATGCAGGACTTCATTGATGACGAAGTCCGCTCGCGAATGGAGAGCGTACCCGGGGTGTCCCAGGTGGAAGTCCGCGGCGGCGCGGAACGACAGGTTCAGCTGCTGCTGGATGCGCAGAAGCTGGCCCAGTTCGGCCTGGGTGTGGTGGATGTGCGCGATGCGCTGCGCGAACGCAACCGGGATGTCTCCGGTGGCGAGCTGGAAAGCGGCAAGCGCCGATATTTGCTGCGTACGGTGGGGCGTTTCAAGGATATCGACAGCCTCAATGCGCTGATTCTGGCCCGTAACGGTGATTCCCTGGTGCGTCTCGGGGACGTGGCCACGGTGGTCCTGGATCACTTCCCGGTTCGCAGCCTGTCGCGGGTGAATGGTGAGCCGGTGATCAGCCTGGCGGTGCGCCGGGAGACCGGATCCAATGTGATCGATATCAAGTACGCCATGTTTGATCAGGTGGCTCAGATCAATCGGGAGGTGCTGGAGCCGGCCGGCATGCGGATCGCGCTGATCGCCGACGACGTGCGTTACGTGGAAGCATCGGTGGCCAATGTGTGGACCAACCTGGCCATTGGCGCCGCCTTTGCCACCCTGGTCATGTTCCTGTTTTTGCGCTCGGTGAAGATCACCGCCGTGGGCGTGATTGGTATTCCCATCTGTACCATTGCCGCGTTTCTGGGGCTGCTACTGGCCGGGCGCACCATCAATGTGATTTCCCTGGCCGGGATCGCCTTTGCCATCGGCATGACCCTGGATAACTCCATTGTGGTGCTGGAAAGCATCGAGATGGAAAGACGCAAAGGGCTCGATCGCTTTCGCGCGGCAGTGAGCGGTATCCAGAAGGTATGGCCGGCGGTGTTCGCCTCTACCATGACCACGGTGCTGGTGTTCCTGCCGGTGGTGTTTATCCAGGAAGAGGCCGGCCAGCTCTACTCGGATATCGCCATCGCCGTATCTGCGTCGATTCTGGTCTCCATGCTGGTGGCCATGACAGTGATCCCCACCCTCTCCGCCCGTCTGGATTTCAGTGCGGTGGTGGCCCATGACGGCCAGCACAGTCGCTGGATGACCGCCCTGCACCGGCTTTCCGCCCGCCTCTCCAGCAGCCGGCCCCGGCAAGTGGCCACCCTGGTGGCAACCGTGTTGATCGGGGGCGCTATTGTGCTGTTCCTGACGCCGCCGGCGGAATATCTGCCGGAGGGCGAGGAGCCGAAAACCTTTGCCAGTATGAGCGCACCACCCGGCTACAACCTCAGCACCATGGCAGCCATTGCCGACGAGGTGGAAGCGGAATTCTTGCCGCTGGTGGGCGCGGCCCCGGCAGACTATGACGCTGGCAAACTGGCCATGCCACCCCTGAAATACCTGAATATGGGCGTGGATGCCGAGCGCTTGCGCATCATTGCCGAGCCGGTGGACCCGGCCCATATGGAAGCGATGATGGACAGCATTACCCAGGTGTATCGCCGCTATCCCGGCATGGGCGCTTTTGCCGCCCGGGGCTCGATTATTTCCAGTAATGATGGGGGGACCCGCAGCGTCACGCTGGATGTGGCCGGGGCGGACCTGGCGGAAATCTACACGGTGGCCTCGCGTCTTGAGCGAGAGGCCGAACGGGTTTTCGATAACCCGCGTATCCAGTCGCAACCCGCCAGCCTGTCCTTGGCCCAGCCGTTGATAGAGGTCCATCCGCTCTGGAGCCGTGCTGCCGAAGTGCAGTTTTCCACGCAAGCTCTCGGCTTTACCGTGGCCGCGCTCACCGATGGCGCCTACCTGGATGAATTTTTCCTGGGTGACGACAAGATCGACATTTATGCCTACAGCCAGCGTACCGGCACCCGGCCAGACCTGGCCGCCCTGCCCGGCCTGCCGGTTCACACGCCCATTGGCGCCACCGTGCCGCTGTCTTCGCTGGCCACCCTGAAAGAAACCGTGGACACCAGTGTGGTACGGCGGGTCAACGGTCGACGCACGGTGACCCTGAATATCATCCCGCCCCGTGGTGTGGCCCTGGAAACCGGTGTCAGCCGGGTGCGCGCCATGATCCAGCAGTTGCGTGATGCGGGGGAAATTCCGGATACCATCAGCATCACCCTGTCCGGTGCCAGCGACCAGTTACAGGCCACCCAGGAATCCCTGTCCGGAAATTATGTGGTCGCCCTGTTGCTGGTCTATCTCTTGCTGGTGGCGATTTTTACCCACTGGGGCTTCCCGTTGCTGATCATGACCACGATTCCACTGGGTATTGCCAGCGGCCTGCTGGGCCTGGCGATGATGAATGGCGTGGGCGCGCTGCTTCCGCTTCTCGGTCTGCCGCCGCTCACCCAGCCCTTCGACATGATTACCATGCTCGGTTTCCTGATTCTCATGGGCACCGTGGTGAACAACCCCATCCTGATCGTCCATCAGGCAACACTGAATTTCCGGGAAAAGGCCATGAGCGCCGTGGATGCCGTCAACGACGCCGTGTCATCACGGTTGCGTCCCATCGCCATGACCACCATTACCACGGTCTGCGGCCTGGCGCCGCTGGTGCTGATTCCCGGTGAGGGCACCGAACTCTATCGGGGCGTCGGCGCCATCGTCCTGTTCGGGCTGCTTGGCACGGCCATTGTGACAATCACCTTCCTGCCAGCGCTCACCGCTCTGGTGCTTTCCCTTTTCAGAAAGAGGACCTGATCCCGCAACGTTTCCTTCCGACGGTTGACGACAGCGCCAAAATTATCCACAAAGGTCATGTGCCTATCCCAGGATGGGTGAGACATTTTGTCCCAGGGTTACGAACGGCGCAGTTGATCTATATCAAGAAAGCCGGGGAACACGCTTGGTATCGTCTCCCGGCGCATCATTCGGAAGGGAACGCACATGGAACACTCCGCGGTTTCACCATCGTATAACTACACGGTGGTTCGGCAATTCACCATCATGTCGGTTGTCTGGGGGATTGTGGGTATGCTGGTGGGGGTCATTATCGCCGCCCAGCTTGCCTGGCCTGTCCTCAATTTTGAATTACCCTGGTTCAGCTTCGGCCGGTTACGGCCGCTGCACACCAATGCGGTGATTTTTGCCTTTGGTGGCTCGGCCCTCATCGGCACCAGTTACTATGTGGTGCAGCGTACCTGCCAGGCAACCTTGGCGTTTCCCAAGCTGGCCGCTTTCACTTTCTGGGGCTGGCAGGCGGTGATTGTGGCCGCGGCCATCACCTTGCCCATGGGCTATACCAGCAGCAAGGAATACGCCGAGCTGGAATGGCCCATTGATATCCTCATCACCCTGGTCTGGGTGGCCTATGCCATCGTTTTCTTCGCCACCATTGCGCGACGCAAACAACCCCATATTTACGTGGCCAACTGGTTCTACGGCGCCTTTATCATTGCGGTAGCCCTGCTCCATGTGATCAACAACATCGCCATTCCCGTCTCGGCGATGAAGTCCTACTCCGTCTACTCCGGGTCCATCGATGCCATGGTGCAGTGGTGGTACGGGCACAATGCGGTGGGCTTTTTCCTGACCGCGGGCTTCCTGGGCATGATGTACTACTATGTGCCGGTACAAGCCCAGCGCCCGGTCTATTCCTACCGGCTTTCCATCGTCCATTTCTGGGCCCTGATCGCCGTGTATATGTGGGCCGGCCCCCACCACCTGCACTACTCCTCCCTGCCCGACTGGGCCCAGTCCGTGGGCATGGTGTTCTCTATCGTCCTGTTGGCGCCCAGCTGGGGCGGCATGATCAACGGCATGATGACCCTGTCCGGGGCCTGGCATAAGTTGCGCACGGATCCGATCATCCGCTTCATGATCGTGGCCCTGTCCTTCTATGGGATGAGCACCTTCGAAGGCCCGATGATGTCCATCAAGACGGTCAACGCCCTGAGTCACAATACCGACTGGACGATCGGCCATGTGCACTCCGGCGCGCTCGGCTGGGTGGCCATGATCACCATTGGTGCCATCTACGTGATGATTCCCCGCCTGTTCGATCGCAAACAGATGTATTCCGTTGGCTGGATCAATGCCCACTTCTGGTTGAGCACCATCGGTACCGTGTTGTACATCGCCTCCATGTGGGTGTCCGGGATCATGCAGGGCCTGATGTGGCGGGCAGTCAATACCGATGGCACCCTCACCTACAACTTCGTGCAGGAACTGGTAGAGCGGCAACCGTTCTACGCCATCCGTCTGCTCGGCGGGGTGGTGTTCTTCGCCGGCATGGTGCTGATGGCCGTCAATGTCTACAAGACCATCGTTGGCGAACGTGACACCCGCGGTGACAACAACGTGCTGCAGGCTGCCTGAGGAGACCGACATGTCCAATGCCCATGAAAGAGTGGAAAAGAATGTCGGCCTGATGATCGTGCTGACATTGATCGCGGTAAGTTTTGGTGGCCTGGCGGAAATCGTGCCCTTGTTCTGGCAGAAAGCCACCACCGAGCCGCTGGAAAGCCTGGAGCCTTACACCGCCCTGGAAATGGAAGGCCGGGATATCTATATCCGCGAAGGCTGCCACGTTTGCCACACGCAGATGGTTCGGCCCCTGCGTGCAGAAACCGAACGCTATGGCGCCTATTCCGTGGCTGGCGAAGACGTGTGGGAGCATCCCTTCCTCTGGGGCTCCAAGCGTACCGGCCCGGATCTGGCCCGGGTGGGACTGCGCCCGATCACCGAGCAATGGCACCGTGAGCATCTGCGTGATCCGCGCCAGGTCGTGCCGGAATCCAATATGCCCGCTTACCCCTGGTTGCAGGAAACGCCGGTGGACTGGAGTGATACCGAACGCACCCTGCAACTGTTCAAGGACACCTTTGGCGTCCCCTACAGCGAGCAGGACATTACCGAGCAGTTGAACAAGATCGAGGGCGAATGGGCCGATGCCACGGAAGAAGATGCCCTGGTTGCCTATCTGCTTTCCCTCGGCCAGGAACGTAAGGAGGCCTCACAATGAGCTATCAAGCCCTGTTCACGCTGGTCTTCTTTGTGGCGTTTATTGCAATGACCCTCTGGGTGTACCGGCCCAGCCGCAAGAAAGACTACGAAAAACTCGCACACATGGCCCTTGAGGCTGATCGCCGCAAAGAGAGGGATGAGCAATGAGTGATTTCTGGAGCTGGTTCATCATCATTATTGTTGCCATCAATCTGCTCGGCTGTGCGGGGCTATTGCTGTGGAACAATCAGATTTCTCCGGAGGAAGCGGCCAAGGAAACCACTGGCCACAGCTTTGATGGGATTCAGGAGCGGAATGCGCCCCTGCCCCGCTGGTGGCTGTTCCTGTTCATCGGCACGCTGATCTTTGCCTGCATCTATCTGGCGTTGTACCCGGGCCTGGGCAAGTTTGAAGGCCTGTTGGGCTGGAGCAGTTCCGGCCAGTATGAAAAGGAAGTCACCCTGGTAGCGCGGCAAACCGACCCGTTGTTCGAAGAGTTTGCCAAGGTGCCGGTGGAAGAACTGATCGAGTACCCGGAAGCCCTGGCTGTGGGGGGACGGCTGTTTGCCAATAACTGCGCCATTTGTCATGGCTCGGATGCCCGTGGGGCCAAAGGCTATCCGAACCTGGCAGACAACGACTGGCTCTATGGGGGTGAACCCAAGCAGATCATCACCAGCATTGCCCAGGGGCGCACCGGCATGATGCCCCCCATGGCCGCGGCCATCGGCAATACCGATCAAGCCGTGCGCGACATGGCCATTTATGTGCAAAGCCTGAGCCGACCGGATCTTGCCAGGGATGCGCAAAAAGCCGCCGCCATTGAGCGGGCGAAGCCTAAATTTGCCGTCTGTGCCGCATGTCACGGGCAAGACGGCAAGGGGATTCAGGCCATGGGCGCGCCAAACCTCACTGACACCACCTGGCTCTACGGTCCACGACTGGAGGATATCGAAACGACGATCCGTGAAGGCCGCAAAGGGGAAATGCCCAAGCATGAGAATCTGCTCAGCGATGAAAAGATTCATGTGATTGCGGCCTACGTTTACAGCCTGTCCCACAAGCCAGCTCCGTAACGACAGGCCGTTGTCGCGGCCCCACAGGGGCCGCCGACAGGGCCAGTCGGTGGATCACGCCAGCCCCCTTAGAGGTGCGTAATGAGTGAACGCGACCGCATCAAAACCGTTGATGACAGCCCGGAAGCGCAGGGGTCCATCAGTCTCTATGCCAAACGCAAACGGATACAGGTCAAATCCATCAGCGGTCGTTTCCAGCGTATTCGGGATTTCACCATCCTCAGCACCATGGGGCTCTACCTGGCTCTGCCCTGGGTTCGCTGGGACGGGCAGCAGGCGGTGCTGTTCGACCTGCCCAACCGGCAGTTCCATATTTTCGGTCTGACGCTGTGGCCGCAGGATTTCCTGTTCCTTTCCTGGACCTTGATCATTGCCGCTTTTGCCCTGTTCTTCTTCACGGTTCTGGCCGGACGTGTCTATTGCGGCTATGTGTGTCCGCAGACGACCTGGACTCGCTTTTTTCAATGGATTGAGCAGTTGTTTGAAGGTGACCGGCACAGCCGCATCAAAATGGATGAGGCTCCCTGGACCCTGAGCAAAGTGCTGCGCCGTGGCAGCAAGCATGTCATGTGGCTGGCCCTGGCGTTTCTTACCGGTCTCACTTTTGTCGGTTACTTCTCCCCCATCACGGATCTCACCGTGCGCATCTTCAGCTTCAGCTGGGGAGGCTGGGAGCTGTTCTGGGTGGCTTTTTTTACCGTCGCCACCTATATGAATGCCGGGTTCATGCGCGAACAGGTGTGTCTGTACATGTGTCCCTATGCCCGTTTCCAGAGCGTTATGTTTGATCGCGAAACCCTCATCGTTTCCTATGATGAAGCCCGGGGCGAACCCCGTGGTCGAGGCAGCAAAAAGCGGCAACAGGGCACACAGGAAGTAGAAAAAGGCGACTGCATTGACTGCGGACTGTGTGTCCAGGTTTGCCCTACCGGCATTGATATTCGCGATGGTCTTCAATATGAATGCATTACCTGCGCGGCCTGCATCGACGCCTGCGACGATGTGATGGACCATATCGACAAGCCCCGGGGGTTAATCCGCTATACCACCGAGAATGCCCTGGAGGGCAAGGAATCCCGGGTCATTCGTCCGCGTCTGGTCGGCTATGGGATGGTGTTGTTGGCCATGGCCACCCTATTCATGGTCACTCTCTATAATCGGGTGCCCCTGCAGGTCGATGTATTGCGCGATCGTAATCAGCTGTTCCGGGTTGCCAGCAGCGGGCGCGTGGAAAATGTCTATCGACTGGAAATTCTCAACAAGGGTCAGGATGCCCACCGCTACACACTGACTCTGGAAGGCCCTGAGGGGCTGCGCATGGAGAACCGTACCGAATTTACCATTCAGCCCGGCCAGCATTTATCCTTGCCGGTCACCGTCAGTTACGACCCCTATGAGGTGGAGATGCCCTCATCCACCATCTGGTTTTCAGTAAGGTCACTGGACGACCCGGACCTGGAGAAGCAGCATGAATCACGTTTCATCACCCCCCGTGGATGATCGCCCCTGGTACCGGTATCCGCTGTTGTGGCTAGCCATTCTGCTGCCCGCCAGCTCGGTGGTTGCCGGCCTGACCACCCTGTATATCGCTGTGATCAATGCAGACGCTCCCGTGGTGGACGAGTGGTACAAGGAAGGCCGCGGCATCAACCGCTCCATGGAGCAGGAACAGATTGCCTCGCGCCTGGGCATTGGCCTGGTACTGTCCCAGGTGGGTGCAGGGGTGCAGGCCAGATTGACCAGCGACGCCGGCATCCCGGCGCCGGCGATGATCAAGGTGGCACTTCGTCACCCTACCCTCAAGGAAAAGGATGTCTTGCTGACCCTGCATCATCAGGGCAGCGGAGTATTTCGGGGCGATGGTGTCCTGCCTGCGTCCGGGCGTTTTATCGCTACCGCATCCACGCCGGAGGGCCTCTGGCGTTTGTACCAGAACGGCACCATTGAAGACGGCACCGTGAGTCTGGGTCACGTTACGACACCATGAACCAGCGACTCGCCCCACCCTGCTGGCACTGCGGGCAACCTGCCCCTTCTGGCGCCTTCGTTGCGCGCACCCCGGAAGGAAAGCGCGATGCCTGCTGCCCGGGCTGTGCGGCAGCCATTGAAACCATTTATGGCATGGGGCTGGATGATTACTACCGAATCCGCCAGGACGATGCTCCGGCACCGGATGCTCGCCGTGCTGAACTGGATCTGGCCCTGTTCGACATTGCCGATCTGCTCGCGCCACACTCTACCCCGCTACCGGATGGCCAGCGTCTGCGACTGCAGCTTAGCGGGCTCACCTGTGCCGCCTGCAGCTGGCTGATCGAAAAAACCCTTTCCGCACAACCGGGTGTGAAGCGCGCCAGCGTCAATCTGGCGGGCATGACACTGACCGTGGACTATCAGGGCACTCCCGAGGCCCGTGAAACCGCCCGTCGTATCCAACAGCTGGGTTATGGCGTAAGCCTGCCCGGCGACCCCGCTGCCAGTGCCGCCAACCGGCGGGAGCACAAACGGCTCCTGGGCCGGCTGATACTGGCGGGTCTGGGCGCCATGCAGGCCATGATGTATTCCATGGCCCTGTATATCGGCGTGTTTGATGGCTCCGATGCGATTTATGAGTGGGTCTTCCGGCTGGCCAGTTTCCTTGTCGCAACGCCGGTGGTGTTTTACGCCGGCTGGCCTTTCTTTCAGGGCGCCTGGCGAGGGCTGCGCAATCTCAACCTGACCATGGACACCCCCATCGCGTTGGCCCTGTTTCTGGCCTGGGGCGGCAGCCTGGTTGCCATGTTCGCCGGCGGTAGCCATGTTTACTTCGACTCCGCTGCCATGTTCGTTTTCTTCCTGTTGATCAGCCGCTGGCTGGAGCACCGGCAGCGCCAGGCGATCCATGCCGGGTATGCTCGGCTTGGCGATACCCTGCCCCGGGCGGTTCGGCGACTGCGTGGGGATCAGCCAGAGTGGGTCAGCCTGCGTCAGGTGACGGCCGGTGACCGGTTGTTGCTGATACAGGGGGATGTGATTCCGGTGGATGGCCGCATTGTTGATGGCCAGGGCAGTTTCGATGAAGCGGCACTCACCGGGGAGTCCCTGCCCGTCAATCGGGGCCATGATGCCCGCCTGGTGGCCGGCGCGCGCCTGCAAGAGGGGGCAATCACTCTGGAGGCCGAGTGCGCTGCTGATCACAGCCAGATTGCCCGTATCGCCGAGCAGGTAGAGTTGGCCAGCCGCGAGCGACTGGACGTGGTTCGCGACTGGCATCGTATTGCCCCGCTCTTTACCGCTGCCGTGTTGTTCCTGGCCACCTTTACCCTGGTGTGGCATTGGCCCGCCGGGCCTGGCGAGGCCTTTGATCATACCCTGGCGGTATTGGTGATTACTTGCCCGTGCGCCCTGGCCCTGGCAGTGCCACTGACGCTCTCGGCCACATTGGGTACCGCCCTGCGCGAAGGCGTGCTGGTGGCATCGCCTCGCCAGCTGCTGCGACTGCCGCAAATTGGCGGCGTGCTGTTCGACAAGACCGGCACCCTGACCAAGGGCGCCTTTTCCCTGGTAGAGAGCCAAACACTCGGCAGCGTTTCGGAGCCCGAGCTGCTTGCCATTGTCGCCGCCCTGGAATGGAATAACCCGCATCCGCTGGCACAGGCTTTCCGTGACATGGAGCGGGACCCCCTGGTCACTGCTATCCAGCCGGACGGCAACGGTATCAGTGGTGTGCGTCACGGACAGCAATGGCGTATCAGTGGTGCGCCAGAGCAGGCGCGCCCGGGCACCACCTGCCTGCAACTCACCTGTGACCACACAGTGCAGTTGTATCTATGGCTACAGGACAGTCTTCGCCAGGAAAGCGTGGCGGTTACCCAGGCACTCCGGGCTCAGGGTCTGCAGGTACGCATGGCAACCGGCGATACTGCGGCTGCCGCCGAGCCGGTGGCTCGGGCATTGTCGCTGGAGCAGTGGCATGCCGGCATGCAACCCGCGGACAAAACCCGCTGGCTCACGGAACTGCAAGCCGACAGGCCCCAGATGATGGTCGGTGACGGGATCAACGATGCCCAGGCCATGCTCGCTGCAGACGTGTCGGTGGCCACTGCCAACGCCACCAGCCTGGCCCAGCGGGCGGCAGGCCTGTATCTGCTTCAGGATAACCTGCATGCCATTCCTGCCCTGCCCGCGCTGGCCCGCTGTTGCCGACGTATTGTTCGGCAGAACCTGACCTGGGCCCTGCTCTACAATCTGCTGGCGGTTCCCTTTGCTGTCGCCGGCTGGATTCCGCCCTGGGCAGCAGCCCTGGGCATGTCTGCCAGCTCGCTACTGGTCACCCTCAACGCAACACGGGTTAGCCGATGGAAATTGTCCTCCTGTTGATACCTCTGGCCTTGCTGTTTCTGGGCGGAGCTATCTGGGCGCTCTTCTGGGCCCTGCGCAAGGATCAGTTTGATGACCTGGAGAATGCCTCCTGGCGCGTGGTGTTCGAAGACCGGGAGCAGCGCAAAAGCGTCCCGGGGACACGTGATGACACGGCGGCTGACAGGGACGAAAGGAATGAAAGGGGCGACAGGGAGTGATGATGCCGGAAGCCTCGCAGTCCCTGCTGGCATTGCTGGCCAGTGCCATGCTGTTGGCCAGTGCCGGCAGTGTTCACTGCATCGGCATGTGTGGCGGCATTAGCAGTGCCCTGACTTTCTCGATTCCGGAGCCACAACGACGGGGCAAAGCCCTCTGGGGCTGGCAGTTACTGTTCGGCACCGGCCGGGTATCCACCTATGTGCTGCTCGGCAGCCTGGCAGGAACGCTGGGCAAGACCCTGCTGGACTGGCTGCCCGGGCCCTCCATGGCGGTGGGTCTGGCCCTGTCCGGGATCCTGATGCTGCTGCTCAGCGGGTATCTGTTAGGGCGCGGCGTGTTGCTGAAGAAACTGGAGGGTGTCGGTGCCGGATTATGGCGTCGCCTGCAGCCGTTGACCCGCCGTCTGTTGCCGGTGGATCACCCGATAAAAGCCCTGGCACTTGGCGGGCTATGGGGGCTGCTGCCCTGCGGGCTGGTGTACACGGCGCTGGCGTTGTCCATCACCTCTGGCAGCGCGTTGTCAGGCGCCCTTGTCATGCTCTGCTTTGGCGTCGTCACCGTGGTGCCGGTGGCCACCACTGGCGTTATCGCCTCCCAGCTGCAGCGCTTTCGTTCCGGGCCATGGCCCAAGGTAGCGGCGTGTCTGACCCTGATGCTGGCCTTGGTGTTTTTCTGGCAGGCCTGGTCCATGGGTCAGGACGGTCACGCTGGCCATCATGGTGCCACAGGGTCCGCCACCGATACGCCTCACCACCATCAGCACCATCATTCCGACCCTTGATCCAGGTCAACATTGGGCCCTGACAGCTGGCCATAATGGGCAAAACCACTCAACAGGAGAGAGAGTGTGGCCACCTGGGACAAAGCATTGATCAGCCAGTATGGCGGTCCGGGACCGCGTTACACCTCTTATCCCCCTGCGCCGCAATTCCATGAAGAGATCAGTGAGGAAGAGTGTTCCCGGGCCATTGCCGCCGGAAATGCCGCCCGTCGCCCTCTTTCCCTGTATGTGCACGTGCCCTTTTGCAGCACGGTCTGTTACTACTGCGCCTGCAACCGTATCGTCACCGCCAATCGCGGCCGGGCGGCGGAATACCTGAGCCGGCTGAAGCAGGAAATCGGCCGTCGCGCTGCCCAGGTGGATAGCCAGCGTCCAGTGACCCAGATTCACTGGGGCGGTGGCACACCCACGTTTCTGAGCGATGCCCAGATCACCGAACTGGTCTATTACATGGCCCGGCACTTCACCCTGCGCGAAGACGACCGTGGCGACTATGCCATCGAGATTGATCCACGAACCGTGGATCAGGCGCGCCTGGGCCTGCTGCGTGGTCTGGGTTTCAATCGCATCAGTCTGGGGGTCCAGGATCTGGATCTTCGCGTGCAGCAGGCCGTCAATCGCGTCCAGCCCTATGAAATGATTCGCCAGACCATGGAATGGGCACGGGACTTCGGCTTCAAATCCATCAATACCGATCTTATTTACGGTCTGCCCTGGCAGTCAGAGTCCAGTCTGGCCAGGACCCTGGAGCAAATTGCCGATCTGCGACCGGATCGTATCTCGCTGTACAATTACGCCCATCTGCCGGCGCGATTCAAGATTCAGCGTCAGATTCCCGACATGGCTCTGCCGAGCCCGGATGAAAAGCTGGCCATGTTTGTTCGGGCCGGCAGGATTCTGCAGGATGCCGGTTATGTGTTTATCGGTATGGATCACTTTGCCCTGGAAAATGATGAAATTGCCGTCGCCCAACGCAATGGCCTGCTGCATCGCAATTTCCAGGGATACACCCTCCATGGCGATGCGGATCTGCTGGGTTTTGGGGTCAGCGCGATCAGTCAGATCGGCAACCTTTATGCCCAGAACATGAAATCATTAAGTCAGTGGTCTGACGCCATTGATCAGGGTCATTCTCCCATTGAGCAGGGCTATCTGCTGGATCGCGACGACCAGATGCGACGGGATCTGATCATGCGACTACTGTGCGACCTGTATGTGGATATGAAGCTGTTCAGCGAACAGTGGCAGATCAATTTTCCCGACTACTTTGTGGACGCTCTGGGGGCATGGGTGGAATTCGAGGCGCAGGGTCTGGTCCGGGTCGATCAGCACCGTCTGGTGATCACGGACCGGGGCCGACTGGTCAGCCGGGCACTGGTGATGCCGTTTGACCGTTATACCCAGAACGAAGCCAGACATCGCTTCAGTCGTATCATCTGAACCTTGTACGTTTGTTGTTCACCCTGCCCTATACTGTAAGGTGAAATTTGCACTACGCAGCCATCAACCGGAGTCGCACCGTGTCCCACCATGTTTCCTGCAATGATTGCAGTCTGAGCCCCATCTGTCTTCCCCTGGCAGTGGCGCCGGCACAGCTTGACGAGCTGGATCGCATCATTCACCGGGGCCGCCCCCTGAAGCGCGGCGAGCACCTGTTTCGCGCGGCGGATGATTTCCAGGCGGTCTACGCGGTCCGCTCCGGCGCACTGAAAACCTATGTGCTCAGCGATGAAGGCGACGAGCAAGTCACCGGGTTTTATCTGCCCGGGGAAGTGCTCGGTATGGATGGCATCAGCACCGCTCACCATGTTTCCAACGCCAAGGCCCTGGAAACGGCCACGGTGTGCGAAATCCCCTTCTCCAAACTGGAAATGTTGTCCCAGCGGATTCCCACGCTGCAACACCATTTCTTCAGCTTGATGAGCAACGAAATCCGCTCCGACCGTGAGCTGCACATGCTGCTCAGCAAGAAGAACGCGGATGATCGTGTGGCATCGCTACTACTGTCCATGTCAGCGCGCCACCAGCGGCGCGGGCTCAGTGAGCGGGTTTTTCGCCTGCCCATGTCCCGCTACGACATCGCCAACTACCTGGGCCTGGCGGTGGAAACGGTCAGCCGTATTTTTACCCGTTTCCAGCAGAACGAATGGCTGCGCGTGGAAGGCCGGGAAGTGGAAATCCTGGATCGCCGCAGCCTTTGCGGTGAGCGGCAAAATCTGGAGGCCAGTCTGTGAACGCCCCCGTTCTGGCCATTCTCGATAGTGACCTGAAAGCGCCCCAACCGGCGCTGCATAAGGCGCAGCAAATTGCGGATGCCAGTCAGCGGCCACTGCATGTGCTGGTCAATGCCTATTCGTCTGCCATGGTTCGGGCTGTCGGTATCGACCAGGAGCGGCAAAACGCCGCCAGGCAGCAAATTCATGGCGCCTGGGAGAAACGGATCCGCCATCTGACGGACCGGGAGGATGGCGAACTTTCCATTCTCTGGCAGAAAGACAGCATGGAGGCGCTGCGCGATAGCATTATTGCCCTGCAACCCGGCATGGCCGTGGTCCACACCAGCGCGGAAACCGGGCTTCGCCGGCACCTGTTTACCCCCCGGGATTGGCAGCTGATCCGCAAGGCACCCTGTCCGGTGCTGTGCGTCCATGGTCGTGCCTGGTCCTCATCGCCGAGGGTGCTGGCTGCCCTTGACCCGGGCAACGAGGCGCAGCAGGACGACCCGCTGGCCATCCGGGTGCTTGATGCGGCAAATGAGATTGCCCTCCACCTGGGTGGGAGCCTGCGCGCTTGCCATGTCCTGGATGAAATGGACGACAGCATGATTATGCTGGTGGGCGAGGCAATCCCGGATTACGCCGGTGGCATGGATGAGGTGCGTCGCTTCTACCGGGAGCGCTTTCTGAAATTCGGCGCCGCCCATGGGCTTGGGCCGGATCAAATGACGACCCTTACCGGCCCGGTCGCAGCAACCCTGGGCAAATATTGTGACGACCAGGACATGGATGTGCTGGTGGTCGGCACCGTGCACCGCAACCTGCCGGAGCGGGTATTGCTGGGTGCCACTGCGGAATCTGTAATTACCCGTGCCAGCGCCGATGTGCTGGTGATCAAACCCGAAGGCTTCCAGGGTCCCTGGCAAGCCTGATTCAGGAGAACCTTACGATGACAGACAAGAAGGATTTTGCCGACAGCATTCGCCAAAAGCTGGAAGACTGGGATTATCAACTGGATCGGCTGACCGCGCGACTGGGTGACAAGCGAGACGAGTGGCGCGCGGAAGCCAAGCAGAGAATTGCTGACATTGAAGAACGCCGCGACGCGCTGGAAGCGAAACTGGAAAAACTGGAATCCCACGGCGAGGATGCCTGGCAAGACATCAAAGCCGGTGTGGAGCTGGCCTGGGATGGTTTGAAAACCGGCCTTCTTGCCGCCCGTAGCGAATTCGAAGACGGGAAATAATCATTTCTAGGTTCGAGTTACGAGGTTCGAGGTTCGAAATGCAAAAGCCACAATAGAACCCGTTTTTTGCCTTTCGTAACTCGAACCTCGCGACTCGCAACTGAAATCCCTACTGCTCTTGCCGCCGAAATACCGGTTTTTCCGCTGTGGATTCCTCCGCGCAGAAACGATAACCGGCCACATCAAAATTCTTCAGCTTTGCTGGATCCTTGATGCCCTTCTTGATGACCCACGCCGCCATTAATCCGCGGGCCTTCTTGGCGTAGAAACTGATCACCTTGTACTTGCCGTTTTTCTCATCCTGGAACACCGGCTCGATGATACGGCCGTTGATGGATTGCTTTTTCACCGATTTGAAGTACTCATTGGACGCCAGATTCAGCAGCACGTCGGTTTTTGCCGTTTTCATATCCTTGTTCAGCTGTTCGGTGATAATGTCTCCCCAGAAGGTGTAAAGGTCCTTGCCGCGAGGATTGTCCAGCCGGGTTCCCATTTCCAGCCGGTATGGCTGCATCAGGTCCAGTGGACGAAGCACACCATACAGTCCCGACAGCATGCGAAACGAATTCTGCGCTTCCTTGAGCTGGTTATCGGTGAAGGTGTCGATTTCAAGGCCGGTATAGACATCACCCTTGAAAGCAAAAGCTGCCGGTCGGGCGTTACGCTTGTTGAACGGTCTTTGCCATTGGGCAAACCGTTCCACGTTCAAATGTGCGATTTTGTCACTGACACTCATCAGACTGCTGACATCGGCCGGGGAAAGCTGGCGAGCGCGCTTGATCAGCACTTCGCTGTCGTCCAGCAAACGGGGCTGGGTCGTTTTCAGCGCGGGCAATTCGCTCTCGTAATCCAGGGTCTTTGCCGGGGATACGACAATCAGCATGGTCTACTCCTTTACATATGACTCCCGGGATTATATGAATCAGGGAGTGCGAGGTCTGCAATTCTGGAGAATAAATGCGCCTATTACTGGTATTGACTGTCATTATCGCAGTGACTGTTCTGCTGTGGGGAAGCTGGCAGTGGGGACGCCGACCGTTTTATCTAGTGCTGAGCCTGGTGTTGGCGGGACTGCTGGTGCTTGGCATTGGCGTTTGGCACGGTGGCCGTGATGATCAGGTTCGCCTTCCTCCGGACGGCATCGTGGTGACATTGAAAGGCAGTCTCGCTTCCGAATCCGGCGTACGGCTCACCGGTAATCTGGCCAATCGCAGTGAAATGAATGTGGCGGCCGTCACCCTTCTTGCCCGGGCCCTGTCCTGCCCGGACACAGGGAGCGAGTGCACGGTGATCTACCAGCAGCCGATTGATCTGCAAATGTATGTACCCGCCGGCAAGGACTATCCCTTTGCCGTGGTCAGTCGCCACCCGGACGAGGACACCCCGGTGGACCGCTGGGAGCTGGAAGCCATCGACAAGCTGGCCTACCCCAACCGGTAATCCTGGCTGCTACTGGCATCCTGCCGAGCGAATCGTCACAATGCGGCCTCGAGCAGGCTGTTGAAAAGCCGCTTGCGTGTCAGTCTTTCAGGCTGGATCGCAATCCAGGCACGGTGTTGAAAATGTCCCCTCAAGGGGGATCGAGATATGACAATCCATCAGCTCTTCACCTTCAACACGCAACAACGAGTGCGAGTCAGCCTGGAAGACCCGGGAGTACTCGCAGAGCATAAAGGCGTGGCCTGAATGGCCCATCTACTGCTCTTTGTCGCCAGGAAAGGGAGCCACCCTGTCCGTCGCGACAAAACACAACAGCTGCACCTTTCAGGCCACGCTGAGTACGCAAGAGGCGTTTCATTAGCCTGCTAAACTCCCAGGAGTCACTATGGCATCACTGATTGCCGGCCAGCTCACCCCCATTGGCGACCATGCCTGGCGGGTCCTGGCGCGCAACCCGGGCATGATGACCGGGCCAGGCACCAACAGTTATCTGTTTGGCAAGGAAAGCCTGACTGTCATTGATCCCGGTCCGGAGGATCAGGAGCATCTGCAGGCATTGCTGCAGGCCTCGCGTACGCTGGGAAAACCCATAGAACAGATCATCGTCACCCATACCCACCGTGATCACTCCCCCGGGGCGCTGGCCTTGGTGGCAGCAACCGGTGCCCGTTGCCTGGGCCCCGCCGTGCCCGACGACGGGCTGCAGGATGAGAGCTGGCAAGCAGACCGGTTATTGGCCGAGGGTGACCGGGTTGATTGTGGCGGTGTATCGCTGCAGGTAATCGAAACCCCGGGGCACGTGGGCAACCACCTGTGCTATCTCAGTGAAGGTGGTCTGCTGTTTACCGGTGATCACCTGATACAGGGCTCGACAGTGGTCATCGCCCCACCCTCCGGTTCCATGCAGGCCTACTTCGCCTCTCTGCGTAAACTCCAGCACCGCGGCATTACCCGCATGGCACCGGGCCACGGGGATGTGATCGGCGATCCGGAGGCCACCCTGAGCCAGACGCTGGCACACCGGCAGAAACGGGAAGACAAGGTCCTGGAGGCCCTTTCCAGCGACGCACAACCCCTGGCCATATTGGTTAAGGATGTCTACGACGATGTGCCCGAGTTCCTCCATGGCGTGGCGCAATTCTCCCTCCAGGCCCACCTGATCAAGCTGGCAGAAGATGGGAAGGCCCAGGAAACCGGTCAAGGCTGGCACAGAATCTGATTGCGCAGCCTCTTGGTAGGAGCGCCTCTTGAGGCGCGAAGTCGGCAAGGAGGCTTACGGGGTACGAGAAGCGAGTTTCGAATGGCGAAAAGCAAACCAGCGACGATTCTGGTTTTCGCGACTCGTTGCTCGCTTCTCGCTCCGCCTCTTTCGCACCTCAAGCGGTGCTCCTACAGGTGCACCCAATACAAGGTTTTCGCTGTTAACTGCTTTTCACAGCCACCCTTTGCGCTTGAAGAACCAATATGGCGTCAGGCCGGACAGGAACATCAGCCCGATCGCCATGGGATAACCAAAGCGGAAATCCAGCTCCGGCATGATCTCGAAGTTCATGCCATAGATGCTGGCGATCATGGTCGGTGGCAGGAACACCACCGCGGCAATGGAAAAGATCTTGATGATCTGGTTCTGCTGAATATTGATAAACCCCTGCGCCGCATCCATCAGGAAGTTGATCTTGTCGAACAGAAAAGTGGTATGCGACATCAGCGTGTCCAGATCGTGCTGCACCTCGGCACAGGTCCGGCGGCGGACCTTGTCGGTTCTTACATAGCGCTGAATAAAGGAGATGGAGCGCTGGGTATCCATCAGACACAGGCGGATCTTGCCGTTGGTATCCTCCAGCCGGGCCAGCTTTTCGATATCGTCTTCCAGCTCCCCGTTTTCCTCTTCCAGGACGCTGTAACCGACCTGCTCCAGGTCCCGATGCACATCCTCCAGGGCATCGGCCAGGTTCTCCACTTTCTGTTCGAGAATGCTCAGCAGAATATCAATGGGCTGTTGGGTCTTCACCCAGCCGCGACGCACACGCAGACGCAACAGGCGAAAGTCCGGCAAGCGGGAATCGCGGAATGACAGCAACCGCCCTTCCTGTACCACAAAGGCGACCGTGGAGGTGCGGGCACGACCTTCTGACTGGAACAGGAACAGGGAATGGACATGCAGGCCCTGCTCGTCGCTGAAAAATCGGGCGGAGGCTTCAATTTCTTCCATATCATCGGACGCTGGCAGCTCCGCTTCCAGAAACTGCTGTACCAGCTCCCGTTCGCTGTCTTCCGAATCGACCAGGTCAATCCAGCTGGCGTCGTCCGCCAGGGTTGGCAGAATGCTTTCTGTGTCCTTTTCACGCAGAACACCGTTCTCGATACGGAAAATATGCAGCATGATGTTTCCCTGATCATGGTCGCCGGCAAGCGGCCGGCAGCAACTTGATAATGCACCAGACTTATGACTGTCAACGATCCCGACTTCGGGAATCCAAACAAGGCTCCGGAATTGATCACATTGGCCGGTGACGCCCGCCTCTGGCTGTGGCGCGATGCCCTGCCCGCTTCGCTGTGCGGATCGCTACAGGCGGCATTAAACGCGCAACTGGACTGGCAACAGCCTCAGGTACAGGTATTCGGCCGCAGCTATACCGTACCACGGCTAACCGCCTGGCATGGCGATGCGGGCATTCCCTACCGTTATTCAGGCCATCAGCATGTGGCGGAGGGCTGGCCGGCGCCCCTTTTGCCTGTGCGGGATGCGGTCAGTGCACTCTGCGGACACCGGTTCAACTCGGTGCTTGCCAATCGCTATCGGAACGGCAGGGACTGCATGGGCTATCACAGCGATGATGAACCGGAATTGGGACCGCAGCCATGGATTGCCTCCTACAGCCTTGGCGCTGAGCGGGATTTCGTTTTTCGCCCCCGTGGTGGTGGCCGACAGTGCCTGAGCCTTGCCTTGCCCGACAACAGCCTGTTGCTGATGAGTCCGGATGTGCAGCGAAGGTTTCAGCATGCGTTGCCACGCCGTCAGCGCGTTCAGGCAGAGCGCCTCAATCTGACCTTTCGCCAGATAATCCCCCGCGGTCAACCCCAGAACGCATAGCTGAGCAGAATCGCAGCAATCAGCCCCGCCGCATCTGCCGCCAGGCCACACCAAAGGGCATGGCGGAAATCGCGAATACCGACGCTGCCAAAATACACTGCCAGAACATAGAAGGTGGTTTCCGTGGAGCCCTGCATCACCGCGGCCATTCGGGCAGCCAGCGAATCTACCCCCTGGGTCTGCATCACATCCACCATGGCCGCCCGCGCCCCGGAGCCGCTCAGTGGTTTGAGAAAGGCAACCGGCAGTGCCTCCACAAAGCGGGTATCCCAACCGATCGCGGCGGCGGCAAAGCGAATGCCATCAAGAAACAGGTCCAGCACGCCGCCAGCTCGCAACATGGCGATCGCCGCCAACATGGCCACCAGATACGGAATCAGCCTGACGGCAAGGGTGAAACCTTCCTTGGCCCCCTCCACAAAGGTGTCATAGCTATCCACGCCCCCACGCCAGGCGGCGATAAAGAAGGCGCTCAACACCAACAGCAGGATGCCATTGCCCAACAGACTGGAGAGCGTATTGGCCAGCTCGGCCGGAGCCAGCCAGACAATGGTGCCCAGGACCCCCAGGATGGCCAACCAGAGTCCACCCACCAGCAGCAACAGCGGGTCGGCTAGGGAAATACGCTGAACCCGGGCGGTCACCAGTATCCCCGCCAGGGTGGAAACGGTGGTTGCCATCAGCAAAGGCAGGTAGACCGCTGCCGGGTCGGCGGCGCCCTGTTGCGCCCGAAACAGCAACACCGTCACCGGGACCAGGGTCACTGAGGAGGTATTGAGCACCAGAAACATGATCTGGCTGTCCGTGGCCCGAGTCGGCTGCGGGTTGCCCACCTGCAAGCGCTCCATGGCTTTCAGCCCCAGCGGAGTGGCCGCGTTATCCAGGCCCAGCATATTGGCTGCCAGGTTCATGGAGACGGGGGCGGATGCCTGCGGAGTGCGCTTGACACCGGGCATCAGTCGAGCCAGCAGCGGCTCCACCCAGGAGGATAACCGGGCGGCCAGGTTGCTGGCCTCCGCCATCTTGAATAGCCCACTCCACAATGCCAGCACCCCGATCAGCCCCAGGCTGACCTCCACGGCAAGGTCTGCCGCGGCCCACAGCGCATTGATTAATCGGCCCGGGGCCTCCATATCACCACTGATCAGCTGGATTACCGCTCCGGCGATACCCGCAAGGAAAAACAGGCTGAAGAGTCTGTGCAAAGCTTCCCCCGTACGCTAGGGTCTTGTTTGGATTGCTGAAAACCGTAATGGAGTGGCTTTTCTGACAGTGCAACTTCGCACCGTCACAATAGTCTACAGGTCAGGGCACCCCTGGATAACTCCTTGCATGCCCGTCTTTATAGGCTGGTTCGTGATCGAGACGCAATTTTGAACGTGTGTGTCCGGCGCGCTTACCGTCAAGAACGGCAATAGAGTACGGGCCACCATGAATGACCACCCACGGGCGGTCGTCTATACTGCAGGTAAACCGTTTGAGATACAGCATGTCATTAGTCCGTAAACTCTTCCCCCTGGCGCTGGCGCTGGTCCTGTTGGGGGGCGCCATTCAGGGAGTGAGTGGCCTTCGTTCCGAGCCGGAGGTTCAGGGTGACCTGAAGCCCACCAGCGATCAGCTGGATGCCGCCGAGGAAATCGCCGCCAAGCTGAAGCATCACTACCGGCGACTGGAGTTTGACGACACCCTCTCCAGCCAGGTTCTCGACAGCTATCTCAAGGATTTGGACCCCAATCGGCAGTATTTCCTGGCCACGGATATCCGCGAATTCGAGCGCTATCGCGATCAGCTGGACGACCAGCTGAGCCGAGGCCAGCTGGAAGCCGGTTACACCATTTTCAACCGCTTCCAAGAGCGTCTGGAAACACGCCTGGGCAAGCTCCTCGATACCATCAAGAATGATCTGGATTCGCTGACTTTTGACGACCAGGAAACCGTGGTGGTGGACCGCGAAGATGCGCCCTGGGCCGCCAATGAAGCGGAGCTGGATGCCATCTGGCATCGGCAGCTGAAAAATGCCGTCTTGTCCATGCGACTCAATGACAGCTCGCTGGAAGATATCCGTACCCGGCTCACCCGTCGCTATGAAAGCCAGCTCAAGCGCATTACCCAGAATACCCCGGAAGATGTGTTCCAGGTGTACATCAATGCCTTGACGCAAACCTTTGATCCCCATACCACCTATTTCACGCCCCATAATTCGGAAAATTTTGACATCAGCATGAGCCGCTCACTGGAAGGGATCGGCGCGGTGCTGCAGTACGAGGACGGTTATACCAAGGTGGTGCGTTTGGTCCCCGGCGGCCCGGCAGCGAAAAGCGGCCAGTTGAAACCCGCCGACCGGATTGTTGGTGTTGGCCAGGATGGTGAGACCCCGGAGCCCGTGATCGGATTGCGGCTGGACGAAGTTGTGGACCAGATTCGTGGTCCCAAGGGCACCAAGGTCAATCTGGAAATCATCCCGGCGGGCAGCGCCAGTGAGCACGATACCCGCACCATCACCATAGAACGGAACAAGGTGGTGCTGGAGGAACAGGCTGCCAAGAAAGACGTGATAACCATCGACCGTGATGGCGAAACCCTGAAGCTGGGCGTTATTGAAATTCCTGCCTTCTATCTTGATTTCGCCGCTTTCCACCGGGGAGATCCCAACTATACGAGTACCACCAGTGATGTGGCCAAGCTGCTGGTTGAGCTGCGCAAGGAAAACATTGACGGTCTGGTAATCGATCTGCGCAACAATGGTGGTGGCTCACTGCTGGAAGTCAACAAACTGGTCAGCCTGTTTATTAACCGTGGCCCCACCGTGCAGGTGCGCGAATCCAGCGGCCGGGTCAGCATCGAGGGAGACAAGTTCCCCGGGGTACTCTACGCCGGCCCCATGGCAGTGATGGTCAACCGCTTCAGCGCTTCCGCTTCGGAAATTTTCGCCGGCGCCATGCAGGATTACGGTCGCGCCCTGATTGTCGGCGATCAGACCTACGGTAAGGGCACGGTACAAACACTGCTGGACCTGAACCACGGCAAACTGAAGATGACCAATGCCAAGTTCTACCGGGTTTCCGGGTCCAGCAACCAGAACCTGGGGATCGTGCCTGATGTGGACATGCCGTCGTTGATCGACAAGGACGAGGTGGGCGAAAGTTCCTTGCCCAATGCCCTGCCCTGGGATGAAATCGAATCGGCCAAATACCAACGGGTGAGCGATATTGTTCCCTATTTGCCCGAGCTGCGTGAAAAACATTCCCATCGCATCAATAAGGACCCGGAGTTTGTTTATGTGGAGTCCCTGCGCAAGCTTCTGGACGAAAACCGTAACCGGGTTGAATTGTCACTGAATGAAGATAACCGCACCGCCACGCAAAAGGCGCTGGATCGCGAACGTCTGGCAATCGAAAACCGTCGTCGCCAGTCCCGTGGGGAAGAGCCGCTGGCCAGCATCAAGGAACTGCGTGAGCTGGAGGAACAACGGGCCCTGGATCCGGAAAGTGATGAAGAGGCTATCGATGAAGACCCCTATGTGCGAGAAACCGGTGAAATTCTGGTGGACTACATGAGTCTGATTCGGGACAACCAGGTGGCTCGCAAATAGAGCTGCGGCAACAACAAAAAAAAACCGGCTTTCGCCGGTTTTTTGTTTCAGGCCAAGGCCTTGAATCCCCAGCGGGCGGGGTCGTCCCCCAGCCCGGCTTTCAATGTACGCTTGCCCAACCGGTGATTCAGGTCTTCCAGAGCGCGCTTGGCCGGATCAGGCAGGAAGCGCACACCAAAACTGGCGGCACTGACAGCCGTCTTCACCACCCTAACCGCGGTAGCCGCGGAGACGCTGCTGTGGATATTCAGGTCATCCGCAACCTTGTCACCGATCAGGTAACGACTGAAGCCCAGCAATACCTCGTAGGACAGGTTAAAGGGGGGCTTGCCGGCCATATCCCGCAGCAGGGCCTTGGCCAGTGATTCGCTGTCTGCAGTGGGCTCATAGAGATGCGAGGTCAACTGCATGGCAAGGATTTCCTGCTCCTCCAGTGTGGTGGTCAGCAATGCCTCGTCGACGCCGAGCAGATAGCCGGCATAGCGCCAGAAATAATGCATGGACTCATGCTCACGGCGACTGATTTGAAGACCAAGACGCTTGAGTCCCCGGACCACCATGAAATCGAACTCCAGGATGGTGCCCGCCATGTCTTCCTGATTGATTGGCAGGTCGTATTTGGCATTGTCCCAACGGGGATTGTTGGCAAGAAATTGTCTCACTGCCGCATGCAGCAACCGTACTTCCATCAAGGTGCGATGCCCCAGGCTGCCCGGGCGGATCCCGTCATCACCGACGATGTTGTGGAGCATCTGTCCGGTTTCGTAAATCCGACGGGAAACATCTTTCTGCAATCGCCCTGTAGCCACCAGTACCTGGGAAGGTTTGTTGTGGGCATAGCCCTCTACCAGGCTTGAACACATCAACACCAGACCCTGCAATGCACCGTTACGGCGGTACATACGCCGTCCCAGCTCCATGGCGTCAAAATCCACCCAGGCTGGAACGCTGTAACAATGGTCCAGAAAGGCCTGGAAATCACCGCCCTCTTCCCTGGCCCGTTTCTCCACTTCCTCAAGCAAGCCCGAGGGCCGGGTAAACTTGATTTGCGCCGCGCAACGATCCGCCAGCGGATCCTGCACCTGCCGCCAGGCATTCAGTCGCTCATGGGAATAGCGATCCCACCAGACCCGCTCACGGGGATTTTGTGGGCCAGATTCGAAGCGGGCCAGTTCCTGCGGTGTTGCCATAATTACCCCACGGTTGTTGTTATCCTGGAACTCACGAGTTCTCGAATAACGCTAGGCCAGCGAGGATAGGGGGTCAACACACTAAACAGAGAAATCTGTTACCCCTTCAATCAAGGTATTGATAAGCCACCGGGGGGCATCGAGGGGAAGATCATGGCCCGCCTGAGGGTGACTCTTGATCGGCAAATCCCAGGCCTGGGCAAGTGTCTGCGAGCAGGCCGGGCTGACAAGGCGGTCCCCTGCCCCGTTGATGATCAGCACCGGGACACTTTCCGGCAAGGCCGCCGGGGCCCGAAAACGCATGGCAGCCAGTAACTGGCGCAGACTGTTTGCCAGGGAAACCGGGCGTTCCCGCGCGTAACCGGCCCAGGTGTCAGCCAGTTGATGAAGATAGTCTGCCTCACGCAGATTGGACGTGATTTCCAGGATGGCAACCTCCTTGCGCAACCGGTCACGACTGAACACCGCATCACTCAGTAAACGGCGGTAATTCGCCGGGCGCAGGCGTCGCCAGAATGGGCTGTAGCGACTGGCACTGGTGTTGATCAAGCCGGCAAACGCCACATCACCAGGAGCCTGACACAACCACTGCACCGCCACCATGCCCCCCAGAGACAAGGCCACAAGATGATAAGGGCCCTGATGCCCCTGCCGGGCCAGCTGGTCTCTGAGATGGGCAACCATGGCTGCAACCCGTGTCGGGCTTTTGTCTCGATAAAACTGGCCATTTCCAGGCAGATCCACCGTCAGCACCTGATCTTGTGGCACACTGGCCTGAAACTGCTCGGGAAAATCCTCCCAGTGCCTCTGCTCACGAACCAGGCCACGCAACAACACCCAGGTTCTACCCATGCCCGCATTCCTCCCGAGATATAGAAAAATCAACCTGTTGCTTTCTGTAAGGGGGTATCCACAGGCTCCTTCAGCCAATGACCCGCTATCTAATACCGGCTAGAATGCCACCGGCACTCAGGATCGCAAACGGAGTTTCCTCACGACTATGACACGAAAAACCGTAAAACGGGTTAAGACGGGCTCGGTTGAGCGACGCTTTTCCATGGCCAAAGCCGGTTTTCTGGCCGGCGCCAAGTATGCGACCGCAAGCGCTGGCTCCATCTTCACCCCAAAGGACCAGCGTGAGGCGCGCCGCAAGGAAAACCTGTCCTCCCGCGCCCAGGAACTGGTAGAGGAACTGGGCAGACTGAAAGGCTCTGTGGTCAAGATTGGCCAGATGATGGCCCTGTTTGGCGAACATTTCCTGCCGGAGGAAGTCACCGAAGCGCTTCATACCCTGGAAAACCAGACCACCGCCCTGGAATGGCCCTCCATTGAACGCCATCTCAAGCGAGAGCTTGGAGAGGTGAAAATGGCGGAGCTGGATATTGAAGAAACGCCGCTCGGCGCAGCCTCCCTAGCCCAGGTCCACAAGGCCATACGCAAATCCGACGGCAAGGAGCTGGTTCTCAAGATCCAGTATCCGGGCGTGGCCGACGCCATTGATTCGGACATGCGCGCCCTGGTCCGGCTGCTGAAGCTGAGCCGACTGGTGCCGATCACCGAGCAGTTCAATCTCTGGCTCGATGAAGTCCGCGAAATGCTCCAGCGCGAAGTGGATTACGACCTGGAGGCTCACACCACCCGACATTTCCGCCAGATTCTCGCCGAGGATACCCGCTTTGTGGTGCCCGAGATTGTGCCGGAATACTCCAGCCATAACATCATGTGCATGACCTTCGAGCATGGTATCAGCGTCACCGATCCGTCCGTGCTTAAGCTCTCCCAGGAACGTCGCAATTTCATTGGTCGCGCCATCATGGAGTTGTGCTGCCGGGAGGTTTTCGAATGGAGCAAGATGCAAACCGACCCGAATTTCGGCAATTACCTGCTGCGATTTGGTGACAGCCCGGAAAATGACCAGATTGTCCTGCTGGATTTCGGTGCCATTCGGGATTTTGACAATGAGGTGCTGGGCCCCGGCCGGGAAATGATCCGCGCTTCCTTTCATCACGACAGTGATCGCCTGATCCGCGCGCTCAACGCCCTGGATTTTCTTGCCCGCGGAGCCCCTCGGCGGTTGCTGGATGATTTCTGCGCGCTTTGCTTCGAGGCCATTGAGGTTCTTCAGGATCCGGACCGCTTTCCGCCCCCGGCGGAGGTACTCAACGACAAGGGCGAGTATTGCTGGGGCAAAAGCAATTTGCCGAACCGCATCATGAATCGGGCCAGCCGCAATGCCCTGTCCGTTCATTTCGATGTGCCGCCCAAAGAGTTTATTTTCCTGGCCCGCAAGTTGCTCGGTGCGTACACCTTTTTGCACGTCATCGAGGCAGAAGTGCGCGGCAACACCATTCTGGAGCCATTTATCCACATGCAGGAAGACGCGGATGTGATCCTGGTTGATCAAAAAACCATCAGCCCGGTCGATTAATGGCTCCGATAGTGACAAAAATGCCCTTTTGTCACCCGCTTATCGGTGCGATAACGAATTGTCATTTGCCAAGGTGGCATCGCCACAATAAGGTTAGCACCCTGCTGAGAGCCTGTTTCAGGCCTTTGCGCTACCGAGGGGGTTAGCCTCCGGCTTGTCTCATTGCCCACACTGCGGCAATGGGGCCACCGGCGGTATTCGACCTTCGCAGTGTGATGGAGACAGTGGCGGCCTTCGGGTCATTACCTTCCACCCCACGCGGTACGCAAGGGCCTGAGACAGGCTCTTGTCGGTCGGCTCCCATGAAGCGACCGTTTAACGAGGCTTTCAAGGTGCCGGGTTGCCAACTCTGCTGCCCTGATAGCCGATTATTTGCGAACCACAGACGGGGGTAACGCAGGTGATTATCGGTGTTCCCAAAGAAATCTGCCCTGGCGAGCAGCGCGTTGCTCTAACGCCTGCCAATGTCAGCGCACTGCTGAAAAAACAAGGTGTCGAGATCATCATCGAGCGTGGCGCTGGTGAGATTGCCGGCTACCCGGACAGCGCTTTTGAAGCTGCCGGTGCCAAGCTGGTTGATCGCGACGAGGTTTTCAACGCCGCTCAGGTGGTCCTGCAGGTACAAACGCCTGGCAGTAACACCCAGAACGGCAACGACGACCTGGAAAAACTCAAGCAAGGCCAGATCGTAATCGGCATGACCGATCCGCTGGCCAACCCGCAATTTGCCCAGACCCTGGCCGACAAGAAAGTCACTGGCCTGGCGCTGGAACTGGTGCCGCGTATCACTCGCGCCCAGGCCATGGATGTCCTTTCTTCCATGGCCATGATTGCCGGTTACAAGTGCGTATTACTTGCCGCCAACGAGTCCCAGCGCATGTTCCCCATGAACATGACCGCTGCTGGCACCATGAATGCGTCCCGCGTGTTCGTTATGGGTGCCGGTGTGGCAGGCCTGCAAGCCTGTGCCACCGCCAAGCGCCTGGGTGCCGTGGTGGAAGCCTATGACGTGCGCCCTGCTGCCCGCGAGCAAATCCTCTCCGTTGGCGCCAAGCCGGTGGAACTGGATCTGGATACCGGCGAAGCCGAGGGCAGCGGCGGTTATGCCAAGGCCCAGGGCGAGGACTTCCTGAAGCGCCAGCGCGAGCTGATGACCGAAGTGATCAAGGAAATGGACGTGGTAATCACCACGGCTGCCGTTCCCGGCGCCAAGAGCCCGATCCTGGTCACCGAAGACATGGTCAAGGCCATGAAGCCCGGCTCCATCATTGTGGATCTGGCGGCAGAGCGTGGCGGCAACTGTGATCTGACCGAATCCGGAAAGACCGTTGTCAAACACGGCGTTACCATCGTCGGACCTGAGAACGTTCCCTCCTCAGTGGCCTATCACGCCAGCCAGATGTTCGGCAAGAACATGGAAAACCTGCTCAACCTGCTGCTGGACGATAACGGCGATCTGCAACTGGACTTCGAAGATGAAATCGTTGCGGAAACCGTGATCAGCCATGATGGCGACGTACCCCAGGCCCGCCTGCGTGACCTGCTCGGCCTGCCTGCTCTTGCCAAGCCTGAGCCCGAGGCCGAGGAACCCGCCGAAGCGGACTCCGACGCCAACAAGGAGGAGGAGAAATAATGGATTTCGTAGCCCAACTGACCCTGTTTGTGCTGGCGATCTTCCTCGGTGTGGAGCTTATCACCAAGGTCCCGCCCACCCTGCACACCCCGCTGATGTCCGGTTCCAACGCGATCTCCGGTATTACTATCGTGGGCGCCCTGATTGCCGCCGGGTCTGACTCCAGCATGCTGATCAATGTGCTGGGCTTTATCGCTGT